>Ga0180223_1000007_pt1 | contig 690533 bp, 649 predicted proteins | sample eDN5th30CKraftOP_FD_151337 | JGI IMG/M metagenome (GOLD analysis project Ga0180223, IMG submission 151337) | Enriched Organic Plus compost microbial communities from Emeryville, California, USA - eDNA 5th pass 30_C Kraft OP (version 2) (version 2) ... | reverse complement strand
GCGGCCCTGCAACCCCAACCAGCGATGCCGCCCGCGCTGGCGCCACGACCATCATTGCACTAACAATCAAATTGGACCCGTCCGTGGGGGCCGATCAGCGTCACGCTTTTCCCCTACGCGGATCACAATACCCTCGTCGATCCACCGATTGAGTGTCTTACTGAAATTGCCTGGATCGAGCCCTAGCTCTTTAGCGATATCGGCTTGCGTCCTGCTACCATCGCACAGGTTGAAGGCACGATGCTGCTTCTCGCCAGCGGCTGGGCCCAGAATCTCAAGAATTTTAGCGGGTGGAAACGTCTGCCTCGCAACCGTGGCCAGAATAGCCCGAAGGAATGCGTCTTGTGTCCCCATTGGCCCTTTCTCCTACCCCGTTAGCACTAACTGGCAATAGATGCTATTCACTCAATATAATATAAAAATTTGTTTGTGCTACCAGAATCTCCATGTGAAATAATGGATTCAGGTCCTGTATAAAAATATCTGGATGAATGGTGGATGGAAACTGAATTATTTTTGGGGCTACCTGCGCATATTTTGATAGCCACATGAGCCATCATTCCCCCAAGATTTGCCGTTTAATCTAGAAAACTCAGTTGGTTAACCGAAAGCCGACACTGGGCTATCGCTATCCAGTCAACCCCGAAGCCGAGTACGAGACTCAACACTAGTGGTTGGCAGTGAGGACGTTATTTGTACTTCCTCCACACTCAGCCAGATGTCGCGTTCGGTGTCGATGACGTGTCGGAAGGCACTATCCAGATCGAACTCACTTGGAGATCGGCTGTCGTGATCGTGCGTATCTGGTATGGCTCTTTAGGCGGTACTCAGGCAAGAAGTCTGCGCGGTGAAGGTGATATCAGAAAGCCAATGTTCGGAACACGAAAGGCGGTTTTGTGAGGGCAAGATTAAAGAACATGGCACTACGTCGCCCATGTTCTGGAAATTATCGTTGTCTGCACACTGTTTAGGCGGTGCGCGAGCGGCACCCCATTTTTCTCCCCCTTAGTGCTGCAATTTCTGTCAAGAAATTGTTTTTAATATATTTTATTAGGCACCATTGCCCGGAATTGCATGTTTTTAGCGCCTGATGGCGACGCGCGCCTAGCCCACTCTGGTTGCCATACCTGCCAGTTCAAGGTATATGCCTTGTAGCGATAGGTATGAGGTTCACTTTGAAGCGCGAAACCAACCCGAACTTCCTCAACGGCGTCCCCGAACTGCTTGTCCTGCGATTGCTCAAGGGGCGCGAGATGTATGGCTATGAACTCGTTCAAGCGATCAGGGACGCGACCGCCGAAACCATCGTGCTCGGTGAAGGCGTGGTCTATCCGGTGCTGCACATGCTGGAGCGCGAGGGCGCGCTTCGGTCGAGACGCCAATCGGTTTCCGGCAGAAGCCGCATCTACTACAGCCTGACCCCCAACGGCGAACGCCGCCTGCAAGAGGTTTCGGGCGCATGGCAACGCATCACAGATGCTATCGGTGGTGTGCTTGGAGGGCTGCAACATGCCTGATCCGTTTGCAGTCCTGCGCGAGCGACTCCTGCGTGCCGGTGTGCGACCGAGGACGGTCAGCCGTTACGTGTCCGAGCTACGGGAACATCTCGACGATCTGACCTTGGAATTCGAAGCGGAGGGCTTTCCGACCGAAGAAGCACGGCAACGTGCGTATTCAAGACTTGGCAGCATCGACACGCTTGCTATGCCGATGATCTCCGACAGGCGGTTTCATAGCTGGGCTGCACGGACGCCTTGGGCGGTTTTTGTGCTGGCACCAATTGTCGGATATGGCTTGATCGTTGCGCTGCTCACCTTGGCGCTGGTGTCGGTAGTGTTACCCGGCGCGGCTCCCGGCTGGTTTGGCATGGCAGGGCGTGCCGCCGGACATTTTTCGTCTCTTGTACTTCCGGTGATCGCGGCTTGGTTACTGGCGTTCACAGCCCTGCGCCAGCGGTCCCGCCCGTTATGGCCATTGCTCGGCATCGTGCTCACGATTGCCGTCGCAACCATGACCCAGCTTCAAATTCAAGCTCCCGGCAACACAATAGCCGGAGAGATCGCAGTGGCGTTGGCGGTGCCATCGGCTACGCAGTTGACCGCGCTCCTTCTCGCCGCGTTCGCTCCGCTGCTTCTGCTCCATAAGTCCAGTCTCGCAAAGTCTTAGGTATTAGAATGATCCGCAATCTTCGATATTTCGCTCCCCTCGCACTGGCCGGTTTTATTGCAACGACACCGGTAGCGGCCGAACCTCAACTGTTCGAGACGCCCCGGACGGACGGCAGCACTATTCATTGGACGCTCGACCTTCCAGATGCTGGCGAGAAAGTTGGGTTGATCGTCATCGCGCAAGGCTCAGGTTGCGCTGCTGCGATGCAAAGTGGCTCCATGCAACAAGCCCGCGCTGCCTTCGGGAGTCTTGCGGCGCTGACGGTAGAGAAATACGGCGTCCGGCAAGGTGACAACCCGACCGACGATCATATGGACTGCTCACAGGCGTTTCGTGAGCATCATACGGTTTCCCAACGTGTTGCGGACTATCGCCAGATAATCGACAGCCTGCGCGATGCGCCGTGGTGGAATGGCGAGTTGGTTCTTTTCGGCGGCTCCGAGGGCAGCATAGTCATGGCCATGCTCGCACCGGAAGCCCAAGCCGACACCGCTATATTGATTTCAACGGGCGGCGGCGTGCCGTTCGGCCAGATGGTGCGCCAGTCGATCCCTCAAGAGGGTTGGCCGACTGTTGACGCGATTTTCGAGAAGGCACGGCAAAATCCAAACAGCACGGAATTGTGGGCCGGACAAAGCCTGCGCTTTTGGGCTGACGCCATCGACCGTCGCGCAGCCGACTACATGTTGCGTGCCGACACCAGCTTTCTTTTGATCCAAGGTGGCAGGGATGCGTCGGGCGCGGTCGATATGGCCCGCATAGTCAGCAATTTGTTCACCGAGGCTGGGCGGTGTAGCCTGACCTATTGGGAGTTTCCCGGCCTCGATCACGGCATGGCCGATGCCAATGGAACCTCCCGCATGGCCTATATTCTGTCCCAAGCGCATTTCTGGCTGAACGCAAACATCGCTGCGGATAGTTCGGCATCTTGCATAAGTGGCTAGGCCATGCGGCGGCGATTGCGCAGACCTGCCGACTTGGAGGTTCCATCGCCGTTATTGCGTGGACGTGTCCCAATGGCCGCTCTTATCCAGATGCTTGCCGTCGCTGAGTATCTAAACTTCCGCCACGCTGCCAATGCGCTCGGCGTGGCACAATCAAGCGTCAGCGCACGCGTAAAGGCGTTGGAGGAAGACCTTGGCATCCTCCTGTTCGACCGCCATGCGCGGGGCGTCCGGCTGACCGAAGCCGGACGCCATTTTGTTGCGAGCGTATCCACCGGCATCGACCAACTTGACCATGCCGTGAAAACCGCCGGCGCATTGGCGCGTGGCGAGGAAGGATGCTTGCGGATCGGGTTGCATATGCCGCCCTTGGCTGGCTTCCTCCCCGATATGCTGGCCTGTCACCACGAGCGGCATCCGCGTATTGGCATCGAGGTAACGGAAGGCCGATCCGCCGACATCATGCAATTGGTGCGGGAGGGGCAACTCGACATTGCCTTCGTCATTGGCGAGCCAAAGGCCGAGGACTGCCATTCTCGCTTGCTATGGTCGGAAGCGTTGATGGCTGCTCTCCCCGCCAACCACCCTCTTGCAGAACGCCCTACGATTACATGGCCGGACCTTACAGCGGAAACCTTCCTTATCCGGTGTAGTGGAACTGGCCCGCAAGCGCATGACCATGTGACGCGGCGATTTGCGGAGCTGGGCCATCATCCGCGAATAGTTCGTTGGGAAGTCAGCCGCGAGACGTTGTTTCACATGGTCACCCAAGGCTGGGGCATAACGATCACCACGGAGTCGACGGCATCCATTCCCGTTTCCGGCCTTGTCTTCCGCTCCATTGCCGACGAATCGGAACAAGCGGATTTTTATGCAGTCTGGTCGCCATCCAATTGCAGTCAGGCGATTCGGGACCTGCTGGAACTGGCAGGCAAGGTGCGGCGTGAGTTGAGCCAATGATCGGCGGGAAAGCCTTATTGCTTCTAAGAGAAGACCGGAGCACCGTCATCCCATCAAGGCCAAACCGCTACGCGGTGGCACTACGCGCCAGCCTTGACCGGATGCCGCCGCCCCGGCAGGGGCTTGGGAAGCAAGTAAGGCAGGAGGTGAGCGCAGGCGCTCCACTTCCGACAGCAGGAGCCGCGCAACTTGAGGTATCCACACTTGCGGAACAGGTCATCTCCTCTTATTATAGGCAATATAACTACTAAATAGGTGTTGCCATGGAAGAAGCCGTTTCGGCAGCGGATGCCAACCGTAAATTTTCGCTCATCCTGCGCAGCGTGCGTGAGGGACACAGCTATGTCGTGACGAGCCATGGGCGGCCCGTTGCACGGATCGTTCCCGCGGACAAACGCGAAAGCGTGGTGTCCGGTGCGCGCGCGGCATTGCTATCGCGCCTTGAGCGCCAGCCTGTCGTCAATGCCGGGCACTGGACACGCGACGAGCTTTATGAGGACGAGCGGTGAAGGTTGCGTTCGATACCAACATCTTGGCCTATGCGGAGGGTATCAACGGCATCGAGAAGCGGGATGTCGTTCTCGAACTGGTGCGCAACCTGCCGCAAGAGGCGGCCATCATTCCGGTTCAGGTGCTAGGAGAACTGTTCAATGTTCTCACGCGCAAGGCCGGAAGGTCGCGGGCCGAGGCCCGCGAAGCCCTTCTGGGCTGGCGCGATACCTTTCCGGTTGTTGAAACCACGCCGGAGGTCATGCTGGCGGCCGCCGATCTCGCCACCGATCACCATTTCAGCATCTGGGATGCGGTCATTCTTTCCGTTTCCTCACAGGCTGGTTGCCGGTTGCTCCTGTCCGAAGACCTTCAGGACGGTTTCACATGGGGCGGGGTAACGGTCGTTAATCCCTTCGCCTCTACGCGTCATGCGCTGTTGGAATCGCTGTTAGGAGGGAGCGGTGCTTAGGGCCAATCCATCCTATTCGCCGCCGATTGCCCGCTATGGCCGCACGGTCTTCGATTTCGTTTCCGTTTCTGATTTTCGCGCTGCTTCATGCCTGTTTGAGTTCAATCAGGAACAGGCATCCGCATGGAAGACGAGAACAAACCGCCGCCGGATGAAGCATGGAAACCGGCCAACGACAACTACCACAGGCAGGCGCTGGACGACGACAGCGACATTCCGCCTTGGCGGCGTCTGGACAAAGTTGTGCTGTCCATCGCCCGCCTGATCGGCAGGCAGATGGCAAGGGAAGATTTCGAGCGGCTGCGTGCTGCCAATGACAATGACTCCGGAACACTCAAGGAGGACGGGGCCGAGAAGGACTAGATCGAACGGAGATTTCCCATGACCCGCGTTGCGCTCTATGCCCGCTATTCCACCGACAACCAGCGGGAAGCCTCGATAGAGGACCAGTTGCGGCTATGCCGCGAGCGGGCGCAGCGCGAAGGCTGGCAGATCATCGAGACTTATGCGGATGCGGCAATCTCCGGCGCGAGCATGATCCTGCGACCCGGAATCAAGACGCTTCTCGCGGATGCACAGGGCGGCCGGTTCGATGTGGTCATGGCCGAAGCCCTCGACAGGTTGTCGCGCGATCAAGAGGACATTGCCGCCCTGTTCAAGCGCCTGCGCTTTGCGGGTGTCCGCATCGTCACCTTGTCCGAAGGCACGGTGGACGAACTGCATGTCGGCCTCAAGGGCACCATGAACGCGCTTTTTCTTCGTGACCTTGCGGCCAAGATCAAGCGCGGCCAGATCGGCCGCATCGCCAATGGCTATTCGGCCGGTGGCCTGTCCTACGGCTATCGCGTGGTGAAGAAGCTGGACGAGCGCGGCGAACTGATCCGGGGACTTCGCGAGGTGGATGAGGAGCAGGCCGGGGTGATCCGGCGCATCTTCCATGAGTTCGCTTCGGGCATGTCGGCGCGGATGATCGCGGCCAGCCTCAACCGCGACGGCATCCCGTCTCCTGTCGGCGGGACGTGGGGAGCTTCCACGATCAACGGCAATCTCAAGCGGCGCAGCGGCTTCCTCTACAACGAAGCCTATATCGGGCTGCTGGTCTTCAACCGTGTCCAGATGGTCAAGGACCCGGAAACCGGCAAGCGTGTCTCGCGCCCGAACCCGTCGGAGCAGTGGCAGGTGGTCGAGGCTCCGCATCTGCGCATCGTCAGCGACGAGCTATGGGACGGCGTGCAGGCTCGCAAGAAGCTCTACGGCGGCACACGGCTGCATGAGCGCAGGAGGCCGAAGCATATGTTCTCCGGCCTTGTGCGGTGCGGTTGCTGCGGCGCGTCCTATACGATCAAGAACCGCGAACAGCTTGCGTGCGCCGCGCATCGCGAGAAGGGTACGTGCACGAACAACCGCACCATTCGAGTGAGCGAGCTTGAGCGCCGCGTTCTGGACGGTATCAAGCGTCGGTTGCTCGCCCCCGCGGCCATCGCTGAATGTCTGGCCGAATACCATGCCGAACGTCGCCGCTTGATGGCCAAGGCGCGGCTGGAGCGGCAGCAGATCGACAAGAGGCTGGCGGCCATCGACAGGCAGATCAGGAACATCATCGATGCCATCGCCGAGGGCGTTGCCACGGCCGGCATGAAATCGCGATTGATCGAGATCGAAGCGGAGAAGGAGCGTCTTTCGGCCGACCTTTCCGCCATGGCCGAGTCGAGCAATGTCGTGGAGCTTCATCCGGCTGCCATCGAAGCCTACCGCCGCAAGGTAGCCGAGCTACAGGATGCCTTGCAAGCCGACGACAGTGAGCGCCGGGAGGCGGCAAACGTCGTCCGCTCGTTGGTCACAAGCATCGAGGTTATACCGCACGAAGGACGGGGAGAACTGGAGCTGAGCGTCCACGGCGCGCTGGCCGAATTGCTCAACCTGCCGAACCGGAAAACCGGAGAATTGCCACGCACTGCATTGATGGTAGCGGAGGAGGCACTGCGGTATCCCCGTACCGTGCGGCTTTGCGCCTGACCGTAAGCGGGGACCTACGCTAGGACCTACCGTAGAGGGAGGGTTAGCACGGCTATGCGGCCGATTGCAGCCGTTCCATCTCGGTCTCGAATTCCAGCCGAAGCTGCACGCCCTCGTCCTCTGGCAACCACAGGCTCATCTGCGGCACGATGCGACGATAGAGCCGGGCACGCGCAGAGTCCCAAGGCAGCACGTTCGCTGCGCGTGCTTCGGAGAGGATGCGGTGGAGTCGTGCGCGGACACGGTCAGGGTCACCCTCATAGTAAACCGGCGCGGCGGTCTCATCGAAGAGTTCCGCCTGCTCGTCGGCTCCGAATAGGTCTAGCTGGCTGCGGCCTGTCATCTGGACATCTGCGTGAATCGTCATTGCCGAATATGCCTGAACGAACGCCCGCTGCCTACCGGCCGGTGAAGCTTATCCACTTGCGGCCGTCGAGGCTGACGGATCGGCCAGTGCCTCGTTGATCAGGTCGAGGTCGATGAGATCGGTGTCGAGGATGCTGTCGAGCAGCTTGGCCTGCCGTGGTTCGAGGGCGACTAGCCGGCCGATGACGTTCAGCAGATCAATGAGATCGCTGGTGTATTCGGCGAGCCATCCATCGGGCTGGATCGAGTCGAGCGGAGACGGTGGACGCTTGTCGCCGATCTGCGGACGAGTGCGATCCCTGCGCCGATAGCTGAACCAGTGCCAGATTACCTGCTTGCCCGAGACCTCGTATTCCCACATCTGCGGGCTGACATTATCGATGCAGCCCTTGCCGATCTTCAGGCGGCGCTTGGCGGCGTCGTATTCCATCGTGTCGGGCAGCGGCTCCGGGGCGGAAGGGATCGTGCCGTCAGCGGGAATCTGCGGGCGCTGGTCCGGCGGCATCCTCGGCGGAGCCTTCGGCCGACCGACTTCAGGATCAGCGAACCGCTCGCCGTAGGTGTGGAGCCAGATGACCTCCCGGCCGATCTCGACGGCCTCGTTGAAGAGGTCGGGATCGGCGGTGAGCGGGACACGCAGGCCCGGCTGAACGAGGTCGTTCGCGAAGCGCGCCGTGAACGCTGGGTGCGCCATCGTCGCAGCCAGATAGGCCATCAGGTCCGGTGCCGCTACCGCCCGGCCGTAGACCTCGGCCAGCACCTGCAGTAGCTCCGGCCTGACGTTCGGCTGCTTGGCTGCGGCGTCGGCCCATAGCGGGAAGACCCGTCCGCCGAAGGAGCCTTTGTAGTGATCGAGGTCAGGAACGAGGCCCGTGAAAGATATGGCCGAGCCTGTCTTGGGAGAAGCTCTCTCCAGCCCGGTGAGATAGACTTGGCCCGGCGAATGCGTGTTCCATAGCGTCGGATTGGGCTGGTTGATCAGGCGCGCATCAGGGATGATCCACTGGCGGTCCAGTGTGCGAAACCCGTATCTGACAGGCTCGACGGGGCCTTGTTGGTCGTCCACCACCGCGTGCAGTCGTTCCTCGTGTCCCGCCAATCCCCGCGACACCGTCTTGGCGACATGCTTGTCACCGGGCTTGCCCTGACGAAGGTGGGGATGGAACAGCACCTCCTTCTTCACGAGGTTCTTCTCGCCCACCAGCCTCGTCCACCTGTCCGCCAGCGACTGCTTGTCCGGCGCGATTACCCACGTCCGCCCCGGCATCACGCCGGAGCCATCGTAGGTGAACAGGTCTTTGAGCGACGGGAAGGTGGCCCATGTGCCCGTGGCTTCGGGAAGGAATGGTGCGCGCCACGAGGAGGGACAGGCTACCCAGCCATCCGCATTGAGCGACAGCGTTTTCAGCGCCTCGAACTTCTCCTCGCGCCGTCCGGTCGGCAGCGCCCTGTACCGAACGGTCGCGGGCACCTGACGGTCCTTGCCGAGCGTTTTCACCGCCAGCACGATGCAGACCGGCTGCTGCACATCCTGAAAGATGCGGGTCGCGACTTCCGGCTGGTGCCCGTCAGGCGAGCAATCGATCACCCATATGGATTCGCAATCGCGGCGCAGGTCATCGCGCATCTTCTCGAAGCCCGGCCCGTTGAGGAAACCGGCAACCGTGATGTAGCAGACGATTCCAGCCTTGTCGGTGTCCGGCTCACCCGTGGCCGCATACCAGCCGGAGCCGAACACTTTCAGCGTAGCCCAGCGCCAGAAGTAGATGTAGAGATTCTTGAGGTGTTTGGCGTGCGCGCTGACGCCCCATTCAACTGGTGGGGACCAGCGGTCCATCGGCGCATGCTGCTGCTTGTTCGTGTCGCTGCCCTGCTCGATCCAGCCGCCTCGGCCTTTCGCCTTCTCCTTGTAGGGCGGGTTGCCGATCACCACGGTGATCGGCTCGCTGCGCTTGATGGCGTTGGCCTCCTTACGGGATTGACCGATGGGAGCGAGCATCGAGGAATACTGGGCCTGCTCGGCGAACGGGTCGCCCAGCGTATCGGTGACGAAGAGCCGGAGCGATGGCAGGTTGCCGCCCGTACCGCCCGACACGTTGATGAGCGCCTGCATCTCGGCGATGAGCCGCAACTGCGCGACGGCAAAGGGACCGAACTGAAGCTCGAAGCCTATCAGCCGATGAGCCGCAGCGGCGATGGCCGGACCGACCGCTCCGGGGCCTTGGTCTTCGCTGACCGATTGGGCGATCTGGCGGATGACACCGAGCAGGAACGTGCCGGTGCCTGTCGCCGGATCGGCTATGGTGACGTCCGACGATGCGAGGCCTGCTGGCCGGGCGAACAATGATGGGCTGCGAAGGGCCTCGTCCACCAACGAGACCATCGCCGCGACCACCTCTGGCGGTGTGTAGTACGAGCCGGTACGCTTACGCAGCGCGTTGTCGTAGACCTCCAGAAACGACTCGTAGAAGTAGAGCCACGCCTCCGGCTGATCCTTGGTCACATCCGGCCAATTCACGCGCTCCAGAACGCGCCTGAGCGTATCAAGCGAGGTTTTCAGCGCCTGTTGGTTCTCCGGCGCGTCGGTCAGCAGCCGCAATGCGGTGGCGATCAGCGAATTGGTCTTACGCAGTTCCAGCGCCGCTTTGTCGATGCCATCGGCGAGCGAGATGTCCTGCGCCCGCGCGACTAGGAGGCCGAAGGTCACAGCTTGCGCATAGCCATCCGCGAATTCCTTGTCGCTGGCCTGTGGGAACAGCAGCGACCGCCATTCTGTGGCCAGCGCGGTGAGCGCGTTGTTCTGGCGTTCAAGCTGTTCCGTGACCTCGTCACGAAGGAGTCGACATAGGCGGGCGGAAATGCGCGCAAGCTGACCGGCCGTCTTCGGCGATGTCGGTGTCCACGACAGGAAGTCGGACACGAGTGCGAGCAGGCTGTCAGGCGCTGCCAGCTTCGCGCCGGACGACTCGATGTCGCCGTCGAGCTTGACGATCTGCCCTACCAGCGCGCCGTCGCGCCAGAGGCTGAAGCTGTTGCCATCCGAATAGATGAGGTTGGGCAGCGCCTTTAGCTTGACCCATTGCGCCTTGTCGTGTGGGTCGCTGAAATGCCGGGGGTCGGCTCCCTTGCCCGGTGCCTTCAGTTCGATGAAGCCGACCAGTTCGTCGCCGAGCGTGACCGCGAAGTCGGGGCGGAGCCTTTCTTCCGGGAGAGTGGTTTCACCAACGATACCGATCTTGCCGGTCACCGTCGCGCTGATGTCGGCGAGGTCGCGGAACAAGGTATCGAGCGGCGTACGAAGCTGCTCCTCCGGCGCGCCGCTGATGGCGATGCTGGAGAGCTTCGCTTTCGCAGCAGTCCCGAACGCGGAAACCGCCTCCTGTAACGTCTTGCCCGGCAAACAGTATTTCCCCCAACCATGCTCCCGCGCGACGATAGAATGCGCCCTCATGATTGTCTATTGATGAACCCACAGATGGAACGGCAGCACGCCGTACTGACATCCGCCATTCGCTTAACCTGTCGCTACCTCCAAGCCGCGAAGCCCCGTCGACTAACGGTCGAGAAGAAGCGGTGCTCCCTTGGCGCGCAACCCCGCGCGCGCTCAACAGGGAGACACCAACATGCGCATGATTCCGTGGACACCAATCGCCCGCCGCCGCACTGATGACCCAGCGGTCGAGGAACGGCTGCTCGGCCTGTCGCTACGCGACTGCTGCAACTACGCGGCGTTCTGCGCCGCCGAGAACCGGCAGCGCGACTTGGCCTCGTTCGAGGCGTGGGCATCACAACGACTTCCCGGCCGTGGCTCCAACCCAGTGATGCGGAGGGCAGTGGCATGACCATCCGGCCGAGCGTCCCAAGTCCGAGCGACGTCCCCGTCCGGCGTCCTGTCGATGCATCTGGCCTCGGCTGGGTGTGGGCGCGCTGCGGTGTCCCGCGCGAGACGGCCGTCCTGTGGGCGGAGGAGTTCGACGCCGGAACGGCACGACGGGTGATGGCCGAGTTCGACGCCACGGCGTTCGAACTGTTGGAGGCAACCTTCGACCGGGCGTGACGTAGTCCACATGGATCATCGGAGGCCGGGGCGACGTCCCGGCCTTCATCGCTTCCGGCCGCGACGGGGCCGCGCTGGTGGGCCGTATCGCAACGAGACGGCGATGCGAGCCCGGCTGGCGTTGCGATACGCGATGCTGGCCAGCCAGTGAGGCACTGGACAGCGGTCGCTAACCATCGTGTTGCTGCAGTGCAGATTGGGCTCGCTAAAGGCCGGCCGGTAAGCGTTGTCGCTTGTCATCGGAACCACAGGAGAGAGCCCGATGACCAACACCTCGAACCTCTATCGCAAGGTCCGCGCCCTGACCGCCAAGGTGGTCACGGCCGGCTGTACCCCTTCCGAGCACGTCTCGGCCACGAACCTCGCCGTCACCATCATCACGAAACACGGGCTCGATGCAGCCCGCATCGAATGGCCCGCGCCGCCTGCCGGATTCGCGTGGAGCGGCGAGCCCGGCCGCAGCGTGGTGGTCGAGATACCGGCCGAGCCGAAGGCCGGGAAGCCGAAGCGGAGCCGCAAGGCCAAGAAGCCGACCGAGCCCAAGGCTGGGCGTCCGACGAAGAAGGCGATGATCATCGCGATGCTGCGCCAGCCGGGCGGCACGACCATCGAGACCCTCATGGCCGAGTTCGGGATGCTGGCCCATAGCGCACGCGCGGTCATCAGCGTCTACGGCCGGGAAATCGGCGGCGTCACCTACGACAAGGCCACGAAGGTCTACCGAGCGGCGACCGCATAGCCTCATCACCATCCAGCCAACCGGGGCCGGCCGCATGGTCGGCCTCGCCCTTTAGGGACTACACTTGCTCGGGCAGTGTATGGCTCAATTGGGCTCAGAGTTCAGGAGTCCTCATCGTGCCCTCGTCCACCATCGCCCGCCTCATCAAGCAAGCAGCGGACCCCGTCCACACCGGCCCGGAACGCGCCGCCGCCCTCAACGCCGCATCGCGCATCGCCGCCGAGCACAACATCACCATCGACCTGCCCAATCCTCCGCCCGGCTGGATGTGGCGTGATGGACGTCTCGAACGCATCGGGCCATCGGGCATGATCCCGCCGCTGAAGATCGGGCGTCGGTCGTGGTGGGGCGAGCCGGCCGAGCAGCCCGCAGCCGACGAGGAAGCTGCCGATCAACCCATCGAGATCGCGAGCCCGCCAGAGCTACCGGCTGCGCTCGCCGCCCCGACCCACCGGAAGACGCCGAAGGCCGGGTCCACGGCCGCGACGATCCTGAGCATCATCCGCCGTACAGGCGGAGCGAGTCCGGCCGAACTGATGGCCGAGACCGGCGCATCGCTCGGTACGATCCGGGCGTCCATCTCGATCTACGCTCGCGATGAGGTCGTGTTCGACCGGGGGACCGGGCACTACGTTCGGGCGGTCGCGTAGGCCAGGTATCTCGGAGGCTGACAGGCGGGGCGGACGTGCGCGTATCGCTCGGTATCGCGGCTCGGGGCGGACTGGTCTGCGATAGCGCGTGTGTGGGCGCGTGTGGCGGAACGTGGCGGCGTTCTGGCGAGGTCGGGTTGCTGGCCGATTACATTATTATATACGGCATCGATTCCGGCCTACGCGGGCGTGATGCCGTGGAGGCGAAGAGGCTGATAGGACAGCTATACTGTCCCATTGCCGACCTCCGCGATGTAGGATGTCGGATTATAATCGTGAAGCTGCGAACACTCTGCGCCTCTGCCGCCGTCATTGCAACGATGGAGGCAGAAGGACCCAACTCGGAGTTGCATTCAAGTCTGTCGAGTTGCATCTGGGACGTATGTCCGAAGCTTCCAGAACCACATCGCGCCGCCGTGATACGCCTGCACACCGAGTTCCTGCTTCGCTTGCCTAAGCGTGCCATAGGCGATGCCCTGCCGGTACGCGACGTCTGCCACATCCTTGCTCGGCCTCGCACCTTCGCGCAGTGTGTCCAGTAGGAACATCTTCGCGGCGTGAAGAGCGGTACCTTCGTCGGGATGCTTCTTGCAGTGCTGAGGGTACTTGCCCCAGTCGACCTTGCCGCATCGACCCTTCGTGCCCTCGACGTCCACGTCCTCCCACCGCACGGCCATGCCTGCCCTGATGTAGTCCTCGACATCTGCATCCGTCATCTCAAGGCGGTTGTGCTTACGCAGGTTGGCGCGCTTCTCGATCACCTGAACGTTGGCGAGAGTATGCAGCCCGGCGAGACGAGGGTGCATGAACGCAACGACGTGGTCGAGGACCATGCCGTGTGCCTTCGCCTGTTGGTCGAGGGCCTCGATGCCTCGGCGCTCCTCAGGCGACTGGTTCGGAGGTCGCCTGTCAACACGCAGTTGCTTGGGCCTCTGACGTTTACGGTTACGCTCGCGTTCGCTCTCAAGACGGCGGATCGGATCACGCTTCCGCTTCTTAGCATCCGCATTCCAGAACGCTTCCGTGCTCTCCGTGGACTCCATCTTGGCCAGACGCTTCGCCCAATTCTTCTCAGTGCTGCAGGCGGTGCACTTTCGGTCGCAGGTCCACTTCGGAGCGATATGTCCGCGCTTGCACGGCTTTCCGGTGAAGTACCGTTTCGCGCCGGCTACCTTCGCCTCGCCCCACGAACGGGGCAGGCTGGTGAGATCATCTGGAATATTGGTGCTCTTGTTCATCGTTCCACTCGCATCTTCCGGCCCTGCTCGCCGGCCCACCAATCAGGCTCATCCTCTACCGTGGGTTGTCGTCGTTAGTGTGGTCAGATTCCTCGTGGCATGGATCTGATGATCGGGGCACCGTGGGAGGGCTCGGGGCACAGGCCCTGAAGGCCCTTGTGCTCCCCGTGAGCCCCCTCCCGGTTCGAGTGCCGGGCACACCGCGAGCCTTACCGTGAGCCCACCGTGAGCCTTTGGGGAATATCAGTGGGTTAGCCCAAATCGTGCCATCGTGAGCCTTTGCCGCGAGCCTTCACCGTGAGCCCCCTAAAGGCTCACGGTGAATCGCCATTTAGAGCGTCTTTCTACCCACCATTCCACGAGGGTTTCGCCGCCCTCATCTCTACCTCGGAGATAAGTTTAGCATCCTCGTTGCCGGGGCACCGTGCGAGGCGCGGGCACAGGCCCAAGAGGCCCTTGTGCTGCCGCTGGCCTTCGCCCGGATCGAGTGCCGGGCTCACCGCTGGCCCTCCCGCTGGCCGTACCGCTGGCCTTTGAGATAGCGTCGACATATCAGTAGCTTAGCCCATCACCAATTCACCGCTGGCCTTGCCGCTGGCCCTCTAAACTGGCCCTTGCCGCTGGCCTTTGGGATTAGCCCGTGATTTCAATGGCTTAGAGGCTACCGGGCTTGATGGAAGGCCAGCGGTGCAAGGCCAGCGGCTAACGGCCCAGCGGAGAGCGAGAACGAGGGATGCTCATGCGGCAAATCTCTCCCTCGACTCCCGCCGCACGATGGGAACCGCCACCGCGCTCTTCCAGTGCTTTAAGCCGCCACGCCCCGCGCCAGCGTGGCCGACACGCCCAAATCGCTGCGGCGACTGCTCCACGACTCGACCGGGACAGCGATACGCTGCCAGTGGCCCGCACGTTCGGCCGCTGCGAGAACATCGCCACCGCCCGGCACGTAGACGCCCCGGTCGGCAAGGTACGCCGACGTGCGCGGCCACAGCCCGATGCCGTCATCAACGGTGCCGTCTGGCATGATGAAGGCATCGGCATCGCTGGGCTCGACGGGGATGAGCCGGCAGTTACGCCGCAGGCACCAGCGGTCATCGAGGACGCGGACAGGCTCCAGATGGAGCGCGCCCGCCTCGACGGTGATGGCCGTTGCATAGGACGACGACGCATGAAGATGAGGAAGCCGCTCCATATCACGTGGCCTCCCGCCGCTGTTCGGCCAGCGCCGTGCTGAGCGCACGCACCGCAGCCGTGCTCACGTCGAGACCCTGCGCACGCAAAGCCTCGAAGGCCACCTTGGCGCGCGGACGCAAGGTCTCCACGACAGTGCGCCGCCGAATCTCCCCGGCCTCATCGGCCGGGGCATTGAGGTGAATCCGCTTGTGGGCCATCACCGGCTCCTCTGCCGTGAGAGCGGCGAGATGGAGACGTGGGTTTCGATCCCCTTCCGCCGCGCGGGCTTCGGATTCTTCTTCGCGTAGCTCCGCCAGAAATCGGCCGTGAGCTTGGCGAGCGGGTCGAGCCGAATCGGCTTGGCCTGCGCCCGCATCGCCGCCGTAATCGGGACCGGGCGGTCCCCGTCAATGATCGCGTCGATCTCCGCGAGCAGCTTGCGCCGCCCGGCCGGAGTGAGGCTGCTCGTGTCGCTCTCGATGATCGCGAACATCTGGTCGAGGCTGGATTCGTAGGCGTCGGCGTCACGGCCGTAGGTCGGGTCGCTTGCAAGCCCGGTGATCGAAATGAGGGTCATGATGTATTCTCCGCATCTGTGCGCCTCGAAGGGCGCGAGGTTGAATCGACAGGTGCTGCCCGGCCAGCCCGACGAGGGCCAGCACGATCCCAGCCGAGCCAGCCGGGCAGTGGTTGCAGCCGGCCGGGCGCAACATGCGGCCGGCTGCTCCGTGTCCGCGCTGCGGGCTAGGAGGTCCGCGCGCGGGATTCGTCAGGCGAGTCCAAGAACCGCCCGAGGGTTGGCGTCAGGCCGGAAGGAGATCGCCTCGTCGCCCGAATCGATAAGCGCAAGCACTGCCGCGCATTCGGCCCGCTCGGACGCGAGGAGGGCCGCGTCGATCTCGCGCAGGCGCTCGCGCCGCACACCGGCATCAAGCGTCAACTCGACGCCCGCATAGGACTCGTCTACGGCGCGTTCTGCCTCCTCGATGATGCGGTCACCGAAGAGACCGCACAGCACCGCCTCGACATCGATAACGCGGGCACGAGCAGCTGTCGGGGTCACTACGTCCAGCGCCCGAGTCGGCCAGACCAGCCGGCCCTCATCGACGCCGATGCGGCCGGCAGATGCGTTCGCGCTGATCGTCGCCCGGAGCCGCTGCTTGACGACTTCGGCCGGTTCGGGCGCGGCGATGATCTCCCCGCGCTTCGCCCGGAGCCCCGTCTGCGTAGCGCGCGCCTCGGCGATGAACTCGGCGAGCTTGCCGGTCGAGGGCAGGCGTGGCTCGGGCGCGAGGGCCATCGACCTCGTGATCATGCTCGGCTCACGATCCGATGCGAGCCTCCCGACGCCGCTGTCGTCGGGCCGTGGGATGTGCGGGGTGATGGCAGTGCCAAGGGCGGCGAGGAGCCGCTGCTGGCCGTCGCGGTCCCTGAGAGCGCGATCCAATGCCTTCGACGCCTCGTTGGCGCGGTCGCGGGCCTTGGCCTCCGCCCGCCGGGCCGCTGCGCGCTGGTCGGCCGTGACGCCTTCGCTCTGCTCCCGCGCAGCCCGCTGGTCGCGGGCATCCAGCGCCTCGCGGTTCGCCGTCAGGCTCAGGGTGCGCGCGGCCTCCGCCGAGGCCTCGGCGCGCTCGGCGTCCGTGGCGACTGCAAGGTAGGCCCGGCCGACGCGGTCGGGGCAGTTGCCCGAATGCACGAAGCTGTCGATCTTGGATGCGCTGCCGTCGCCGAATTCACTGAGGACAGCGCCGTAAACGTTGGTAGTCGTAATGGTGGTCATGATGAGGATTCCTTCTGTTAGGGTTAGGTCTGCTGGTCGATCCAAGCTTGGACCTCCGTGCTCCGCCACGCGCGGGACGCCGTACCCCCGAGGCCGACAGGCTTCGGGAACTTGCCGGACGCGATGAGTTGGTAGAGCGAGCTTCTGCTCAGGCCCGTGGTCGCGAGGACTCGCGGCAGTCGCCAAAGCTCAGTGGTGGTACTGGTGTCGGGCATTGCCAAGCTCTCCTCGTTGCGAGTGAGAGCATGGTACCCTAGCGGTCCGCGCGAACGGACCTTCGGAAGGCCAAAGTAGGGCCTATTGTCAGCTACTGGTCTGCGTCGAGATTCCGCATGGCGGCAGCGTAGGCCCTAGCCTGCTGGAGCCGATCCATGTTCGCGCGGACGGCATCCTTCCAATCGGGCCGCTCAATCCAGCCCTGAACGATGTGGACGCCGATCCCCTGATCCGCCGCTATGGCAACAGCGTCGTTGGGCACTGCGCCGTCCTCATCTTCCAGACGCCGCCACGCCTCGAATCTCGCAGCGGCCCGAAAGGCTACGTTCTCGCGCCGCGTCGACCATGTCGCGGGACCGAGTACGGCATCCTCCCAGTCAGGCCGTTCCATCCGGCGCTGAACCTTCCGGTGGTCTGCCCGGATGAGCTTGGCGACCTGCTTGGCGTCGTTCTCGGCCTTTCCGTCCCGACGCCTCTTGGCCTCGACGCGCGCCGCCTCCCGGACCAGATCGGGATCGCGATCACCATTGTGGATCGCGGCAACCACGTCGGCGCGCCAATGGCCGTCCGGCCCCAGCAGTTCCAGCAGCCGCACAATCGAGTCCCGGACATCCCTGTGAGGCGGCTGGCCCCGCTCGGCGGCTGCGGCGACTGCGCCGTAGAGCAGCAGCGCATCGGAATTCTCGACGGGCTGGCGCAAAGCCCGGACAGCACGGTCGCTGATGCCAAGCTCGGCGGCAATGGCCTTGTCGGTGTGCCTGCCTGCCTCATCGGCTCTCCGAATTGCAATCCTGCGATGCCACGCATCGATTGAGCGCGGATCGATGCGCAGCGTCCGGCTGAGCAAGGTCAGCGCCCGTGGTGGAAGCGGCTCGCCTCGGGCAAGATAGTGATCGAGAACCTGCAGCGCCGTGATGCGCGGCGGTTCGGCACGGCTGTTGGCGTCGAGGGCTGCGAGCGCATCCTCGACGGCCTTGGCGATGATGGCGTCGGCCTTGGCACGGTCAGCCTGCTCGGCCTCCGCGCCGTGCCACGACCAGAGCGACGTGCGCCACGAGGGCGGGCCGGGCAGCAGCGGTATGGCGGCTACAGTGCGGACGCGTTCCATATCGGCGGGCGAGCCGTAACTCAGGGCGTTGAGCGCCCGCTGCACGCGCTCCATCTCGTCCCTCGTTTCGCCCTCGCTACGGGCGCGTTCGTTCTTCTCGATATCGTCGTCAGTGGGCGGACGGTCCTGCCGGGCGAGTAGATTCTTAACGGCGCGACCGTACCGCGCGACAAGGCGGCGGGCCTCGGGCGACAGGGGTTCGTAGTAGTCGTGCGGTTCCTTGGTCATGGTGGCAACTGTACCATGCTCCGGCCCGCTTACGTAGCGGCAACCGCAGACGAGGCCAGCGTGGTGGTGCGGTCCGCACCACGCCGTGACGTCAGTGCCAAGCTGGCACCCACGTTCCGCGTATCTTTGTGCAGGTCCGGCTGGCGAGGGGCGACGACAGCGATACAGAGTGGAACCAGTGGTTCCACAAGGGCGAGAATTCCGCCTGAATGCCCACGTTCACCCACACAGGCGCACACGTCGCTATCACAGGGCAAGTGGGGCACGGAGCCGACCGAGGTGCTGATAGCGCGCGTACGGCCCCGTGTGCGGGAAGGATTCCGGTCATCGCCCCGCGTTGAAGGCGAAGTCCGCATAGTCTTGGAACAGCGCCCGCCTTCTATCGAAATACGATGTCCTCGCATACGCGGCGACGACGCGGTCGTGCTGCCGGTGGTTGAGCGCGGCCTCGATGACCTCGGCCGGATAGTCCGTCTGCTCCCGCGCCCATGTTGACAGGGTCGCGCGGAATCCATGCAGCGTCTCATCGGGCCGGATGCCCTTCAGAACCTTGGTCAACGCGGTGTCGCTCAACTGCTTCCCCGAGGTCAGGCTCGCGAACACCAGCTTGCCCTTGCCCCTCAGCCCCTTGAGCAGCGCTACGGTCTGGTCGGCCAACGGGATGCGATACTCGTCGGCCGTCTTGTTGCGCTCGGGCGGGATGACCCATGTCTTCTCATCGAGGTCGAACTCGCTCCAGACCGCGCCCCTCGTCTCGCTCGACCGCACGCCGGTCAGCACGGTGAACAGGACGGCCTTCGCGCTGATGGATTCCATGCCTTTGAGCTTGGCCACGACATCGGGCAATTCCTGATAGGGCACCGAGGCGTGGTGCTTCTCGCGGTGCCTGACTGGGGGCAGGAGTTGGTCGAGCGGGCCATTCGGCCGGCAAGGATTCTCGTCCGGCCGATAGCCCTTCGCTGCAGCCCAATCCAAGATGGTGGCGATGCGACCGCGCACCTTCCTGGCGGTGGGGAACTGCTTCTGCCAGATGCGCGACAGCACCTTGTGGACCTCGTGCAGCCCGACCCGGTCGACAGAAATATCGCCGATGTGGGGATAGACGTGATCGCGCATGGACGAGGGCCATTGGCGCTGGGCGTAGTCCGACTTGTGCGACTTCTCGCGCTGCCTGATGACCTGATCGGCGCACCATCGGAAAGATGGAGCCGCGCTCGACGCCTCCGTAACCGCTGCGGCCTTCTCCTCTATACGCTGCTCGCGGCGCTCGACCACCGGATGCGCACCACGGCGACGGATGTCGACACGAAGTTCTTCGGCCCGTTCGCGCGCCTCCTTCAAGGTCACGTCGCGCGCCGCGCCGAGGCCGTGCCAGAAGGTCTTGCCGCCCTTGCCGTATCTCAGCAACCACGACCGCGCACCGTTCGGCTTGATCTGGAGATAGAGGCCCGGCGCAACCCAATGCGTGCCCTCGGCCTTGAGGGCGGCCACCTGTGCAGCAGAAAGGGCGCGCTTCGACATGCCCCGAGCTTGGCTTGGTTCACGGGGACTTGTCCAGCGCCGGGGACCTACAGGCGGACCTACAGTTCTGGAGAGGCGTGAAGCCCGCAGGATTCCGGGGTTCTTAGGGCCGGAAGCTCACGAATTCGGCTACGGAACCGGCTAGATGGCAGGGAATGCTGGGGAATTCGGGACGACCGTGGACGAGGAGGGACTCGCTTGGACAGTCATCGGAAGGGTACCAAATGGTAGCGGAGGAGGGATTCGAACCCCCGACACAAGGATTATGATTCCTCTGCTCTAACCTACTGAGCTACTCCGCCGTGACGGCTCCGGTTCCGCAGGGCAGAACAACCCTCCGTCGAGGTCGCGCGGATATAAGGTTGCCCGTGCGAGCCTGTCAAGCGCCTGCGGACGCGTTCCGCATGCAGCCGGCGAAGGCCAAAGCGTCGCGCACGGGCGGGGTTGAGTTGGGGCCGTCGCATCTATATGTCTCTCCCACGCCAAGCTGGGCAAAGGGTGAATGAAACCGCGCATAGCCGTCCTTGGATGTGGTTATTGGGGCAGCAACCACATCCGTACGCTGAAATCACTCGGCGCGCTCTACGCCGTATCCGACGCAAACGAGGCCCGTGCCGAGGGCTTCGCGATAGAACAGGATTGCCTCTCGGTACCTTCGGGCGAACTGTTCGACCGCGACGATATCGACGCGATCGTGATGGCGCTTCCGCCTCAATTCCACGCCGAGAACGCCATCAAGGCGGTGAAGGCGGGCAAGGATGTGCTTGTCGAGAAGCCGGTGGCGCTCACGGTCGCGGATGCCGAACGCTCCGTGGCCGAGGCGAGGGCGAACGGCCGCATCTTCATGGTCGGTCATGTCCTGCGCTTCCATCCCGCCTTCGAGCAACTGAAGCTCCTTATCGACGCGGGCGAGCTCGGCGAGGTCAAATATATCCACTCGCACCGGCTGGGACTGGGAAAGTTCCATACCGAGAACGATGCGCTGTGGGATCTGGCGCCGCACGATCTTTCCATGATCCTGGCGATCACCGGCAGCGCGCCGGTGGAGGTGCGAGGCGAGGGCGCCGCGATCCTCGACCATCTGAGCGATTTCGCGCATCTCCATATGCGCTTTCCCGGCGATCTGCGCGGTCATCTCTTCACCTCGCGCCTCAATCCGTACAAGGAGCGGCGGCTCACTGTGGTCGGCACGCGCGCGATGGCGGTGTTCGACGATGTCGAGCCGTGGCCGCGCAAGCTCGCAGTCTACCGGCACGCGGTCTGGCAGGACAGCGGCCACTGGGCCTTCACCGCCAACGAGCCGTCTTATGTGAGCGTCGCCGAGGGGATGCCGCTGACGCGTGAGCTCGAACATTTCATCGAGTGCATCGTCGAGCGGAAAGAGCCGCGCACGGATGGCGAGGAAGCGATCGGCGTGCTGCGAATCCTGACGGCCGGAACCGTTTCCCACGACTGAGAGAAGGTGGATGCTCAGATTCGCTGGGCAGCCGGAACGCGGGCATCGAGGCGTGACAGCATCGTCTCGATCTCGGCATTGTGCTCGGAACGCTCGATGAAGCCGCCGCCCAGCACGCGCGCGTCGTTGCCTTCGCCGTCGTAAAGCACGCAAGCCTGACCGGGGGCGATGCCCGATTCTCCTTCGGTCATTTCAACCGTGACATTGCCGGAATCCCGCCGCAAAAGAGCGGGGCGGGGCGGTCGCGTGGAGCGGACCTTGGCGAAAAGCTCAAGCCCGTCGCGGGGAACCGAAGCGAGCGGCATGTCACCCAGCCAGTTCACATCGCGCAAGACGACGCGCCGCGTATCGAGCGCCTCGCGCGGACCGACGACCACTCGCGCCCGGTCTGCATCGATGCGCACCACATAGAGAGGCTCGCCGCCGGCGATGCCGATGCCGCGCCGCTGCCCGACGGTGAAGCGCAGCACGCCCTCATGGCTGCCCAGAACGCGACCGTCTATATGGACGATCTCGCCCGGAGCCACCGCGTTCGGGCGCAGTTTCGCGATGATGTCGGAATATTTGCCGTGCGGGACGAAGCATATGTCCTGGCTGTCCTGCTTGCGCGCGACGGCGAGGCCCATGCGCTCGGCCGCGGCGCGCACCTCCTGCTTGGACATTGCGCCGAGCGGAAAGCGCAGATAGTCGATCTGCTCCTGCGTGGTGGCGAAAAGGAAATAGCTCTGGTCGCGCTCGGCATCCACGGGCCGGTAAAGCGCGCGGTGCGCGCCGTTGGCGCGGCTACGGATATAGTGTCCGGTGGCGAGCGCGTCCGCGCCAAGTTCTTTGGCGGTGGCGAGCAGGTCGGCGAACTTGACGGTCTGATTGCAGGCAACGCAAGGGATAGGCGTCTCGCCCGCGACATAGCTCGCCGCGAAAGGGTTGATCACCGCCTCGCGGAAACGCTGCTCGTAGTTCAGCACGTAGTGGGGAATGCCGAGCGTATCCGCGACGCGCCGGGCGTCGTCGATATCCTGTCCGGCGCAACAGGAGCCGGGACGATGGGTGGCGGCCCCGTGATCGTAGAGCTGCAGCGTCACGCCGACGACATCATAGCCGTCGCGCGCGAGCAGTCCGGCGACCACGGACGAATCCACGCCGCCCGACATCGCCACGACGATGCGGGTATCCTGTGGGCGTCCTGGAAGGTCCAGACTGTTCATGCTGTCGTTCATGCGACGTGCGTCTTCTCGGCTTTCCTGGCCGGTCGCGGTGGCTGGCGTCGCTGCCTGCCGGTCAGGTCGAGTACGCCGTTCCCGGCCATATAGTCAAGCTGAACGGGTGATCAAGCGGCAGGGGACGAATCGGCAAAAAGCCGTTCGGGTAAAATGCCTCCGAATTTCCTAACGCGGGATTCATCCCGGTTACCGTCTAATTACCATGCGCTTAGGCAAATTTTAAAGCCGAGGCGCTAGTCTCGTAACGATTGGGTCTTTGAGTTTTGTAGAGAGTACCATGACCGATCTGGTAAGACCGCGTATCAAATATGTCATTGGGCCTGATGGAAGCCCGTTGACGATCGCCGACCTTCCGCCGACGAACACGCGCCGCTGGGTCATTCGTCGCAAGGCAGAAGTCGTCGCCGCCGTGCGCGGTGGCCTGCTCAGCCTCGAGGAGGCGTGCCAGCGTTACAAGCTGACGGTCGAGGAGTTCCTGTCGTGGCAGGCGTCCATCGACGAGTACGGCCTTGCAGGCTTGCGCACCACGCGCATCCAGCAATACCGGCACTAGATTGACGCGCGCCTTCCCGGGGGCGCCACGCATCTTCCGCTTGTCGGCATGGAGCCATTGGGAAAGCCCGGCTTCGCCTTCGGTTCGGTGCTTCAGGCAACGGAGAAGGCAGGAATTTGTCGGCCCGGGCCATCACGGCTTCGGGCCGATTGCGTTTTCGCTAGCTACCCGATGTTTCCTGTTGGGCACGCACCAACGCGGCGGCAGCGACGGTGAGCACTACCGAAGCCGCGAAGAACCAGAGGCCGGGTCGGGTAAGGGCGGTGGCCACGCCCGAATTCTTCGCCGTAAAGACAACCAGCGCCACCAGCACCACATCCAGCATCGACCAGTTGGACAGCGACCGCAGCAGCCTTGGCACGTGAAAGGGCGCGCCGGGCAATGCCATCGCAGCCGCGTGTAGCAGCATCAGCTTGAATGCCGGAAAGACTATGGAAAACAGGGTGATGACAAGGGCCAGCAGGTAGTCGCCGGTAGCCCACAGGCTGCTTGCAATGCCGATCAGCGAGGGATGGTCCGACAGGACGAACAACCTGCGCACCTCCATCAGCGGCAAGGTGATGCCGAGGGCGAAGCAGAACGTCGCGGATGCGAGCACGATTGCGGTGAGAAGGCGCATGCGGCCTTCCTAGAGCATGTCTCCCGAAAGTGGGTACTGGTTTCGGGATAAAGACATGCGCAAAATCAAGAAGCTGAAGCACACGTCGCGAATCTGAAAGATCGCGACACGCTTTAAAGCATGACCTGGAGCGGTGGGAACCAGCTTTCGGCGGGGGCACGCAATGTGGTGCTGAATTCAGCCCGCCGCAACCCTGCGGATATCGTCGTCGCGCCCGCGGCCGTCGCGGTTCTCCAGCATCTCCGCCTTGGAAAGTTCTTCTTCGGCTTCGGCCAGCGCCTGCTGCGCGGCCTCCTTCTGCTGTGCCAGGTCGGATTGTGAATTGCGCAGATTATCGCGGCGCAGGCGCGCTGCCTTGGCAAAAGTCGGGTAGGCGAAGTGGTTGATGTCGGTTATCCCGGCCTTTTTCTCTTCCGCTCCGATCTGTGCGTCGAGCTCCGCGGCCATGCGCTGGAACTCTCCGATCATCATTTCCAGCTGAGCGAGCTGCCGGCGCTTTTCGTTCACCTGAAACTGCTTGAGCCGAACCAGGTTTTCCCGTGACTTCATGACTCGTTACTCCTGAAACGACGGAAAGCCGGCCATGCCCGTTTTCCATCCGCCCCGGCGAACGGCATAGCCTTCCGCCGGCGCGATCACGCTGCCCCCTCTTCGCGAAACGGTTCGCAAAGAAACTCTAAATTTCGACGCGCTTGGTAACCATTCGTTTACGCGCATCGTTAATCATAAGGAGGAGGGCTTAAAGCCCGGTAAAAATCCGGGCTGAGGGGTCGAAAACCCACAATATGAATCACATGAGTCGCATACAGCTATTTCTTGATGTGTTGCATTAATAAATGGCTTTCTGGATTCATGAAACGATTCAAGTGAGTATGGGAAAGAGCTAAGTCAATCGGATATCGCTTGCAAAGCGGAATCAGATTTTGTTAACCATTAGGTGGCAGCCTCCGATTCAGGCATTCATCGCTTAATTTCCGGTTCACGGCGACCGGCGCGGCGATGGCAAAGGGGAATGAGATGCGCGTCCTGCTGATAGAAGACGACAGTGCAACCGCACAAAGCATCGAGCTGATGCTGAAATCGGAGAGTTTCAACGTCTACACCACCGATCTCGGTGAGGAGGGCGTCGATCTCGGCAAGCTGTATGACTACGATATCATCCTGCTCGACCTGAACCTTCCCGACATGTCCGGCTACGAGGTGCTGCGCACGCTGCGGCTCTCAAAGGTGAAAACACCGATCCTAATCCTTTCCGGCATGGCTGGCATCGAGGACAAGGTGCGCGGGCTCGGCTTCGGCGCCGACGACTACATGACCAAGCCTTTCCACAAGGACGAACTGGTAGCCCGCATCCATGCGATCGTGCGCCGCTCGAAGGGCCATGCGCAATCCGTCATCTCCACCGGCGACCTTATCGTCAATCTCGATGCCAAGACTGTCGAAGTCGGCGGCCAACGCGTGCATCTGACCGGCAAGGAATACCAGATGCTGGAGCTTCTCTCGCTCCGCAAGGGCACGACGCTCACCAAGGAAATGTTCCTCAACCACCTTTACGGCGGTATGGACGAGCCGGAACTGAAGATCATCGACGTCTTTATCTGCAAGCTGCGCAAGAAGCTGGACGCGGCGTCAGGTGGCCAGAACTACATCGAGACTGTCTGGGGGCGGGGTTACGTGCTCCGCGAGCCGGAGGACATCCGCGAAAGCGCCTGATCGCGGCCAGATGCTCCACACACAAAAGCCCGGTCCAGCCGGGCTTTTTGCTTTCGGCGAACAATTTTGCGGCTTTGCCCTCTCAGGCGGCAAGGTCCAGGGCGCGGAAGCGGTCGAGAAGCTGCGGCCGGTTAAAGGGCTTGAGGATATAGCCTTTCGCCCCCGCCCGCTTGGCACGCATGATCGCGCCTATATCGAACTCCAGGATGCAGACGACGATCTGCGGCTTGACCACCGAGGGGATGGCGAGGGCCGAGCGGATGAAGTCTTCCGCGGCCATGTCGGGCAGTCCGCCGTCGACGATGATGATGTGCGGCATATCGGTCTGGCACATATAGAGTGCATCGCCGGCGCTGTCGGCCTCGATGACGATCAGCTCCGGACCGCTCAGAATGCGCTTCGCTACTTTGCGGACGATGCTGGAATCGTCGACGATCATGCAGCGTTTCATGGTCTACCCCACCAAAAACCGCGTGAGCGCCCCGCGCTCCCTGCAGAATGTGCTTAGGGCAAGGCGGTAAATATCGGCGTAAGCAACTGGGTAAAGTTTTTGCCAACGCCGCGTTGCATGGCGTTGGCGCGACTGCGCCGATCAGTCGGCGGTCAGCACGATGTCTTCCGCCGATGCACGTATGCCAATGGTCATGCCGGATTCGCGCGCCAGCAGGAGCGTGTAATAGGGTTGCACCGAGTGAGCATCTATCGGCTCCTCGGGCGTGTTCCCGGAATGCAGCTCGAGGAACTTCGGCGGCACGCGCAGCATCTGCCCCGACGCGGTGAGGCTGAAGCGGGGGGCTGTCTCGAGGTCGAGCAGTTCCACGACGATCTTGCCGCCGCGCGGAATTGCCCCATTGGCGACTAGAAGGAGGTTGAGCAGCAGCTTCACCTTGTTCTTGGGCAGCAGCGCGCGGGCGCCGCGCCATTCCAGCTCGGGCTTCTCATTGCCGATGAAAGCCGTGGCCACGGCTTCGGCGTCGCCCGTATCGATCATCATGCCGGCCGAGCCGGAAGCCCCGAAGGCCAGTCGAGCGAATTGCAGCCGCGCCGAGGCATTGCGCGCGCTGGTGCGGATCAGGCGCATCGCATCCTCGTCCGAACCGCCTTCGTCGAGCAGCTCCAGCCCGTTGTTTATCGCGCCGACGGGCGAGATGATGTCGTGGCAAATACGGCTGCACAGAAGTGCGGCCAGATCAGGCGCCGAAAGCGTGAAGATATCTGCCATTCCGGGTCCCTACTCCTTTGCGGCCGCTGGCCGGGAGCCGCCCACAGCCAGACGAATCACGGCCAATACAGCCAGTTTCCAATTACATAGCCCGCGGCCCGACAGCAAGAAAACGCGGCCTTCCTACGTCATGCAGCTGCGTTTTCGATCCGCGTGAGCTCTCACGACATGGTGCATGCTTCGTAGCGGCGAATGATTAATGGTTGCAAAAGAATTACGGTCTAGAGTCGCTTTATAAACATCCAGGCCGCAACGGACGCCAAGAGCCGCACGGCCCGTCACGGCGTCGAAGGCAGGGCTCCGGAAGGAGATGAAAGCATGTTCGCCAGATTGTCAGCGGCTTACGCACTGAGGAAGATCGCCGCTCTCCTCATCGTTATGGGCGCCATCATCGGCGCGACCGGGGCTCGGGCAGACGATGCCTATTCGGCTCAGGAGATCGTGGATGCGGGGCACCGCTTCTTCGGCTCCACGTCGGGCGGGCTGGCTTCCGTCGTCGAGCGGGCGTTCCAGTCCTATGGCCTGCCGAACGGCTATGTGCTGGGCGAGGAAGGATCGGGAGCGTTCTTCGCCGGCGCGACCTATGGCGAGGGTACGCTCTACACCAAGAATGCCGGCGACCATCGGGTGTTCTGGCAAGGGCCTTCTCTCGGCGTCGATGTGGGCGGGCAGGGCTCGCGCACCATGATGCTTGTCTACAATCTCGACGCCATAGAAAGCCTCTACCGGCGCTATGTCGGCGTGGCGGGGTCAGCCTATGTCGTGGCCGGGCTGGGGTTCAACGTGCTGAGGAACGGAGATGTGCTGCTGGTCCCGGTCCGCACGGGCGTCGGCGCGCGTCTCGGCATCAATATGGGCTACCTCAAGCTCACTCAGAACCCGACCTGGAATCCTTTCTGACGGAGAGATGCCGCCATCTGCTTCGTCTGTTTTTCGCCCGGCTGGTCCGGGCGATCTGCGTTAGAGCCGTTGCGGGCGGCGATGCGGATGCGATATAGGCCGAAGCCGTAACCCTGCGGCGGGGTAAATGGGCTGCTGCACTGGCCCTCGAGGTGCCTCCGTGGCACATTCGTGCCGGTCGGCTTTCGGGGCGCATCGCGTGATCCAGAGCATTCTGTTCTTTATTTTGGGCTTTCTGAGCGCAGGCTTCCTGGCGCTGCTGGTGGCTCCGTCCATCTGGCGCAGGGCCGTCGCGCTGACGCGGCGGCGCATGGAGGCGTCGGTTCCACTCTCCGTCAACGAAATACAGGCTGACAAGGACAGGCTGCGCGCCGAATATGCGATGGCCACGCGGCGGCTGGAAATGAACCTCAAGTCGCAAAAGGACAAGGCTGTTGCGCAGTCGCTCGATCTCGACCGCAGGCGGAACGAGATATTCCGGCTGAACGAGCTGGGTGAAAAGCGCGACCAGACCATTGCCGGCCTTGAGATGGAGCGCAATTCCTTGCGCGCCGAACTTGCGGGACGCGAGGAACGCATCGCTTTTCTCGCAGCACGGCTTTCCGAGACAGAGGCTGCGCTTGAGGGACGCGTGCAGGAACTCGAGCGGATGAGCCGTTTCGGTGATGAGCAGAGTTTCCTTGCCAGTAGCCGCGAGATCGAACTGGTGGCGCGCGAAGCGGAAATCGAGAAGCTCTCCCAGGATGTCTCGGGCCTGCGCGACAAGCGCAAGGAGCTCGAGCGCCGCCTGCGCGAGACGGGTGCGGAGGGCAAGGCAGCCAGGGACGAGCTGAAACTGGAAAAGCGGCGGGTGGCCGATTTGACCGGGCGTCTTGAGAAGCTGATGGCCAGCCTGTCCGACCGCGACGAGCAACTGGAGCGCAAGGAGAGGGAACTCGCCCGGCTGCGCGATGCCGGAAGCGTGTCCGCTCGTTCAGCGGCTTCGACCGCTCCGAAAGGCGGGGCTGTTAACGGAGCCGACGGCAAGGTAGAGCAGCGCCTGACCGCGATGATGCGCGAAAACAAGAAACTGCGCGCGGATCTCGCCGCTGCGGCCAGGAATGCGCCGCAGGCCGTACCGGCTGAGATGGAGCGTGAAAATGCGCTGCTGCGCGTGGAGATAAGCGCGCTGGCGGCGGAGGTGGTCAGCCTCGCCATGACCCTTGAAGGACCGGACTCGGCTGTTGCCAAGGCGATTTCGCGGCCGGCCCCCGATATGCCGGCATCCGTCAACGCGCCGCAGGCGCTTGCCGACCGCGTTCGCGCCTTGCGCAAGGCTGTCCAGCCCGGTTGAGTTCAACCTTCCGCGAAAAAATGATGCATGACGATCGCGGAAGCGGCCGCGACGTTCAGGCTGTCGAAATCGCGCGCCATCGGGATGCGCACCGTGGCCATGCGCTGCATGAGCGCCGGTGGCAGGCCCTCGCCCTCCGTACCGAGATAGAGGGCGATGCGCCCCTGCGGCTCGATGCGGTCGAGCGTGGCGCTGCCGCCGGGAGATAGCGCGATCTGCCGGAAACCTGCACGATCGAGCTTGGAGAATATGGCGTCGATGTCACCGGCGATGGAGAAGGGCACTTTCAATGCCGCTCCGACCGAAACCCGGATGGCCTTCCTGTAGAGAGGATCGCAGCAGGAGGAGTCCAGCAGCACGGCGGCTGCACCGAACGCCGCCGCGTTGCGGAAGATAGAGCCGACATTGTCGTGGTTCGCGATATTGACCAGCACTGGCACCATGCAGCGGGCGGGCATGGATTCCACCAGCGCGCCCAGCGGCTCCGGGGACCTTCGCCGCGCCAGCGCCAGTACGCCGCGATGCAAATGAAAGCCGGCGATCTCGTCGATGACTTGCGCCGGCGCCACGTAGACAGGAAGGTCCGGCGGCGCGGTTTCCAGAACCTCAGCCATTCCAGCCAGCCTGCGGTCGAGGATCAGAACGGAAACCGGCTCGAAGCGGCGCGCGGCGAACAGCACCGACAGCACGACCTTTCCCTCCGCGATGAACAGCCCGTCGCGGGAGGCGAGGTCGCGCTCGCGTATGTTGCGGAACGATGCGATGCGCGGATCGTCAGCGTCAGTCACCGGATAGGGAATCATGCCCGATCTGTGCTGCTGTGGCCGCAAGCGGTCAAGCGTCGATGCGCAGATCTGTGAACAGGCTTTCCAGCGCGTCGAGCAGTTTCGGCGGCATTCCGGGTGTGCAGCAATAATACACCATCTGCCTTTCGCGGCGCGTGGCCACGAGGTCGACCTCGCGCAGCCGCGCCAGATGCTGGGACAGCGCCGATTGGCTCAGTCCCACCCTCTCCGCTATGGCGCCAACCGAAAGCTCACCTTCCTTGAGGTGGCACATGATCGCCAGCCGTTTTGCATTTCCGAGCACCGAAAGTACCGGCGCAACATCATCCACGATTTCCACCAGAGCGGCTGAAGCCATTTATCCCCCGACAACGCCTCATCCCGATCCCGCAGGCTTGCCCCGGAATCGAAACGGTCGCGCAATCTGGACGCGAAATGTCCCTTGAGGACAATCTAGCGCAAAGGCTTCAAATCACAAGGAAGCGGCGTGAGGAATATTTGCCGCTTCGGAAAGGGGGATCAGAGCTTGGCACGGCCCTCCTGGGCCATTGAGACGAGCACGGTGCGGACGGCTGACGCTTCCGCCAACGGCTGCTCGAAGAAGATGCGCCGCACATCGTCGCCGCAGGACAGGTCCATGCCGTCGGCGTCTATGCCGGTCATGCGCCAGTCGCCGTCCGCAGCCCCAGCATAGGCGCGGGCATAGACGGCGATGGCATCGCGATGATCGGCGTTCATATGGTCGATGGCGCTCTGCTCGCTGGTTTCCAGTCCGCCATTGGCCGGACTTTCGGTGAGCAGGTCGGCACGGGTGAGCGCGTAGGCCTTGCCGAAGCCGCCATTCAGGCTGGCGCCCTGCGGTTCCAGACGGAAGAAGGAGAAATCGCCGAAGCCGGCATAGAGCTTGGCTTTGGGCTGGCGGTTCAGGTAGCGCCGCTCGGCTCGCGCCTGCTCGGGCGTCCCGCGCTCAAGCTTGATGGCGCGGCATTCTATCGACATGCGGGCATGGGCGAGCGGGTCGCCCTTGCCGGGCTCGCCGACGAGTAGCGAGCAGCGGGGATCGGCAAGAATCGCGCCGGTATGCGCAGCAAGGGTCGAAACCAGGATGAGCGGCGCGCCGTCGATGTCGGTGGCGACGGCAACGCGGCTGGCCAGCGGCCAACCCGATTTCGCGTCAACCGCCGCCAGCGCCCCATAGCGTGCGCTGCGAAGCAGCGAGCGCGCCAGCCGGATCGCCTCCGCATCCGTTTCCCGCAGAACGTCCTTCTTCTCTTCGCTCATGGCCGATCCTCAAAAACTGGAGTGTCATGCTCCTGTTATTGTGTGGCCGAGGTCTTTTCAAGCGCGAGCTTCGAGAAGCGGAGACGCTTTCGGTCGCACGTCTATCTGGGCGCCATGCGGATGGCGCCGTCGATACGGATGACCTCGCCATTGAGCATCTGGTTCTGCACGATATGCGCGGCGAGCGCGCCATATTCGGCAGGATCGCCAAGACGGGAGGGGAAAGGGATCTGCTTGCCCAGCGATTCCTGTGCTTCCTCGGGCAGACCGGCCAGCATGGGCGTGCGGAATATGCCCGGCGCGATGGTCATGACGCGGATGCCGGCGCGCGACAGGTCACGCGCAATAGGCAGCGTCATGGCGACGATGCCGCCCTTGGAGGCCGAATAGGCCGCCTGCCCGATCTGGCCATCATAGGCAGCGACGGAGGCAGTGTTGACGATGACGCCACGTTCGCCGCCTTCCAGCGGTTCCAATTGCTCGGCCCGCGCCGCGAAAAGGCGGATCATGTTGAAGGTGCCGACGAGATTGACGTTGATGATCCTGTTGAACAGGTCGAGCGAATGGGGGCCGTCCTTGGTGGTGGTGCGAGCGGCTATGCCTATGCCGGCGCAATTGACCAGAATGCGCGCCGCACCCAGCTTTTCCGTCACCTCGGCATAGGCTGCCTCGGCGCTGTCGCCGCTGGAAACGTCGCACTTGACGGCGATGCCGCCAATGCTCTCGGCGACGGTCTGCGCACGCTCCATGCCGATGTCGAGGATCGCTACGCGCGCACCCAACTCCGTCAGGGCGCGGGCCGTCGCCTCGCCCAAGCCGGAGCCTCCCCCGGTCACGACTGCGATCTGTCCGGACGGTTTCATGCTTCCTCCCGAATGTTATGCACTAGAACAATCGGGAATTCAGTATACCGGCGGTGCCAGCCGTGCAAGGCGGCGCTTTCAGGCCGCGGAGGCGTCGATGCCCGGTGAGGCCGGACAGCCATTCCGGGGCGACTGCCCATCCTGCTCCAGGTCGCGCAGGAAGGATTTCAGCCAGGAATTGGCATCCTGCCGCTCGATGCGGGCGTAGAGCGCCCTATGCCTCTGGCGGCGTTCCTCCAGCGGCATTTCGAGCGCCTCGTAGATGGTGTCGGCCATGCTGTCCATGTCGTAGGGATTGACGATCAGCGCCTCTTCCAGATCCTCTGCGGCACCCGCGAACTGGGACAGCACCAGTACGCCGGGATCGGCCTCGTCCTGCGCCGCGATGAATTCCTTGGCGACGAGGTTCATGCCGTCACGCAGGGGCGTCACCAGGCCGACATGGCTCACGCGGAAAAGGGACGCCAGCTTCTCGCGCTCCACGGAGCGGTGGATATAGCGGATCGGTGTCCAGTTGAAATCGGAATAGCGGCCGTTGATGGCCCCCGACAGTCCTTCAAGCTGGGTTCGTATGTCGGAATAGGCTTCCACGTCCTCGCGTGTCGGCGGGGCGATCTGGAGGAAGGTGACGCGTTTTTCCATCTCGGGATAGCGAGAGAGCAGCCGGTCGAACGCGCCGAAGCGTTCCGGCAGGCCCTTGGAATAGTCCAGCCGATCGACGCCAATGATCTGCTTTCGGCCGAGCAGGTCGCGGCGCATCGTGTCGATGCGCACCTCCTCCGGCATGTTGCGCGACATGTCGCTGAACATGCGGACATCTATGCCGATGGGATATCGCTTGAGGGTTATCCTGCGTCCGCACGCAACGATCGTGTCCTCGTCCTCGCCGTTTTCCGCAAGCCCGGCCTCCTCGACATAACGCCGGAAATTGAGGACATCCGCCGAAGTCTGGAAGCCGATCACGTCATGCCGCAGCAACCCCTCTACAAGCTGGCGGTGGTTCGGGGAGGCGGCCAGCATATCCGGGGGCGGGAAGGGGATATGAAGGAAGAAACCGATGCGCTGGTCGAAGCCCATTTCCCGCAGAAAATGCGCCATCATCATCAGGTGATAGTCATGGACCCAGATCAGGTCCTTCTCGCGCAGATGCGGGGCCAGAAGCTGGGCGAAATGCGCGTTCACACGGATATAGCCGTCGAAGAGGCTCGGGCTGTAATTGACCAGATCGAGCCGGTAATGGAGCAGCGGCCACAGCACGCTGTTGGCGTAGCCGACATAATATTCGGCGTAGTCCTCCGCGGTCAGCGGCGACGAGATCATGCGGACGTTCCCGATTTCCTCGACATGCGCCTGCTCCGGCTGCTCAAGCGTCGTCTCACCATCCCAGCCGAACCAGACGCCGCCGCGCTCGCGCAGCGCATCGGCCAGGCCCACGGCGAGCCCCCCGGATTGCGTTGCCTTGCGCAGATCGGCCACGCGGTTTGAAACGATCACAAGCCTGCTCATCCTGTCGTGCCCCCAAGACGCCGCCCGGGGGCGGCCGCGTCGGCGGGCTCCAGAATTCCGCGTGGAATACCGGCTTTGAGACCCCGCCCGGAAACAATGCGCGACAGCCAGCGGCGAAAGGCCGCTGCGTCTGCGGCGCGCCACCGCGCAAGTGTTTTGCCGCCGCCGATCTTCACGGTGATGCCGTTCATGGCCGCGACGCGGTGAAAAGCATCCTCGTCGGTCACGTCGTCGCCCGCATAGAGCGGGCGGCGGCCCTCGAAAGGCGGTTCGGTCATAAAATCCAGTACGGCGTCGCCCTTGCTGCGGCCGCCAAGCCGCAATTCAACAACCATCTTGCCGCGCATCAGCGTCACACCCGGTACGGTGGATGCGAGCCGCGTGGCGAGCAGCACGCTGTCTGCCTCCATTTCGGGATTCCTGCGGTAGTGTAGCGCAACCGAACCTGGCTTGGCCTCTGCCATCAGCCCTTCATGGCTGTCTGCGAACCGCGTGATTTCGTTCACCATCTTCGACAGATCGGTACTGTCGAAAGGTGTGGTGTGGAGTCGTCCGGCGGCGTCGCGCCGCTCCAGCCCATGTACGCCGGAAAGCGGGAATTTCAGCGGATGGAGGAAGCGGTCGAGCTGTTGCAGAGGGCGGCCTGAGATGACCGCCAGCGCGCCACCGGACAGGCGCGACAGTTCCGCCAGGGCGTTCCTCGTTTCCGACAACAGTACCACGCTGGCGGGATCGTCGGCTATGTCTGCTAATGTTCCGTCGAAATCGAAAAAAAACGCAATGGTTTGCGGATCGATCTCATCGTCATCCGGCATAGGCTGACCGTCCTTTGCAGCATCCCGCACCGGGTCCAGCCTTAAAGGGCCGTCGCTGCCGGTGCAGCGCAGAAAACGTTTCGCGCCGGTTCAGGTTCCCGCCAGAGCGACAAAGCCGGCGTGTGCAATTGCGGTGCAGCATAGACCTGCTGCGCCGCAAAATCCACAGTTCTGGCCAAAAAACGACATCAGCGTGTCTGGAAAACGCCGCGGTCCGGCCCATGCCGGGTCAGGGTGCACGGCGAAGGACGGCGCGGAGTACGTCACGCACGCCAATCGCGCCGACGAAGCGCGAACGCTCGTCGAACAGGGCGACGGGAGCGGTCTGCGACTGGTGCATGGCTTGCATCACGGCTTTGAGCGAGGTGCCCGGCTTGGCCCAATAAACCTGATGCGTGTTGTCGGGCAGCGTCTCGATGGGATCGCAGGAGGCCCAGATCGCGGGCTTGCCGTCCCGCTCGGCGGCTGCGACCAGCCCGTCGCTGTCGATCCTGAAGCGCGTGGTCCGGCGCCGGTCGAGCCAGACCCAGCCGCCTTCCCCGGCGGGCTCGAGATCACGCCAGTCGCGCATCACGTTCCACGCGGTCAGCACGGAAAGCGGATTCACATTGGCGATGAAATCGCTCACATAATCGTTCGCCGGCCGCAGCACGATGTCCTCCGGCGCGCCGGTCTGGACGATGCGCCCGCCCTCCATGATGGTGATGCGGTTGCCAATCTTCAGTGCCTCCTCGAGATCGTGGCTGACGAAGATGATGGTTTTCTTCAGCCTTTCCTGGAGTTGAAGCAACTCATCCTGAAGCTTGGTGCGGATCAGCGGGTCGAGAGCGGAGAACGGCTCGTCCATGAGCAGGATCGGCGCTTCGGTCGCAAAGGCGCGCGCCAGCCCCACGCGCTGCTGCATGCCGCCGGACAGCTCGTGCGCGTATTTCTTTCCCCATTGGGTAAGGCCGACCAGATCGAGCTGGCGCGCCACGCGCTCCCTGCGCTCGGCTGCCGGCACGCCGGCCAGTTCCAGGCCGAAGCCGACATTCTCCTCCACCGTGCGCCACGGCAGCAGGGCGAATTGCTGGAACACCATCGCCACGCATTCGCGGCGGATCCTGCGCAGTTCCTCGGGCGTGCAGGACACCACGTCCGCGGACCAGCCGTCGTCGCGGACGATCACCTCGCCGCGCGTCACCTTGTTCAGCCCGTTCACAGCGCGCAGCAGGGTCGATTTCCCCGAGCCGGAAAGGCCCATCAGGACGGAAATCTCGCCCTTCTCGACAGCAAGGCTGGCGCCCGCGCAACCCAGCACCGCCCCCGTCTCGGCAAGGATGGCGGGGCGGTCGGCGCCCGCATCCAGCATCTGGAGCGCGCGGCGCGTGTCCTTGCCGAACATGATGTCCACGCCGCGGAATTCGACGGCGGTGCTCATTTCGCCTTTCCTCCGCCGATGCGCGCCATGCGGTCGAGGATGATGGCGAGGATGACGATGGCCAGCCCCGCCTCCAGCCCAAGCGGGATGTTCACCGTGTTCAACGCGCGGACGACCGGCTTGCCGAGGCCGTCTGCACCGATCAGCGCGGCGATGACCACCATCGAGAGCGAGAGCATGATGCATTGGGTAAGCCCCGCCATGATGGTGGGCAAGGCCGCCGGAAGCTCGACCTTCCAGAGCAATTGCCGGTCGGTCGCACCGAAGGATTCGCCGGCCTCGATCATAGGCACAGGCACCGACTTTATGCCGAGATAGGTAAGCCGGATGGGGGCCGGCGATGCGAAGATGACGGTGACGATCAGGCCCGGCGCGACGCCAAGCCCGAACAGGATCAGCACCGGGATCAGGTAGACGAAGGTGGGCAGCGTCTGCATCAGGTCCAGCACGGGCTGGAGCCAGGAATAGACGCGGTCGTTGTGCGCGGCCCATATGCCGATGGGCACGCCGATCGTCATGGAGGCCGCGGTGGCGGACACAACAAGCACCAGCGTTTCGATGGTTTCCGTCCAGAGCCTCTGGTTGACGATGAACAGCAGGCCCAGCACAACGCCTAGCGCCAGTTTCCACGAACGCTGGAGATAGAAGGCGAGGGCGGCTATCAGCAGGATGAGGACGACGGGCGGCATCGCCAGCAAAAGGTCGACCAGTGCGTCCAGCGCCGCACCGAGGCTGTCGGCGAGCGAATCGAAAAACCACGCGAAGTTTGTGGTGAGGAAGTCGAAAAAGCTCCTTCCCCACCGGCCGACCGGAATCTTGCGGCCGGGATCGGCTATCCAGTCCGAAATAGGGTCCATCCGGTCGCTCCCCCTTCGGGCGGCCTCGAACGTGGCACTGCGCGGAGATCAGCCCGGAGCAGCCTGGCTGCCGGGCTGCCCGTTACCGAAGCCTCCCTTTGCGCGCATTCTCAAAGGCCGAGCCTGGATTTCACGGCAGCCAAGGCTTCGCCGCCATCCAGCGTGGTCACGCCGGCCAGCCACGGTGTCAGCGTATCGGGATTGGCCTTCAGCCATGCCGCAGCGGCTGCGTTCGGTTCCGCGCCGTCATTGAGAATCGCGCCCATGATCTCGTTTTCCATCTTGAGCGAGAATACCATGTTGTTCAGCAGGGCGCCGATATTGGGGCATTCGCTGGCAAAGCCGGCGCGGACATTTGTGTGAACCGTCGCACCGCCGAAATTCGGTCCAAACACAGCGTCGCCGCCATCCAGATAATCCATGTCGATATTGGCGTTCATCGGATGCGGCTCCCAGCCTAGGAACACGACATCCTGCCTAGCTGAGGCGGCGCGCGTGACCTGTGAAAGCATGCCCGCCTCGGAACTTTCCACCAGCTCGAAGCCGCCGAGACCGAACTGGTCGTTGGCGATCATGTCGAGGATGAGCCGGTTGCCGTCATTACCCGGCTCGATGCCGTAGATCTTGCCGCCGAGCTTGTCCTTGAACTTGGCTATGTCGTCGAAGGTCTTGAGGCCGGCCTCGAACGTGTATGACGGCACGGCAAGCGTATATTTCGCGCCTTCGAGGTTGGTCACCAGCGTTTCTACGGAGCCGTCGGCACGATAGGGCGCGATGTCTGCTTCCATGGTCGGCATCCAGTTGCCGAGGAAAACGTCGATGTCCTTGTTCTTGAGCGAGGCGTAGGTGACGGGCACGGACAGCACCTGCACTTCCGGGGCGTAGCCCAGGGCTTCGAGAATGACCGAAGCGGTGGCCGTCGTGGCCGTTATGTCGGTCCACCCGACATCGGAAAAGCGGACGGTCTTGCAACTTGCGGGATCAGCGGCGAGCGCCGCCGTTGCCGTTCCCATCGCTGCAGCCAGAACTGCGGCGGCTGCGAGCATTCTGATACGCGACATGTTCCTATCTCCCGTTGAAGCCGGATCGTTACCGGCAGCGCGGTTCCCCACCGCTTCTGGCCTGAAGCCAAACACCATTCTCGTGCGGTTTCAAGCAGCGAAGCGCGGGAGCGTGCGGCATGGGCTGTTTCATCAGCGACGATACGCCGAAAGCGGTGGACCGTTTCGCCGGGACGGCTGCAAAGAACGGCCCGGATTGTTTAGGGTCAGGACCTGTCAATATGACTGCAATGGCGTTCGACATGGCGAGAGATGCAAGGAAAAGTCCGAAGAGCGGGGTCGTTCCCCCGGTCGAGGACTTTGACGCAGCAGATCGACGCCAGATCGATCGTCCTTCGGGTCGGGCGGATTTGCACGGTCTACAGCGTCGCAAGGCCTTGAAAGGCTTCAGCCTTCCTGCGGCCTTGCTCCTCGTATCCGTACAAATCCGCTCCGACCATTGCAGCCATATTGACAGGTCCTGACCCTACGTGAAGCATGGCCAAGCTCTATTTCAGCTATTCGGCGATGAATGCCGGCAAATCCACGCTGCTGCTGCAAGCGGCGTACAACTATAGCGAGCGCGGCATGTCCACCATGCTGTTCACCGCCGCCATAGACGACCGCGCCGGGAGGGGGCGGATCGCATCGCGGATCGGGCTGGAGGCGGAGTCGGAGACATTTTCGTCCGGTGACGACATATTGGCACGGGTGACCGAGCGGCTCGCGTCGGGACCGCTGCATTGCGTGTTCGTGGACGAAGCGCAATTCCTTACCGAGGAGCAGGTCTGGCAACTTGCCAGGGTGGCGGACAGGCTCGGTGTTCCCGTCATGTGCTACGGGCTGCGCACGGATTTCCAGGGCAGGCTCTTTCCCGGTTCCGCCGCGCTTCTGGCGCTGGCCGACGATTTGCGGGAGATCAGGACGCTATGCCGTTGCGGGCGCAAGGCGACGATGGTGGTGCGGCTCGGGCCGGACGGCAAGGTGGTGCGCCGGGGCGCACAGGTCGAGATCGGCGGCGAGGATAAGTATGTGTCGCTCTGCCGGCGCCATTGGGAGGACGAGATGGGCCGCGCCGCGCCGGAGGACTTCATCGGATTCACCGGACGCTGAAGCCGCCGTCATCGGCATCTTGCTGTCTTTCAATCGCAAAAACCGCCGCTTATATTCCGCTTGAATGAACCCGGGCTGTGGAGGGGATCCCAGATGGCCACGTTGCAGAATTTCGACGCCGAGATCGCCAAGACCAAACAGGTCGTTGAGGACATGCGCTCCAAGATCGAGCAGTCCGGGGTGCTGCTTGAGCAATTCGCGCAAACGGATTCCAAGATCGGCGCGTCCGATTTCGACATCGAAAGCGCGCGCATCGAGGACGTACTTCGCCAGCAGAAGGTGATGGAAGCCAACATCGCCGACCTCATTATCGGGCTCGAGGATGCCACGAACGTGTTCGGCACCGAGTTCGAGAGCATGAAAAGCTATACGACGTGGGAGAATTTCATCGGCATCTTCTCCTCGCAGCGCAAGCAGCGCATGCGCACGGAGCGCGTGCGCAACATGTCGCTGGCCGGCAATCTGCAGGAATTGCTCGCCAAGTCCGACACCATTGTCGGCATACTGAAAGAGCAGAAGAACATTCTCGACCAGCGTTACAAGACTTCCGAGACGAGCCTTGCCTCGGTGATCGAGCGGCGCAAGTCGACGATGGCGCAGCTTGAAGCCACGCAGAAGCGCATCGAGGAACTGAACCCGCTGCTGCTCGACATCGAAAACAAGATCGCCGCGTCCACGAACCAGAAGGAGCGGACTGAGCTGGAAGGCGAACGCTCCAAGCTCGCTACCGAATATAACGAGCGGCAGGCCAAGGAGCAGGAACTGCTGGCGGAGAGCCAGACACTGGAACGCTATACCTCCATGTTCCAGACCTTCGTGGACTCGCTCAACAACCAGATTGCGGCGCAGAACACGCTCATCAACAAGCTGTCCATCGATACCGAGCAGCGCATCGTGCTCTACAAGGCGCTGGAGGACAGCTTGAAGACTGCCGCGCAGCAGGATGTCGCCCACAAGATCAACACGCTGGGCAGCCAGGTGGACAACACCGCCGAGCAGACCATGGCGGGTATCGGCGCGGCCGCGCAGAAGCATATTGGCGACCTTCTTGAGATGCATGAGAAGAACATGGTCGCCACAGCCGACATCCAGCGCCGCAAGAAGCTCGCCGACGACGCTTTCGCACGCCGCTTCGAGGAGGTGCTGCGCAAGCACAATGCAGCAGATTATGTGAAGGCGTGACCAGTCCGGTCGAAGCAGTGAACTTGCTCGCACCCCCACCCGGACTTTCGGGCCGCTTTCCCCGCGAGGGGGAGGGCAAAGGCGCAATCGCATGACCCCGGCTTCCGACGCCGCGCTCCGCTATTTCGAGGCCATCTCCGCGGCACTGGAGGGGCTGGACATATTCCTGCGCGACGACCGTTCACCGCTCTACCGGCATGGCGTTGTGGCGCAGGTGGTCAGCGAATATATCGGCCGCCTCACCAACTCCTTCGCCTGCTGGGAGAACCGGCTTGGTTTCATGGAGAGCTTCCGCATCTCGCGCGCGGAGAGCGGCTATCCGGTGTTCCAGAACGTGCTGGAGCTGGAAAACGACCGCAAGACGGCCGAAGCGCGGCTGGCGGCGATACCCCGGCCGGACGAGCTGCGCGCCGAGATGGCGGATTTCATCCTGCGCCACAAGAGCTTCCCCGGCGCGTTGCAGCGTTCCATCGCCGAGCGGCTCTATCTGGAAGGCGTCACCTCGGGCGAGGTGTTCTCGCCTTTCGTCCTGCCGCGTACGATCAAGGTATCGGTGAACCCCAAGACCATGCGCCCGTACTATCTTGTCCACTGGGGCGTGTTCGACGGTTCCGCCAACATGCCGCTGGTCTATATGGCGACCGTGGAGGACGCTTCCCAGAAGATCGTGGACATGCTCGTCACCCGTGAGGGCAAGCTGAACGACAGGGTGCAGATTCCGCTGCCGGTCGAAGGGCTGCTGAACCCGGAGCTTGCGCATCGCTTCGACGATTTCGCCGAAAAGAACTCGGCCTATTCGCTTTCGCCCGTCACCATCGCCACCAATCTCGACAAGGATTTCGACGAGCTGCAACCGAAGCAGCTGCGCCGCGTGGTGCTCGGGCCATTCTACTCGGCAGGCATCACCGAGCATAATCCGACGGTGACGGACGTGCTGTCCAAGGTGCGGCGGCCGCAAAACGCGTGGCTGCTCACCTGGACCATCCAGGAGGTCTATTCAAAGGCCGAGCGCCCGGCGCGCAAGGGGCTCTGGTCCAGCGAGCCCGCCCGCGAGGAATTCCACATCGACACCGACGATCTCGAAGCCGCCCGGCAGGGCGTTTCCTCCTACGAGAAACATGCGCTGATCCCTCATGAGGCCTATCAGGCGCTTTACGCGGCGCAGGAGGCGCGCAAGGTTTTCGACGGCTACACGGTGCACATCCTGTCGAACGGCAAGGTGATCAGCGATGTGTGACGGGGCTGCACCGAGCGAGAAGATTACGGGCCAGAAGATCATGAGGGCGATATGGACACCGGCCTGACGACCATCTCGGAAAGCGATGTCGAGAAGCATCGGGCCACGGCCCAGAGCTTTATCACGCGCATCGTCGTGCTGGAGGATGGCGGGGGAGGCTCATCCACGGCGCTGGCCGGCACGGGCAGGCGCTTCGTCCCGACCGTCTCGACAGGTTCGGTACGGCGGACCCGCGAGGTGGAACTGGCGAATACCATCCAGTCGGTGCGGCCGGACGATCCTCTCATGTCGCCGGTGCAGCATACGCTGCTTTACCGCGCGCGCCGTGGCGCGGCTGTGGCGCTCGCGGTCGGCGACCTTTTTGCCAAGGCGAGCGATCTTGAAAGCCTGCAAACGCGCAATGCGCGCTCGCCGCTCGAGGGCGAGGATGCCGCCACCTACAAGCGGCTGCTGTCGGCTTCGGCCTATGTCGCGGCGTTCACCTTCGCCGCCTATCTGCTCCAGACCGTCGAGAGCGACGGGGAAGCGCCGAACGATGTGCGCGAGCCGAATTTCGTTTTCGATACCCGGCAGGATGCGGTCAAGAGCCTGATCGCAGGGCTGGATACGGCGCTTGCCGGCTCGAAGGACGACGCGGATCTGTCCGCCCGCACCCGCGCCTTCGCGACGGTGGCCATCGAGGGCCTGCTATCGCGCAAGGCCCGCTTCGACGGGCTTGGCGCGTTCGAGAACGCGCATATGCGGCTCGACAGCGACGATTTCACCATAGACGGTTTCGACGTCGCGCCGGGGCGGAAATCCCGGCCGCTTTCCATGAGTTTCAAGCGGCCGGACGAGGTGGTTGGCAACCACATCGCAAAGTATCAGTCGGTGAAGCTCGCCAAGATGCTGATGGCCTATGATTTCGACCGCCAGCTCAACCCGTTCGTGGAACTCGGCGGTTTCCTTTTCACCTTCATCGGCGACGGTGCGCCGGGCACGGGCAAGACGACGCTGATCCAGATGATCGCGGGGCTGCTGAACGGCTATTGCCAGGTCGCCGGCTTCCCCTTCCATTTCGAAAATTTCGGCGTCGACCAGATTTCGTCCTATCAGGGCAAGTCGGGCCAGAATTGCCGCCAGTTCGTCGAGAATGTGCAGAACCCGCGCGCCATCGGCTTCGGCACCGTGGACGATATAGATCAGGTCGCGGCGAAGCGTTCGGACGACCGGGCGTCGGCCGGCCAGCATGAGATCACCGGCGTGCTGATGGATGCGTTCTCCGGTGCCATGACCGTGGTGCGTGGCAATTGCTCGTTCGGCATGTTCTCGAACTATCCAGAGAACGTGGACGACGCGCTGCGCCAGCGGGCCGGGGCGCGCTGGCTGGTGGACGGGCCGCAGACGCGCGACGATTATATCGATATTTTCGCGCTTCTGGCCGGCAAGAACCACGACATTCCGCTGGGCGACCACAAGCTCTACGCCGCGCAGGAGATCCAGCGCGCGGTCGAAACCGCCTATGAAAGCTATTCGAAGCCGCATGAGGACGGGATGAAGGCGGTCTATGACCGCTATATGGATGAGTTCGGGGAGCCGCGGACACTGGCCGATATCGGTACCTACCTGTACCGGATCAAGGAAGCGGAGCCGCGTTTCACAGGACGCGCGATCAAGAATGTCACCGATGCCATCAAGATGCGGGCGATGGATATCGAGCTGCCGGACGAATGGTTCGAGTCGCCCGAGACTTTCATGCACAAGGATTACGACGCCAAGCGGGACATGATCGCGGAGCTGCGCAAGCCCTTCACAATGGACATGGTGATGCAGGAGGTGAACCGCTACGCCGATTCCGAGTTCCGCTATTCCGACCGTGCCGACGATGCCGCCGTGGAGAAAATGCTGCGCGACGCGCGGCTGCGCGAGCGGGCTGCGCGGGAAATGGAGGAGTTGAAGAAAAAGGGGTTGTGGAGCGCCTGATGGACCTCCTCCTTGAAAGCGAGCTGATCTACGGTCGGCTGCTGCCGGTGTCCGAGCCGCATCTGATCGCGCGGTACAACAAGGCGTTGAATGCGTTCGGCCTGCCCGAGACGAAGCTGGAAAGTTTCGATATCGACCGCACGGGCTTTTCTCCGCAGATCGCTGCGGAACTCGGCGATCCCTGGTATCTCGACCCGAACCAGATAAACCGCCGCTTCATCATCCTTACCCCACAGCAGATCAATCTGCCGGTAGTGCACACGGCTTTCTCCAATACCTCGCAGCTCATGTACGAATTCATGAGCCGCAATGAGCGGGTGGTCGATGCGCTGACGATCAAGGACGTAATCTACGGCGAGATCGAGGATTCCGTCTCCAAGGTCGAGGACATCGAGGATCTGCTGTCGATCAACCAGGTCGAGTTCCGCGTGCTTTCGGCGGAGAACGTGGTGGGAATGGCGTCCGAGCTTGGCCGGCTGGTGGACCGTTTGAAGCAGGAGCCGGACGCCTGGCGCGACGATACGATGCTGAACCGCATGGTTGAGCTGGCGCAGGTGACGGGCGACATTCGCGAGAACGCGCTGGTGCCCGATCAGGTGATCTTCCGGCACCGCGCTTTCTGGACCAGTCATTTCGGCGGGCTCTACGTCTTTATCGACCCGAAGATGACCACCGTCATCAGCGATCCGGCCGCGCCAGGCTTCCGCCGTTCGCGTCCCTGGCAGGTGAGCTATCTGTCGATCCGGGATTCGGAGCGGGTATTCAATTTCCTTGCCTCGACCGGCCGGCTCGACCTGCCGCGCGCCTCGTGGATCGAGGCGTCGGGTTATCTGGAGCATCGCGCCGAGATGGTCGTCCGCAACCTTGTCGCGCGGAAAAACCCCGAGCAGGATTTCTCGAAGATCGACATGGTTTGGCTGCAAAGCTGGCTCCACGCCAATGCCGGGCTGGTTGCCGCCGACGGTCAGTTCCCGTTCCTCAATGCCGCGAAACGGGAAATCGCCCAGCTTGGGCATCTCAAGATCGACGAGGTGAAGCCGCAATTCCGGTTCCTTGCGGTGCGCGCGCGTCCCGACCATCCCGACGCGTGGCTCACCAACCGGCTGATCTCGGATTTCGTGCCGAGCGATTTCGTGTCGCGCTACGTATTCAACAAGCAGGGCTTCTATGCCGACTACCAGAGCTTCGGCGACGGCTGGCGGGCTTATGTTGTGGAGCGTATGAAAAGCACGTATCTGAAAGACAAGAGAGCGTTCCGCGAACAGCTCTACGGATTGAAAGATTGATCTGGAGCGACCGCGATGCTTGATCCGATCGTGAATTTCTTCACCGGTGTCTTCCATGCAATCGGCCGCGGGATCGGCCTTGTGATCGCGTGGATGCTCTGGCCGTTCATGGCGCTGGGCCGTTGGTATGCGCGGCGCGGCTGGCTGCTCAAGGGACCGATAGGCATCCTTCTCGTCGGCCTTGTCGCGCTCTATGCCTATTTCATCTGGAACACGCAGGTCTGGACAGGTTTCGACCCCGACTATGTGCAGGCCTACAATCTGTCGAACCGCAACGTTTCTGCCGGCGAGCAGCTTGTCAGCCCCCAGGCGGCGAATGCTCCGCGCAGTTGCGGCCGCTCGGGCGTTGCGGACGTGACCATCGACCTGATCGACATGAACGTGAACGAGAATGCGTGGATTTCGTCCATGCTTCTCTACAAGCTCGGGCTGTTCGGTATGGATTGGGACAGCACGCCCTTCCTCGACAACAAGGCGTCGTTCCAGCGTGGCGTGAACCAGGCGATCCGCCGCACCACGGTAGAGCTGGTGGATACGCTCGGGCGTATACGCGGCACCTCCCAGATCGACCAGAATTTGCAGGATGCCCGCGGCAACATGCAGTTCGACGAGGAGACGTGGTATTTCGGCCTGAATCCGTTCGGTCCGAAAACGCCGACGCCTTCATTCTACCGCTCGGCCATGCGCGACCTGCGGAGCTTCAACGAGAGGCTGGCAAATTGCGAGGCCGTATTCGATGCCCGTGCCGACAACCTCATCGTCTTTCTCGACCGTATCGCCAACGATATCGGCTCTACCTCCGCGATCCTGCGTGAGCGATCCGAATCCTATAATTATGGCTGGTTCGATACGCGCGCGGACGACAGGTTCTGGTTCGCATTCGGCCAGCTCTATGGCTATTACGGCATCATCCATGCCGCAGGCGCCGATTTCGAGGATGTCATCAAGCAGCGATCGGTCGGGCCGCTGTGGGAGCAGACGGAGCAGCAGTTCCGGGCGGCGCTCAGAATCCAGCCCTTCATCATCTCGAACGGAAACGAGGCAGGCTGGATCATGCCGACTCATCTGGCGACGATGGGCTTCTATGTGCTGCGGGTGCGCTCGAATCTCATCGAATTGCGGAGCGTGCTCGACAGGTAGAAAGCCCCGCCAAGCAGGTTCCTGACCAAAAATTTTCGCGGGCGCCTGATGTGGTCTGGCTTCCCGATCCGTTTTTGTGCATACAGGGCCTGTTTTCCGATTGCGCTCTTTGGCGCATCATCCAGTTGAATCCGCTGCAACGCGCCACATCTGGCGCAATGTCCCGTGGGAGGGTGTATACATGGCCGAATTCAAAACCGACATCGAGATCGCGCGCGCCGCGAAAAAGAAGCCGATCATGGAGATCGGTGCCAAGCTGGGCATCCCCGCAGAGCACCTGCTGCCCTACGGTCATGACAAGGCCAAGATTTCGGCCGAGTTCATCCAGTCCAAGCGCGGCGGCAAGGACGGCAAGCTGATCCTCGTGACCGCCATCAACCCGACGCCGGCGGGCGAGGGCAAGACCACGACTACCGTCGGTCTCGGCGACGGTCTCAACCGCATCGGCAAGAAGGCCATCACCTGCATCCGCGAAGCCTCGCTCGGGCCGAATTTCGGCGTCAAGGGCGGCGCGGCCGGCGGCGGCCTCGCTCAGGTCGTGCCGATGGAAGACATGAACCTCCACTTCACCGGCGACTTCCACGCCATCACCACGGCCCATAATTTGCTGTCGGCCCTGATCGACAACCACATTTACTGGGGCAACGAACTCGGCATCGACACGCGCCGTGTTGCGTGGCGCCGCGTCATGGACATGAACGACCGTGCGCTCCGCGAGATCGTCGTGTCGCTCGGCGGTGTGGCCAACGGCTATCCGCGCGAGGGCGGCTTCGACATCACCGTGGCTTCGGAAGTCATGGCCATCCTGTGCCTTGCCAACGATCTCAAGGATCTGGAAAAGCGCCTTGGCGACATCATCGTGGCCTATCGCCGCGACAAGAGCCCGGTCTATGCCCGCGATCTCAAGGCCGATGGCGCGATGGCGGTGCTGCTCAAGGACGCGCTGCAGCCGAACCTCGTGCAGACGCTGGAGAACAATCCGGCCTTCGTTCATGGCGGCCCGTTCGCCAATATCGCGCATGGCTGCAACTCCGTCATGGCGACGACGACGGCGCTCAAGCTGGCCGACTATGTGGTGACGGAAGCCGGCTTCGGCGCCGATCTCGGCGCGGAGAAGTTCTTCGACATCAAGTGCCGCAAGGCCGGCCTCAAGCCGGCGGCGACCGTCATCGTGGCGACCGTGCGCGCGCTCAAGATGAATGGCGGCGTCAAGAAGGAGGACCTCGGCAAGGAGAATGTGGAAGCGGTCAAGGAAGGCTGCGCCAATCTCGGCCGCCACATCGAGAACGTGAAGCAGTTCGGCGTTCCGGCAGTGGTCGCGATCAACCATTTCTACTCCGACACCGACGCCGAGATCCAGGCGGTCAAGGATTTCGTCGCCTCCATGGGCAGGAAGCGATCCTGTGCCGTCACTGGGCCGAGGGTTCGGCCGGCATCGAGGAACTGGCGCATAAGATCGTGGCGCTGGCCGAAGCCGGCGCGTCGCAGTTCGCGCCGCTCTACCCGGATTCGATGCCGCTGTTCGAGAAGATCAATACCGTCGTAAAGCGCATCTATCGCGGCTCGGAAGCGATTGCCGACAAGTCGGTGCGCGACCAGCTCAAGCAGTGGGAAGAGGCCGGCTACGGCAATCTCCCCGTCTGCATGGCCAAGACGCAGTATTCCTTCTCGACCGATCCGAACCTGCGCGGCGCGCCGACCGGCCATGTCGTGCCGGTGCGCGAAGTCCGTCTCTCGGCTGGCGCCGGCTTCGTCGTGGCGATCTGCGGCGAGATCATGACCATGCCCGGCCTGCCCAAGTCGCCGTCGTCCGAGCGCATCTTCCTCAACGAACTGGGCCAGATCGAGGGCCTGTTCTAGGCTCGATGGACTGATGGCCGGTTTCGGCCGTCAGAAAGGTGCTGCCAGTTTGAGCGCCGCGTCCGAAAGGGCGCGGCGTTTCGTTTAGTCCCTATCGGCCAGGCTCTTTTCCAGATTGTGCACGACGACGGCAAGAGATGCCAGGAAAAGCTCCCGTTCCGCTTCGTTCAGCCCTTCCATTGCCGTTTTGTTGACGGCCTGACCGGCCTCACGGACCTGTGTGGTTCTTTCCATGCCGAGAGGGCTCAGCGAATAGAGCGCGCTTCGCCCATCCCTGGGGTCGGGACGCTTCTCCACCAACCCGTCGCGCTGCATCCTCGACAGGGTGGCGGCCATGGTCGGCTGCTCGATCGAGGCTGCCTCGGTCAATGCACGCTGCGAAAGCGCCGCGCCATTCGCCAGAGCGAAGATCACCGGCATGTAGCCCGACGACAGGCCGAGCGGCCTGAGCCGGACATCTATGGCGCGGGCGAACATGCGCGCGGCCCAGTTCGTCATGTAGCCCGTTGAGCGGGTGCGGTCGAAATTCATTATATAGCTTGCTATCCAATTACATTGCATGCTATATAAATAGCCATACCGAAACAGGCTGCAAGGGTTTTCGTCATGAGATGGAAAAGCGAGGCGCATCGCTATGGCGCCGTGGCTGTGACGATCCACTGGACGACGGCGCTGGCTATCTTCGGCCTGCTGGCGTCGGGCCTTGCGATGGGGCGGCTGAACGATGCGGGAAAGACGGATCTGCTGCGTGTCCACGCGATAGTGGGCGTTTCCGTGCTGGTCCTGACATTGCTGCGCATCGCGTGGTGGGCTTTTGCCGATCGCCGCCCCGGCGACGTTTCCGGTCAGCCCCGATGGCAGGCCGCCGCCGCATGGGCGGTGCACCGGCTGCTGTATGTCGTCATCATCGTCATGGGGATCAGCGGCATCGCCATGATCGCGCTGACCGGCGCGGGGACGATCCTTTTCGGGGGTGAAGCAGGGCCGCTGCCCAGTTTCCATGCGGTTCCGCCACGCGCCGCGCATGGCACGGGGTATCTGGTGCTGTCGGCCCTGATCGCGCTCCATATCGGTGCGGCGCTTTATCACCAGTTCGTGCGGAGCGACAGGTTGCTCGGGCGCATGGGGATCGGCGCCGCCCCGCGTTGAGGCGATCACTTCCGGTCGGCTGGCCGCCGCCCTATATCCGGTGCCGGACCTTATCCGTCGGAACCCGAATGACCTCCATTACCGAACTTGTCCGAGACATGAAGGACGTGCGGCCCGCTCCGGCCAAGGTGGCGCTGGTCGCCGTCGTCGCCTCGGCGCTCTACGCCTTCTTCCAGATTGCCGATGAAGTGGGGGAAAGCGAGTTCGGCTGGCTCGACAAGGCGGTTCTGCTCGCCTTCCGTAACCCGTCGAACGTGAACGATCCGCTCGGCCCCGAATGGGTCGAGGAAACGATCATGGAGATCAGCTCGCTTGGCGGCTATCCGATCCTATTCACGCTGATCGCCGTGGTGGTGGGTTACCTCCTCGTCGTGCGCCGTTATGGTCCCGCGCTCTACGTCCTGCTTTCGGTCGGGCTGGGCACTGCCGTAAGCCAGCTGCTCAAGAGCCTGTATGATCGCCCGAGGCCCGATCTGGTCGATCATCTGGTGACGACGCACACGGCGAGCTTCCCAAGCGGCCATGCGACCATGAGCACTGTGGTCTATCTGACGCTTGCTGCGCTCATCATAAGGCTGGTGAACCACCGCGGGGTACGGCTCTACGTGCTTGCCGTCGCGATCCTGATTTCCGTGGCGGTGGGCCTCAGCCGCATATATCTCGGCGTTCACTGGCCAAGTGACGTGGCAGCCGGCTGGTCGCTCGGCGCGGCCTGGGCCAGCCTGTCTTGGCTGGTCGTTTCGCTGCTGCGCCGTGTCCGCCGCGGAGAGGGCGGTTTGCGGTAAAACCGCTTGCCGCGTGGCGGTTTCGCAGCTAATGAAGCGATATGGAGATGCGTTCGATCGAAAACCTTTGGTGGTGGGCCCGCTGACTGCGGCCGATTGAACGCGTGCGCGTGAAATAATGGTGGCCGCAACGGATTTCCGGGCGGCCATTTTCGTTTTGGCGTCCGGAACCGGCGGGATGGATGGAGACCGGAATGTCAGTGGAAATGCTTGAGAACGGGGCCGAGAGGTTCGTCACCGCCGGCGGCGTCACCGTCACGCGGAAGCGGCACGAAACGCCCTATCACGGCGCAATCGAAACCTATATCGATGCGCTGGATTCGCGGCGCGGCTGCGTCTTTTCCTCGAACTATGAATATCCGGGCCGCTACACGCGCTGGGATACGGCAATCGTCGATCCGCCGCTGGTGGTCAGCGCCAGGGGCCGCTCCATGCGCATCGAGGCGCTCAACGGGCGCGGCGAGGTGCTCCTGCCGGTCGTCGGCCGCACGCTGGACGGGATGGCCGATATCGTCGTGGAGGAGCGTAGCCCGCGCCTGATCGCGCTCACCGTCGCCCAGCCGGGCCGGGTCTTCGCGGAGGAGGAGCGGTCCCGTGTGCCGACGGTGTTTACGGTGCTGCGGGCGCTTGTCGGCCTGTTCCGCACGCAAGAGGACAGCAATCTCGGCCTTTATGGCGCGTTCGGCTACGACCTCGCATTCCAGTTCGATCCCGTCGAGCTGAAGCTGGACCGTTCCGGCGGGCAGCGCGACCTCGTGCTCTATCTTCCCGACGAAATCCTCGTCGTGGACCATCACCAGGCCAAGGCCTGGCACGACCGCTACGATTATTCAGGTATCGGCTTCACCACCGAGGGGCTGGAACGCGGCGGCGAGGACGTACCGTTCAAGCGGCCCGACCGCATTCCGCCTCGCAGCGACCATGAGCCCGGCGAATATGCGCGGCTGGTCGAGAAAGCCAAGGAGAGCTTCCGCCGCGGCGATTTGTTCGAGGTCGTACCGGGGCAGATGTTCTTCGAGGCGTGCCATTCAAAGCCGTCCGAGATCACGCGGCGGCTCAAGGCGATCAATCCGTCGCCCTATTCCTTCTTCATCAATCTGGGCGACAATGAATATCTGATCGGCGCCTCGCCGGAGATGTTCGTCCGCGTCAACGGCCGCCGGGTGGAGACGTGCCCGATCTCCGGCACGATCCGGCGCGGCGACGACGCCATCTCGGATTCGGAACAGATCCTAAAGCTGCTCAATTCCAAGAAGGACGAGTCGGAGCTGACCATGTGCTCCGACGTGGACCGCAACGACAAGAGCCGGGTCTGCGAACCGGGTTCCGTGCGCGTCATCGGCCGCCGCCAGATCGAGATGTATTCCCGCCTCATCCATACGGTGGACCATATCGAGGGACGGCTGCGCGAGGGCATGGACGCTTTCGATGCCTTCCTCAGCCATGCCTGGGCGGTCACGGTCACGGGCGCGCCGAAGCTGTGGGCCATGCGCTTCATCGAGAACCATGAAAAGAGCCAGCGCGCCTGGTATGGCGGGGCCATCGGCATGGTGCATTTCAACGGCGACCTGAACACCGGGCTGACGCTGCGCACCATACGTATCAAGGACGGCATCGCGGAAGTGCGGGCCGGCGCGACGCTGCTCTATGATTCCGATCCGGCGGAGGAAGAGGCCGAAACCGAGCTGAAGGCATCGGCCATGCTGTCGGCTATCCGCGAGGCTTCCGCGGCCAATGCCGACGGCGCCGAGCGCGAGAGCGCGCGGGTGGGCGAGGGGCTGTCGATCCTGCTGGTCGATCATGAGGACAGCTTCGTCCACACGCTGGCCAATTATTTCCGCCAGACGGGCGCCAATGTTTCGACCGTGCGCACGCCCGTGCCGGAGGAGGTCTTCGACGCGGTGAAGCCCGATCTCGTGGTTCTCTCGCCCGGTCCCGGCACGCCGAGCGATTTCGACACCAAGGCGACCATCGACAAGGCGCGCAAACGGCAGCTTCCGATTTTCGGTGTCTGCCTAGGCTTGCAGGCGCTGGCGGAAGCCTATGGCGGCGAGCTGCGCCAGCTCCACATTCCCATGCATGGCAAGCCGTCACGCATCCGGGTCAGCAAGCCGGGCGTGATCTTCTCCGGCCTGCCGAAGGAAGTAACGGTCGGACGCTATCACTCGATCTTCGCCGATCCGGTCCGGCTGCCGGACGAGTTCCTTGTCACCGCCGAGACGGATGACGGGATCATCATGGCTTTCGAGCACAGGAAAGAGCCTGTTGCGGCGGTGCAGTTCCATCCCGAGTCGATCATGACGCTCGGGCAGAACGCCGGCATGAGGATGATCGAGAATGTCGTCGCCCATCTGCCGCGCCGCGCGAAGGTGAAGGCGGCCTAGCCGCGGCTTGCCAGTGGAGCGCGCGCCATGACATCCAAGCAGCGCGTGCGCCAGCTTGCGGCGTGGTCCATCGTCATAGCGTTCGGCGTCATGGCGCTGAAATTCGTCGCATGGCGGATGACAGGCTCTGTGGCGCTCTATTCCGACGCGCTGGAATCCATCGTCAACGTGATCGCGGCCGGGGCGGCATTCTGGGCGATCACCGTTTCCCATAGGCCGGCGGATAGCGGCCATCAATACGGTCACCACAAGGCCGAATATTTCTCGGCGGTGCTGGAAGGCGTGCTGATCGTGGTGGCGGCGCTGCTGATCCTCGTCGAGGTCTGGCGAGCCTGGCAGGCCCCGACGATGCTGGACACCCCCTGGCGTGGCTTGGCGGTCAACGGCTTCGCGGCGGCGATCAATGCCGTCTGGGCGACATTGCTCATCCGTGCCGGACGGGCGAGCAAATCGCCCGCGCTGGTTGCGGACGGGAATCATATCATGACCGACGTGGTCACGTCGGTGGGCGTCATTGCGGGCCTCGTCGCCGCGGTGATCACCGGCTGGGGCTTTCTCGACCCGCTGCTGGCCATGCTGGTTGCGCTGAACATACTCTGGCAGGGCTGGAAGGTCATCGGAGCTTCGCTCGACGGGCTGATGGATCGCGCGGTCGACCCGGAAGAGCACATCCATATCCGCGATATCATCTCGGCGGCCTCCGAAGGGGCTATCGAGGTCCATGATCTCAAGACGCGTATCGCCGGCCGGGCGACCTTCATCGAGTTCCATCTCGTAGTGGACGCGCAAATGACCGTGGCCCGAAGCCATGTCATCTGCGACCGGATCGAGGCGGCGCTGAAAGCTGAGATCCCCTCGGTTCGCATCACCATCCATGTCGAGCCGGATGACGAGGCCAAGCTGCCGAGGGGCACGTCCGCCATCCCGTTTGCCTGAGTGGGCATCCGCCGCCCCGATCGGGGCAACCGCATTGCGGCAATGCGAAAACCTGTGCTTGGCAGCGTGCGCGTAAACTGTTAGTCGCAAGCCGATATGACACCCATGCCGGAAACCGCCGAGAGCGGTGCACTATCGTTGTGGCCGCGCTGGCAGCAATGGGTGGTTCTCGTCATCGGCTCCCTGATATTCGCGGGTGCGCTCGAATACGCGCATTTCCCGGCCGGGCTACTCATGGGGCCGATGCTGGCTGGCCTGCTGATGGGCGTGAACGGCACTACGGTCCGCGTGCCCCAGCCGCTCATGCTCTGTGCGCAGGCCGTCATCGGCTGCCTCATCGCGGCGTCCCTGTCGCCTGCCTCCATCCCGGCGTTCGTTCAGGACTGGCCGCTTTTCCTCGGCGTGGTGCTGGCGACGCTGGCCGGAAGCAGCCTGCTCGGCTGGCTTATCAGCAGCTGGCGTGTCCTGCCCGGAACGGTCGGCGTGTGGGGTTCCGCGCCCGGCGCCGCGACCGCGATGGTGCTGATGGCGGGCACGTTCGGCGCGGACCAGCGGCTGGTCGCCTTCATGCAATATTTCCGCATTATCCTCGTCACGGCCACTGCCACTATCGTTGCGCGGCTGTGGGTCGGGGAGGGAGGCGACCTGCCGGCGATGGTGTGGTTCCCGTCCATAGACTGGCCCGCATTCCTGACCACGCTCGGCATCGCGGCCTGCGGTCCTTTCCTCGGCAGGCTTGTGCGCCTGCCGAATCCTGTGTTCCTCGGACCGATGGTGCTCGGCATCGCGCTCAAATTCTCCGGTATCGCTACGTTCCAGCTGCCCGAATGGCTGCTTGCCCTGAGCTACATGCTGGTGGGCTGGTCCATCGGGCTGCGTTTCACGCGCCAGACCTTGCAGCAGATGCGGCGGGCCTTGCCGATGGTTACGCTCTCGATCATCGCGCTCATCGTGTTCTGCGGGCTTATCGGCGTTCTCCTGTGGCGGTTCGCCGGCGTCGATCCGCTTACCGCCTATCTGGCGACAAGCCCCGGCGGCATGGATTCCGTGGCCGTCATTGCCGCGGCTTCGGGGAATGTGGACATTTCCTTCATCATGGCGCTGCAATTGCTGCGCTTCGCCATCCTGATGGTTTTCGGCCCGTCGCTGGCGCGCATGGTGGCCCGCCTCGTGAAGGAATAGCGGGCCGATTCCTCTCGACGCCGCACGGAGAATTTCCAGAATCTGCCCTTGAAACAGGCCGTATATGCCCGATATTCCCGGAGCGAGGCCACGTCCTCCCCCGCATGCGGGCAGAAGTCCGGGACGGCCCGGCATCCGAAAGGGGATGCCGTAACATGGCCTGGGTTTCTCTCGTCGCCGCCGGACTGCTCGAAGTAGTCTGGGCTTATTTCATGAAGCAGTCCGCCGGCTTCAGCCGTCTTTGGCCCAGCGTCGCCACCATCGTGTTCATGGTCGCGAGCTTTGGCCTGCTCGCATATTCGATGCGTACATTGCCCTTGAGCACGTCGTATGTGGTGTGGACGGGCATTGGCGCGGTCGGCGCATTTGCCGTGGGCATCATCGTCATGAACGAGCCCGCCACGCTTTTGCGCATCCTCGCGGCCATGCTGATCGTCACGGGCCTGCTCCTCATGAAGGCTGCAAGCGGGCATTGAAGCGTGAAGCACCGAACCGGTTTCAGGCCGATCTTGCCGGTTCCGGCGCCTGGACCAAAGCGCGGCGCCTTGCCAAGCGGGGACGGCTTGTGTATGACGGCGCCATGTTCCAGAGCGCCTCCAGGAAACCGGCCAGCCGTTCCGCCTTCGCGGACGCGACCGTGCGCGCCATGATCTCCACGCTTCTTCTTCTCGGCCTTAGCGGCGATCGCCGGGTACGCTGAAGGAGCGCCCGGCGGTCGAACGTGCCGCTCAGGCCCGCAGCTCCTTGCCATCCAGAGATAGATATGAATGTGAGCCCCGACCTGTCCATGTCGACGTCCGGGCTGGAGATGCAAGCATGAACGAACAGAGCAAGGTCGCCGCCGCTGGCGTCGTGAAGGGAATGCCCGACGCAGCCGACAAATACCGCCCCTATCCGATGCTCGATATGAGCGACCGCACCTGGCCATCCCGCCGTATCGAAAAGGCGCCTATCTGGTGCTCGGTCGACCTGCGCGACGGCAATCAGGCGCTTGTCGATCCGATGGGACACGACCGCAAGGCGCGCATGTTCGCGTTGCTGCTGGACATGGGTTTCAAGGAGATCGAGATCGGTTTCCCGTCGGCCTCGCAGACCGATTTCGACTTCGCGCGGTGGGCTATCGAGGAGGGCGACGTGCCGTCCGACGTATCGCTGCAAGTATTGGTCCAGTGCCGGCCGGAGCTGATTACCCGCACCTTCGAGGCGCTGGAGGGCGCGACGCGGCCCATCGTGCATTTCTACAACTCCACCAGCGAGCTGCAACGGCGCGTCGTGTTCGAGAAGGACGTGCCCGGCATCAAGCGCATCGCCACCGATGCGGCCAAGATGATCACCGACATGGCGGCGAAGGCGGGCGGCGGCTTCCGCTTCGAATATTCGCCCGAGAGCTTCACCGGAACCGAGCCGGAGGTGGCGCTGGAAATCTGCAACGCGGTTTCAGAGATCGTGAAGCCGACGCCGCAGAACAGGCTGATCCTCAACCTGCCCTCCACGGTGGAGATGGCGACGCCCAATACCTATGCCGACCGCATCGAGTGGATGTGCCGCAATCTCGACAATCGCGAGTCGATCATCGTTTCGCTGCATCCGCACAATGATCGCGGCACGGGCATCGCGGCGACCGAATTGGGCCTGATGGCGGGCGCCGACCGGGTGGAAGGAACGCTGTTCGGCAATGGCGAGCGCACCGGCAATGTGGATATCGTAACGCTCGCGCTCAACATGTACACGCAGGGCGTCGATCCGATGCTCGACTGCTCCGACATCGAGCGTATCAAGGATGTCTACGAATATTCCAACCAGCTGCGCATTCCCGAGCGTCATCCCTATGTGGGCGAGCTGGTCTACACTGCCTTTTCCGGTTCGCACCAGGATGCGATCAACAAGGGCATGAAGGCGATCAGGAAGGCCAATACCCCGGTCTGGGAAGTGCCTTACCTGCCCATCGACCCGCAGGATGTCGGCCGGACCTACGAGGCGATCATCCGCATCAATTCGCAGTCGGGCAAGGGAGGCATCGCCTATATCTTGCAGGCCGATTACGGCCTCAACCTGCCGCGAAACCTGCAGGTGGAGTTCAGCCGCGACATTCAGGCAATCACCGATGCGGAAGGCAAGGAGCTTCCATCGAAGCGCATCCACGATCGCTTTCTGGAGGTCTATGTCGACCAGCCCGGTGCGCGGCTCAAATTCGTGGAACACCAGACCTTTCCCGACGGGGAGCGCCGGTCACAGCGCGTGCTCGAAGCGGCGATCATCGACAATGGCGAGGAAGTCACGATCCGCGGCACCGGCACGGGTCCGATTGACGGTTTCGTCGATGCGCTGTCGCGCCATATCGGCATTCCGCTCTCGGTGCTCGATTATTCCGAGCACTCCATGCAGCGCGGCTCCAATGCGGCGGCCATCTGCTACATGGAGGTGGAGCACCCCGGCGGAAAGCTGTTCGGCGTCGGCATCGACACCAATATTGTCGCGGCTTCGCTGCAGGCGGTCGTTTCGGCGGCCAACATCCTGCTCGGCAGAAAGACCTGACCGGTCCGAATGGAGCTGTTCGCCGCCGAAGCCGGCAATGAAGGCGAGGCCGTGGTCCTGCTCCACGGCTTCGCCGGCAGCCATCATGTCTGGCGGTCGGTGGTGCCGCTGCTGGCTTCGGATTTCCGGGTCATCGCCTACGATCTTCCCGGCCACGGCCATTCGCTGAGCTGGCCGGATGCAGGGCCGGTAAAGGTCGCGGCGCGCGCGGTTCTCGCCGATCTTGAGCGCCGAGGCATAGACCGCGCGCGTTTTGCCGGGCATTCGATGGGCGGGGCAGCCGCCGCTCTTGCCGCGATTTTCGAGCCTTCGCGTGTCTCGTCGCTCACTTTGCTCGCGCCGGGAGGTTTCGGGCCGGATATCAATGCCCGCCTGTTGCGGCGGCTCGCAAGCGTCCGAGATGCCGAAACGCTGCGTATTCTTTATGAAGGCATGTTCGGCTGGGCCAGCGAAGTTCCAGGCGAGATGCTGAATGCGGCGCTGGAAATGCACGCCCGGACAGGACAGAGCGCGATGCTGGAGCATATCGCGGGAATCATCGCGACGGGCGGCGTGCAGGGCCAGATCGCGCGGCCCGCCTTGGAAGCCCTCCCGATGCCGATGAATGTACTATGGGCGCGGAGGGACAATATCCTTCCGCTTCCGCAAATATTGCCGGCCAATGCGCGGCTGACCATCCTCGACGGCGTCGGCCACATGCTGCCGGAGGAAGTGCCGCACGCCGTCGCCGGCATGATCCGGCATGACCTCTTTATTCCCGCGCCTTAGAATTGCGAAAATTTTCAGCTTCGTGTTTACTTCTCGTTGACCGTCTTCCGAGGCTAAAATCCATGAGCGACGCTTCCGACCCGATAGGGACCGGCGGGAATGTGCGCCGCCTGCCGGACGCCATACGCCGCGTCCGCAACGATCTGGCGGATCGTGACGATGTCGTCGTCGATCTTCGGGAAGCGCAGCGCATCCGGCTCGATCTGCTCGTGCAGGAATTGCAGGACGTGATAGCCGACATTCCCGACGAGGAGGCATCCTTCGATCTCGCCATCTCATCCGGCGCGAATCCGCGCTTCTGGGTTGATTCGGTCGCTCATGTCGCGATGGGGCGCGACAGGCGCACCTACCGCTTTGTGCGCGACACGCGCATGGGCCGGGTGGTGCTGGCCGAATCCACGGACATGGCGCCGGTCGCAGACGCGGTTACGCGCTACATCGCCGAGCGTATCGTGGAACGCCAGCGTGTCCTTGAAAGCGATCCCGTTTCGCAGGCGCAGCCGGAAGCTGCACCCCTGGCTGGCGAGCCAATAGCCCCGCGCGGACGCGGTTCGGAGCTGCTGGGCAACCTCGCCCTGCTTCTCATGGGTATCATTCTCGGTGCGGCGGTGACGCTCGCCCTGCTGCGCGACCGGGTGCCGGAATTGCAGAACCTATTTTGAGCCGGCCCTGGCGTCGGCTCCGGGCCGCAATTCTTCCTCACAAAGCGTGACAAGTTCCGGGCCGACAGCTATCCCGCGCCTCGTCATATGGATACGCCAGTTTCCGCGTGCGCCTTCTATGTCGAGCAAATTATATTGTGCGGCAGGCTTGGCCGATCCGGTCGCCTGACCGGCGGCGGCGACGCCGACAACCGGCACGGCTCCATCCTTGCCCTGTATCCAGTGCGTCGTAGGGAGATGGGTGTGTCCATGCAGGATGAGTTCGGCTCCATGTGCACGCACAACATTCTGGAAGCGGCCGATGCCGAACAGCCTTTTATGCGCCGCCGTGGCCCCGCGCACAGGCGGATGATGGATCAGCACGATGCGGCACAGGCCCTCGGCTGCTGTTTGCGTCAACAGCTTCCCCAGCCTTTCCTCCTGCCTCTCGGGGAAGAAGCCGCTTGCCATGAAGGGCGCGCTCGCCCGCGCGGAGGAGAGGCCGATCAGAGCACAGGGGCCGCGCCGGCGCAGCAAGGGGAAGCCATGCCGGTCGATGCAGCCGGCCTCGGCGTCGCCGGTCATCCAGCCGCCCCAGGCGTTGCAAACCTTGTCGAGCGCACCGGGCACATAGGCGTCATGGTTTCCGGGAACGAGTGTCACGTTCTCGCGGGGGCCGAGCGTTTCCAGCCAGAGGCGCGCGACCTCGATCTCGGCGTCGAGCGCCAGATTGACGAGATCGCCCGTCACGGCGATATGGCTCGGCGCCGCTGCCTTCATGTCCGCGACGATGCGCTCGATCACGCCGCCATCCATATGCTTGCCGCGATTGCGCTGCCAGTTGATGTAGCCCGTGATGCGCTTGGAGGCGAGCTGGCGATAGGTTACATCGGGCAGCGGGCCGATATGGATGTCGGAAAGATGGGCGAGCCGGAACATTGCCCCGTTCTAGATCAGTGAGGGGCGAATTGCCAAGCAATGCAGACCCCGCGTCCGCGCCCGACGTGCGGCCCTTCGTCCAGCGGGGCTGGCCGCGCGTGCGGTCGCGCCTTTTCCATCTCTATTTCCTGTTCCGGCGGCCGATGACGCTCGGTGTGCGCGCGGTCATCCACGATGCGGCGGAGCGGAAGGTTTTCCTGATCCGTCACACCTATGTGCCAGGCTGGCAACTACCGGGCGGCGGCGTGGAACGCGACGAGACGATGCTTGAAGCATTGTCGCGGGAGGTGCTGGAAGAAACCGCGATCCGGCTGACGGCCGCGCCGGAACTGCGCTCGGTTCACCTCAACAGGCAGGCCAGCCCCCGTGACCATGTTGCGCTTTATCTGGTTTCGGAATGGGAGCAGGTGGGCCGCAAGCAGCCCGACCGTGAAATCGCCGAGGCAGGCTTCTTCCCGCTGGACGGCCTGCCTGAACTGACCACGCCCGCCACACGCCGGCGTCTGGCGGAGATATTCGGGGGCGAACCCGTCTCGGAGTTCTGGTAACATAATTATTGCAGCAATTTAATTTTGTTGCCCCAACTTGGCCAAGCTTGGTGCTTTTGCTGGGAGCGCAGGAGGCAGCACACCATGATCCAACATCTCAGGGACAATGAAAAAGCCCCGATAGCGGTGTGGTCGCCGTGGGGCAAATTGCCGAAAAGCCGGATGCGCCGCTTTCAGGGTATCCCGAAGGCCGCGCCGGGACCGCTGTTGAACGCGCTCGATCCCTATGACGCGGAGCCGTCGGAGGAGAGGGCGGCGAAGGACGCCGACTGTCCTAACTAGTTTCGATCCTTGGATCAGGCGGCCTTGCGCAGGTGGTCACGGTCATGCGGGGCGTCGAAGTCGAGTTCCGGTCCCAGCGGAACGATGCGCGTCGGATTGATGGTTCCGTGGCTGCCGTAATAATGCGCCTTGATATGATGCAGGTTCACCGTCTCCGCCACGCCGCGCACCTGATACAGCTCGCGCAGATAGTTCGACAGGGCCGGGTAATCTGAAATCCGCCGCAGATTGCACTTGAAATGCCCGACATAGACCGCGTCGAAGCGGATCAGCGTGGTGAAGAAACGCCAGTCAGCTTCCGTCAGACGATCGCCCGCGAGATAACGCTGCCGTGAGAGGCGGTCCTCCATCTCGTCGAGTGCCGAGAACAGCTCGCGGTAGGCTTCCTCATAGGCTTCCTGCGTGGTGGCGAAGCCGGCGCGATAGACGCCGTTGTTGATCGCCGGGTAGATGCGCTCGTTCACCGCGTCGATTTCCGCGCGCAGCGCATCGGGATAGAAATCCAGCGATGTGTCACCCCATTCGTCGAAGGCCGAATTCAGCATCCTGATGATCTCGCTGGATTCGTTCGAGACGATGGTTTGCTCCTGCTTGTCCCACAGGACGGGAACCGTGACGCGCCCGGAATAGGCGGGGTCGGCCCTGGCGTAGATCTGGTGCAGGAAGTCGAGGCCGTAGAGCGTGTCGCCGGTCGCGCCATCCTCTTGCAAAAAGGTCCAGCCATTCTCGCCCATGAAGTGATGGACGACGGAGACGGAGATTGCGTCCTCGAGCTTCTTGAGCTTGCGGAAGATCAGCGTCCGGTGAGCCCAGGGGCAGGCAAGCGACACATAGAGATGATAGCGCCCCGGTTCCGCCTTGAAGCCACGGCTGCGGCCCGGCGCGGGTGTCCCGTCAGCCGTCACCCAGTCGCGCCATTGCGCCTGCGAACGCTCGAAGCGGCCGCCGGATTTTTTCGTATCGTACCAGACGTCGTGCCAGACGCCGTCGACCAACATACCCATGTGCCTGTCCTTTCCGTTGAAGAGGGATTTAGAACGCCGCCGCGGCGGTGGAAAGGCGCAGCCGTTGAACGGTTTGTCACCAGCACGACGCATCTTGTCCGTTCGACGGATTGCTAAGCCCTGGAAGAAGTGCTAGCGGGTGCCGGAAATTGGGAGGTTCCATGTCTGGGTTCCGCTTTTCGCGACGACGAATGGAGGTCCGCGCCTGAGAGGCGCCGCCACCATCGGGCTTGTCATGCCCGCACGAACTCGCCAGACGGAATCCACATCATGAGCATCGCCGACGTGATCTATTCGCCGGAGCAGCCGGCACACGACCCCGAGATCGAGCTGATCAACGAGGCCGCATTCGGCCCCGGCCGTTTCGCTAAGGCCGCCTATCGTATTCGCGAGGACGGACCGCATGAGCGCGCGCTTTCCTTCGTGGCGCTGCATCATGGCAATGTGATCGCTTCGGTAAGGCTGACGCGCATCGCCGCCGGGGAGGGCCGCTCGCTGCTGCTCGGCCCGCTGGCCGTCATTCCCACTCACAAAAATCTCGGCATAGGCCGCACGCTGGTTCGCATGGCCATCGAGGCGGCAAAGAAGGCGGGGTGGCAATCCGTGCTGCTGGTCGGTGACGAGCCATATTACGGCCCGCTCGGCTTCGGGCGCGTGCCGGACGGGCAATTGAAGATGCCGAGGCCGGTCGATCCCAGGCGGCTGCTCGTCCATGAGATCGCGCCGGGCGCGCTGGATGATTTCCGGGGAGCGGTGATCCATGCCGATCTCGCCCACGAGATACCATTGCCGGTCCAGCCCGTCGCCCGCGCCGTCTGAGGCTTGTCATTCCCGCATCGCTTGTTTAGGCCCGATCGCTGTATCGAGGAGGCATGCTTGATGAATTCGGAGAACGGTCCGGCCGGGGAACTGACCTTGCGCACGCAGGCCATGCCGGCAGACGCTAATGCAGCCGGCGATATTTTCGGCGGCTGGGTCATGGCGCAGATGGACCTCGCCAGCGGCATCCGCGCCGCAGAGCGCGCGCGGGGCCGCGTGGTCACGGCGGCGGTCAGGGAGATGGCCTTCGCCAAGGCGATCAAGATTGGCGACACGCTCTCGGTCTACACGCAGGTGACGAAGGTCGGCCGCACGTCGATGACGCTGCGCGTCGAGGCGTGGGCGCGCCGCTATCTCTCCGATGTCACGGAACTGGTGACGCACGCCGATTTCGTCATGGTCGCGCTGGACGGCGAGGGCAAGCCCAAGCCGGTTCCCGAGGAAGGCTGACGATCAGGCTTTCTTCTGGCTGGCGTCGAACTTCTCCCGCGCCGCATCGATCCTTGCGATGTTGGAACGCGCCCATTCGCCCAAGGCGCGAACCGGAACCTGAAGCTCCCGGCCGAGTTCAGTGAGCTCATAGTCCACGCGTGGCGGAATAGTGGGGTAGATGGTGCGTGTCACCAACCCGTCCCGCTCCAGACCTCTCAGCGTGGTGGTCAGCATCTTTTGCGAGATGCCACCGATCAGCCGCCGCAATTCGTTGAAGCGCAGAGGGCCGCCTGCCAGACGCTCGACAACCAATACGGTCCATTTGTCTCCGACGCGCGAGAGAACGGAACTGACCGCGCGGCATTCCGTGGTTGCGTGTGGGTGACTCAGTGTCAACGAAGTGCCTCCTTGCGGGCCATGCAGCAAGTTTCATAGATAGCGTCGGTATCCATTGGATACCAGATTCATCCGCGAAAGGAATTCCCGCAATGGCAAAGCCGAAAATCGCAGTCGTTATCGGCTCGACTCGCCCCGGTCGCTTCGGCGACAAACCTGCTACCTGGATCGCCGACATCGCCAAGGCGCGTGGCGACCTCGATGTCGAGATCGTGGACCTGCGCGATTATCCGATGCCCTTCTTCGACGAGGAACGCTCGCCCGCGTGGGGGCCGTCCGCGAATGAAGTGGCCCAGAGCTGGCAGAAGAAGGTGGCCGAGTTCGATGGCTTCATCTTTACCGCAGCCGAATACAATCACGGGCCGACGGCCGTTCTGAAGAACGCGCTGGACTACGCCTATAATGAGTGGGCCAAGAAGGTCGCCGCTTTCGTGGGCTACGGAGGTATTGGCGGCGGCCGCGCCGTCGAGCAGCTTCGCCTGCATGCGGTCGAGTTGCAGATGACCCCGATCCGCACCGGCGTGCACATTCTGTGGCCGGACTATGCGGCGGTTGCCCAGCAGGGCAAGCAGCTCTCCGAGCTGGAGCATCTGAACCAGGCCGGCCGCGACATGATCGACCAGCTTGCCTGGTGGACGAAGGCCCTGAAGACCGCGCGCGACGCGGACGCAGCGAACACCAAGGGTGCCTGAGACAGCGCGAGGAGCATGATCCGACCGGATAGGCGGTCATCGCCTCAGCGATCATGCATCGACCGAAATTCGTGAATTAAAAGGGCGGCTTGGCCGCCCTTTTTTCTGTCCTGAATCAGCCCGTTCATATCTTGAATCAGCTTGCCGTTTCCCGCTGCAAGGCAAAGACGGCGGCGGGACGGTTCTCTTCTCCGCTGCCAAAGTCGGCTACGCGATACTCCGCGAGGGGCTGTAGTCGGGTGCGCGGCAAATGCGCCCGTAGTGGATCGCCGATCAGCACATGGATGCCCGTTTCCAGGCAGCGGTCAAGATAGGCGTTCACGCGTTTGGCGAGGGCGCGCTCGTAGAACAGATCGCCCACCAGCACGACATCGACCGGCATCGGTTCGCCGGCGGTCACGTCGCCGTGGAATGCCGAGATGACGGCAGCGTTGGCGGTGGCGTTCAGGCGGATGGCCGTCAGGGCAATGGCATCCGTTTCGGCGGCATGCACCTCGCTTGCACCGGCCATTGCCGCCGCGATGGCGACAATCCCTGACCCGGAACCGAGATCCAGCACGCGTTGTCCGTGCACGCATTGCGGATGGTCGAGCACATATCGCGCCAGAGCCAAGCCGCCGCCCCACCAATGCGCCCAGTAGGGCGGGGGTGAATCGGGTCCGAGCAGGCGATGGAGGCCGCTGCCGGGAGTGGCCTTGTGCAGGATGATTTCGGACACGCCCGGCGCAGGCAGGACGGGAAGGTTTTCTTGTATGAAGCGCGCTGTGTCGGGAAGGCTATGGCGCGGCAAGGTTCTCTCCCGCGCCGGCTGTTCAGGATGCGCGTTCGCGCCGCGTCGCCGTCTGCCGCTTGGCTATGATCTTGTCGATGCGGCGTCCGTCCAGATCGACCACCTCGAAGCGCCAGCCATGCCCGTCCACGATCTCGCCCGTTTCCGGCAGATGGTGCAGGAGCGACAGCAGGAAGCCTGCGACGGTCTCGTAATCTCGCCGCTCCGGTAGCGCGATGCCAAGCAGTTCGGCCATCTCGTCCACCGGCATGTAGCCGGCGAGCAGCCAGGAGCCGTCCTCGCGCTCGACGGCCGGTGGTTCGTCGCCTTCGTCCAGATCCGCCTTGAACACGCCGGTTATGGTTTCGAGGAAATCTGCCGGCGTCACCACGCCCTCGAAATGCCCGTACTCGTCATGGACCAGCGCCATCGGCACGTCGGCCTCGCGCAGCGTCGAGAGAATATCGAGCGCGTCGGCATTGTCGTGGACCACAGGAGCGAGACGCACGAAATCGCGCGGATTGATCGTCTGGCCGTCCAGCATGGCGGCCAGCAGGTCGCGCGTCTGCACCACACCGATCATGGCGTCGATGGAACCTTCCGCCACCGGCAGGCGCGTATGGTGCGTTTCCAGAAGAAGTTTGCGGACGACCGCAGGATCGGAGTCGATGTCGAGCCAGTCCACCTCCGTGCGCGGTGTCATGATGGAGCGCACGGCGCGGTCCCCCAGCCGCATGACGCCCGCGATCATCTTGCGCTCGTCGGTTTCGATGGTGCCGTGGTGCTCGGCCTCCGCGATGATGGTGCGGATTTCCTCGTCGGTGACCTTGGCCTCGTCCTCGCCGGACTGGCCGAGCACCGCCAGTACGCCGCGGCCGGAAATATCGAGCAGCCAGACGATGGGTGCGGCAACCGTGGCCAGCAGCGACATGGCCGGGGCCACCGTCATGGCCACGCCTTCGGGATTGCGCAGCGCGATCTGCTTGGGGACCAGTTCGCCGACGATCAGCGAGGCATAGGTGATGAGGGCAACGACGCTGCCCACGCCGAGCGGGCTGGCGACACTCGGGGAAAGTCCGAAGCCCATGAGCGCCTCGCTGAGGCGCTGGCCCAGTGTCGCGCCCGAAAATGCGCCGGACAGCACGCCGACAAGGGTGATGCCGATCTGTACCGTCGAAAGGAAGCGGCCGGGATTGGAAAGCAGGGACATGGCGCTGGCCGCGCCGGAGCTGCCGCGGTCCAGATGTACCTTGAGCCGGGCCGGACGGGAGGAAACCACGGCAAGCTCTGACATTGCCAGAAGGCCGTTCACAACGATCAGGACGGCCACGATAGCGATTTCAATTGCGAGCATGGCAGCGTCAATAGCATTCGGCCCGGGCAGGGCGGAAGCCTTATTTTCCGGGATGCGGCATTTACCGGCAGGCGACGTAGCCGTTCCGGCGGTGCTTGATGTCGAAATGGAAGTGGTTGGCGTGATCGCGATTGTAGCCGGGGCCGAGCACGGTGGTGAAATATTCGCAGCCTCCTGTGCGTACGGTCTTGAGCAGCCCGCGCTCACGGAACGAGAACCACCCCTTCTTGCGGACGTCGATATCGCGTCCGTTGTTCAGCTCGATGCGCATCACATCGAGCGCATTGCCCTTGGAATGTTCCGAGGCGACGGTGGTGCCGGCGATTCGGCGGCAGGAATAGCTGGACCCCTGATGCACGGTCTTTACGCCGGAAAGATAGCGGCGGCGTGCGGCAGGCGTCAGCTCGTTCTTCGTCCATGTCGCGAAGGCAAGCGCCATCTGGCAGGTCAGCGTAGCCGCCGGCTTCATCCCCACTCCGCCCGGCAGGCCGGAAACCTTGATCGGGTAGTCGATGGCGCAGGCGCCACCATCGTCGATGGGGGCGATGTCGGTGAAGGCAACGCCAAGCCGCCGCAAATCCTGCCGGCACCGGACTTCCTCCGCAGGCATGACTGCGGGCTCCGAAACCGGCGGGCTGAAGCGCGGATAGGCGGCCATGTAAGGATTGGACGGAACGAGGCTTTGCAGCCCTCGGCCGGAGGGCGCCGCCGGAACCGCCGCGGCTGCGGCGGGAATGGCGTCGGTGCGTGCGCCTATGTCCACTTCCGGCGTCAGCGAGAGCACGCCGGACGGCGAGCAGGACGTCGCGATCATGGCCGCTGCAAGCAATGCGGCAAGGACAGCCGCGCGGCGCGGCCCTGTCGGTTGGGTACGCAAGAACATGGCCCGATCCCTGTCCAGAAGCCGGCATGGTAAAGACGAACGGTAAAGGAAATCTCAGTGCCCGCGTTTACGCGTCAGGCGGAAATGCGGCCGCGTCTACTGGCAGTAGGTCGATCCGTTGCGGCGCTGCGCGAGGTCGAGGTGAAGATGCTCGGCGTGGTCGGCATCGGAACCCGGCCCCAGCACCGTCTTGAACGGTCCACATGCAGCGCCGCGTACCCTGATCAGGAACTCGCGGCGCTGCCTGTCCCTGGGGCCATAGGCCTTCACCGCTATTTCCGTTCCATCCTCCAGTCTGAAACCGGCTATGTCGAGCGCGTTGCCGAAGGCGTGCTCGGAGAGCTTGGTCTGCCCGTGCCGCGGCCGGCAGACATAGGCCGAAGCCTGACGGATCGAGGCAATGGGCGATCCAAAGGATTTCACAGCCTCGGGGGAAGCTATGTCGCGTATGAACTTCGCAGCCTGCAAGGCGGTCGCGCAATTCATCACCGCGTCGGGTTCGAGGTCCATCCGCGCGCCGAGACTGCTCACGGCAACCGGATGGTCCACCCGGCATCCGGCTTCATCGGCGAGGGGAGGACGCTCCTCGAACTTCACCTGCATTCCGGCGAGTTCCGCGCGGCACGTCGCTTCATCGCGGGAGAGCGCCATTTCAGGCTCCATCCTTTCAGGCGCTATGGGAGGCTCGGGACGAGGTTGGAGCTGGGCCGGGACTGCTTCGCCGGCGTCAGGGCGTGGATCGGGAACTGGGGCGATGACCGGCTCCGCAGGCTGCTCATCCGGCTTCTGCGTGGGAGCTGCCATGCTCGCTGGAAGCTCCGCTGCTCCGTCCTGTGCCTGTGAGACGCTTGATATAAGGGCTGTGAGCGCGAATGCCGCGACTATTCCCGGCGGAAGGAGAGGCGTTCTCGTCATGAAACGAAGATGACGCAACGGAGATTTCAGGCAAGGGTGGCGGAAATCACGAAGCGTTACGGGCCGTGCGCAATCACGCGCCAAGGGCTTCCAGGCCGGCTTCCAGCCATTCTGAAAGCTGAGGCATTCCAAGCAGATAATCGGCAGTCTTGGAGGCGCTTCTTTGCTGTGCGTCAGCGACGGCTTGTGGCCATTCCTGCCGGTCGTAGTCGCCGCGCCCAAGCCAGACGAGCGCCACCAGCTCGGATGCCTCGTCCACATTGAGATCCTGGATCAGTTCGCGCAGTTCCTCGCCCGTGAGGTCCTCGGTTTCCTCCTCGACAAGCCCGTCATGATGATGCCCGTCATGGGTCTGGTCTTCCAGCTCGATCTCGCGGTCGCTGCCGTCCTCATAGTCCTCGCGGACATCGGCGCTGAGGGCGCGGGCCTTCATCACGAACAGGCGCACCGTGTCGGGGTCGATGGAAAGCTCCCATTCCGGCTCTGAACGGATTTTCACGAACTTCATCCTCCTGCGGCGCAATATAGGCACAAAATCCGGCGAGCGCATTCCCCAAGCCGCCGCGCCCTGCGCGCGCCGGCTCGATTGACAGCCGGCTGTGCGGCGATGAAATGGCGCATCCTTCCGCTTCACGGTGCCCGCCATGTCCCTGCTGCTTTCGCCCAAGATCGCCCCGATCCTGCTGCTCCTTGTCTCCAACGTGTTCATGACCTTCGCGTGGTACGGCCATCTCAGGTTCAAGGCTTCGCCGCTTTATATCGTTGTGCTCGTAAGCTGGGGGATCGCGTTTTTCGAATACTGGCTGGCGGTGCCGGCAAACCGCATGGGCCATGCTGTCTATTCGGCAGCCGAGCTGAAGACCATGCAGGAGGTCATCACGCTCACGGTTTTTGTCGGGTTTTCAGTGCTATACCTGAAGGAATCTCTGACATTGAATCACCTTGCCGGTTTCGCGCTGATTGCGGCCGGTGCGGCGATCATCTTCAGGGCGTGACGGGCTTGCGGCGCGGCGACAGCATCGGCACGAGTTCCACGATGAGGATCGCGGCGAAGATCAGAGCGCAGCCGGCGAAGCCGGAAGGCGGCAGCCGCTCTCCGAGCAGGACCGCGCCGAAGATGGCGGCGAATACGGCTTCGGTGGACATGAAGATCGCGGCCTGCGGCGCCGTGGTGTAACGCTGCGCAATGACTTGCAGGGTGAAGGCGATACCGCCCGAGACGATCCCGGCGAACAGGATTTCCGGCAGGGCCTGCCGGACCGACCGGAGGTCGAACGGTTCCAACAGCCCTGCTGCCGCGAGCGCAATCGCCGCGCAGACGCCAAATTGCGTGACGGCAAGCGTGACCGGGCGGCCCGAACGCGCGGCATAGATGCCGGTGAACAGGACCTGGACCGCCCAGAAGGCCGCGCACAGGATGGTCAGCCAATCGCCCTCGGTCAGCGTATCGAGACGGCCGCCGGAGAGCAGCCCTATCCCGCCCAACGCCAGCGCCGCGCCCGGCCATATGGCCGGATGCGGTAGATGGCGGAATAGCAGAACGGCGAAAAGCGGCACCATCACAACATAAAGGCCGGTGAGGAAGCCTGAATTCGTCACGCTCGTAGTCACCAGGCCGATCTGCTGGGTTATCATGCCAGCGAAGAGAAGCACGCCTACGAAGGCGAACCCCGTGAGGTTACGCCGATCCAGCTTTGGGCTTGCCGAGCGTCGCGTTTCCAGCAATGCCAGCGGTAATATAGCGAGGGTCGCAAGCACGAAACGCAGGCCGACGAACCAGAAGGGGCCGATGGCCTGCATGGCCGTCGATTGGGCGACGAAGCCCATGCCCCAGATCGAGCCGGCAACAAGCAGCAGGAGATTGGCTTGAATTCGTGACACGGACCCACCCGCTGAAGACATTGGCCAGCTATCGGATCCGGTCGCCCGAAGAAAGCGCCATGACGCGCATGTCGATGGGCCAAGCCCGGCGCGGATTGTGCCGTCTCGCGGCAGTAGCGTTGCGGGCGGTCAGCTGTGGGTCGTTCGCCGGCAAGGCTCCGAATTGTACCAAAGTAACTCGCCGGCAATGTTTTTTTACGTGAAACGCGCTGCGGAATTGCTATATTGACCGCGAAAATGGATGGCAGGTCCGTGGGCCAAGCTCTCGGACCGCTTTTCTTTTTGACCGTGTGGCAAACTCGCCGCCGGATTGGACTGTTGGAGAGGTGCAGGAAATGAACAAGGTTCCCATGACCGCTGGAGGCTTCGAGGCGCTCAAGGAGGAACTGCGCTGGCGTCAGCAGGAGGAGCGTCCTCGAATCATCGAGGCGATCTCCGAAGCCCGCGCGCATGGAGACCTGTCCGAGAACGCGGAGTATCATGCCGCCAAGGAAGCGCAGAGCCTGAACGAAGGCCGCGTCGCGGAACTGGAAGACCTGATCGCGCGCGCGGAGGTCATCGACGTCAGCAAGCTCAGCGGCGAGAAGATCAAGTTCGGCGCGACTGTGGTGCTCGTCGATGAAGATACCGACGAGGAAAAGACCTACCAGATCGTCGGCGATCAGGAAGCCGACGTGAAGCTCGGCCGCATCTCTATATCCTCGCCTATCGCGCGCGCGCTGATCGGCAAGGAAGTAGGAGACGCCATAGAGGTCAACGCGCCGGGTGGTTCGCGCGCTTACGAAATCCTCAAGGTCGCCTTCGTTTGATCCGCAAGCGCGCCGGCAGGCCGCTCAATCGTCTGCACCGATGGCCACCAGCCCCTCGTCCTTGATCTGGCGGATGGTGAGGGCGGTTCGCACGGTGTCGACATTAGGCGCTGAGGTCAGCTCCTCGATCACGAAGCTCTGGAACGTGGCGAGATCGTTCGCCACGCAATGAAGCAGGAAATCGGAATCGCCGGACACCATCCAGGCGCGCCTGACGATGGGCCAGTTGCGGGTCTTTTCAGCGAATGCCTTCAACTCCGCGTCGGATTGATGATGCAGCCCCACCTGGCAGAATGCCACCACGCCCATGCCCAACGCCGGGCTGTCGAGTATGGCCCGATAGCCTTTGATGATCCCGGCGTCCTCCAGTCTCTTCACGCGACGGAGGCAGGGCGGGGCGGAGATGCCCACCCGGCGAGACAGCTCCACATTCGTCATGCGGCCGTCATTCTGAAGCTCGTGCAGGATCTTCCAGTCGATCGCGTCGAGATCGGCCTTCATCGGCATGTCCGCTCCTTCGATTGCCGCACCGTTTCATGAGGACGACGCAGCTGCGTGGTTCCGAATCTTCCTGCAAAAGCAAGGCTACAGCATAGCGCGCCAAACCGGAACGCCGCGCGGGGCATGGCGCGGCCGAAGCGTGGCGATATGATCTGAGGACCGCGGAACGAATAAGCCGCCTCGGGCTTCTCATCGAAGCAGGAACGGAGTTGGTCATGGCCGTCGTCAGGAAAACGGATTTCCCGGTCGGAAGGGTGCGGAAATATCTGGAGCCGGGGCCGATCGTCCTCGTCTCGTCACGGTGGAAGGGGAAGAACAATATCATGACGATGGGGTGGCATTCCGTGCTCGAGTTCACTCCGTCTCTGGTCGGCTGCCTGATTTCCAGCGGCAATCACTCCTTCCATATGATCCGGAGCAGCGGCGAGTGCGTCATCAACCTGCCGACGGTGGGGCTCACCGAAACGGTCATCAAGGTCGGTAACGCGTCGGGGGCAACGGTGGACAAGTTCAGCGAATACGAACTGACCGCGCGGGAGGCGAGCGAGGTCGACGCGCCGCTGATCGGCGAATGCCATGCGAGCTTCGAGTGCCGTCTCCACGACGACGTGCTCGTCGAGAAATACAACTATTTCATCTTCGAGGTGGTGAAGGCGCATGTGGCGCCTGACCCCGAGTATCCGCAGACACTGCATTATACGGGCGACGGCGTATTCATGGTGTCGGGTAAGATCGTGAATCGCCGTTCGCTGTTTATGCGGGCGCTGTAAAGGGCGGTTCTGGGGCGGATAATGTGGGGTAAGGCCTCGCCGGAGGATGCCCGCACTTGCGCAACCCGCAAGATTCATTACATCTCGGTCCATATGGCTGCGCCTGGCGCGGCTCTTTTGTCGTGCCGTTTTCGGCCGCCGGGGTGAGGAAGGAAAAAATCATGAGTTCGCGCCACGCACCAGTCCTGATCATAGGCTCCGGCCCGGCGGGTTACACCGCCGCGATCTATGCAGCGCGGGCGATGCTCAAACCCGTGCTGATCGCGGGGATGCAGCAGGGCGGCCAGCTCATGATCACCACCGACGTGGAGAACTATCCCGGCTTCGCCGATCCGATCCAGGGGCCGTGGCTCATGGAGCAGATGATGAAGCAGGCCGAGCATGTCGGCACCGAGATCGTCCATGACCTGATCGTGAGCGTGGACATCGACACGCGGCCGTTCCGCCTGCGCGGGGATTCCGGCACCGAATATACCTGCGACGCGCTCATCATCGCCACCGGCGCGCAGGCCAAGTGGCTCGGTATCCCGACCGAGCAGACCTTCATGGGCTTCGGCGTTTCGGCTTGCGCCACCTGCGACGGCTTCTTCTATCGGGGCAAGGACGTGGTGGTCGTCGGCGGCGGCAACAGCGCCGTCGAGGAAGCTCTCTATCTCTCCAATCTCGCGCGCCATGTGACAGTCATCCATCGCCGCAACGAGTTTCGCGCCGAGCGAATCCTTCAGGAGCGCCTGTTCAAGAAGGAGAACGTGACGGTCCTGTGGGACACGATTGTGGAGGAGATCACCGGCGACGCCGCGAAGCCGCCAATGCCGCCATCCGTGACCGGGCTGAGGCTGAAGAACGCGCATAGCGGCGCGATCACCGAAATGCCCATCGACGGCGTGTTCGTCGCCATCGGTCACGCGCCGGCGGTGGAGCTTTTCAAGGGCAAGCTGAAGCAGAAGCCGAACGGCTATCTGTGGACCGCGCCGGACTCGACCGCGACCGATGTGCCGGGCGTGTTCGCCGCGGGCGACGTGACCGACGACGTATACCGGCAGGCCGTCACCGCGGCGGGAATGGGCTGCATGGCCGCGCTCGAAGTTGAAAGATATCTCGCCGAGATGGACGTGCATCTCGAAGCCGCGCAATAGACGGCGGGAGCGAGGGGGATGACACTCGACTGGGACAAGCTGCGCGTATTCCACGCAGCCGCGGAGGCGGGTTCATTCACCCACGCGGCCGAGTCCCTCCACCTCTCGCAATCCGCCATCTCACGGCAGGTCAGCGCGCTCGAGCAGGACATCGGCGTGCCCCTGTTTCACCGGCACGCGCGCGGCCTCGTGCTGACGGAGCAGGGCGAGATACTTTACCGCACGGCGCACGATGTGCTGATGAAGCTCGAAAGCGTCAAACTGCGGTTGAGCGAGACGAAGGACCGGCCCTCCGGCCTGCTGCGCGTCACCACCACCGTCGGCTTCGGGTCGACATGGCTGACCGAGCGCATACCGGAATTCCTGGAGCTTTATCCCGATATCCAGCTTCAGCTCGTGCTGGCAAACGAGGAACTCGACCTGACGCTCCGGCAGGCTGACTGCGCGGTGAGGCTGCGCCAGCCGCAGCAGCCGGACCTGATCCAGCGCCGGCTGTTCACCGTGCATTTCCACCTTTACGCATCGCCGGCCTACATCAGCAAGCGCGGCAAGCCCTCGTCCATCGCCGATCTGGACAAGCACCGCATCATCAATTTCGGAGAGCCGGTGCCGGCCTATCTGGCCGACATGAACGTGCTGGAGATCGCGGGCCGCCCGGAAGGGCAGAAGCGTCAGGTCGCATTGCAGATCAACAATATCGCCTCGATCAAGCAGGCCGTTGAGAAGGGGGCCGGCATTGCCGTCCTGCCCGACTATATGGTGGAGAAGGATTCCACCCTCGTGCTGCTTCCGCTTGAGGCTGAGATGCCTTCCTTCGATACATATTTCGCCTACCCGGACGCGATGAAGGGGCAGGTGCGCCTGCACGTATTCCGGGATTTCCTGCTCGCCAAGGCGCGTAGCTGGGCTTACTGACTCGTCACGCTCGGGAGAGCCGGCAAAGTGCAGCCAAGGCTGCAACGGACTATCCGATACGATCCGGTATGCATTTTCGCATTGCTGCAATGCAGAATTTGATGCTTGTTATTTGGGCAGCGAAAACCCATATCCGCATCACTCCGGAGCGCATTTCTCCTCCCATTGGCGCTCCCGAGTGTTCCCCTCTGGAGGTTTAGCCTTTTAGGCACTTCCAACAACTCAGCCGGATCAGATTTGATCCGGCTTTTTTTCTTTCCATTGTTTCAGAATTTCTTTGACGCATATATTTTATGCAGTCCTTTTATATTGATGAAATTGTAATCATTCTCTGCCTTCATTGGTGCCAACCTACGTTTCGTCACCGGGTTCTTCGGGAAGCGGCAGCCCATTCAAGATTGACAATCCATCGGCGGCTTACGCAGCCGCCTTGCGCTGGGCAGACACAACGTCGTCGGCGGCGCGCCCTGCCAGCTCCGCCATATGGTCGAAACTTGCCCTGTAGGACGCGACGCCCGCGGTGGCGGAGCGCAGTTCGACAATGAGGTTGCCTATCTCCGCCTGCGGCAGCTTTGCCTCCACGACATCCCAGCCCGTCCAGCCCGGCCGTGCGTCGAAACCGAGAATCTGGCCGCGCCGTTGCGGCAGGATGGCGATAACGCGCGCGGTCGCCTCCGAGGGCGTGAATATCTCAACCTTGAGGATCGGCTCCAGCAGCACCGGCGAGCATTGCGCCATGCCTTCCTTCATCGCGAGGCGGGCGGCGGCCTGAAACGCCATGTCGGAGGAGTCGACCGTGTGGAAGGAGCCGTCGGCCAGATTGACCGCCACGTCCACGACCGGGAAGCCGAGGGGGCCGGCTTTCATGGATTCCCGGACACCGGCCTCGACGGAGGGGAAATATTGCTTCGGCACGACGCCGCCGGTGATGGTATCGGTGAACGTGAAGCCGCCGCCGCGCGGCAGCGGCTTGATGTCCAGCACGACGTCGCCGAACTGGCCGTGGCCGCCGGACTGCTTCTTGTGGCGGCCGCGCTGCGTGACGGATTTCCGGATCGTTTCACGATAGGGCACGGCGGGCGCATGCGCCTCGACAGGAATCTGGTATTTGCTTTCCAGCCGCTCGATGACCACGCGCAGATGCATTTCGCCGTGGCCGGAGAGGACCGTCTCACCGCTTTCCTGACTATATTCTACGCCAAGCGAAGGGTCTTCCTGCACGAGACGCTGAAGGGCGGCGGACAGCTTCACCTCGTCCTTGCGTTCGCGTGGATGCAGCGCGATGGCGTGTACCGGCTGCGGCAGTTCGGATGCGGCGAGCGGTTGAGGCCTGCCTTTCGAGGAGGACAGCGTTTCGGCGGTCCCAATATCGTCGAGCTTGCCGAACGCGACCGTATCGCCTGCATTCGAAGCCGCGAGCCGGGTCTGCTCCCGTCCCTGCATCCGATAGATACCGGAAATCTTGCCTGGTTTTCCGCCGGAGCCCATGACCTCCATCCCGTCGGTGAAGCTGCCTGACAGCAGACGCGCCACGGAAAGTTTTCCGCCGTGAGGCGTGTGCAGCGTCTTCATCACATGCGCCAGCGGCCCGGCTGCGTCGCCGATGCCGAGTCGCGCACATGTGGCGGCGACGTCCGGCGCGTCGTGGCGGATGGATTTCAGCAGGCGCAATACCCCGTTTCCGCGCTCGGCTGAGCCGATGAGGACCGGAGTGACCGATCCGTCGCGCAAATCGGCAGCCAGATCGTCAAAAACGGCGTCCTTGGGAGGCTCTATTTCCTCCAGCAATTGCTCCATCAGTGCGTCGTCGTGGTCGGCCAGCCGTTCAAGCATCGAGAAGCGGGCTTCCACTTCGCGCGCCCTGTCGTCGTCGGGAATGGGCGCAATCTCGCTCGCAGCGTATTCACGGTAGATATAGGCGCGCTCCAGCGCGAGGTCGATCGAGCCGATCACTACATTGTCGCGCCGTAGCGGGATCTGGCGCAGCAGCAGCGGCGTGCCGCTTACGGGTTGCAGTAACTTGAGCGTGTCGCGCACGCCGATGGTCGCCTTGTCCACCTTGTTGAGGAAAAGCATGCGCGGGAGGCCCAGCGCGTCGATGCGATGCAGGATGAGCTGCAAGGCGGGTATCTTCTTCTCGTCCGCCTCGGCCACAACGATGGCAAGGTCGCAGGCGGCCAGCACCGCCTCCGCCTCGCAGGCGAACTCCACCGAGCCGGGACAGTCCACGAAGGTGATCGGCTCTCCCATGAAGTCCACCGTGGCGAAGGTAGCCTCCACGCTCATGGCGTGGGCGCGCGCCTCAGGCGAGCCGTCGCCCACCGTATTGCCCGAACCTACGGGATGCTGTTTCGGAATCGCCCCGCAACGGGCGAGGATAGCTTCGAAAAGTGTCGTCTTGCCGCTCGCATGGGGACCGATGATGGCGATGCATTTCGGTCCCGTGCGTCTTTCTCCTGCGCGTTTTCCCATGATGCCGGCCTTTCCTCTCACGCGTTTCCCCATGAGCGGCGGCCGGCCATGCGGCCGTCGCGCGGCGCGGCGTCTACGCGCCGCTGCCTTGCGGATCATGGAAACACGCGCGGAAGGCGAGGGCAAGCCCGCTTGAGGGGCCGGTCCCCTCAAGCGGTGAGGGCGTGGGGGGCCTGAGCGGGGCGCTGCCGCGCGCTGCCGCGTGCGCGCTGGTAGGCGGACCTGATCGGCGCGGGGCGGCCGAAATGATAGCCCTGGAACAGCGTGCAGCCTGCGGTTCGTGCGCGCTGGAACTCGGCTTCGTTCTCGATTCCTTCCGCCACGATGGTGAGGTCGCGCATACGCGCGATCTGGGCCAAGGCGGAGACGAAAACCTGCGCGATGCCGTCCTTGCCGAGATTGCGGACATAGCTGCGGTCCACCTTGATACTGTCGATGGGCAGCGTCTGGAGATAGTTGAAGCCGCAATGGCCGGTGCCGAAATCGTCGAGAGCGATGCGGAAGCCCATCTCCTTCAGCGTTTGCAGGCGCTTCAGTACCTCCGGCGATACCGCGGTGGCGACTGTTTCGGTAATCTCGATGACGAACTGGTCCGCGCTGCGGCCTGTCTCGGCGAGCGTGCGGCGCATCATGGCCACGATCTCGTCGCGCTTCAATTGTTCGCCCGACACGTTGATGCTGATACTGCAGCCCGGAAAATCATCGACATCAAGGCAGGCGCGGCGGAAAACCCATTCGCCGACCAGATCGATGAGAGCGGACCGTTCCGCCACCGGAATGAACTCGGCGGGACTGATGATGCCGCGAACGGGATGCCGCCAGCGAACAAGCCCTTCGACGGCGATAGCGGAGCCGTCCGCGCCGACGACCGGCTGGTAATGAAGCTCCAGCTCGTTCATATAGACAGCGGCGCGCAACTCGCGCTCAACATATCGGCGGCGGCGGATCTCCGTCACGAGGTCGTTGCGGAAAAGGGTGACACGGCCTCGCCCCTCGGACTTGCTATCGTAGAGGGCGAGGTCGGCAAGCGCCAGAAGCTCCTTGGAATTGTCGGCATTGTGGGGCGCGACGGCGATGCCGATCGAGGCGCTGAGGGGGATTCTGTTGCCCTCATGCAGCCTGCCCTGCCTTAGCATGTCCAGAAGGTGTTCCGCGCGTTCCGTCGCGGCCTCCACCGTGCCGTTGCGCATGACGATGCCGAACTCATCGCCTCCCAGACGCCCTATGGCTGCATCGGGGAAGAAGTGCTTCATTCCCTCCACGAGATGCGTCAGGGCCTGATCCCCGAACTGGTGCCCGAAGCTGTCGTTCAGCTGCTTGAAATGGTCGAGATCGACCAGAAGCAGGATGGCGGGCTTGGGCTTGAGCGGCTGGCCGAGGGCTTCCGACAGCATGTCGAGAAAATGGCGGCGGGTCATCGCGCCCGTCAGGGCGTCGGTCTGGAAAAGCTGTTGCTTGGAAATCTCCAACTCGGAGGCTTCACGCAGGCGGACCGACAGCGAGTAACGCAGATAGACGAGGGTTCCGGCGCCGCAGACTATCGCGAGCAGGCAAAACGCCAGCGCCCAGCCGACCACGGAACTGCGCTCCCCGAAGAAGAAGCCATAGATCGCGCAAATCGCGGCCGCTGCCAGCAGGAACTGCACGCCCAGGTAAACGCGATGGTTGTGGTTTTGTATCGCCGAAATGACAGCCATGTCCCCGCTCCCCATAGCGCGGCTTCAAAACACGGAAGAAGCCCGGCCACCAGCCCTCAAGGCGCTCCCATCCTCTGCGGGCGGGACGTTATCGGGAGAGTGCTTAAAGAGTGGTTGTGCGGTGCAAAACCGGGCGCTCGAAGAGTATCTTTCCGCCGCTCTCCGGCGGCGGAAAGATGTTTATAACGCCGGCGCTTCAGTCGGAAGCCACGCACGAAAAATTCGCGGCGTCATTCACGTCGCCGCTGCCGCCGTAGCGGGCGACCTGCGGATAGGGGCAAAGAGGACGGCTGCGCGCGGGTTCCGCCTGCCGCGCCGTGATACGTTCCGGCGCGATCCCGCGCTCCACCCAGTCGATCAGGGGCGTAACGGCGTCGAACTCATCGGTGCCGTATCCACCCGTGCAGTGAAACATGCCCGGTACCATGAACAGGCGGTAGAAGTCCGACGTCTCCTCCTCGCCCATCGTGTCGCGCACCTGCTCGTAGAAATTGACGCCCATCAGTGGATTGAGCGCCGGATCGGACCAGCCGAAATAGCCGAGGATGCGGCCGCCCCTGCTGGCGAATTCCGACATGTCCGGGTTGGTCGCGTCCACGATGGAGCGGATCAGGCCGGTATTGTTGTAGTTTGCCTCGATGTCGAAGCCACGCCAGTCGATATCCTTGCCGGATTTCGGCAGGAGCAGCATGTTATGCAGAAAGGTTTCGCCATAGAGCAATTGGCGGCTCGGGCCATCCTCGGAAACCAGCCAGAGATGCCATCCGCTTTCACCCTTCGGCGTAAGACCCTCCACGCCCCACGGAATGCCGGGAAAGACAGTCTCGCCCCCGACCTTCACGCCCTCATGCAGTGCCTTGAGCGTGCCGACCTGCTCGGGCGTGAAGCCGGCGTCGGCAGGCAGGTCCGCTTCGGGATCGAAGTCGCATTGGCGCGGATCGGCGATCAGCCCGTCCTCGATGCCATCCGTCATATCGCATTTGTTCATCACCGCCTTGGCAAGAGCCGGTAATTGCGCTGCCGAGATGGGCGCCTTGTTCAGCACCTGCGCGTTGTGAACGCCCCAGATCTGCGTGTCGGTCAGGGCGAGGACGGGGGCGCCGGCGACGATGCCGTCGAAATCTGTCGGATAACGCTGCGCGGCCATCAAACCCTGGCGGCCGCCGGTGGAGCAGCCCGCCCAATAGGAGAACGACGGTGCGCGGTCGTAGTAGGACGACGCCATCTTCTTTGCCGTGTTGACGGTGACATGAACGGCGCGCGAGGCGTAGTCGATCAGGAGATCCATATTGTTGTGGGCAAAGTCACCGAGGCGGTAGGTCACGGCGTCGTGGCCCGTATTCTGCTGGACGGTGAGGAAGCCGCGCGACAAGGCTGCGTTCCGGGTCGCGATGCGAGACGGCGCGGCGAGATCCTCTCCTGCCCAGCCGCCATTGCCGAACATGTAGAGCCGGCGGTTCCAGTTGTCCGGCAGCGCGATCTCGAAGCGGATCGCGGGCCGGATATAGCCGGTGATCTGGCAATGGGCGGGAACGTCCCCCGCCGCAGCATGATGGGTTGCCTGGATCAGCGTGACGTCGGGAAACGCCTGCCCCGCCATCGCGGCGCAGGGTGTCCGGCTGGCGACGGTCGGGCGCGCCGCGTCCGCCGGCATATCATTGAAGCTGCTCATATTCTGCGCGCCTGCCGGCATCACTGTGCCGGCCAGCAACAATGCGGCGCCCAGGGAAATGGTTCTCATTGCAGTCCTCCTCATCATGTGCGCACAGGCCGCTCGCCCAGTTGTATTTCGGGCGGGCCGAAGTCTCCTCGCCGGCCCACGGGAAATGATAGCAAGGATGGAAAGCAAGGCCACCTGAAATGGTCGCTGGCATAATAAAAGCCGCCACGCAAAGCGTGGCGGCTTTCGGATTTGCTCCGGTATCGTCCCCGGTCAGCGCAGCGAGGCGGCGAATCGCTGTATGCGGCGGCAGGCTTCCTCAAGCTGCTCTTCGGACGCGGCGTAGGAGATGCGGAAGTTCGGCCCGAGGCCGAAGGCCGAACCGTGGACGATGGCCACCGCCTCGGCTTCCAGAAGCTCCGAGACGAAATCCTCGTCGGTCTGGATAACCTTGCCTTGCGGGGTTTTCTTGCCGATCAGCTTCGCGCATGACGGATAGACGTAGAAGGCGCCTTCCGGCACAGGGCAGTCGATCCCGTTCGCCTGATTGAGCATCGAGACGACGAGATCGCGGCGGTTCTGGAAGATCGCCTTGTTGCGCGTCACGAAATCCTGCGGGCCGTTCAGCGCCTCGACCGAAGCCCACTGGGCGATGGTGCAGGAGCCGGAAGTCTGCTGGCCCTGGATCATGTCCATCGCCTTGATGAGCTGGAGCGGACCGGCGGCGTAGCCGATGCGCCAGCCGGTCATCGCATAGGCTTTCGACACGCCGTTCATGGTCAGCGTACGATCATAAAGGGCCGGCTCCACTTCGGCGATGGTCGTGAAGACGAAATCGCCATAGGTCAGGTGCTCGTACATGTCGTCCGTCAGCACCCAGACATGCGGGTGGCGAAGCAGCACATCGGCCACCAGCCGCAGTTCCTCGCGCGTATAGGCCGCGCCCGACGGGTTGGACGGGGAGTTCATCAGCAGCCACTTCGTGCGGGGCGTGATTGCCTTCTCGATAGCTTCCGCCGTGAGCTTGAAACCGTTCTCGATGGTGGTTTCCGCAAATACGGGCGTGCCGCCGCAGATCACCACCATTTCAGGGTAGCTCACCCAGTAGGGCGTAGGGATGACAACCTCGTCGCCGGGATTCAGCGTCGCCATGAAGGCGTTGAACAATATGTGCTTTCCGCCCGTGCCGACGATGGTCTGCTCGGGCTTGTAGTCGAGATTGTTCTCGCGCTTGAACTTGGCGGCGATGGCCTCGCGCAGCGGTGCGATGCCGGAAACCGGGGGATATTTCGTCTCGCCCCGCCGGATGGCCTCGATAGCGGCATTCTTGATGTTGTCGGGCGTGTCGAAATCCGGCTCGCCTGCGCCCAGACCGATCACGTCGCGGCCTTTCGCTTTCAGCTCGCGCGCTTTCTGCGAAACCGCGATGGTCGCGGAGGGCTTAACGCGTGAAAGTGCATCGGCAATAAAGGCCATGATTCCGGGTCTCCGTTCGGGGAAATGCGCCGCTTGCGCGACAGCGCGCTTAATGTCCGATCGCGTGACGAATCGCAAGGAAAACCACGCGAACGCGCCATTGCGCCGGAAACTTTTGCATCGTTAACTCGTTAACTGGCAATCAAACGTTGCCGACCATTCTCCGTTGCGGAGAATTCGGCGAATCGGAAAGGCACACAGTGTCGCGCAGCGCGAGTTTCGCACACATCGTCAGGCATGAGGACGGCTCGTCGAGCGGCGTCTGGGGCGGCTATACGCTGCAAACGGCTTTCCAGCCCATCTTCGCCTTCGGCGAGGGCGGCAAACTTTCCCTCGCGGCCTTCGAGGGACTTATCCGACCGCAGCGCGACGGCGCGCCCGTTCCGCCGCCCGCCTTTTTCTCGAATATGGCGTCGTCGGACCGGATGCATGTGGAGACGCTGACGCGGACGATCCATCTGCTCAACGCCGGCGTATTTCTCGATCCGTCGTCACTGGTGTTCGTGAATTTCGATCCGTCGCTGTTTTCGGACCGTATGCTGACGGAGCGGATCCTGCGGGAGATGCGGCTCGTGCTGCACGAAGCGGGAATAGAGCCCTCACGCATCGTATGCGAGGTCACCGAGCAGCGGACTTCATCCGACACTGCGCTTTTCCAGTTCGTCCAGGCCCTGCGCGATAATGGCTACCTGATCGCGGTGGACGATTATGGCTCCGAGGATTCCAGCATCCAGCGCATCAACGATCTGGAGCCGGATATCGTCAAGTTCGACGCGCAATGGATCACGCGCCTGATGAACTCGCGGCCCGGAAACGCGCTTCTGGAGGCGATGGTCGCCGATTTCCGTGCGAAAGGCATCATAAACCTCTTCGAGGGTATCGAAGAACCCTGGCAGCTCGAACTGGCCGAGAAATGCGGGGTGGACATGGTGCAGGGATATGTATTGGCGCGGCCGGAAATCGTGCCGGTGAACTTCGCGATGTTTCCCAGCGCGCGTTTTTTCAGCGAGCCGGCCCGGCATTTCAGCGTGCCCGTTCCGGCGCGCCGCAAGCCGGCGAGCCGTCGCGTTTTCGGACACCGTGTAAGCGACTGACCCGCGATGGACGTTCGGCGGGGGCGGATCGAGACGTCGATCAGCGTCGACGAAGTCGGCGTGGAAACGGCCTATTGTAACGGAACCGTGCTCAAAAGTGCCTGTCAGCCTATTTTCGAGCGGTGCGGCGGCATGCTTGAAATATGGGGTGTGGAGGCGCTTGCCCGTCCATCCCATGACGGCGCCGCGAAGGACGACGAACTTCCCGCCGATATCGACATGGCAGACCAGACATTCGTCGCCGCGCTCTGCCGGACGCTGCATCTGCGCAACTACCGGAACCTGGGCAATCCCGGATTGCGGCTGCTTTTCGGCCTGGATCCGAAGCTCTGCGAAAATGTGGAGGCGGATCTGCGTGAGGCGGCGCTTTGCTTCGTTGAAGCAGGCGGCGATCTCGCGCTGCTCGCCTGCCGCATCACGGGAACCGGCATGCTGGCCGACGACGCATTGCGGGAAATCGCCGCCCACCTGCGCGAGCTTGGCATGGCCATCGTGGTAGATGATTTCGCGGGCGGGGATTCCACCATCCGGGACATCGAGCTCCTGCGGCCCGACATCGTCAGTTTCGACGGGGCATGGCTGCGTCGTGTGGCGTCCTTCCCTGCCGCGGCACGGCTTCTGCCGGCTCTTTTCCGCTCCTGTGCAGGGCAGGGGAGCCGTGTCCTTGTCTATGGTATCGAAACGATGCGCGATCTCGATGCCGCGCTGGAGGCGGGGGCCGATCTGGTGCAGGGCTTCCTGCTTGGACGGCCCGCGCTGGTGGGCGCGGAGATCGACGCGGAACCGATGGCCGTGCCGGTGCGGCGTTTCCATGATCGGGAAGCCTCCCGATACGGCCGATAGGCGCAGCGGCCGTCAAGTCCGGCTATCCCCAGCCTTCTCATCGCTTTCACAAGACTGCAATAAAACTATCGTCGTTCTGTAACATGGCGCCGCTACTGCGCGTCCCATCACTGCGCTCCAACAATCCGATCGGGAGAATTGAGATGAGGCGTCTTGGCATCGCTGCCGGTGTTTTCGCCGGCTTTACCGCGCTTTCCACCCTTCAGGCCTTCGCCGTCACCGAAATACAATGGTGGCATGCGATGGGCGGCGAACTCGGCACCAAGCTCGAGCAGATCGCCAACGACTTCAACGCCTCGCAGAGCGACTACAAGATCGTTCCTGTCTACAAGGGGTCCTATCCCGAGACGCTGACGGCGGCCATCGCCGCCTTCCGCGCCAAGGAGCAGCCGGCTATCGTGCAGGTGTTCGAAGTCGGCACCGGCACCATGATGGCCGCCAAGGGCGCCGTCTATCCGGTCTACAAGCTGATGGCCGATGCGGGCGAAGCCTTCGATCCGTCGAGCTACCTGAGCGCCGTCGTCGGCTATTATTCGGACCCGGAAGGCAACATCCTGTCTTTCCCGTTCAATTCGTCCACGCCGATCATGTATTATAACAAGGACGCCTTCCAGAAGGCCGGCCTTGATCCGGAAGTCGCGCCCAAGACCTGGGGCGAGCTTGAGGCCGCGGCCCAGAAGATCGTCGAGTCCGGCGCAGCCAAATGCGGCATGACCACCGGCTGGGTGTCCTGGGTTCAGCTCGAGAATCTTTCGGCGATCCATGACCAGCCCTATGGCACCAAGGAGAATGGCTTCGCCGGTCTCGACACCGAGTTCACCTTCAATGGCGACGTGCAGGTCAAGCACTGGGACAACCTGAAGAAGTGGTCCGATACCGGCCTGTTCAAGTATGGCGGCCCGGTCGGCGGCAATGACGCGCCCCCGCTGTTCTACAGCGGCGAATGCGCGATCTACATGAACTCCTCGGCCTCGCGTGCCGGCGTCGTGAACAACGCCAAGACCTTCCAGGTCGGGTTCGCGCCGCTGCCCTATTATGACGACGTGATCCAGGAACCGAAGAACTCGATCATCGGCGGCGCGACCCTGTGGGCGCTGACCGGCCGTCCGGAGGCGGAATACAAGGGTGTCGCCCAGTTCTTCACCTATCTCTCCAAGCCGGAAGTTCAGGCGGACTGGCACCAGTTCACCGGCTACCTGCCGGTCACCAACGCCGCTTACGATCTCGGTGTCAGCCAGGGCTACTACGAGAAGAACCCCGGTTCGGATATCGCCATCAAGCAGATGACCCGCACCACGCCCACCGCCAACTCAAAGGGTGTCCGCTTCGGCAACCTGACGCAGGTGCGTGACGTGGTGGACAACGAGTTCGAGGCGCTGCTGGCCGGCAACAAGACCGCCAAAGAGGCTCTCGATTCCGCGGTCGAGCGCGGCAACGTTATCCTGCGCGAGTTCGAAGCCGCCAACCAGTAAGCTCCCAAGGCTCGCTCGAGGGTCCGCGCCGTGCGCGGACCCTTTTGCGCCGGGATCAGCCATCGGTCACGGCGTACGCGCAAGGTTCACTCTGCCATGCAGACGAAGCGAACGATCTTTCCGAACCAATTGCTGCCCTACCTGCTGCTTGCGCCGCAGCTCGCCATCACGGCTGTGTTCTTCCTGTGGCCGGCCGGGCAGGCGGTATGGTCGTCCTTCCTGCGCGAGGACGCGTTCGGCTTCAAATCCACATTCGTCTGGTTCGCCAACTACACGCGCCTATTCCACGATCCCGAATATCTGAATTCCATCTCGGTGACGGCGGTCTTTTCGGTTTCGGTCGCAGCACTCTCGATGGGCTTCTCGTTGCTGCTGGCGGTCAACGTCAATTCCATGCTGCGCTCGCGCAACGCCTACACGACGCTGCTCGTCTGGCCCTATGCGGTGGCGCCGGCTATCGCGGGCATTCTGTGGTGGTTCATGTTCAACCCCACCATCGGCATTCTCTCCTATATGCTTTCGGTGTTCGGGATCGGGTGGAACCACCGCGTCTCTGCCACCGACGCCATGATTCTCGTCGTGCTGGCGGCAAGCTGGAAGCAGATCTCGTATAATTTCCTGTTCTTCTTGGCAGGGCTTCAGTCCATTCCGCATTCGCTGATCGAGGCGGCCACCATCGACGGCGCCGGGCCGTCCAAGCGGTTCTGGACGATCATCTTCCCGCTGCTCTCGCCCACCACCTTCTTCCTGCTGGTGGTCAACGTCGTCTACGCCATGTTCGACACCTTCGCGATCATACACGCCACGACTGAGGGCGGCCCTTCGCAAGCCACCAACATCATGGTGTTCAAGGTCTATGCGGATGGCGTGCTCGGGCTCAACCTGGGCTCGTCGGCGGCACAGTCGGTGGTGCTTATGGGCGTGGTCGTACTGCTGACCGTGATCCAGTTCCGCTGGATCGAGCGGCGCGTCCAGTATTGAGGCGGTCATGGTCGAGAACAAGCCAGTCCTGTCCTTCCTTTCGCATCTGGTGCTGATCGGTGGCGTGTTCGTCATCTGCTTTCCGGTCTATGTGGCGCTGATCGCTTCCACCCACGGTCCGAACGATTTCATGTCGGGCGTCGTGCCGATGCTGCCTGGTCCGCATGCCGTCGAGAATTACAGCGCGATGCTCAATTCCGGCTTGAGCCGCGCCGGCGCGCCACCGCTGTGGCCGATGATGTTCAATTCGCTGGTGATGGCGCTGACCATCGCCATCGGCAAGATCTCCATCTCGATCCTGTCGGCCTATGCCATCGTCTATTTCCGGTTTCCGGGGCGGGTGCTGGCCTTCTGGGCGATCTTCGTCACCCTGATGCTGCCGGTCGAGGTGCGCATCCTCCCGACCTTCAAGGTCGTGGCCGACCTTTCCATGCTCAACTCCTATGCGGGCCTGTCCATCCCGCTGATCGCTTCCGCAACGGCAACCTTCCTCTTCCGACAGTTCTTCCTCACCATTCCCGAAGAACTGATCGAGGCCGCGCGCGTCGACGGCGCCGGGCCGATGAAATTCTTCTGGGATATCCTGCTGCCGCTCAGCAGGACGAACATCGCCGCGCTGTTCGTCATCCTCTTCATCTATGGCTGGAACCAGTATCTCTGGCCGCTGCTGGTGACGTCCGACGTCAAATACTACACGGTCGTCATGGGCATCAAACGCATGGCGGCGACCGGGGATGCGGTGCCGCAATGGAACTACATCATGGCGGCCGTCATCATCGCGGCGCTGCCTCCGATCATCGTCATCATCTTCATGCAGCGCCTTTTCATCAAAGGGCTGGTCGAAACCGAGAAATAGCCAATGGCGACTATCGAACTCAGCGATGTCCGCAAGACCTATGCCGGGGGCGTCAGCGCCGTGAAGGGCGTATCCATCTCCGTGCCCGACGGCGCCATGTGCGTGCTGGTCGGGCCATCGGGCTGCGGGAAATCCACGCTGCTGCGCATGGTTGCAGGGCTGGAGACGATCACGTCCGGTACCGTCGCCATCGGCGGCACGGTGGTCAACAAACTGGGGCCGGCTGAACGCGACATCGCGATGGTGTTCCAGAACTACGCGCTCTATCCGCACATGAAGGTCTACGACAACATGGCCTACGGCCTGCGCAACCGCGGCATGGCCAAGGACGAGATCGACCGGCGCGTGCGCGAGGCGGCAAACACGCTGGAGCTTTCGCATCTGCTCGAACGCCGCCCGCGCGAGCTTTCCGGCGGCCAGCGCCAGCGCGTGGCGATGGGCCGCGCCATCGTGCGCAGTCCAAAGACGTTCCTTTTCGACGAACCGCTGTCCAACCTCGATGCCAAGCTGCGCGGCCAGATGCGCGTCGAGATCAGGAACCTCCAGCGCCGCTTTGGCGTCACCAGTATCTATGTCACGCACGATCAGGTCGAGGCGATGACGCTGGCGGATGTGCTCGTCGTCATGAACCAGGGCCTCGCCGAGCAGATCGGCACCCCGCTCGAGATCTATGCCGAGCCGGCCAGCGTTTTCGTCGCCGGCTTCATCGGTTCCCCCGCCATGAACCTGCTGCCGGCGGAAGCGGGCGGAATGGGCGGCGGCTTCCGGCTTGCCGGCGGGGGCACGCTTGCAGCGGATATCGCGGCTCCGGTGGAGCCGGGGAGGCAGGTTCTGCTTGGCGTGCGGCCGGAACATTTCTCCATTGCAGATGGCAGCCCGGACATCCCGATCAAGGTGACTGCCGTTGAGGCGCTGGGTGCGGACACGCTCGCGCACGGACGGCCCGTTGACAGTGACGACAAGGGCGGGTCGGTGATCGCGCGCCTGACCGGAGGCACGCAGGTTTCGCCGGGCGATGTGCTGCCGCTCTCTATCGCGGCGGGAGCGGTTCATCTTTTCGACAGGGAAACAGGCCGGCGGATCGGCGGCGTATTGCCCTCCGTGGCGCATCCTGTCCGCAGCGGTCAGGGTGCGCTCGTTTCCTGAGAGGTCAGGCGACCTTCTTCCAGATGAATTCCGCTGGCTGCCGTTGGTGGCGCATGGCGCGGGTGGACAGAACCTCGTTCAGCAGGTCGATATCCACATAGTAGAAACGGGCAAGCTGCTCGGGAAGGTCGTCTGCTGCAAAGCCTTTGGAAATCAGGAAGTCGGCTGCGACGATCAATTGGGCTCGCTCTGTAAGGCGTCTCTTCATATCCGGGTCGAATGAATGATGCGTCATCAATCCCCTCGATCTTTCAGAAAGCAAAACCCCACACTCCGGCTTTCACCGAAGTGTCATACTTCCAACTAACCTTGGAGAACTTGCACGAACTCTTCGACCGGAGGGTCGAATCATATGAATCGATTATGCCACGTTCGATTCATCCTGCAAGGCGATGCGGCGACGTTTCCCTTCCGCGGGACAGGTTCAGGCAAGTTTCAGAAGAGGAAGGATGCCTGCGCGGGATTTGCCCCAGGAAGCGTCGCGCGCTCATGGGCAAGCAGCCGCCGCTTGGTAACGATGCCGCCCGGCGCGGAGAAGCCGCCTATGGCACCGCCGGCGGCGAGAACACGGTGACAGGGGATCACCAGCGGCACGGGATTGCGGCCAAGCGCCGTGCCCGTTTCCCGCGCCATGCCGGGATGGCCGGCTGCCTCCGCCAGCGCGCCATAGGTAGTCGTCTTGCCGAAACCCAGTTGCCGCGTGGCGGCGAGGATATCCCGCTCGAAAGCGTCAAGCGGTGCCAGGTCGGCAGGGACCCAGTCGAAGCCGACCGGCTCGCCCGCCGCGTACAAGCGGATTTCCGCGATCAGACGGGAGATGAAGCCGGGCGGGGCGTCGTCCGCCGCGCCGTATCCGGCTATCCTGCTTTCGGCGGTGGACCGCGCCCTTTCGGGCAGGATCACGCGCGCGAGTCCGGTTTCATTCCATGCAATGCCGAAGAAGCCGAGCTCGGTTCCAAAGACGCAGCTATGCAAAGGATGTCCCTTCATTCAGGCAAGGCGTAGCACGGAACACCATTTTGAACAAACAAGGAACGAGCGCGCTCCTGCTGTCGTCCCCGGGTATGCCTCCGTTTGAATTGCCGTCAGGCATGGAAAGCGATTTCAGACGATGCCGTGCTCTCTGAGAAGCGCCTGCTCATCGCCCGACACCCAGCCGAAAACCTTCGGTTCCCCGTTCAGCCTCCGAACGAAGTAGTGAACGTCGAAATCTATCGCCACATCCGGTTGGTCCTTACGGGCATAGGTCGCGGTCCAAGCGACATGGGCCACGCAATGACGATCATCTATGGAGGAGAGGCGAATATTGCGTATCCGCATGTCCTTTGTTCCTATCGCCCGATAGCGCGTATAGTCTTGCGCCATGACCTGCTTGAACCGATCGTCATTCTTTGCGGTCATCACTCCGGCCGGCGCAGCGCCTATGAACTCCGAAGCATAGAGCGATGCGACTTCATCCATGTCCACATCGCCGCCGAGAGCCCGATTGAACAGGCTTTCGTATCGCTCGAACAGCATCCTTACGCTGGTTTCCATTGTCAGGCTCCCGGAACAGAACCATGCGCTGCACAGGTCGGAAGTGGCAATTGCTGGCAGTTGCGGCCTTTGTCGGGCTCGTGTAAACGAAATTCCGGCGGGACAGAAACGACATCGCGAGCACGCATGGCATTGCCATCCTATCCGGTACTTTCCGCTGTCGCCCTGCTGGCGTTTTTTCCATCGCTCTATGGCTGCACGTCGAGCGGCATCGACCTTGCCGCCGAGCTTGAGGCGGTCCAGAATTTCCCGCCCGATCCCGCCCTGCCGGAAAATGTGCGCGTGATGCCGTCGCCGTCGGCTGCACCCGCTCTGGCATTTGCCGCTCCTGCCGTGTCCGACACCGCTTCCGCTGCGATCGCGGCTGCCGAACCGGCATCCGCCATGCCGCCTTTATCCGCGCCGCCTGCCGCGGCCCCGGTTTTCGCAACCATGCAGCAGCCTGTTTCCGTCGCCGGCTATGCAGGAATGACGCCGAGCGGGCCACTGGCGCGCGCCACGGGCTTCCCGCTTCAGGACGTGGAGCCGCGCAGTCCCGAGCTCGACCGGATGATCGCGCATTATGCCGGCGTCCACGAGATTCCCGAGGAGTTGCTGCGCCGGGTGGTCAACCGCGAAAGCACCTTCAACCCTGCCGCCCGCAACGGACCCTATTGGGGCCTGATGCAGATATTGCCCGCCACCGCGCGCTCTATGGGCTATACCGGCAAGCCGGAGGGCCTGCTCGATCCCGAAACGAACCTCAAATATGCAGGCAAGTACCTCAAGGGCGCCTATCTGGTGGCCGATGGCAACCATGACCGCGCGGTGCAGCTTTATGCGCGAGGCTATTACTACGACGCCAAGCGCAAGGGCCTGCTCGACGAGACGGGGCTACGCTAGAGCCCAGAGGGTTCCGCGCGATTTCATCGAGACGGAAAGCCGTGCTGAGATCCTGCTTCCGGCTCATGCCGCGGGCCGCGCGCTCCCGCCGGAACGCACGGCGCTGCTGCTTGTGCGGTTACTTCAAGCCGGCATCAGAGCGGTAGGCGGTGCGGGCCTGTTCCACCAGCGGTGCCGGCTGCACCGTCGCACGGATGCGGAAGGGCACATGGTCCTCGACCTGCAGCTTGGATGACGGTGTGTCCTCGCCCCAGACGAGCGTGACCTCGGTGCCTGGCGCGGCGAATGCCGCGTCGATGACGCCGAGAGAGAGCATCGCACGCTCATTGGCCGAATATCCGGTCCAGGTGGACAGGCCGACGATCTTGCCGTTCACCTCGATTCGGTCGAAGTGGAAAGTGTCGTAGAGCGACATGGGCAGGTTAATGAACTTGGCGCCCGGACCTTTGTGAAACATCGAGCCGTAGGCTGCGGCGCTGTCGTCGCCATTCCAGACGAATGTGACTTTCTTGCGCCGTTCGGTCTTTCCCTCGGCCACCATCTTCTCCAGCGCCTCGCGGCCGATGAAGTCGTGGTCGAAGGCGACGATGCGTCCGTAGTCGAGGTCGTAAGGCGTGAAGTAATAGTCCTCGATATTGTCGGAATGGAAGCTGCCGCCCAGCGGCGAGATCGTCTCATAGGCATTCTCGGTGAGCCAGCGGCGATAGTCGGCAAGGCGCTCGTCGGTGTAAATCGCGGGGAGCGGGCGGGGCAGCCAGCCGGATTCCAGCGCGTTGGTGTGATAGGCGCGCCCGCCGACCTGCACGAGCCCATGCTTCTTTCCGGCCTCCAGTATGGCGGCGTGAACCACTTCGTTGTCGGCCCACGGCCCCCATATCTCGAAGCCCGGTTCGCCCGCCATGCCGTGCCGCAGCGCGCGGACTTCCTTGCCGGCGATTGTGAAACGCGTCATGTGGAAGAAGCGCAGCTTCGGCGGCTCCTGGCCGGTGGCGTCGCGGATGATGTCGAGCGCGCCCGGTCCCTGCACCTGATAACGGTAGACGACGGGATCGCCCTTGCGGACCAGCGAGTTCTCGTCGCGCCAGATGCGCACATCATAGCCGCCGGTGACGGCGTGATAGTGCATCCAGTTGATCGAGGTCGGGATGCCTACGGCCTGATATTCGTCCTCCTCGAGATGGAAAAGGATGTTGTCGCCGATGACATAGCCGTCATGGCTGACCGCCACGAACTGCTTCGCCATATCGACGGGGAAGTTCGCTACGCTGTTGACGGCGAGGCGGCTGATGAGCTTCAGCGCATCCGGCCCCTTGATGTTGAGGTCGGTCATGTGGTGCGACTGGTCGTACAGCACCGCCGTGCGGCGCCACGCCAGCTGCTCGTCGCGCCAGTTGGTGAATTCCTGCACGACGCGCGGTACGACGGATGGTGGGGTCTGCGATTCCCACAATAGCTTCACCGGGCTTCCCGCCTTGGCGATAGCCTCCTCGAGATTCTTGACCATATCGTTTCCTCCCAGAATCCGGTCTGGCGCCACAGCGCCTCCGTCTACTCTTGACGTTCTCTCCTCTCATGTAAAACATGTTTTTAAGATGAAATACCCTAGGAAAACTCGGGATGCCTTCAGTACCCTTCACCCTTCGCCAACTTGAGTATTTCGATGCGGTCGCGAGCGAAGGATCGCTGGCGGCGGCGGCGCAACGCTGCCATGTGACTGCATCGGCGCTGGCGCTCGCGCTGGACGAACTGGAATATCATCTGTCATTGCAGCTCTTTGTGCGGCGCAAGGGCAAGGGTGTGACGCTGACGCCGGCCGGATCGCGGCTGCTGTCCCATGCGCGCCGGGTGCTGTCCGGCGCGGAGACGCTGGCGGCGGATGCCTCGCAGGCATCGTCGAGCCTGGATGGCCGCTTCGCTATCGGCTGCTTTTCCACGCTCACGCCCTTTTTCCTGCCGGGCATCATGGAGGTGTTCCAGCGCAGGCATCCGGGGCTGGAGCTGGAATTCGTCGAAGCCGCCGCGCCCGAGCTGGACGACCTGCTGCTACAGGGGCGCATCGACGCCGCGCTGCTTTACAGCGCCGATGTTTCACCCCAATTGGCATTCGACCCTGTGCAGGAATATCGCCCCTACATCATGGTGGCCGAGGGGCATCCGCTTGCCTCCCGGCGCAGCATCCAGCTCGGCGAGCTGGTGGCGGAGCCGATGATCCTGCTCGATGTGCACCCTTCGCGGCTGAACACCGAGCATATTTTCGGGGCACTCAATCTGCGGCCTTTCATCGGTCACGCGACCACCAATTTCGAGCTGGTGCGCTGCCTCGTGGGGCGGGGGCTGGGCTATGGGGTGCTGTTCCAGCGGCCCGCCTCCACGCTTACCTATGACGGGCATACCATCGTGGTGCTTGAGCTGGACGAACGCGTTCCCGCAACCGTCGCCGGGCTTGCCCGTCCTGCCGGCGCCCCGCGCACGGCGCGCTACACCGCGCTGCTGGACTATCTCGTCGCCAAGGCGGCGATGGAGAATGATCCCCGCAATTGAACGGTGGCCAAAAGGTCACCGGGCGGCGGCCAACGCTACCGCGTCCGGCCCCGCGGGAAAGCGAAGCTGCCCCGAGACATCGTTCACCGCTTGCCACACCGCCTCGGCCACGTCGGATTCCTTCGTCACTGCGGCCGGATTGGAGAAACCGGCGAGGATCGGGGCTGCGAAGGCCGCATACGCTTCGGGTATCAGGTCCTCGACGTGAAGTTCCGTGTTCCGTGAAAAGCGGGTAGACGGTGCGTAGCCGGGCTCCACCAGCTTGGCGCGCACGTTGAACGCCTGAAGCTCGTGGGCCAGCGATCCCGTGAAACCCTCGATGGCCATCTTGCTCGCCGTGTAGGCTGCCGCAAGCGGCATGGGGGCAAGCGTGGCACTGGAGGTCACGTTGACGATGACGCCGGATCGGCGGGCACGGAACTGCGGGATGACGGCCTGAACCATCGTCATGACGCCGAAGGTGTTCGTCTCGAACACCTTGCGTATATGCGGCATGGGGGTGGCCTCGAAAGCGCCGGCCACGCCGATTCCGGCGTTGTTGACGAGCGCGTCGATCGGTCCGGCAGCTTCAAGCGCAGCCGAGATGCTGCCGGGGTCGGTGACGTCCAGCGGCAGCAGGCGGATGCGCTCGGAGATAGGCAGAATGCCTTCGCGCGGATTGCGCATCGTGGCGACGACGTTCCAGCCTCGTTCGTGGAAGTGGCGCGCGGTTTCTAGGCCGTAGCCGGACGAGCAGCCGGTGATCAGGACTGTTTTCATGACGGGGTTCCTTGTCGATTGATCTTGACGCAGGAAAAATGCCGTCCAAAATCAGGATTATCATCAATGATACGTCCATATCTTGTTTGCGATAGTCCAAAATGGCCGATCCCCTCTCTCAAATCATCGAACTTTTGCGGCCGCGTGCCGTCTTTTCGAAAGGGATCAGCGGAGCAGGCGGCTGGGGCGTGCGCTATTCCGCATTCGGACAGCCGGGCTTTTGCGCGGTGCTCGAAGGTCGATGCCGTCTCGCCGTCGATGGCGAGAAGCCCGTCAGCATCGAGGAAGGCGACTTCGTTCTTCTCCCGGCTACGCCGGCTTTCACCATGTCGAGCTTCGAGCCCGCCACGGTCCGTCATATCGATCCCACGGTGACGCCTGCGCCGACGGAGGAGGTTCGGCATGGCCGCCCTGACGGTCCTCCCGATGTGCGGCTGCTCGGCGGCTATTTCATTTTCGACACGCCCGATGCCGCTTTGCTTGTGTCGCTCCTGCCGTCGATGGTGCATGTGCGCGGCATCGAGCGGCTTTCGATTCTGGTGCGTCTCGTCAGCGAGGAAGCAGGCGGGCAAGGCGTCGGCCGCGATCTCGTGCTCGCGCGCCTTGTCGAGGTGCTGCTGATCGAAGCCTTGCGGGCAATTCATGGAAAGGATGCCCCGCCGGGACTTCTGCGCGGGCTCGCCGATGCGCGCATCGCCGCGGCGCTGCGGCGGATGCATGCCGACGCCCAAAGAGGCTGGACGGTGGCCGAACTTGCGGGCGAGGCGGGGATGTCGCGCTCCGCCTTCTTCGACCGTTTCACGCGCGCAGTCGGGCTGCGGCCCATGAAGTATCTGCTTGCGTGGCGCATGGCCGTCGCGAAGGATCTCCTGCGCCGCACGGATGCCGGGCTGGATGAAATTGCCAGACGTGTCGGCTACGGTTCGGCAAGCACATTCAGCACGGCATTCAGCCGTCATGTCGGGCAGCCGCCGGGCCGGTACGCGCGCGGCGACCGGCATGGGGGAAGCGCCGGGCGCTCCTCCCGTTCGACGCCCGGTCCCGAAAGGATCGCGGGCGTCCGGAACCAGGCGGCGGGTGACTGACCCTAGCTGAAATATCCTTGCAGCGGGCGAACCTCCAGCGACCCCGCCTTGAGCGCGGCTATGGCCTCCGCGACGGCGGCGGCGCCTGCAAGCGTGGTATAATACGGCACCTTCTGCATCAGTGTGGCGCGGCGCAGCGACTTTGAATCCGACACCGCCTTCTGTCCGTCCGTGGTGTTGAATACGATCTGCACCTGACGGTTGCGTATGGCGTCCTCGATGTGCGGACGGCCTTCCAGCACCTTGTTGATCTTCTCTGCGGCCACGCCGTTCTCGGCGAGGAAACGCTGCGTGCCGCCGGTGGCCAGCACGCGGAAGCCGAGCCCTGCCAGACGCTGGACCGACGGCAGGATGCCTGCCTTGTCCTCGTCGCGCACCGAGACGAACAGGGTGCCCGCGCGGGGAAGATCGACCCCGGCGCCGAGCTGACTCTTGGCGAAGGCCAGAGCGAAATCGCGGTCCAGTCCCATCACCTCGCCGGTGGACTTCATCTCCGGCCCGAGCAGCGTGTCCACGCCGGGGAAGCGCGCGAAGGGGAATACGGCCTCCTTGACGGCGATGTGGCCCGGATTGCGCGGATCGGGTTTGTCGCCGTAGTGGCCGAAGGCGGCGTCGAGGCTCTCGCCCGCCATGATGCGTGCTGCGATCTTGGCGATCGGCGCGCCGATGGTCTTGGCGACGAAGGGCACGGTACGGCTGGCGCGCGGGTTCACTTCGAGGACGAAGATCTCTCCGTTCTTGATGGCGTATTGCACATTCATCAGGCCGCCGACATTGAGCGCCCTGGCGAGCGCGGCCGTCTGGCGCTCCAGTTCGTCCACGATCTCCCTGGACAGCGAATGGACCGGCAGCGAGCAGGCGCTGTCGCCGGAATGGATGCCGGCCTCCTCGATATGCTCCATGATGCCGGAGACGTAGGCGGCCTCGCCATCGCAAAGGCAGTCCACGTCCACCTCTATGGCGCCCGAGAGATAGGTGTCGAACAGAAGCGGGTTCTTCGACAGGAGCGTGTTGATCTGGCCGGTCTTGTCGGCCGGATATTTCTGCTTGATGTCCTCCGGCACAAGGCCCGGCACCGTGTCGAGCAGGTAGGATTGCAGCATCGTCTCGTTGTGGATGATCTGCATGGCGCGGCCGCCCAGCACGTAGGAGGGGCGGACCACCAGCGGAAAGCCCAGTTCCGATGCGACGACGCGCGCCTGCTCGACGGAATAGGCGATGCCGTTCCTGGGCTGGCGCAGATTGAGCTTGTGCAGCAGCTTCTGGAAGCGGTCGCGGTCCTCCGCAAGGTCGATCATGTCGGGCGAGGTGCCCAGGATCGGGATGCCGGCCTTCTCCAGCGCGTCCGCCAGCTTGAGCGGCGTCTGGCCGCCGAACTGGACGATGACGCCGTGGAGCGTGCCGGCGGCCTTTTCGGCGCGCAGGATTTCCAGCACGTCCTCCGGCGTCAGCGGCTCGAAATAGAGGCGGTCGGACGTGTCGTAATCGGTCGAGACGGTTTCGGGATTGCAGTTGACCATGATCGATTCGTAGCCGGCATCGGCCAGCGCGAAGCAGGCATGGCAGCAGCAATAGTCGAACTCGATGCCCTGGCCGATGCGGTTCGGGCCGCCACCAAGGATGACGATCTTCTTGCGGTCCGATACCTGCGCCTCGTCGGAGAGCCGGCCGGCGAAGGGCGTCTCGTAGGTCGAGTACATGTAGGCGGTGGGGGAGGCGAACTCGGCGGCGCAGGTGTCGATGCGCTTGTAAACAGGATGAACGGCGAGGGATTCCCGAATCTTCAGAATCTCTTCCGCGTCCTTGTTCACAAGCGAGGCGAGCCGCGCGTCGGAAAAGCCCATCGCCTTCAGCATGCGCAGGTTTTCCGCGTCAGCCGGCAGCCCGTGCTCGCGGAGGCGGGCCTCCATGTCGATGATGCCGGCAATCTGCTCGAGGAACCACGGGTCGATGCGGCACATCTGGTGCACCTCCTCCAGAGAGGTACCCATGCGGATCGCCTGTGCGACCATGCGCAGCCGGTCGGGCGTCGGCGTGCCCAGCGCGGCGCGGATGGCGTTGCGGTCCTCGCCGGAGCCGAGGCCGGGAATCTCGATCTCGTCGAGGCCGGTGAGGCCGGTTTCCAGCCCCCGCAGGGCCTTCTGCAGACTTTCCTGGAAGGTGCGGCCGATGGCCATGACCTCGCCGACCGACTTCATCGCCGTGGTCAGTATCGGTTCCGCTCCGGGGAATTTCTCGAAGGCGAAGCGCGGGATCTTGGTGACGACATAGTCGATGGACGGCTCGAAGGCGGCGGGCGTCGCGCCGCCGGTGATGTCGTTGTCCAGCTCGTCCAGCGTGTAGCCCACGGCGAGCTTGGCGGCCACCTTTGCAATGGGGAAGCCCGTCGCCTTGGAAGCAAGCGCGGAGGAACGCGACACGCGCGGGTTCATCTCGATGACGACGAGGCGGCCATCCGCCGGATTGACGGCGAACTGCACGTTCGATCCGCCCGTTTCAACGCCGATCTCTCGCAGCACCGCGATCGAGGCGTTGCGCATGATCTGGTATTCCTTGTCGGTCAGCGTCAGCGCCGGCGCGACCGTAATGGAATCGCCCGTGTGGACGCCCATCGGATCGACGTTTTCAATGGAGCAGATGATGATGCAATTGTCCGCCTTGTCGCGGACAACCTCCATCTCGTACTCTTTCCAGCCGAGCACGCTTTCCTCGATCAGCACTTCGGTGGTGGGCGAGGCGTCGAGGCCGGAGCGCACGATGTCGAAGAACTCGGCCTGATTGTAGGCGATGCCGCCGCCGGTGCCGCCCAGCGTGAAGGAAGGGCGGATGATGGCCGGCAGGCCGACATGGTCGAGCGCCTGCGCGGCGATGCCCATGGCGTGGCCGATATAGCGCTGCTTGCGATCGCCTTCGCCGAGGTTCCACTCAGTCTCCAGCGCGTCGAGCGCGGCGTCGATATCCGGCGGGTTGGAGGCTTTCAGTTCCGCGCGGCGTGCCTCGTGCTTGCGGCGGTCGGCGTCCTTCACTTCGGTGGCATTGGCCAGCATGGAGCGGGGGGTTTCAAGCCCGATCCTGGCCATTGCCTCCCGGAACAGGGCGCGGTCCTCGGCCATGTCGATAGCCTCGGCATTGGCGCCGATCATCTGGACATTGTAGCGATCCAGCACGCCCATGCGGCGCAGCGACAACGCCGTGTTGAGCGCGGTCTGGCCGCCCATCGTGGGCAGCAGCGCGTCAGGCCGCTCCTTGGCGATGATCTTGGCGACCACTTCAGGCGTGATCGGCTCGATATAGGTCGCGTCGGCCAGCTCCGGGTCGGTCATGATCGTCGCCGGGTTGGAGTTGACCAGAATGATGCGGTAGCCTTCCTCGCGCAGCGCCTTGCAGGCCTGCGTTCCCGAATAGTCGAATTCGCATGCCTGCCCGATGACGATCGGTCCCGCCCCGATGATGAGGATCGACTTGATATCGGTGCGTTTTGGCATGGGGCGTCCGTCTGTTCGGCTTTGCGCGAAACACCGGGACGGGGCAGGCCCGGCCGGTGACGCGTAGCGGATTCTTCTGTCAGGCTAGGCGGGCCTTATAGGGGACAAGAACCGGGGAGGGAACCCCGGAAATAGGTCTATGCCCAGCGTCGCGAAAACGCCCCACGGACTCCTCGCAGGCCCGATCTTGTGACCGTATCGCCACGCCGCCCGCCGCGGCGGGCCGGCATGGCGAAAGTCCTTGTGACGCCCTTGCCCATTGCGCTACTTCTAGATGCGACGGGATCGCGCGGCCCGCGGCTGCGCGGCATCAGAATTCGGAGGTCGAAATGCGCTGGAAAGGACGCCGCGAGAGCGACAATATCGAGGATCGCCGCAGTTCCGGCGGTGGTATCTTCCCCGGCGGCTTCGGGCGTGGCGGCGGGCAGATGCGCTTGCCGGTCGGGCGCGGCGGCGGTGGTGGCCTCAGCATATCCACCATAGTCATCCTCGTCGTGCTGTTCTTCGCGCTGCGGGCCTGCGGCATCGACCCGCTCGCCATGCTGAATGGGGGCGGGGCGTCACAAACGCCGAACGTCACCGCGCCCGGCACGCAGTCCAGCGACGAGATGCGCCAGTTCGTCGGCGTGGTGCTGGCGGAAACGGAAGACGTGTGGAACGGCATATTCCAGGCCGAGGGGCGGACCTATGAGGAGCCGCAGCTCGTGCTGTTCAGCGGGCAGGTGCGGTCTGCCTGCGGCCTCGCCTCGGCCGCGTCCGGGCCGTTCTACTGCCCCGGCGACAAGCAGGTTTATCTCGACACCTCGTTTTTCCAGCAGCTGGCGCGCCAGTTCGACGCGGCCGGCGATTTCGCGCAGGCCTATGTGATCGCCCATGAGGTCGGCCACCATGTGCAGAACCTGATCGGCGTGCTGCCGCGCTTCAACCAGATGCGGCAATCGATGGGCCAGGCCGAGGCCAACGAGATGTCGATGCGCGTGGAATTGCAGGCGGATTGCTTCGCCGGGATCTGGGCACATTTCACCGACCAGAAGGGAATTCTGGAGACGGGCGACATCGAGGAGGCGCTGAACGCCGCGCACCAGATCGGTGACGATACGTTGCAGCAGCGCACGCAGGGCTATGTGGTGCCCGACAGCTTCAATCACGGTACGTCGGAGCAGCGCGCACGCTGGTTCGCGAACGGTTTCCGCAACGGTCGCCTCTCCGATTGCGACACCTTCAACAACCCGATCTGAGGCAATCCTGCCTCAGGGAGCGCCGGACGTTGCTCCGGCGGTCCAGCCAGCCGAGATGAAAGGCTTTGGCGCCTATCGTTCCGCCAGCGCGGGTTCGCCCTTGCGCTCGCGTATGAGGTTGGCGAAGCGGCGGAAGAGATAGTGCGAATCCTGCGGGCCGGGTGAGGCTTCCGGATGATGCTGCACCGAGAATACGGGACGCCCTGCCAGCGCGATACCGCAATTCGAGCCGTCGAACAGGGAAACGTGAGTTTCCTCAACGCCTTGCGGCAATGACTTCGAATCTACCGCGAAGCCGTGATTCATCGACACGATCTCCACCTTGCCGGTGGTGTAGTCCTTGACCGGGTGGTTCGCGCCGTGATGGCCTTGATGCATCTTGACGGTGCGTCCGCCGAGCGCCAGCGCCAGCATCTGATGGCCGAGGCAGATGCCGAATACGGGAAGGTCTGCGTCGAGCAGGTCACGGATGACGGGCACCGCATATTCGCCCGTGGCCGCGGGGTCGCCCGGTCCGTTCGACAGGAACACGCCGTCCGGCTTCATGGCGAGGATGGTCGCAGCATCCGTCTTGGCGGGCACGACCGTGACCTTCGCGCCCAGCCCTGCCAGCAGGCGCAGGATGTTGCGCTTCACGCCGTAGTCGATGGCGACGATATGCATGGACGGGGCTGTCTGCTCGCCATAGCCTTCGTTCCACACCCAGGGCGTCTGCGACCAGAAGGAGGACTGTCCCGAGGTGACTTCTTTGGCCAGATCGAGGTCGAGCAGGCCCGACCATCCGGCAGCCTGCTTCTTCAGCGCCTCGACATCGAACCTGCCATCCGGCGCATGGGCGATGACCGCGTTGGGCATTCCCTTCTCGCGGATCAGTGCCGTCAGCGCCCGCGTGTCGATGTCGCACATGGCGACGACGCCGCGCCGCTTCAGCCAGGTGTCTAGATCGCCTGCCGCGCGATAGCTCGACGGGGTGGTGATGTCGGCCTTGAAGATGGCACCAACGGCCCCGGCGCGGGCGGCTGGCACCAAATCTTCGATATCCTCGTCATTGGCGCCGATATTGCCGATATGCGGGAAGGTGAAGGTGACGATCTGGCTGGCGTAGGAAGGATCGGTGAGGATTTCCTGATAGCCGGTCAGCGCCGTATTGAAGCAGACTTCGCCGAGGGCCGTGCCGCTTGCGCCCAGCCCCTTGCCTTCGATGACGGTGCCGTCGGCGAGGACGAGAAGGGCGGTCGGCCGGTTCGTGCTCCAGGGCTGGGTCTGGTTCGTCATGCTTCGTATCTCCGGTATGCCCTTGAAAATCCAGCGCGCAGGACCATATGCGCAACGAAAATCACGCGCGTGCCGGATCGTTCCGCAAAGCGCGTGGGCAACAGATATGTTCCATGCAGGCGGCGGACAATAGGCGAAGGGGCGGCGGCGGTCAACGGCTGCAGGCAGTCTTTACCTGAATTCGATTATCCTGCGGAAACAGCAACTTACCGGACATGGTGGCAATTGCGCCGGCGGGCAGCCGGCGTTATCCTGCGATTCCGGCACGGAGAGAAAGCATGCGCGAGACGATCGCACAGGCATTGAATACAGCCCTCAAGGCACAGGACAAGAAGCGCGTTTCGACGCTGCGGCTGATCCTCGCCGCCATACATGATCGCGACATCGCCAATCGCGGTGCGGGCAAGGGGCCTGTCACCGACGAGGAGATCGTCGCCATCCTGTCCAAAATGGTGAAGCAGCGCGAGGAGTCCGCGCGGCTTTTCGAGGAGGGCGGACGCATCGAACTCGCCGAGCAGGAGCGCCAGGAAATCGACATCGTGCGCGATTTCCTGCCTGCCCAGCTTTGCGAGGAGGATGTGCAACAGGCCGTCCGGCAGGTGGTGGACGAGGTCGGAGCCGATGGGCTGCGCGACATGGGCCGTTGCATGGCGGCGCTGAAGGAAAAATATGCCGGCCAGATGGATTTCTCCAAGGCAAGCGGTATCGTCAAGACGATGCTGAAATAACAGGCTTGGCCGACCGGCAAGGTGGAATCGACCTTGCCGATTTCCTTCTGCCGGGCGGGCGATGGGGCAGCTCAGCCCCGTTTTGGTTTCCGTGTCGAAATGTTCAGCACTATCGCGGCACGAATGAGGGCTTTCAGCCCGTCCACGTCGATTTCGTCACCTTCATGAATGTCGATGGCGCGGCGGGTGGTGCCGTCCAGACTGGAGTTGAACAGCCCGGCGGGATCGTCCAGCGAAGCGCCCTTGGCAAAGGTCAGCTTCACGACTGCCTTGTAGGTTTCTCCGGTACAGATGATCCCGTCGTGCTCCCACACGGGAACGCCTCTCCATTTCCACGTCTCGACAATATCGGGATCAGCCTCCCTGATGAGGGCGCGAACCCGTGCGAGCGTCCGGCCGCGCCAGCCGCCGAGCTCCTCGATCCGCGCGTCGATCAACCGGGAAGGAGAGACTTCCTCTTCCTGACCGTTCGCTTTCTTATCCATCGGCGCAACTGGCTTTTTCATCGGGCGGCGCTCACATTTTTTCGCCCGGCAATCGGCTCGCCTGCTTCACCCATTCCGTGAACTGCGCCTCGAACAGGTCGCCTTCGTGGATGTCGAGGTAGCGTATCTCCGGGTGCTTGCTTTTACCGGGCGGGAGCGGCTGCAACGATGTGCCGCGAAAGAAAGTCACTTTCACGTAGCGCGCAAAGACATGGAACGAAAGGAACCAGCCATCGCCTGCGTTTCCGTAGAGGGGCGAATTCCATTTGACCGCCTTCCGCACACCCGGAACGGCGGAAACGACAATCTCGTCCATGCGGCGTACGACATCGCGCTTCCAGCCCGGCATGGCGGCGATGTAAGCCTGCACGGGCGCGTCGCCTTCGCCCTTGGCGATCTGCGGATTGCCGCCGGAAAGGAGAACGGGTTCCGCAGGCTTCTTCGGAGATGGTTTGCCGTCCATATGGTCCACTCCGCATGACGAGCGGTATTTAACCAAGTATGGCCGCTTTTAGAAAGCCGCGTCTGCCAAACGCCGCGGAACGTAGCTCTCACCCGGCCTTTTTCAGGCGCGAGCCGCGCAGCACCCCTTCCTTTTCCAGAACCGGATAGGCAATGGACGCCAGCAGCGAGTTGATCTGCTTCAGGTCGCGGATGGTGTCGAGGTGCAGCGAACTGGTTTCGAGACTGCGGGCAGTACCTTGCCGCAGGCGCTCGAAATGGCGGCGGCTGGTATCCCGTTCCAGATCGCGCATGCGCTCCTTCTCTCGCACAAGCTGGCGTGCGGTGACGGGGTCGCGGGAGACGATCACATTGAAGGCGAGCCGCGCATTGGCAAGGACCGAGGCGTGCAGGCTGGACAATTCGCGCCATCCTTCGGGGGTGAATTCCAGCCCACGGTCCCGCAGCCGGGCGACGTGCACCAGCATGTTGCGAACCACAATATCGCCGACCTGCTCCAGCTTGATGCAGGCGTCGAGCAGTTCCTGCATCCGCAGCGCCTCCTCCTCCGTCATTCCGTGAGCGCCGATTCTGGCAAGGTAGAGCTTTATCGCCGCATGCCGCCGGTCAAGATGGTCGTCCATGTCGGCAAGCATGGCGGCGCGGTCGCGATCGGGATGTTCATAGAGTTCGATGATGCTTGCCAGCATGATCTCCACCGTCTCGCAAATCCCGACCGTTTCGCGCGACGCGTTGGCAAGCGCGAGGGACGGGGTTTCGAGCGCAGCCGGATCGAGAGCTGTGGGTTTCGCGGCGAGTGGCGATTTTCCTCCTGCCCCGCTGCCAAGCGCGACCAGGCGCTGCGACAGCCGGTAGGCAGGCTTTGCCAGCGGAACACCGGCAAGCAGGATGACGCAGTTGAACAATATGTGGGCGTTTACGATCCGCTCCGGCACCGTTGCGCCGAGGAAGCCGAGCGAGGGGCGGAAAATCAGGAACGCCGTCAGCAGCGCGATGGAGCCTGCGCCGCGCATCAGGAGGTTTCCGATCGGCACGGCCCGGACTTCCGGCGGTGATTTCCGGGTCAGCAGGGGCGCGATGACAGAACTGCCGAAATTGACGCCGAGCACCATCGCGATGCCGAGATCGGCAGGCACTAAGCCACGCCCGGCCAGCGTCGCCAGCAGCAGGACAGCGGCGATGGAAGAATGGAAAAGCCAGGTGACGCCGCCGGCCAGCAGGAAGGCCGTCACCATGTCCCCGGAAAGATAGCCGATGACAAACGGCAGGAGCCTGCTGTCGCGCATCGGTTCCGCCGCTTGTTCGATCAGTTCGAGCGACAGGACCAGCAGGCCGACGCCAATCAATATGCAGCCGATCTGGCGTTGGGCGCGGCGCTCCGTCGCCATGAACAGGACCGTGCCCAGCATGAGGCACAACGGCACGAGAAGGGAGAGATCGAAGGTCAGGATGCGAACCACGAGCGCCGAGCCGACCTCCGCTCCGCGTACCGCAAGCTGGGCCGCGAGACCGCCGACGAGGCCCGCGCCCGCAAAGGAACTGACGAGGAGGGTCACAGCCGTCGAGCTTTGCAGAGCTATCGCCAGCATGGCGCCAACGAACACCGCTGTGAGGGGATTGTGCATGGTGTCGCGCAGGTGCCGGCGCAGCACGTCACCATAGGCCCTTTCGACGCCGGTGTGGACCATGCGCGTGGCCCATAGGAGCAGCGCGACGGCGCCGGCCAGATGAAGGAGGACCGCCGATCCGCTCATGGCGAACGCGGGTGCGTGCGGTGCGTTGGCGGAGCGGGGAAGAAGCGGTTCATAGGGCTGCAAATCGCCGGAAACGAGTATGGTTCCGCACAATATTATATTAGCCGGATAATAATTGCACGGGTTCTTTGAACGGGCTCAGCGGGGCCGCCCGGCAGGCCCGCGGAAGCAGGCCTGACATGTGAATCATGGGCATCGGGGCAGGGGCGGCGACGGTTGTGGGTCGCGCGCCGCGCCGTTCGCGCTTATATGGATGGCTCAACGGGCTTTGGCAGATGCGCTTTTCCGATAGTTTCCTCGACGAGATACGCGACCGCGTTCCGATTTCATCGGTGATCGGCGCGCGCGTGTCGTGGGACCGAAGGAAAACCAATGCCGCAAAGGGCGATTTCTGGGCCTGCTGCCCATTCCACGGAGAGAAATCGCCTTCCTTTCACTGTGAGGACCGCAAGGGCCGCTACCATTGCTTCGGATGCGGCGTTTCGGGCGATCATTTCCGCTTCCTGACGGAACTGGACGGGCTTTCGTTTCCCGAGGCGGTGGAACGCGTTGCCGACATGGCCGGCGTGCCCATGCCGGCGCGCGACGAGCAGGCGGAACGGCGTGAGAAGGAGCGCGCTTCGCTCACCGATGTCATGGAGATGGCGACTCGCTTCTTCGAGCAGCAATTGCAGGCAGCCGGCGGCGCGAAGGCCCGCGCCTATCTTCGCGAGCGGGGGCTGACAGCGGCGACGCAGCAGGCGTTCCGGCTGGGCTATGCGCCGGATAGCCGCAATGCGCTCAAGGAGCATCTGGCGGGCAAGGGCGTCGAGAAGCTGCAGATCGAGGCTTGCGGGCTGGTTGTGTTCGGCCCGGACGTGCCCGTTTCCTTCGACCGTTTCCGCGATCGCATCATGTTTCCCATCGAGGACGGGCGCGGGCGGGTGATCGCCTTCGGCGGGCGGGCGCTGTCGCCTGATGTGCCGGCCAAATACATGAACTCGCCGGAGACGGAGCTTTTCCACAAGGGCAACGTGCTGTTCAACATGGTCCGGGCGCGCAAGTCGCTGGGCAAGGGCGGCACGGTCGTCGCGGTAGAAGGCTACATGGACGTGATCGCGCTGGCACAGGCGGGATTCGCCAATGCCGTCGCGCCGCTTGGCACGGCGCTCACGGAGAACCAGCTCGAGCTTCTATGGCGAATGGCCGGCGAGCCGGTGCTGTGTTTCGACGGCGACCAGGCCGGGCTGCGCGCAGCGTGGCGGGCCGCCGACTTGGCCTTGCCGCTCATCCAGCCGGGCCGCACGGTGCGCTTCGCTTTGCTGCCGGAAGGGCAGGACCCGGACGATCTCGTCAAGGCGCAGGGACATGACGGCTTTGCCAGCGTGCTGGCCGATGCCCGCCCGCTGGCCGATCTCTTGTGGATGCGCGAAACGGCAGGCGCCGTCTTCGATACGCCGGAGCGCAAGGCGGAGCTGGAAAAGCGATTGCGCGAGATGACCGGGCGTATCCGGGACGAGAGCGTGCGCTATCACTATCAGCAGGAAATGCGGGACCGTGTACACGCATTCTTCGGTAGCCAGCGCGCGCGCCCGGCGGCCGGCGGCCGGCAGAGCGAGGGTGGGTTCAGGCGCGGTCCGGCCGCGGGCCGCGGAGGGCAGGCGGCCAGCCGGCTCGTCGTTTCCGAAAGTCTTGCCCGTTCCGCGCTGGTGCGCAGTACCGGCGCGATGCCATTGCGCGAAGCAGCCATCGTCGTGACGGTCGTCAACCATCCCTGGCTGCTGGACGAGCATTTCGACACGATCGAGCAGGTCGAGATCGGCAATGCCGACCTGGCGAAAATCAGGGGCCTCGTGATCGACCTTGCCATCCATGAAGGGCATCTGGAGCGCGAGAGCGTTGTGCAGGCCATCGAGTCCCGCCATCTTGGCCCGCTTTGGGAAAAGGCCATCGGTCTGGTTCGCAAGGCGCGGCTGTGGACGAGCCTCGACGATGCCGCGCCGAGGGACGTAAGCGACGCTTTCCTGCAAACGCTCCACTTGCACCGGACTGCCGGCGCTCTACATAAGGAGTTGAAGGCAGCCGAGATGGCGCTGGTGAACGAGCCGACCGATGCCAACTACCGGCATCTGGTGGAGGTTCAGGCGCAGTTCCGCGACGCGCAGGCGACCGAGGCGCTGATAGAAGGCTTCGGCGTTTCGTCCGGCAGGGCAGGGCCGGGTTGACCTGTGGGCTGGCGGGCGGTTAGCCGGCATGTGATTCGCTTTTTACGCGCGAATCGTGCAGGGACGCTTGACCTGACGGTGGAATGGCGGAATCAGGACGATTCGAAAAACTGGGAAGCATCGCCGCCGCCACGCGCTCATGGTGCGGGCGGCGCCTGGATATGGGCAGAGGCGCTCCGCGAGCCAGGGTTAATCGGGATTTAACAGGGTTGCAGCTATTCGCGTGACGGATGTTTGCGTGATGCGGCGGTCATTCAGGGCCGCATCATTGTCTGACCGCAGGGAAAAGCGCGACCGCTTGGAGTAGACGAAGCATGGCGACGAAAGAAAAGGAAGAGGTCGAAACCGAACGCGAGGGCTCTGCCGACGGCCCGCTTCTCGACCTTTCCGATGATGCCGTCAAGAAGATGATCAAGCTCGCGAAGAAGCGCGGCTATGTCACCATGGACGAACTCAACGCGGTGCTGCCCTCGGAGGAAGTGACGTCCGAGCAGATCGAGGACACGATGGCGATGCTGTCCGACATGGGCATCAACGTCGTCGAGGACGATGAAGCCGGCGAGGAAGCCGAGGCCGAGGGCGACGCCGAGGAAGAAGCCAACGAGCTTGCCGAGCAGACAGGCACGGCCGTGGCTGCGACCCCCGCCCGCAAGGAGCCGACCGACCGTACGGACGATCCGGTGCGCATGTATCTGCGCGAGATGGGCTCGGTGGAGCTTCTGTCGCGCGAGGGCGAGATCGCGATCGCCAAACGCATCGAGGCCGGACGGGAGACGATGATCGCGGGCCTCTGCGAAAGCCCGCTGACCTTCCAGGCCATCATCATCTGGCGCGATGAACTCAACGACGCAAAGATCCTGCTGCGCGAGATCATCGACCTTGAGGCGACCTATGCCGGTCCCGAGGCGAAACAGGCGCCGATGGTCGAGCGGACCGACGAGGACGACAAGCCCAAGGCGGAGGAGAAGCCCCGCCGCTCGCGCGACGACGACGACATTACCAATGTCGGCGGCGAGACGCGCGTGGAGGAAGATGACGACGAGGACGACGAGGCCAATCTGTCGCTTGCGGCAATGGAGGCCGAGCTTCGCCCGCAGGTGATGGAAACGCTGGACGTCATCGCTTCCACCTACAAGAAGCTGCGCAAGCTTCAGGACCAGCAGGTGGAAAGCCGCCTGGCCGATGGCGACGATCTTTCCTCCTCGCAGGAGCGTTCCTACAAGAAGCTGAAGGACGAGCTGATCACGGCGGTCAAGTCGCTGTCGCTCAACAATGCCCGCATCGAGGCGCTGGTCGAGCAGCTCTACGACATCAACAAGCGGCTGGTGCAGAACGAAGGCAAGCTGCTGCGGCTCGCCGAGAGCTACGGCGTGCGCCGCGAGGAATTCCTGCGCGAGTACCAGGGTTCGGAACTGGACCAGAACTGGCTTGCCCGCGTCGGCATGCTGACGACGCGCGGCTGGAAGGAATTTGCCCGCGACGAGAAGAAGATGGTCGGTGAAATCCGGCAGGAGATCCAGAGCCTCGCCACCGAGACGGCCATTTCAATTGCCGAGTTCCGCAAGATCGTGAACCAGGTGCAGAAAGGTGAGCGCGAGGCGGCCATCGCCAAGAAGGAAATGGTGGAGGCCAATCTTCGCCTCGTCATCTCCATCGCCAAGAAGTACACGAACCGCGGCCTGCAATTCCTCGACCTGATCCAGGAAGGCAATATCGGCCTGATGAAGGCGGTGGACAAATTCGAGTATCGCCGCGGCTACAAGTTCTCGACCTATGCGACGTGGTGGATACGTCAGGCGATCACCCGTTCCATCGCGGATCAGGCGCGCACCATCCGCATCCCGGTCCACATGATCGAGACGATCAACAAGATCGTGCGGACCTCGCGCCAGATGCTGCACGAGATCGGCCGCGAGCCGACGCCGGAGGAACTGGCCGAGAAGCTGGCCATGCCGCTGGAAAAGGTGCGCAAGGTGCTGAAGATCGCCAAGGAGCCGATTTCCCTCGAAACGCCGGTGGGCGACGAGGAGGATTCGCATCTGGGCGATTTCATCGAGGACAAGATGGCGATCCTGCCCATCGACGCCGCGATCCAGGCCAATCTGCGCGAGACCACGACGCGGGTTCTGGCTTCGCTGACGCCGCGCGAGGAGCGCGTGCTGCGCATGCGTTTCGGCATCGGCATGAATACCGACCACACGCTTGAGGAAGTCGGCCAGCAATTCTCGGTGACGCGCGAGCGCATCCGCCAGATCGAGGCCAAGGCACTGCGCAAGCTCAAGCATCCGAGCCGCAGCCGCAAGCTGAGGAGCTTCCTCGACAGCTAGGCGTCGGGAAAGCCCCTGATCCATCGGAAAGCCGCGAGATCATTCGCGGCTTTTCTTTTGCGCGCGATTGTGCCTCATTTGAACGCGGCAAGCAGGGAGGCCGCGATGATCACAGGTTCGCAATGCCGCGCCGCGCGGGCGCTGACGGAACTGACGCGCGAAAGGCTGGCGCAGCTCTCGGGCGTGGACGCTGCCGCCATCGAAGCGTTCGAGCGCAGGATCGAGGAGGCAAGTGCCGCGCAGAACGCCGCCTTGCGCTCGGCCCTCGAGCAGGCGGGCGCGGTATTCATTCCCGAGAATGGCGGCGGTATCGGCGTGCGGCTGAAATTCAACCGCTCCGAGGTAAGGCGGCTCGCGGTGCTGGAAAGCGAAGGCGGGATCGCCGCGCTGGACGATGTGCCCTGATTTCCTTCCGTTGCGGATGCCTGCGCGGGGGTATGGCATGTCGACCGAATTTCTGTTCACCAGTCTCATCATCGTCGCGTCGCCGGGCTCGGGCGTGGTCCATACGATTGCTGCCGTCCTCTCGCGTTGACGGAGCGATAGCGGCCGCCAATGGCGATGGACTTGCAGGTGATCCCGGACGGACACTTTGAACACAATCGCACCGACGAACGCGGCAAATTGCGCCCGATCCGCCCAGGATAGCCGGACTGCCCATACTGCTCGCATTGCGCGACGAGCCTTTCGGTCAGCGCCATCTCATCACCAGCGATCCCGGCGGGGTCCTGATCGACACCATCAAGCCCATACCGCCCAGCACGGAGTTTGCCGCGCAATATGCGGACGGTGACCTTTCGGGCGAGGCTTGACAGCGCGGCGCGGTACGGGGCCTTTTGGGCTCCATGCCGCAAACGACGCTCAGCATAGCCACCTCCGGGCCGGGCCTCTACGAGTTTACGGATCGCGTGGCCGGGTTCGTGCGCGAGACGGGCATGGGGGAAGGGTTGCTGACGATTTTCGTGCGGCACACCTCCTGCTCGCTGCTGGTGCAGGAAAATGCCGATCCCGACGTGCGGCGCGACCTGGACACTTTCTTCCGCCGCCTCGTGCCACCCTCCGACAACCCGGCGATGCGGTGGGTCACGCATAGGACAGAGGGGCCGGACGACATGCCCGCGCATATCAAGGCGGCGCTGACCGCCGTGTCGCTTTCCATCCCGGTGAGTGGCGCACGGCCAGTGCTCGGCACGTGGCAGGGCGTCTATCTTTTCGAGCATCGCGACAGTCCGCATCGCCGGCAGGTGGTCTTGCATCTTTCGCCGTGAAACGACATCCCTGCGCGCCGTTCTCGATTTGGCGGCTGTTTCCCCTTCGCCACAAATGTTCTAGATGGGATTTCAAGGAGGAACGCCGATGTCATTCCTGAAACGTCTCTTCGGCGGCGGCGGTGCGAGCCGCGAAGCCGGCAGCCAAAGCGATCCGGTCGAATACAGGGGCTATTCGATCGTGGCGACGCCTTTTGCGGCGGAAGGGCAGTTCCAGACATGCGGTGTGATCTCGAAGGAGGTCGACGGCGTCGTGAAGGAGCACCGCTTCGTGCGGGCCGACCGGTTCGCTTCCGCCAATGAGGCGGCCTCCTTCGCCGAGCGCAAGGCGCAGCAGATCATAGACGAGCAGGGGGACCGCATCTTCGGTTGAACCCGCCGCTTTTTTGCGCGTTATCCGGGCGCCTCTTGACCTTGCGGTCCGGGCGCGCGAGACGGTTGAAATGCCAAGATCGGAACCTTTCTGGAAAACCACGCCGCTGGAGGAGATGTCGCCCGCACAGTGGGAATCGCTGTGCGACGGTTGCGGCAAATGCTGCCTTGCCAAGCTGGAGGACGAGGATACCGGCGAAATCTTTTTCACCAGTGTCGGTTGCCGCCTGTTGGACGATGGGCTTTGCCGCTGCCGGGACTATGAAAACCGTTCCGACCGCGTGCCGGATTGCATAAGGCTTACGCCGCAGAATGTCCGCACGATAAGCTGGCTGCCGATGAGCTGCGCCTACAGGCTGGTGGCGGAAGGGCAGGATCTGGCAGACTGGCATCCGTTGATTTCTGGGAGGGCGGAAAGCGTTCACGAAGCGGGAATATCCATGCGCGGCCGGGTGACGGCGCTGGAGTCCGAGCTGGACGATCCCGAGGACTATTTCGAGCATATGCTGGACGAGGAGCCCTGACAGCTTCGCGCCGGCGGAAGGAGAATCATGAGCCGTCAGGAAACCGAAAGCCTCGTCAGGCGTTTCATCGACACGTTCAATGCCGGGGATCACGACACAATGGCTGCCTGCCTCACAGACGATATTGCGCATGATCTCAACCGGGACGGCCGCGAGATCGGCGCGGAAAAGCTCCGGTGGCGTCTGGGTATGGCCGCGCGACATTTCGATGCGACGATTGCCGATGTTGCGATCATGACGGATGAGGGCGGGGTGCGCGCCGCCGCGGAGTTCACCCTGCGCGGCACCTATCGGGCGACGGCGGAAGGGCTGCCCGCCGCTGAGGGACAGCGTTTTTCCCTCCCTGCCGGTCTGTTCCTTGAGGTCGATGACGGGCGCATTTCCCGGCTGACGGCCTGCTACAACCGGGACGCACTGATTGGGCAACTCGCGGGGCGGTAAGCTCCGTCAAGCGGCCGATGCGCGATGAACGCGACGTGAATGTCCGGTTCGAAGTCGGTTCAGGCTGGAGGTGGCATTGTCGGCACCATCGCAGCAGCGATTCACGTCCAGAGCCAATGGAGAGAGATAATGTTCGACAAGATCAAGATGATTGCAGCCTCGGCCGTCGTCGCCCTCGGTGCGATCACCGCCGTTCCCGCTACCGCGCAGGCGGACAGCTTCTATTTCGGTATCGGCGGCGGTGCGACTGACGTGCAGTTCCGTTTCCGCGAGAATGACCGCGACCGTCACGGCCCCCGTTTTGGCCGCGACCGTGGCTGCTCGGTGCGCGAGGCGCTGAACAAGGCGCAGCGCATGGGTCTGCGGCGCGTCCATGTGCGCGGCGAGAACCGCCGGGTGATCCGCGTGGCCGGCTCGCAGCGTGGCCGCACGGTTATCGTGGCTTTCGCCAATGCGCGGAACTGCCCGGTCATCCGCTAAAGCGTGGCATCTGAAGCCGCTTCAAGCCTAACCACAGGAACTGGAAAGGCCACCGGATCGCTCCGGCGGCCTTTCTTTCTTGCGGCTCATGCCTGGAAATCTATTGCGCCAGCTCGAAGGTGACGTTGACCTCCACGCGATAGGTGTTTTCGCCGGCTTCCACCGGCACGGCGTCCGCCTTCGCTTCCATGCGCATGATGCGACCGCCAATCGGCATGGGCGGCTGTGCGGAGGACTGCTCGGAAATCTCGCGGATAGGGCCGAGCGACACGCCCGCGGCCTGCGCGAGTTCGCGCGCCTTGGCAATGGCGTCCTCTACGGCCTTGCGCCGCGCCTCCGAGCGGGTCGCGGACGGGTCGTCATTGCCGAATATGATCTGCCCGCCCTGATTGACGCCGAGCGTCACGGAGCGGTCCACGATCTCGCCGATCGATCCCAGGTCGCGAACCCGGACATTGAGGCTGTTGGACACCTGGTAGCCGACGAGGCGGGGCTGCTGCGAGCCGTCATTGTTCTGCGGATAGACGTAGTGCGGCTGGATGGACAGGCCGGAGGTCTGCAGGTCGCGTTCGGCGATGCCAGCTTCCTTCATCGCTGCGATGACGGCTGCCATTGCTTCGTTTGTCTGGTCCAGCGCGGCGCGCGCCGTATCGGCTTCACGCATCACCGCAAGCGTCACCAGCGCCATATCCGGCTTTACGCTCGCCTCACCCTCCCCGGTGACAGCGACGATTGGGTGCGGCCGGTCGTCGTCGGCCCTGGCAATTGCGGGCAGCGCGATGGCGGCAGCGGCGGCGAGGGGCAGTATGGTACGCTTCATGGCGATCTCCTGTCTCGATATGGCGCGGCGTAGCAGGGGAGCCTCGCCGGTGGCAGAGCGGTAGGCAGGGATTATGGGCTGATTGCGGCAGCGTCTTGTATCGCGATGAAAAAGAAACTAAGCCACGGGCGTGGGGCCTGTAGCTCAATGGTTAGAGCCGGCGGCTCATAACCGCTTGGTTGGGGGTTCGAGTCCCTCCGGGCCCACCATTTTTCTTGCTTTTCAAGATGTTGTAGACGGTTCGCAAAAAGGTTCGCAGATCACTGGCTGCGAACCAGTTTGACGACCTTATCCATGCCTTCGGTTGCGAGCCGGATCTGCTCGGCTTCGCGCGAGTAGAGTTCGGCATGCTCGATGTCGTCATGCTCGAGAACTTCCATCAGCTGACGGGTCGATGCGCCGCCTTCGGCCAGGCGCTTGCCGAGCGTCTTGCGCAAGCCGTGCAGGGTGAATCTCCCTGCTCGATGCCTGCCGAACGCGTCCAGCCCGCCATACGACCAGTCAGAGACTTGGCTGAGAACGGCTTGCCATACTGGTGACGACTACCGTCTGCCGGTGCGAGGCGTGGCGTCGAGAAACTCCGCGTGATCGGCAAGAACGGTTCCTTCCCGGTCTTGCCTTGGTCGAGATCGAAGCCGTCGATCTGCCGTAACTCGCCGTCAATGTGAACTGTGCGCATCGACCGTTGCGACCGGCGAAGGCTGGCAATGTCGCCGCGACGGTTGCCCAGCCAGAAACCGAGCGCGTAGACGAAGCGAGGAGCCGTGCCGACTAACCAGCGCGCCTCGAACTTCGAGATTGCGTCGGGCGACCAGGCCCTCCAACCCCTGTAGTCGGGGCGCCACTGCAGCTTGTAGGACGGATCAATCTCGATCCATTCCTCGTTGAGCGCAACGTAGATCATCTTGCGAAGCGCGGTGAGAAGATGCTTGGCTTTGTGCGGCGTGCCGGCGTGCGCGGTCAGAATGCGCTTCAAGTGCCGGCGCAGGAGATCCTTCATCGGCACGTCGGGCCACAGGAAGGGGTCAGTGGGCATCACGCGCGAGGCCAGAAAAGTTTCGGCAAGCGCGGCATTCTTCTTTTTCGTGGCGGGATCGTAGGTTGCCCACTTAGGCTTCTTCTTCAGGCGGCCCCAAGCGTCTCCGATCGTCTTTAGCTCACCTGATCGCCCTTCAAGCCACCAATTCATTGCGCCATCGGTAGTACGTGAACTGCGTCGCGCCAATCGAGCGAACCGCCTCACCAACTGATCGACCTTGTGATAACAAGACATGGACCTGGCGTAGCTTCGCGGCGATCTTTCGGGCTTGTGCCTCTTTCTTCCACGATGCTCAGGTGCCGGTCGATGCCGGGAAAGATCGAGAAGGGATCATCCTGAGCGACACTGGAGAGGCTCAGCCGCCAGTCGAAACTGTCGAGATCGCTTTCCGGAGGTCAGATGGCGATCTCGACGGTCTCTCCGCCGCCGTTCTTCCACGGGATGTGCCGGTAGTCTGACGGCGTGAGCAGCCTCTCGGACATCAGTCGAGGATGCCGGGCAGGTTGAGGCCCTGTTCGCGGGCGCAGTCGATTGCGATGCCGTAGCCGGCATCGGCGTGACGCATGACGCCAGTGGCAGGGTCATTCCAGAGCACGCGTCCGAGCCGTTCGGCGGCATCGGCGGTGCCGTCGGCGCAGATCACCATGCCGGCATGCTGCGAGAAGCCCATACCGACGCCGCCACCGTGATGCAGCGAGACCCACGTCGCGCCCGATGCGGTGTTGAGCAGAGCATTGAGCAGAGGCCAGTCCGACACCGCATCGGAGCCGTCTCGCATGGACTCGGTCTCGCGGTTGGGCGAGGCGACGGAGCCGGAATCGAGATGGTCACGGCCGATGACGACGGGTGCCTTGAGTTCGCCGTTCCTGACCATCTCGTTGAAGGCGAGGCCGAGGCGGTGCCGGTCGCCGAGGCCAACCCAGCAAATGCGCGCCGGCAGGCCCTGGAAGGCGATGCGCTCGCGCGCCATGTCGAGCCAGTTATGAAGATGGGTGTTGCCGGGCGTCAGTTCACGCACCTTGGCGTCGGTCTTGTAGATATCCTCGGGGTCGCCGGAAAGGGCGGCCCAGCGGAACGGGCCGATGCCGCGGCAGAAGAGCGGGCGGATATAGGCCGGCACGAAGCCGGGGAAGGCGAAGGCGTTTTCAAAGCCCTCGTCCTTGGCGACCTGCCGGATATTGTTGCCGTAGTCGAGCGTCGGCACGCCGCGATCCCAGAAGGCGACCATAGCTTCCACATGCTCGCGCATCGAAGCGCGAGCCGCCTTCTCGACCGCTTTGGGGTCGCTTTCGCGCCTGGCGCGCCACTCGGCCAGCGACCAGCCTTTCGGCAGGTAGCCGTTGATCGGGTCGTGGGCCGAGGTCTGGTCGGTGACGATATCGGGGCGCACGCCGCGACGCACCAGTTCCGGCACGACGTCGGCGGCGTTGCCGAGCAGGCCAACCGACTTCGCCTCGCCGGCATTGGTCCAGCGCCCGATCATGGCGAGCGCCTCGTCGATCGAATCTGTCTTTTCGTCTAGATAGCGTGTGCGCAGACGGAAATCGATGGAATCTGGATTACACTCGACTGCGAGGCAGCAGGCGCCGGCCATGACGGCGGCGAGGGGCTGGGCGCCGCCCATGCCGCCGAGGCCCCCGGTCAATATCCACTTGCCCTTGAGATTGCCGTCATAGTGCTGGCGACCGGCCTCCACGAAGGTCTCGTAGGTGCCCTGCACGATGCCCTGCGTGCCGATATAGATCCACGAGCCGGCGGTCATCTGGCCGTACATGGCCAGCCCCTTCTTATCCAGCTCGTTGAAATGGTCCCAGGTGGCCCAGTGCGGCACGAGGTTGGAATTTGCGATCAGCACGCGCGGCGCGTTGGCATGAGTGCGGAACACGCCGACCGGCTTGCCCGACTGCACGAGCAGCGTTTGGTCGCTTTCCAACTTCTCGAGCGACGCTACGATCTGGTCGAAGTCCTTCCAGGTACGCGCGGCGCGGCCGATGCCGCCATAGACGACCAGCTCATGCGGGTTCTCGGCCACGTCGGGATCGAGATTGTTCATCAGCATGCGCAATGGCGCTTCGGTCTGCCAGCTCTTTGCGCTGAGCTCGATGCCGCGCGGGGCGCGTACAACGCGTTCGTTGTGGCGGGGATCGGTCATTTCGTCTTCTTTCCTTGCTCTGCAAGTTTAAAGGCTGCGGCTTCGATGCCGGTAAGGACATCGCGCAGCACATGACGCAGCCTTTCGGCCCGCGCGGGATCGTAGTCGAAGGGTACGGCTTCGCTCGCGAGATGGGTCGACTGGCTGAGTTCCATCTGCACCGCATGAAGGTGCTCTTCCGGGCGGCCGTAGTGGCGCGTGGTCCAGCCACCGCGGAAGCGGCCGTTGAGGACATGGGTGTAGTCGGTGCCGCGCCCGACCGCATCGAGCGTGGCCGCCTCGATCGCCGGGTCGCAGGTACGGCCCAGATCCGTGCCGATGTTGAAATCCGGCAGCTTGCCCTCGAAGAGGAAGGGGATATGTGAACGGATGGAGTGGCAGTCGTAGAGCACGGCAATGCCATGTATCGCGCGTACACGGTCGAGTTCGGCCTGGAGGGCGGCATGGTAGGGTGCGTGATAAGCCGCTTTCCGCCGCTTGATCTCCGTTGCGTCGGGGGCCATGCCGTCCTGCCAGATCGGCACATTGTCGAAATCGGTTAGCGGCACCAGACCGGTCGTGTTCTGGCCGGGATAGAGGCTGGCGCCCGTCGGATCGCGATTGAGGTCGATGACGTAGCGATGGTGGACGGCCTGCACCATCGTGGCGTCGGGTAGCAGGTCGGCATAGAGCCGCGGCAGATGCCAGTCCGTGTCCGCCAGCAGCAGGCCGTTGTCGTCGAGCCGTTGGCTTATGTCGTCGGGGAGGACGGTGCCGCTGTGCGGGAATGCAAGGATAACGGGCGATGAGCCTGCCCTGATCGTGGCGATCTCAGCCATGCCTGCCTCCGAGTGAGGTCGGGACGATACCGGCGGCCGAGGCGACCAGAGCACCGCTGGCGACGAAGCCGGCGGCAGCCTCAAGGTCGGGCGCCATGTAGCGGTCGACTTCGAGTTCCGGCACCACAGTGCGCAGCGCCGCATGCGCCTTGCGCAACTCGATGCCGGTGCGCAGCGGGGCGCGCAGGTCGAGGCCCTGCGCGGCGGTCAGCGCCTCGATGCCGACGATGCCGAAGAGGTTTTCGGTCATCTGCAGCAGGCGCCGCGCCCCGTGGCACGCCATCGAGACATGATCTTCCTGATTGGCGGAGGTCGGTGTCGAATCGACCGACGCCGGATGCGACATCTGCTTGTTCTCCGACATCAGCGCCGCCGACGTAACCTCGGCGATCATCAGACCGGAATTGAGGCCGGGCGACTTGGCGAGGAAGGCCGGCAGGCCGTAGGAGAGGGCAGGGTCTACCAGAAGCGCGATGCGCCGCTGGGCTATGGCGCCGATCTCACAAACGGCGAGCGCGATCTGGTCGGCAGCCAGCGCGACCGGTTCGGCATGAAAGTTTCCACCCGAGACGACGGAGCCGTCCGACAGGACCAGCGGGTTGTCGGTGACGGCATTGGCCTCGATTTCGAGCGTGACGCCCGCGCTGCGCAGGAAGTCGAGGCAGGCGCCGTCGACCTGCGGCTGGCAGCGGATGCAGTAGGGGTCCTGCACGCGCTCGTCTCCCTCGACATGGCTATCGCGGATTTCGGAGCCGTCGAGCAATGCGCGCAGGCTGGCCGCCACATCCTGCTGGCCGCGATGGCCGCGCAGCGTGTGGATCTCGGGGTGGAAGGGGGCAGGCGAACCCATCGCCGCGTCGGTCGACATGGCGCCGGTGATGATGGCCGACTGAGCGGCGCGGTGGGCGCGGAACAATCCGGCGAGCGCCAGCGCGGTGGAAGTCTGCGTGCCGTTGATCAGCGCGAGACCCTCTTTGGCCTCGAGCACGACGGGTATAAGGCCGGCTGCTGCCAGTGCATCCGCGCCGGCCATGCGCTCGCCGTCGAAGAAGGTTTCGCCTTCGCCCAGCATCACGGCCGTCATATGCGCCAGCGGTGCGAGGTCGCCGGACGCGCCGACGGAGCCTTTTTCCGGGATGACGGGGATGACGCCCTTTTCGAGCATCTGCTCGATGAGGCGCACGATGTCGATGCGCACGCCGGATGCGCCGCGTCCGAGCGAGATGAGCTTCAGCGCCATGATGAGGCGCACGATGTTTTCCGGCAGCGGCGCGCCGACGCCGCAGCAATGCGACAGGATGAGATTGCGCTGGAGCGTTGCGACGTCGGCGGCGGCGATCTTGATGGAGGCGAGCTTTCCGAAGCCGGTATTGATGCCGTAGGCGGGTTCCTGGCCGGCGGCGATGGCACCGATGCGCGCGGCTGCGTTCCTGATGGCGGTGTCGCAGTTCGGGTGGAGCCGAACCGGGGCTCCCGACCAATAAAGAGTCTCAAGCGTTTCCAGCGAGACCGAGCCTGGGACGAGTGTGATGGTCATGTCAGATCCTTTGACCGTCGAATATGCGGGCGTGAAGCGGGTTGAATCCAAGCCGGTAGACCAGCTCGGCGGGCCTATGGACGTTCCAGACCGCGAAGTCGGCCAGCTTGCCGGCCTCGATCGAGCCGAGGCGGTCCTGCATGCCGAGGGCGCGGGCCGCGTTGATCGTCGTGCCGGCGAGGCATTCCCCGACAGTTAGCCCGAACAGGGTCGCGGCCATGTTCATGGTGAGGAGCAGCGAGGTAAGCGGCGAGGTGCCGGGGTTGCAGTCCGTGGCAATGGCGATCGGCACACCGGCCGCGCGCAACGCCGCGACAGGCGGCTTGCGCTCTTCCTTCAGCACGAAGAACGCACCGGGCAGAAGCACGGCGACCGAGCCGGCAGTGGCGAGATCGTTGACGCCCTTGTCGCCAAGAAATTCGAGGTGGTCGGCGGAAAGCCCCTTGCGGGCCGCAAGCAGGCTGGCGCCGCCGAGATCGGACAATTGCTCGGCATGCAGCTTGACCGGCAGGCCGAGTTCGGCGGCTGCATCGAAGACGCGGGCGATCTGCGCAGGCGAAAAGGCAATGCCTTCACAGAAGCCGTCGACCGCGTCGATCAACCCTTCGGCATGGCCTGCGCGCATGCCGGGGATCACTACTTCGCCGATATAGTCGTCGTCGCGTCCGAGATATTCGGATGGCACCGCATGGGCGGCGAGATAGCTGGTTGCGACCCGTACGGGACGAAGCTTCTCCAGCCGGCGTGCGGCGCGCAGCATGTCGAGTTCCGCCCCGACTGTCAGCCCGTAGCCGGACTTGATCTCCAGCGTGCCGACGCCTTCCGCCAGAAGCGCGTCCAGACGGGGCAGGGCCGATGCCACAAGGCCGTCGATCCCGAGTACGCGCGTTGCGGCGACCGTCGATACGATGCCGCCGCCCGAACGTGCGATCTCCTCATAGCTCGCGCCGGCCAGCCGCATCTCGAACTCGCGTGCACGGTCTCCGCCATGGACGATATGGGTGTGGCAATCGATGAGGGCCGGTGTGACCAGCCGGCCGCCGAGGTCCACGACGTCGCCATTCCCGGCATCCGCCGGGATTCCGCCGCGCGGTCCCGCATAGACGATGAGCCCGTCGGCTGTGACGATGGCGCCATCCTCGACCGTCGCGGCGGTGCCGCCGGCCAGGCTCGCCAGCTTCAGATTCTGCCAGATCCGCATATCGGCTCCAGGGCGCAATGCCGGGACAGTCGCGCCAAAACGACTGGCGCTTTGATGCTATTATGTATATACATAGATGCAGGGCGCGCAAGCCCGAATTGGCTGCGCGAGATCGAAGAGCCGGAGATTTCGCCATGACCTCGCTCCATGCCGACACAGTGCTGCTGCCCACAGGCTGGCATGAGGGGGTGCGGATCGAGATGGATGGCGGGCGCATCGCGGCGGTCCATGCGGGGCAGGAGCCGGCAAGGGATGACGAGCGCCACGCGGTGATTGTTCCGGGAGTGGGCAATCTCCACAGCCACGCCTTCCAGCACGCCATGGCTGGCCTTACCGAACGGCGCGGACGCGAGGGCGACAATTTCTGGACATGGCGCGAGCTCATGTACCGTTTCGCGCTTGCCATGACGCCGGACGATGTCGAGGCAGTGGCGGCCATGCTCTACGCGCGCATGCTGGAGGCCGGATTTACCCGCGTGGGCGAGTTCCACTATCTCCATCATGACCGGGGCGGCAATCACTACGCTGATATCGGCGAGATGGCCGGCCGCATCGCCGCGGCAAGTGCTGCGACCGGCATCGGCCTGACACTCCTGCCGGTTTTCTACGCGCATTCCGATTTCGGCGGTGCTCCGCCGAATCCGCAGCAGCGCCGGTTCATCTCCTCGCTGGAAAGTTTTGGGCGTCTTCACGAGCGCAGCGCCGGGATCGTGTCGGGTCTGGAAGGCGGCGTTGTAGGACTGGCCCCGCACAGTCTGCGCGCTGCGACAACGGAAGAGATAGGGCAATTGCTGGCGCTCTCACCGGACGGGCCTGTTCATATCCATGTGGCAGAACAGGTTGCCGAGGTGGAGGCATGCCGGGCGCGCCACGGCGTCGGGCCGGTACGCCTGCTTCTGGACAATGCGCCGGTCGATGATCGCTGGTGCCTAGTCCATGCCACCCATATGACGGCTGACGAGATTGCCGACATGGCCGCGCGGGGCGCGGTGGCGGGTCTTTGCCCCATCACGGAGGCTAATCTGGGCGACGGCATCTTCGCTGGGACGGAGTTCCGTCACGCGGGCGGCGCTTTCGGTGTTGGCAGCGATTCCAACGTCTCGATCTCGCTGCCGGGCGAGTTGCGGCAATATGAATATTCACAGCGCCTGCGGCTGCGCATCCGCAACGCCATCGCGGATGCCGGCGGCTCTACCGGACGCATCCTGTTCGAGGGCGCGCTGGCCGGCGGCAGTCAGGCGCTCGGCGTACCGCAGGGAATCGCGCGGGGAAACTGGGCCGACATGGTTTCGCTCGACCGATCGGGCGCGCCCTGTCTGTCGAATGACGACCTGCTCGACAAGTGGATCTTCGGCGACGGCATCGACGTCGATTCCGTCTGGGCACGGGGACGCAGGCAGGTACGAGGTGGAAGGCATGTCCACCGTGACGCACTGGCCTCCGCGTTCAACGGTGCGATGGAGCGCCTGACCGCCGGATAGGTGCCAGCCTTGCCAGCGCGGCCGGAAATCATGCTACATGCGACGGTGTCACGGGGCAGGAAGATGAAGACCGGCAAGGATACGACGCTGCACCAGCGCATCCTTCGCGACATCGAAGGCCGCATCGTCTCCGGCGAGTGGGCGCCCGGCCACCGGATTCCCTTCGAGATCGATCTCGCCGCGCAATATGGTGTGTCGCGCATGACCGTGAACAAGGTGCTGACCCAGCTTGCCAAAGCGGGACTGGTCGAGCGGCGCAAACGCAGCGGAAGCTTCGTGCGCCAACCGCTGATCCAGTCCGCGGTGCTTGAAATCCACGACATCCGCAAGGAAGTAGAGCAACTCGGCCATCCCTATCGCTTTTCAGTGGAACGCAGGCAGGTCCGCAAGGCGACCAGCGCGGACATGCGTCGCCTTGACGTGACGCGCGACGACCGCGTGCTGGAACTGCTGACGATCCACCACGCCGGAGCCACGCCCTTCTGCGTCGAGGCGCGGCTGATCAACCTCGCGGTGGTGCCTGCCGCCGCCGAGGCGGATTTTTCCGCCATATCGCCCGGCCAGTGGCTGATCGAGCAGGTGCCGTGGACCAGCGCCGAGCATGTGGTGCAGGCGGTTTCCGCCGACGCCGCGACGGCCGATCTTCTGGACGTCGAACGCGGCTGCGCCTGTCTCGTCATCGAACGCCGGACCTGGAGCCCGACAGGGCCGGTGACGAATGCGCGCTTCACCTATCCGGGCGACCGCCACACGCTGGTCGCCCGTTTCACGCCTTCGTCCTAGCTGCTGCGCTACGGCTTCCAGAAGCAACGCAACCGCGACGGCGCCGGGATGGGCGCTTGCTGAACAAGGGAGCCGGCGTTGCCTGACGCCGGCTCCCGCATTTAACCTGTCCGGCGTCACGCCTCGATCGACGCCAGCCAGTTGCGGAACGCTCTTAGCGGCGCGTGTCGCTCCTTGGAGCGTGGCCAGGCGAGCCAGTAGCTGCCGGTTCCCGATATTGCAGGCGCGAGCACCGGCAGGAGGCGGCCTTCCCCGATCTCAGCCTGCGCCAGATAGTCGGGCAGGAGAGCGACACCGAGGCCGGAGATCGCGGCCTGTATCATCATGGAGAACTGGTCCATCAGCATGCCGGCGCCAGCCTGCCGGACCGCGCCTTGTCCCTCGAACCAGACTGACCACGCGCTGAGGCGCGTTTCCAGTTGCAGCAGCGGCAGGTCGGCCATATCGGATGGGTCGCTCACCGGATGAGCCTCAAGGAAACCGGGTGAGGCGCAGGCGGTCAGGGACTCGTCGAAAAGCTTCTGGTGGACGGCATCCGGCCAGTCCGGCTTGCCGAAGAAGATGACCGCGTCGAGCTTTTCCGTCTCGAAGCTGAATCGCTGTACGCGGGTGGCGAGGTTCACCGTGACGCCGGGGTTCGCCCGCAGGAAGCCGCCGAGCCGGGGCGCCAGCCATCGAGTACCGAAGGTCGGCAGGACCGCCAGCGACAGCGCGCCGCCATTCGGGTTGGCGACGAGCGTCATGCCGGCGCGCTGGATCATGTCGAGCGCAGACGAGATATCCGCGAAATAGGAGGCCGCCGCATCGGTCGCCAGCAGGCGTTTGCGGTCGCGTATGAACAAGCTCTGCCCAAGCTGGGCTTCGAGATTTTGAACCAGCCGGCTGACTGTGCTCTGCGTGAGATTGAGTTCCCTTGCCGCGCCCGTCGCCGAACTGGTCCGGTAGACAGCCTCGAAGGCGAGCAGCTGGCTGACCGAGGGTATGAAGCGGCGAGATCGCATGTTCATGTATCCAGTGCATCAATCTATTCGCGAATATAATTTCTGCTCGCGCGACGAAAGCTTTATTGCATGATCAGACGATGCAGATGGCGCATGCCGTCCGCCGCAGGCTTCAAGGAGGGTTTTCATGTCGCACACCGGTGCCGCGTTCGCCTGGTCCGATCCGTTTCTTCTGGAAGACCAGCTTTCGGAGGATGAGCGCATGGTGCGCGACGGCGCAGCCGCTTTCGCCGCCGACAGACTCGGCTCCCGCATCGAGCAAGCCTATATGGAGGAGAGCACCGATCCTGCGATCTTCGCCGAGATGGGCGCTGCCGGCTTGCTCGGCGTGACTTTCCCGGAGGAATACGGCGGCCTGGGCGCCAGTTATGTCACCTACGGGCTGGTGGCGCGTGAGGTCGAGCGTATCGACTCCGGCTATCGCTCGATGATGAGCGTGCAGTCCTCGCTGGTCATGTATCCGATCCATGCTTATGGCTCGGAAGAGCAGCGCAGAAAGTACCTGCCGAAGCTTGCGTCGGGCGAATGGATCGGCTGCTTCGGGCTGACCGAGCCCGATGCCGGCTCCGATCCGGGCGGGATGAATACGCGGGCGGAGAAGACGGCGGGCGGCTACCGCCTGCACGGCTCGAAGATGTGGATTTCCAACGCGCCGATCGCCGATGTCTTTGTCGTGTGGGCGAAGTTGCGCGGCGAGGACGGTAAGGATGCCATTCGCGGCTTCGTGCTTGAGAAAGGCATGAAGGGGCTTTCCGCGCCGAAGATCCGTGGCAAGCTTTCGCTGCGGGCCTCGATCACCGGCGAGATCGTGCTCGACGATGTGGAGGTGGGCGAGGAGGCGCTGTTACCGGGCGTCTCGGGGCTCAAGGGGCCGTTCGGCTGCCTCAACCGGGCGCGCTACGGCATTTCATGGGGCGTGTTGGGCGCGGCGGAAGATTGCTGGTTTCGCGCGCGGCAATACGGGCTGGACAGGAAGCAGTTCGGCAAGCCGCTCGCCGGCACCCAACTATACCAAAAGAAGCTTGCCGACATGCAGACCGAGATCGCGCTGGGCCTGCAGGCAAGCCTGCGCGTCGGGCGGCTGATGGATGAGGGCAGGATGGCTCCGGAGATGATTTCCATCGTCAAGCGCAACAATTGCGGCAAGGCGCTCGATATCGCGCGCGTCGCGCGCGACATGCACGGCGGCAACGGCATCCAGATCGAATACCATGTGATGCGCCACGCGCAGAACCTCGAGACGGTCAACACCTATGAGGGCACGCATGATGTGCATGCGCTGATCCTCGGCCGCGCGCAGACCGGCATACAGGCGTTCTTCTGATGCCGACGGCACCGCTCGCCGGCCTGCGGGTTGTCGAGTTGGCACGCATCCTTGCAGGCCCGTGGATCGGGCAGACGCTCGCCGATCTGGGCGCCAGCGTCATCAAGGTGGAGGCGCCGGAAGGCGACGACACGCGCCGCTGGGGGCCGCCCTTCATCCGGAGGCCGTGCCCCGACGGCACGACGGAGGAGGTCGCGGCCTACTTCCACGCCGCCAACAGGGGCAAGTCATCCGTCACCTGCGATTTCGGCGATGCCAACGATCTGGCGCGGCTGAAGGCGCTGATCGCACAGGCCGATGTCGTGATCGAGAATTTCAAGGTCGGTGGACTTCGCAGGTTCGGCCTCGACTATGAAAGCTTCGCCGAAACCAATCCGCGACTTGTCTATGCCTCCATCACCGGCTTCGGCCAGACGGGACCACGCGCGGCGCAGCCGGGATACGACTTCCTGATTCAGGGCATGAGCGGCATCATGGACCTGACCGGGGAACCGGGCGGCGAGCCGCAGAAGGTAGGCGTGGCCTGGATCGACATCTTCACCGGCCTTTATGGTGTGGTCGCGGTGCAGGCGGCGCTGGCCGAGCGGGAACGGTCGGGGCGCGGCCAGCATGTCGACCTGTCGCTGCTCGATTGCGGCGTGGCTGTGCTCGCCAACCAGGCGACGAACTACCTGCTGGGCGGCGCGGTGCCGCACCGCCTCGGCAACGCGCATCCCAACATCGTACCCTATCAGGTCTTCCCGGCCTCGGACGGCCATCTCATCGTCGCCTGCGGCAATGATCGGCAGTTCAGGTCGTTGTGCGAGGCGCTGGAGCTGACTGAACTGGCGGCAGATGCGGACTATGCAACCAACCCGCTGCGGGTGCGCAACCGTGAACGCCTGTGCCCGCTGATCGCGACCGCGACCGCCCGGCGCACGCGCGCCGAGCTGATCTCTGCGCTGGAGCAGGCAGGGGTGCCGGCAGGTCCGATCAACGATGTCGCGGAGGCGTTGTCGGAACCGCAGATCGCCTCACGCGGCCTTCGGATCGACCCGGAAAACATTGCCGGCCTGCGCACGCCGATCGTCTTCTCGCGCAGCGCCCTCACTTACGACCGCGCGGCTCCCGCGCTGGGCTCCGGCGACTGGACGTTCTGATCAGCTTGGGGAAGGGCGGCCCGCCGCAGTGCAGGCCGCCCTTCGTCTCAGAACTTGGAGGCCGGGATTTCGTAGGGGCGCAGCACCTGCGTGATGAAATGTTCGGTCTGAGGCTTGTAGAGTTCCCAAAGGGTTCTCAGCTTTTTCACCGGCTGGTCCTCGTAGTCGACGCGCAGATCGACCAGCGGCCAGCTGTGCTCATGCGCCACCAGCAGCGCGGCGGCCTTGACCGGGCCATATTCTCCACCAGCGGCGATGCCGGCGTCGACCGCGCCGAGAAGCCTCTCTATGAAGGGAACATCTTCCGCCGCTTCGAAGTATTCAACCATCTTGCGGGGCACCCCGTCATTGTCGAGCCCGTTGCCGGTCGAGACGCAGTTCGTGCCGGTAAAGCCGGCATTGACGGTGGTGATTTTCGGACCGGAATAGAACGCGACATTGCCATGTCGGTCGACCGCCGCGAGCTGACGCTGTTCCGGGAATTCGCTCTCTGCCACCAGCTTGTCGACCGTTTCCCGCGCCGACAGGCCCGCTTCGAGCAGATTGAGCCCGCGCGGTCCGAGACGGATATCGGTGCGGCTCTGGGTGGTGACGGCGCCGACGCCGGCACGTACCCAGGGGCAGCGGTTGCCCACGGCGATGCTGGATGTGGCGATGCCGATACCGAACATGCCGGTCCTGGGATCGCGCGCGATGAGCGAGAATGTCATTCTGGATTCTTTCGGTGTGATCGCATTCCGCGCCGCTTCCGGCGGCACGGAATCGATGGAGGCGAGGTTCAAACGCCGATCTGGGAGACGAACTTCGTGCTGAGGAATGGTTCGAGCGCTTCCGAACCGCCCTCGGAGCCATAGCCGGAGTCCTTCACGCCGCCGAAGGGCGTCTCGGGAAGGGCAAGGCCCTGCTGGTTGACCGACACCATGCCGGACTCAAAGGCGTCCGAAAGCGTGTCGATCGATTTCGCGGACCGGGTATAGGCATAGGCTGCAAGACCGTAGGGCAGGCGGTTGGCCTCGGTGATCGCCTCGTCGATCTCGCTGAACCGGTTGGCGATGATGACCGGGCCGAAGGGCTCCTCATTCATGATCCGCGCATCGGTGGGCACGTCGGTGAGCACGGTCGGCTCGAAGAAATAACCCGAATTACCGATGCGGCGGCCGCCGGTTGCGACCTTGCCGCCATGCGCGGTGGCATCGGCGATCAGGACTTCCATAGCGGAGAGCCTTCGGTCGTTGGCGAGCGCGCCGACATCGATGCCGTCGGCGAGGCCGTTGCCGACCTTGATCTGCTTCGTCTGCTCCACGAAGGTGGAGACGAACGTATCGTAGACGCCGTCCTGGATCAGGAAGCGGGTAGGGGACACGCAGACCTGCCCGTTGTTGCGGTACTTGGAGGTGCGCAACGCGGTGACAGCGTTCGGAATATCCGCATCGTTCATCACCACGACCGGCGCATGGCCGCCGAGCTCCATGGTGATACGCTTCATATGCGCGCCGGCCAGCGAGGCCAGTTGCTTGCCGACCGTGGTCGAGCCCGTGAAGGTGATCTTGCGGATCAGGGGGTGAGGAATCAGGTGTCCCGAAATTTCCGCCGGCACGCCGTAGACGAGGTTGATGGCGTCACCGGGCACGCCGGCGTCGACGAAAGCGCGGACCAGTTCGGCGCAGGATCGAGGCGTCTCCTCCGGTCCCTTCAGCACGATCGAGCAGCCGGCAGCGAGCGCGCCGGCGATCTTGCGCACCGCCTGGTTGATAGGGAAGTTCCAGGGCGTGAACGCTGCGACTGGCCCGACTGGCTCCTTGACCACGAACTGCCGGACGCCGGGAGCGCGGGCCGGGATGACGCGCCCATAGGAGCGTCGCCCTTCCTCGGCATACCAGTCGATGATGTCGGCGCCCAGGATCGTCTCGAAACGTGACTCGAACAGCGTCTTGCCGTGCTCGATGGTCATCAGGCGGCCGATCTCGTCGGCGCGTTCGCGAAGCAGGTCCGCGGCTTTGCGCAGGATCTTGCTGCGGTCGAAGACCGAGACCTTGCTCCAAGCCTTGAAACCGCGCCACGCGGCTTCCGCGGCCTCGTCCAGGTCGGCGATCGTCGCAACGGCGACCTGTCCTATGACATCCTCGTCCGCGGGGTTGACGACCGGAAGCGAAGCGCCGTCCGACCCGTTTCTCCACCGTCCGGCGATGAAGATCTGCACATTCTCATACATTTCTGCCTCGTATTGTTTTGAAGTGGGAGGAACTCCGCCGTCAGCCCTGAAGGATCTGTCCTGCTGTTGACGGCCAGGAAACGTGAACGCTGTCGCCTGTCGAAAACGCAGGCTTGCCGCTCGCGGCCACGACCAGCGTCAGTTCGCCGTTGATCATGACGTGGAAAATGCTCTCCGAGCCGCCATAGGCGATGTTCACCACATGGCCGGAGAGCTGTATCTCGTCAGGCGATGCCGAGGGTACAGCCGATATCCGGATGCTTTCGTAGCGCAGCGAGAACGCGGCAATGTCGCCGGTCCTGGCATTTCCGCCGGCTGCCCGGACCAGCGTGCCGCCGGCGATGCGGAGCGTGGAACAGGTCGCATCGCTGTCCTGCACCACCCCTTCGATCAGATTGGTTCCGCCTACGAAGCTGGCGACGAAACGGTTTGTGGGGCGTTCATAGATGTCGATCGGCGTCCCGACCTGCTGGACGCGGCCCTTGTCGAGGATCGCGATGCGGTCGGAGAGGGAAAGCGCCTCTTCCTGATCGTGGGTGACGCAGATCGTGGTGATCGCGAGTTCGCGCTGAAGTGATTTCAGTTCCGCTTGCATGGCGATGCGAAGATTGCGGTCCAGTGCGCCTAGCGGCTCGTCGAGGAGGATCACCGTCGGGTTGACGATAATCGCGCGGGCCAGCGCCACGCGCTGCTGCTGACCGCCGGAAAGCTGGGAGGGCATCCGGTTGCTCAGACCGTCGAGATGCACGCGCGTCATCGCCTCATTCACCCGCGCCTGCAACTCTCCCTTGCCGACCTTCCGCATGCGCAGGCCGAACGCGATATTGTCGAACACCGTCATGTGCGGGAACAGGGCGTAGTTCTGGAACATGATGCCCATGCCGCGCTTGTATACGGGCACCTTGTTCACCGGGGCTCCGGCGATCAGGAGATCGCCGGAGGTGAGTTTGAGAAGGCCGGCAATGGCACGCAACACCGTCGTCTTGCCGCCCCCGCTTGGCCCGAGGATGGAGAAGAATTCCCCTTTTTCGATGCCGAGATTGATATCCCGGATCGCAGCGAAGTCGCCGTAGAGCTTCGTTGCATTTCGAAGCTCCACCTGAAGCGGGGTTGCCCCCTGGTCCTCGGATGCCATCATCGATCAGCCGCCGATTTCCTTGTTCCAGCGTTCGATGAGCGAAGCTGAGTTCTTCATGATCTCGCGGATCGGCGGATAGTGGATGTCTTCCTGCGCCGGGACGCGCGCCAGCAGGGATTCGGGGTACTGGACCTTGGTATTGGGAACCATGCTGTTCATCATTTTCGCGAAGATGCCGGCAGGCTCCTTGTCGACGAACGAGTTCATCAGCTTCCAGGCTTCCGGAGGCGAGTTCTTGACCTTCATGATCTGCGAGGACTGGGCGATGGCGCCCTTCTTCGGAATCTGGAACCCCGCCCAGTCGTTCTGGTTGAGATAGACCCATGCGCGGGAAGACGAATAGGGCGCGATGGCGATCTCGCCATTCGACATCAGGTTCACCACCTGCGACAGGTCGGTATAGAAGTGTGCGACATACGGAACCATCGCGGCGATCTTCTCGAAGCCGATGCCCGGGTCGGTGATCGAACCGCCGAAGGCGTTCGCGATCGGGTATATCGCGGTTTCGATGACGCCGGAGTTTGAGGCCGACGGCAGGGATACGCTCTTTCCGAATTCGCCCGCGGCCGTGCGGACCGCAAACTCTTCCCAGGTCTGGGGCGGGTTGGGAATCTTGCGGCTGTCGTAGAGAAACCCGCACACGGACAGCGAGAAGCTCACGGCCTTGTTGTCCCACTGGGACGTGGCTTCGGGCATCAGGTCCGGTAGCGCAGGCACATCCGCGGCCGACAGTTCTTCCACGAGGTCGAGCTCGATGGCGCGCAGCGTGTCGTTTGCGAGGCCGACATAGAGATCGTAGTCGGACGCCGGCATCGTAGCCGAGATCTTGGAAAGCGCCGCCGACGGCAGGTCGACGACGGCCTGAGCGTCGCCGCCGGTGAGTGACTTGTATGTGTTGATGAAGCTCTCGGTGACGGCGGTCTCATAGACTCCGCCATAGGTGTTGACCGTCAGCCGCTTGCCGGCGGCGAAAAGGCTTCCGCCCCCGAGCAGTGTCATGGCGCCTGCTCCGGCGCCGAGTTTCAGAAGTTCACGCTTGTTTATAAGCATTTCAAGATTCCCCTTTTTGTTAAGTCATTGGTCTCTCTGAGGAGACGGTATCCTGCCCTCAGTACAGGTCTGGCCTCCTGTCTCGCAGCAACGGCCATGCGCCACGGATGCGCCGGACGTCCTCAAGATCGATTTCGGCAGTCACGTTGCCTTCCAGCGATTCGTCGCACCGGGCGAGGAAGTTGCCTGCCGGGCCGACCAGCAGGCTGTTGCCGATATATGCGAAGTCTCCGTCGCTGCCGGTGCGGTTGGCGGCGGCGACGAAAAGCAGGTTCTCGCGTGCCCTGAGCGTATGAAGGGCATCCCAGAACGGAGCCTCGGAGGCGCCGTCGATCCGCCAGCTGGCGATCGGTACGCAGACGATCTCCGCGCCGGCATCCCGCAGTTTCGCCCAGGCTTCCGGGAACCAGCGATCGTAGCAGATCAGGATGCCGATACGGCCGAGCGGCGTATCGAAAACCGGAAGCGCGTCTCCAGGCGTGAAGTAATACTTCTCGTAGGTCCGGGTGAACGGGATGTGCGTCTTGCGATACACGCCCAGCGTCGAGCCTGTCGCGTCGATCAGCGCGGCGGAATTATAGTATTCGCCGGACGCGGCATATTCGAAGAAGGGGACGACCAGCATCGTGCCCGTGCGGCGTGCGACCTGCGCCATGCGGGTAACGATCTCGCCATCGGCCTTTTCGGCATAGTCGAAGAAGCGGGCATCCTTCGTGGCGGCGAAGAACTCCGTCGCGAAGAGTTCCGGCAGCACCGCGAGATCGGCGCCGGCGTCCTCGATGAGGCGTTCCGCTTTCGCCAGATTGGCATTCTTGTCGCCGGCCTGTGAGGCCATCTGGATCGCGGAAACCCGCAAGCGCCGCCGGCCTGTCGTTTCGTGGGTCATCAGATCGTCTCCGTGAGGCGTCGGATGCCGTAGAACTTCTCGATCAGGACGATGAGCACTGTCGTGAACAGGACCTGGATCGACGAAACGGCGGCGATGGTCGGGTCGAAATTGTGCTGGAGATAGCTCATCACATAGACAGGCAGGGTGATCGTCTCATGCCGCGTCATGAAGATCGACACCGGCACATTGTCGAATGACATGATGAAGGAGAACAGCCCGCCGGCGACGACGCCGGGCATGATCAGAGGCAGCGTCACCCGCAGGAATAGTTGCAGCGGATTTGCGCCCAGGACCTTGGCTGCTTCCTCGACCGAAACCGCGACGCCGAGATAGACGCCGGCAACCGACCTGATCACATAGGGGACGGTGATGACCACGTGGCTGATCAGCAGCGTGGTGAAGGACAGCCCCATTCCCGTGCGGCCGAAGAATACCAGGAACGCGATGCCGAGAACGATGGCGGGCACCGTCATGGGCGAGAGCAGGAATGCCTGAAGCGCATCGCGGTAGCGGTGAACATGGCGCACGAGAGCCAGCGCCGCAGGCACCCCGATGGCGATGGAGATCGCGGTCGAATAGATCGCAAGCCAAAGGCTGTTCAGTCCGCTGCGGACCATGTCCGCATTGTTCCATGCCTCGGAATACCAGTGGAACGTGAAGCCGCGCGGCGGGAAGGAGATGGCCGCCGCCTCGTTGAACGACGAGCCAACGACAACCACCAGCGGCAGGGCGAGGAAGGCGATCAGCAGCCAGACATAGGCGCGGAGGAAGGGGTTTGTCCTGTCAGGCATCGCTAGGCCCTCCTGCGCAAAAGCTTGAACTGCGCGAAGAGGAGGCCAAGCGTGACAACCATGAGGATCGCAGCCATGGCCGACGCGAACGCCTGATTATAGGTCACCGATACCTGCTGGTAGATCAGCAGCGGGACAACCATCGTGCCGCGGCCGCCCAGCATCATGATGGTGACGAAGCTGCCCATTGCGAGCAGGAAGACGAAGGTCGCCGCCGTGACGAGCCCGTTGATCGCCATGGGCAGGGTGACTTTCAGGAAGACCTTGACGGGTGAGGCCCCGAGAACCGCCGCGGATTCCTCCACGGAGCGGTCGAGGCTGGACAGGACGCCGGCAATCGAAATGACCGCGAACGGCAACAGGACGTGTACCGAGGCGATCACAACGCCGGTCCAGTTCCCCATCAATTGGAGTGTGTCGAGGCCCAGCGCCCGCAGCGCGTTGTTGATCATGCCCTGGTTGCCCAGCACGATCTGCCATCCGTAGGACCGCACGACCATGCTGACCAGCAGAGGGGTGATGATCATGAAGAGAAGGAAACTGCGCTCGCGGGCGGCTGTGCGTGAAATGAAGGTCGCCAGCGGGTAGGCAAGAATGATTGTGAGGATCGTCAGCCCGAGCGAGAACACGAAGGTCTGAACGAAGACGCGCAGATAGTAGGTATCGGTGACCAGCCTCAGATAGGCGTCGAGGCCGCTGAGCTGCCCCGGCACTTCCCTGAAGCTGACCAGTATGATCGAGCCGATGGGCAGCAGGAGAAAGACGCCCAGCAGCGCGACGACCGGCAACAATAGCGCTATCGCGATTCTCATCTCATCCGTCTCAGGCCGAACAGGAAGCGAGGGTCATTCGCGGATGACGGATCTGTCCTGTCACCCGCTACGCGCCGAAAGAGCAGTCCCACGGGACTGGTCTCACTGCCCGGGTTCATACCGCTTGATCTCGACGTGCTCCCGCCCCTCATGGTGAATCCGGATGCCGATCTCACGCAGCAGGTCCAGATCGTCGACAATGTTGGCGACCAGATTGCAGGGCGCGTAGCCAAACGAATCCCGCATGGCGGCGACGCCATAGACAATCGAGATTTCACGCTTGTGCCAGGTGGCGTTGTTCAGGTGCGGATTGAACAGGATCTGTCCCGGCAATACGCCGATCGCACGCGAGTTTTCCGCCTTGTGGACGTCGAGGTCCGGCAGGAGCGAGAGCACGAAGCCTGAAAACTTCGCATGCTCGCACATTTCGCGCATCGGCAGTTTCTTCCAGAACGCTTCCGCGGTGTCCGGCGCGTCGGCGTCCAGAAGGTCGGCGATCAGCCTTCCGCCGCGCTCGAACTCGAGCACGATCTTGCGCTTGTTATCCCTGGACGAGACGGGTGGAGCAGTCATGTGTTTCTCCTGAAGGCGCGAATGGCAGGCATCCGCAATTCGTTTCATTGACGTTTCCGCCGGATTTCAGAAGCGTATTCCAATCCCGCAGCGATACAACGGGCCGCACTTTACTAAGCGCGTTTGCCGTGGAGGTTCATCGGAAAAACCGTGGAAGTCCCGCGGATGAAACAAGGCCCCGCCAGCGTCTCTTCGGATGCGGACGGGGCCTTCCCGCAGTCGGGATAACTGTGGCCTATCGCGGCGTCTTCGGCCCTTTCGCCGGGAACTGGTCGCCCAGATGCCACGGGAAGATAAGGAAGAACCACTTGTTCAACCGGTTTACGTAATTGCACCAGCTCCAGACCAGATCGGCCATTTCTTCCTTGGTCTCGATCGTGTCGAACGCCTCCACCATGTCGTTGCAGTAGGCGACGAGCTTGGGCATGTTCAGCCAGGGCTCAGGGCAGGTCGGCGGGTCGATATCGCCCATGAGCTTGGCCATGTGGACGTTCATGTATTTCCACATCCGCTTGCATTGCTCGACGTCGAAGGTCGGGTCCGCCAGCGCCGCCTTCATGGCGGGCTCGGCTGTCCACCAGCCCAGCGCCTGCGTGTCGCAGACGAGGAAGAACAGGTTGCCGAAAGCCTGACCCGCGGTGCCCGCGCCGCTCGGGAATTCGAGGTTGCGCGCCATGCGTACTTCCTCCGGCTCGTCCCACCAGATACGGTCGATTTCGAGCTCGAGCGCGTCTTTTACCTCAGTCCAGTGCTTGCCCATCTCAGGCCCCTTTGCGAACGACGGTGATGATCGAGAGCTCATGCTTCCGGTAGGACGCCTCCCAGACGTCTCGGCCGAATGCCCAGTAGGCGTCGAGCTGGTCGGCGGGAACGCGCGCAAGCACCGGCCCCCGCGCCACGAGCGGCTCCGTGATGTGCGGACCATAGGCAAACGACATGTCGTTGCCACCCGAATAGAGCACATCGCCGGCCTTCAGCCGGCTGAGAAGGACGGGAACGCCGCCGAACGGGGTGGCCTGTGAGCCCGCCTGGACGGGATGGCGTGGCGGCCGCCCGCGCGAGAGGAAATAGTCGCCGGTGGACATTGTGTGATCGACGGCCATGCGCAGCGGCTGCGCGGTGGCGGCGACGAATGTATCGATCACGTTTTGGGGGAGATCGGTGCGCAGAAGCGCGGTGACTTTGTGCTGCGACTGGTTGGTCGAGATTTCGATGAGGTGGGTCATGTGGTTGCTCGCATCCGGAACACTCGTGAATTTATGTATCCAAAATTGCATCCAAAATTGCATGCAATTTTATTCTTGCATGTCTTGCGATCAAGCGCAAGGCTCGCTATCTCGCGTTGCCAACAGGGAGCGCATGATGGGTAGCGAAACGCCACGGCGGCTGAAGAAGTCCGCAGCGCAGCATGAGCGGGTCTATGAGGCCCTGCGTGCGGACATACTTGAAGGTCGCGTCGCCGGCGGCGAAAAGCTGGTGGAAGTCGATCTGGCCGCGCGTTTCAAGGTCAGCCGCACGCCGATCCGGGAAGCGTTCTACAAGCTGGAGCGCGACGGGCTGGTGAAGCGCACGGTCAATGTCGGCGTCATCGTCGCCAAGACCAGCGCGGAATCGATTGTCAACCACCTCGAAATGCTGAGCCTGCTCGAGACGTTCGCCGTGGAGAAGTGGGCGGCAGGCGAGCATCTGGCCCGCGATCTCGAAGACCTGTCGTTGCTCCAGGACGGGATGAAGAAGGCCCTTGCCGACAAGGATGTCGAGACATTCGAGACGCTCAACCGCCGTTTCCACGACCGCTTCATCGAGCGGAACAACAATGACTATCTGCGTTCGCTCGTCGACATGACGCGGGAGAAGCTTTTCAGCCTGTCACTGGAGAGCTTTCCGTCGGCGCTGCATATCGAGCAGTATCTGGCTGACCATGACGCGATACTGGAAAGCGCCAGGAACGGCAGCCCGGCGGACACCGCGCAGGCGATGCGGCGACATCTCGATCACGTCGGCGCCAACATCTCGCGGGCCCGGTAGTCTCAGGAAAAGCTCCATCTGGGTGCCTGAGTGCGCACCAGCTCGAGGAATGCGTCCATCGCCCGCGTGAGCTTGGCATTTCTGGCGAGCGCCAGCCCGAAGTCGATCTGGGGCAACTGTTCGGCAAGCCGAAGGAACTTGATGCGTCCGGTCGCATCGTAAGTGTTCGGCTGCGGGCGGAAGCCCAGCATCGCGTAGCCTTGCCCGGAAGCGACGAGCCGCTCCACGACCGTGGTGGACGCTGTCTGGAAGTGTATTTTCGGCGTCAGGCCGAGATTGTGATAGGCATCCAGGATGCGCTCCCGGCAGACGGGCAGGTCGAGCAGGATCATCGGCTTCTGCGCCAGTTCGTTGAGGCTGACGACATCCCTTTGCGCCAGCGGGTCGTAATCCGACACAGCGACATGTTGGTAGACCGAGAACAGCCGCTCGAAGCTGATATTCTCGTCGAGCGACAGATTGTAGGTCAGCGCGACATCGATGGAGCCGCGGTTCAGAAGGTCGACGAACTCCGCGATGGTCGCCTCGCGCAGTTCCAGCGAGATGGCGGGGTATTTGTTTTTCATGGCCTCCATGATCGAAGGCACGATGTGCGGCACGGCGGTCGGAAAACAGCCCAGCCGAATCGTTCCCGAAAGGCGGGTCGAGAGCAGGGTTGCGGATTCCTCAAGCCGCTTGGCTTGCTGCAGAAGCGTGTCGGCCTGAACCAGGAACGACGTGCCGGCCAGCGTTAGGCTCAGCCCGCGGCCGGGCTGGCGATGGAAGATGCGCACGCCGAACATCTCCTCGATATTGTTGATCGCCCCGCTGACGGCCGCCTGCGATACCTGTAGCCGGTCGGCCGCCGCGGCGATGCTTCCGACCTTTCCGGCTTCGGCCACATAGGCCAGATGGCGAAGGTTCCAACGCAAATGCCGATACTCGGACAACTGGTTCTCCTGACTGCGTGCCGCAGCGCCCAGAATAGCCGAGTATCGCCAGCCCCGCGACATTCGATTTCGCCGGCACACGGGAACTGCCCGCGTGTCGCATGACGAGGCTCCGGTGAAAGCGTCGTTTCAACAGGCGTCAGGCCCCATCAATCGTCGGGTTCTCATTCTTCCCGATGAACCGTTGGAATGCGCATCGTTTGCAGAAGGCCATGCGGCTTTCCATCAAGGACTTCAGGCGGGCCGACAGCTGGTTGAGCGCCCTGGCTGTGGCCTGAACTTCGCCCGACCCGGTCTCGGGAACCGGCTAAAGGATGCCGTCGGGCCGCCGTTCCTGAAGGCTGCGGCAGATGTGGAGCCCGGAGCCGTCCGGCAGCATGACGCCAATGTCGACCTGCGCAGAGCTTCGGGATAGTCGCCGCGCAGGACGAGATCGAGCAATTGGTCGCCAAACGTTGCGTCCCCATCCACCATAGGCTCTTCACCGGCGAACAGACGATCCAGAAGGCGCCCTGGCGTGGAGCGGATTTCCGATTGTGCGAATGGCAGCAGGGGGATCGTCGCCATTCGGCCGGCGAGAGAAGCGGTGACAGCGGGCAGAGTAGCAACGTTGGCGGGTAGTGGGTCAGTTTGAAATCTGGCCCACTACCGTCCAGTTTGAACGCGTGTTCCGTCCATTTTAAAGTGATATACCGTCTGATTTCTATCGTTCGTATAAAGGAGATACGTCACGCCGCTTGTGCTTGGGACCCAGGAGGGATGATTTGACTGGACTGATCCAGTCTAACGGTTCGCTGCGAACCTTTGGAACAAGCCGAGAAAGCCGGTCTGCGAACCTCAAGCCAAACCATTGATTTCACGATGCCGTTGGCGTCCCTCCAAGCCGTCATTGGCATTTTAAGAACTTGATATTATTCATCTTTTTCCTGTTTTATCCTGGTTCGGGCTTATGCATCTCGCCCCCGTCAAGATTCATATGGCCATGTGACCAGAAGAGAGACTCATCGGTGATGCCTATTACGGAAGCTTCATGCCCGTCAGCGGCATGGCCAAGTTCCATGTCACCAGAAAATCCCGGACTACAATCTGAAGCTCTGCGCTGCGCCGGCGTGGGCGGACGAAATCACGGATGCGGAGACGGGTCACTCGGCAAGGCCGAGGGTGGCTGCCAGCAGGGCCTGCGTGTACGGGTGTGAGGGCGAAGCAAAGATGTTTTCCTTGGGACCTTCCTCGACGATCCGCCCGGAGCGCATGACGTAGACATAGTCGGCCACCTTCTTCACGACCGGAAGGTCGTGCGTGATGAAGACGTAGCCCACGCCGAGCCGGTCCTTGAGATCCGCCATCACCCGCAGCACGCCCGCCTTCACGGAGGCGTCCAGGGCGGAGACAGCCTCGTCGGCTATGACGATGCGGGGATTGAGCGCGATCGCCCGCGCGATAAGCACGCGCTGGCGCTGTCCGCCGGAAAGTTCGTGCGGGTAGCGATCAAGGAAGAGCTCGGGGGGTGTCATGCCGACGAGCTGGAGCACGTCCAGCACTTTCTGGCGGGTTTCGGCGCGCGTCGTCGCGATGCCGTGCAGCCGGATGACCTCGCCGATGATCTGCTCGACCTTCTTGCGTGGGTTGAGGGAGCCTGCGGGATCCTGGAATACGGCCTGCACGCTCCTGCGATATGTCTTGCGCTCCTCCGCCGTCATGGCGGCGACCGGCGTCCCGTCCAGCTCGACGGTTCCCGACGTGGCTGGAATGAGATCGAGCAGAATCCGCGCAAGCGTGCTCTTCCCGCTCCCGCTCTCGCCGACGATGGCGACAAACGATCCGGGCCGAGCCTGCAAGCTGGCGTCGACGACGGCCTGCACGGGCCTGGACGTGCGGCGCGCCTGGAAGATCTTGGAGATGTTCTTTGCCTCAAGGAGCATCGCGTACCTCCGCGGCCAGCTCGCGTCGCAGGGACGGGGGGATGGAATACAGCTCGGTATCGGGGTCAATCAGGCTGCGCACGCTGCGGAGCAGCGCCTGCGTATAGGGATGCTGTGGCTCCCGCATGACCCGCGCGGTGGGACCTTCCTCGACGATGCGTCCGGCATACATGACATAGATGCGGTCGGTCATCGCGGACACGACGGCGAGGTCGTGCGAGATGAGGATCAACGAGGTGCGCAGCTCGGAGACGGTCTTGTCCAGCGTATGCAACACACGTTTCTGCACCGTGGCATCCAGTGCGGTCGTCGGTTCGTCCGCAATGATGAGCGACGGCAATTTCGCAATGGCGATGGCAATGAGCACACGCTGCCGCATGCCGCCGCTCAGCTCGTGGGGGAAGCTCGCGGCAACCTGCTCCGCATCGTCCAGCCCGGCCTGCTGCAGGAAGCGGAGTACCGCCTCCCGGCGCGCCGCTTCCGAACCCTCGCGGCCGCGCGGTATCGACTCGGCCACCTGGCGCCTGATGCGCATTGTCGGATTCAGGAAGGTGAGGGGATCCTGGAAGATCATGCCCACATGCTCGCGCCGGATAGCCTCCCAAGCCGAAGCCGGCGCGCCGATCATCTCCCGGCCGCCGAAGCGGATCGACCCGCTCACTTCCACCCGGGGGGACGTCGGTAGCAGCCCGGCGATAGACCGTCCCGTGACCGATTTGCCTGAGCCGGACTCGCCCACGATCCCGATCCGCTCCCCATCGCGGATGACGAGGTCGACGCGGCGGACCGCCTCGACTTTGCTGCGGTCGCCGGTCGGCAGCAGGACTCGGAGATTTTCCACCACGACGAGCGGGGCGCCGTCGGCGCGTTCAGGAGGCTGGACCTGCGCGCTCATTTCACTCTCCCCACGGTCGGGTTGAACGTGTCGTTGAGGCTGTCGCCAAGAATGTTGACCGCCAGGACGACGACGAAGATGCACAGGCCGGGAAACAGCGGCAGCCACCATCCGTCGCGCATATAGGACTGCGCGGAGTTCAGCAGCGCGCCCCAACTGGGGCTGCTCGGATCGCCTATGCCGATATAGGCCAGACCCGATTCGATGAGAATTGCCCGTCCCACGGTCATGGTGGTTGCCACGAGCACCGGCGGGATGAGGTTCGGGATGACATCGGACCAGAGAATCCGCAGCCCGCCGAACCCTGCCGCGCGTGCCGACTCGACATATCCCAGCTGGGATATCCGCATCGCCTCCGCGCGCACCAGACGCGCTACTCCCGGCCACATGGTGATCGCGAGGATGGCCACGATGATGAGCACGTTCGATCCGAGAAGCGCGGCCGCGACTATGGCAAGAACAAGCCCCGGCAGCACCTGGAAAAACTCGGCCACCTTGACCATCACGAGGTCGACGATGCCTCCGTAGAAGCCGGCAAGACCTCCGATGATGAGGCCGAAGGTCATGCACAGCACCGCGACGCTGAACCCGACCAGCAGCGATATCTGGCCGCCATAAACCACGCGCGCGAGGTAGTCGCGGCCCAGCATGTCCGTTCCCAGCAGATGCTCGCCGCCGGGCGGGAGCAGGCGCGGGAAGGCGGCCGCGCGGGGATTGCCGACGAAGAGCGGCCCGAATACCGCTACGAGCACAAACGCCAGCAGGAGCGAAACGAGCACGATGGTCGACGGCTTGCGGGCGAAGGCCCACAAGGCTGCGTGTTGGCCCGTTTGCCGGCGCCGCGGCGCCGCGACGGGCTTTGCAGGCGCGGCTGCGCCGGTTTTCGGCGGCGGGCTTTGCAGGCCCGCAGTGATCTCCCGTTGCGTCATTCCGCCGTCACCTCCTTCATCGGTGAGACTCGTGCGCGCAAGCGCGGATCGATCAACCCGTAGACGATGTCGGTGAGGATGTTCACAACGATGATCGTCGCGGTCAGCACGATCACGACACCGAGTACCAGAATATTGTTCTTCCGGTATATCGCCTCGACAAACAGCAATCCCATGCCCGGCCAGCCGAATACGCGCTCCACGAGCACCGACCCGGCCAGCACGGTTCCGAGGCTGTAGCCGGCAATCGTCACCATCGGCAGCAGCGCGTTCGGCAGCGCATGGCCCCACAGGATCCGCCGCGACGACAATCCCTTCGAGCGGGCGGTGTCGATGAAGTCCTGGCTGAGGGCCTCGATCATGGAGGAGCGCATGATCCTTGTCTTGTAGGCCAGTTCGGTCGTCGCCATCGTCAGCACCGGCAGCACGAGATATTCCAACCCGATGCCCGATTGACCGTAGGCGCTCTTGCCTTGCGGAGGCAGCCAGCCCAGCGTCACCGAGAACACCATGATCAGCAGCATGCCGAACCAGAAGTTCGGCACGGAGAACAACCCGACCGCGAAGCCCGAGATGCTGCTGTCCAGCCACCGCCTGCGCGTTCGCGCGGCAATGGATCCCAGCACGATCCCGCCAACCGTCGAGAGAACGAAGGCGGGTAGCGCGAGCGCGAGTGTGGTTCCCGCCCGGCTGAGGATCAGGTCGAGCACGGGCTCCTCGGCGGTCGTCACCGAATAGCCGAGATTGCCGGTCAGCACATTGCCGAGATAGATGAGGTAGCGTTGCCAGATCGGCTTATCCAGGCCGAAGCTCGCAATGATCTGCTCCCGGAACTGGTCCGACACCGGCATGTCGCCGATGAGAGCCTGCGCGGGATCGCCGGGAGCGAGTTCCAGCAGGAAGAACAGCACCGTAATCACGGCGATGAACAGCAGGAAAGACGACAGGAGCAGCCTGCCGTAATGGATGAGTCTTGCCTTCATCCCAATCTCCTCCCGAATCGCCGGACCGGAACGGGCGGCGATCTTCTTGAGCGGGCGCGGTCGGGTTCGATCGCTATCCCGCTCTCTTTCCTTGTTTCACATGATCCCGGAAAGTGGTGCGCACTTTTCGGACTCATGTTCCTGGCGCGTTTCCGCGTTTCTCCCGACCGCGTAGACGCCCCTCGTTATTCTTGCGCAATTCCGGCTGTGACCTTCTCCAGTTTCGCCGGAATTGCTCAGGCGCCGTCGCGGCGCCATATCTGAAATGGCGACGGCCATTGTCCGTCACGTAAAAATCTGTCGGCGGCGACCGCCGCTGACACGCCGTCTCCGGCGGCTGACGCGGCCTGCCCGGCCGAGCCTGAGCGTATGTCGCCGGCGGCAAGCACGCCGCGCACGCCTGTGCGCAGCCTGTCGTCCGTCGGCACCTTTCCATCGTCGTCGAGTTCGAGGAAGCCGTCCAGATAGCTGGTGCGCGGCTCCAGGCCGACGAAAACGAAGGCGGCCGATACATCGAGCAATGCCGGCGCACCGTCACGCGCGCCGCGCAAGCGCACCGCCTCCACCGCGTCGTTGCCGACGATCTCATCGACGATCGTATCGTACCGCACTTCGATCCGTGGATTCTCCAGGACACGCTGCGCGTAGCTTTGTTGACCGCTTAAGGAAGCGCCGCGCGCGAGCAGGATCACCCGCTCCACATGCTGAGCCAGTTCGAGGCTCTCCTGCAGCGCCGAGTCACCGTCGCCCACGACCGCGGCCGTCTTGCCGCGAAACAGCGGCCCATCGCAGCTTGCGCAATCCGACACCCCCTTACCCCGCAGGCGGGATTCCCCAGGAATGCCCAGACTGCGCAGATGGGAGCCGGAGGCTAGGATCACAGATCGCGCGGCCACATCTCCTTGGTCCGTCTCGACCCTCAGCCCGTCCGCGGTGCACTCCATCCGCAACACGCTTGCTGGCAGGAACTCAGCGCCGGCCGCAGATGCCTGCTCCTGGATCGCCGGGCAGACGTCGTATCCCGGAAGAGGTTTGGGGAAGCCGATGAAATCCTCTACGGAACCCACCGACAGCAGATGCCCGCCAAGCGTCTCGCCGGTGACGACGAGCGTGCGGCGTCCGTGTCGGCTCGCGAATACCGCCGCCGACAATCCCGCCACCCCGGATCCCGCCACCAGAACGTCAACCTGATCGACCAAATATTCCTCCCTGACGGCGCCCTCCCGAAGGGTGTTAACGCCACTCGTCGATAGAAACCGTCGCACCGTAGAGGTGATTTTGCTCGGACTTGTTTGTCAGGCCCTCGCTGACGGCCCAGCACGGCAAGGTTCCGCCGCCGACCACGACGACATGAACGTCCTCGAGAGAGTTCGTCGGAATCAAGGCGTTGTCCTCCGCGGCGAAATAACTTGCCCAAGGCTCGATACCCTCTTGGGCCAGTGCCTCGTATTTGTTCGGCCGCGGGCGGTCGCGCCATCGCCTGGCCGTCGCGCGGCCGCTCTCGGCCATCCATTCTCGCAGCGACTGCTTGGTCGCAAAGCCCTCACGGGTGACCAGATCCTGCGCGGCAAGCGGATCCAGGATGAGCGTGGCGCCGGCGCCGGGGCGCAGGCCGGATAGCACGGCAGCCACCTGCTCCCTCCATGTTGGGCGGATTCCCGCCGGGACCATGACGAGGCTGCGAACCATCCCGAAGATGGTCGCGGTGCTCTCCGAAGGTGCGTATCCGTACTGGACGTGGAGCGGTTCCCAGGGTGATCGCTCCTCGTTTTCCGCGAAAGTGAGGTTGGTGAGGGCGAAGGGGCTTCCGAGCGAGCCGACGTAGCTTACACCGGGCTCCGACCCGCCCTGCAGATTCTGCGAACCAAGGCCGTAGGCGCGTCCAATGGCGGAATTGACCCGGCTGTACGGTCCGAGCGCGCCGATTCCGGCATTCGCGCCGATCTCGTCGCGCACCGGCCCGTTGAGCACCACCATCCGGCCGATCGAGGATGTGCTGCTGTGCCGCGCGGTGTATCCGCTGGAGAACAGCGCGAGAATGGTGGGAAATTCGGCGGGCGTCGCGCCAGCCATGACTGCGTTGACCGCCACCTGCTCGACGGTGAAGGTCCAGAACGGTCGGGTTTTGGTGCCGCGGATGCGGCCGACGATTTCGTCCGGCCGATGGCTGGTGCCGGCAAGCATCGCGGCGACGCGCTCGGGGGTGGGCAGCACGATGGGCAGGCCGTCCGTCCAGCCGTTGTCGAGAAATATCTGCCGCACGGCGTCTTCCGACGATGCCTCGGTGATGCGGGGCTGCGCTTCCTCTGCAGACCCGCTGCTTGCGTCTTCGGCGGAGAGCGGATGCGTGAGATCGTCCAGCAATTCGTCGAGGAAAGGCTTGCCGGTGACGGGATCGCGGCCTTGGATGGCCTCGCGGAACTCGCTCGATTTGCGCCCGCGTACGGGAGATGGCAGGAACACATGCCGTAGTCCGGGCACGCCGGCCATTTTCGAGGCGGAGGCGACGAGACGCGCAAAGGCCTGATCGTGAACGGCGACGGTCGGAACCCGGTAATCGCTTTCCAGCCTGACGGCGTGGTTGGTTACCGCCGGCGCGCACATGCTGCACAGGCCGAGCGCGCATATGGCGAAGTCGCCTTCTTTCGCGATCCGTTCGTAAATCTCGGGAGCCGGCTCAACGATGTCGGCCAGCTTGACGGTCCTGACCGTTACCGAAGGTTCGCGCGCCCGGAGCTGCCCCGATAGCTCGGCTAGAAACACGTCGGAATTGTCATAACCGGCATCCAGGAGGAACACCGTCCGTCCGGCAAGGCTCTCCGGCCTGTCCGCCATGCTTTTGCGATCGGTCCGGGGTGCGATTCCCGCGGGGCTCAGCACTGTGACGACGTTACTCATGGGATGCGGCGCTCCTCTCTTCGGTCGCTCGAGGCGGCACGTAGGCAATTGCGTCGCGGGCTGCCTGCCACGTGCGATCGGAGGTTGGCGTCCGCGCTTCCTCCAGAACATGCGCGGCCAGGCCGCCGGAGCGAGCGACCGCGGCGATTCCCGCCAATGAACCGCGCGGCAGGCCCGCATCCAGGAGAACCGCCGCCATAGCCCCGGTGACATTGCCGACGATATGCCGCCCGACCTCCTCGTCCAGCACCGCGGACAGGCGGCGGAGCGCCTCCTCATGCGGACCGGAGGTGCCTACCAAGGCGGCAAGCTCGAGCAGCCGCACGGCGCGCGGGTCGCTCGTAGCGTGGCTGCCGTGACCGAACCCGGGAACGGCGGATCGCCGTTCCCGATGCGCGCGCACCACGTTGCGGAGATATGTGTCGCTGTCTGGCTCGTCCGAGACCGCTGCCGCCAGGATGTCGCCGCAGGCCTGCGCGCTCCCGGCATATTTATCGCCCACGGTGAGCAGTCCGGCGGCAATGGCCACCGAAGGGACCGCGGGCTGCGCCCCAGCCGTTACTCGCGCGACGAGTGTGCTGGCGTTGATCCCCGCCTCCATCAGCGTGACAAGGCACGCATCGAGAACCGATGTCTCGGCCTGGCTCGGCAGACGGCCGCACAACAGCAGATAAAGCATCTCGCTGAAGGAGCGGTTCCCGACGAGATCGCGGGTCAGGTCGAAACCTCGCACGGTCACGCCATCGGCCGAATGCTGTGAGATCGCGGTGGTGAGCGTCATTGCTTTCGTCGCCTGGGGGGACTCCTCGATGGACGGTCAGTTCCGCAGCTTCGCGGTACCGACCATCACCACGCCGCGCTTTCCGCTCGCTGTGAGTTCTCCCGCCGGTGTCACCTCGACCACATAATCCTCGTCCGGATAGATCGGCGCGACGAACTTCACCTTGATGGCACCGCGGGTGAGCCAATCCTCTCCATACAGGGCGAGGGCGACATCGTTGGCATAGCCCTGCACCATGAGCCCATGTGCGAGCGTGCCCTCAAAGCCGCGCTTCTTCGCATAGTCGAGGTCGTAGTGGATGATGTCCTTGTCACCGTTGAGAACGCCGTATTGATCGATCTTTTCCTGCGTGACCGTGTATGTCCTTTGCATCTTCTTCTCTGCTCCTGTCACGCCGCCGCGGCGGCTGCCCTCGGGAAGGTACTGGTGTTGACCGCGGTGGCGATCAGGCCGCCATCCTCCTCCGACCTGAACGTCACGGAGTACTGGATATATTCGCGTCCGCGTTTCTCGAACTTTGCCTCGATACGTCCGTCAGCGACGATCTTGGTGGCAGTGTTCGCGGGCAAGACGCGGTGGAACTCGAAATCGTTGGCTGCCATGATTCCGCCCTGTGCGGGAGGATATTTGCGGTACAGAACCGCCATCAGATAGACGCACAGCACCGAAGGCAGCGCGAAAGGCCGGTCAGGATCCGCATCGACGGAAACCGCATATTCGCGGATCACCTCCGGCGTCAGGGTGAAGCGCAGTTCGGGGAGCGGATCGTGGATGACATATTCCTCGAACCTGGTTCCCCGTACCTCTCCCTCTCGAGGCTTTACGTCAGACGGTCGCATTATCTTTCACTCCAGTTTTCGTTCCAATTGCCCCCGCGGAGATCAGCTCCCGGATGTATTCGTCGCTGTAGCCGCAGAGATCCCTGAACACGTCCTGCGTGTTCTCCCCCAATGCCGGCGGGTATTCGAGAGGGCGGCGGCCTTCATATTTGAAAGGATTTCCAAGAAACTCGAGCGTCGCACCCGTCTCCCGGTGCGTGACGGTCTCGACCATTTCCCGCAGCTTCGCGACCGGCTGGGTGACGGCTTCCTCTACGTTGAGGACCGGGGCGACCGGCACCCGCGCTTCGGCGAAGATCTTCAGCCATTCCCCGGAATCGCGCTCGGCGATCCTCGCCGAGATCAGCTCAGAGAGCGCGCTGGCATTGTCGAACCGCGCAGCCCGCGTGGCGAAGCGCGGGTCCTCCGCCAGTTCAGGCATTCCCAGCACCCGGCAGAATGCGCGCCAGAACTCCGTGCCCGTCGGCGACACTGCCAGATATCTCCCGTCGGCTGCCCGAAAGGCTTCGCTGGGGGTGGTCATGGGACTGCGCGAACCGAGCGGGCCAGGGACCACACCGGAGACGAAGTAATTCTGCGCCTGCCATGCGAGCAGCGCCAGCTGGCAGTCCAGGAGCGACACCTGCACGCGCGATCCGCGGTTCTCGGTCCGTCCGGCGAGCGCAGAACTGGTCGCCAGCGCGAGAAAAGCGCCGCCCGCGAGGTCCGCGATCTGGTAGCCGACCCGTGAGGGCGGGGCTCCCTCCTGGCCGGTTATGGACATTACGCCGCCGAGCGCCTGTGCGATCAGATCATAGGCGGGCGAACGCGCATATCCGTCGGAATCGTGCAGTCCTATCAACTGGCCGACGCAGATGCGCGGGTTGATTTCCCTGAGCCGCTCATAGTCGATGCCAAGCCGCTTCGGCACGTCGGGCGCGTAGCTGTATATGACCGCGTCGGAGACTTTGACGAGGTCATAGAAGGCCGCGATGCCCTTCTCGTGCTTGAGGTCGATCACGACGGACGACTTGCCGCGATTGACCGAGAGAAAAAACGAGGAATCGCCCTCGAACATATAAGGGGGGATGGCGCGCGCCGGATCTCCTGTCGGTGTCTCCACCTTGATGACCTCGGCGCCAAGCTGGCTCAGGAGCTGGCCGGCGAACGGTCCGCCAAGGACCCATGTCAGGTCCAGTACCCGCATAGACTCCAACACTCAGGTCTCCTCCCCTGACTGCCTAGGCGGTCTGTATGTTCCGTTCAAAGAAACACATGATCGCCATCAACTGTAACAAACGCTAGGCTTATCGCGACATCGTGTCAACAGCGGCGTCGGCATCTTCGATCTTTCTCTGAAATCCGTATGATAAATTATTTGAAGAAAATGAAGAAATATGGCGCAAATATCCGATATTCAGCCAAAAATATCAAAAATCAGGCTAAGATATAATGCGCATAATTGAGATGCGAATTGCGCGCTCAAGAATGATTGGCCAAAGGAGGAGGGCTTGCTTTTTCGGTTCGCTGAACGGAACGAATGGATGTGATTATCGCGAGAGCGACCCCGAGAGCTGCTCCCCTGCGGCGCGCACGAGGGGCACGAAGCCAGCGAATTCAGATTCGTGCCGGACCGAGCCGAGTACACCCACCGCACCTACGGGCTGGCCTGCCCGGAATACTGGCGCCGCGATAGCGATCGCGTCGGGGTTCACTTCGGCGCGGGAGAGGGCGACCCTGGCGCTGCGGATGCGCTCAAGTTCCGATTCGAGGTCTTTGCGAGGAGGCGCGGATGCTCCGCCTTCCGCGGGCAGCCGGTAGTCGATAATTTTTTGCCGCAAGTCCGGTTCGAGGAATGCGAGGATGGCCTTGCCGCTCGCTCCGCTGTGCAGTGGGCGGGGCCGCCACAAGGCGACGGTGAGCCGGATCATCGCGGCTCCCTCCATCTGGTCTACAAAGATGCGCATCGTTCCGACCCGGACTGACAGCGTCGCCGTTTCGCCGGTGCGATCGCGCAGCTCGCGCAGTATGGATGCGCCGGCCGCATGCCATACGTGGTCGTATTCATAGGAAGCAGGCAGGCCGAGTTCGGCGATGGCGCGGCCGATCCGGTATCGCTGATCCGCGGCGTTCGCCTCGACCAATCCCCGGGACACCAGCGATTGAAGAATCCGGTGCACGACCGCCTTCGACAGGCCCAGCGAACGCGCGATGTCGCTTACTCCAAGCGTCCCCGGATTCGAGAGGAACATCAGCAGCACATCCGCGACGCGCTCGCCCCCAAGTGTGCCTGAACCTATGGTCGTTCCGTTTGCAGGAACATTTTGTTTGTTTGAACCGCTCATGGGGCTACCGCCAACTGTTTGTTGCAGACCTGAAGTACGTTGGTTATATAATATGCGAGACGGTGACAATAAGATAGTCGGAAGAACCATGCCTCGCAGCGGACGTCCCAAGGCCAATCTGGTGCTGACAGCCGCAGAGCGTTCGCAGCTAAGCCGATGGGCGCGCCGGCCCACCACGCCCCAGAGCCTGGCGATGCGGTCGAAAATCGTGCTGGCCTGCGCGCAAGGTGCCGACAACAAGACGGTGGCCCAGCAATTGAGATGCTCGGAGAACACTGTGGGAAAGTGGCGTGCGCGTTTCCTTGCGGAACGCCTGGACGGGCTGCGCGACGATCCACGTCCCGGGAGGCCGAGGTCGATCGGTGCCGATCGGGTAGCCCAGGTGATCGCAATGACTTCGATGCGGCCACCGAAAGCGACGCACTGGACCTGTGCGGCTATGGCGGAACGGATGGGACTTTCTAAGACGACGATTGGCAGGATCTGGCGGGAGGCGGGGATCACGCCCCTTCGCAGGCCGGATCGGCGTCCCGCTCCCAGGGATGATTCCGAAAATCGGGCGCCGGTTTGTCTAAAGAATAGCGTTCCACCAAGCAGATAGAGCGGAATGATTGCATTCCACCCCTCCCGGGTCGCCCGGAAACCGGTCGCCTTGAGCGTGAAGAGACGGTCGGCGCGGTTCGTCCTCTAACTCCGCCGCCTTCCATGCGTTTAGCGTCGGGCGCAGAGCCTTCTCGCAGCGTGCGAATGAAGGCCTGGGCGTGCTCTTCTTCGGCTCAACGATACTTATCAAAATGAATTTTGGTTCATAGTGCCGTTTCTTGTCATGAGCTTGACACGGTTTCAGCTAGGGACTAGCGTTTACATCAATAAAAAGAGATCTATGTTTCGCTCATAGAAACAATCTTCCAGGCGTATCGTAGGCGCGGGTTGTGATCCGGGAATCGTCGGAGACCGGATTGGGAAGAGGTCCCGGCAGCGCGGATTTTGCCGATGGTGTCGGGTGCGGCACAGCTGGCGCGGCTGCGATCCGGTTTGCGGGTAACCGGAGCCGCACGGAGAGGAACGACTCGCTATTCTTGCAGGGAGGCAGGTAAATATGCAGGGGAAACGATCGGGACATTCCGGGGTGCTCGTCGCCCTGCTGGCGGGCGCGCTGGCGGTGAGCGCGTGCAGCGAGGAGGGCGGTAACGCCGAGCGCATCTATGTTCGGTCCATGAACGGCGACGCCATGGCCATCGCGGGCCTGAACGCGCAGGTCTCGGGCGGCTTGAACACCAAGACGTTCAGCGCGCAGATTCTCGAGCCGTTGATCTTCCTGTCCGGCGAATCCAAGCTCAGCCCCGGCTTGGCGGAGAGCTGGGAACTCAGTGAGGACGGGCTGGAGCTGACGCTGCATCTGCGTGAAGGTGTGACCTGGCACGACGGCAAGCCGTTCACCGCGGAGGACGTCAAGTTCAACTATGACGAGATCATTCCGCTTCAGGTTTACGGCGCCCAGCTCTTCGAGCGGATTGCCTCGGTGGACATCAAGGACGAGCACACTGTCGTCATACGCCTGTCCAAGGCGTTCGGCCCACTGCTGGAGACCATAGCCACGCAGTTCATCATTCCCAAGCATCTCTACGAGGGCACCAACTACGTCACCAACCCCGCCAACAAGGAGAAGATCGTGGGGACCGGCCCGATGATGTTCTCCTCCTACACGCCTGGTCAGGAGATCGTGCTGGTGAAGAACCCGAATTACTGGGGCGGCGAGGTGCAGGTGGACAAGGGCGTGTTCACCCAGATACCCGATCCCAACAGCCGCGCGGAGGCGCTGTTCTCCGGCCAGATCGACGAAGCATTGCTCGACCCTTCCAAGGCGGCCCGGGTCGCCGAGACCGACAATCTGGAAATCCTGACGGCGGGATTCTTCCCCGAAGCGCAGGTGGTCAGCTTCAATGCACAGTCGGAATATCTCAAGGATGCCGCCGTGCGCCGCGCGGTGTTCGCGGCGATGGACAGGCACGAGCTGGTCAAGACGGCGCTCTCCGGGGTAGGGACGCCGGCGAACGGATTTTTCCCTGACAACCTGGACTGGGCGGTCAATCCGGACATCAATTTCGACCGCGACTTTCCGCACGACCTCGACGCCATCAACAAGGTTCTCGACGATGCCGGTTTCCCCCGCGGTCCCGACGGCATCAGGTTCACCCTACGGCTGCAATATCTCTCGTCGTCGCCCGACACCGCCTTGATGGTGGAACTGATCGCGTCGCAGCTGGAGGAGGTCGGCATCGCGTCCAAGCTCTCCGGCGATGCGAGCGCGGTCTACACGGAAAACACCTACAGGAAGGGCGATTTCGATCTCGTCTTCGTCAGGACCAGTCTCGGCGGCGAGCCCAGCATCGGCATCACGCGCTGGTACGCCTGCAACGACCGGAAGCTGGATTCGGCCAACCCTTCGGGCATCTGCGATCCGGAGATTGACGCCGCGGTGGATGCCGCACTCGTCGCCCCCGGCCAGGCGCAACGCGGCGAGGCTTACAAGGCGCTGCAAAAACGCGCCAGGGAGGTGATGATCCACGCGCCTCTGGTGTGGTCGATCACCGGAAACCCGGTGATCAATACCTCGCGCTGGAAGGGGCTCGACAACCCAGATCCCCTCGTGGACCGCAAGCCTTGGCTGACCATGCAGCTGGTCAAGTAGGAAAGGAGGCATCACATGGCTATTTTCGAGATGATGGATCCGACGATGCAGCCGGCGGCTTCCGCGACCGGACTGGCGCCGCGGCCGGCCGACCTGCGGGGCAAGCGGCTGGTGCTGATGGATAATGGCAAGCCGAACGCCGATCGGTTGCTCAAGGAAATCTACGCAATCCTCGAGCCGGAATTGCAGCCGGCGTCCGTTACCTGGAAGACCGTGCCCACTACATTTCCGGCTTCGGACAAGCTGCTCGACGAGATCGCCGCCGAATGCGATCTCGTCATCGAGGCGGTCGGGAGCTGCGGTTCCTGCAGCGCGGCGAGCGTGGCGGACGTGATCCTGATGGAGCGCCGCGGCGTTCCCTCCGCGGCGATCTGCACCGACGCACTCAAAGCAGCCGCGGACTCGATGGCGCGGATCCAGGGGATGCCGGGTTACAGATACGCCGTCATTCCGCATCCGATGAGCAGCATAGACCCCGAAACCGTCGCCCGGCACGCCAGGACCGCTGCTCCGCAGGTGCTCTCCATCCTGAAAGGCGTCATGTGACCGCGCTGCAAGAAACCCTGAGGCCGGACGACCTGACGGACGCGATCGAGGCGTGCTTCGAGCGCGGATGGACCGATGGGCTGCCGGTGGTTCCTCCGACGCCAAGCCTGGTCCGGCGCTTCCTGGACCAGACCGACCGAGATCCGTCGGAGGTCATCTGGTCCATGCGGCAGGTCAGGCGCGGATGCACGGTCGAGGCGGCGGCGATCAACGCGGCGATGGCCGGCTGCCGTCCCGAATATTTCCCTGTCGTCCTCGCCGCCCTCGAGGCAGTCATCGACGAGGGCTGGCCGGGAAACGGCGGGTGGCAGAGCACGACGGGCGGCGGGCCGTTGCTCATTGTCAACGGGCCGGTGCGGCGGGAACTGGGCTTCAACAGCCGAGGCAACATATTGGGGCCGGGCTTCCGCCCCAACGCCACCGTCGGCCGGGCCATCCGGCTGATCATCATGAACGCATACGGGGTGCGTCCGCACGATCTCGACCAGGCGGCACACGGGATGCCAGGCAAATACAGCCTGTGTGTCGCGGAAAACGAGGAGGAATCCCCCTGGGAGCCTCTTCACGTGGAACTGGGCCATGACGCGGCGACCAGCCTCGTCTCCGCCGTGCACACACGCAGCACCGAGCATATCCACAATAGCATTGCCGACGACATGCGCGCGGTTCTGAACGACATCACCGACACGGCTTCGAGGACGGGGGCGATGACAACGAACCGACGCGTTTCGCGGCGGGTGGTCGTCATCATCGGTCTCGAGCACGCGCGGAAATTCGCCGCCGCGGGCTTCGGCAAGCGCGATGTCAAAGAGTACATCGCCGAGCATAGCGGACGTCCGGCGGGCCAGTTGCGCCGCAATGGACGTGGCGGGGCCATCGAACCCGCGACTCTGCCCGACGATGCGAGCGTCAGGCTCATCGAATCCCCGGACGATGTGGTCGTCGTGGTAGCCGGCGCGGGCAATGCGGGGCTGACCACCGTTCTCCAGACGCTCGGTTTCCCGCCCAAGACGCCTGGCACCGCCGTCGTGCGCCAGACCGGGACGCGATCAGGTTAAACGCCATCCCGCTCTATGGCTCTTTTTGAGCGGGATCCCGAAAATCGGCACCTGCTTTTTCGGGATCTGCGTCAGGTACACCGCCGCGCGCCAAAAAATTCTTCCCGTCCGGTCACGCGTGGATTTCCATCCCTGTCCCAACAGCATGTTCTTGCCGAAGAATGCCGGGAGGGGTTTACTTCCATCGCCGATGGAAGGTTCCATTCACGGAGTTGACCGATGTCCGATCTCGCGCTTTCCCGCCGCGCCCTGCTTCAGGGCACGGCCATGTTGCTTGCCTCGACCGCGATGCCGGGATTCGTGCTGGCGCAGTCGTCGGGCGGGCGCCTCGTAGTCGCAGCCGATTCGGAGCCGCGAAACCTCAACCCAGCCATCGTCGCCTCCAACGGCGTGTTCTTCATCGCCAGCAAGGTCATAGAGCCTTTGGCCGAGGCTTCCTTCGAGGGGCAGGACGGGCTGGAGCCACGCCTCGCAACCTCATGGGAAGGCTCCGCCGACGGCTTGTCGGCGACCTTCAAGCTGCGCGAGGGCGTGACGTGGCATGACGGCACGCCCTTCACCTCCGCCGATGTCGCTTTCTCGGCGCTCAAGATATGGAAGCCGCTACAAAACCTTGGCCGGCTGGTCTTTGCCAATCTCGAGGCGGTTGATACGCCCGATGAGCATACAGCGGTCTTTCGTTTCTCCAAGCCGACGCCGTTCCAGCTGATCCGCAACGCGCTGCCGGTGGTTTCCAGCGTCGTCGCCAGGCATATCTTCGAGAAGGAAGCCGATATTGCCGCCAGCCCGGCCAACAACCAGCTCGTTGGCACGGGACCGTTCAAGTTCCTCGAATATAAGCAGGGCGAATATTACCGACTCGGGCGCAACGATGCCTATTGGGGAGAGGCCCAGCCGAAGCTCGATGAGATCGTGTTTGCCGTGCTGCCCGACCGCGCGGCGGCGGCTGGTGCGATGGAGGCGAACGAGATTCAGCTCGCCGCGTTCAGCCAGGTGCCGCTTTCAGATCTGGCGCGAATCTCCAAGGTGGACGGCATAGAGGTCTACACCAGGGGCTATGAGGCGCTGACCTACCAGCTCGTGGTGGAGATCAATCACCGCCGCAAGGAATTGGCCGATCTCAAGGTCCGCCAGGCGATCGCGCATGCCATCGACAGGGATTTCGTCGTAAAGACGATCTTCCTCGGCTATGCCGCAACCTCGACCGGCATCGTGCCCAGAAATGCGCCGGAATTCTATAATCCCGACGTGCCGGTCCATGAGTTCAGCGTCGAAAAGGCCAATGCGCTGCTGGACGAGGCGGGCTATGCGCGCGGCGCGAACGGAGTGCGCTTCTCGTTGCGGCTGTTGCCGGCGCCTTACTTCACCGAAACGCGGCAGTTCGGCGACTATCTGCGGCAGGCGCTGGCTGCCGTCGGCATAGATGCGGTTCTGGTGAACAACGATTCGGCGGCGCACCAGCAGGCCGTCTACACCACGCACGATTTCGACCTCGCGGTGGCGCCGCCGGTTTTTCGCAACGATCCCGCGATTTCGACCACCATCCTCGTCAGAAGCGGCACGCCGGACGGGGTGGCGTTCTCGAACCAGGGCGGTTTCGTCAATCCCGAGATCGACGCGCTGATCGACGAGGCGAACGTTACCGTCGACGTTGCCGCGCGCACGGAGCTTTTCAAGCGGTTCCAGGTGCTGGTGGCGGAAAACTTGCCGCTCATAAATGTCGCCGAATGGGGCTTCACCACCGTGGCGCGGACAAGCGTAAAGAACGTCTCCAACAATCCGCGCTGGGCGGTTTCCAACTGGGCGGATGCCGAACTGGAATCGTGATAGGCTCGGGCTTGTCCCGACGTTACGGTCTTGAATGCAACGCGCCTTCCGCATGTTCAGACGCAGGCTGGTCAGCAGCATCCCGGTGTTGCTGATCGTCATTGTCGGTACGTTCTTCCTGCTTGAGGCAGCACCTGGCGATGCCGCGGATGCCTACCTGTTGACGATGGGCGGCGGTGACGCCGCGCTGGTGCAATCCTTGCGGGAAAGCTACGGCCTCGATCAGTCGGTGACTGCCCGGCTCTGGCTCTACGTCACCGCCCTTGCGCGCCTCGATCTTGGCTGGTCCGTCACCTTCAACCGGCCGATCGCCGGCCTCATCTTCGACCGGCTGCCCAATACGCTTTGGCTGATGGGTAGCGCGGTGGCGCTGTCCTTCAGTGTCGGCAGCCTGCTCGGCATCGTTGCCGGGGCGCGGCCCGGCAGCCTGCGCGACAAGCTGCTTTCGACTGGCTCGCTGGCGCTCTATGCGGTGCCGAGCTTCTGGCTCGGGCTGGTGCTGAGCGTGGTCTTCGCCGTGCAGCTTCGTTGGTTTCCGACCTCGGGCATTGAGACCATAGCTTCCGGCAGGACCGGGATTTCCCGCGCGCTCGATGTCGCGCACCATCTGGTGCTGCCCGTGGCGGCGCTCGGTTTCATCTATCTCGCACTGTTCCTGCGTATGATGCGGACCGGCATGGCAGAGGCGTGGCGGCAGGATTATGTGCTGGCGGCCCGCGCCAAGGGGTTGGCGCGCGGGCGCATTGTGCTGCGCCACATCGCCCGCAACGCGCTGCTGCCGCTCGTTACCATGCTCGGGTTGCAGTCGGCCTCCATGATCGGCGGCAGCGTCGTCATCGAAAGCGTGTTCGCCATTCCCGGATTCGGGCGGCTAGCGCAGGAGGCGGTTGCCGGGCGCGACGCGCCGCTGCTGGTCGGCATCATCATCGTCAGTGCCATTCTGGTGGTGGCGATCAACCTCGCGGTGGACATGACCTACGCGCTGCTCGATCCGCGCGTGGGCGCCTCGGAAGCATCGGCATGAGCTTTTTCGCCCGTTTCATGCGCTCGCCGGAAGGCGTTGCCGGGCTGGTGCTGCTGGTCCTGCTGGCGTTCGTCGCGGCAGTCGCTCCGGTCGTCGCGCCGGGCGATCCGCTGGCGATCAAGGGGCCGGCGCTGCTGCGTCCATTTGCCGATCCGGCCTTCCCGCTGGGCACCGACAGGCTCGGCCGCGATGTGCTGGCCGGGCTCGTGCATGGCTCGCGGGCCTCGCTGATCGTGGGACTAGCCGCGGCGGTCATGGCGATGGTGGCGGGGGCTGCCGTGGGAACGATAGCGGGCTTTGCCGGGGGGGTGCTGGACGAGGCGCTGATGCGCGTCGTCGATGCGTTCCAGATCGTCCCCAGCCTGCTTCTGGCGCTGGCTTTCGTCAGCGTGACGGGCGCGTCGCTGCCGGTCGTCGTCGTCGCCATCGCGCTCGGCGCGTGGACCGGCCCGGCACGGCTGGCGCGGGCCGAAGTGCTGTCGATCCGCGAACGCGACTATGTCGCGTCCGCGCGGGTCATCGGCATGCATCCGGCGGAAATCGCGTTCCGGCAGATATTGCCCAACGCGCTGCCGCCGGTTCTGGCGCTCAGCTCGGTGATCGTCGCCAATGCCGTCCTGATCGAGGCGGCGCTTTCCTTCCTCGGCCTTGGCGATCCCAACATCGTCACATGGGGATCGATGATCTCGGAAGGGCGCAACGTTCTGCGCTCGGCGCCCTTTCTTTCTGTCATCCCTGGTATCGGTCTCGTGGCGACCGTCCTTGGCGTCTATCTTTTCTCGGAAGGGCTTGCGGAGGCGTTGGCGGGCCGGAAGGCACGCTCATGAGCGCGCCGCTGGTTACATTGCGCGGGTTGACCGTCACCTATCCCGGAGGGCGCGCGCCTGCCGTCGCGGATGTGAGCATGGATATCGCCGCCGGCGAGCGGCTGGCCATCGTGGGCGAAAGCGGTTCGGGAAAGAGCACGATGGCGCTGGCGCTGGCCGGGTTGCTGCCGGAGGGCACGCAACTTGCGGGCCGGACCGACTGGCCGGGGTTCGGCCACGAGCCGCGCGCAGGGCGCGACATCGGCTTCGTGTTTCAGGATGCGAGCGCCAGCCTCAATCCGGTGCTGCGGATCGGTGAGCAGGTGGCGGAGGCCGCCCAGCACCATCTCGGCCTCAGTTGGGACGAGGCGTTCCCCTACGCGACCGGGCTTCTGGACCGCGTGCGTCTGCCGGAGCCTGAAAAACTGATGCGCGCCTATCCGCACCAATTGTCGGGCGGGCAGCGCCAGCGCGTCGCTATCGCGGCGGCTGTCGCCGCAAGGCCGAAGCTGCTGATCGCCGACGAGCCGACGAGCGCGCTCGATACCATCGTGCAGGCCGAGATCGTGGCGCTGCTGGACGGGCTGGTGCGGGAGGACGGCATGACGCTGTTGTTCATCACGCACGATATCGCGCTGGCCTCCGGTTTCGCGGATCGCATCGCGGTGTTCCGTCAGGCGCGGCTGGTGGAGGCGGGACCGACGCCCGCCGTGCTCTCGCTACCGAAGGAAGAATATACGCGCCGGTTGATCGCCAGCCATATCGACCTCGCCACGCCGCCGCTGATTGGCGAGGCGGCATGACGGCTTTGCTGCGTGTGAAAGGGCTATCGAAATCCTATGCCAGCGGAGGCCGGCGCGTCGCGGCGCTGGACGATGTGTCGTTCGACCTCGCGCCGGGCGAGACGCTGGGGCTGGTGGGGCCGTCGGGCAGCGGCAAATCCACGCTGGCTCGCGTCCTGCTGCGGCTGATCGAGCCGGATGCGGGCAGCATCGACTTTGCCGGAGCCGACCTTCTGGCGCTGAAAGGCCGCGCGCTTCGGTCGGCGCGCAAGCGTATCCAGATGGTGTTCCAGGACCCGCTCTCCGCCTTCAATCCGCGCGCGACGGTGGCCGAAGTGCTGGGCGATCCGCTCCGCATTCACAGGCTGGCCGGGCGACGCGACCGGCCATCCGCCATCGCGGCACTGCTGGAGCGAGTTGGGCTTTCGTCCGACCTTGCGGAGCGTTCCATCCATGCCGTCTCCGGCGGGCAGCGCCAGCGCATTGCGATCGCGCGCGCGATTGCAACCGGGCCGGACCTGATCGTTCTGGACGAGGCGGTGTCCGCGCTCGACGTGACCGTGCGCGGCCAGATTCTCGAGCAGCTTGTGGCCCTCCAGCGCGAGAGCGGCATCGCCTATATTTTCGTTTCGCACGATCTTGCCGTGGTTCGGGCAATTTCGCATCGCATAGCCATCATGGATCACGGCAGGATCGTGGAGCAGGGCGTGGCGCGCTATGTCGTCGCAAATCCGCAATCGGCGACCGGTAAGGCGCTGGTGGCCGCGGTTCCACATCTTGCCAGACAGGACGCCGGCAATGACCGATAAGAAACTGCTTCTGGATTTTCCGCCCTATCCGCCGGAAGCCTATGCGGGCCTGGCCGACCGGCTGAAATCCGTGCTCCGCACGCAAAACGACGTGCTTTTCGTGCAGGGCGAGGCAATCATTGCGCTGGAGGCGACAGCCGCCAGCCTCGCGGGATCGACAATCCACGCGCTCAACATCGTGACCAGCCCCTATGGCCGCTGGTTCGGCGAGTGGCTGCGGCGCGGCGGCGCGGTGGTGGCCGATTTGGAGGCGAAGGCCGGCCTGCCGATAAAGGCCGATGCCGTCGCGCAGGCGCTCAAGGCGTGGCCGTCCACCAATCTGGTCGCGATGGTGCACGCCGAATCCGCAAGCGGCATCCTTAATCCGCTGCCCGAAATCGCCCGGCTGGCGCGAGCCAATGGTGCGCTGCTGGTGGTCGATGCTGTGGCCTCGGTCGGAGGGCACGAGCTGGATGTGGATGCGCTCGGCGTGGACATAGCGGTGATCGGACCGCAAAAGGCGCTGGGCGGGCCGTCTGGCATCTCGGCGCTGTCGATCAGCAGGCGGGCATGGCAGATCATAGACCGGCACGACGCCCCCGTGCAGTCGGTGCTGTCGCTCATGGACCTGAAGCGGAACTGGCTCGACATCGGGCGTGGCGTGCTGCCGGGTATGCCCTCGGCGCTGGAGTTCCACGCGCTGGAGGCGGCGCTGGACAAGGTTGACGAAGAGGGCGTGGATGTGCTCATCGCCCGGCACGCGCTCGCGGCGCGGGCGACGCGGAGCGGCCTGCGCGCGCTGGGCGCGTCGCTTTGGATCGAGCCGGACAAGGACGCCTCCAACCTCGTAACCGCGGTGCGGGTTCACGAGGATATCTCGTCCGCAACGATCCTGCGGCATCCCGACAGCGTTGCGGCGGGGCTGGACGAGGCGGTTGGCGCGATAGCAGGCCGGGTCATCCGCCTCAACCATACCGGCCCGCGCGCGCGGCGCGAGATCGTGCGGGCGAACGTGCTGGCGTTCGGGCAGGCGCTACGCGCCGCCCGCCTGCCCGCCGATCTCGATGCCGCCGAAGCGGCGATTGCCCAGACTTATCGATAGACGCGCGTGCGCCTCGGCTCGCGCCTATTTCCTGACCGCCCATGCAGCCTCGGACGAGGCGGCGACCGTCACGTTGCGGCCGACGCTGATGTCCGCAAGGGATGAGGCTTCGACGTTGAGCCTTTGCGCCGGCGTCTCCACCACGATGGAGCGGTGCGAGCCGCGGAAAATGGCCTGGACCACCTTGCCTGACCATGACAGGCCGGCGGGCACCGTCTGCACCTCGCTGATGCGCAGGTTTTCCGGGCGCACCATGACCGTCACCGTCGCGCCCTTCGGTATCTCCGCGGCGGAGTGGCATTCGCCTGCCCAGCCCGGCCCCTCGACCGAGAGCCTGTAGATGCTTCCCCCGTTCGGCTTGCAGTCCTTCACCTCGGCATCGAGAAGGTTCGGGGTGCCGAAGAAGGCGGCGACCTGGCGGCTCTGCGGGCGGCGGTAGATTTCCTCTGGCCCGCCGGCCTGCAATATCTTGCCCGAATGCATGACGACCACGCGGTCGGACAGGGCCATCGCCTCGGCCTGATCATGCGTGACGTAGAGCGTGGTGATCTTGAGGCGCTGCTGAAGCTGGCGGAACTCGTCGCCCATCTGCGTGCGCAGGCGTGCATCGAGGTTCGACAACGGCTCGTCGAGAAGAAGGACTTCCGGCTCAAAGACCAGGGCGCGGGCTATGGCCACGCGCTGTTGCTGTCCACCGGACAGGGCGGGCGAGGGGCGCTCGGCATATTGTTCCATTTCGACGAGGCGCAACGCGCCCATCACGCGCTCCTTCACCTCCGCATCGGGCCGGCGGCGTATGCGCAAAGGATAGGCCACATTGTCGAACACGGTCATGTGCGGCCAGATCGCGTAGGACTGGAATACCATGCCCAGCCGGCGTCGCTCCGACGGCACGAAAAATTTCGCGTCCGCATCCGAGACGACGGTATCGCCGATGCTGATGCGTCCGCCGGTATTCTGCTCCAGCCCCGCCACCATGCGCAGCGTCGTTGTCTTGCCGCAGCCGGAAGGGCCGAGCAGGGTGAGGAACTCACCGCTCTCGATCCTGAGATTCACATTGTCTACGGCTGTCACCGTGCCATATGCGCGCGAGACGTTTTCAAGCGTTACCGATGCCATTCTTTTCGTTCCCAGGGCGGCCTTTGCGCCCGCTAGACTTTTGCTTTGCCCGCATAGCGGACACTAGAACTTGGTCGCCCTGTTCCTGACGATGAGGTGCTGGACCCAGCGAAAGACGATGACGAGCATCATCATCATCAGGCCGATGACGCTGACCTGCTCGGCATTCCCGGCCGTCCAGAGCTTCAGCAGTACGACCGACAGCACCTCCGACCCCACCGAATAGAGCAGGATCGAGGCCGACAGCTCGCGCATGATGCCGAAGAAGGTCAGCACCCAGCCGACGGCGAAGGCGGGCCAGGCCAGCGCCACGAGGATGCGGCTCATGGTTTGCAGCCAAGTCGCGCCGTGGACGCGGGAGCATTCCTCCAGATCGTAGGAAAGCTGATGGTAGGAGCCGCTCATGACGCGCGTGGCGACCGGAGTGCCGAGCGCGATATAGGCCAGCATCAGCGCCCAGATGGTGCCGTAGATGGAGATGGGGCCGGGCAGCAGGGCGAAGGCCCAGAGGAAGCCGATGCCGAGCACCATGCCGGGCATCATCCAGGGCAGCCAGGCCATCGTGTCGATCAGCCGCCGCCCCCGCCATTTCGTGCGGACGGAGATATAGGCGACGACCGAGCCGAGCAGCATCGTGGCCGTCGCGCCCAGAAGCCCGAGCAGCATGGTATTTCGCAGAGCGCGCCAGAATTCCGAATTGGAAAAGACTGCCCGGTAATGCTCCAGTGTCAGCATGTCCATTGTGTAGAAGCCGAAGAAGCGGAAGAATGACCCGAGCAGGAGCTGACCGACAGGCAGGACGACGGTGACGAAGAAGAACAGCACGCAGAAGGCGAACGTCACCCAGCGCCACGGCCCCAGTTCCGTGACGTTGGGCCGGTAGCCCTTGCCGGTCACGGTCTGGAAGCTGCGGCCGCGCAGCATCCGCCATTGCCACAGCACCAACAGGAACATCAGCCCGAGGATCGCGAAGGAGAGCGCCGTCGCATACTGGTAGTCCGGCGAGGCGCGGTGATTGATCGCCTCGTAGATCTCGGTCGTGATGACGGTGATGCCGGCGGGCGTGCCGAAAAACAGCGGCGACTCGAAGGATTCGATGCCGCGTATGAAGCTCAGCATGAACGAGCTGGTCAGCACCGGAAGCAACAGCACCAGCGTGATCTTGCGGAACGTGGCCCAGCGCGAGGCACCGCACATGCGGCTGGATTCCTCCAGCGAGGGGTCCATCGCCCGGAAGGCGTCGACGATGAACAGGAACAGGAACGGAATGGAATATTGGCACATGTGCCAGACCACGCCGCCATAGGAGTAGACGTTGATCAGCGGGTCCTGCGCGCCTGTCAGCCAGCGCCAGACCTGATTGATGACGCCGACCTGCGGGTTGCCGAGCATGCCCCACGCCATCGCCGTCAGCACGGGCGGGATGAAGAAGGGCAAGGTGATCAGGACTTCCAGCGTTGCGCGGTAGGGGGTGTCCGTTCGCGCGATAATCCAGGCGAGCAGCACGGCGACGCTGAGCGACGGGATCGTCTTGGCGAGCGAGATGCCAATGGTGTTGACGAGGATGAGCAGATTCTGGGTCGAGAGCATCTGCCGGTAGCCGTTGAGATTGAACTCGCCGGCCAATCCCGGAGGCGTGGAATGCAGGCTGCCATAGAGCAGCATCGACAGCGGGTAGATGGTCAGGAAGCCGAGGAACAGGATGAGCAGCAATATGCCGATGTTGCGCGGCAGCGTGCCACCGGTCAGTGCCCGCGTGAGGGCGTTGCCGCGAATGCGTGCGGCCTCCGTCGTGCCATGCGGCTGGTTATAGGCGACTGTCATGTCGCGGCTCTCCCTTGCGGATCGAAGCCGAGCCTCGGCGTGAGGCCGGCACCGCCCGCCGCAGCGGGCGGTGCCGGAGAGATCACGGATAGATTTCCTTGGCCTTGGCCAGCATCTCGTCCTGACGGCGCGAATCCGAAGTGCCGAGCAGCGTGGCGCTGGCGATAGGCTTCACGTCGTCCGGCAGCGTATCCGTCACGCCGTCGATGACCACGCCGTGGCCAAGCTCGGCATAGATTTTCTGCACGGTGGGCGAGCGCATGAAGTCGATATAGAGCTTCGCGGCGTTCGGATGCGGGGCGTTCTTGAGCAGCACGTTGCCGTAGAGCACGTAGGGAACGCCTTCCTCCGGCACGACCGCCTTCACCGGCAGGCCCTTGAGGCCCGGCGCGTCGGTCAGGATCACCGGAATGTAGATGGCATATTCGCCACGCGCGACGCGGCGCTGGGACTCGCGCTGGTCGCGGGTGAATACCAGTTCGTTCTTCGACAGCTCGCGGTGGAAGTCCTCGCCGATCTTGTCATGGGTGGCGAACCACCAGGCATAGCCACCGCCCGGTGCGCGCGGATCGTCGGAGAGTATCTTGCCCTTCCATTTCGGGTCGGCAAGATCGGTCCACTTGGTCGGAATCTCGTTTTCGGGCACGAGGTTGGTGTTGACGAGGATGCCGTAGGGAATCGTCATCACCGGCGCCATCGGCACGTCGAGCGTGAAGTCCTCGCGGACATTCGCTGTGCTGGGCAGGGAGGGGATCGGATCGACCGACTTGTCCTGCTCGTCATAGAGGCGGGTCTGCCCCTCGCTCGTGAACATGGTGTCGGCGGCGAAGCGGCCGGCCGCCTGCTCGACGCGCACGCGCTCGCGGATCTCGCTGGCCCGGGCTTCCAATATCTCGACATTGATGCCGTATTCGGCGGTGAAGGCGTCGGCGACTGCCTTGGTGCTCGGCTGGCCGACGAAGGCGGTGTAGAGAACCAGCGTGCCTTCGGCCTTGGCGGCCTCGACCACCTTGTTCCAGTCCTCGGCCTGCGCGAAGGCGGGCATGCTCATGGCCGCGACCGCCGCCATCCCGCCCGCAGCGGCAAGAACCGAACGCCGCGACCACAGCGCAGACATGTGTTTACCCGATCCGATTTTCGTCACGTCAGATTTCCTCCCTATGACTGACACGTCCAGACCGCCCCGATGACGGCCATGAACTCCTCCTGCGTCCTTCCTTCCCGCGCTACTTCCGCGACTGCGGGCTCTGCCTTGTCAGGCCGCCTGTCTCCCGCACATGCCCGCGTTCCCGCAGCCTGCCATCGTGTAGGCGGCGGCGGCCACGCAAGAAGGCTCCGGCGGACGCGGCAAGGCGAAAGCGGCTGACGGCGATGATTCCTCTCAAGACGTCTCCCGGCGTCCTGCCAATTTCCGATCCCCTGGACTCTCATCCGTGCGCCCATCGAAAAGCCGCCCGGCCACCCCTTCAAGGATGTCGGAATCCTAGCCAGTAGAATTGTTCTTTTTCGAGCGACTTGGAAAGCGCCGATTCCTTGCATTCACTTTTCGCGATTCACGAAAGATGGATGTGCTGTTAGGGTGGCTGAAGGTTCGCAGCCTTGGTGGATCGAACATGGATACGCTGCTCAACATCCACGCTTTCATTGCCACCGCCCAATCGGGCAGCTTCTCGGCGGCTGGCCGCAGGCTCGGCGTGGCGCCTTCCGTGATCACCAAGCGGATCAGCCGGCTCGAGGACCAGATGCGGACGAAGCTCTTCATCCGCTCGACGCGTCAGCTTGCGCTTACGGAAGTCGGAGAACGCTACCTGCCGCGCTATCAGGCAATCGTGCGCGAGGTGGACGAGGCGCTGGCCGGCGCGGAGGCCGCCGCCGAACAGGTGGAAGGACATTTGCGCATCAAGGCCCCGACGACGGTGACGGTCGCGTTCCTCTCCTCGATCCTCAGCGATTTCCAGGAGGAAAATCCAAATGTCACCCTGGACATCGCGCTGATCGACCGCTCGGTCAACCCGGCGGAGGAGGGATACGATCTGGCGCTGGGCGCCTTGCCAGCCACCTATCCGAATGTGATCGACGAGCCTCTATGTCCCTATCCGAGGCTGCTTTGCGCGGCGGAATCCTATCTGGAAAGGCGGGGCGTGCCGGTTCATCCGCGCGATCTGGTGAACCATAATTGCCTGACGTTCAACGCCATCGGCTCCACATGGTCGTTCGACAGCCCCCGCGGGCCGGTCAATGTCGAGGTGCATTCCTCGTTCAGCGCCAATGACACGCAGATCCTGCACGATCTCGCCTGCCGGGGGCGCGGCATAGCGGTGGTTGCATCCTATATCGCGCGCGATTCCATCGCGTCGGGCAGGCTGGTGCAGTTGCTTCCCGATTATCCGGTTGCGGAACTCTGGCTCAAGGCGCTCGTGCCGCAATCCAAGGCCCGCAAGCCGACCGTAAGAGCGTTGCTCAAATGGCTGCGCAGCCGCATGCAGCCGGTGCCGCCGTGGGATCGCATGTGCTGACACGGGTCTGTGGTGACACGCCGCGCCCGACCCCAGCTTTCTCGATTTACGAAAGGCAGAGGTATAATATAGCCTATTCAAATTGCCTCGCCCCGCAGCTAGACTGGAATTGAGGAGGAGCAGCTTCCCGTCACCGGCGGAGGCTTGCAGCCGGAATCGGTCCCTGATCGGAACGAGGCCGGATACCGGAGGATATAAAAGAGAATGACTGCCGATACCGGCATAGCCCCAAGCGCAGCCGAGCTGCTGTCCAACCGCCCGACAATCGCCTCGCTCAACGCGATAGATTGCGACGTTCATCCGCGCTCTCCGCGCCGCGCCGACCTGCTGCCCTATCTCGATTCGTACTGGCGCGACCTGTTCATGTCGCGCGACATCGACCATCTGGAACTGATGAGCTATCCGGAGGCGACCGATCCCTACAAGCTTCCGGGCTATGACGGCGCGAATGCGACCGTCGATACACTGCGAGCCCGGTTCCTCGACCCGCTGAACATCAAGGCTGCCATTCTCAACGTGGTCTCCGGCATCCATGCCGTCTACGATCCGTATCTCGCGGCCGTCCTGTGCGAGGCGACCAATCGCTGGCTGGCGGAGGAATGGCTGGCCCAGGACAGCCGCTTGCGCGGCTCGCTGCTGGTGCCCTTCCAGAACCCGGAAGCCGCGGTCGAGGAGATCGAGCGTTATGCGAAGGACGGACGTTTCGTCCAGGTGCTGACCATCGTCATGGGCGAAATGCCGCTCGGCCGGCGTACCTACTGGCCGATCTATGAAGCGGCCGCCCGCCACGGTTTCGCGCTCGGCGTTCATGCCGGCAGCAACTACAGGCACGCACCGACCCAGAGCGGCTTCCCATCCTATCTGGTCGAGGACCACATCGCCCAGTTCCAGGGTTTTGCCAATCAGGTCGCCAGTTTCGTCGCCGAGGGCGTGTTCGCCAAATATCCGGACCTCAAGGTGACGATGATCGAATCCGGCGTCACCTGGCTGCCAAGCCTGATGTGGCGCATGAGCAAGGACTGGCGTGGCGCGCGCATCGAGGTGCCGTGGGTGGACGAGATGCCGGCGCATATCGTCCGCCGGCATTTCCGCATGACGACGCAGCCCTTCGACGGGCCACGCGATGCGGCGGAGGCCGAGAAGGCGATCGCGCATCTGCTGGCGGACGATATGCTGCTGTTCTCGACCGATTTCCCGCATGATCATGCCAGCAACCGGGAAATCGAGCTGTGGCCAGCATCCTTGCCTGTCAATCTGACGAACAAGATTGCGGTGGAAAATGCACGCGCTACATATCAACGCATGGAGATCGGATCATGAACGAGATCGCGCGGGATATTGAAAAGAAAGTCTCTGCCAAGCTCGGCATCGTCGATTGCGACATCCATCCGGCGATGTCGTCGAAGGATGAGCTCGACAAATACATGCCGGTTCGTTGGCGTGAGCATGCACGCGCCTTTGGCGCGCGCACGGCGAGCCCGTTCAACGGTGCGATACCCTATCCGCGGCTGACGCCGGGCAACGGCATGCGCCGCGATTCATGGCCGCCGAACGGCGGTGCGCCTGCCTCGGATCTGCCGTTCCTGCGCGAGCAGCTGCTGGATCCGCTCAATATAGAGTTCGGCCTGTTGCAGGCACTCGGTCGCGGCGGACAGACCCTTACCCCCGGTCTGGGCGCGGCGATCTGCTCGGCGATGAATGACTGGCAGATCGACAAATGGCTCGATCCCGAGCCCCGGCTGCGCGGTGCGATCTCGGTTCCGCCGGAGGATTCGAAGGCGATGGTGGCCGAAGTGGAGGAGCGCCAGAAGGATAAGCGCTTCGTCCAGATCGCTATTCCGCCCCGCATGATGGAGCCGTCGGGCCGCCATCGCTATTGGCCGCTCTACGAGGTCGCTCAGCAATACAACCTGCCGATCAGCATGCATTCGACCTCGTTCGGCGTCCGGTCGAACACGGGCAGCGGTTGGGCCTCATTCTATATCGAGGAACATTTCGCTTTCGCCAATTCGGCGCAAAGCTCGCTTGTCAGCATGATCTTCGAAGGCGTGTTCGATGAATTCCCGAACCTGAAGCTGGTTCTCGTCGAGGGCGGTTTCGGCTGGCTGCCGCCGCTGATGTGGCGCATGGACCGCGAATGGGAGCGCATGCGCAAGGAAGTTCCGCATGTGAAGCGGCCTCCTTCGGAATATGTGCGGGAGAATGTCTGGGTCACAAGCCAGCCCATCGAGGAGCCGGAGAACAATCGCCATCTCTACGATGTGTTGCGCTGGATGGGCGCGGACAGGCTGATGTTCTCGACCGACTATCCGCACTGGGACTTCGATCACCCGGACTTCGTGTTCAAGGTGCCGCTGAGCCCGACGGAGAAGGCGGCGATCATGCGCGAGAACGCGGTGTCTCTCTACGGTCTGGCCTAGGCTCACCGAGCCGGAAACGGCTCGCAGACAAACTATGCTGAAAAGCCTGCCGCGTGCGCGCGGCAGGCTTTTTCATGCCCGGGGGAACGCTCATGCCGGGAATGAGCAGCCCCTCCAATACCGGGATGCCGTTTGCTTATGGCTTTATCCTGAATATGTTAATTGACATCACAAACCCGTGACCTTTTACTTTCCGCAGAAGCCGCCTTCTGGCGTCTCTACGGGAGGAGAAAATGCGAAAGATTATTGCCGCTGTCGCGGCCACTTTTCTTTGTGCGACGCCAGTGCTCGCGCAAAGCGACTTTCCGAATCAGCCGGTGCGCATCGTCGTGGGTTTCGCGCCCGGCGGCGGCATGGACACCATCGCCCGGATGCTCGGGGAAAAGCTGGCCGGTCCGCTCGGCCAGCAGGTCATTGTGGACAACCGTCCCGGCGCGGGCGGAACGATCGCCGCTGCCTATGCCGCCAATGAGCGGCCGGACGGCTACACGCTCTATCTCAGCGAGACGAGCGCGCTGATCGGCCCCGTCATCTACGACAATGTCGGCTATGACCCGATCACCAGCTTCGTACCGGTGGCGCATCTGACAACTGCGCCGATGGCGCTCGTCGCCAATCCGTCCCTTGAGGCCGGAAACATGGCCGAGTTCATCGAACTGGCGAAAGCGAAGCCCGGCGAATATTTCTACGCGACACCGGGCGTGGCGACCGTGCAGCATCTCGGCGTGGAAATGCTGGCCGCGGCGGCCGGTATTGAGCTTGAGGATGCACCGTTCCAGGGTGGCGCGCCCTCGGTGGCCGCGGTTGTCTCCGGCGAGGTTCCGCTTGCGATCACCAGCCTGAACGCTGCCGTGGCGCAGGCTCAGGGCGGCAAGGTGAAGATACTCGGCATCACCTCATCCGAACGTCTGCCCGATTTCCCCGACCTGCCGGCAATCAGCGAGACAGTCACCGGCTTTGCCGCTTCGCCCAGCCAGTTCCTGATGGCTCCGGCCAACACCCCCGCCGAGGTCGTGGAGAAGCTGTCCAAGGCTGTCGAGGAGAGTATGAACAATCCCGAGCTGGTGAAGGCGTTCTCCGCTCAGGGCTTCATCCCCAACTACAAGAGCGGGACCGACCTGGCGGCGGAGCTGCCGGCGACCACCGCGCAGTGGACGGAAGCGGCGAAGGCTCTGGACAAGACCAACTGAGCAATTGCCGGCCAATATGCATGGGGCCTCCTCCGTGGAGGCCCTGGCTTTTTCAGCGAGGAAATGATGAAGTCCGCTACTCCCGTTATCGGAATGATCGTGCCGCCCGCCGCCGGCGAGGTTCCTTCCGAAGCTTATGGCGTCTACCCGGAAGGTGTCCGCTATGTTGCGCGCGGGCTGGCGCTCGGCAAATTGACGATAGACGGCTATGGCGCGGTGATCGATCGCGTGGAGGAGCTTTCACGCGAGTTGCACGAGAAGGAAGGCGCCGACGCCATCGCGTTGATGGGCACGTCGCTCAGCTTCTTCCGTGGCAGCGGCTTCAATGAGGAACTGGTGCGCGTGATGAAGGCGGCGACCGGCCTGCCCGCCACGACGATGAGCAACGGCATCCGCGATGCGCTGCGGGCCGTCGGCGCGCAACGCGTCGCCGTCGGCACAGCCTACACCGACGAGGTCAACGCGCAGCTTCGCGGCTTCCTCGAGGTGAGCGGATTCGAGGTGCTGTCGCTGGAAAGCCTCGGTCTTGTCGAGGTGCCGGAAATCCATGCCGTCACGGAGGAACAAGTGGTGGCTCTGGGCGAGCGCGCTGCAGATCGCGCGAACGGCAAGGCCGATGCCGTGCTCATTTCCTGCGGGGGCCTGAAATCCACCAATCTGGCCCCGGAGCTGGAGCCGCGCGTGGGTGTGCCGGTGGTGGCCAGCGCCACGGCGGGCGTGTGGGCGGCGCTGCGGCTTGTCGGCATCAATCCCGCCACGGCCACGCTGGGCGCACTCGGCCGCGTTGCGGCCTGATATCGTAAAAAAGAAGAAGAGGAGGTAGGTATGCGGAAAATCCGGGGAATCCTGTCGGTAGCGGTCATGGCCGGCCTTGCGCTGGTAACTTCGCAGCAGGTTTCGGCGCAGTCCGGCTATCCCACCCAGCCGGTGCGGATCGTCATCGGGTTCGCTCCCGGCGGCGGCACGGACACCATCGCTCGCATGCTTGCGCAGAACCTGTCGCAGGTGCTTGGCCAGCAGGTGGTGGTGGACAACCGGCCCGGCGCAGGCGGGCTGATCGCAGCGGCTTATGCGGCAAATGAGAAACCGGACGGCTATACGCTTTATCTCAGCGGCACCTCGACGCTGATCGGGCCGGTGGTGCAGGAAAATCCGGGCTACGATCCGTTGAAAAGCTTCACGCCGGTTGCGAATGTGGCGATGAACCCGCTGGCGCTGGTGGCCAACCCGTCTTTCGAGGCGAGCACCATTGCGGAGCTCGTCGAAGCGGCAAAGGCCAAGCCCGGCGAGTTCTTCTATGCAACACCGGGCGTGGCGACGACGCAGCATCTGTTCGTCGAGATGCTGGAGGATGCGGCGGACATCGAACTTGAGGACGCGCCGTTCCAAGGGGCCGCTCCGTCGATCGCGGCGGTGGTGTCCGGCGAGATACCGCTCGCCATCATGAGCCTGAGCGCAGCTGCATCGCAGGCGCAGGGCGGCGCGCTCAAGATACTTGGCATCAGCACGCTCGAACGCCTGCCCGATTTCCCGGATCTCGCGCCCGTCGCCGAGACGATCAAGGATTTCAGCGCGCGGCCGACCATCAATTTCCTCGTCGCGCCCGCCGGCACGCCGGACGACATCGTGCAGACGCTGTCCGACGCCGTGGGCAAGGCGATGGAAGATCCCAAGATCGGCGACTTCCTCAAGCAGCAGGGGCTCCTGCCGCATTACCTGACCAGCGCGGAGCTCGCGGCCGAGTTGCCGGAGGAAACGGCGCGCTGGACGGCGGCTGCCGAGGCGCTGAAGGCGGAAGACAGATAAGGGCCGGACGTGCCCGGAAGGAACTCCGGGCGGGCGCAATTGGGGCGTGCCCGCGTCCGGACACTGTGTAACAGTCCCGAAGGAGGTAAAAATGCGTAAACTGATGAAGGGGATCCTCGCGGCGGGCCTGACGGCCGGCCTCGCGCTCGTCTCGGCTGCGGCCCAGGCGCAGGACTATCCGACGCAGCCAGTCCGCATCGTCATCGGCTTCGCGGCAGGCGGCGGCACGGACACCATCGCCCGCATGCTGGCCGACAAGATGGGCGGCGTGCTGGGCCAGCAGGTTGTGGTCGACAATCGCCCCGGCGCCGGCGGCGTCGTGGCTGCCGCCTATGCGGCAAATGAAAAGCCGGATGGCTACACGCTCTATTTCAGCGGCACCTCGACGCTGATAGCGCCGGTGTTCGTGGAAAATGCCGGCTACGATCCGGTGAAGAGCTTCGAGGCTATCGCCAACATCAACCAGACCCCGCTGGCGCTGGTTGCCGGCGCCGATTTCGAGGCCAACACGATCCCAGAACTGATCGAACTGGCCAAGAGCAAGCCGGGCGAGTTTTTCTATGCCACGCCGGGCGTCGGCACCACGCAGCATCTGCTTGTGGAGATGATGGAAACCGCCGCCGGCATCGAGCTTGAGGATGCGCCGTTCCAGGGTGCTGCTCCGTCCATCGCGGCGGTGCTGTCTGGCGAGATTCCGCTGGCGATCATCAGCCTGAGCGCGGCAGTGGAGCAGGCGCGCGGCGGCAAGATGAAGATACTGGGCGTCACCTCGCCGGAGCGGGTCCCCGACTATCCCGATATCCCGACCATCGGCGAGACGATCGAGGGTTATGGCGCGCTGCCGGGCAATTTCCTCGTGGCCCCTGCCGGCACGCCGGCCGAGATCATCAAGATCCTGTCCGATGCCGTTGGCAAGGTGGTCGCGGATGAGGAGATGGTGGATTTCTTCAAGAAGCAGGGATTGCTCGCGCATTACGTTCCGGCTGAGCAACTTGCCGTCCAGATTCCCGAGGAAACCGCAAAATGGACGGAGGCCGCGCAGGCGCTTCCGAAAAAGGCAAATTAGCAGGCGGACAAGGCAGCCGTCCGGCACGCAGGCCGCGGACCTCGGCGTCCGCGGCCATCGTCATTGAGTAGACCGAGGATGTCACGGCCATTGTGGTCGCTGGCGCGAAAGGGAGAAGAATGGAAGATCGAACAACAGAGCGGAGAGGCAACTATACCGACCTGATAGGCGGGACGGTGCTGTTTGCGATCTGCGCCGTCTTTGTGTTCGTGGCGTGGGGCTACGGGATCGGGAGGCCGGCACGGATGGGGCCTGGTTTCTACCCGTTCGCTTTCGGCATTGTCGGCATGGCGCTTGCAGCTGCAATCATGCTGCGCTCGCTGACAACCGAAGCGCCGAAAGGGGAGGCCGTGCGCGTGCGGCCGCTTCTGGTGGTCGGGATCGGCGTGGTCCTGTTCGGGCTGCTGATCGAGACGGCCGGCCTCGGCCCGGCCGTGTTCATCTCCACGCTTGTGACGGCCTTTGCGGACAAGGAAGCGCGCCTCGTTCCCAGCGCCATCCTGGCGCTCGGCATGACCATCGGCGTGTGGTTCGTCTTTGTCTATCTGCTGGGGCTTCCGATCCCCCTCGTTCAGGGATTGCGCTGATGGATCTCGCACTCAACGTCGCAGGCGGTTTCGCGCAGGCCTTCTCCGCCACCAACCTTCTCTATTGTTTCATCGGCGTGACACTGGGCACGCTGATCGGCGTCTTGCCGGGCATCGGCGCGATGCTCGGCATCTCGCTGCTGTTGCCGGTCACGTTCTACCTGCCGCCGGACGCGGCCATCATCATGATCGCCGGCATCTACTATGGCGGCGAATATGGCGGCTCGATCACGTCGATCCTCATCAACCTGCCGGGTTCGGCGTCCTCAGCCGTCACCTGCCTCGACGGCTACCAGATGGCGAAGAAGGGCAGGGCAGCTGTCGCGCTCTACGTGACGGCGATGGCGTCGTTCATCGCCGGCTCCTTCGGCATCCTGCTGATGACGCTGTTTTCGCCGCTCATCGCAAGCTTCGCGTTGTCGTTCACCTCGGTGGATTATTTCGCGGTCATGCTGCTCGGCCTGATCGCGTCCTCCACTGTCGGGCGCGGTTCGCCTCTGAAGTCGGTCGCGGCGCTCGTCGTCGGCGTGCTGTTCGGCAGCATCGGCACGGATGTGAATACCGGCCTCGCGCGTTATTCGATGGGCTTCCCGGAGCTGATCACCGGCGTCGGAGTCGCCGTGCTGGCGATGGGGCTTTTCGGCCTGCCGGAAGTCATCACCGGCGTGGGTGAGGAAGACGGGCACACGCAGGCCAAGCGGGTGCGCATCCGCGACATGCTGCCGACGCGCGACGAGGTGCGCCGCAGCGCGGCGCCTCTGGTGCGCGGCACCGGCATCGGCTCGCTGCTCGGCGTCCTGCCGGGCACGGGAGCCACAATCTCGGCGTTTCTGGCCTATTCCTTCGAGAAGCGCGTTTCGCGCGAGCCCCAGCGTTTCGGCCACGGTGCGATCGAAGGCGTGGTCGCGCCGGAATCCGCCAACAACGCTGCCGCGCAGACCGGCTTCATCCCGACGCTCACGCTCGGCATTCCGGGCAGCGCGACCATGGCGCTGATCCTTGGCGCGCTGATGATCCACGGCATTCCGCCCGGCCCGCAATTCATGACGGACCATTCCGATCTGTTCTGGGCCCTGGTCGCCAGCTTCTGGGTGGGCAATCTGTTCCTGCTGGTGCTCAACATTCCGCTGGTGGGCATATGGGTGAAGCTCCTGCAGATACCCTACCGCTACATGTTCCCCGCGATCGTCTGCCTGATCTGCGTGGGCGTCTACAGCGTGAACCTGAACACGTTCGACATATGGCTGGTGCTCATCATCGGGCTGGTCGGCTGCGGAATGCGCATATGCGGCTTCGAGGCCGCGGCCTTCCTGATGGGGTTCATCCTCGGTCCGCTGATGGAGGAGAATTTGCGGCGCGCCCTGCTTCTGGGACGCGGCGACTTCACCGTGTTCCTCAAGAGCCCCATCAGCCTGACCTGCTTCGCGCTGACCATCCTGCTGCTCGTATGGCCGTATATCTCGCGCTACCTGCGCCGGAACAGGATGGCCGAGGCTTAGCAGTCGCCCAGCCGGGTTCTGAAAACAGAACGCCGCCCGGACCGGGCGGCGTTATTTTCCAGGCATTGCCGACGAGAACAGATCGCCTCCGATGTCCTGTCTCTTTGTTTTTACGCAATTCCGAACGCAAAACCGCTTCACACTTTTGCTGGAATTGCTATCGCGCAGGGCTATCAGCCCTGCGCGAATTCCTCGATCGCTTCAGGCTTTATGGTGAAGCCCAGGCCGGGCCGCTCGTCCATTTCCAGCCAGCCGCCGACGGGTTCGATGAGATCGTCGGAGATGCGCTTGTAAGCCTCGATGGCGAGGTAGTGATACTCGCCCAGCGTGCCGTTGGAGACGCCGGCCTGAAGGTGCATGTTGTAGTGTATCCACGCGCCGCCATTGGCGATGGAGGTGTTGTAGCTGGCGCCCAGCGCAGCGATCTTCGCGCATTGCGTGAAACCGCCGGTGATGACGACATTGGGCTGGAGCACATCGACCGCGTTGGCCGCGAGCAATTCGCGGAAACGCACGGCCACGCCCTCGTTCTGGCCGCAGGCCAGCGGGATGCCCACCGCGCGGCGCAGTTCGGCCATGTGGCGGGTGTCGTTGTGGGTGACGGGTTCCTCGAAGAACTGGATATCCAGCTCCTCGATGGACTGGGCCAGCTTGAGCGCGTGGAAAAAGTCGAGGCTGCAATTCGCGTCGATATAGAGCTTCACGTCCGGCCCCACGGCGTCACGTACCGCCCGGAGGCGTCGGGCGTCCTCGGCGATGACCTCGTCGACCGTCTCGCCGCTGTCGCGGTTGCGCAGCGCGTTGTGGCCGACGGTCATCTTGAGGTTGGAGAAACCGCGCCCGACCCATTCCTTCGCGGCGGCGGCCAGCTCGTCGCGGGTGTAGAAATCGAAGCCGAAGGTGGCATAGGCGGGAACGCGCTTGCGCGCGCCGCCGAGCAGGCGCCAGATCGGCTGGCCGAGGATTTTGCCTTTCAGGTCCCAGATGGCGACGTCTATGGCCGCGATGGCGTGCGAGCCGATGCCGCTCTGGCCGCGCGGGGTCAGCGTCCAGTAGAGCTTTTCCCAGATCTTCTCATTGTCGAGCGGATTCTCCCCGATAATGGTGTCGGCAACCTCGTTGACAGCCGAGGCGACGATGTTGACGTCGCAGATCGCGCTGATGCCGTGGCCGACGAGCCCGTCATCCGTTTCGACTTCCACATAGCAGATCGACATGGTGGTCGACCTGTTGCTACCGGCGACATCGAGCGTCACCGGAATGACCACGGGGCGGGCTTGAACTCTGGAAATCTTCGACACTGTTTCGGGGCTCCTCTCTTGCGGTGAAATCCGCGCCCCGCTTTATGCGGCGATCATTCCCCCGGCACAAGATGCGACGAAGCGGCAGTTTTGGCTGGCACGTCGTCGTGGTGGTGGACCAGCTCCTTCCTCGAAATGAAGGTGTAGAACATGGGCACCACGAAGAGCGTGAACAGCGTGCCGACCAGGATGCCGGTGAAGATCACGAGACCCATCGAGTAGCGCGCCGCCGCACCCGCGCCGGCTGCGATGATCAGCGGCACCACGCCGAGCGACATGGCTGCCGTGGTCATCAGGATCGGCCGCAGCCGGGTCTTGGCCGAAGCCACGATTGCCTCGAAGCGGTCCAGTCCGTGCTGCTCGCGCTGCTGGTTGGCGAACTCGACCATCAGGATGCCGTGCTTCGTTATGAGGCCGATCAGCGTGATGAGGCCCACCTGCGTGTAGATGTTCAGCGTGCCGAGGCCGATGTTCAGCGGAACGATTGCGCCGAAGATCGACAGCGGCACCGACATCATGATGATGAGCGGGTCGCGGAAGCTCTCGAACTGTGCGGCCAGCACAAGATAGATGACGATCACGGCAAGCGCGAAGGCGATCATGATGGTGCTGCCCTGCTCGACCTCCAGCCGCGATTGGCCGGAATAGTCGATGAAGAAGCCTTCCGGCAGCAGAGGCCGCGCGATATCCACGATGGTGGCGAGACCGTCGCCCGTCGTGACACCCGGTACGGGGAGGGCACTGATGGTGGCCGAGTTGAGCTGGTTGAACTGCTCGATGGCGGCCGCCGCAACGCCGGTCGAGATGGTCACCATCGACGAGAGCGGCACCATGTCGCCGGTCGTGCTGCGCACGAAGAATTCGCCCAGCCGCTCCGGGTTCTCGCGGTATTCGCGGGGCACCTGCATGATGATGTCGTAGCTGTTGGAGTCGCGGTCGAACTGCGCCACGGAGCCACCGCCGACCAGCAGGCTGAGCGTCGTGCCGATATCGCGGATCGGTATGTTCATCGCTGCCGCGCGATCGCGGTCCACGGTGATGACGACCTGCTGCGCGTTGAAGGCGAGCGAGTTCTGCACGATGATGAAGCGGCCGCTGGCCTGCGCCTTCTGGCGGATTTCTTCCGCCACTTCATAGACGCGGCTCGGATCGCCGGTGGACTGGATGACCATCGAGATGGGCAGCCCGCCGCCGGCGCCCGGCAGCGAGGGCGGGGCAAACACGAGGGCCTGGACACCCGCAACCTTGGACAGCCTCGCCTGGAGATCCTGCTGGATTTCCTTCTGTGAGCGATCGCGCTGCGCCCAGTCCTTGAATACCCATATGGCCACGCCGGAATTGGTCTGGCCGCCGAATCCGACGATGGAGAAATTCGCGTCGAGCTCGGGAATATCCTTCGTGAGCTCCCGCATCTGGTCCACATACATCTTGGTATAATCGGCCGTCGCATAGGGCGGGGCTGTGACCAGTGCGAAGAGCGCACCCGAATCCTCTTCCGGCGCCAGTTCGTTCGACGTCTTCGTGAAGAGGTATCCCGTCAGGGCGACGAGGACGATGACCAGCAGGAGCGTGACGGGACGGTATTTGAGCGAGCCGGAAACCAACCGCTCGTAGCGGTTCGATATCCGGGTGAAGGTATTGTCCACCAATTCCTGGAAACGGCTGTGGACACCGCTCTTGAGGACTCGCGCCGACATCATCGGCGTGACGGTGAGCGCCACAATGCCGGAGATGACGACGGCGCCGGCCAGCGTCATGGCAAATTCGCGAAACAGCGCGCCGGTGAGGCCGCCGGTGAAAGCGAGAGGCGCGAACACGGCGGCCAGCGTGATGGTCATGGCGACCACCGGGCCGGTGATTTCGCGCATGCCGACAAAGGCTGCCTGCCGGGGGCTCAATCCTTCTTCCATGTGGCGGTGGATATTTTCCACCACGACGATGGCGTCATCCACCACGAGGCCGATGGCGAGCACCATGGCCAGCAGCGACAGTAGATTGATGGAGTAGCCGAGCACGAACAGGAAAAAGCATACGCCGATCAGTGACAGCGGTATGGTGATGATCGGCATCAGGACCGACCGGAAGGAGCCGAGGAACAGCAGGATGACGACCACGACGATGGCGACGGCTTCCGCGATGGTGCGAAACACCTCGTCGATGGAGGCGCTGATCTGCTCGGTCGCGTCGTACATCAGGGTGATTTTCATGCCTTCCGGCAAGCTCGCCTGGATAGCGGGCAGCTCGGCCAGAACGGCGGATGCGGTGTCGAGCGGGTTCGCCGCCGGTGTCGGAAACACGCCGATGAACGTGCCCGCCATGCCGTTGAAGTTAACGATCATGTCGGTGCTTTCCGCAGCAAGCTCGACATCCGCCACGTCGCGCAGCCGAACGACGTCGTCACCCGAGGATTTCAGCGGAAGCGCGCCGAAGGCTTCCGGCGTCTGCAGCGTGGACTGCACGGTGATCGGGTAGCTGACATATTCGTTCTGCGTCTTGCCGGGAGCGGCAAGGAAGTTGGACGCGTTGATGCCGGCAAGCACCTCCGCCGCCGTCAGCCCGCGCGCCGCGAGCCGTATCGGATCGATCCAGACGCGCATGGAATAGTTGGCAGCGCCCATGATCTGCACTTCGGCCACGCCCGGAATGGTGGACATGCGCGGGCGGATGACGCGCTCGATATACTCCGTCACCTCCTCATTCGTCATGTTCGGGTTCTGCAGCGCCAGATACATGGTGGCGAACTGCATGCCCGTTCCCTTGACGATGGTCGGGTCCTCGGCGTCGGGGGGGAGCTGGCTGCGTACCTGCTGCACCTTGGCCATCACCTCGGTGAGCGCCACGTCGGGATTGGAGCCGAGGCGCATCTGCACCGTCACCACGCTGGCCGACGGCCGGCTCTGCGAGGTCACGTAGTCGACATTCTCGGTCGTGGCGACGGCGGCTGAGACGGGCGCCGTGATGAAGCCCTGGATCAGGTCCGCGCTCGCGCCGGGATAGACCGTCGTGATGGTGATGACGGTTTCCTCGACCTCCGGGTACTGACGCACCTGGAGGTTGAACATGCCCTGGAAGCCGAGCAGCAGGATGAACACGGCGAACACCGTCGAGAGGACGGGTCGCCGGATGAAGATGTCGGAAAAGCTCATTGGGCGGATGCCTGCGATTGGGCGCGGCCGGACGGATCGATCGTGTTGTCGATCGCGACGGGGCTGCCATTGTTCAGCCGGTTCTGGCCGGCGGTGACGACCACCGAGCCGGCATCGAGCCCTGACTTGATCTCCACGCGTCCCTCGGACCTGCGGCCGACCTCGACGAAAATCTGGCGGGATTCCTGTTTGCCCTCCTCATCCCCTTCGACGGGGCGGACGACATAGACGTAATCGCCGTAGAGGCTGGTGACGACGGCTGTCTGGGGCAGGGCGATAACGCCATCCTCCGCGGGAAGCTGCACGTGGATGCGGACGAACTGTCCCGGCGTGATGGCGCCGTTCGGATTGTCGATGGTGGCGCGCACAGAGACGAGTCGGCTGGACGGATCGACCTTGGGATCGATGCCGACGATCTCGCCGGAGAAGGTCTCTTCCTGCCCGTCTATGCGCAGGCGCACATCCTGTCCGATCTTGAGCTGCGAAAGCTGCTGCTCGGGGACCGTGAAGTCGGCACGCATGGTCGTGATGTCCTGGATGGTCACGACGGTGGCGCCCGGCGTGAGATACTGGCCCTCGTCGATACGCGGGATACCGACCACACCGCCGAACGGGGCGCGGAGCTGCTTCTGCTGGAGGACAGCCTGAAGCTTCTCGACCTGGGCGCCGGAGGCCGCTGCCGCGGCCTCGGCCGACTGAAGCGCCACGGTCGAGCCGACGCCGCGCTGCTGGAGTTCCAGTGCGCGCTGGAGGGCCTGCTTGTCGAGCACGTTCTGGGTGCGAGCCGCTTCCAGATCGGCTTGCTGCACCGCGTCGTCGAGCTGGACGAGCACCTGACCGGCTTCGACCGTCTGGTTGGCGGTGAAGTTGATTTCCTTCACGATGCCTGTCGTTTCGACGGTGAGATCGACGCCGCGCGCGGCGCTCACCGTGCCGATGGCGTCGATGGAAGGCGTCCAGCTTCCCGGCTCTGCAGTAACCGTCGACACGGTAACGACCGGAACGGGCAGATTGGCGAAGATGTTCTCGATCAACCTGTCACGGTAGATGTTGAAGCCAATCAGGCCGCCGGCGACGATGGCGAGGAGGACGATGGCGATGAGAAGGCGCTTGATCATGGACCCCACATTCGGTGGCTTGCTGGAAGATGCGCGTCGGCGATTGCTGAAAAAGGCCGCTTGTCGTCAATACAACTTGCAGCCGGTGTTCCGCTACTGTACCGTCTGGACGGTAATGTCAAGTGGGTGAGGAAAGACTCATGACAGATGCACGCCCCACGGGGGCGCGGCAAAAGATACTGGCGGCGGCGGAGGAGATCGCTGCTACTGCCGGTCCCGCCAACCTTTCGCTCGACGCGGTCGCGGCGCGGGCGGGCGTGTCCAAGGGCGGGCTTCTCTATCATTTTCCCAGCAAGGCCAAGCTGCTGGAAGCAGTCGTCGAGCGTTTCATGGAGAGCTTCGAGGAGGCCCTGGCGGCTCTCGAAAAGGAAAAGAACGGCGCACCGAACAGTCTCGCCGACGCATATCTCGACCTCTTCCTGCGCGATTGCCAGGTCGGCAAGCGCCCGCCGTCGGGATTGCTGGCCGCGCTCGCCGAGAATCCTGATTTTCTCGCGCCGGTTCGCCGTTTCCAGCGAGCCATGCTCAACCGCATGAAGGAAAACGCGGTCGATCCGACAATTGCGGTCGTGGTGTTTCTCGCCATACAGGGCTTCCGCAGCCTCGAACTGCTCAATCTCGAGATCGTCACCGAGGCGGAAATAGAAGCGGCCACGCAGAAGATGCGCCGCCTTCTCGTCGAATAATTTGCCCCGCGGAACCCCACGCCCAAGGCTACGTACCGTCAAGTCTCCGTTGATTGACTTTGAGGCTGGGGCGCGCACTGTTGCGCTGGTGTCACCGGCTCGGCCGGGATCGATTGGGAGAAGCAGGGTCGAGACGCGCAGGCGTCCGGCAGTGGCGGCGTCGCACATGCGCCGCCGGGGAGCAGCTCATGTCGCCTGAACCGGAAGAAACGGCAGCGGGTACGCCGAAGGGAAAGCGGCCCGGTCCCGGAGGCGACGGTGCGCCGCGCGGCCGGCGTTTTTCCGAGATTCTGCGGGACATGGCCAATGACCCGACGCGCGAGCGCATCGCGGTCGGCGATCTCCTGTCGGCCATGCGCGACCGGGCATTCGGCGCTTTGATGCTGATCTTCGCGCTGCCGAACGTGTTCCCTACGCCGCCCGGCACTTCGGGCATATTGGGTGTGCCGCTGGTGTTTCTCGCAGCCCAGCTCATGCTCGGGCAGAAACCCTGGCTACCGAAGATCATTGCAAACCGCTCCATAGCGAGAACGGATTTCGCCTCGCTGATCGAGCGCGCCGCGCCGTGGCTTTCGCGGGCCGAAAAGCTGCTTAGCCCGCGGCTTGTCTTTCTCGTGAAGCCGCCGGCCGAATATGCGATCGGCGCCGCATGCCTGCTGCTCGCAATCGTTCTCGTCTTGCCGATCCCGCTGGGCAACATCCTGCCGGCGCTGGCGATCTGCCTGTTCTCGTTCGCCATTCTGGAGCGCGACGGCGTCTGGGCGATCTGCGGCGCAATCGTCGGCGTGTTCTCCGTGGCGGTGGTGATCGGCGTCATCTGGGCGCTCGTCAAAGCGGCGATTTTCGTTCTCGCGAAGGCGTTTCACTGACAGATCGCGCAGCTGTTGCGACAAATCCTCGCGGCGGCCGTCTCGCACTCGTCATGACGTCTTGCGCAGCGCACAAATCTGAGGACCAATACAGCTTCAGATCGGAACCGCGTGGCTTTTGCCGTATCGCGGGCAGACGATGGGGACGCGAGGCCATCCTGTGGCGGAAGCGTTCTCGAATTGCAGCATCGACTTGCGGCGGCCATCCGGTCGCCGCCCGGTCATCTTCATGTGATCTTCGAGAAGGAGAATGCTGTCATGGAAAATCGCGAGGACCTCATCAAGGCGCGGGCCTACGAGCTCTGGCAAAAGGCCGGAATGCCTCATGGGCAGGACAGGATACACTGGGAAGAAGCCGAGCGTCTCGTCGAGGCCGAGCTTTCCGCGCCGGCCAGGAACGGCGCCGCCCCGAAAAAACGTACGCCCCGAAAAAATGGCGATGCGGCACATGCCGAAGTCACGCCGGTGAAGAAGGTGCGGGCGAGAGCAAAGCCGAAAGCCTGATTTCAGGTCACCAACCGCCGTTCCGAGAAACGCGGCTCGCGCCACAGGCCGGTTTCCATGATGCGCGTCAATGTTTCGGTGGCGCCCAACACATCCTGATAGGTCGTATAGAGCGGCGTGAAGCCGAAACGCAGGATATCGGGTGCGCGGAAATCGCCGATGACGCCGCAGGCGATCAGTGACTGCATGATCGGCCAGCCATCGGGATGGATGAGGGCGACCTGGCTGCCGCGCCGCCGTTCGTCTCCCGGTGAAATGACAGAGAAGCCATGACCGGCGAGCTTTTCCTCGCAGAGCGCGATGAAAAGCGATGTCAGCTTCAGCGATTTTGCCCTGACCGCTTCCATGCTGGTCTGCTCGAACACGGAAAGGCTTTCCCGCAGCGGCAGCAGCGAGAGAACCGGCGGCGTTCCGCAGCGGAATTTCTCGATCGTCGCCGCTGGCCGGTAGTCGATATCGAAGGAAAACGGTGCGGCATGCCCCTGCCAGCCGGTCAGCGGGCTTTGCACATCATCGAGATGGCGTCCGGCTACAAAGAGCCAGGCCGGCGCACCTGGGCCGCCGTTCAGATATTTGTAGGAGCAGCCTACGGCGAAATCGGCCTCGCAGGCGTTGAGATCGACGGGGAGCGCGCCAAGCGAATGGCACAGATCCCAGATCACCAGCGCGCCTGCCTCATGGGCGGCGCGGGTGAGGCGGGCCATGTCGCGCAAATAGCCGGTACGATAATTGACATGCGAGAGGCAGAGGATGGCGGTGTCGGAACCAAGCAGCGCCAGCACCGACTCGTCGTCGTCCTGCGCCAGTGCGAGCCGGACATCGGGAAACATGTTGGCGATGGCGCCCTGGATGATATGCACGTCGGTGGGAAAATTGTTCGCCTCCGACACAACGATCCGGCGGTTTGGCCGGAGCCTTCTTGCAGCGCCGAGGAGCTTGAACAGATTGACCGAGGTGGAATCCGCCACCAGCACCTCGCCGGGCTTCGCACCCATCAATGGCGCCAGCCTGTCTCCCAGCGTCGCCGGCAGCATGTGCCAGCCGCGCCCGTTCCAGCTACGGATGAGATCGTTGCCCCAGCCCTCCGCGAGCGCCTCCATCATCGCAGCCTTCGCCGCACGCGGCATCGCGCCCAAAGAGTTTCCGTCGAGATAGATTTCGCCAGCCGGCAGGTCGAACGCATCGCGCAGAGATGCTAGCGGGTCGGCGCGGTCGAGCGCCTGGGCTTCCCGCTTCGCCGGGCTTTCGGCCTCGCGGGCATTCCGTATCGTTTCGATGAGCGGCATGATTTCCCGTCTCCCTTTACTGTCGAATGGCGCATCGCGCGTGCCGGGGCAATGGGATTCATCGGAAAGCGGAGAGAGGCCGATGCGACGGGGGGCGCCGGGGACATATATGCAGGCTGGACAACGTACCGTAACGTACGGTACGGTGCAATATTGCGGGACTTCATGATCCGCGCTACATGCTGGTCCCGGCCCAGCAAGACTATGCAAGGAAACGCCATGCCCCAGTATCGCTCCCGCACAACCACTCATGGCCGCAACATGGCCGGCGCGCGCGGCCTTTGGCGCGCCACCGGCATGAAGGATTCCGATTTCGGCAAGCCGATCATTGCTGTGGTGAACTCGTTCACGCAATTCGTGCCAGGGCATGTACACCTCAAGGATCTGGGCCAACTGGTCGCGCGCGAGATCGAGGCTGCGGGCGGCGTCGCCAAGGAATTCAACACCATCGCTGTGGATGACGGCATCGCAATGGGCCATGACGGCATGCTCTATTCGCTGCCGTCGCGCGAGCTGATCGCGGATTCCGTCGAGTACATGGTCAACGCGCACTGCGCCGACGCGATGGTATGCATCTCCAATTGCGACAAGATCACCCCCGGCATGCTGATGGCGGCGATGCGGCTCAACATTCCCGCCGTGTTCGTCTCGGGCGGGCCGATGGAAGCCGGCAAGGTCGTCTGGAAGGACAAGACGCGGGCTGTCGACCTGATCGACGCGATGGTGGCGGCGGCTGACGACAATGTGTCGGACGAGGAAGTGCGTGTGATGGAACGCTCGGCCTGCCCGACCTGCGGCTCCTGCTCCGGCATGTTCACCGCCAATTCGATGAATTGCCTGACCGAGGCGATGGGGCTTTCGCTGCCGGGCAACGGCTCGACGCTGGCCACTCACGCCGATCGCCGCCGCATCTTCGTCGAGGCGGGCCATCTGGCCGTCGATCTGTGCCAGCGTTACTACGAGCAGGAGGACGAGAGCGTCCTGCCGCGCAGCGTCGCGAACAAGAAGGCGTTCGAGAACGCGATGGCGCTCGACATCGCTATGGGCGGCTCCACCAATACGGTGCTGCATATCCTCGCCGCAGCCAATGAGGGCGGCATCGATTTCACGATGGACGATATCGACGCGCTGTCGCGCAAGGTGCCGGTGCTGTGCAAGGTAGCGCCGGCTGTGGCAGACGTGCATGTCGAGGACGTTCACCGGGCAGGCGGCATCATGGCCATCCTCGGCCAGCTCGACCGTGCCAACCTCATCAATCGCGACAGCCCGACCGTCCATACCGCAACCATCGGTGACGCCATCGACCGCTGGGATATCAGCCGCACCAATAGCGACAATGTGCGCGAGTTCTACCGCGCAGCACCCGGCGGCGTGCCGACGCAGGTGGCCTTCAGCCAGGATCGCCGCTGGGATGAGCTGGACCTCGACCGCGAAAAGGGCGTTATCCGCAGCCCGGAGCATCCCTTCTCGAAGGATGGCGGACTGGCCGTTCTGAAGGGCAACATCGCCATCGACGGCTGCATTGTAAAGACAGCGGGCGTGGACGACAGCATCCTGAAGTTTTCCGGCCCGGCGCGGGTGTTCGAGAGCCAGGATGCGTCGGTGAAGGCAATCCTCGCCAACGAGATCAAGGCCGGCGATGTGGTCGTGATCCGCTACGAGGGACCGCGTGGTGGCCCCGGCATGCAGGAAATGCTCTATCCGACCAGCTACCTGAAGTCGAAGGGGTTGGGAAAAGCCTGCGCGCTGCTAACCGATGGCCGCTTCTCGGGCGGCACCTCGGGCCTGTCCATCGGCCATGTCTCGCCGGAAGCGGCCGAAGGCGGCGCCATCGGGCTGGTGCGCGAGGGCGACATCATCGAGATCGACATCCCGAACCGCACGATCAATCTCAAGGTCCCGCAGGACGAGCTGGCGCAGCGCCGCATCGAGCAGGACCGGGCAGGCTGGAAGCCGGCTCATCCGCGCAAGCGCATCGTCAGCGCCGCGCTGAAAGCCTATGCAGCCTTTGCCACCAGCGCGGCGCGCGGCGCGGTCCGGGATCTGGGCGGCCTGGACTAAGAGTTCGCTCAGCTGGTTGTCCGGCTTCTGTCGGCAATCGCTAGAGCATGTCTCCCGAAAGTGGGTACCGGTTTCGGGAGACATGCGCAAAATCAAGAAGCTGAAGCACACGGCGCGAATCTGAAAGATCGCGACACGCTTTAGAACCGAGCGGGCAGGTTCCGGCGGAGAACGGTTTCCCGGCGGATAGGTCAAGGGCGGCGCTACCTGCTTGCAGGCTCATGATCTGATTCAAGTCCTGCGTGTGGTGAGTCCGCCGGGCGCAACAACGCGCTGAAACCGCAGGGAAAACCCTATTCCACAAAGATCTTAACGCTTGCCGCGCGCCCGGCGGCGTCGATGACGGTGAGCGTCGAGAAGCCGGCACCGTCAGGCGTCCACAGTGCGGCGCGGCGGCGCGAGCGTTCCTCCAGCGGGCGGCCATTGGCGAGCCAGCGGAAAGGCGCGCGGCCACCCTGCAATTTGAGCATCAGCGGCGCGGCAGAGCCGTCCGACATGGAGGTCATTTCCACGCGCGCTCCTTCCGGCGGGAACACGATCTGCGGAGCTGCCTCCACCACCTTCTGGTTTTCAGGTTCTGCCTTGGGCGAGACGAAACGGCGCAGCGTCACCGGCAGGTCGGCGCGGGCCGTGCGCTGCGCCCCGCGCGGCGGACGCTGGAACGGCGTCAGCGCCACGCCCGACCGCGAGAACGCCTCGAACAGGATCGGAGCCGCTGTTTCGTAGCCGGATATGCCGGGAACGGGTCCGCCATCCGGCCTGCCCACCCAGACACCGAGCACATGACGGCCATCGAAGCCGACTGACCACGCGTCGCGGTAGCCATAGCTGGTGCCGGTCTTGTATCCGATGGCGAGCTTCGGCGCGCCCGCAGGTGAGCGGACGCCCGATAGTATATCTGCCACCTGCCACGCCGCTGCCGGATCGAGCAGCGCATTCGTTTCCGGCTGGCCCGGCCTGTCGCGAAGCCTTGCCGCGAAACCCTGATTGGAAAGCGCGGTATAAAGCTGGACAAGGTCGCGCAGCGAGATGCCGACGCCGCCCAGTCCTATGGCGAGGCCCGGCTTTTCACCGGCGGGCAGGGTTGGCACGACGCCGGCCTGGCGGAAGCGTGAGGCGAGACGGACCGGGCCTACGGCATCCAGCAAGCGGATGGCGGGCACGTTGAGCGAGAGCTGCAACGCCTCCCGCACCGTCACGTCGCCCATATAGCCCATGTCGAAATTGCGGGGCCTGTATCCGGCGAAATTCGCGGGGCTGTCGTCGATCATCGTCTGCTGCGCCACCATGCCCTCCTCGAAGGCGAGGCCGTAGATGAAAGGTTTCAGCGTCGAGCCGGGTGAACGGATCGCACGGGTCATGTCGACCCAGCCGGCGCGGGCGGCGTTGAAGAAATCCGCCGAGCCGACCTCGCCCAGGATTTCCCCGGTCCGCGCATCCGCCATGACCATCGCGACGGACAATTTCGGCCCGAGCTTGCGCACGGCATCGGCGGCGACGGTTTCCAGCCCCTGCTGCACGGAACGTCTCAGGGTGAGTTGATGGCGCGTTTCCTGTGGCGCTGACCGCATCGCCTCGTCGCTGGCATGGGCGGCGAGAGCTGGCATTTCGCGACGGCCCTGCGGTAGCACGGCGACCTCCGTGGCGCGGCGAGCCTCGGCCTCGTCCATGAGGCCAGCCGTCACCATGCGGGCCAGCACGCGATCTCGCGCGGTCTCCGCCGCCTGCGGGTGGCGATCGGGCCGGCGCGCCTCCGGCGATTGCGGCAGGGCGACCAGCATCGCGGCCTCCGCCACTGTCAGCCGGTAGGGCTCCTTGGCGAACCATGCAAGCGAAGCGGCGCGGATGCCTTCCAGATTGCCGCCATAGGGCGCGAGAGTGAGGTATCGCTCCAGTATCTCGTCCTTGGAAAGACGCCGCTCGATCTGGAGCGCGCGCAGCGCCTGCCGCAGCTTGGCGACGAGCGAACGGCTTTCGCGCGGTTCGGTCAATCGCGCCAGCTGCATCGAGATGGTCGAGCCGCCGGAGACGATGCGGCCGTTCGTTACCAATTGCCCGGCGGCGCGCAGCACCGCCAGAAGATCGACGCCGGAATGGTCGCGGAAACGCTTGTCCTCATAGGCGACCAGCATGTCTACGAAATTCGGATCGACCTTCGACAGTTCCACCGGCAGGCGCCAGCGGCCATCCGCCGCCGCATAGGCGCGCAAGAGTTCGCCATCGCGGTCCACGACCTCGCTCGACAAAGGCGGTGGGTCGAGCGGCGGCGGGAAGGCGCGGTCGAGTGCGGAGAGGGCGAAGGGCATGGCGATTGCCAGCAGGCCGGTGCAGGCCGCCGCCAGCAGTGCGATGCGCGCCCTGCGGCGGGACTGGAGGGGCCGCACGGCTGGTGACGGACGGGCGGCGCTGTCCATCAGCGCGCTTCCACCACCTTCATCATGCCCGCCGCCGTACGCGCGGAATATTGCGGACGGTACATGTCCTCCACCTGCGCGGCGGGATGCGTGTAGGTGCCGGGCGTGACGGCACGGACGACATAGGCCAGCGTCATCTCGCGCGGACTGTCGGCCGTGCGGTCGAAGGCCGCCACGAAACGGTCGTTGCGGAACTCGGCATGGGCCACCTCCGTCTGCTCCAGCCAGCCGAAATTCGACAGGCTGGCGCTCGACACGAGGCCCGGATTGTCGATCTCGAAGCCGGCGGGCAGCAGGTCCGTGACCAGCACGCGCGAGGGCCACTCATTCTCCTCGGTGGCGCGGATGACGACGACGTATCGCGCGTTCTGTGCCGCCTCGCTGACATTGGCCGGCTCGCCGTCGAGCGTGTAATAGTTCCGCTCGATATAGAAGCCGTCGCCACCGGCGGGCAGGGGATCGGCGGGCGCCGCGACCGTCGTGACGACCGCATCGACCGGCTCGCCGCCACGATTGACGATGGTGAGCGGCGCGGCGGCGACGTTCTCGCCTTCCATCCGCTTCGACCAGCCGCCGGAATGGGCTTCGCCATTCACCTCCAGCCGGATCCCGTCGCTGCCGGCACCCAGTGCGCGGGCCGCGAGCAGCATCCATGCCTGATCCTGCGTCGAGGTGTAGCGCGCCTCCTGCTCGGCCTCGACCGCGTAGCTCACCAGTTCCGGCACGAGGCCGGGCTGAGGCCGGGTCTCCGCCGCAAGCGCCAGCAGGGCCGCGCCGTCACGCAGGCTCGATCCGTAGTCGGCGCGATATTGGTCCGGCTGCGATTGGCGGGCGAGGTCGAGCGCGGAGCGGAAGGTCCGCTCGGTGCGCAGGCTGTCGCCATAGAGCGCGAGGCTCGCCGCAACCTGCGCCCGCGCCATCGGCGTGGCGAAGGCGTCGAGCTTGGTGTCGGCATAGTAGCGCAGGTCGCCTGCCGAGGCGCGTCGGTTTCGCGCCAGCACATAGAGGGCGTAGGCGATCTCGGAACCGCGCGCCTCCACGTCGGTGTTGTAGGCGAGCGCGTTCTGGAGATTGCCGAGCGCAAGCTGCATCGCTTCTGCCGGCACTTCGTAATCCTGCTCGCGGGCGCGGGTCAGGAAGTCCGAGACATAGGCGTCGAGCCAGAGGTCGCCATAGCCGGGTGCCCACAGCCCGAAGCTGCCGCCGGCGGACTGGAAGCCAAGCACGCGGGAAATCGACTGCTGAACACGCTCCCTCAATCCCGGATCGACCTCCAGCCCGGCCTGGGCGGAGAGTTCCGAAACATAGAGAAGCGGAAGCGCCTTGCTGGTGGTCTGCTCCGCGCAGCCATAGGGATAGCGGTCGAGGCTCATCAGCAGGGACGGGATGTCGAAGGCCGCGACCGGCGTCACACCGATGCTGACGGAAGCGCCGTCCAGCAGGCTGTCGGCCAATAGCCCTTCATCCACGTGCAGGCTGCCGCCATTGGCGGCGAGGTTTACGATGCGCCGTGTTGTCACCGGCATAGCGCCGGGCCGCACCGGCAGCGAAAGCACATGCTCGACGGAGGTGCCGTCGGCATGGCTGAGCCGCACGGTGACGCCTGCATCGCCCACGCCCCGCGCTTCCAGCGGCACGTTGACGGTGGTGCGCGCGCCGGTTGCGAGGTTCAGCCTGTCGGTAGCGTCGGCGCTGACGATGCCGTTCGTTTCGACGGCGAGATCGTATGCGCCGGCAGGACCATCCGTATTGGCGATGTCGAGCCGCAATGTCGCGCGGTCGCCGGGCGCCATGAAGCGCGGGAAACCGGCGGTAACGACGACCGGCTCGCGCACGATCACATCGGCGGAACCGGCGCCAACCGCGTCCTCGGTCCAGGCCACGGCCATCAGGCGCGCGGTGCCGTTGAATTGCGGCAGGTCGAAGCTGACCACGGCGCGGCCTTCGGCATCGAGCGCGACCGGGCCGCTGAAATAGGCGACCAGCTCCTCGGTGGGCGGGCTGCCCTCAATGGCCATGCCGCCGCCGTCGCCGCCGGTGCGGATGCGCCCGGCGGCGCCCAGCGAACCGTCGATCAGGCGGCCGTAAAGGTCGCGGATTTCCAGCCCGAGCCTGCGCTGGCCATAATACCAGCCGGCGGGATCGGGGGTCTTGTAGCCGGTGAGGTTGAGGATACCGACGTCGACGGCTGCGACGGTCACGAAGGCGGATTTTCCAACAGCTCCGGGCACGGAAACCGGCACGCCGAGCGATTCATGCGGGCGGGTTTGCGCAGGCGCTTCCAGCGAGACGTCGAGCTTGCGCGCGCCCGGATCGACCGCCAGCCATTTCACGCCGATGGCGCGCATGGGCATGCGGCTCTCCTGCGCGTCGCCTGGCCTGTAGAGCGTGGCGGTGACATAGGCGCCCGCGCCCCAGTCGGCGCTGACGGGAATGTCGAGCGTTGTGCCCTCAGCCGGTACGCTTGCCGTGAAGGAGTGCAGCAGGCGCTCGGCGCCGACCGTCACCAGAACCTCGCCGGCAAAGCGCGGGGAGACTTGCAGGCGAGCCGTCTCGCCCGGCGCATAGGTGGCGCGGTCCAGCGCGATCTCCAGCCCGTCCGGCGTTTCGGTCGAGGTCGCCTCGACGAACCAGCCTGCGTTGAACTCGACGCTGCTGACGGGACCGTCCGCATCCGGCGATTCCACCTCGAGCCGGTAGCGGCCCCACTCGACGGGAACCGAGATGCGGCCCTCGGCATCGGCAGCCGCGTCTACCTTGCCCTCGGCCACATCGGTGGTGAAGGTCACAGGCTCGTAGCTCCAGCCATTGCCGTCCCGATACCATTGATAGTTGCGCGTGATGCGCACCAGCGTCCAGGACAGGCCGCCGAGGGCTTTGCGCTCGCCATCGGGAGCGACGCCGATGACGCGGAAGGACGCGGTCGAGCCTTCCGGCACCTCGCCGCCGGCGAAATCGGGGCGGATGCCGATCATGTCCGTTTCCGGCGCGATGCCGATGTCCAGCGTGCGCTCGACGGCGCGGCCGGCGCCTTCGCGCATCCGCAGCACCACCTCGGCATTGAGCAGGCGCGTCGTGGATGGCGCGTTCTCCACTGAAACGGGGAATGTTGCCTTGCCGTCCTCGTCGGTGACGGGCAGGTTCGTCAGCGGCTTGATGTTGGAATAGGTGTCGAATTCCTCGTCGGCCAGACCGAACTGGTAGCCGGGGAAGGGTTCCCACTCGCGCAGGGTGGAAAGGGCCACCTCGCCTTCGAGCGAAAGGCCCGAAGCAGGCGCGCCGTAGAGGAAGCGGCCGTCCACGCTCACTTCCGCCTCGTCGCCGAGCGGAATCTCGTCATAATCGCTCGTCAGGTCGAACTCGATGCGGTCGGGCACGAAGTCCTCGACGAGGAAGCTTGCCTCGGCGATGGCCGGCAGCTTCGGGTCGGAATGAATGCGCATCTGCCATGTGCCGCGCATGGCGTTGGCCTGCAACGGCAGGTCTACCGCGTAGCCGCCGAGGGATTCGCCATTCGCCACCAAGCGCCGATCCTCCATCCCGTCCGGGCGGGTGAAGATGAAGGTGAGCGGCAGCGCCTTTACCGCCTTGGCCGTGTCGTCGCGGGCAAGCGCCGCGGCATGGACGATTTCGCCCGCGCGGTAGATACCGCGCTCGGTCCATGTGTAGACATCGAGCGCGCCCGGCGCGGGACGCCCGGTCACGCCCCGGTCGGCGAGGTCGAAGCCCGCGCGGGTCATGTCGAGGAAAACGAAATCCGCCTCGCCATGCTTCGCCATCAGCACGGCCGGCGCCATGCCGCCGGTGCCGCGTGTGAGGCCGGCGGTGAATGTCGCCTTGCCGTCGGCATCGCTGGTGGCTGTGCCAAGAACCTCGTTGTTGCGGGCGAGAAGCGTCAGCTCGACGCCCGGCATCACGGATGCGCTGGAAAGGGCGCGGGTGAATACGCTCAGCCCGTCCTCCCCTGCGAAGGTGGTGATGCCGATATCGGAGACGACGAAGAACTGGGTCGCCCGCGAATCCCAGCTTTCGGCGCTGCCGCCGCGGGGCTGGGCCGAAAGCACATAGACGCCCGGCTTTCGTTCGGGCAGCGCCTCATCGACGGGAAAGCTGGTGGTGATCTCCTTGTTCAGCTCGGATGCGATGGCGATCTCGCCGGTCCAGACCGGCGCGCCCAGATCGTCGCGGATGGAGCCTAGCTCGTAGCCGTTCAACTGGCGCAGGAAATCATTTCTGGTCACGAGTTGCGCGAGGCTGCGGTCGCCCACGCGGTAGATGGCGATGTCGGCCATCTCGGTGTTTACGCTGACCAGCGGCACGCCGCGCCGCGCGCCGGAGGGCAGCACGAAATTCTCGCCGGTGAAGCGGATCGACGGCGCACGGTCGCGAACGTAGATGTCTAGATTGACGGGATTCAGGATCGTCTCGCCGATGGCGGCGGGCAGGCCGCTGCGCAGCACGATGTTGTAGCGCGTGCCGTGCTCCAGACCTTCGACGCAGAGCTGGCGTCCGCTCGCCTCGACCGCCTGCGGCGCGCGGCTGTCCACGGTGACGAAACTCGCGTAGTCCACGCCGGCCTTCACCAGATCCTCGGAAAACTGGATGCAGGCGCGCGGCGAAGGGGTGTCGGCCTCGACGGTGTTGTCGATGACGCGGAAGCCGTAACGCTCGCGCATGGTAGCGATTGCTGCGCGGACACCGGCATCGCCGTTGAGTTCGAGGCTTGCCTCGTATGCCTGTATGCCGGGCCGGTACAGCTGCCGCTTCTCAAGCGCGCGGGCGAGGTCGGCCAGCGCCGAGGCGCGTTCCGTTGCGCCGCGCGTCAGCCTGTAGGCGTTGAGCGCGGCTGCGGTGCCCGCGCGCTGCAGGTCCGTGCGCTCGGAATAATTCGACGGCTCGATTGCGATGGCGGCGTCAGCCAGCTTCGACCACAGGGCGCTGTCGTCGGGCGCGATGCGCAGGGCGGCGCGGTATGAGTCCATTGCGCCGCGCGGATTGCCCCCGGCCATGTCGTTGTCGCCTGCTTCGGAGAGGAAGCCGAGGCCCATAGCGCCGTCGGGCGCGAGGGTGGAAAGCAACTCGTTGCGGTAGCGCAGGGCCTCGTCGTGCAGCGATTGGGAGATGAAGGGCAGGCTGGCTGGCGCGCCGATATCAGGCTCGGCCGAAGCCGCGATGATGCGACCGGCCACCGCGCCGGTGAAGGAGTTCATCACGCTGTAGTCGGACTTGAGGAAGCACCATTGCGCGCGCGTGTTGTAGGTGAAGGCGCGGCATTGGCTGTCGCCGATGCAGGCGGCGGAGCATTGGTCCTGCGTGACGTTCTGCACCGTCCGCAGGTCGAAGCCGAAATAGTCGCTATCGGGCGTGGTGACGACGCTGCGTTGTTGCTGCGCCAGTGCGGGCACGGCAAACATGCTGGCAAGGGTCGCTGCCAGAGCGAGGACACGGATCGCGCGCATGGATTTTCCTCCACCATAGCCAAGGCAACGGGATGAGGCCCCCTAAAGGCGGCGATGTCAACGTGACGACCGGCACAAGACCGCGTTCGGCTGTGGGGTTTCACCACGCCGTTATCGCCTCGCTAACGAAGGGTAGATCCGCCCATTGCCCCGGCCCGGTTGCCCTGTGGTCATGTGGGCGCGCGAATGTGGCCGGAGTGGGATCCGAAATAAGGCGTTACAGGTTTTTTTCGCCGCCGCCATCCGCTTGCGCGAGGCCGGTGGGCGCAAGCAGGAGGCCATCGGCGTCGCGGCCTATATGGGCGCGAATGCCGAACACCTGCTTCAGCCTTTCCGCCGTCAGCACGGCTTCGGGTTCGCCCTCGGCAACGATGCGGCCATCGTCCAGCACGAGCACGCGGTCGCACCAGCGGGCGGCAAGGCCGAGGTCGTGTAGGGAGACAAGCACGCCGCGTCCGCGGGCGGCCAGCTCGCGCAGCGCCATCATCATCGTCATCTGGTGCGCGGGGTCGAGGCCCGAGGCCGGCTCGTCGGCGATGAGCAGGGGCGTGTCCTGCGCGACGGCGCGGGCGGCCAGCACGCGGGCCTGCTCGCCGCCGGAAAGCTCGGTGACAATGCGGGCGGCGAGATGGGTCACATCCATAAGCTCCATCGCCTCCCGGCAGATTTCCCTGTCGCGCGGGCCTGGGCCGCGCCCGAAGCCGAGCCAGGGATGGCGGCCAAGCTGCACGAGGTTCTCCACGCCGAGCGGCCAGCCGATGACGCGGGCCTGCGGCAGATGCGCGACGATCCGGGCACGCTCCGCAGCGGGGAGGGCGGCGACGGCCCGGCCGCCGATCTCGATGGTTCCCGCCGCCGGCAGCAGGCCCGCCAGCGCGCGCATCAGAGTGGATTTCCCCGAGCCGTTGGGGCCGATCAGGCCAGCCACCTCACCTTCGCGAAGTTCCAGCCCGACATCCTCCAGCACCTGCCTGCCGGACAGAGAGACCGAGACGGAGCGAGCGGAGAGGCGCATCAGAACATCTCCCGACGCGCGCGAACGACCAGCCAGAGGAAGAAGGGCGCGCCGATGAGCGCGGTCAGCACGCCGACATTGAGTTCGCGCCCCGGAATGACGAGGCGCACGGCAATGTCCGCTGCAAGCAGGAGAGCGGCGCCGCCGAGGCCGGACGGCAGGAGCAGGCTGCCCGGCAGGCGGTCGGTCAAGGGGCGGATCAGATGCGGCACGACGAGGCCGACGAAGCCGATGGCGCCTGCGACCGCCGTGCCCGCACCGACACAGAGCGCCACGCCCGTGACGACTGTAAGCCGCACGCGACCCATATTTACCCCGAGGCCCTGCGCGGCTTCCTCTCCAAGGGAAAGCGCATCGAGTGCCCGTGAAGCCGACCAGATGAGCGCCCATCCGGCAGCCATCAGCGGCAGGGCGATCCAGACATGCTCCATCGAACGGTCGCGGATCGAGCCGAGCAGCCAGAAGATGATCTCGTAGCTGGCGAACGGATTGGGCGAGAGGTTCAGCACCAGCGAGGTGAGCGCGCCTGCGAGGCTGGAGAGCGCGACGCCTGCGAGGATCAGCGTCAGCGTCGTGCCGAGGCGGGCCGCTACGGAAAGCAGGATAAGCACGGCCACCGCCGCGCCAGCCAGCGCGCCCGCCGGCAGGGCCAGCAGCGATGCTCCGGCAAGCCCGCTGTAGAAGATTGCGACCGCGCCGAGCGAGGCGCTGGCCGAGACGCCGATGATGCCGGGCTCGGCCAGCGGATTGCGCAGGTAGCCTTGCAGCACCGCGCCGGACGCGCCGAGGCTGAATCCGATCATGGCCGCGAGCAAAGCGCGCGGCAGGCGTATCTCGCGCATGATGATGATCGCGGCTTCATCGCCGCCCGCGAACAGGCCGTGCACGCTCGGACCGATGCCGAGATCGGCCGGGCCGACCAGCAGCGAGGCGATGGCGAGCAGCACGACCAGCAGGCCCAGAGCGAGATTGAGGCGAAGCGGTGTCATCCGGCGGGGCGTTCCGTCCCGGACGGGCGCGGGCAGGTGACGATCTCGTCGCGCAGCTTCTTCAGCGCATGGATCGCTTCCAGCACGAAGGGACCACCGCAGGAGGCGGTGCCGCGCGGGATGAACGCGCCGATGCGTGTCCCGGTCAGTGCACGCAGGGCAGGGTGGCGGACGAACTGGTCTGCAAGCGCCGGCGCGTTCGCCACCGGCGGGCTGACGATCAACGCATCGGGCTTTTCGGTCACAAGAAGCTCAAGCGGGAAAGGCGTCATGCCGGTAAAGCCAAGCTCGGCCGCCAGATTGCGGAATCCGGCCGCCTTCATGATGGAATCGATCATCGTGCCTGCGCCGGAGACGATGCCGTTCTGCCCGTAGGAAAGGATCGTCGGGTCGGAACCGCAATGCGAAGCGCGTGCGGCTTCGACCTCCGTCTCGAAATCTCTCGCCATCCGCTCCGCGCGGTCATTGGCGCCGAGCAAGGCGCCCATGCGGCGTATGTCGGCGGGAATGGTGTCGATAGTCTGCGCGAAATCGAACTCCTCGACACGATGGCCCAGCCGGCGCAGCAGATCGGTGGTATTGTGAAGCGAATAGGTGCCTGTCACGACGAGATCGGGCCTTGCGAGGAATACTTCCTCGGCCAGCCCCTGATTGTGGGGGTAGGCCGCGGCTTGCCCATGCAGGGCCGACAAATCCCGGTCGGCGGCAAGGAAGGAGACGGAGACGAGCTGGCCGGGCGCGGCCAGCAGCATGGCGAGCTGGTCCGTGCAGATGTTCAACGACATGACCCGCCGGGGCGCCTCCTGCGCGGTGGCAGGCTGGGCAAGCAGGAGCGCCGGCAGAAGGGTTTGAAGCGCCCCCCTGCGGGCGGCAGCGAGGGCGCCTTTCAGCCTCAAGGCCCGATCCTGGCGCGGAAGCCGGCGAATACCGAGAAGTCCGGCGTGCCGTATCCGCGAACGGTCTGGTATTGTTGGTTGAGCAGGTTCTCGGCGCGCACGTAGAGCTCCGTGGCCTCCGTCGGCTTGTAGGCGACCTTCGCATTCACCAGGACATAATCGTCGAGCGGCGTGCCGCCGTCCACCGTGTCGAGCGAAATACGCGCGTCGGCGGAGATCGTCCATTTCTCCCACGGACGGGCGGCAACGGAAAGGCCGACCACATGGGCCGGAACCTGCTGCAGCCGAACATCGTTCTGGTTGACGGCACGGGTGTAGGTGTAGACGCCGCCGAGATCGAGCCACGACGTTGCCGCGAAGGACAAGGATGCCTCGATGCCGCGCATGCGCGCCGTACCGGGAATCTGCGTATAGCCCGCGCCGACATAGGCAATGAGATCCTCTATGTTGGTGAGGAAATAGGTGATGTCGGCGGTGAAGCGGTCGCCCAGCCTTTGCTCCACGCCGACATCGAAGCTCAGGCTGCGCTCCGGGCCGAGGTCGGGATTGGAGCCGAAGGGTCCGTAGAGTTCGTCGAGGCTGGGCGCGCGGAAGCCGGTGCCGAGCGACGAATGCAACCGGGTACTGCTCGCCGGGAATTCGTAGGATGCGCTTGCGCGCCATGTGGTGTCGCCGCCGAAGGCGCTATGCCACGCCTGCCGCGCGCCGAGCGTCACAGTCAGGTTCTCCACCGGCGAAACCAGCCCCTCGAACCAGACGCCGCCTAGCGAAAAATCGGCGGAATGCGGGCCGCTGATGCCGGGCACGGCGATGCCGGTATGCTCGTAATCTGCGCCGACCAGCAGGGTCAGCCAGTCCGTGGCATCGAAAGAGCCCTGATACTCGGCCTTCCATCGCGTGCCGTCATAGTCGCCGTCGAAGAAGGTGCCGCGTATCTCGCGGTCGATGTCGAACGCCTGCACGGAGAAGGTGTTGCGGAAGCGTCCGTCGGCAAGATCGAGATTGAAGCCGAGCCGTCCGGCAAGCTGCGTGTTGTAGTTCTTTGCATCCGGGTTGTCGGCGATGGGGAAGCTGTCGTCGAACTCAGCCACGGAGTCGATGTAAAGCAGTGAGCCGAAAATGGAGAAGGTGTCGCTGAGTGCGATCTCGCCCGCCGCATCGAAGGTGCCGTTGGCGAAGGCGTCGTGCTCGGTGTTGCCGTCATTCTCGTCGGCGGCGGAAATGCCGTCCGTGTAGAAGCCGTTCAGGTTGATGGACACCTTGGCCCGCTCGCTGGCGGCGCGAAGGCCGTAACCACCGCGAATTGTCGTGCGGCTGCCGCCTTCGGCATGGAACAGGTGGGACACGCCAAGGGGAATGTCGCCCAGCGTGGACAGCCCGATGACGCCCGCTATGGCGTCGGAGCCGTAGAGCGTGCCTTGCGAGCCTTTCAGCACCTCGATGCTGTCGAGATTGCTCGCCAGAAGATATTGGTAAGATGTCTGGACATTGGGCGCGGTCGGGTCGCCGATGTCGATGCCGTTGAATAGCGTCTTGACGTAGCGCCGGGGCGCGCCGCGGATGCTGAGCGAGCCTTCCTGCCCGACGCCGCCTGGCGAGCCGATGGCGATGCCCGGCAGATTGGCGAGATAGTCGTTGAGGAACGGCTTCGATTCCTGCTCTATCCGCTCCCGCTCGACCTTTTCGACCGTGGAGCCGACCTTGCGCTTTTCGAGCGGCGTGCGGCTCGGCGTGACGACGATCGCGCCAAGGTTGAGATCCTGCGCGGGCGCTACCTGCGATGCCGCAAGGATGGCTGCGCCCGCCGCAAGCGCGGCTTTCATGGATTGCTTCATATTCGACCCCCTCCACGCATGGCGCGGACCTCTCGCTATATGCCGGAGGATCGAATCCCGTTTCGGAGACGTAACCCGCCAGCGATGACAGAGTCACCGCTGCGGAACCCACAGCCCCGGACGCGCCCCGCAACCGGAAGGTGACAGCCCAAGGCAGGTTTCCTGGCTGGCGCTTCGTCGGAAGTCCGGCCTTCCCAGGCGGCTCGCCCAGTGGCCAGGGTGGATTTCCTCTGCGCTTACAGTTGCGGGGGCAGCTACGGCGTGGCCCTGGAGCCTTCCGTATTCCCTTTTATCCCCGGCCGCCCGAGCGGACGGGGCACCTCAAGCTGCACGAAGGCTAACAAGGCCCCGCGGGGCGGTCAATTGTTGAGGCGTTGAATCAACATGTTGTGGAAGCGATTCCGATAGATGCCGCAAGCGTTTGAAGAATATCGGGTTTTACGGGCTGAGCGCAGCGGCCCGCAACGCCATCATGCCCTATGACCCGGGAGCAGCGGCCTCCGGCAAAACATGACTGGTTTTATCATATTTTTATCCTGCCTTTTCAAAGGCTTGGCTGAAATTTGACCGATTGATAAAAATCCGGATCGTGCTAGCCTTCGGGAAAACCATAATGGGGAACTCGAATGGCCATCGGGCAATTCAAGGAGGGCATCGCCGCCGGGCGGCTGGCCCCCGGACAATATGCCGAGAACTTTGCCGATCTTCATCCGCCGCTCGACGCGCATGAGGCGCTGGTCGAGGCCGACCGCTGTTATTTCTGCTACGATGCGCCCTGCATGCAGGCGTGCCCCACCTCCATAGACATTCCGCTGTTCATCCGCGAGATCGCGACCGGCAATGCGCTCGGTTCGGCAAAGACGATCTTCGACCAGAATATTCTTGGAGGCATGTGCGCCCGCGTCTGCCCCACCGAGACGCTATGTGAGGAAGCCTGCGTGCGCCAGACGGCTGAAGGCAAGCCGGTGCAGATCGGTAGGCTGCAGCGATACGCCACCGATGCGGCGATCCGGCAAGGGCGGCAGTTCTATGAGCGCGCCGCGCCGACGGGCAAGAAGATCGCCGTGGTGGGCGCCGGGCCGGCGGGGCTCGCCTGCGCGCACCGGCTGGCGGTCAAGGGACATGACGTCACGATTTTCGAGGCGAAGACCAAGGCGGGTGGCCTGAACGAATATGGCATCGCCGCCTACAAGAGCACTGACGGGTTCGCACAGGCCGAGGTGGATTATGTCACCGCCGTAGGCGGCATCGCCATCGAATATGGCCGCGCGCTCGGGCACGACCTGCATCTGGCCGATCTCGTTGCGGCCTATGACGCCGTGTTCCTCGGTATGGGGCTGGCCGGCGTCAACGCGCTGCGGGCGGCAGGCGAGGAGGCTGAAGGGGTGGCCGACGCGGTTTCCTTCATCGCCGAATTGCGGCAGGCGGGCGATCTGTCGTCCCTGCCGGTCGGGCGGCGGGTGGTGGTGATCGGCGGCGGCATGACGGCCATCGACGCTGCGATCCAGTCCAAGCTGCTCGGGGCCGAGGAGGTTACGATCTGCTACCGGCGCGGCAAGGAACACATGAACGCCTCTGAATACGAGCAGGATCTGGCCGCCCGGCATGGCGTGACCATCCGGCACTGGCTCCAGCCGGCCAGGGTCATCGCGCAATCCGGCAAGGTGGCCGGTATCGAGCTGGAATATACGGCGCTGCGCGACGGCAGGCTCGTCGGCCTCGGCCAGACGGTGACGCTCCGGGCCGACCAGGTGTTCAAGGCGATCGGACAGAGCTTCTCCGGCGGCGCGCTCGATGGCAGCGGTCCGGCACTCGCGCTTGAAGCCGGGCGCATCGGCGTGGATGACGAAGGCCGGACCTCCCTGCCGATGGTCTGGGCCGGCGGCGATTGCGTGGCCGGTGGTGACGACCTGACAGTTTCCGCCGTCGCGCAGGGCCGCGACGCGGCTGAAAGTATAAATCGGGCGCTGATGGGGTAGGGCGATGACGGCCCGCTGTCACAGCGTCACATTTGCCTCGCGCCTAGGAGTGAACCCGTGGCGGACCTAAGCAGCAATTTCGTCGGCATCAAATCTCCGAACCCGTTCTGGCTGGCCTCGGCGCCGCCGACCGACAAGGCATACAATGTCGTCCGCGCCTTCAAGGCCGGCTGGGGCGGTGTGGTGTGGAAGACGCTCGGCGAGGAAGGGCCGCCCATCGTCAACGTCAACGGGCCGCGCTACGGCGCGATCTGGGGGGCGGACCGGCGACTGCTCGGCTTGAACAACATAGAGCTGATCACCGACCGGCAGCTTCAGCTCAATCTACAGGAAATCAAGCAGGTCAAGCGGGACTGGCCCGACCGTGCGCTGGTTGCCTCGATCATGGTGCCTTGCGAGGAGCAGGCGTGGAAGGCGATCCTGCCTGCTGTCGAGGAAACGGAATGCGACGGCATCGAGCTGAATTTCGGATGCCCGCACGGAATGAGCGAGCGCGGCATGGGTTCGGCTGTCGGGCAAGTGCCCGAATATATCGAGATGGTGACGCGCTGGTGCAAACAATACACACGCATGCCGGTGATCGTGAAGCTCACCCCCAACATCACCGACATTCGCTATCCGGCGCGGGCGGCGAAGAAGGGCGGCGCGGATGCCGTCTCGCTGATCAACACGATTTCATCCATCACTTCGGTCGATCTCGACAGCTTCTCGCCGGAGCCGTCAATCGACGGCAAGGGGTCGCATGGCGGCTATTGCGGCCCGGCGGTGAAGCCCATCGCGCTCAACATGGTGGCGGAGATCGCGCGCGATCCGCAGACAGCGGGGCTGCCGATCTCGGGCATCGGCGGCGTGACCACATGGCGCGATGCGGCGGAGTTCATGGCGCTCGGCGCGGGCAATGTGCAGGTCTGTACGGCGGCGATGACCTACGGCTTCAAGATCGTTCAGGAGATGATCGCCGGCCTCGAGAACTGGATGGACGAGAAAGGCCATGCGAATCTCGGTGACATCATCGGCCGCGCCACGCCCAACGTTACCGACTGGCAGTACCTGAACCTGAACTATGTCGCGAAGGCGCATATCGATCAGGAAGCCTGCATCAAATGCGGCCGCTGCCACATCGCCTGCGAGGACACGTCGCATCAGGCGATCACCAGCATGGTGAACGGCGTACGCCATTTCGAGGTGATGGAAGAGGAATGCGTGGGATGTAATCTTTGCGTGAATGTCTGCCCCGTGCAGGGCTGCATTACGATGGAGCCGCTGGCCGCTGGCGCGATGGACCGGCGCACAGGCCGCATCGTATCGCCGGACTACGCCAACTGGACCACGCATCCGAACAATCCGATGGCGGCGAAGGTGGCGGCGGAATAGCCGCCGCCCTGATCGAAGGAAACCCTTACGAGGCTTCGAACTGATCCCAGGCCCGTAAGGCATCGGCGGCATACATGAGGGCAGGACCACCACCCATATAGACGCTCATGGCGGCAACCTCGGCCACTTCCTGCCGCGTAGCATTGAGGTCCTTCAGCGCCTTGGCGTGAAAGCCGATGCAGCCGTCGCATCTTTGCGTGATGCCGACGGCAAGCGCGATCAGCTCCTTCGTTTTCCTGTCCAATGCCCCGTCCGCGCCCGCTCCTTTCGACAGCGCGTAGAAGCCCTGCATGGCGTCCGGCGTCAGCTTACGCAGCTCGGCGGTGTAGGCGGAGATGTCCCTTGTTATCTGGCGATAGTCCTTGCTCATGGAGAATCCTCGATAGTCCGCTTGTTAATTCATATTTTCATGATATTATAATAATATAAAATGTAAAGAGGATGTAGCATGAGCCTGAGCGAGGAAATGCCCCTGAAAGCCCGGGAAGTCGCCGATTTCCTGAAGGGGCTGGCCAGCCCGCAGAGGCTTCTTGTGTTGTGCGCGCTCGCGGAGGGCGAGCATAGCGTCTCGCAACTCATCGCGCGGACGGGCATAGCGCAGACGTCGATGTCCCAGCACCTCGCCAAGCTGCGCGAGGAAGGGATCGTCGATTTCCGCCGCGAGCACCGGACGCTTTTTTATTTCATCTCCCATCCGGCCGTGACCGAACTCATGACCGTTCTGTACAACTGCTTCTGTGGAGAGCCGACCGATGCTCGATAAAGCCGTAAAGACAATGACGCCGCAACAGGCCCGCGATCTCCTCGACGCCGGCAAGGCGATGCTGATCGACGTTCGCGATGCCGACGAATACAGGGACGAGCATATCGCCTATGCGGCCTCCGTTCCGCTGTCGTCCGTGCACAGGATCGGCAGCGATTTCCGTCTGCCATCCGGCAGGAAGATCATACTCCACTGCCTTTCGGGTGCGCGCGCCGGCCAGGCTTGCAGCACGATCTCCCGCGATTTCCCCGGTTCCGAAATCTACAATCTGGAAGGCGGCATCAATGCGTGGAAAGAGGCGGGCCTGCCGGTTGTCGCAGGCAGGAAGGGCGGGGCGGGCTTCCCGTCGCTTTTCCGGCAGGTGCAGGTGGCCGTGGGCGGGATCGTGCTCGCCTGCGTCGCGATCGGGTTCTCGGGCTATACGCCGGCCTTCGCCGTAGCCGGGCTCGTCGGCGGCATGCTGGCGCTGGCGGGGATCACCGGATGGTGCGGCATGGCGCTGCTGCTTGCGCGCATGCCGTGGAACAGGAACGCCTGAAATTCACGCTAGACCTGCGGCTTGGGCTTCAGGCCGTGGATGAACAATTGCTCCAGAAACCGCGCGGCGTCCTCGAAACGGCCTTCGCCGCCGCGATCCGGCCCCAGAACCGCTCGAACCTGAACGTCGAAATCAGCATAGTGCTGGGTCGTGGCCCAGATCGAGAAGATCAGATGGTAGGGATCGGTCCGCGCGATCCTGCCATTGCGCATCCAGCCACGTATGATGGCGGCTTTCTCGTCCACCAGTTCCTTCAGCTCGCCTTCCAGCAGCGGCATGACGCGCGGCGCGCCCTGGATAATCTCGTTGGCGAAAAGGCGGCTTTCGCGCGGATAGTCCCGCGCCATCTCCAGCTTGCGGCGGATATAGCTCCTCAATTCAGTCAGCGGGTCGCCGGTGTCGTCGATCTCTCGCAGCGGCGCGAGCCATGTCTGCATCAGCCGGCGGATCACCGTCTCATGCATGTCCTCCTTCGAGCGGAAATAATAGAGCAGGTTCGGCTTGGACATGCCCGCCGCATCGGCGATCTGGTCGATGGTGGAACCCCGAAATCCGTTCCTGGAAAAGACGTCGAGAGCGGCTTCGAGGATGAGGTCGCGTTTCTCGCGCTGGATGCGCGTACGGCGCGGCTTGGCTTCGGCGTCCATCAGCCGAGTCCCTTGCGGACGCTGCCTTCGCGGTGCATCTGGACCAAAGCCGTGGACCAGTTTTTCGCTGGCCGTGGCGCGTGTTCCGGGCACGTCATTTCGCCCACTATCTCCTTGACCGCGCAGGCGGCAATGCTAACGTTTGTCCATTCGGTCAAAATTTTGACTAGCACGGATGCGGCCGGAAAACCAAGCGTAGCCTCAACCAAAGGGACCACGGAAAGGAAAGCTTGGTCATGTCCAACAGGCTCAACGTCGCGCCGAACGATCTCAGCGCATTCTGGATGCCGTTCACGGCGAACCGGCAGTTCAAGCAGTCGCCGCGCATGCTCGTCGCCGCGAAGGACATGCACTACACGGCAGCCGATGGCCGCAAGATCCTCGATGGCACATCCGGCCTGTGGTGCGTGAATGCCGGTCATTGCCGGCCCAGGATCACCGAGGCGATCCAGACGCAGGCCGCGCAACTCGACTATGCACCGGCCTTCCAGATGGGGCATCCGCTCGTGTTCGAGCTGGCGAACCGGCTGGTCGACATCGCGCCCAACGGTATGGACCACGTATTCTTCACCAATTCCGGCTCGGAATCGGTCGAGACGGCCCTGAAGATCGCGCTCGCCTATCACCGCGTAAAGGGCGAGGGCGCGCGCACCCGCCTTATCGGCCGCGAGAGAGGCTATCATGGCGTGAATTTCGGCGGCGTGGCGGTGGGCGGCATCGTCACCAACCGCAAGATGTTCGGCACGCTGCTGGCCGGCGTCGATCACATGCCGCATACGCACCTGCCGGCCAAGAACGCCTTCTCCAGGGGCGTACCGGAGCATGGCGCGGAGCTTGCCGACGAGCTGGAGCGCATCGTCGCGCTTCACGACGCATCGACCATCGCGGCGGTGATCGTGGAGCCTGTGGCAGGATCGACCGGCGTGCTGATCCCGCCGAAGGGCTATCTCCAGCGGTTGCGCGACATCTGCACGAAACACGGCATCCTGCTCATCTTCGACGAGGTGATCACCGGCTTCGGGCGTCTCGGCACGCCTTTCGCCGCGGATTATTTCGGCGTCACGCCGGACATCATCACGGCCGCCAAGGGCGTCACCAACGGTGTCATTCCCATGGGTGCGGTGTTCGTGAAGAAGGAAATCCACGACGCCTTCATGAACGGCCCGGAGCATCTGATCGAATTTTTCCACGGCTACACCTATTCCGGGAATCCCATCGCCTCGGCCGCCGCCCTCGGCACGCTCGACACCTACAAGGAAGAGGGCCTGCTGACGCGCGGCGCGGAGATCGGGGCTTATTGGGAGGAGGCACTGCACTCGCTCAGGGACGAGCCGCACGTCATCGACATCCGCAATATCGGCCTTGTCGGCGCAATCGAACTCGCGCCCATTCCGGGCGAGGCAAGCAAGCGCGCATTCTCGGCCTTCGTGAAGGCGTTCGAGCGCGGCGCTCTCATTCGCACCACCGGCGATATCATCGCACTGTCGCCGCCGCTCATCATCACCCGGGGACAGATCGACGAACTGATCGACCATGTGCGGGAAGTGCTGCGGATGGTGGACTAAGGAAAGGAAGCCTGTCTCACTCCTTTTGTCCCGAAGGGAGTGGGACGGAACGCCAATATCGCCGGAGCATCCCGTGACCGTTGAATCCAATCTTCGCATCAATGCCGACCGACTGTGGGATTCCATCATGGAGATGGCGAAGATCGGGCCGGGAGTGGCCGGCGGCAACAACCGCCAGACGCTGACGGATGCCGATGGCGAGGGGCGGCAGCTGTTCAAAAGCTGGTGCGAGGCGGCGGGCATGACGGTCGGCGTCGACAAGATGGGCACCATGTTCGCGCGCCGGGAGGGCACGGACCCGGATGCGCTGCCGGTCTATGTCGGCTCGCATCTCGACACCCAGCCGACGGGCGGCAAATATGATGGTGTGCTGGGCGTGCTGGGCGGGCTGGAGATCATCCGCACGCTCAACGATCTCGGTATCAGGACCAGGCATCCCATTGTCGTCACCAACTGGACGAACGAGGAGGGCACCCGCTTCGCGCCGGCGATGCTGGCATCGGGCGTGTTCGCGGGCCTGCACGAGCTTGAATGGGCCTATGACCGCCGGGACCGTGACGGAAAACGCTTCGGCGACGAACTGGAGCGGATCGGCTGGAAGGGGGACGAGGAGGTCGGCGCACGCAGGATGAAGGCATTCTTCGAGCTGCATATCGAGCAGGGGCCTATCCTCGAGGATGAAGGTATCGACATCGGCGTGGTCACGCACGGGCAGGGCCTATGGTGGCTGCAGGTTACGCTGACCGGAAAGGAAAGCCACACCGGCTCTACGCCGATGCCGAAGCGCCGCAATGCCGGGCTCGGCATGGCGCGGATCGTCGAGCTGGTCCACGAGGTGGCGATGGATTACCAGCCCGAGGCGGTGGGCGGGGTCGGCCATATGGAAGTCTATCCGAATTCGCGCAACGTGATTCCCGGCAGGACGGTTTTCACGATCGACATACGCTCGCCTGAACAGGCCGTGCTGGACGAGATGCGCGGGCGCATCGAGGACGGGATCGCCACGGTCTGCGAGGCGCTGGATGTCGGTTTCGAGATAGAGCCGGTCGGCCATTTCGATCCCGTCACCTTCGATACGGGCTGCGTGAAGGCCATACGCGACGCGGCGGAGCGGCTTGGCTATTCGCATCGCGACATCGTTTCGGGGGCGGGGCACGATGCCTGCTGGATCAACCGCGTCGCGCCGGCCGCGATGGTGATGTGCCCCTGCGTGGACGGCCTGTCGCACAATGAGGCTGAGGAAATCACGAAGGATTGGGCGCGGGCCGGCGCCGATGTATTGTTCCACGCCGTGGTCGAGACGGCGGAGATCGTGGCATGACAGGAACCGGGAGGCCTTCCGCCGGCGTGGCGGCATGGGGCGGAGCAATCGCCGTGGCGGCGGTGTTCGCGCTGCCGGGCGGGGCCTATGCGCAGGATGTGTGTCTGGAGAACGGGAGGCCGACGCTGATCTCGGTGGGTGAACCCTTGCCGACCTGCACCGGAAGTCATCTGGTCGATCTGACGCGCATGACCGATAGCGGCTACGTGGCGGTGGACGGTCAGGATCGACAGAATATAAGGCCGGGCGCTTCGGCGGATTTCGCCGCCGCCGGATGCCGCGTTATCTTTCATAAGGTCGAGGATTATCAAAGCGGTCAGGCTCTCATATCGGTGAACTGCCGATAGAAGCCGCCAAGGGGTAGCCGGGGACGCAGACTGATGGATGTCGAGGGCCTACTCCACAGCGTCATACGATTCTCGAACTTCATGACGTCGCGGCTGCTCGTGTCCGGCCTCGTATTTTACATCGCCTCAGGCTTTACGGATATCGGCTCGGCCAGCGAAGGGTTCCTGCCCAATGCCGATCTGCTCAACGAGGTGGTCGCAAACTACCAGAATATTTTCGATGTGCTGGGCGTTTCGGATTTCGCGCTGCTGCTGATCCTGTTCGTCTTTTTGACGACGATCCATATCGTCTATGTCGTGTTCAAGCGCCTGGGCGACTACATCCCGCCGGCCATTATCCCCCTGTCCGGCTGGGAGGCGAATGACGACGTGACGCTGACGGCCTTCGACATATTGCGCGAGGCGCGCGGCGAGGAACATACAGACGAGGAGAACCAGAGACTCTACGAGTTCAAGAAGAAGCTGCGCGAGATCGAGAAAGCCGTGGACGCCAGTTACGAGGAGGAGATATCGGTCGTCTCGACCGCCTACAGCATCTCCAAGACATTCATCGTCTTTTCCGCCGGCTCTCTGCTGGTCGGCCTTCTGTTCCGGCAATATACGGGCGACTATAGCATTTTGGCGGCGATCATCGGGCTTTCGTTCCTGACGGCAGCCTACACGGCTTTTGCGATCTTCCGCGCGAATTATCAGCGCATTACCGCGCTGCGCCATGACGTCATCGTGCAGTTTCTCGAATTCTCGCGCATCTGGGCGCCACCCGATTACCAGCAACGCATCGCGGAAGCCTGCACGCCGTCCCGTGACTTGCGGCCGGCGCATTTCGCCGTCCTCGTGCCGGTGTTCGGCACGCTGGACGAACTGATGGATGAAGTGCGACGCTATCGCCAGCGCAGGCGCAGGAAGCGGCTCGGCAGCTCGCCGCAAGCAGCCATCGAGGCGCTGCCGGCGGTTGCCGCAGATGCAACTGCCCAGAGGGATGTGTAAGAATAGATGATTAACCGGACCGTCCTTGTCGCGGCAACCGCGGGGTATGCGAATTGACAGCCAGCCGTCAGCGTCTCGATGGGTTGCAGGCGGGCCGGGCTCTCGCCGCGCTGATGGTCACGCTATTTCATGCCAACAACTACGTGCTTCCCGCCACGCTCTACAAGGATGGCAGCACGGCCTGGGCGGGATTCGCGATGGGCTACGCCGGCGTCGAATTCTTCTTCGTGCTGTCCGGCTTCGTGATGGTCTTCGTGCACAGCGCCGATTTCGGGCAGCCGGAGCGAGCGGGGCGCTTCCTGCGCAAGCGTATATTGCGCATATATCCGCTCTATTGGCTCGTACTTTCCATTCTACTGGCGATATATGCGCTCGAATCCTTCACCCTGGGACCGGCTGGCGCAAGTGATCCCTGGCTCGTCCTGGCCGCATATCTCCTTTGGCCCCTCGAGGACATGCACGTCATGCCGTTAGCGTGGACGCTCTCGCATGAAATGCTTTTCTACCTCGTTTTCGTGGTTCTGATTTTCAGTGTGCGCGCCGGAACCGCGATATTCCTGGTGTGGATGGCCGGATGCTTCGCCGGGGCAGTCCTAGCGCCGCTCGACTGGCCCCTCAGGTTCGTCTTCTCCCCCTATAATATCCTGTTCCTGTTCGGCATGGGCGCGGCAGCCGTTTGGCCGAAGCTGGGGACGGGAACCGCCCGGCTGATCCTGTGCGCGGGGCTGGCGGCTTTCTTCACCGTCGGTTTCAGCGAGGTACTGGGCGGCTGGCAATGGCATGAGGGCCTGCGCACGCTGGCTTATGGCGTCGGCGCCGCGGCGATGGTCGCGGGGTTGGCGGGCGGCGCGCTGCCGGTGCCGAAATGGCTGCTGCTGCTGGGGGATGCTTCCTATTCGCTCTATCTTGTCCATCTGCCGGCGATGAGCCTCGCTGTGAAGCTGGCGCACCCGTTGGGTGCACCGTGGTCGCTGCCGCCGGTCGTGGCGATAATCCTCGTCACCGCGATAGCGGTGATTACCGGGGTGCTGGTGCATCTTGTTGTCGAGAGGCCGATACTTTCCAGCGCAGCCAGACTTGCGGGACCGCGCACGCCAAGGGTTGCGGCCTGAAGAAATCAAACAGCCTATAAGCCAAGGGGAACACGGCATGACAAAAATCATCAGGAACGGAACCATCGTCACAGCGGATCGCAGCTGGAAGGCGGACGTGGCCATAGAAGGAGGGGTGATCGCGGCTATCGGTTCCAACCTCAAGGGTGATGAGGAATTCGATGCGACCGGCTGCTACATCTTGCCGGGGGCGATCGACCCCCACACCCATCTGGAAATGCCCTTCATGGGCACCTATTCCGCCGATAATTTCGAGACGGGCACGCGGGCCGCGCTGGCTGGCGGAACCACGACCGTCATAGATTTCTGCCTGCCGTCGCCCGGCCAGTCCCTGCTCGAAGCGATCCAGATGTGGGACAACAAATCCACGCTGGCACTTTGCGACTATTCCTTCCACATGGCGATCACCTGGTGGGGCAAGCAGGTGTTCGACGAGATGCCGCAGGTGGTCGACAAGGGCATCACCTCGTTCAAGCATTTCATGGCCTACAAAGGTTCGCTGATGGTCAATGACGACGAGATGTTCTCGTCGTTCCAGCGTTGCGCCGAACTCGGCGCGCTGCCGATGGTTCATGCCGAGAATGGCGACGTGGTGGCGCAGCTCAGCCAGAAGCTGCTTTCGGAAGGCAATAATGGCCCGGAGGCTCACGCCTATTCTCGCCCGCCGGAGGTGGAGGGCGAGGCGACCAACCGCGCGATCATGATCGCCGATATAGCCGGCGTGCCGCTCTATGTGGTGCATACCTCCTGCGAGCAGGCGCATGAGGCAATCCGCCGTGCGCGGCAGAAGGGCATCCGCGTCTATGGCGAGCCGCTGGTCCAGCATCTCGTGCTGGACGAGAGCGAATATTTCGACAAGGACTGGGATCATGCCGCGCGCCGCGTGATGAGCCCGCCCTTCCGCGACAAGGTGCATCAGGATTCTCTGTGGGCGGGTCTTGCGGCGGGCTCGCTGCACGTGGTGGCGACGGATCATTGCGCCTTTACCACCGCGCAGAAGCGTTTCGGCGTGGGCGATTTCACCAAGATACCCAACGGAACCGGCGGGCTGGAGGATCGGCTCGCGGTGCTATGGACCAAGGGTGTCGTGACCGGCCGGCTGACCATGAACGAGTTCGTCGCCGTCACCTCGACCAATGTCGCCAAGATATTCGGCATGTATCCGCGCAAGGGCGCTGTTATCGAGGGCGCGGACGCGGATCTGGTCGTTTGGGACCCCGCGCGGGGCAAGACGATCTCGGCCAAGACCCAGCATTCCGCCATCGACTACAATGTGTTCGAGGGCATCGAGGTGACGGGATTGCCTCGCTTCGTTTTCTCGCGCGGCAGGCTAGCCGTCGAGGAGGGAGCGGTGAAGGCCAATACCGGCGATGGCAAGTTCATAGCACGCGAGGCGAAGGGGCCGGTCAACCGGGCGCTTTCGGCATGGAAGGAACTGGTCGCGCCGCGCAAGGTGGAGCGGAGCGGCATTCCCGCAAGCGGGGTCTGAATTGGAGGCGTCCAACCCGTCGCGTCCGTCCGCCGGCCGGCTGGCGGTGGCCTATTGCTGCGCCGTCCTCACCGGCGGCGCATTGGGAATCGCGGCGCTTGTCGCACCGGATATGAAGATGCCGGGCAGCCTGCTGGAAGGAGCGTTGGCCTTGCCGCGCATGGCTGCCGTCGTGGTGTTTTTGCTGGCCGAGGTCTTTCCGCTCCTGTTTCTGGCGGGCATCCCCTTTACGGCGGTGGCGACCTTGCTCCTGCTGCGCGCGGACTCCGCGAGCTGGCCGATTTTCGCTTTCGTCGGGGCGCTTTGCCCAGCGTCCATCGTTGCGATCCTGCTTTGGTTCGGGCCGGAGCAGAGATGGGATTTTTCGGTCAGCCCGCCGCGTCAGGTTCCCGCCTTCAGCCTCGGCGCACTGGTTTTCATGTCGATCCTGTTCGCGCCGGCTGGAGCCGTTGCCGGATGGATCTATTGGCTGGTGGGGTTTCGGGCCATGCCGCGCCGGGAGGCCAGCGCATGATACCGGCGCATCTTGCGCATCGGCGGACGGAAGCGCGGCGCATTTTCGTCCATGAAGCGAATCCCGCCGCAATTGAAGCGGCGGGACGGCATGTTCCGATCAATGCTGTGGCGTCTCCGCCAGCTTACTTCTCTCCCTCGGCGGCGGCGATTTCCACCGGTTCGTCCTCTTCGGAGACTTCGGCCGCTGCTTCTTCGTCGTCTACCTCGGCAGACGCTTCATCCTCCTCCGCGTCGTCCTCGTCAGCATCATCGTCGTCGTCATCATCATCGTCGTCATCATCATCGTCGTCGTCCTCGTCCTCGGATTCATCGTCGTCGCCGTCTTCTTCCTCATCGTCATCATCGTCGTCCGCCGCCATCGCGATTTCGGAGACGGGTTCTTCCAGGATTTCAACGGTTTCGATGTCGATCACGGTCTGTCCCGCCTCGGGGAGGCGCGTTTCGTCTTCGGTCGCAATGAAAAGGGCAGTCGAGGAATGAAGCTGGGTCTGAATGGATGTTTCTGCCATGACGGCCTCCGAGCAAGAGTTGCAAGGCGGAGCGTATGGGCGGCCCATGAAAGCGTGGTGACGGATTCACGACCATTTTGCATCAGCTGCGCGATGGCCGCCGGCTGTGCCCGCCATGCGCCGTGCCGGCCGGGCGCTTGAAAAACGACGACAGGGAGGCGAGGTGGTAGCAGACGCGCAAATGGAGGCAGGAGATTTGAAACGAGCGCGGGCAGGACAGGTGCGTGGAGGACAAGGCGTCGTCGCGGCACGGGGACTCGGCCTTACTTTTCACACGGGCGACGGGCCTGTGCGCGCGCTTGCCGATGTCAATCTTTCCATAGGCAGGGGCGAGTTCGTTTCCTTCATCGGGCCGTCCGGCTGCGGAAAGACGACCTTCCTGCGGGTCATCGCCGATCTTGAGCAGCCGACCGAAGGCACGATCACCGTGAATGGTGTGAGCCCGGAGGAAGCGCGCAAACGCCGCGCCTATGGCTATGTATTCCAGGCTGCCGGGCTCTATCCGTGGCGTACCATCGAGCGGAATGTCGCCTTGCCGCTGGAGATCATGGGCTATTCAAGGGCGGAACAGAAGGAACGCGTTGCCCGCACGCTGGCGCTGGTGAACCTGACCGGCTTCGAAAAGAAGTTTCCCTGGCAATTGTCGGGCGGAATGCAGCAGCGCGCTTCCATCGCCCGCGCGCTCGCCTTCGACGCAGATCTGCTCTTGATGGACGAGCCCTTCGGGGCGCTCGACGAGATCGTGCGCGACCACCTCAATCAGCAATTGCTGGAGCTTTGGGCGCGGACGAACAAGACGATCTGTTTCGTCACGCATTCGATTCCCGAGGCAGTCTATCTCTCGACCAAGATCGTCGTGATGTCGCCCCGGCCGGGCCGTGTCACCGATATCATCGAATCCTCGCTGCCGGCCGAGCGCCCGCTCGATATTCGCGAAAGGCCTGAGTTCCTTGAAATCGCGCATCGTGTGCGGGAAGGGCTGAGGGTAGGACACAGCTATGAGGATTAGTGTTTCAGCGCCCCCTTTAAGGGCGAGCCGCTTGTCTGGCCCGTCCTTCGGACCCCCACGGGGGCGAGGGGAATCATGGCAGCGCGCATGACTGACCGGCTGCGCGACAAGATCGTCCCGGTCACGACGCTCCTGATCGGCATCGTCGCCATCTGGTATGTGGCGGCGTATTACATGAATGCGCCCTTCCAGCGCGATCTCGACCGACGGGCGGGAGAGGTGCCGACGCAATGGGAGTTCGTCGTCAAGACGATGAGCCAGCCCAAGCCGACGCTGCCGGCGCCGCATCAGGTTGCGGTGAATTTCTACGAGAACACCTTCCTGCGCCGCGTCACCTCGAACCGCAGCCTGGTCTATCATTCCTGGGTGACGCTCTCGTCCACGCTGCTCGGCTTCGCCTTCGGCACGGCGCTCGGCATATTGATTGCGGTGGGCATCGTGCATGTCGTTGCGCTCGACCGCAGCCTGATGCCGTGGATCATCACTTCGCAGACCATTCCCATCCTGGCCCTTGCGCCGATGATCATTGTCGTGCTGGCAGCGGTGGGCATCACGGGGCTGCTGCCCAAGGCGCTGATCTCGACCTATCTGTCCTTCTTTCCCGTGGCCGTCGGCATGGTGAAAGGGCTGCGCTCGCCGGAGACGACGCATCTCGACCTGATGCATACATATAACGCCACGCCGGCGCAGACTTTCTGGAAGCTGCGCTTGCCGGCGTCGGTGCCGTTCCTGTTCGCGTCGATGAAAGTCGCGATCGCGGCGAGCCTCGTCGGTGCCATTGTAGGCGAGCTCCCGACCGGCGCGGTGGCGGGTATCGGCGCGAAGCTGCTTTCCGGCTCCTATTACAGCCAGACCATCGACATGTTCGCCGCGCTGATCGCGGGATCGCTGGTGGCCGTGCTGCTGGTGACAGCGGTCGGCCTTGCCGGGAAGATCGTCGAGCGGGCGATGGGAGCGCGGCCGGCATGAGTTTCATGCGTGTTCCCTGGCAGGGTTTTGCCGCGCTGGTCCTGGTGCTCGTCGTGCTGTTCCTGCCGGCCTACACGCAGACCGAACTGGCGGCGCTGGCGAGCGGCGATACGGCGGCCCGCTATCCCTATGACGTCACCGGCCCGCTCATGCTGGCACTGGCCGGGCTGGCGGCGCTGACGATCATCGTCAGGCCGCGGCGGGCGGTCGAAGCTGCCGCGTTGTTCGTTCTGGTGAATGCTTCGGCGTGGCTGCTGCTTTCCGGCCTCGCCGGTAGGAATGGCGGCGCGCTCGCCGCGTACTACCTCCTGCTGGCCGCGCTGTGGCTGATGGCGTGGCGGCTGGTAACGCTCCTGTCGTCGTTGAAGCCGGCAAGCCGGATCGCGGACGCGGCGATCCGGCTGTTGATCCCGGCCCTGTTCGGTGCGTGGATACTGATCCTGTGGGAGGCGGTCGTGCGCGGCGCGGGCATTCCCTTCGTGCTTTTGCCGCCGCCAAGCGCCGTGGGCGCCCGCATAGCCGCCTCGCTGCCGGTGCTGTGGGCGGACGTGAACCAGACGATCTTCCGGTCGGTCATCATCGGCTATGCGCTGGGGTGCGGCACGGGCTTTCTCGCGGCCATCGTCGCGGATCGCTTTCTTTTCCTGCGGCGGGGATTGCTGCCCATCGGCAATATGGTTTCGGCGCTGCCGATCATCGGCGTCGCGCCGATCATGGTCATGTGGTTCGGCTTCGACTGGCACTCCAAGGCCGCCGTCGTCATCATCATGACCTTCTTCCCGATGCTGGTGAACACGGTGGCGGGTTTGGCGGCGGCGGGTCATATGGAGCGCGACCTGATGCGCACTTATGCTTCCGGCTACTGGCAGACGCTGGCCAAGCTCAGGCTGCCCGCCGCCATGCCGTTCATCTTCAATGCGCTCAAGATCAACTCGACGCTGGCGCTGATCGGAGCCATCGTGGCCGAGTTCTTCGGCACGCCGGTGGTCGGCATGGGCTTCCGCATCTCGACCGAGGTGGGGCGTATGAATGTCGATATGGTCTGGGCTGAGATTGCGGTTGCGGCGGTAGCCGGTTCCGTCTTCTATGGCGTTATCGCCCTTGCGGAGCGGGCCGTGACGTTCTGGCATCCGTCCATCCGCGGTGGGTAGATCAACTTCAGAGGGTAACAAGATGAAAAAGCTGATCGTTTCGATGATGGCGGGCGCCATGTCGCTCGCCGCCGCGCAGGCATGGGCTGCCGACGCGGTGACATTGCAGCTCAAATGGGTCGCGCAGGCGCAGTTTGCCGGTTATTACACCGCCCTGGAAAAGGGCTTCTATGAGGAGGAAGACCTCGACGTTACCATCAAGCCGGGCGGGCCGGACATCGCGCCCGAGCAGGTGATCGCCGGCGGCGGCGCGGATGTGGTGGTGACATGGATGGCGGCGGCGCTGTCGGCGCGCGACAAGGGCGTGCCGCTGGTCAATATCGCCCAGCCCTACGAGAAATCCGGGCTGCTGATGATCTGCCCGGCCGACGGTCCGGTGAAGACGGAAGCGGACTTCAAGGGACACACGCTGGGCGTCTGGTTCTTCGGCAACGAATATCCGTTCTATGCCTGGATGAACAAGCTCGGCCTTCCGACCGAGGGCGGCGCGGATGGCGTCACCGTGCTCAAGCAGAGCTTCGACGTGCAACCGCTGATCCAGAAGCAGGCGGATTGCATCTCGGTGATGACCTACAATGAATATTGGCAGGCCATCGACGCCGGCTTCAAGCCGGAAGACCTGATCGTCTTCAACTATACCGAGCTCGGCAACGACATGCTGGAGGACGGGCTTTACGTGCTTCAGGACAAGCTCGCCGATCCGGCTTTCAAGGACAAGATGGTGCGCTTCGTGCGCGCTTCGCTGAAAGGCTGGAAATATGCCATCGAGAACCCCGACGAGGCCGCAGGCTACGTCATGGATCATGGCGGGCAGGACGAGAATCACCAGAAGCGCATGATGGGCGAGGTGGCCAAGCTGGTCGGCGACGCCACCGGCAAGCTGGACGAGGCCGCTTACGAGCGCACGGCCAAGATGGTGGTGGACCAGAAGATCGTGTCCAAGGCGCCCGAGGGCGCTTTCACGCACGAGATTACCGACGCTGCGCAGTAATTGCCGGAAAGGGACGGCGGGCCAGGCGCCCGCCGTATTCTACGCGGTAACGACGACGCGCCGCTCCGCCTCGCGGAACTCGCCGGGTGTCATGCCCGTCTGGCGGCGAAAGAAGCGGTTGAAATAGGCCGGGTCCGCGAAACCGAGCGAATAAGCAATCTTCTGCACGGGCGAAGGGGTGAATACGAGGTCGCGCCGCGCCGTCTCCACCATGCGCCGGGCGATCAATGCCTGAACGGACAATCCGGTCACGGCGCGGCTGATCCGGTTCAGATGGGTCGCCGATACGCCGAGCCGCTCGGCATAGAACGAGACGGGCCGGTGCTCGCGCATATGGGCCGCGACGAGAGCGGTCAATTGCTCCACCCGCAGCCGGTCGCGGTGAGTCGGGCCTTCGCTGCCGATCTCGACCGATCCGGCGAGGCGGGCAAGGCAGACGATCGCAGCGGTCATCAGCGCCTCGACCAGTATGGTGCGGCCCGCGGCGGGCCGTTCCAGTTCGGAGGCGATGCGCAGCAGGCTTTCGCCGGCCTGCCGGGCTTCCTCATTGCCGGGCGGCAGCGCGACGATACGCGGCTGATGCGCGAAGACGCCGATCTGGCGATCCGCTTCGGCAACCGCCCGCAAACGCTCCGCCAGCGCGGTGACGACGATGCCATCCACGTCGCGCTCGTGGCGGAAACCATGCTCCGCACCCTGAGGAATGAACAGGACGCAGGGTGCGGAGAACAGCAGGATCTTGCCGTCGGCAAGCATCTCGCCGCTGCCCGCCGTCACGAGGAATATCTGGAAGAAGCTGTCGTGGCGGTGCGCGGAAATCTCGAAATTGTGCAGATGGGTGCGCTTCGGGATGGTTTCGCAGTGCAACCAGAATTCGGCGGATTCGTCGGAGCCTTCCCGGTAGAGCCGGTAGCTGGGTATGGGTTTCCGTGATGCGGCTGATCGAGTCATGTTCGGATTGTGCAATCGAATGAGGAGAAAGTCCATTGTTCGCAATCGGGCTGGCGTTCATTACACAGCAGGATTGTGCTGCCCGACAAGGAGGAGCTGGTGCGCACGCAGGTTGTAATTATCGGTTCCGGACCCTCCGGCCTTCTGCTCGGCCAGTTGCTGACGAACGCTGGCATCGACAATGTGATTCTGGAACGCCAGTCGAAGGAATACGTGCTGGGACGCGTGCGCGCGGGCGTTCTGGAAGAAGGCATGGTCGGGATGCTGGACGAGGCGGGCGCGGGCGGCCGCATGCGCCGGGAGGGCCTGCCGCATGACGGTTTCGACATCGCTTTCGACGGCAGGCATCACCGCATCGACCTTTTCGAGCTGACCGGCAAGCGCGTGATGGTCTACGGGCAGACCGAGGTGACGCGCGACCTGATGGACAAGCGCGAGGAAACTGGCGGCGTGACGGTCTACGAGGCCGCGGATGTGGTTCCGCATGATTTCGATGGAACCGCACCCTATGTCACCTATAGCAAGGATGGCACCGGGCATCGCATCGACTGCGATTTCATCGCCGGTTGCGACGGCTTCCACGGCATCTCGCGCAAGTCCGTGCCGGAAAAGGCCATTTCCCTGTTCGAGCGGACCTATCCTTTCGGCTGGCTGGGCATTCTGGTCGAGCTACAGCCGGTCAGCCATGAACTGATCTATGCGAACCATCCGCGCGGCTTCGCGCTTTGCTCCATGCGCTCCATGACGCGCAGCCGCTACTACGTCCAGTGTCCTCTGGACGACAAGGTGGAGGACTGGTCGGACGACCGCTTCTGGGACGAGATACGCAGCCGCCTGCCGCAGGACGTGGCGGAGCGAATGGTGACGGGACCGTCGTTCGAGAAGTCCATCGCGCCGCTGCGTTCCTTCGTGGCGGAGCCGCTGCGCTTTGGCCGCATGTTCCTCGTTGGGGACGCGGCACATATCGTGCCGCCGACCGGGGCAAAGGGGCTGAACCTCGCGGCGAGCGACGTACGCTATCTCTTCGATGCGCTGCGCGAGTTCTATGCGGAGAAGTCCGAAGCGGGCATCGACGATTATTCCCGCAAGGCGGTGTCGCGCGTGTGGAAGGCGGAGCGGTTCTCATGGTGGATGACCAACACGCTGCACAAATTCCCCGACCAGGGCGCGTTCGGGCAGCGCATGCAGGAAGCTGAGCTGGATTATCTGTTCAGTTCCAGGGCGGCCTCGACCTCGCTGGCCGAAAACTATGTCGGGCTGCCTTATTGAGGCGAAGGAGGAAGGAATGAGCAAATCCGCTCGTTACGAAGAGGGCATGGCGACCCGCCGCAAGGTGCTGGGCAACGCGCATGTCGACCGCGCCGAGGCCGCCAAGACGGCTCTGGACGCTCCGTACCAGGACCTCATCACAGAGGCTGCCTGGGGGCATGTGTGGTCGCGCGACACCATCACCAAGCGCGAGCGATCGATGCTGACGCTGGCGCTGCTGGCGGCGCTGGGCAATTACGAGGAGGTGGCGATGCATGTGCGCGCCACGGCGAATACCGGCGCGAGCCGGGACGACATCATGGAGGCGATGCTGCACGTGGCGATCTATGCCGGCGTGCCGCGCGCGAACCATGCGATCAAGATCATCAAACAGGTTCTCGATGAAATGGACGGAGGCAAGCCGAAATGAGTAACGGCACTACCTTATCGAACCGCAAGCCGGAAACGGGCTCGTTTTTCCAGCGCGACCGCGAATGGCACCCGCAGGCCTATACGCCCTGGTACAAGACCTCGGTGGTGCGATCGCCGCAGCGCGCGCTGCTGTCGCTCGACAACACGATCTCGGAAGTTACCGGGCCAGTGTTCGGGCACAACATCCTCGGCGAGCTGGACAACGACCTGATCCTCAATTTCGCCAAGCCGGGCGAAAGCGCCATCGGCCCGCGCATCATCGTCTACGGACGGGTGCTGGACGAGCGCGGCAAGGGCGTTCCGGGCGCGCTGCTGGAGTTCTGGCAGGCCAATGCCGGTGGCCGCTACCGCCACAAGAAGGAAGGCTACCAGGCGGCACTCGACCCGAATTTCGGCGGTTGCGGGCGGACGATCACCGACGAGGACGGGAACTATTTCTTCCGCACCGTCCAGCCTGGTCCCTATCCGTGGCCGAACGGTCCGAACGACTGGCGCCCGGCGCATATTCACTTCTCGATTTTCGGGCATGGCTTCGCGCAGCGGCTCATCACCCAGATGTATTTCGAGGGCGATCCGATGATCCCGCTTTGCCCGATCGTGAAGACGATCAACAACCCGGCAGCCATCGATACCCTCGTCGCCGCTCTCGACATGAGCGCGACCACGCCTATGGACAGCCGCGCCTACAAGTTCGACATCGTTCTGCGCGGCCGCCGTTCAACCTTGTTCGAGAACAAGCGGGAAGGAAACTAACACATGGTCCAGTCACTCAACCGCCTGAAGGAAAGCCCGTCGCAGACGGCTGGTCCTTACGTCCACATTGGCCTGACGCCGAATTTCGCCGAGATCAACGGTGTCTATCCCGAAGATCTCGGGATCAGCATGGTCAACGAGAAGACCAAGGGCGAGCGCATCACCGTCGTTGGCCGTGTGATCGACGGCACGGGCACGCCGCTCAGGGACGCCCTGGTCGAGATATGGCAGGCCGACGCGGACGGGCTTTACAACTCGCCGTCCGAGCTACGCGGCACGGCCGACCCCAACTTCACCGGCTGGGGCCGCTGCCCGACCCATATGGACACGGGCGAGTACCGTTTCCAGACGATCAAGCCGGGCAAGGTTCCGTTCAATGACGGCCGGCCGATGGCGCCGCACATCACCTTCTGGATCGTGGCGCGCGGCATCAATATCGGCCTGCAGACGCGCATGTATTTCGGCGACGAGGAGAAGGCCAACGCGGAAGATCCGATCCTCCAGAGGGTCGAGCATCGCGTTCGCGTGCCCACCCTGATTGCGCAGCGCGACGGAGATGTATACACGTTCGATATCCATCTCCAGGGGGAGAAGGAAACGATCTTCTTCGATATCTGAGGCCGTGACGGTATCTGTCTTCGATCATCCTTGGGTTTCGGGCCTCCTCGGCGACGGGGAGGCCGCACCCTTCTTTTCGGCTGAGGTCGAGTTGAAGGCGATGCTCGAGTTCGAGATGGCGCTTGCGAAAGCGCAGGCCGCCGAAGGGGTCATTCCTCCTGACGCCGCCGACGCCATCGAGGCGGCGCTTTCCCATTTCCATCCCGACATACTGGATTTGAGAGCGGGGACCGCGCGTGACGGGGTTCTGGTGCCGGGTTTCGTCGCGCAGTTGCGCAAGGCAGTCGGGGAGGCGCATGGCAAGCATGTCCATTTCGGTGCGACCAGCCAGGATGTCGTCGATACCGGACTGGCGCTGCGGCTGAAGCCGCTGCTTGCCATCTATCGCGAACGCATCGCCGGGCTTGTCGCGCAATTCGATGCGCTGTCGGCAAGGGATGGTGCAATCGAGACGATGGGGCATACACGCATGCAGGCGGCGATTCCGGTGCCTGCGGCGCGCAAGATAGCAAGCTGGCGCGATCCGCTTGCGCGCCATGTCGAGCGGCTGGCCGATATCGAGGCCGGCGTGCTCATACTCAGCTTCGGCGGCGCCGCCGGCACGCTGGAAAAGCTCGGGCCGAAGGCCGAGGCGGTGTCGCGGCGGCTCGCCGGGCTGCTTGGCCTTGGATATGTGCCGCAGGCCCGCCATAGCGAACGCGACGGCGTTGCCGCGCTTGCCTCATGGCTCTCCCTCGTTTCGGGCAGCCTTGGCAAGATGGGGCAGGACATTGCGCTCCTCGCGCAAAGTGAGGTGGGCGAAATCAAGCTTTCCGGCGGTGGCGGATCGTCCGCCATGCCGCACAAGGTGAACCCCATCGGCGCCGAGGCGCTGGTGGCGCTCGCCCGCTTCAACGCCACGCTGGTTTCGGGGCTGCACCATTCCCTCGTCCATGAAGGCGAGCGATCCGGTGCCGCATGGACGCTGGAATGGATGCTGCTGCCGCAGATGACGGTCGCGACCGGCGCGGCCTTGCGCACCGCGGCCACGCTTCTGGACGGTCTTTCCTTCCGGCGGCCCGCTGCGTGAGTCCCCGCGCCGTCGTCATCTATTGCGGCATGCTGATGTCGCTGTCGGCCTTTTCGGTCGACGTGACGCTGCCATCCTTTCCTGCCATCGTGGAGGAACTGGACGCTCCCTATAGCCAGGTCCAGTGGACGATAACCTTCTACCTGTTCATGGCAGGTGTGGCCCAGCTTCTCTGGGGGCCTCTTTCAGACCGGGTGGGGCGCAGGCCGGTGCTTGCCGCCGGGCTTTCCATATATCTGGCAGGCTGCCTCGTTTCCGCCTTCGCGCCGACGATCCATCTGCTTCTGGCGGGACGGCTGCTGCAAGGTTTCGGCGGTGCGGCGGCGACCGTAATGGCGCGAGCGGTCACGCGCGATCTTTTCTCGGGCCAGGAACTGGCGCGCAATCTGGCGCTTGCAATGGCGATCTTCGCCGTCGGCCCCATCCTCGCTCCGCTCGCCGGCGCGGCCATCGCCGTTCCGTTCGGCTGGCGGGCGATCTTCGCGGTGCTGGCGGTATTCGCGCTGGGCCTGATCCTTTCCCTCCTGCGCCTGCCGGAAACCATCAGGGTGCGGCTGCCCGATTCCATACGCCCCTCGGTGCTAGGTGCCCGCAGCGTGCGCCTGCTGGCGCATCCGCAGTCACGCTACTTCCTCATCCTGTCGGCGGTCATCATGTCGTCGATGATATTCATCCTGTCGTCGGCTCCACGTCTTTTCGACCGGAATTTTGGTATTGTCGGGACGTTTTTCGCGCTGATGTTCGCGCTGCACGGAACCGGCATTATCGTCGGCCAGACTCTCAACCGTCGCATGATCCCCAGGCTCGGCATCGTCAGGGCCATGCGGGTGGGCAATCTCGTGCTGATACTCTCCGCGACGAGCATTCTCGTGCTCGCTTTGACCGGCCTTGCGACCCCGTGGTCGATGACGGCGATGTTCGTACTTTATTCGACCAGTTATCTGATCGTCTATTCCAATGCATCCGCGATGGTGCTCGACCCGCATGGCGACATAGCCGGCTTCGCCGCGGCCGCTTATGGCTTCGTCAGCCAGATCGGGGCGTCGGTGATCGCAAGCGTGCTGATCCTTTTCACGGGAGACAGCATCGCGGCGTTCGGGACCACGCTTCTCCTGATCTGCGTGACCTGCTTCGCCATGCTGGCTGGGTGGCGGGTTCGATAAAGCCGGTTTCCGGGAAATCGGGCAGCCCGCAGGTTTCCCTGTGCGGTCTGCCGGGATCGTGTCAGAACATGCCTGCCTGAACCGCCGGCCAAACCTCCTGCGAGCCGCGATAGATCATATCGAGCGCGACGTAGAGGATGATGAGCAGGCCGATATAGGCGATCCAGCGATAGCGATCGAGCAAGCGGGCGATGAAGCTCGCCGCAAGGCCCATCAGCGCAATTGACAGGATAAGGCCGATGACGAGCACCGTCGGATGCTCGCGCGCAGCACCCGCCACGGCCAGCACGTTGTCCAGCGACATGGATACGTCGGCGATGACGATCTGCCATGCCGCCTGGGCGAAAGTCTTGCGCGGTGCGCCTTCGGCCACGTTGCCGCTCTCGTCGAGATCAGCGTTGGCAAGTGCTTCCTGCGCGGCATGGGCCTCCGCATGGCTGGTGCGTAGTTCGCGCCACATTTTCCAGCACACCCAAAGGAGGAGCAGGCCGCCGACAAGCAACAGCCCGATGATTTCGAGCAGATGGATCGTTACGGTTGCGAACGCGATGCGCAGAACGGTTGCGGCGATGATGCCGACAAGGATCGCCTTGGCCCGCTGGCTGGCGGGAAGGCCGGCGGCCGCGAGGCCGATGACAACGGCGTTGTCGCCCGCCAGAACGAGGTCGATGGCGATGACCTGAAGGAATGCGGCAAAGCCTTCAGCTGTGAAGATTTCCATTTCAGGATTCCGATTTTTGAGAACAAGACGGCGATAATGCCATTGAACCGTGTTGTCCATCGGCTGCAACCGCATGACGGAAAAACGGTTCCACGTCGGGCCGGCATTGTCCCGTCAGGTCGCGGCTTGCGTCGGTTGGGGTACGGCGCGCGCTGCCCAATCCGCGAAGTGCTCCATGATGAGATTCCGATTCAACTCGTTCAGGCTTTCATGCCGGGTTTGCGGGTAAACCGTTGAAACCAGATTCGAAAAGCCAAGCCGTCTCATGCGGTCGGCCAGTCGGGTGACGGCCTTGCCGCCATCGGTTGCCGGGTCTTCCGCCCCGCCGACGAGGTTGACCGGCATGTCGCGCCTGATGCGCGCGAAGCTGTCGTCCTGCGTTCCCGCGGCGGCGAAACCGAAAACGGTCTGCCACATGCCGACCGATGCCTCCCAGCCGCAAAGGGGGTCGGCGATATAGGCATCGACCTCGGCGGTATCCCGCGACAGCCAGTCGAAGCGGGTGCGGCCACCGCGCACCTTTTTCGCCCATGTGCCGAAGGTCAGGCGAGGCAGGAGCCGGGACGGGACGTCCGAGCCGAGGCGGAAGCGTTCCCATGCGAGGATACTCTGCGCCGCCAGCCCGGTTGGCCCGCCCGTAAAGTTGGCGTTCCAGATGGCAGTTGCGGCAAAGCGGCTGGAATGGCGCACCAGCGTGTTGAGCGTGACCAGCCCGCCCATCGAATGGCCGAACAGGATGACCGGAACGCCGGGGTGATCCGCCTCTATCCTGTCGCGAACCGCCAGCACATCCGCGACGACAGCGCCGCCGCCGCGCGGGCCGAAGCTGCCGAGGGGCGCATCCGGCGCCTTCGTCAGGCCGTGGCCACGATGATCGTGGGCATAGGCATTGAAACCGCGCGCGGCGAGAAATTGGCCGAAGCGGGCGTAGCGTGCCGCATGTTCGGCCAGCCCGTGGTTGATCTGCACGATCGCGTGCGGCTTTCCCGGCGCTTGCCAGCGATAGAGGTTCAGCGCGGCCCCGGTGGAGGACTGGAGAGTTTCGCTCGAGGTCATGTCTGCTCCGGCTTCAGGCGGCGAATTGATGCGCAAATCATCGGCAGTTCAAGCGGTTGAGACAAGCACGGCGCGACTGTCTGCCTACTATTTATGCGAAACTGTTTCTTGCTGAATATGCAGGCAATTGGTGCTTGCCAAGCTCGCGTGAGCCTGTTTCATTGTGGTCATAAATGGGCTGGAGTGGTTCCGAATGCTGACACGTAGATTATTTTCGATGGCCGCCGCGACCGTATTGGCCGGCGGCCTTCTCGCTGGTGCGATCTCGCCTTCCTCTGCGCAGACGACCGACATCAAGTTCACGCTGGACTGGAAGTTCGAGGGTCCGGCGGCAGGCTTCCTTCTCGCGGAGGACAAGGGTTATTTCGCGGCTGAAGGGCTCAACGTGACCATCGATATCGGCAACGGGTCGGTGGAAGTGATCCCCCGCGTCGCCACCGGCGCCTATCAGGCCGGTTTTGGCGATATCAATTCCCTGATCAAGTTCCTCGACGCCGATCCGTCACAGAAGATCAGGGCGGTGATGGTCGTCTACGAGCGGCCGCCATTCGCCATCATCGGGCGCAAGTCGCTCGGCGTGACGGAAGATCCGAAATCGGTCGAGGGCAAGAAGCTCGGCGCGCCGCCGCCGGACGGCGCCTTCGCCCAGTGGAAAGCCTTCGTGCAGGCCGCCGGCATCGACGAAAGCAAGGTGACGATCGAGAGCGTCGGCTTCCCCGTTCGCGAGCCGATGCTTGCGCAAGGACAGGTGGACGGCATTTTCGGCTTCTCGTTCTCCTCCGTACTCAACCTCAAGGCGCAGGGTATCGCGGCGGACGACATCTCGACCATATTGATGGCCGAGCATGGCCTCGACCTTTACGGCAACTCCATCATGATCAACACCGACTTCGCGGCTGCGAATCCCGAGGCGGTGAAGGGTTTCCTGCGGGCGCTGGCCAAAGGCTTCGCCGATGCCGTCGCGGATCCTGAAGCGGGCGTCGCCGCGGTCATGAAGCGCAACGAGGTGCTGACCAAGGAGATCGAGCTGGAACGCCTCGGCATGGCGAACGCGCAGAACATCCGTACGCCCTATGTGATCGAGAACGGCTTCGGCGGGATAGATGACGACAAGCTGACCAAGGCCATCGGGTATCTCAAGGTCTCGATGGGCCTCAAGGGAAGCCTAACCCCTGCCGACGTGTTCGATGCATCCTACCTTCCGCCCAAGGAGGAGCGGATGCTGCCGTAGGGGGCAGGTTTCGACGCCTTCTTCGCCCTTCGGGCAGCCTTCTCCCCTGATCTGGAGAAGGCTGCCGGGCAGGTGGGGGGCGGCATTTTCTGTCCGGTTCTGGTGCCCATGACAAAATCGCTCGTGACTATCTCCGATGTCGACATGCGCTACGGCGGCGCTGAAGGCACGCTTGCCGTCGAGAATTTGACGCTCAACGTCGGCAAGGGCGAGTTCGCCGCAGTTGTCGGTCCTTCGGGCTGCGGCAAGTCCACGCTGATGAAGCTCGTCACCGGCCTCTATATTCCCCAGAAAGGCACGGTGACGGTTGCCGACGAGCGGGTGACGAAACCCGTTTCCATCGTCGGCATGGCTTTCCAGAACCCGACCATGCTGCCTTGGCGCACCACGCTCGACAACATCCTGCTGCCGCTGGAGGTTGTCGAGAAGCATCGTGGCCGGTTGCGCATGAACAGGGCCGAATATGTCGCCAAGGCCGAGAAGCTGCTGGAAACAGTCGGGCTGAAGGGTTTCGGGGCGAAATATCCGTGGCAGCTTTCCGGCGGCATGCAGCAGCGCGCCAATCTGTGCCGCGCGCTGATCCATGAGCCGGAACTGCTGATGCTCGACGAGCCGTTCGGGGCGCTCGACAGCTTCACACGCGAGGAGCTCTGGTGTGTTATCCGTGACCTCCACTCTGCGCAGGGCGTCACCATCGTCCTTGTGACGCACGATCTGCGCGAGGCGGTGTTCCTCGCCGACCGAATCTTCGTGATGAGCGCGCGACCTGGCCGCATCATCAAGGACAGGACCGTCCCGTTCGCGCGGCCCCGCGATCTGGAGATCCTCTACCAGTCGGATTTCAACGATATCGTCCACGAGCTGCGCGGCAACATCGCCGATGCGAGGAAGGCCGCATGAGCCAGCAAGCCAAGGGGTTCGACTGGGTCAAGGCCGCGCCTTTCATCTACACGCTCGGCCTGTTCCTTATCTGGGAGCTTTCGGTGCGCGTGTTCGCGCTGCCGCAATATATATTGCCGGCGCCGACGCGCATTCTGGAAGCCATAGTCCAGTTCTGGCCGGCGATCTGGAAGAACTCGCTGCAAACCCTCTACACGACGACGGTGGGTTTCGCGCTGGCTGTGGCCGGCGGGCTCGCGCTGGGCATCCTCGTCGGCTGGTCGCGCTCGATCTATGCAGGCCTCTATCCGCTGATGATCGGCTTCAACGCCATTCCCAAGGTGGCCGTTGTGCCGATCCTCGTCATCTGGTTCGGCATCGGCACCATCCCCGCCGTGCTGACGGCATTCCTCATCGCATTCTTTCCCATCGTCGTGAATGTGGCGACGGGTCTTGCGACGATAGAGCCGGAGATGGAGGACGTGCTGCGGGCGCTGGGCGCCCGGAAGATGGACATCATGCTGAAGGTCGGCATTCCGCGCTCGATGCCCTATTTCTTCGGCTCGCTTAAGATCGCGATCACGCTCGCCTTCGTCGGTTCGGTCATCTCCGAGACGGCAGCTTCCAACAACGGCCTCGGCCAGATGATGGCGGCGGCGCAGAGCCAGTTCAACGTGCCGCTGGTTTTCGCCGGCCTCGTCATGCTGGCGATCGAAGGCATTGTGATGTACGCACTCATGGCATGGATCGAGATGCGCATGACCGGCTGGGCGCACCGGAGCCAGACTGCCAACGCCTGACTTGCCATTGCTGGCCGATCCGCCTGTTCCACCCTACAGGCAGGGAAGCGTGACATGGTTCGCACCTTTGGTATTTCGCTGCTGGCCGGCCTCGCGCTGACTTCCGGCCTCTCCGCGCAACAGGCCAGCGATACGGTCGCGCCGGAAGCGGCAACGCCATCATTGACCGCAGCCGCCGCCGGTGAGCCGGTGAGGGCGAAGGAGTGGATGGTTTCGGCTGCAAATCCGCTCGCGGCGCAGGCTGGCGCGGATATTCTCGCCGCGGGCGGCAACGCCATCGACGCAATGGTGGCCGTGCAGCTCGTGCTCGGGCTGGTCGAGCCGCAATCCTCCGGCCTTGGCGGCGGGGCTTTTCTTGTCTACCAGGATGTGCAAAGCGGCGGCGTGACCACGCTGGACGGGCGCGAAACCGCACCTGCGGCGGCGCTGCCGCAATTGTTCCTCGATGCCGACGGCCAGCCGCTGAAATTCTTCGACGCGGTCGTCGGCGGGCTTTCGGTCGGCGTGCCCGGCACGCCGCGCCTGCTGGAGGATGCGCATCGCCGCTGGGGCAAGCTCGCCTGGCGGCGTCTGTTCGAGAGCGCCGAGCGGCTGGCACGCGAAGGATTTCCCGTTTCTCCCCGGCTTGCCGGCGCGATTGCGGAGGACGCGGAAAGGCTGAGATCCAGCCCGGCCATCGCCGCCTACTTCCTGCCCGGCGGAGTACCGCTCGCACCGGGCGCCACGCTGCGCAACGAAGCCTATGCCGACACGCTGCGGGCGCTGGCCGAGGGCGGTGCGGATGCATTCTATCATGGCCCCATTGCGGAGGCGGTGGTCGCAGCCGTGAAGGGTGCTCAGCGGCCGGGCACACTGGCCGCGAGCGATCTGGCAAACTACAGGACCGTCGAGCGTCCCGCCCTGTGCGTGACTTATCGCGCCTATGACGTCTGCGGTATGGGGCCGCCCTCATCCGGCGCGGTCGCGGTCGGGCAGATACTCAAGCTGATCGAGCCTTTCGACATTGCTGCGCTCGGGCCGGACGATCCGCAAAGCTGGCGCATCATAGGCGACGCATCGCGGCTCGCCTTTGCCGACCGCGAGCGATATCTGGCCGACAGCGATTTCCTGCCGGTGCCGCTCAAGGGACTTCTCGCGGACGATTATCTGGCGGCGCGTTCCGATCTGCTGCGCAACGACCGCGCATTGCCCGATGCCGAACCCGGCGAGCCGGAATGGGACCACGCGCAGCTTTGGGGCGACGACGAGGCGATCGAGCTTCCCTCGACAAGCCATTTCTCCATCGTCGATGACGAGGGCAATGCCCTCTCCATGACGACCACCATCGAGAACGGCTTCGGCTCGCGGCTGATGGCGGCGGGTTTCGTGCTCAACAATGAACTGACGGATTTCTCCTTCCGAACCCATGCGGACGGTTTGCCCATCGCCAACCGGGTGGAGCCGGGGAAGCGCCCGCGCTCGTCAATGTCGCCGACCATCGTTCTGGAAGATGGCAGGCCGCGGCTGGTGATCGGATCGCCCGGCGGCAGCCAGATCATCGGCTATGTGGCCAAGACCATCGTCGCGCATCTCGACTGGGGACTGGACATACAGCAGGCGGTGGCGCTGCCGCATGTGCTCAATCGCTTCGGTCCGATGGAACTGGAGGCCGGGACCCCGGCTGCCGATATGGCGAAAGACCTTGAGGCTCTGGGCTTCGAGACGGAGACCAGGGAGCTGAATTCCGGGTTGAACGGCATCGCGATCACCGCCGACGGCCTTGCCGGCGGCAACGATCCGCGCCGGGAGGGCGTCAGCATCGGCCGGTGAGACGCGAGCGTTCTATGCCTTGCGCCGCGCGTCGCTCCAGGTAAGCAGCCACATCGCCAGCCCGAGCAGAGCCAGCGCGCTGCCTACAAAGCCGGCTGCCGGGAAGCCGTAGCCCTTCGTGACCGCCATGCCGGCGAGCCACGGTCCGAGCGCGTTCGCTGCGTTGAACGCGCTGTGGTGGAGCGCGGCCACCAGCGTCTGTGCGCCGGGCGACACGTCCATCAGCCGGGTCTGCAAGACGGACGGGAAGCCGCCGAAGAAGCCGACGGCGAGGATCACGAGGCTGATCGCGACCGCGTTGCCCGCCGCGAAGGGGAATAGCATCATCGTGGCCGCGCTGCCGAGCATGAACAGCGCCGGGGTCGCCATCAGCGCGCGGTTCGCCGCCTGACCGGCTGCGATCGTGCCCACTGTCATGCCGACGCCGAAGATGGAGATGATGACGCCGACCAGCCAGGGCGTGACCTGCGTTACCTCGAGCAGGGTCGAGGCGGTGAAGGAATAGACGGCGAAGAAGCCGCCGAAGCCGATCGCGCCCGTGGCAAGCGTCAGCCAGACCTGCCTGTTGCCCAGTCCTTCCAGTTCGCGCAGCGGGCTGGCCGACGGATTGCCGGCATCCCTCGGTGCGAAGCTCGCGATCAACGACATGGTGATGAGCGCGAGCAGGCCGGGCAGGGCGAAGCCCCAGCGCCACCCCAGCGTCTGTCCCAGCCATGTCGCGAAGGCAACGCCGCCGATCATGGCTATGGTGAGGCCGAGCATGACCGAGGCGACGGCGCTGGCGCGCCGCTCGCGCGACACGAGCGAGGCCGCAAGCAGCGCCGCCACGCCGAAATAGGCGCCGTGCGGCATGCCGCTCAGGAAACGGAATGCGAGCATCCAGCCATAGGAAGGCGAAAGCGCGCTCAGGACGTTGCCGAGGCCGAACAGCGCCATCAGGCCGATCAGCAGCGACCGGCGCGGCAGGCGCGCCGCGAACAGGGCGATGACGGGGGAACCGATGACCACGCCGAGCGCATAGGCGCTGATGGCATGGGCTGCCGCCGGTTCGGTCACGCCGAGGCCGGAGGCGAAATAGGGCAGCAGGCTCATCGCCGCGAATTCGGTGGTGCCGATGGCGAAGCCGCCCACGGCCAACGCCAGTATGACCAGCCGGACATTCGCGGTGCTTCCCGATGCCGCTATGTCGGCGGGCGTGGCGCAGATGCTCATATCTTTCATGGTGGTTCCTTGCGCGCGACGCGCGCTCGTGCGTCGGCGAGCGGCGGAAAATAGTCGCTGCTTGTGCGCTGCACAATGCCCCAGAGCGCAGGGGTGGCATGCGCCACGCGGATAGGCCGGCGAGGAACTGTCCCGCATTGCCCTTGCCGTAGGTTTCGCCTACATACGACGCGAATTTTCCCTCAAGCTCGACAGGAAGAGCGCGCGTGGCCCGCCAGTTCATCTATCACATGTCCGGCCTTTCCAAGGCGTATGGCGCCAAGAAGGTGCTCGATAACATCCATCTGTCCTTCTACCCCGACGCCAAGATCGGCATTCTAGGCCCCAACGGTTCGGGCAAGTCGTCTTTGCTGCGCATCATGGCCGGTATGGACAAGGAGTATCAGGGCGAGGCATGGCTGGCCGAGGGCGCGACCGTCGGCTACCTCGCGCAGGAGCCGCAACTCGACCCGGCCAAGACCGTGTTCCAGAACGTCATGGACGGCGTCGCCAGGAAGACCGCCATCATCGACCGCTACAACGAGTTGATGATGAACTATTCGGACGAGACGGCCGACGAGAGCGCCAAGCTCCAGGACGAGATGGACCGGCTGAACCTTTGGGATCTGGAGCAGCAGGTCGAGATGGCTATGGAGGCGCTGCAATGCCCGCCGGGCGACGCCGATGTCAACAATCTGTCGGGCGGCGAGCGCCGCCGCGTGGCACTGTGCCGCCTGTTGCTCGAGGAGCCGGACCTGCTGCTGCTCGACGAGCCGACCAACCATTTGGACGCCGAGACGACCGGCTGGCTGGAAAAGCACCTGCGTGCCTATCCGGGCTCGGTGCTGATCATCACCCACGACCGCTACTTTCTCGACAACGTCACCGGCTGGATTCTCGAGCTCGACCGGGGGCGGGGCATACCCTATGAGGGCAACTACACCAAATATCTCGATGCCAAGGCCAAGCGCCTGATCCAGGAGGGCCGCGAGGACGACGCCCGCCAGAAGGCGATCTGGCGCGAGCGCGAGTGGATCGCCTCCTCGCCCAAGGCGCGCCAGACCAAGTCCAAGGCACGTATCCAGGCTTACGAAAATCTGCTCGAGCAGGCGCAGAACCGCAAGCCGACCGACACGCAGATCGTCATCCCGTCGAGCGAGCGGCTTGGCAATGTCGTGATCGAGGTCGAGGGGCTGACCAAGGGCTATACCGACGAGGTGCTGATCGAGGATCTGTCGTTCCGGTTGCCGCCGGGCGGCATTGTGGGCGTCATCGGCCCGAACGGCGCCGGCAAGACGACCTTGTTCCGCATGATCACCGGCCAGGAGCAGCCCGATGCCGGCACGATCCGGATCGGCGAGACGGTGCGGCTCGGCTATGTCGACCAAAGCCGCGACGCGCTCGATCCGAACAAGACCGTGTGGGAGGAAATCTCCGGGGGCGCCGAAGTGATCAAGCTCGGCAAGCATGAGGTCAACAGCCGGGCCTATTGCTCGTCGTTCAATTTCCGCGGCGGCGACCAGCAGCAGAAGGTCGGCAACCTTTCGGGCGGCCAGCGCAACCGCGTGCACCTCGCCAAGATGCTGAAGAACGGCGGCAATGTGCTGCTGCTCGACGAACCGACCAACGACCTCGATACCGAGACTTTGTCGGCGCTTGAGGACGCGCTGGAAGCCTATGCCGGCTGCGCGGTGATCATCAGCCACGATCGCATGTTCCTCGACCGCATGGCCACCCATATGCTCGCCTTCGAGGGCGACGCGCATGTGGAGTGGTTCGAGGGCAATTTCGAGGAATACGAGAAGGACAAGATCCGCCGCCTCGGCCCCGAAGCCGCCAACCCGAAGCGGATGACGCACAAGAGGCTGACGCGGTAGCGGAGAGCGCGAGGCATGGCGATGCGGGGATATATAGGCCTTCTGGGCGGCGCTGCGGCAACCGTCGTCCTGGCATGGGCCGCTTTTCCCGCCCATGCCAAGCCGGCGCGGTGCTTCACGACGGACGATGGTGAATATGCGTGCGAGTTCCGCGCGCTCGATCCTAACGGCAGCTTCCAGATTTCCGCGCCGGGCAAGCCGACCTTTTCGCTGTGGATGGAATCACGGGGCGTAGCGGCCGCGTTCGCCAATTTCGGCGACCGGGACGTGGCGCTGCCGGGGCAATATCATCGCCGCAAGGACGATCCGGCATGCTGGGCGAACCCCGATACGGATACGCGCATCTGCGCCAGGTAAGCGTGACACTGCGTTCAAAACAGTTGAAGCGGGAAATCGGCTTCGCCTGCTATGCAAGCCGGGAAAGCTGGCGTAAAGCCAGCGCATTCGATGACTGTTCCGTCAAGGTCGCAGGCCGGCGCGCGGGACCAGGGACGGCGCCAGCCGCACGACAAAACGCATGAAACGTGTAGCGATCAGCGGCATCGGCGTGGAAATCCCCGAAGCCGTCATTTCCAATGAAGAACTCGTGGCAAGCTTCAACCTCTGGGTGGACCGGGAGAACGCGAAGCGTGCCCGGACCGGCGAGGAGCCGCTTGCCAAATCCGACAGCGATTTCATCGTCTACGCATCGGGCGTGAAGCAGCGCCATGTGCTGGAACGCAACGGCATACTCGACCCCGACCGGATGACGCCCGACATACCGGCGCGCGGCGACGAGGAGCTTTCGGTCATGGCCGAGTTCGGCGTGAAGTCGGCGCGCAAGGCGCTCGACCATGCAGGTGTGTCCGCGGCGGACGTCGATCTCGTCATCTGCTCCGCCTCGCATATCCAGCGCCCCTATCCGGCCATCGCCATCGAGATGCAGAAAGAACTGGGCACCTCGGGCGCAGCCTTCGACATGGGGCTGGGATGCTCGTCGGCGGCGGCGGGCCTGCATGTGGCGTCCAATCTCGTGCGCTCGGGGGCGCAACGGCGCGTGTTGGTGGTGACGCCGGAGATCATTACCGGCCACCTCAATTTCCGCGACCGCCAGACGCATTTCATCTTCGGCGACGCTTCCACCGCCATGCTGGTCGAGGCGCTGGAGGACGGCGAGGAAAAAGCAGGGCGCTTCGAGGTTGTGGATACCCGCACCTGGACCCAGTTCTCCAACAACATACGCACCAATTTCGGCTTCCTGAACCGCGCGGCGGAGGCCGATCCCTCCGTGGTTCCGATGTCGGACAAGCTGATCCGGCAGGTCGGCAACAAGGTGTTCAAGGAGGTGACGGTCGCCGGCCACCGCTTTATCGTGAACTTCCTTGCCGAGCACGGCCATACGCCGCATGACATACGCCGGTTTTGGCTGCATCAGGCCAATGCGCGCATGAATGCCATGATCCTGAAGCTTTCATTCGGGCATGACGTGGACCATGATCGCGCGCCGATGGTGCTGGAAAGGCTGGGCAACACGGCCGGCGCCGGCGCCGTCATCGCGCTGGCGGAAAACCATGCGGACATGAAAAGCGGCGAGCACGGGCTGCTCTGTGCTTTCGGCGCGGGCTACTCGATCGGCGGCGCGCTGCTCAGGATGATGTAGCCGGGCGGTCGCCGCTGGACGCGGGCAGCCGCTGCTGGCAGGATTGAGCTTTCTGGAGAGAGCGATGAATCGGGCCGTCCTTTTCGGCGACAGCGATATCGAGATCGTTCCGGGACGCAAGCTGGCCGCGAAGGTGGGGGGCACCTATGTCGCGGCCAACGGGCATTTCGAGACGGAGCGGGTGCCTTTCATCGATGTCGGCTTCGAGGGTGTTGCCGGCGATTTCCACGCGGGCCATACGCGCCGCTCAAGCGGTCGGGAACCCTGGTATCCGCGCGGCACGGAGATACGCAACGAGCGGCAGATCTCCATCGTCGCGCCGGACGAGCTTGCCGTCGTCGCGGGCCGCATGGATATTGCGGAACTGAAACCGGAATGGCTGGGCGCGAACCTGCTGATCGAGGGGTTGCCCATGCTGTCCATGCTTCCCGCCGGTACGCTTCTGTTCTTCGCCGGCGGTGCGACGCTGAAGGTCGATGCCCAGAACGGCCCTTGCCGGGTTGCCGGCCTCGCGGTGGCGAAGGGGGCCGGCATGGCGGACCCGGAGGCGGGCGGGTTGCTTTTCCCGAAGGTGGCGAAACGGCTGCGCGGTGTGGTGGCGTGGGTCGAGAAGCCGGGCCGTATTGCTGCGGGGGAGGAAATCTCGGTACGTGTCCCCGAGCAATGGGTTTACCGGGCCTGAAGATACTTCCGAAGGAGATTCAGGTATGGGACGCATGTGCCTGATATAGAACCGGAATTTCAGGTTCATTCCTCGTCGGTTTCGTCGTCCAGCAACCGTGTCGCGCGCCATCGCGTAAGCACCGCGTTGATCTCGTCCACGACGAAATGGCGAGCCGCGTCGCGGTCGTAGCCTTCGTCCAGCAGAGTGTCGTATTGCGTGTGCTCGTGCCGGATGTAGGCGACCGCGGCGATCCAGACGGCAATGGACGGTGGAAGCTCACGCATCTTGCGGGCCAGCGCCATTTCGCGGATCGGCTCGATGTCGGCATAGGGCGCCAGCGGCAGGAGCGCGGTCAGGGCCTTGCCTATGTCACGCTGGCGTCCGGTCGCGGCTTTCACTTCCGGCCCTCGCCACCTGAGGCATCGGGAACGGAATCGGTCGAAGCAAAATAGGGTTTCACGTCGATGACCGGCGTTCCGTCGAGAACGTCGATGCCCTCCAGCAGGATTGTCCCATTTCCGGTATCGAGCGACAGGACGCGGGCAATATGCAGGCCGACCGGATTTGGGCGTGCGGGAGAGCGTATGGAGAACACGCCCGTTGCGGCCGGCGCGTGTCCGGGCTTCTGCACGATGAGGTCGCGGCGCGAGCGGTCGAGCCATGTCAAAAGGGCGATGTGGCTGAAACGCTCCAGCCCCGCCAGTCCGGCGCGATAGGCCAGGTCGATCTCCACCGTCGCCGGCTGACCCGAGGCGCGGGCGGCGGCCATGTTCTTCGGACATTCGGCTTTGTCGCGCCAGGGCGAGTTCACCCGCCCGATGAATACGACATGGCTGTTGCCGACCAGCGTGGCCGGGTCCGTCTCAAGGGCGATCTCGCCTTCGCGTGCGCCGCTCACGGGAGGTTTCTCGCGTGTATTTGCATAGGGTGTTGCATTATGTGCCGATATGACATGAAGATATCTTTATATGTCACGGGAATGGTGAAGTGAGCCGCGCATCGATCAATCTGGACGGGATGGTAGATATATTGAAGGGGGCTGCCGAATCCAGCCGGCTGCGCATCCTGCTCCTGCTGTCGCATGGCGACCTGACCGTCTCCGACGTGACGGAAATCCTCAGCCAGTCCCAGCCGCGTGTCTCGCGTCATCTTAAGCTGCTGCTCGATGCCGGGCTGATCGAGCGTTATCAGGAGGGATCGTGGGCCTATTTCCGTCTTTCCGATGCCAGTCTGGCGCGTGAATTGCTGCATGGGCTGATGGTGCGTATCGACGGGTCCGACCCGGTCGTGCTGCGCGACATGGAGCGACTGGCGACCGTGAAGAAGAGGCGAGAGGCGCGCGCGGCCGAGTATTTCAGCGCCAATGCCGCGAGCTGGGACCGTATCCGCTCCCTGCATGTGCCCGATGCGGCGGTGGAAGCCGCCATGCTGGATGCGGTCGGCAATAGGCCGTTCCAGACTATGGCCGATCTCGGCACCGGCACCGGCAGGCTGCTCGAAATCTTCGCGCCGCTTTACCGGCGAGGTGTCGGCATCGACCTGTCGCGCGAGATGCTGTCGGTCGCGCGCACCAATCTCGACAAGGCGGGCGTGTCGCACGCGCAGGTACGGCAAGGCGACCTCTATGCGCCTCCGGTCGAACGCGACAGCTTCGATCTGGTGACGATGCACCAGGTGCTGCACTATCTCGAAGACCCCGGCGTGGCGATCCGCGAGGCGGCCCGGCTGCTTCGCCCCTCCGGGCGGCTGCTGGTGGTGGATTTCGCCCCGCACGGTCTGGAGTTCCTGCGCGACGAGTACGCACATCTGCGCCTCGGCTTCGCGGATCGCCAGATCGAGGAATGGTTTTACGAGGCGGGGCTGGAAACGGTGGAGACACGCGACTTCGCGCGCGGCAGCGACGGCGACGCAGCGGGACTTACCGTGAAGCTCTGGATGGCGCGGGACCGGCGCATCCTGATCGCCGACGCCGGTTGAGAAAAAGAAAAGGGCTGGCGCATCCGCCGGCCCTTTTCCCGAATTCACGTTGACTGTCGGCCTAAGGCAGAACCCCGATGATCGCCGCGCCGATGAAGGCGAATGCGGCACACAGGATCAAGGCGTTGAACGGTCGCGAAAGTCCCATTGCTTGGCCTCCTCTCAAGCCTTAATTCGATTGAATTTAAGCCAGTCACAATGATCTGCAAGCTGAAATGTTGCGTCATGGACACAGGGTTGTGAAAAAAAGAATCCGCGGAAGCGCCAAGTACAGGAAAAGAACCGGCTTTTCTTCCAGCATGGCGTGTGAATTTTCTGCCTGAAATCCGCCCGTTTCAAATACGGATCAGCCGTCCGTCGATGACGACGAGCCCCAATCCGATCAGCGCCATGCCGGCGATCTCGAAGATTTCCAGCCTTTCTCCCAGCAGGAGGACGCCGAGCAGGATCGCGCTCACCGGCACGATCAGCGTGACCAGCGAGGCATTGGTCGGTCCTGCCGAGGACAGGACACGGAAGAAAAGCGTGTAGCCGAGCGCGGTGCTGACGAGCGCCAGAGCCAGCACGGCCATCCATGCGTCGCGGCTGGCGCTGAACAATCCTTCCATGCCGAAGGTGAGCAGCACGACCGGCAGCATGATGATTGTCGATGCGGTCAACTGGCCTGTGGCGATGACGAGCGGCGGCAATGCCTTGAAGCGGGCGGCGAAGATCGACGCGAACCCGTAGGAGAGGGCGGTTCCGAGAAGCGCGAACTTGGCCCAGACCGGCCCGCCCAGCCCCGCGACGACGCCCGGCCCCACCATCACTGCCGTTCCGGCGATGCCGAGGACGATGCCCGTCACCTTGCGGCGGGTGAGCTTCTCCTCGGTGAATGCATTGGCGAGCATCATCGTCCAGAAAGGCGTGGTCGCGTTCAGAACGGAAGCGAGGCCCGCCCCGATCTGCGTCTGGCCCGCGAACATCAGCGAGAAGGGGATGACGTTGTTGAGCATCGCCAGCAGAAAGAAAGCGCCTGCCATCGGCAGCGCGGCGGCGAAAGAGGGACCACGCAAGGCAAGGTAGAGATGAAGCGCAAGGGCTGCGACGGCAACGCGAAACAGCACGAGATTGAGCGGTGGTATCTCCATCACCGCGATGCGGGCGAAAAAGAAGGAGCAGCCCCAAAGCACGCCGATGACGAAGATCAATATCCAATTGGGCGCGGAGATGCGGCTATGGGCTAAAGTGCTGCCGGACATGGCGAAGGATCATGCTCTAAAATTGTGCAATAGGGTTCCCGCACTACACGCCGGCTGCCGGTGCCGCCACCCGAATTCCATTCTGGCCCAATATCCTTCCGCATCGGCTTTCTCACGTCATCTGCCGCTGTTACGCTTCGCGCACGTCGAGGAGGCCCGATGCAGCGATTCGAGAATGCGCGGGAAGCGGCACTGATCCTGAGGCCGGACGTCCCCGTTTATTGCTTCCGCCCGGAGGTGCTGAAGGCCGACGCGCGGCAATTCATGTCCATGTTTCCGGGCAAGACCGCCTACGCGGTCAAGACCAATGGCGAGCCAATGGTGCTGAAAGCACTGGCGGAGGCCGGCGTCGCCGCCTTCGACGTGGCGTCCCCGGCGGAGTTCGCCGCGGTTCGCGCGGTCGCGCCGCAGGCGGAGATGCTCTACATGCACCCGGTCAAGGCGCAGTCGGACATCAGGCTGGCGCTGGAGGAATATGGCATCCGCGTCATCGCGGTGGACCATGAGGACGAGATCGCCAAGGTGACGCGCGTGGTCCGCGCGCTCGATCTCGACCCGCGCGGGATCACGGTTTTCGTGCGCATCCAGACCAAGGGCAGCGCAACCTACGAGCTTTCCAAGAAATTCGGGGCGGGGCCGGCTGCCGCCGTGGAACTGATCCAGCGCCTCGCGCGGACCGGCTACAAGGTTGGCATCTGCTTCCATGTGGGCAGCCAGATCGAGGACCCGGAGATCTACGACCGGGCGCTCGCTTCCGCCGACTGGGTGCGCAACCGCGCCGGCGTGCCCCTTGCCGGGCTGGATGTCGGCGGCGGCTTCCCGGCCGATTACGGCCACGATCCCAGCAGCAGGAAACCGGTGATGCCGGCGCTGGGCGAGATCATGGCGCGGCTGCGCGGGGACGTTTCCGCATGGGGCTTCGGGGATATGCCGCTGGTTGCCGAGCCGGGCAGGGTGATCGTCGCGCGTGCCTTCTCGCTGATCGTGCGGGTGCTGCTTCGGAAGGGCAGGCGGCTCTATATCAATGACGGCATCTGGGCATCGCTGTCGGATTCGTGGACGGGCAAGATCACGCTGCCGGCGCGGTTCATTCCCGATCCCGCGATACGTACGCGCAACGGCAGCGAGGAAACCATCGTGCCGTTCAAGGTGTGCGGCGCGACCTGCGATTCCGTCGATATATTGTCGCGGCCGTTCTGGCTGCCGGAGACGGTCGATACCGGCGACTGGATCGAGATCGGGCAGATCGGGGCCTATTCGATGGCGCTGCGGACCCGCTTCAACGGATTCTATCCGGACACGTTCATAGAAGTGACGACACCCTTCGAGGAGGGAGACGCGCCGCAGGGGCTGGCCAGCCTGGAGACGATGGCCGACTGACCCGGCGCGCTATTTCGTGTTGGCGTGCAGCCACTCGCGCCACTGGGCGGCGCTGCCGTTGAATACATTGATATCGGAATCGCCTTTGATGCCCGGCACGATGCCGGTGCCGGTATATTGCCAGAACAGGAACTGGCGGCCGTTGTAACGGTCGTGCGGATGCGCGGCGACGGAGCGCAGCCACCAATGATAGCCGTGGAACCTGTCGAGCTGATTATCTTCGTAGAAATCCACCGATGTGTAGATGATGGGTTTCTTGCCGTAGTGACGCGTCAATCTTTCGAGGAACACACGCATCTCGGCGCGGACCTTTTCCGGCGGCGGGCGCAGGCGGCATGTGGGCGAAAGCGGATTCCACTCCATGTCGAGCACGTGCGGCATGGATCCCTGCTCCTTCGGCACGTTGCGGATGAACCATTCTGCCTGCTCGATGGCCGGGCGGCAGAAATAGAAGAAATGGTAGGCCGAGCGTGGAATGCCCGCTGCCCGCGCACCGCGCCAGTGTTCGGCGAATTTCTCGTCGACACGGTCACCGCCCTCGGTCGCCTTGATGAAGGCGAAGGAGATGCCGGCCCGGCGGGCGGTGTGCCAGTCCACGCTGTTCTGGTACTTGGCGACATCGGTGCCGTGTATCGGATAGGTCCAGGGCTCGCGGCCGTCCCACGGATGCGGGTCATTGTCCCCGAACCGCGGACCATGCCGCGCGGAACCCGCGGCGGAGGCCATCGTCGGAGCGGACGACGGGGCGACGACATCGGAAAAGTCATAATTCGTGGAAGTGCAGGCGGTCAGCAGCGCCAGAGCGGCCAGAAACGGCAGACGTCGCACGTTACCCTCCCTTATTTCCCGTCCGATGCCGCCGCGAATCGTTGTCCGCGCTCTTTTACAAGGGATAGGCGATGATCCGCCCAAGGTCACCTGCGAGCCCGGGCTTGCCGGATGCGTCAAAGTGAATCGCCATTGATTTTGCCATTGCTGCGGAACAATGCTGCGACAGCAGCCCGACAATGGCGGCGACAGCGTGGCAAGGGGGAGAGATGCGATTCGTAGCCAAGGCGTTGCAATGGCTCGTCATGCTTGCCTTTGCCGCGATAGCGGGTGTGTTCATCTGGCTCTATGTGGCGCCGCCGGCGCTGATCCGCGTCGGCACGGGCTATTCGGCCAAGATCGTCTGCTCCAATTCCTTCCTCGCTTCGCGGCCGGGCGAGGGCGTGCTGGCCACTGACGTGCAGGCTCCCGGCCATCCGCTGCTGAAATATGTCGGTGTCTCCGTCGATCCAGTGGCGCGGACGGTTTCCGCCAGCCTGCTGCGCGTGCTTGGCGAGAGCCGGGCGGTATACAGGCCGGGGCTCGGCTGCGTTTCCGTACCGGACGGCGGGGCGGTGCAACTGGCCCCGCTGCCGCCGCCAGCCATGCCCAACATGGCGGCGTTTTGGCCCGCAGGCGAGCGGACCGAGCTGTCGCAAGACCCGGCGCTGGCAGCTGTGCTGGACGACGTGCGGCTGACAGGACCGGGGATGCGCGCCGTCGTGGTCGTACGGAACGGGCGTATCGTCGGCGAGCGTTATGGCGAAGGCTTCGACGACACGACGCCGCTGCTCGGCTGGTCGATGACCAAGACCGTGAACGCGGCGATCATCGGTACGCTGGTGGGGGAAGGGCGCCTTTCGCTCGACCAGAACGATCTTTTCGAGCGTTGGGGCATGGATGAGCGTTCGGAGATTACCATCGCGCACCTGATGGCGATGTCGGGCGGGCTGGAGTTCGACGAGGACTATGGCGACGTGACGGATGTCACGCGGATGCTCTACCTGGAATCCGACATGGCGGATTTCGCCGCAAACAAGCCGCTCACCGCGCGTCCGGGCGGACGCTTCAGCTATTCCAGCGGCACGGCGGTTATGTTGTCGCGCATCTGGCAGGACGCGTTCGACGATCCCGCCGAGGCGCTGGCTTGGCCGAGAGAACGGTTGTTCGGGCCACTCGGCATGACAAGCGCGGTTCTGGAAGCCGATGCGAGCGGCACTTTCGTCGGATCGTCCTATATGTACGCGACCGCGCGTGACTGGGCGCGTTTTGGCGAATTCCTGCGCCGGGAGGGGCGCTGGGACATGCTGGACGGTGCCGGCAATTACGTCGAGCAGGCGATATTGCCGGACGGGTTCGTCAGTTGGATGCGCGAGCCGGCACCGGCCTCCGCCGGTGTCTATGGGCGCGGCCAGCTCTGGCTGAAAGGGCCGGGCGAGAGCGATGCCGATGCGGAATTGCCGGCCGATGCCTTCTGGCTTCGAGGGCATGACGGGCAATCGATCACGATCATCCCGTCGCGGAGCCTTGTCGTGGTGCGGCTAGGGCTGACGCCCGGAAGTCTGGCGTACCGGCCTCAGCCGATGGTCTCGGCTATTCTTTCCGCGCTGGAATAAGCCGCGTCGCGGGCGGTGGTCCCGCGCTTCAGCACTGCATGCCATGCATAGCCGCCATATAGCGTCGTGAATTCGAGCTTCGCGCCGATCCGCTCGGCCTGCGCCGCAAGCTCGGCGGCCAGCATGGCGCGCGGTTCGACATGGAACTTGCGTAGCCATGCGCGCAGGATGGAGCGAAACCAGCGCGGCAGTTTCTCCTGCTGGCCGAAATCGACCACGTGCAGCGAGCCGCCGATGGCGAGCGCGTCGGCGGCCAGAGCCAGCGACTTTTCCCAGCCGGGGATCATCGACAGCGCATAGGAGAAGAAAACGCGATCGAAGCGCGAGCGGCCGAACAATGCCTCGGCGTCGAAGTCCGTGGCGTCGCCAGCGGCGAGCGAAACGCGTTCCCGCGCCAGTTCGCCGGCCAGGTTTCGATGCGCCGTTTCCAGCATGGCGGCGGAAATGTCCAAACCGAAATAATGCGCGTCGGGGTAGCGACGGGCGGCCAGCAATATGTTGCGCCCCGTGCCGCAGCCAAGCTCGAGCACGGTGCCGCCGGGCGGCACGTTCAGGCCCTCGATCATGCTGTCGCGGCCAAGCAGGTAATATTTGCGCGTCAGGTCATAGAAATGGCGCTGCCGGCGATAGACGCCATCCATCAGCGCGGCATGACCGGACTGTCCGCTCATGCGCCACGCAACACGTAGAGGTGGAAGCCGCCATAGATGGCGGAACGGTCCTCGGCGGAATGGCGCAGCGATTCCTCCGCCCGGTAGTCCCAGCGGTCGAGGATGCTGTCGGAGACGCGGCCCGGTAGCAGGCTGGGCTCGGCAGCGGTGCGGAAGATGACGCGTGCGCCGGGTGCGGCGGTGCGGGTGATCTCCGCCCAGAGCGCGTTGAGCTGCTCGTCGGTCATCCAGTCCTGCGCGTCGAGCAGGATGTAGCGGTCCACGCTGGCGGCCGGCTTCTGCGAGAGAAGCTCGACAAAATTCGCGTGATGGATCGCCACACGGCCGACATTGGCCTTCACCGTCTCATAATGCTGTCGGTCGAGATAGACTGGCAGCGATGCCTCGCCCGGCTCCGGATAGCGGCGGGCGAAAGCCTGCCAGGCGAAATAGTTCTTGCGCAGCGGGAAATCGCAAGCGAGCTTTTCGAGGCGCGCCGACAAGACCCTGGCCATCTGGCCCTCGCCGCCGCCCAGCGCGTCATATTGCGCGGGCGGGATGCCGAGGCCGAACAGGGACGCCTTGCTGCGGGTCGCCCAGCGGACCAGCGGCCTCGAGAAGAGCGGGCGCAGCCGGTCGTCGAAGAAATGACGCTGGTCGCGCAGGGTCTTGGCCTCCATGATCTCCGCCGGATCGACGCCGTGAAGTTTGGCTACGCCGTGCCCCAGCGAAATGCAGAGGCCCAGAAGGCCCTTGCGGTAGAAATTGCGGTCGAAGGCGGAGATGCGGCGCCGACCCGTCGCCGTGCGCCCTTCCCAATAGCCGCGTGAGGCGGTGTCGAGGTTCGGCGCGATGTAGCGTTCATAGGCGGCGACGTTGCCGCTGCCGCCGGCCCCGCTGAAGAAGCGGTAGAGAGCGGCATGGTCCGGCAGGTGGCGGACGGCGGCCAGCTTCATGCGGTTCAGCGCGACATGGGTGGGGTTGAGGTCGACGGCGTCGATCTTCGCCGGCGATTTGCTCAGATAGGCGAGGATATTGCAGCCGCCGGACGCGATGGTGACGATGCGGTGGCCTTCACCAAGCTGCATCGCTTCCATGTCCACTTCGGGGTCTTCCCATATCTGCGGATAGACGAGGCCGGAAAAGGCCAGCGCAAACAGCCGCTCGGAGATGCCTTCGCGCGACAGGACGCTGTGCCGGTAAAGTGCCTTGCCGAGCCGCCGGTTCCGGCGAAACCCGATATCGGCCGAGATGTCTGTCATGGCGGCGATTCTCCATCCGAAAGAATGCGACGGGCATAGGACGGAGCAATGACGGCTCAATGTCAGATGGATTGCGGATTTGTGACAGATCGGCGTATCAGGCTTGGCCGTACCCGCCCGGCGTCGGCGTGGTGACGATGATGGCCTCCCCGGCTTCGATCACCGCCTGGTCGGAGGCGCGCAGCACCTCCAAAGTGCCGTCCAGACGCCGTATCTCCGTCCGCCCCAGCTCCCCATCTCCCCCACCGTCCAGACCCTGCGGCGGGCGGCTTCGATGCGAGGACAGGATCGCGCAATCCATCCTTTCGAGGAAGCGGATGGTGCGTTGTGTGCCGTCACCGCCGTTCCTCGCGCCTTCGCCGCCGGAGCCCTGACGGATATGGAAATCCTCCAGCAGCACGGGAAAGCGCAGTTCCAGCACTTCCGGGTCCGTCAGACGCGAATTGGTCATGTGGGTGTGGACGCCGGAGGTGCCGGCGAAGATGCGGCCGCCATTCATGCGTCCGGCGGGCGAGCCGGAGCAGATAGTCTCGTAATATTGATAGCGGTCATTGCCGAAGGTGAGATTGTTCATCGTGCCCTGCGCGTTGGCCATCGCGCGCATGGCCGCGAACAGCGCGTTGGTCACATGCTGCGATGTCTCGACATTGCCCGCAACGACGGCCGCCGGATAAGCAGGCTTCAGCATGCAGCCATCGGGGATCACGATATCGATGGGCCGCAGGCAGCCGGCATTCATCGGGATCGAGCCTTCGACCATGACGCGGAAGGCGTAGAGCACGGCGGCGCGTGTGACCGGCTCCGGGGCGTTGAAATTATTGGCCATGACCGGCGAGGTTCCGGTGAAGTCCACTGTGGCACGCCGCTGTTGCCTGTCCACGGTGATCCTGACCCGGATGACCTGTCCCGTATCGGTCGGATACTCGCATTCCGAGTGTTCGGGCAGGGTCATCAGTACGCGGCGCACGCTCTCGGCGGCGTTGTCCTGCACATGGCCCATATAGGCCCGGACCATTTCAAGACCGAAATGGGCGACCATGCGGCGCAGCTCGGCCACACCCTTCTCGTTTGCAGCGATCTGTGCCTTGAGGTCGGCGATGTTCTGCGCCGGGTTGCGGGCGGGGTAGGGGTGGCCGGTAAGTAGCCTCAGCAGTTCCGCCTCGCGGAAGCGGCCGCGCTCGACGATCCGGAAATTGTCGAACAGCACGCCTTCTTCTTCAACGCTGGTGGCGAGCGGCGTCATGGAACCGGGCGCGACGCCGCCAATATCGGCATGGTGGCCGCGCGCGGCCACCCAGAAGATGATTTTTTCGCCCGCATCATTGAATACCGGCGTCACCACCGTGATGTCCGGCAAATGCGTGCCGCCATTGTAGGGGGCGTTCAGCGCAAAGACGTCGCCGGGCCGCACATCGCCCGCATTCAGCCGGATGATCGTCTCGACCGAGCGGTCCATAGAGCCGAGATGCACGGGCATGTGCGGCGCGTTGGCGACCAGCGCGCCGGTGCTGTCGAACACGGCGCAGGAATAATCCAGCCGCTCCTTGATGTTGACGGAGTAGGCCGTGTTCTGGAGCGTCACGCCCATCTGCTCCGCGATGGACATGAACAAATTGTTGAACACCTCCAGCATGACCGGATCGGCCCCGGTCTTTCCTGAAAGACCTGTGCCGAGTGCGGCCTGCCGCCGCTTCGGCTGGACGCGCCGCAGCAGCACGTGATCCTTCGCCGTGATTTCCGCCTGCCAGCCGGGCTCGACCACGATGGTCTGGTGATCCTCGACGATGAGGGCCGGGCCGGCGATCCGCTTGCCGGGCTCGAGATCGCGGCGAAGGAAGATGCCGGCCTCGTGCCAGCTTCCCTCGCAATAGACACGCCGCGTGAGCGTGGGCGCGGCTGTGGCTTCCGCCAGCGGATGATCGCTCTCGTTCCGGCCTGCGGGGCGCGCATCCCGCCCGTGCAGGTCGATAGCTTCCACCACCATCGGCTTGTCGTCGTAGATGAAGCCGAACTGCGCTTTGTGGGCGCGCTCGAATTCCTGCCGTGCGTCCTCGATCGAGCGGCTGGTGAAATCCACCGGCAGGGCTGTGTCGGAGCCGTCGTAGCGGATCAGCAGGTTGGGCCGCCATTCCACCTGTGCATCCGGCACGCCTTGCGCCTGCAATTCGGCGAACACCTGGCCGCGCAGCGTCTCGATCAGCGCGTCGATGGCTGGAACGGATTCGATTGACAGCGGGGCGAGCAGCGCCTGCTGGCGCGATGCCTCGACCGCTGATAGCCCGATGCCATAGGCCGACAGCAGGCCGGAGAAAGGATGGATCAGCACCGCTTCCATGCCGAGCGCGTCCGCCACGAGGCAGGCATGCTGGCCGCCCGCGCCGCCGAAGCAGTTGAGCAGATAGCCGGTCACGTCATAGCCCCGCTGGACCGAGATTTTCTTGATGGCGTTGGCCATGTTCTCGACGGCTATGGTGATGAAGCCTTCCGCCACGGCTTCGGGCGTGCGCCCATTGCCGATCTCGTTGGCAAGGGACGTGAATTTTTTGCGGACGATCTCCGCGTCAAGCGGCTGGTCCTGACCGGGGCCGAAGATTGCCGGGAAGAAATCAGGCTGGAGCTTGCCGAGCATGACGTTGGCGTCTGTCACGGCGAGCGGGCCGCCGCGCCGGTAGCAGGCGGGACCGGGGTTGGCGCCTGCCGAATCCGGTCCCGCCTGAAAGCGGCCGTCACGATAGTGAAGCACCGAGCCGCCGCCTGCCGCGACGGTGTGGATACGCATCATCGGCGCACGTACACGGACGCCCGCCACCTCCGTGTCGAAGGCGCGCTCATATTCGCCGTCATAGTGGGCGACATCGGTGGAGGTGCCGCCCATGTCGAAGCCGATGACCTTGCCGAAGCCTGCCAGACGGGCCGTCTCGACCATGCCGACCACGCCACCGGCGGGCCCCGACAGGAGGGCGTCCTTGCCCTGGAACATGCCGGCGGCGGTGAGGCCGCCGGATGACATCATGAACATCAATCTTGGGCTTGCGGGCTGCACCCGCTTTTCGGCTTCGCCATCAATAGCGGGGACAGCGCCCAGTTCCTCCGCCACCTGACGCACGTAGCGCGACAAGATCGGGGAGAGATAGGCGTCGACCACCGTGGTGTCGCCGCGCCCGACAAGCTTGATGAGCGGCGATGTCTCGTGGCTCACCGAAACCTGACCGAAGCCGGAATCGCGGCAGAGGCTTGCGACGATCCGCTCATGCGCCGGATGACGCCAGCTATGCATCAGGACGATGGCCACGGCGTCGATGCCGTCGGCGCGAGCCTGCGCCAGAATCGGCTTCAGCGTTTCCGGGTCGGGAGATTTTTCCACCGTGCCGTCCACGCGCACGCGCTCGTCCACCTCGACCACGCGTTCGTAAAGCTGTTCGGGCAGGACGATCTCCTTGGCGAAGATGTCGGGCCGCGCCTGATAGGCGATGCGCAGCGCATCGCGAAATCCTTTCGTGACCAGCAGCAGCACGCGGTCGCCGCGCCGCTCCAGCAGCGCGTTGGTCGCCACGGTGGTGCCCATCTTGATCTCGCCGATCAGGCCGGGAGGTATGGGTTCCCCGGCCGCGACGCCGAGCACTTGGCGGATACCGTGGATGGCGGCATCACGATAGGCTTCCGGATTTTCGGACAGCAGCTTGCGCGGATGCAGCCGCCCCGCCGGATCGCGGCCGATCACGTCGGTGAATGTGCCGCCACGGTCGATCCAGAAATCCCATGTTGCAGCCATTTCCGCACTCGCGCGTTGTCTCCTCAATCCGTGTTAGATTGACTGCCAGCCATAGACAATGGCCGGGCTTTGACGTGCGGCCTGAAACAATCCGAAACGCTTTGTGACGGAACAGCCTTTCTCCAGAAGCGTTTGCCAAACGGTGATCCGCGCCAGCGGACGCTTGGCATGAACACATCCACGGAGAGAGGATATGAAAAAACTCCTGATCGGATCCGCTTCCGCGATCGCTCTTTTTGGCCTTGCCGCCTGCAGCGACACGGATGAATCGACCACGCAGGGCGTGCCGCCGGCAACCGAGCAGCCCGCGCCCAGCACACCGCCGGCCGCTACGCCGCCCTCAACGACGCCTCCCGCAACCACGCCGGCGCCAGGCGGCAATCCGGTTCAGTAAGTCGATCCGGGAGAAAAGCCGGGGAGAAGGAAAATCGCCTTTTCCCGGCTTTTCAGGCGCACCGTTCCGCCGCGCGGCAATGTCGCGGGGCCTCCTGCCTCGCCAAAAAGTCCTTTTCGCTTTAGACAGGCGCTATGTCGGTTTGGGCGAGCATTGGCGATTTCGTTTCCCGTATAGCGGGCGCGGCGTTTTCAACCGTGATGGACGCGGTCAACGCCTTCTGCGGAGGTGACGCCGAACTGCGCCGCCAGGTTGCGTTCTCGGTCGCGATGATCGCCTTGTCGGCCAAGATCGCGAAGGCGGACGGTGTCGTCACCTATGACGAGGTGCGCGCCTTCCGCGAGATATTCACCGTACCTGTCGAGGAGGCGCGCAATGTCGAGCGGCTCTACAATCTCGCGCAGCAGGATGTCGCCGGTTTCGAGGCTTACGCGGAGCGCGTGGCCAAGCTCTGCGGTTCGGGACGGCGCAACTGCCCTGTGCTGGAGGACGTGCTCGACGGGTTGTTCCATATCGCGACCGCCGACCATGTGATCCACGAAGGCGAATTGCGCTATCTGCGCCGCGTCGCGGAGATATTCGAGGTCGATGAGGCGCATTTCGACACGATCCTCGCGCGCCATGCGGTGCTCGGGAAGGACGATCCCTATGCGGTGCTGGGCGTCGGGCGCGGCACACCTGCCGACGAGATCAAGCGGCGCTATCGCGAACTGGTCGTGGAAAACCATCCCGACCGCATGATCGCGCGCGGTCTGCCGCCGGAATTCATCGCCATCGCGACGAGCAGGCTGGCAGCGATCAACGACGCGTATGCGCTGATCGAGCGCGGCTTCGCGCGGGCATGAGCGGCTGCGCCGTGGATTATCCTGGCGCGCAGGCAAGGCCGTCTCCCAATTTCGGTCCGCGCATGGGTGCGGGCGGGATCGACATGCTCATCCTGCACTACACCGGAATGGAAAGTGGCGATGCCGCCGAGGCATGGCTCTGCGATCCCGCCAGCGAGGTGTCGTCGCATTATATCGTCCATGAGGACGGGCGCATCGTGCAGATGGTACGCGAGGCCGACCGCGCCTGGCATGCGGGCCGCGCCATGTGGAAAGGCGAGGCGGACATAAACTCGCGCTCGGTCGGGATCGAGATCGTCAATCCCGGCCATTCTCTCGGATATCCGGATTTCCCGGCTCACCAGATCGATGCGGTGATCGCGCTTTGCCGCGACATTAGCGCGCGCAACCGCATCGCGCCGGAGCGCGTGCTGGCCCATTCCGATGTGGCGCCGGGACGCAAGATCGACCCCGGCGAAAAGTTTCCGTGGAACCTCGCGGCCAAGGCTGGGATCGGCCATTGGGTCGAGCCTTCGCCGCCTTCCGATATTGTCGTTTGCAGGGCCGGAGATTGCGGTGCAACCGTTGCCGAGCTGCGGTATCTGCTTGCACTCTACGGATACGGAATTGAAATCAATGATGAATTCTGTTCGGTGCTGGAGCAGGTGGTGAGTGCGTTTCAGCGCCATTTCCGTCCGGCGCGGGTGGATGGCATGGCCGACGCCTCGACGTTGGATACGCTCAGGCGGCTGATCGCAGCCCTCCCGGAAACGACTCGCGTCAGCTGATTGCCACAGCTTTCAATGCGGTTGTAACGCGCGCCGGTTGTAACAAACCGTCACGTAAATTTATCGGCGGCGCCCTTTTGCCGCCCTTTCGGCACTGGAAAGCGCGGATTTCCGCCATTGCCGCTCCTCGTTCCGAAGGCGCGGCGGACCGAAAACGCCGGTTTCCCGGCCAAAGAAAAGCAAGGATATCCATGAAGCATCTGACTTTTGCGGCGGCTGCCTTTTTCGCCGTCACGAGCTTCGCTGCCAGCCATTCCGCCATCGCATCGGAGCCCACGGGCACCAGTGGCGTGCAGTGTTACATTCTCGGCTGCTATGACGAGAACGGCAACAAGGTGGACAAGGCAAAGACAGCCTCGGTCGCCGCCAAGGGCCGCAAGGCGGTGGCCGGGGTCAAGAAGGGCAAGGCCGGCGCGGGTGCGCGCTATTCCGAGATCGTTGCGCGTCATGCCGCGGCAAACGGCATTTCGGCCGGGCTGGCCCATGCGGTGATCCGCGTCGAAAGCAATTATCGCCCCAATATACGTGGCCGCGCCGGCGAAATCGGACTCATGCAGATCAAGCCTTCCACCGCGCGGATGCTCGGCTATAGCGGGTCCGTCAAGGCGCTCTACAATCCCGAGACGAACATCAAATACGGCATGAAATATCTGGCGATGGCGCAGAAGCTTGGCGGAGGCTCGCTGTGCGGCACGATCCTCAAATATAATGCCGGTCATGCGGCCAAGCGCATGAACAAGGTTTCCGCAGCCTATTGCGGCAAGGTCAAGCGTTATATGGGCGCCTGAGAGCGCAGTTTTCTTCCCGCCTGCGGGATGCTTTCACGCGGGCGGGTTGCCTTTTGGGCCGCGAACGACTTTATACGCGGTGCCAGCCGGCCGGGCGGCCGCGCCAGCGAGAGCCGAAAGGCTGCTGGCGAGGAAAGTCCGGGCTCCACGGAAATACGGTGCCGGATAACGTCCGGCGAGGGCGACCTCAGGGAAAGTGCCACAGAAAGCAAACCGCCTCGCCTGCGGGCATGGCAAGGGTGAAAGGGTGGGGTAAGAGCCCACCGCGCTGCCGGCAACGGGAGCGGCACGGCAAACCCCACCGGGAGCAAAACCGAATAGGGACGGCGCGAGGGGAAACCCTCGGGCGATTTCCGGCCCAGCCGTCCGGGTAGGTTGCACGAGGCGGGTGGCGACACCCGTCCCAGAGGAATGGCCGCCACGTTCCGGCGCCTTCGGGCACGGGGCCATACAGAACCCGGCTTACAGGCCGGCTGGCATTTTTCCACGTTCCGTCGGGACAACCATGCCGTGCGCCGGCGCGGCTAAACACTTCGTTAGGCTTAATGGCCGATAAACGGGATTGCCTGCCCGCAATGCCCTTTAAGCCGATGTAGAAGGCGTGATGTGGGTGGCTGTCCCGTTGACGCCCATAGTGCCCCATGTTATCCCTTTCAGCCAATCAGGACCACGTTCCAGTCAAGGGTGATGCGTTCGCCAGAAAGGCAGCCGCGGCGGCTGCCGGTGCGAACGGTTATGCCTTTTTCGGAGACGAGGGAGCGCGCTGCGGCGCGGGCTGGCCGATGAAGAGGGGTACGGCGGCGGAAGCGGCTGTTGTGAGTTATGGACCGGTTTCTGTCGAGCGCGACGAACAGGATAGATGCGAAGGGGCGGGTTTCCGTGCCTGCGCATTTCCGCGCCATCGTGCAGAAGCGCGGCTACGACCAGCTCTATGCCGTGCGCTCGCTGGAGACACCGGCCCTGGATGTGGGCGGCCCGGACCTGCTCGACGCCTACGAGAAGCGGATCGCGCAGGAGGACCCCTTCCTGCAGACGGCGGACGACATGTCGTTTCTCTACTACGGGGATGGCGCTTTCCTGAAGCTGGATCAGGATGGCCGCATCACCGTGACAGATTTCATACGCGACCATACCGGAATCACGACGGATGTCGCTTTCGTGGGACGCGGGCATTTTTTTCAGATATGGGAGCCGTCGAGGCTCGAGACACATGCGACGGAAGTGCGGGAACGCCTTCGCCGCTTGAGGGAGCGCGCTTCAAAGGCCCGCTCGGTGGGGGAACCGGAATGATGGCGGGCCCCGGCGTCGAAGATGCCGGTGGCGGACTGGCTCGCCACATTCCGGTCCTGCTCCGCGATGTTCTTGCAGCTCTCAATCCGAAGCAAGGCGACGTCGTTGTAGACGGTACTTTCGGCGCGGGCGGCTATACGAGGGCGCTGCTCGAGCGCGGCGCGTCCGTCATCGCGATCGACCGCGACCCGAACGCCATCCGCGACGGGCAGGCACTGGTCGCAGCCTCGCAGGGTAGGCTCAGGCTCGTCGAGGGCCGTTTCTCGGAACTGGACCTGCATGCCGGCGCGCCTGTTGATGGCGTGGTGCTGGACATAGGCGTTTCCTCCATGCAGCTCGACGAGGCGGAAAGGGGGTTCTCCTTCCGTCATGACGGCCCGCTCGACATGCGCATGGCGCAGGCAGGTGCGACGGCGGCAGATGTGGTCAACAGCTTCAAGGCCGGCGACCTGGCGCGCATCTTCGGGTTTCTGGGGGAGGAGCGGCATGCCGGCCGCATTGCCCGCATGATCGAGAAACGCCGCACCGCGCGACCCTTCGGGCGCACGCGCGATCTCGCGGAGGCCATCGAGGCGACCATCGGGCGGCATCCCAAGGACAAGATCCATCCGGCCACGCGGACCTTCCAGGCGCTGCGCATCTTCGTGAACAACGAACTGGGCGAACTGGCGGAGGCGCTGCACGCGGCGGAACGCGCGCTCAAGCCGGGCGGTCGGCTTGCCGTCGTCACCTTCCATTCGCTGGAGGACCGCATCGTCAAGCGGTTCCTTGCCGATCGCTCAGGCAGGGGAAGCGGCTCGCGCCACCTGCCGGAAGTGCGTCCGCTCGAACCGACGTTCGAGCAGCTGGGCAAGCCCGTCGCCGCCGGGGAATCCGAGACGGAAACCAATCCGCGTGCGCGTTCGGCGCGGTTGCGTGCTGCTGTGCGCACTGCCGCTCCGGCCCGGCCTGCCGACATGTCCATTTTCGCCTTGCCGGACCTTCCGGCCGTGACCGCCGGGAGATGAGCTTGATCCGAACCACCGATATCGTGTTGATCGGCGCCATGCTCGCGGCGGCGGCGTTCACCTACAAGACAAAGCATGAGGCCGAGAACCGGCTCGCCGAAGTGCGCCGCCTGGAACAGCAGATCAGGTTCGAGCAGGACACGATCAGTGTTCTCAACGCCGACTGGAGCCTGCTCACGCAGCCGTCGCGCCTGCAGACCCTTGCGGAGGTCTATGCGGACCAGCTCCAGTTGCAGATCGTGGAGCCGACCCAGATCACCGACATAGACCGGCTTCCGGAACGCCCGCTGCGGATCGACGACATATTGCGCGATGAAATGGCGGGCGCCGCGCAGGACCCGGTCACCACCAGCGGGGTCATGCCATGATGCGGTTCATCGCGAAGCTTCGCCGTTCGTCCCCGCCCGCCGTCGAAGCGGTGCCGCTCGTCATGGAAGGCGCGCGCAAGAACGGCCGCAGCGCACGCACGCGCATGGGCATGGCCATCGCGGTGTTCTTCGGCATGTACGCTGTGATCGGCGGCAGGCTGGTCTATCTGGGCATGCAGGAGATCGGCGAAGGCGGCGGTCCGGCCTCGCGCATCACCGCGTCGCGGCCCGACATCATCGACCGCAACGGAGAGGTGCTGGCGACAGACATCAAGACGGCATCGCTGTTTGCCGAGCCGCGCCGCATCGTCGACGCGGACGAGGCGATCGAGAAGCTCGCCACGGTGCTGCCGGATATCGATTACGAGCAGACCTACAACAAGCTGAAGAGCGGCGCGGGCTTCGTGTGGCTGCGCCGGCAGCTTTCACCGCGACAGCAGGCCGATATCATGGCTCTCGGCATTCCCGGCGTGGGCTTCCGCACGGAGAAAAGGCGCTTCTATCCGGGAGGCTCGACCGCCTCGCATATTCTCGGCCTGGTCGATGTGGACAACAAGGGCATTGCCGGAATCGAGAAATACATAGACGGGCAGGGGCTTTCCGACCTCCGGGAAGCCGGGCTCGCCTCACCGGAAACGCTGAAGCCGGTACGTTTGTCGATAGACATTCGCGTCCAGCATATCGTCCATGACGAGATCGTCAGGGGCATGGAGCGATACCACGCCATCGCGGCGGGCGCAGTCGTGCTCAACGCCAAGACGGGCGAGGTCGTGGCAATGGCCTCGGTGCCCGACTACGATCCCAACAACCCGTTCAACGCCCACGAAAAGGACCGGCTGAACCGCATGTCGGCGGGCGTGTACGAGATGGGATCCACGATCAAGAGCTTCACCACGGCAATGGCGCTCGATTCGGGCAAGGCGACGCTCAACAGTACGTTCGACGCCTCGCGTCCGCTGCGTATCGGCCGTTTCACCATCAACGACTTCCACGGCAAGGGCAGGGTGCTGACCATGCCGGAGGTATTCATCTATTCGTCCAATATCGGCTCCGCGCGGGAAGCCGACATGGTGGGCATCGAAGGCCATCGCGAGTTCCTCAAGCGCCTGGGCCTGCTTACGCGCATGAAGACGGAACTGCCGGAGGTCGCGACGCCGACGGAACCCAAGGAATGGAAGAAGGTCAATTCGATCACCATCGCCTTCGGCCACGGCATGTCCACAACGCCGCTGCAGACGGCGGTGGGCGCGGCCGCGCTGCTGAACGGCGGCAAGCTGATCCAGCCGACTTTCCTCACCCGCACGGAAGAACAGGCGGACGCGGTTGCCGAGCAGGTGGTCAACGCGAAGACCGTCGAGAGCATGCGCTATCTCTACCGGCTCAATTCCTCCGATCCCCGCGGCTCGGGCAAGAACGCAGCCGTTCCGGGCTATCGCGTGGGCGGCAAGACCGGAACCGCCGAGAAGGTCGTCAATGGCCGTTATTCCAGCAATACGCGCTTCAACGCCTTCCTGGCCGCCTTCCCGATGGAAGACCCGCAATATGTCGTGCTCAGCATCATCGACGAGCCGAAGCCTGAAAGGCCGGGCGTGGGCGCGACGGCGGGCCTCAACGCGGCGCCGATTGTTTCGAACATCATTCGCCGCGCCGCGCCGCTTCTTGGCGTGAAACCCGAATTCGGCCATGAAAGTGGTGCCCTGCTCGTTTCCAACTGAGTGATTCCCGGCGCGGTGGGGCGCGCGAACCGCAGACGACTGGATTTTGATGAAGCTCAAGGAATTTTCCGGAATCCTGCCCGCCGAGGGCCTCCCCGGCGAGTTGGAGATTTCCGGGATCACCTCCGATTCCAGAAAGGTCGAGAAAGGCTACCTGTTTGCCGCATTGGCCGGCAGCAAGGCGGACGGTGCGGCCTATGCCGCCGATGCCGCCGCGCGCGGCGCGGCGGCCATCCTCGCACGTCGCGGCGCAGTCAAGGCGGACGCCGGCGTCCCCGTGATCGAGGTGGAGGATCCGCGCCGTTCCCTGGCGCTGGCCGCCGCATGTTTTTTCGGGACGCAGCCTGCTACCATCGTCGCCGTCACCGGAACCAGCGGCAAGACCTCCGTCGCCTCCTTCAGCCGCCAGATATGGGAACAGACCGCCCGGCAGGCCGCCAGCATCGGGACGACGGGCGTTACCGCTCCGGGACGCAACGACTACGGCTCGCTGACGACGCCCGATCCGGTGGCGCTGCACAGGCTGCTGCGCGAACTCGCGGATGCGGGCGTGACGCATGCCGCGATGGAGGCGTCCAGCCACGGCCTCGACCAGCACCGGCTCGACGGGGTGAAGCTCGCGGCTGGCGGGTTCACCAATCTCGGCCGCGATCATCTCGACTATCATCCGACCATCGAATCCTATCATGAAGCGAAGATGCGGCTGTTCCGCGACCTGCTGCCGAAGGGCGCGCCGGCGGTGATCTTTGCCGACGACGCATGGTCGGAGAGGACCGCAGACATAGCGCGTAAGGCTGGTCTTACGGTTCATCGGGTCGGGCGGCATGGCGACCTGCTCAAGCTCAAGAGGGTCGAGCACGAGCGTTCGCGCCAGCGGGCCGAGATCGAGGTGGGTGCCGGACATATCTACGAGGTGGACCTGCCGCTGGCCGGCGAGTTCCAGATTTCTAATGCGCTGGTGGCGGCGGGACTGGCGATTGCGACCGGAACCCCGACCGCCGATGCGCTGGGCGCGCTGGAGCATCTCAAGGGTGCGTCGGGCCGGCTCGAACTGGTGGGCACCAAAGCCAATGGCGCGCCCGTTTACGTGGACTACGCGCACAAGCCCGAGGCGCTGGAGAACGTGCTTTCGGCCGTACGACCTTTCACGACAGGGCGCGTGATGGTCGTGTTCGGTTGCGGCGGCGACCGTGACCGGGGCAAGCGCCCGATCATGGGCGGCATCGCGGCAAGGCTCGCGGATGTCGTCATCGTCACGGACGACAATCCGCGCAGCGAGGAGCCGGGATCGATCCGCGCGGCGATCATGGAGGCCGCACCCGGTGCGCGCGAGATCGGCGACAGGCGCACGGCGATCCGTGCGGCGGTGGACATGCTTCAGCCCGGCGACACGCTGATCGTGGCCGGCAAGGGGCATGAGGAAGGCCAGACGATCGGGGATAGGACGCTGCCGTTCTCCGACCATCAGGAAGTGCGGAACGCGCTCGGGGAGCGTGCGGCATGAGCCTGCTCTGGTCGTTCGATTCACTGGTCGCCGCGATGGACGGGCGGCCTCTGGGCGCAGCGCCGGAGGGCGTCACCGGTATTTCTATCGACACGCGCACCTTGCAGCCGGGCGATGCCTTCTTCGCCATTGCCGGCGACAAGTTCGACGGGCACGATTTCGCGACCGCGGCAATCAAGGCCGGGGCGTCGGCGCTGGTGGTATCGGAGGGAAGGTTGCCTGCGCTCGGCCGCCTCACCGTGCCGATGATCGTCGTGCCCAATGTGCTGGCGGCGCTCGAGAAGGCGGGCATCGCGGCGCGGGCGCGCACGAAGGCGAAGATCATCGCCATTACCGGCTCGGCCGGCAAGACGACTACGAAGGAGGCGCTGCGCCATGCGCTTTCCGCGGCGGGGAAAGTCCATGCATCCGACCGCTCGTTCAACAATCACTGGGGCGTGCCGCTGACGCTGGCGCGGATGCCGGCGGATGCCGACTATGCGATCTTCGAGATCGGCATGAACCATCCCGGCGAGATCACGCCGCTGGCCGGCATGGTGCGGCCCCATATCGCCATCGTCACGCTGATCGCGGCGGCGCATCTCGGCCATTTCCGCAACCTTGAGGAGATCGCGCGGGCGAAGGCGGAAATTTTCGACGGGCTGGAGCCGGACGGCCACGCCATCATCAATCGCGACGATCCCCGCTACAAGCTGATGGACAAATATGCGCGGCAGGCCGGCATAGACAATGTCTGGAGCTTTGGAGAAAATGCGCGCGCGACCTTCCGGCTGATAAACTGGACGCCTCTGGACAACGGGTCGCTGATCACCGTGCGGGTGGCGGGCGAGGAGATCGACGTGAAGCTGGGCGCACCCGGCCGGCACATGGCGCAAAATGCGCTCGCCGTGCTCGGTGCGGCCTATCTCGCAGGGGCGGACCTTGCGCGTGTCGCGCCCGCGCTGGCCGGCATCACCCCGGAGCGGGGACGTGGCAAGCGCACCGTGCTGCCGCATCCGGGCGGGCCGATCCTGCTGATCGACGAAAGCTACAACGCCAATCCTGCCTCGATGAAGGCGGCGATAGAACTTCTCGATGCGACGCCGACCGGCGAGGATGGCCGCCGCATCGCGGTTCTGGGCGACATGCTGGAACTGGGCGAGCATTCGGCCAGACTGCATGCCGGGCTGGCGGAGTTTCTGGAGCATTCCTCAGTCGACATGGTGCTGCTGGCGGGCGCGGAGATGAAGGCGCTTGCCGAAAAGCTGCCGGGAAAATTCCGGGTCGAGCACAGGGACGACGCGGATGAATTGAAGGCGGTGGTGCTGGACATTGTCGGTCCGGGCGATGCGGTGATGGTGAAATCGTCCAACGGAATCGGCTTTTCGCGGATCGTAGAGGCACTTACGGAACGATATCCGGCGGCGCCGGAAAGTCCGGCCTGACGGCCGAGGGGGACACAAGATGCTTATGCTGCTCGTCGGGCTGGCTGACGAAATCTCGGCTTTCAACGTTTTTCGCTACATTACCTTTCGCACGGGCGGCGCGCTGATCACGTCGGCGCTGCTGGTGTTCCTGTTCGGCCCGGCGATCATCAGCGCCTTGCGCATCCGGCAGGGCAAGGGCCAGCCGATCCGCGCGGACGGGCCGCAGACTCACTTCAAGAAGGCCGGGACGCCAACGATGGGCGGGCTGATGATCCTCAGCGGCATCGTCGGCTCGTCGCTGCTGTGGGCGAACCTGTCCAGCGTTTATGTCTGGACCGTGCTCCTGGTGACGCTCTGCTTCGGCGCCATCGGCTTCTACGACGATTATCTCAAGGTGACGAAGCAGTCGCATCTCGGCGTTTCCGGCCGTTGGCGGCTGGCGGCGGAGTTCATCATCGCGGGCATTGCCGGCTGGGTCATCATGCAGGCGGGACAGGAGCCGTTCTCCTCCTCGCTGGCCTTTCCCTTCGTGAAGGATTTCCTTATCAACCTGTCGTGGTTCTTCATTCCCTTCGCCTGCTTCGTCATCGTCGGCGCGGGCAATGCGGTGAACCTGACGGACGGGCTGGATGGGCTGGCTATCGTGCCGATCATGGTGGCTGCGGCGGCGTTCGGCGCCATCGCCTACCTGTCCGGCAACGCGGTATTCGCCGACTACCTCCAGATACATTTCGTGCCGGGCACGGGCGAGCTTGCGGTGATCCTCGGAGCGGTGATCGGAGCGGGGCTTGGCTTTCTGTGGTTCAATGCCCCGCCCGCCGCGATCTTCATGGGCGACACGGGCTCGCTGGCGCTGGGCGGCCTGATTGGCACGGTGGCCGTCGCCACCAAGCACGAGATCGTGCTGGCCATCATCGGCGGCCTGTTCGTGATGGAGGCCGTGTCGGTCATCATCCAGGTCTTCTTCTTCAAGATGACGGGCCGGCGCGTTTTCCTCATGGCGCCGATACACCACCATTTCGAAAAACTGGGCTGGACTGAAAGCCAGATCGTCATCCGCTTCTGGATCATCGCCGTCATCCTCGCCCTGGTCGGTCTTTCCACCCTCAAGCTGAGATAGGCTATGATCGCGGCCGAAAGCTTTGCCGGAAAGAATGTCGCGCTGTTCGGCCTCGGCGGCTCGGGGCTGGCGACCGCGCGCGCGCTGATCGCCGGCGGCGCGTCGGTCACGGCGTGGGACGACAATCCCGGCAGCGTCGCGAAAGCGCAGGAGGCAGGCATTGCGACCGGAGATTTGCACCAGTCGGACTGGTCGGCCTTCTCCTCCTTCGTGCTGTCGCCGGGCGTGCCGCTGACCCACCCCAAGCCGCACTGGAGCGTCGATCTCGCCCATGCCGCCGGAGTGGAGATCATCGGCGACATCGAGATTTTCGCGCGCGAGCGGGCAAGGCTTGCGCCCGACGCTCCGCTGGTCGCCATCACCGGCACCAACGGCAAATCCACGACCACGGCGCTGATCGCGCATATGCTGAAGTCGGCAGGCCGCGACACGCAGATGGGCGGCAATATCGGCCGGGCGGTGATGACGCTCGATCCGCCCGCCCCGGGGCGGCACTACGTGCTGGAGTGCTCCTCCTACCAGATCGACCTCGCGCCGTCGCTCAATCCGAGCTTCGGCATATTGCTGAACCTCACGCCCGATCATCTCGACCGGCACGGCTCGATGGAGCACTACGCGGAAGTGAAAGAACGGCTCGCCGCCAATAGCGATACGGCGATCGTTGGCGTGGACGATCCTTTCTCGCGCCAGATCGCCGAGAGGCTGATCGAGTCCGGGCAGGAGGTGGTGCGTATCTCCAAGCGGGAGCCGGTGGCGGATGGGATGTTCGCGCGTGGCAACGACATCATCGAGGTGGCGGGAAGCCATCAGCGGCGGATCGCCTCGCTGGATGGCATAGGCTCGCTGCGCGGCGCGCACAATGCGCAGAACGCGCTCGCGGCTGTCGCCGCATGCCTCGGGATGGGGCTGACGGATGCCGAGATACAGGCCGGGCTTACGAGTTTTCCCGGCCTCGCGCACCGCATGGAGCAGGTCGGGCGGCGCGGGCGCGTGCTGTTCGTCAACGATTCCAAGGCGACGAATGCGGATGCCGCCGCGCCGGCCCTGTCGAGCTTCGGGCGCATCTACTGGATCGCCGGGGGGCTGCCGAAGGACGGCGGGATCGAGACGCTGCGCGAGCATTTCCCGCGCATCGCGCGCGCCTATCTGATCGGCGAGGCCGCGCCCGCTTTCGCCGCGACGCTGGGCGAGGCCGTACCTTATGAAATCTCCGGGACGCTTGCAGCAGCAGTGGCCCATGCCGCGCGCGAGGCGGCGCAGGACGAAAGCCCCGAGGCGGTCGTGCTGCTCTCTCCGGCTTGCGCGAGTTTCGACCAGTTCAGGAATTTCGAGGTCCGGGGCGATGCGTTCCGGGCGGAAGTGCTGGCGCTTGGCGGCGTCGAGCCTATCGGAGGGAATTGACGATGGTGAGCCGTGTCGACCGTGGCCCCGTGGCCAATTGGTGGTGGACCGTCGACAGGTGGTTCCTGTCGGCCTTCGTGGCGCTGATGGTGCTGGGCATCGTGCTGTCCTTCGCCGCCAGCCCGGCGGTTGCGGAACGCATCGGGCTCGACGAGTTCCATTTCGTCACCCGGCAGATCATCTTCATGGCTCCGGCGCTGGCGGTGCTGATTGGGGTTTCCTTCCTGGACCCCAGGCATATCAGGCGGCTGGCCATCGTTATCCTCGCCGTCTCGCTGCTGATGATGGTGGCGGCGCTCTATATGGGCATCGAGGTGAAAGGTTCGCGGCGCTGGATCTATATTGCCGGCATATCCATCCAGCCTTCGGAATATCTGAAACCGGCTTTCGTCATCGTCTGCGCGTGGCTGTTCTCGGAGAACGCGCGCCAGCCGGATATTCCGGGCAACCTCTTTGCCATCATCCTGCTCGGCCTCGTCATCGCGCTGCTGGTGGCGCAGCCGGATCTCGGACAGACGCTGCTGATCCTCTCGACGTGGGGCGTGATGTTCTTCATGGCGGGACTGCCGTGGTTTTGGATCATATTGCTCGGCTCGGCTGCGGCCGGCGGGGCGGCGGTCGCCTATACCGCCTTTCCTCACGTGACCGAGCGCATCGACCGCTTCCTGACCGGCGAGGGAGACACGTTCCAGGTGGATATGAGCCTTGAAGCACTGGTGCGCGGCGGATGGCTTGGGCAGGGGCCGGGCGAGGGCACCATCAAGCGTATCCTGCCCGATAGCCACACCGATTTCGTCTTCGCGGTTGCCGGCGAGGAATTCGGGCTGATCGTATGCTTCCTGATCGCCTTCATCTTCGCCTTCATCGTGCTGCGCGGACTATTCGCCGCGATGAAGGAAACAGACGACTTCAACCGCTACGCCATAGGCGGGCTGGTGACGCTGTTCGGCCTCCAGTCGATCATCAATATGGGTGTGAACCTGCATCTTCTGCCTGCAAAGGGCATGACGCTGCCTTTCATCTCATATGGCGGCTCCTCGCTGATCGCCATCGCCATCGCGATGGGCATGTTGCTGGCGCTCACCCGCAAGCGGCCGGAAAAGCGGCAGCAGGTGGTCGGCATGAGCACGATGCGGACAATGGCGGCGCACTAGGATGAGCATGGGAACCATCCTGCTGGCTGCCGGCGGCACGGGAGGACACCTGTTTCCCGCCGAGGCGCTGGCGCATGAGCTCACGGCGCGCGGTTGGGAGGTCCATCTGGTGACGGACAGCCGGGCCGAGCGTTTTGCCGGACGGTTCCCGGCGAAGGCTATCCATACTGTCGCGTCCGCCACAATCGGATCGCGCAATCCGGTGACGCTGGCCCTTTCGGGCCTGAAGCTGTGGCGAGGGTTCCGGCAGGCGTCGCAGCTGATCGAAAAGCTGTCGCCCTATGCCGTGGTCGGCTTCGGCGGCTACCCTACGGTGCCGCCGCTTTTTGCCGCGACGCGGCGCGACGTGCCGAGCATCATCCACGAGCAGAACGCGGTGATGGGCCGCGCCAACAAGGCGCTGGCCTCGCGTGTCACCGCCATCGCGGGAGGCTTCCTGCCGGACGGCGAGGGCGCCCATGCGGCCAAGACCGTCATCACCGGCAATCCGGTGCGGCCGGCGGTGATCGAGGCGGCGAAGGCCGGCTATGAGCAGTCGGGCGACGGCGAGCCATTCAACCTGCTGGTCTTTGGCGGCAGCCAGGGTGCTCAGTTTTTTTCCGAGGCCGTCCCCGCCGCCGTCAGGCTTTTGCCGGAAGAGCATAGGGCGCGGTTGCGGATCGTGCAGCAGGCGCGCAGCGAGGATGAGGACCGCGTCAGGGCCGCCTATGCCGAAATGAGCGTTCCGGCGGAGGTCGCATCGTTCTTCACCGACATGGCGGAACGCATGGCGGCTGCCCAGCTGGTGATCTGCCGTGCGGGCGCCTCGACGGTTTCGGAACTTGCGGTGATGGGGCGGCCATCGATCCTCGTTCCCTATCCTCACGCGCTCGACCATGACCAGTCGGCCAACGCGTCGGCATTGGCCAGGGCGGGGGGTGCGGATGTCTATGACCAGAATACGCTGACGCCGGAACTGATCGCGATTAAAATCGAGGATCTGATGCAGGAGCCGCAGGCGCTGGACGACATGGCGGATGCGGCGCGCTCGGCCGGCCGGCCGGATGCGACACAGGCGCTCGCCGATTTGACCGAGGCCATCGCAGCGGGCAAGAGCATCGAGGAATTCAAGAGGAGAGCGCGGCCATGAAGATGCCGCTGACCATCGGGGTCGTGCATTTCATCGGGATCGGGGGCATCGGGATGAGCGGCATCGCCGAGGTGCTGCACAATCTCGGCTACAAGGTCCAGGGGTCGGATCAGGCCGACAGCGCCAATGTCCAGCGCCTGCGCGACAAGGGCATCGAGTGCTTCGTCGGCCACCGCGCGGAGAATCTGGGCAAGGCCGAGGTGGTCGTGGTGTCCACTGCCATCAAAAAGACGAATCCCGAGCTGGCCGCCGCGCGCGAGAAACTGCTGCCCATCGTTCGCCGGGCGGAAATGCTGGCTGAGCTGATGCGCTTTTCGCAGGCCATCGCCGTAGGCGGCACGCATGGCAAGACCACCACCACCTCGATGGTGGCGACGTTGCTCGACGCCGGCGGGCTGGATCCCACCGTCGTGAATGGTGGCATCATCAACGCCTATGGCACCAATGCTCGAATGGGCGACGGCGAGTGGATGGTGGTTGAGGCCGACGAGAGCGACGGCACTTTCCTCAAGCTGCCGGCTGAAATCGCCATCGTGACCAATATCGACCCGGAGCATCTCGACCATTACGGCTCCTTCGACAAGGTGCGCAACGCTTTCCGGCGCTTCGTCGAGAATGTGCCCTTCTACGGCTTTGGCGTCATGTGCATCGACCATCCCGAGGTGCAGGCGCTGGTGAGCCGTATCGAGGATCGCCGCATCGTCACCTATGGCGAGAATCCGCAGGCCGACGTGCGTTTCGAGAATCATCGCATGGACGGCGCGGCCTCGCTGTTCGACGTGGTGATCAGGCATCGCAAGAACGGCGCGCCCACCCGCATCGAGGGGCTTCGGTTGCCCATGCCCGGTCGCCATAACGTCTCCAACGCCACGGCGGCGATCGCGGTGGCCCATGAGCTTGGCATTTCCGCGGACGATATCCGCAAGGGGCTTTCCGGCTTCGGCGGTGTGAAGCGGCGCTTCACGCCAACGGGCCAGTGGAACGGCGTGCAGGTGTTCGACGATTACGGGCATCATCCGGTGGAGATCAAGGCGGTGCTGAAGGCTGCGCGGGAGGCCTGCAAGGGCAATGTCATCGCCATCGCGCAGCCGCACCGCTTCACCCGGCTGCGCGACCTGTTCGACGATTTCGCCTCCTGCTTCAACGATGCCGACACGGTGCTCGTCGCGCCGGTCTATACGGCGGGCGAAGACGCGATCGAGGGCGTGAATTCCGAGGCGCTCGTGGCGCGCATCCGCTCCGGCGGCCATCGCGACGCGCGCTTTATCGCCGGCCCGGCGGCCATCGCACCCACCGTCAGGAAGCTCGCCAGTCCGGGAGATTTCGTCGTTTTCCTTGGCGCGGGCAACATCACCCAATGGGCATACGCTTTGCCGGGAGAACTGGCCGAGGAAGCCGCATGATCGATGGAGAAGGTCTGCTTCATCGCTTCGGGGCGGAACTGTCGGGCCTGAGAGGCCGGCTGACGCCCAATGCAGGCATGGACAAGGTGACGTGGCTTCGTGCCGGCGGCCCGGCGGAAGTGCTGTTCCAGCCTGCCGACGAGGACGATCTGGCGGCTTTCCTCGCATCCATTCCCGCCGACGTTCCTGTGATGATCGTGGGAATAGGCTCGAACCTGCTCGTCCGCGATGGCGGCATACCGGGCTTTGTCGTCAGGCTGTCGGCGAAGGGTTTCGGTGAGGCGGAGCATATTGGCGGCAACCGCATCCGGGCCGGTGCGGCGGCGCCCGACAAGCGTGTCGCGGCGGTGGCACTGGAGGCCGGACTTGGCGGCTTTCATTTCTACCACGGCATTCCCGGCAGCATCGGCGGCGCGCTGCGCATGAATGCCGGCGCGAACGGCGTCGAGACGCGCGAGCGTGTCGTGGAAGTCCATGCGCTCGACCGCCAGGGGCGGCGTCACGTGCTGGGCAATGAGCAGATGGGCTATTCCTACCGTCATTCCTCCGCGCCTCCCGGCCTCGTTTTCACGTCGGCTGTGATGGAGGGCTATCCCGAGGATCGCGAGGCCATCCGCGCGGCCACGGACGAGGTGCAGCATCACCGCGAGACGGTGCAGCCGATCCGGGAAAAGACGGGCGGCTCGACCTTCAAGAACCCGGAAGGCAGTTCTGCCTGGAAGGAGATCGACAAGGCTGGATGCCGCGGACTGACCATCGGCGGTGCGCAGATGTCGCCGCTGCACTGCAACTTCATGATCAATACCGGATCGGCGACCGGCTACGATCTGGAGTTCCTTGGGGAGACAGTGCGCGCGCGGGTGCTGGAGCATTCCGGCATCCGCCTCGAATGGGAAATCAAGCGTGTCGGACGCTTCAAGCCGGGCAAGGAAGTGCAGGAATTCCTCGGACGGCTTCTGTAGCCGTCATGCAACGAAAAGGGCGCTGGAATCGCTAATTTTAACGAATTTCCTCCGGCCCCTTGCCACGGAATCAACTCTCTGATTCTTTGGGGCTGCGGCGTTTCCTGATTTGAGTCGTTGACGAGTTCGAGCGTTTTTGGCCCTGCTGCCCTACGGCAGGGAAGTGTTCGATTCGTCCCTGGAAATGGCGCGGGGCGCATGCCTGTGCGGAGAGGATTTTACAGGGGAATGACGAAAAAGCACGTTGCCGTTCTTTTGGGTGGGTTTTCGTCGGAGCGGCCTGTCAGCCTGTCCACGGGGAATGCATGCGCCGATGCGCTGGAGGCTGAAGGCTATCGCGTCACGCGTGTGGATGTGGACCGTGACGTTGCGCGCGTATTGTCCGATCTGCGCCCCGACGTCGCCTTCAATGCGCTTCACGGGCCTTACGGCGAGGATGGTACGATCCAGGGTGTCCTCGAATATCTGGAGATTCCCTATACCCATTCGGGCGTGTTGGCGTCCGCACTCGCAATGAACAAGGAACAGGCCAAGAAGGTCGCCAAGGCGGCGGGCGTGCCTGTTGCGGAATCGCGGGTGATGAATCGCTTCGCTATCGGGCGCGAGCATCCGATGAAGCCGCCCTATGTGGTGAAGCCGGTCAATGAGGGTTCGAGCTTCGGCGTCGTCATCGTGCAGGAAGGGCAGTCCCATCCTCCGCAGGCGATCGCGTCTTCCGAGTGGCGCTATAGCGATACCGTCATGGTGGAGCGTTTCGTTCACGGGCGGGAGCTGACTTGCGCCGTCATGGGCGACGTGGCTCTCGGCGTGACCGAGATCGTTCCGGTCGGCCATTCCTTCTATGATTATGATTCCAAATATGCGCCGGGCGGCTCAAAACACGAATGCCCCGCAAAAGTTTCACCGAATATTTACCAAAAATTGCAGACACTGGCGCTTAAGGCTCATCAAGCGATTGGCTGCCGGGGCGTCTCCCGGTCCGATTTCCGGTACGACGACCGCTATTCCGAAAATGGCGAAATCATCTGGCTGGAAGTCAACACGCAGCCGGGGATGACGCCGACATCGTTGGTGCCGGAGCTTGCCCTCGAAGCAGGGCATTCGTTCGGCGAACTGGTTCGTTGGATCGTGGAGGACGCGTCGTGTTCGCGTTGACAACCGGACAGGATGGCGCTGGCGGGGCCGTGCAGGCGGCCCGCCGTTTCGTGCTGCCGCGCTGGCTGCGCAAGCCTGCCCGCATCATGTCCCGCCTCGATGAAAGGCTCCAGGATTTGCCGCCGTTCACCGCTGCCGCCGCTTCGGCGCTGCTGTTTGCGGCGACGGGCGTTTACGGTGCTATCGTCGGCGGACATGGCCCGGGGTTGCTCGAAGGCTTTACCGCACGCAGCGGCTTCGCCATCACCGAGGTTCGCGTGACGGGCAATCGCGAGACGTCCGAAATCGATGTGCTTGGCCAGATAGGTCTCAATGGCTTCACCTCCCTGATCGGCTTCAATGCGGGCGAGGCGCGGGCGCGACTGGCTGCGCTGCCGTGGGTCGAGGAAGTGACCGTCCGCAAGGTCTATCCGGGCGCCATCGAGGTGGAGATCGCGGAGCGTTCCGCTTTCGCAGTCTGGCAACATGACAATGAACTGACCGTGATCGAGAAGGACGGGCGGCCCATCGCGCCCTTGTCCGACGAGCGTCATGCGCGGCTGCCGCTCGTGGTCGGCGCAGGCGCGCCCGAGAAGGCGGCTGCCTTCATCCAGAAAGTTTCCCGCTATCCCGAAATCGCTTCTCGCGTCGTGGGCTATGTCCGCGTAGCCGACCGCCGCTGGGATCTGCGCCTGGGCGATGGCGTGACCGTGCGTCTGCCCGAAGCGCATGAGAATGCGGCGCTTGCTGAACTGGCCGAGATGGATCGTTCGCAGCGCCTTCTGTCGAAGGACATCGTTGCGGTGGACCTGCGCGCCGATGACCGCATTGCCATACAGCTTGCGCCCGATGCCGCCGCGGCGCGGGCGGAAGAAATGAAGGCCCTTCTCAAGGGCAGGAAAGGGCGGCGCATATGAGCTGGCTCGGCAAGGGAAGCGACGTCAACGCCCGCCGCTCCGGCGTCATCACCGTGCTCGATATAGGGTCGAGCAAGATATGCTGCATCATCGGCAAGCTGCATCCTCGCCAGGACAGCCGCCTGCTGCCGGGGCGTACGCACCAGATTCAGGTCATAGGCATCGGCCATCAGAAATCGCTTGGCGTGAAGTCCGGCGTCATCGTCGATCTCGACCGGGCCGAGCAGGCGATCCGTCTTGCGGTGGACGCGGCCGAGCGCATGGCCGGGCTCACGGTGGATTCGCTGATCGTCAATTTCAGCGCAGGCCGCATGCGCAGCGAGGTCATGTCCGCGGCCATCCGTCTCGGAGGCCATGAGACGGACGAGGCCGATATCCGCCAGGTTCTCGCGGCGGGTGCCAAGCAGGCGTTGCGGGCCGACCGTCAGGTCGTGCATGCGCTGCCTGTCGCCTTTTCGCTCGATGGGGAGCGCGGCGTGCGCGATCCGCGCGGCATGATCGGCGACGAACTCGGCGTGGACATGCATGTGGTGACGGGGGACGCGGCGCCGCTGCGCAATCTCGAATTGTGCATCAACCGGGCGCATCTTTCCGTCGAGCGCATGGTGGCGACGCCCTATGCAAGCGGTCTTTCGGCGCTGGTCGAGGACGAGTCCGAAATGGGCGCGGCCTGCATCGACCTCGGCGGCGGCACCACCACGATCTCCGTCTTTTCCGACGGCAAGTTCGTCCACGCGGACGCGTTGCCGATCGGCGGCAACCATGTGACCGGCGATCTGGCGCGCGGCCTTTCCACGCGCACGGAATATGCGGAGCGGCTGAAGGTCATGCATGGCTCCGCGCTGCCGGGCGGCGCGGAGGATCGCGAGATGGTGACGATCCAGCCGATTGCCGGCGACGACGCGGACCAGTCGAGCCAGGTGCCGCGCTCGGTCATGAACAGGATCATACGCGCCCGCGTCGAGGAAACGCTGGAGATGGTGCGCGACCGGCTGCAACGCTCGGGGTTGGGCGGGCTTGTCGGCAAGCGGGTGGTGCTGACGGGTGGCGCGAGCCAGCTTTCCGGCATGCCGGAGGCAGCGCGCCGCATCCTTGGACGCAGCGTACGCATCGGCCGTCCGCTCGGCGTTTCCGGTCTGCCGGAAGCGGCAAAGGGGCCGGCATTTTCCGCCGCGGTGGGTCTGATGATCTATCCGCAGGTGGCGGGTTTCGAAAGTCTCAATTCGGGCAGGCAGGTCCGCCTCAGGGCAACCGGCACAGGGGGGCGGCTCGAGCGTATGGGACGTTGGTTGAGGGATAGTTTCTAGTTTGGCGGCCGCAGCGGCGTAGCGGCGGACAAGTCGAAAGGACGAGGATAATGACGATCAATCTGAAAAAGCCGGATATCACCGAGCTGCGGCCGCGCATCACCGTCTTCGGTGTCGGCGGCGGCGGCGGCAATGCGGTCAACAACATGATCTCGGCCGGCCTCAAGGGGGTCGAATTCGTGGTCGCCAATACGGATGCGCAGGCACTCACCATGTCCAAGGCGGACCGGCTGATCCAGCTCGGCGCGCATGTAACGGAGGGTCTGGGTGCCGGCTCCCAGCCGGAGGTGGGCCGGGCCGCCGCGGAGGAGTGTATCGACGAGATCATCGATCATCTGTCTTCCACGCATATGTGCTTCGTCACCGCCGGCATGGGCGGCGGCACGGGCACGGGCGCTGCGCCGGTGGTGGCGCGGGCTGCGCGCGAAAAGGGCATATTGACGGTTGGCGTCGTAACCAAGCCTTTCCACTTCGAAGGGCAGCGGCGCATGAAGATCGCCGATCTGGGCATCGAGGAGTTGCAGAAGAGCGTCGATACGCTCATCGTCATCCCCAACCAGAACCTGTTCCGCATCGCCAACGACAAGACCACCTTCGCCGATGCCTTCGCGATGGCCGACCAGGTGCTCTATTCTGGCGTGGCGTGCATCACCGACCTGATGGTCAAGGAAGGGCTCATCAACCTCGACTTTGCCGACGTGCGCTCCGTGATGCGCGAAATGGGCAAGGCGATGATGGGCACAGGCGAAGCGTCGGGCGAGGGCAGGGCGATGGCGGCGGCGGAAGCCGCGATCGCCAATCCGCTGCTCGACGAGACGTCGATGAAGGGCGCCAAAGGCCTGCTGATCTCGATCACCGGCGGTCGCGACATGACCCTGTTCGAGGTGGACGAGGCGGCGACCCGCATTCGCGAGGAAGTCGATCAGGATGCCAACATCATCCTCGGCGCGACGTTCGACGAGGAACTGGAAGGCGTGATTCGCGTATCGGTCGTGGCGACCGGTATCGACAAGGCGGCGTCCGACATCGTGTCGCCGCCTTCCGCTGGCCTGCGCCAGCCGCCCAAGCCGGTGCAGAAGCCGCAGGCCGAGATTCGGCCCGCTGCACAGCAGCCCGCGCCGCAGCCAGCGCGCGAAGCGCCGGGTTACGATCCTGTCGCCCAGGCCATCCGGGACGCGGAATATACGATGCCGGCCGCCGAGACAGCCCAGCGCGCCGTGGCGCAGGATGATTTCCGGCCGCAGAGCAAGCTCTTCCAGTCGCCTGCGGCTGCGCCCGCTCCTGTCCAGCAGGCCGCTCCCGCACCAGTGCAGCACGCTCCGCAGGCCGCTGTGCAGCATCATGCCCCGGCTCCGGTCCAGCATGCACCGCAGGCTCCGCGGATGCCGCGCGTGGAGGATTTCCCGCCGGTGGCTCGGGCGGAGATGGAAGCCGGGATGGGCCATCATCCGGCAGAGGCTGACGAACGCGGGCCGATGGGGCTGATCAAGAGGCTGACGCAGGGCCTGTCCCGCCGTGAGGAAGAGCCGCGCCTGCAGCCGGCGCAGCCGCGCGCGCCGCAGCTTCGGCAGCCGGCGCCGGAAGCGCGCCGGGTTGCTCCGCAAGACCCGCAGCTTTATGCGCCGCGCCGCGGGCAGCTCGATGAACAGGGCCGCGCTGCGCCGCAGAGCCGAGTCGCGCATGAGGACGAGCAGCTCGAAATCCCGGCTTTCCTGCGCCGGCAGGCCAATTGAGGTCGGGAGACTGTTGCAAAATTACGTCAGGCGGCCTAAGAGCCGCCTGACATGCTTATTGGACGTGAAATCAACCTCTTGTGCCGCAGGCAATTGCGGTTAGCTAGTAACAGCGGGTAAGAAACCGTGATTTTATCGCCTTGTGCGCTCCCGGTATCTTTTACCGTTGAAGATTACAGGTTCGTGGAGGTTTAGGGGATGAGACTCCACGCATCCGCGACAAGTGCCGCGAACCCGTGTCGGGCCGTGGCCCTCTCCGGGACGGGCCTATGGGGATCGAGTTGTACGATTATCAAACCACGCTGAAGTCGAGTGTTACACTTTCCGGCGTCGGCGTTCACAGCGGAAAAGCGGTAAGTATCCACTTTCATCCTGCAGACCCCGACACCGGGGTCGTTTTTCATGTGCCCGACGATGGCCCCGGCGGTGTGGCGATTCGGGCCATGGTTTCGGAGATTGCCGGTACGGATCTCTGCACGATGCTGGGCAACACGTCGGGCGTGCATGTCGCGACGGTCGAACATTTGATGGCCACGCTTTCGGGCCTCGGCATCGACAATGTGTCCATCGAGATCGACGGCAGCGAAGTGCCGATCCTCGACGGCAGCGCGGCAAGCTTCGTGGAAGCGTTCGACAGGGCAGGTATCGAGCAGCTTTCCGTGCGACGCCGCTATATCCGCGTGGTCAAGCCGGTGCGGATCGAGGCCGGCGCGTCCTGGGCCGAGTTCCGCCCTTATGACGGCACCCGGTTCGAGATTTCCATCGATTTCGAGAGCCCGGCCATCGGACGGCAGAAATTCGCTTCCGACATCGACGCGGACGTTTTCCGCAAGGATATTTCCCGCGCGCGGACCTTCGGGTTCCTGAAGGACGTGGAACGTCTCTGGGCCGCCGGCTATGCGCTTGGCTCCTCGCTTGAGAATTCCGTCGTCATCGGTGACGACAACCGCGTCATCAACATGGACGGCCTGCGCTATCGCGACGAGTTCGTGCGGCACAAGACGCTGGACGCGATGGGCGATCTCGCACTGGCCGGCGCGCGCTTCATCGGCTGCTTCCGCTCCTATCGCGGCGGGCACAAGCTCAACGCCGCCGCGTTGCGCCGCCTCCTGTCGGACCAGACGGCGTTCGAGATCGTGGAGACGATGCGCCGCGAGCGTGGCCGCTCGGCCGAGATGATACAGGTCAGCGCGCCCGTCTACGGCCCGTGGATGGTCTGACCGCTATTGCGCGGAGCGGCTTCGGAGCCGCTGCGCGCCACAAAAATGTGCCATTGCGGGGGCATCCATTGCCGGGTCGAGCGGTTGCAGCTATGACTGCGCCGACATTCAGGATGCCATTGCGCCGAAGGGGCGGGAAACAATCATGAGTTTCGGTCGATCTCACAGGTCTGCGTTTACGGCGCGCTTCCTTCTGGTGCCCGCGCTGATCGCGCCGCTGTTCGCGGCATCTTGCGCATCGGATGACGATATCGACCTCGCTTCCTATGTGGAGAATACCGAGCCGGCCGACATGCTCTACAATCAGGGCCTCGCCAATCTCCAGCAGGGGCGCATCGGCGAGGCGACGCGGAAGTTCGAGGCCGTCGACCGCCAGCATCCCTATTCGGAATTTGCCCGCAAGTCGCTGGTGATGGGTGCGTTCGCCAACTACCGGCAGGGCAACTACGAGGAAGCCATCAACGGCGCGCAGCGTTATGTGCAGCTCTATCCGTCCACCGACGATGCTGCCTACGCACAGTATATTATCGGCCTGAGCTATTTCCGGCAGATCAGGGACGTAACGCAGGACCAGCGCGAGGCCCGCCGCACGATCGAGACGATGGACGAGCTCGTCCAGCGCTGGCCGGAGTCGGAGTATGCCGAGGATGCGCGTTCCAAGGCGCGCATGGCGCGCGACCAGCTTGCCGGCAAGGAGATGCAGGTCGGACGCTACTATCTGGAACGCCGGCAGTATATCGCCGCCGTGAAGCGGTTCCGCGGCGTTGTCGAAAACTTCGGCAACACACGCCACGTGGAGGAGGCGTTGGCCCGCCTCGTCGAAACCTATTACGCTATGGGTCTTTCGTCCGAGGCGCAGGCAGCGGCGGCGGTGCTGGGGCACAACTATCCCGAAAGCGAGTGGTACAAGGATTCCTACGCCCTGCTGCAGAGCGGCGGGCTTTCGCCACGCGAGAACAGCGGCTCGTGGCTTTCGCGCCTGGGTTCGTCGATCACCGGCGGCGACCGCACCTGATCTTCCGGTCCGATGCTGTCGCATTTGTCGATCCGCGATATCGTCCTGATCGAGCGGCTCGATATCGACTTCGCACCGGGTCTTTCCGTCCTTACGGGTGAAACCGGCGCCGGCAAATCCATTCTTCTCGATGCGTTGTCGCTGGCGCTTGGCGGGCGCGGCGATGCCGCGCTGGTGCGCCACGGCACGGCGCAGGGGCAGATCGTTGCTGTCTTTGACGTCGGCGCGGACCATCCCGCGCGCAGGATACTTTCCGAGAATGCCATAGAGGATGATGGCGACATCATCCTGCGCAGGGTGCAGACGAGTGACGGTCGCAGCCGTGTATTCATCAACGATCAGCCGGCCAGCGTGTCGCTGATGCGTCAGATCGGGCGGGCGCTGGTCGAGATACATGGCCAGCATGACGAACGGGCGCTGGTCGATCCGGCAGCGCATCGCGAGTTGCTCGACGCGTTCGGCGGCCACATCGTCGAGGTGGAGGACGTGGCGGCCGCGTGGCGACGCTGGCGGGATTTGGACCAGGAGCTTGCACGGCATGTCGCGCGGGTGGAAGCGGCTGCTCGCGAGGCCGATTTTCTGCGCGCATCCGTGGATGAGCTGACCAAGGCCGATCCGCAGCCGGGAGAAGAAACCACGCTGGCCGAAACGCGCGCGGCGATGATGCGCGCCGAGAAGTCGGCGTCCGACATAGCGGAGGCACAGGACATGCTCGAAGGCCCGTCCTCTCCTCTGCCGCAGCTCGCCGGTCTGCTGCGCCGCCTGCAACGCAAGGCGGGCGACGCTCCCGGTATTCTGGACGAGATCGTGAGGGCGCTCGATGCCGCGCTGATCGCGCTGGACGAGGCGCAGGCTGCCGTGCAGACGGCGATGCGAGCCAGCGAGTTCGACCCGCAGGCTTTGGAGCGGGCCGAGGAGCGGCTGTTTGCGTTGCGCGCGCTCGCCCGCAAGCACAATGTCGCGGTGGACGATCTTGCCGAGTTGCGGGACCGCATGGATGCCGACCTTGCCGATCTCGATGCCGGGGCCGAACGACTGGCCACTTTGGAGGCTGAGATGGCCGCAGCACGCGCCGCCTATGACGCCGCCGCCGAACGGTTGTCGCGGCGCCGGCGTGAGGCTGCGGTGGCGCTGACGGAAGCCGTGGCGGCGGAATTGCCTGCGCTCAAGCTGGAACGCGCGGAATTCATCGTTGAGATGTCCAGCAAGCCGGAGGATCGTGCTTCCGCCGGCATAGACCAGGTGGAGTTCTGGGTGCGCACCAATCCGGGCACGCGGGCCGGCCCGATGATGAAGGTGGCGTCGGGAGGAGAGTTGTCGCGCTTCCTGCTGGCCTTGAAGGTCGCGCTGGCCGATCGCGGCTCCGCGCCGACCCTCGTTTTCGACGAGATCGATACGGGTGTGGGCGGGGCGGTCGCTGATGCCATCGGCCAGCGGCTCGCCCGGCTCGCAAGGCGCATACAGGTGCTTTCCGTCACCCATGCCCCGCAGGTCGCCGCGCGTGCAGACACGCATTATCTCATTGCCAAGTCCGGCGGTTCGGAGCGTGTCTCGACCGGAATCGTGGTCATGGACCGCCCGGCGCGGCAGGAGGAGATAGCGCGCATGCTGGCGGGGGCGACGATCACGGCGGAGGCCCGCGCGGCGGCGGAGCGGTTGCTCAGCGAGAATGCGGCCAGGTGAGGCAAGCTGCCGGGCATCCATGTCGCCGCGCCTGCATTATTTTACGAGTGTCTTTATGCCGAAACCGGTGCCTAGTTTCGGGAGACATGCTTTAGTTTAGCGCAGCAGCCTCAGCCGGATTCGATGCAATGAAGAACGACACCAAAGCTGTCGAAAAGCTTTCGCCAGAGGAGGCTGCCGCGGAACTGGCGCGGCTCGCCGCCGAAATCGCCGGGCATGACCGGCGCTATTATGCCGAGGATGCGCCGAGTATCTCGGATGCGGACTATGACGCGCTCAGGTTGCGAAACGCGGAGATCGAAGCGCGTTTCCCCGAACTGGTCCGCGAGGATTCGCCGTCGCTGGTCGTGGGTACGGCCCCCTCGGGCACTTTCGGGCAGGTGCGTCACGCTCGGCCCATGCTGTCGCTGGACAATGTATTCTCCGACGACGATGTGCGGGATTTCGTGGTTTCGGTGCGCCGCTTCCTCGCGATTGGCTCCGATGACGAGATTATCTTCACCGCCGAACCCAAGATCGACGGTTTGTCCATGTCCCTGCGCTACGAGAATGGCGCGCTGGTGACGGGTGCCACGCGAGGCGACGGGCTGACGGGCGAGAATGTCACCGCCAATATCCGTACCATCGGCGAGATTCCCGAAAGGCTGCCCAAGGATGCGCCTGCGGTGGTGGAGGTGCGCGGCGAGGTCTATATGCGCCGCGACGACTTCCTCGTGCTCAAGGAGAAGATGGCCGAGACGGGCCAGACTTTCGCCAATCCACGCAATTCCGCTGCCGGCAGCCTGCGCCAGAAGAACCCGGACATCACCCGCTCGCGCCCGCTGAAGTTCTTCGCCTATGCGTGGGGCGAGGCGAGCGAGCCGCTGGCCGACACCCAATATGACGCGGTGCAGAGGCTTGCAGGGTGGGGTTTCAAGGTCAATGAGCTGATGGTGCGTTGCAGCTCGCTGGACGAGATGCTGGCGCAATACCGCGCAATCGAGGCGCAGCGCGCCGAGCTGCCCTATGACATAGATGGGGTGGTCTACAAGGTGGACAGGCTCGACCTGCAGGAGCGCCTAGGCTTCCGCTCGCGTAGCCCGCGCTGGGCGACGGCGCACAAATTCCCCGCCGAGAAGGCGACCACGGTATTGAACGCCATTGACATACAGGTCGGACGAACCGGGGCGCTGACGCCCGTGGCGCGGCTGGAGCCGGTCACTGTCGGCGGCGTCGTGGTTACGAACGCCACGCTGCATAATGAGGACTACATCAAGGGGATCGGGAACAGCGGCCAGCCCATCCGCGACGGACGGGATATTCGCGTGGGCGATACGGTGCTGGTGCAGCGGGCCGGCGATGTGATCCCGCAAATTCTCGACATTGTGCCGGAAAAGCGCCCGGCGGATGCCGTCGCCTATCAGTTTCCCGACCGCTGCCCTGCCTGCGGCAGCCATGCGGTGCGCGAGGAAGGCGAGGCGGTGCGCCGCTGCACCGGCGGCCTGATCTGTCCCGCGCAGGCGGTCGAACGCATCCGCCACTTCGTGTCGCGCAACGCCTTCGACATAGAGGGGCTGGGGGAGAAGCAGATCGAGTTCTTCTTCAACAGCGAGGACCCTGCGCTCCAAATCCGTTCGCCCGCGGACATATTCACGCTGCGCGCGAGGCAGGAGAAGTCGCTGACCAAGCTGGAAAACATCGACGGTTTCGGTGCGGTGTCGGTGAAGAAACTTTTCGACGCCATAGACGACCGCCGTACCGTGCCGCTGTCGCGCTTCCTGCATGCGCTGGGCATCCGCCATATCGGGGAGACGAACGCCAAGCGTCTGGCGCGGCATTTCCTGTCGTTCGAGGCGCTGCGCCGGGCGGCGACGGATGCGCGACCACCGGAGGGCAAGGGCGATCCCGGCAATTCCGAATGGCAGGAGCTGATCGGTGTCAACGGCATCGGCTCCGTGGTGGCCGAGGCGCTGGTGGAGTTCTTCGCGGAGGCGCACAACCGGGACGTGGTGGACGCCCTGCTTGCTGAGGTCACGCCTGAGGATGAGGAGGCCGTCGGCGAAATCTCCTCTCCGGTCGCCGGCAAGACGGTGGTGTTCACCGGCGCTCTGGAGAAAATGTCGCGGGATGAGGCCAAGGCGATGGCAGAGCGGCTGGGCGCAAAGGTGGCGGGTTCCGTCTCCAGAAAAACGGATCTTGTCGTGGCCGGGCCGGGCGCGGGCTCCAAGCTCAAGCAGGCGACGGAACTGGGCATCGAGACGATCGACGAGGATGGCTGGTTCCGGCTGGTCGGCCAGGGCTAGGCCGCCGCTCCGGGGTTCGACTGGCTCAAACGAATTTCAATGACATGTCAGCACAGCTGACTTATCAGCCCGCTTTGACAGGAGGCGCGGAATGTCGATACGCGCGAATTATCTTGACGGCATGAAACGGGGATGGGCGCCGGGCCTTACCGCCGCGCCGTTCGGGCTGCTTTTCGGGGTGGCGGCGGCCCAGAACGGGCTGAGCGTTGGCGAAGCCATGCTGATGAGCGCGACGATCTATGCCGGCGCCAGCCAACTGGTCGGCATCGAGCTTTTCGGAAAGCATGCCGCGCCGTGGCTCATTATGCTGTCGGTATTTGCGGTGAACTTTCGCCACGTGCTTTATTCCGCGGCGGTGGGGCGCCATATCCGGCACTGGCCGGTCTGGCAGAAGATCGTCGGCTTCTTCTTCCTCGTCGATCCGCAATATGCGGAAAGCGAAATTCGGGCAGCCAAAGGCAAAACTCTATCGTTTGCCTGGTATCTCGGGGTGGCTACGCCGATCTATCTGCTGTGGCAGTTCGTCGGCTGGCTCGGAGCGGCCTTCGGCCAGATGTTGCCGGACACGCACAGGATAGGGCTGGATTTCCTGCTGCCGATCTATTTCTTCGGCATGGTGATGGGCTTCAGGCATCGGCCGCTCTGGCTGCCGGTCGTGGCGGTCAGCTCTGTCGCCTCGATGCTTGCCTTCATCTATGTCGGCTCTCCCTGGCATGTGTCCATCGGCGCAGTCGCCGGCATATTGCTGGCCGCTGCGCTCAGCCCCGGTGAGGCCGTCGCCAAGGAAGGCGTTGAATGAGCGAGACGACCTGGATCATCCTCGGCGGAGCCTTGCTCACATACCTGACCCGTATCGGCGGCGATATCGTGCTTTCCCGCTTCGAGCGTGTCCATCCGCGCGTCGAGGCGGGGCTGAACGCCGTTCCAGCGGCGGTGCTGACGACATTGGTCGCGCCTGCCATCATGAACGGAGGCATTCCTGAATTCATGGCGTTGCTGGTGAGCGGCCTTGTGGCGCTACGCGGCGGGCTGATGACGATGTTCCTTGCCGGCGCCGCGACGCTGCTCCTGCTGCGTAACCTGTCGGGTTATTAGCCTACGCGTCTAGCGGCGCGGTCATGGTGTCGAGCCACGCTCCCACTTCGCCATCGACCATCGGGCCGATTTCGGCGCGCACCCGCGCATGATAGGCATCCAGCCAGCCGCGTTCCTCGTCCGACAGCAGATCGGTGCGGACAAGCCTGCGGTCGAAGGGCGCCAGCGTCAGCGTCTCGAAGCCGTGCATGGCCATGTCGCCGCCCTCGATTGCCTCCGGCGGGGTGACGACAACGAGGTTCTCCAGACGGATGCCGTACGCGCCTTCCTTGTAGTAACCCGGCTCGTTGGAGATGATCATCCCGGCAAGCAGCTTTTCCGCTCCGCTTTTGGCAATGCGCTGCGGGCCTTCATGGACAGAGAGGTACGAGCCGACGCCGTGGCCGGTGCCGTGGGCGAAGTCGAGGCCGGCCTTCCAATGTGCCATGCGCGCCAGCGGGTCGATGTCCTGCCCGCGCGTGCCGGGCGGAAAGCGGATGGTGGAGACTGCGATCAGCCCCTTGAGCACGATGGTGTAGTGAGTGCGCATCTCCTCGGTCGGCGTGCCGATGGCGATGGTGCGGGTGATATCGGTGGTGCCGTCGCGATATTGGCCGCCGGAGTCGACGAGATAAAGCTCGCCTGGCCGGAGCGCCCGGTTGGTGGCCGTGGTAACGCGATAGTGGATGATCGCGCCATTCGGCCCGGCACCGGAAATCGTGTCGAAAGAGATGTCGCGCAGCGGCATCTGCGTTTCCTCGCCCATCGCGCGGCGGAACCCTTCCAGTGCCTCGGCAACTGCGATCTCGTCGGTAGTGGCGGGCTCCTGCCGGTCGAGCCAACATAGGAATCTCGCCATCGCTGCGCCGTCGCGGCGATGGGCGGCGCGCGCGCCTTCAAGTTCCGCGCCATTCTTCACCGCGCGCGGCAGGCGCGCGGGATCGGGCGCTTCCACCACCGTGCCGCCATCCGCTGCGAGCAGGCGCAGCTTCTCGGCGGCAAGCGAAGGATCGAGCGCGATGCGCGCGCCGGCATCCGCCTTCGCGCGTAGCTCCTTCTCCAGCGTGGACGGCGCCGAAAGCGTGCAGAGCTGGGTCAGGTACGCCTTCACCTCCAGGGAGAATTTGCGCTGGTCCATGAACAGCACATGCTCGCCATTGGCCGCGACCAGCGCGAAGCCGAGCGCAAGCGGCGTGTGGGCGACATCATGGCCGCGTATGTTGAAGGCCCATGCAATCGAGGACGGGTCGGTGAGCACTGCCATATCCGCGCCGGCTTTCGCCACGGCCTCGGCCAGTCGTGCGAGCTTGTCCTTAGCCAGTTCGCCGGCAAGCGCGTTGGGATGAATTTCGACCGGCTCGAGCGGGGCAGGGGGCTGGTCGCGCCATATGCAGTCAATCGGATTGTCGTTGAGTGCGACCAGTTCCGCGCCGCGCTTTGCCATCGCGGCTCGCAGCGCCTTCGTTTCCGCAATCGAATGCAGCCACGGATCGAAGCCGATGCGCGCGCCTTCCTGCGCGTTCTCGCCCAGCCAGCGGGCTGGGGGATTGTCGACGAGGCTTTCGATCTCGAACGTCGCCGGATCGACCTGCGCGCGCACCTGCAGGGTATAGCGCCCGTCCACGAAGATGAGGGCGCGTTCCGCGAGCACCAACGCCGCCCCCGCAGAGCCGGTGAAGCCGGTCAGCCATTGGAGGCGCTCGGAACGCTCCGCGACGTATTCGCCCTGATGCTCGTCGGCGCGCGGGACAAGGAAGCCGTCCAGCTTCTTTTCGTGCAGCCACTGGCGCAGCAACGCCACACGCTCCACCCCTTGTGCCGGGTTTGCCGTTACGTCGAACGACTGGAACATGAAGGGCCTCCGCGATGCCGTCAGAACGCGGCGGAGCCTATGGGAAGCCGTGGCCGCTTGCAACGACGCCGAGTTGCTGCCAGATGTTGTTTTGCATCGCAGCAAAATCGTTCGCATGTGCAAAAACGAATGGCAGCCATGCAGCTCTGTGGCTGGAAATATAGGTCAGCTAAGCTTACCTACATTGCATCGGAAGATTGGTTCTTCCGGGCACAAAGGAGAACGGTCATGGCGACGAAGGCAGAACGCGGCTTTTTCCGTAGCGCGGTCGAGGCGTTGGTCGAGGCCCGTACGCGGCAGGCCAACCGTTACGTCAATAACATGCTGATGCTGCGCAACGGCCAGAAGGCCGGCGATCGCGCCAAGGGTTGAGGAAACCTTCCCGGCAGATCCTGCAAGTCAGCGAGCGGATGGGCGGCCTTGGCCGCCCTTTTCGTTTTTGAGCTTACCTTTTCAGGTGAATGGTCACCCAGCCCTCGCGATGCAGCGTGGTGACATGGCGGAAATCCTGCCCGACATAGGCGGCGAGCACGGCGTTGCGCTGGTGGTCCAGAATGCCGGACAGGACGAGCGAGCCGCCGGGCGAGAGATGGGCCGCCATCGCGGGTGCCAGCCGCATCAACGGGCGGGCGAGGATATTCGCCACGATGAGATCGAACGGGCGTCGGACCCCGAAGGCCGGGTGATGAAAGCCCGTCGCCGTGACTGTCGTGACGAAAGCCTCCGCCTGATTGAGCCGGACATTCTCCGAGGCTACACGGGCGGCGACCGGATCTATATCCGTCGCCAGAACCGGAATATGGGCGAGCTTCGCAAGGGCGATCGCCAGAACGGCGCTGCCGGTGCCGAGATCGAGCGCGTTTGCCGGCTTTTCCTTTTTCAACACCCGGCCGATCATTTCCAGGCAGCCGGAGGTGGTGCCGTGATGGCCGGTACCGAAGGCTAGCCCGGCCTCGATCTCGATGGCGATGTCGCCAATTCGCCTCCTGTCGCGGTCATGCGAACCATGAACGAGAAAGCGCCCCGCGCGCACCGGCTCAAGCCCCTGGAGCGTATGCGTCACCCAATCGATGTCGGGCAGTTTCTCGCTCCCGATTTCGGTCAGGTCGGGGCCGAGCAATTCGCGTATCCTATTTTCGACCGGAGCGGCATCGCCGTCCAGATAGAGCGAGACTTCGTAGACCGCGGTTGCTTCGTCGATCTCCACGATGGCCAGAGGATAGCCGTCCTCCTCGAAGGCGGCCTCAAGAATGCGGTACCGCGCATAGGCCGCATCCTTGGGCGCGGCGAAAAACAGTCTGGTCTGGCCCAATCGTGAAATTCCCCCGAGACGAACCGGATATCAGGCGCCGGCAAGCCGCTTGAGCTTGGCGATCGCCGCCTCCGGGTTCTCCTCATAGGCGATGGTGCCGAAGAAATCTCCCGCGGAATCGAGCAGCAGGACCGACGCGGTATGGTCCATCGTGTAGTCCCCGCCTTCAAGCTCGACCTTGCGCGAATAGATGCCGAACGACTTGGCCATGGCCGCGATCTTCGCAGGCTCGCCCGTGATGCCGAGAATACGATCCGAGACGTTGCCGACATAGACGTCCATGATCTCCGGCGTATCGCGCTCGGGGTCGATGGAAACGAAATAGGCGCGGATGTCCTTGCCTTCGTCGCCCAGCGTTTTCAGCCAGCCATCCAGCTCGAACAGCGTGGTGGGGCAAACTTCGGGACAATGGGTGAAGCCGAAGAACACCGCCGAGGGATGGCCGCGAAACGCCTGCTCGGTGATCTCCTGTCCCTTCTGGTCAACCAGCGTGAACGGCGCTCCGAAGGATTGGCCCCCGGTCTGCCAGCGATACCAATCGAAGGTGATGTAGCCCACGGCAGCCACCATGAGCACCGCTATGCCGATGAGGATCGAACGCATCATGAGGACAACAACCGTTGGAAAAGGGCCGGATGGCCGGTCAGAAACACCAGCTCAGGCCGTTTTCAGCCATCGCCAGAAACATATTGGCACCATGCTCGATCCAGGCGGCGAAGGCCGCACCGGTAACGGCGGCAAGGACGCCCGCCGAAGCGCCCAGAACAAGGATGGAAGATCGCCGGATGCTCATGACGGGAATATAACGCTTCGGCCCCAACCTACAAAGTCACATCTTGCCGCAACCCTTCGTGAGCCGTCGTTGCAAGTCCGGCAGGCCGCGCGTAATGCTCCGCCGATGAACGATCCGCGTTTCGGCGACCCGCAGCCCAGGATACACCCCACCGCCGAGTTGAAGGCGTGCAGGCTCGGTCCCTATGTTTCCGTGGGCGAGCGGGTGATTCTGCGGGAAGTGCAGGTCGGTGCCTACAGCTATTTCGAGCGGCATGCCGAAGGCATCTACACAACCATCGGCAAATTCTGCTCGGTTGCTGCCAACACGCGCATCAATGCGCTGGAGCACCCGCTGGAGCGACCGACGACGCACAAGATCAGCTACCGGCCGAACGAGTATTTCCGCTATCTCGGCGTCGATCAGGATTTTCGCGCGCGCCGGCGGGGCAAGCAGGTGACGGTGGGCAACGATGTCTGGATCGGGCACGGAGCCGTCATCATGCCCGGCGTCTCCATAGGCGACGGGGCGGTTGTCGGGGCAAACGCTGTCGTGACGCGCGACGTCGCGTCTTACATGATCGTGACGGGAGCACCGGCACGGGCGCTGCGGCCGCGTTTTCCTCCCGAGACAGCCGCACGCCTGCAAAGGCTTGCGTGGTGGGACTGGCCGATGGAGCGGCTGTTCGAGGCGCTACCCGACATGCAGAACCTTTCCATCGAAGCCTTTATCGCGAAGTGGGAAAACGGCGCCTGACCGGCGTTAAGGTAAAGGCTTAAAGTTAAATCTCGGAAATATGGTTGTATGTGCATAATAATACAATTTTAGATTGTATTAACCAAGAAGTCTGTGCTTGGTAGGCGGCGGAGATAACGCGGGAAGCCGAAGGAAACACTCAAGCAACCAGGGAGTTCACGGCATGAAAAAGATTATCGTCACTCTTACCACCGCTGCAGTTGTTTCCTTTTCCGTCGGCGCGGCAGAAGCCGGCGGCTGGGGAGGTTCGCGAGGGCATCAGTCCTCGTCCAACGGAGGGCTCGTCAATGTCTCGCCGAGCATCAATCTCGGCAACATCCAGGCCCTCAACAATCTGGGCGTCCTCAACGGCAATGGCCTGCTGAGCGGCAATCGCAGCAGCATCGGCAACGGACTGCTGTCCGGCTTGGGCATCGGCATCTTGAGCGGCAACAACAGCAACAACCGCTCGGGCGGCGGCCACCACCGCCGATAGGTCGTCCCGTATCTTTCGGGATGATTCAACGACAGAAGCCGGTCGCGGGCGGGCGGACCTTCAGCCCGCGACCGGCTCTCTCGCTACATGTTGGCGCGCAAGCCCAGATAGGCGTCGAGCCTGGGAATTTCCGTATCGGTCCCGATGAAGCGCGCGGTGGATGCGTCAACGCGGAAAGTGACGGTGACGGGCTTCGCCAGGGCATAGCTGAGCTCGGAATAGGCGCCGTGGGCCTTTTCCCCGCCGCCGAGCGACAGATATTCCCGCCACGACGAATACAGCCCCACGCCGAATGTCAGCTTCTCACCGAGGGGCAGGGAGGCTTCGATCTCCCGCCGCTCCAGCCACGAGGCAACAGGGTCGTCCGTATTGCGTGTGTCGAAGCCGGCGGCGAGGCTGGCGCGCAGGGCGATACCGCTTCGTACAGGCAACTCAAGCGCGAGCGCGTAGGTGGGGCGCAAATCCGACAAGGCACCGCCCACAGCCGTGAGATATTCCGCGCCGATGGCACCACCTATGCCGATCCCGGTTTCCGAGGTCCATTTCGCTTCGGCAACCGCCTTATGGCGGGAAAGGCTGAAGCGGTAGGGGGCGTGTCCTTGCCGCCCGGCCGCGACGAATTCCGATCCCGCCGTGCCGGCCAGTGTCCATGAACCGGCGGTCCGGCCGAGCTTCGCTGCCAGTTCCAGCCTGTCTTTTCGCGGTGTGAGCCGTTGCGGCTCGGCAATATCAGCCTCGAAGCGGGTGGGGCGCGGCGTTTCGCGCATGACGCCCGCGTCGATCACCAGAGCGAAGCCTTTGCCGAGGTCGATGCCGGCCTGTGCGGTTGCCAGAAAGGTCTCGGTGACGGTGCGGATGCCGATGATGGTGTCTTGCAGGGCGAGGTCATCGCCTTCGCTGGAAAGCATCCAGCCGATGGAACCGCGCAGTTCCAGCCTGTTGCCGACCCGCTGCTCCGCGCTGGCGGAAAGGGTTACGCCACGATCATCTTCCATCTCGTAGGTGTCGAAGCGTTTGGCCTCCATAGCCGCGCCCAGCGTGATTTTTCCATTCTCCAGGGCAAGGGTCCGCTCGATGGAACCGCGCAGCGCGGTGTACCAATCGGTCAGCGGGAAAGACGATTCCAGAGCGTTCGCCGTCACATGGCGTTCCAGCGATAGGGATGCCCGCAGGTCTGGCTGCTCATTTTCCTGTGCCCATGCGGGAGTGGCCACAAGGACGAGAAGCGGCAGAAATCGCCGGGAATTGAGCACGCGTGGCCCTCCGCTTCGCAGCATTTTTGCCGATCCGCCGCTCACCGAAGTCCCCTCCCGCCGGGGTAGACGGCAGGAGGGGGTGGAGTAACCGCTGGAAGCGGAAGAAACAGGTCATGTCCGTGACCTGCATGCACAGGTTTACGGCAACGTCCGAAATATGTGGTTTGAGCGAAATGCAATTTTTAGTTGTGATCAATTGTATTGATGCGAGGTAGTCGGGCGCCATTCGAAAATAGTTGGACGGGGAGGGAACCGGCCGTTGTCGGCTGCGTTGTCGAGGTCTGTTACAGTCGGAGAAATGCCGTGAACGTGGACTTGAATTTCACCGAGCCTGTCCGCCTCGAAACCGCCGGCGGATTTGTCCGCGAGGTACGAAGCGCCCATGAGGCATTCGACGCGCTCCACGCCGGTTGGCCGGAAACGCGGGCCAAATGGTATCACGCTGCGCTGCGTGCCTGTTCCTCGGCAATCGAGGGGCGCACGGGCGTGCATGTGGCGCGGCGCATTTTCGTGGAAGCGGCGCGCGAGTCGCGCCTTCACAACTAGAGCAATTCCAGCAAAAGTGCGACGCGGTTTTGCGTTCGGAATTGTGCGAAAACAAGAAGATAGAGCATTGGAGGCGTTCTGTTTTCGCCGGAAATGCTTGGAATAATGGGAGGAAGAAGCCGGGCGGCATCCGTGCCGCCCGGTATCGATTCCGGTCAGACCCTGGCGTATTCGCGCAGGGCCTTGCTGGTGGCCCCGACAGCCTTCATGATACTCCCGCCGCTGGAAATACTGGACAGCATCCCTTCCACCTTCGGCTGAATGAACGCTTCCATGTCGTCCCAGTGCATCGGCCGGTCCGCCTGCGGCGGGCCATAGGCGGCTTCCCGCGCGGCAACGTAGAGCTTCGCGGTTTCGGGCGAGAGGATGGTGCGTGCGTCGTAGCTATCGGCGGCGATCTTGGCGCGAAGCTCGACGGCTTGAACACCCATCATCAGCGCCACGGCCAGGAAGTGCTCCAGAACGTCCAGCGCCTCGCGGGCGAGGTTGGCCGAGTTCATGGCCTGGCTGTTGATGTTCTGGTTGTACTGCTCGGCGTGGGTCGGGAAGCGGTCCACGATGGACTGGCCGTAGAAGCTGAGCAGCGGCATCATCTGGTTGCCGTTTACGCCCAGCGACTTGAAGCCGACATTGACGCCGCCTTCATTGTTGCCGACCAAAGACGGGCTGAGGCCATTGCTGAATTCGGGCGTGATGAGCAGGGCGATCTGCGAGTCGATGTGCTTGGCGAAAAGCCCGATATTGTAGCGCAGGCTGTCCATCGCAACGCCCGTGTACTGGGCAAGGAAGTTGCCGGTGTGGAAGATTTCCCCCGTATCGGGGTCGATCAGCGGATTGTCATTGGCGCAGTTCGCTTCGATCTCGATCTGCCCGGCGGCGACTGCCAGCGCATCGACGATGGGGCCGACGAACTGCGGAAGGCAGCGGATGCCGTAGCGGTCCTGAATGAGCTTGCCTGCACGGTGGCTGCGGTTGCCCGCCTTCTCGGAACGGATGACTTTGGAGCCATCGAGCAGGCGGCGCATTTCCGCGGCGGTCCATACCTGCCCCGGATGCGGCTTCATCGCATGGATGAAAGGCGCGAAGCTCTGGTCCGTGGCGACCATAGCCTGTGCGTAGAGTGCGTGGATTTCGAGGCCGAGCGCAACGAGGTCGAGAGCGCGGGAGATGGAGTTGGCCGCGACGCCGGTGCAGGCGCCCGTGCCGTTGTTGAGCGCCAGACCCTCCTTGGGCTCGGGTTGCAAGGGCTTCAGGCCGAGGCGGGCGAGCGCGGTGTGAGAGTCGAGCGTCTCGCCCTGATAATCGACCAGGAATTCCGGGTCGAGGCCGATGATGGAAGAGGCGATGTAGGACAGCGGTACGAGATCACCCGACGCGCCGATGGAGCCGCGCTGGAATACATGCGGATGCGCCCCGGCGTTGAGGAAGGTGACGTAGCGCTCGATGATCTCAAGCCGGATGCCGGAAGCGCCCTTGATGAGCGAGTTGGCGCGCAGCAGCATGGCGGCGCGGACATCCGCCACCGGCAGGCGCGGGCCAGTGGTGCTCTTGTGCTGCCAAAGCGCGACGCGCTGCACGTCGATCAGCTTGTCCACGCCGACATATTGGTCGGCCATTGCGCCGAACAGGGTGGTGACGCCGTAGACCTGCTCTCCCTTGGCGATGTTGTTGGTGATCACGTCGCGCGAACGCTGGACGCGGTCGAGCACGGCCTTGTCCCCGGTGATCTCCACCTTCTCGCCCAGCGCAACAGCGCGGATATCTGCTATGCTCAAGCCTTCGCCGCTAATGACGACAGCCATTGGTTCTCACTCCCAAAATTGATGGTGCGGCTACGTTATCGGCCTTGAGAGGTCATTTCTCACCTTTTTTGATTGATCATCGTCCGGTTTCCGGTCGTTATATGCCCTAAAATCGAATTGAGTGGGCTTGATATGACCAGATTGTCCCGGACGGATCGGAAGATCCTCGCGGAGTTGCAGAAAGACGCAAGCCTCTCCAACGTGGCGCTGGCGGAGCGCATCGGCATGTCGCCCAGTCCCTGCCTGCGGCGGGTCAGGCAACTCGAGGCTGCGGGGCTGATCCGCCGCTATGTGGCGCTGCTGGACGACCGCAAGCTGGGGCTGGGGATCACCGCCTATGTCGAGGTGAAGGTGCCGCAGGTGGCGGGTCAGGCGATATCGGACCGTTTCAAGGAAGCGGTGCGCCGCGAGCCGTCGATCATAGGCTGCTACGTTACGGCGGGCCAGTTCGATTTCCTGCTCAAGGTGGTTGCGCGCGACATCGACGCCTATTCGGAGCTGACGCAGAACGTGCTGCTGAAGCTGCCCGGCGTCCACGACATGCGGTCGAGCTTCATATTGGAAGCGGTGAAGGATACGACCGAGCTGCCGATAGAATAACGGCCCGGCACAGGCGGGGCCTTTCGACGATCAGCGTACAGCGACGGTTTCCGGCGGCTGCGAGGCCGTATCGATGGAAACGACGAGCGACATGCCCGGCGCGAGGCTGTCCGCGAGCGGCTGGCCGGGATCGATGGCGATCCTGACGGGCACGCGCTGGCTGACCTTGGTGAAGTTGCCGGTGGCGTTGTCAGGCTTCAGCACGCTGAACTCGGAGCCGGTGGCCGGCGAAAATCGCTCGATGTGGCCGCTCAACTCGGCGTGGCGCAGCGCATCCACCCTGATCTTCACGGGCTGGCCGACCTTCATTCCCGGCAGTTGCGTCTCCTTGAAATTGGCGACGGCCCACATCTGGTGGGGCACGAGCGCCGTGAGCTGCGTGCCGGCGGCGACGTATTGGCCAAGTCGTGCGCTGACCTCGCCGACACGGCCGTCCACCGGGGCGACGATATGCGTGTTCTGCAGATCGATCTCGGCCAGGTGCACCGCCGCTTCGGCGCCCTCGACAGCGGCCTCGAGCGATTGCCTGCCCACGATCACGCCTTGGAGGTCCTGCCGCGCCACTTCCAGCGCCGCCTGCGCCTGCCCGTGGGCAGCGCGGGCCTGCTCCAGCCCGGAGCGGCTCTGGTCCGCCTCGCTGGCGGTGACGACGCCGTTCTTCAGTAGAGGCTCGATGCGCTTCCAGTTGGCTTCCGCCGTTGAAAGGGCAACCCTGGCGCCTTCCAGCGAGGCTTCCGCGGCGCGGATGCGGGCCTCGGCGGAAAGGCGCTGCTGCTCGGAGCTTTCGAGAGCGGCTTTCTGGCCGGCGAGGGTGGCGCGGGCTTGCTCCAGCTTCTGCCGGTAGATGCGGTCGTCGATCTGGACCAGAAGCTGCCCGGCCTTGACCTCCTGATAGTCCTGCACCGGCACTTCCGCTACATAGCCGGCGAGCTGAGGCGCTATTGTGGTTATCTGACCGCGAATATAGGCGTTTTCGGTCGTCTCGACCGTGCTTGTGAACGGCGGCAGGCGCCAGGCGAAGAGGACGAGGAACAGCCCGACGACGCCGAGTGAGACGGCGAAGAGGGTAGCGGGGGAACGAAGGAGCTTTGGCATCGGGGTTTCGATCTGTCTGTATCAGGCGGGTTGAGCGTTCGCGGCGGCCATGCGTGCCCGCACGGCGTCGTAGGCGATATGAATGAGGAGGGCGACGAAGGCGGCGGCCGAAAGCAAAGCGATCACCAGGAACACGTCGTTGTAGGCCAGCACATTGGCCTCGCGCGTCGCCTGCTGGCTGAGAAGCGCCAGTCCCTGCGCCTTGCTGACGGTCTGGTCCGTTCCCATGCGGGCATAAGCTCCGCCGAGCTGCGTTATGCGCTGCACCACTGCCGGATCGGACAGGGTGACATGCTCGACCAGCACGCTCGAATGGAACTTCTCGCGTATCGTCACGAAAGTGCCGAGTACGGCGCTGCCAAGCAGGCCGCCTATGCTCTGCGTTGTCAGGAATACGATGACGAAGCTGAGGATGTAGTTCGGCCCTTTCGACAAGGCCGACATCAGGCCCCGCAGCAAGGCCGGCGGCAGGAACAGCGCGCCGGCATAGGCGATCAGCGCCTGGCTCGCATACATCTGCTCGGGACGGGTGAGGCTGGTGGCCCGGCTGTCCATCAGCGCACCGGCCGCGAGCATCGTGAGCGCCACGAGATGGATCGCCTGCTCGCGGCCCGGCTTCATGACGACGGTGCAGGTGAGGCCGCCTGCCACGGAGGCAGCGAGGATGATCCAGTACATGGTGATCATCTGGTCGTTGGTGAGCCCCAGCACCTGAAAGAACCCGGTTGCTCCGGTCGTCTGCTCCGAAAGGACGATGCGGAAGACGAGGAGCGCAGCGGTGAAATGCAGGATGGCCGGGCTTGCCAGCCAGCGTATGTCCAGCAGCGGGTTCTTGCGATTGAGCTCGATGACGGCGGCTATCGTGATCGAAGCGATGGCCAGAGCCAGGCAGATGCCGATCCACGGCACCTCGAACCACCAATAGAGCCTGCCGAGAACGAGGATGACCGCGATGGAGCCGAAGCCGACGGCGATGAACAGATAGCTCACCACGTCGAGCGTCTCGATCACCTTCGCGCGCGGCTGCGGAGACAGGGGAAGAAGATAGACGAGGCTGAACGCGACGAGCGCCAGTGCGACTTCCAGCGTGGTCAGGCCGTGGAAGCCGTCTATGTCCAGCAGACCGGGCGCGATCAGCCGCGCCATCGGCGCGCCGAGCGAGATCGCTGTCAACGCGAGAGGCAGGCCGAACTGCATCTTCTTATGCGGCGGAAAAGGCTCCAGCATGTAGAGGAAACCGAGGCTCGACATGGGGGACGCCGCCACGCCGCTCATGAAGCGCACGACGATGGCGGATGGCAGGTCGTGGACGAAAAGATTGAGGATACAAGCTACGACGAAGCCGAGAATGCTGATCTCGGCGAAATTGCGCAGGCCGTATTGCTGCCTGATCTTGATGAGCGCCAGCGTGAGCGAGACATTGGGCGCCATGTAGGCGGCGACCATCCACGTCGCCTCATTGGTGGTCGCCCCGATTGCCCCCTGTATCTGGGGAATGTTGGCCGTGATGAGGTTCATGCCCAGCCCCTGCGTCAGGGCAAGCAGCACCGAGGCGCACATATAGGCGGCTGCCCGCGCAGGCGGCATCGGCGTGAAGGGCGGCGGCGCAGGAGGCGCCGGTGTTGTGTGTGGGTCGCTCATGATGTTTTCTCTCGGGGCGCAAGGCCCCAATGCGCGATAGCCTCGAAATCTGAGCGGATCAGCTCGCCGCGCCGATATTACGCGCCACCTGCCGCAGCACCCGCGTCGCCACCTCCAGATCCTCTCCGCCTATGCCGACGAGGACCTGCGCACGCAGGTCGTTGGCGAATTCGAGCAGAGTGTCGGCCTCGCGGCGCGCGGCTTCGGTGAGGAAAATGCGCTTGGCCCGGCGGTCGCCCTCCACCTCGCGGCGGAGGACAAGCCCTTTCCTTTCCAGCGCGTCGATGAGGGTGACCATTGAAGGCTGCTCGACCTCAAGGGCGGCGGCCAGCTCGGTTTGAGTCGCGCCTTCGTTCTTGGCCAGATGCAGCAGCAGCCGTGCGCGGGCGAGCGTCAGCCCATGCTCGCGCACCCGCGCGTCAAACAATGTGCGGAGCTTCCGGTTCACCTTCGTCATCTCGTCGACGAAGGCGTTTTTGCTGGCCTGGGATTCCATAGCGTTTCGCAATTGGTTAGGCAGATTATATATAGGTGCCTATGTAAACGCCGATACAATTGGTTGCAAGAGGGAAAGGGGTTTTTGTGCGGTGCGGCGGACGATATTCGGGCGGACTGAGCGGTCAGCCGCAGCGCCAGAGAAAGTCCGCCTGATTTTGGCCTATATGGAGTTTGGTGACGGTCAGCACGCATTGCCGCTCGGCTGCCGACAGCTCGAATTGCTGGCCTACAGCCATCGGCGCGCGCTTGCCGTTGAGGGTGACGCCGACGAGATCGCGGCGAGCGCCGAAGGGCGTTCCTATCATGGTGAACACCACGCCCCCCGGTTCAAGGAGGGAACTGCTGCCTCCGCCCGTGGTGAACTGCCTCAACACCGCCGGTGTGGGATTCAGCGCCACGGTCAAGGCCGGTTTTCCCTCGCGCTGCATCTCCTCCCTGGGGCCGCACTGGATCAGGAAGCGGGCGCGGTTCTCGCCGGTGACGATTTCCATGAGCGTGAAGATGCAGGTCTGGCCAGTGCCATCGTCAATCTTCGCGAAATCGCCCATGCCGAGCGGCTTCTTCTTGCCGTTGACATAGATGCCGACCAGATCCTTGCGCGCTCCGTAGGGTGTGCCGACCATTGTAAAGGCGAGCCGCCCGTCCAGAAGGAGGGCGGTTTCGCCGCCGGCCATGTCCAGCTCGGTCGGCGCTGCTTCCGGCGCGGCGGCGGATGGCGGCTCCGGGGCCGGTTCTTCCGGTTCGCCGGAGACGAAGGGCTTTACGGGAGCGGGAAGGCCGACATATTGCGGAACGGCTTCGTTTTCCGATGCCGCGCCGTTCACGCGAAAGACGAAATCGCCGCGATCCAGCCCCAATTCGCGGAGCTTGCCGTAGCGGGGCGTCTGCCTGTTCCGGGAAAGCGATGTCACCTTGTCCGACAGGAACAGGCCCAGTTCCGAGCCGGTGATGAACCCGTCGCGGTTCGCGTCGGCCAGCGGTTCGTTTCCGCGCAGGGCGTCGATGAAAAGCCGCCGGAAGGTGCCGTCGTCGCTGACGGTCTGCTCCGCCTCGCCCGAGGAGATCATCTGGCGGACGGGGAGGCTGGTGGCGCGGGTGATCGCGGGCGGCGAAATAGCGCGCGCCGTCTCGAAAATCCCGCCGGAAAAGCAGGAATCGAAAATGGCAAGCACATGCCGGGAACGCACCTCGCGCATATATTTGCCGAAATCGCGCATCGACATGGCCTTGCGGCGAAATTCCCAGTCCTTCTCGGGCGCCGGCGCGTCCGCGGGCACGAGGTAGGCTTCGCCGTTTATGGTGTGGCCGTGACCGGCAAACCAGATCAGCAGCCGCGAATCCTCGTTGCGGCCGCGCTCATAGACAAAATCCTCGATCGTATTTTCCAGCTCGTCGGAGCCGAGGTCGCGCCGCAGCGTCACCTCGAAGCCCTGGCGCTTGAGCTCTGCGGATATGGCGTCGGCATCCGTTCCCGCGTTGGAGAGACGCGGCCATCCGTTGGAATAGGCGTCGATGCCGATCACCAATGCGAAGGACTTGCCGTCGAAAGTCGGCGCGTCCAGTCCCGCGCGTTGCAAGGCGACGACGCCGCGATCCTGCGCGCCGGCGTGCAAGGCCGCGCCGAACAGGAGCAGGAGGGCCAAAAGGTTTCGAAACATTGTCGTCTTTCGGGCAAGAGCCGACCGCCGGGACCGAAGAAGATGAAAGCAAACGGACAGACTATCTGCAATAGGCGACACGGCTTGTTTTGTGCAGCCTGAAAGATATTCCATATGGAAAAGTGCGTCTCGCGGCGTCAGACGTTGGTGACGAATCCATCAAGGACACGCTTCTGGCCGGCACGGTCGAAATCGATGGTCAGCTTGTTGCCGTCAATAGCCGCAACGTTGCCATTGCCGAACTTCTGGTGGAACACGCGGTCGCCGACCTTGAAGGGGGAGGGCGTGTCGGCCACGCTCTTGGCCACCAGCTCGCCCTCGATGGTGCGGCCCTTGACCGAACCGCGGCCCGCGCCATAGCCTGAATCCACCTCGCCATAGCCGATCCGCTCGACGGAATGGCCGGAGCGCGAGCCCCAGTTGCGGTCGGTCGCCTCGGTGCGGTTCTTCTGCGCGCGCTGCCAGCCCGGCGTGGCATAGGTGTTGGAGAACGCGCCGCCCTGCTGGCCGAGATTGTCGAAACGCGACGCGCCATAGGGATTCGACCGGCCTGGCATTCCGTCGCCGAAGCTGCGTCCATAGCCACCATAGGTCGAGCCGGCTTCCGCCACTTCCACATGTGCCTCAGGCAACTCGTCGAGGAAACGGGACGGGATGGTCGATTGCCACAGGCCGTGGATGCGGCGATTGGAGGTGAACCAGATATGCAGGTTCTTCTTGGCCCGGGTGACACCGACATAGGCGAGCCGCCGCTCCTCCTCCAATCCCGAGCGCCCGCCTTCGTCCAGCGCGCGCTGGTGCGGGAAAAGCCCTTCCTCCCAGCCCGGCAGGAACACCGTCTCGAACTCCAGCCCCTTGGCGGAATGCAGCGTCATGATGTTGACGGCGTCGAGCCCCTCGTTCTGCTCCGTGTCCATCACCAACGCGACATGCTCGAGGAAGCCGCGCAGCGACTCGTATTCTTCCATGGAGCGGATCAGCTCCTTGAGGTTTTCCAGCCTGCCCGGCGCTTCCGCCGAGCGGTCGTTCTTCCACATCTCGGTGTAGCCGGATTCCTCAAGGATCGTCTCCGCCAGCTCCGTATGGGGCGTATGGTCGAGCAGGCCCTGCCAGCGGGCGAAGTTGGCCGCCACCTCGCGCAAAGCCGCGCGCGGCTTCGGCTTCAGCTCGTCGCTTTCCGCCAGCTTGGCCGAGGCTTCCAGCATGGGGACGCTCATGGCGCGGGCGGCATCGTGGATCTGGCGGACAGTCGCTTCGCCCAATCCCCGCTTGGGCACGTTGACGATACGCTCGAAGGCGAGGTCGTCGGCACCCTGCGCGACGACGCGGAAATAGGCGAGGGCGTCGCGTATCTCCTGCCGCTCGTAGAAGCGCGGGCCGCCGATGACGCGGTAATTGAGGCCGAGGGTGACGAAGCGGTCCTCGAACTCGCGCATCTGGAAGGAAGCGCGGACGAGGATGGCCATGTCGTTCAGCTGGTGGCCGTTGCGCTGAAGCGCCTCGATCTCCTCGCCGACGGCGCGGGCCTCCTCCTCGGAGTCCCACGCGGCATGGACCATTACCCTGGCGTCTTCTGGGTCGGGTCGGTCGGTGAACAGGGTCTTGCCAAGCCGCCCCTCATTATGCGCGATGAGGTGCGAGGCGGCGCCGAGGATATGGGCGGTGGAGCGGTAATTGCGCTCCAGCCGGATGACCGTCGCGCCGGGAAAGTCCTTCTCGAAGCGGAGGATATTGTCCACCTCCGCCCCACGCCAGCCATAGATGGACTGGTCATCGTCGCCGACGCAGCAGATGTTGACTTTGTTTTCGCTCGCGGACCGCACCGCCGCCGCCGGAGGCTGGTCCTCCGCGAGGGCGGCCCGACCGGCCGTCTGGAGCGAGCTTCCTGCCGTCTTAGGCCGTTGGGCCAGCAGGCGGAGCCACATATATTGCGCGGTGTTGGTGTCCTGGTACTCGTCCACCAATATGTATTTGAACCTGCGGTGATATTCGGCCAGCACGTCGTGGTGCTCGCGGAAGATGCGGATCGGGTGCAGCAGCAGGTCGCCGAAGTCGCAGGCGTTCAGCGTCTTTAGCCGCTCCTGATACGCGGCGTAAAGCTCGCGGCCCTTGCCATTGGCGAAAGCGCGCGCGTCACCTTCCGGGATGTCCTTGGGGCCGAACCCCTTGTTCTTCCAGCCGTCGATCATCTGCGCGAACTGTCGCGCCGGCCATCGCTTGTCGTCCAGCCCCTCGGCCTGGATGAGTTGCCGGATGAGGCGGATCTGGTCATCCGTGTCGAGGATGGTGAAATCGGATTTGAGCCTGGCAAGCTCGGCATGCCGGCGCAGCAGCTTGACGCCGATGGAGTGGAAGGTGCCGAGCCACGGCATGCCTTCCACCGCCTCGCCGACCAATACGCCGATGCGCTGCTTCATCTCGCGCGCGGCCTTGTTGGTGAAGGTGACGGCGAGGATTTGCGACGGCCACGCGCGGCCCGTGGCGAGGATATGTGCGATGCGGGTGGTCAGCACGCGCGTTTTGCCGGTGCCTGCGCCGGCCAGCACCAGAACCGGCCCTTCCGTTGTCTCGACCGCGAGCCGTTGCTCGGGATTGAGGCCAGTGAGGTAGTCTGGCGGCTGCGAGCCGCCCTGCCGCGCGGCCACGGCGCGCGCGGCTATGCCCGAGGGCGCGCCACGGCGCGGACGCGGAACGTCGTCCTCGTCGAAGAAAGGCATATCGTCGGAGAAGCCGGCCATTCTGCGGAATGTAGTGATTCGGGGGCGAAAGGCCAGAAGTTCGGTTGTGCCCGCCCGGCTTCACACTTCTTTACATTGGCCGGCAATGGCGGAAATGTCGGTTGCATAACGTGCCGTCATCGCAGCCGGCAGGGTTGCGGAGATGATGAAAGGAGCACGACCGTGGAAAACGACGGGAAATTCGAGAACACCATCGAGCATGATCCGAACGAGCCGAACCGGGCGGGCAATGTGTGGAGCCGCCGCAGCATCGCCATCGCGGTGGCGGCTGTCGCCATCGTGGGCGCAGGCGTCGCCTTCGCGCAAGGCGGCGGCTGGGGGCCGCGCTTCGGCCCGATGGGCGGAGGCTTTGCCGGGCACGGGCTGAGCCGCGTCCTCGACAATGTGGATGCGACGTCCGAGCAGGAGGACCGCATCTGGAAAATCATCGACGACGCAAGGGCGGAACTGCGTCCGATCGGGCGCGATTTCCGTGACGCGCGCGATCAGGCCGCCGAAATCCTCGGCGCGGCGACAATCGACCGTGCGGCAGCGGAGACGCTGCGCGCCGGGCGCATCGCCGCCATCGACCAGGCGTCCAGACGTGTGACCGCCGCGCTTCTCGACGCAGCCGAGGTGCTGACGCCGGAGCAGCGCACCAAGCTTCTCGAACAGCTGAAGGAGCGCCGCGGGCACCGCTGGTGATCTCGCGGGCGCAGGGGTGGGCATGGCGGAAGAAATACTGATCGTTGACGACGATACGCGCCTGTCCGCCATGCTGGCCGACTATCTTTCGGACAACGGGTTCGCCGTTGCACGGGCAGCGACCAGCGAGGGAGGATTGGCGGAGCTGAAGCGCCGCCAGCCTTCCGCCGTCATACTGGACATCATGCTGCCGGACAGGGACGGCTTCGAGACGTGCCGGCGCATCAGGGCGATCTCCGACGTGCCGGTCCTCATGCTGACGGCAAAAGGCGAGGAGACGGACCGCATCGTCGGGCTGGAACTCGGGGCCGACGATTACCTGCCCAAGCCGTTCAACCCGCGCGAGCTGCTGGCGCGGCTGAAGGCGATCCTGCGGCGCAGGACAGGAGGAGACAACGCGTCACGCGCGTTGCGTTTCGGGCGGCTGGAGATCGATCCGGGTTCGCGCGCGGTGCGTCTCGACGGTGCCGAATGTCCCATGACCAGCCATCAGTTCGACCTGCTGGTGGCGCTTGCGGAAAATGCGGGACACACACTGACGCGCGACAGGCTCATGGACATGGTCAAGGGCGAGGAACTGGAAGCCTTCGACCGTTCCATCGACGTGCACATCTCGCGCATCCGCGCCGCCATCGAAACCGACCCCAAACACCCCCGCCGCATCATCACCGTTCGTGGCGTGGGCTATGTGTTCGCCCGCAATCAGGACGATATCTGACCGATGCGCAGCCGACTGTTCGTCAAGATATACCTCACGGTGCTGGCTTGTCTCGCCGCCGTCGCCATTACGAGCGGCGCGTTCTGGAGCTTCGGCATGGACCGGGAGGAGACAGGCTGGCAGGCGCGGCGCGACGCGTTCCTGGCCGAAATCCTGCCTGCTTCGGACACGCCGGATGAATTGCGGGAAACGCTGGATCGGCTGGCCCGCGCCTTCGATGCGGATATCGGCGTGTACGAGGCAGGCGGCAGCCTGATCGCCGCCGCCGGCACCCCTCCGGCTCCGGACAAGGCGGAACGTGGCTGGGGTCATTGGCGCGACCGCGACCGCGGCTTCATCTTTTCGGCGGATCTTCCCGGTGGCCGCGTGGTGACGGCGCGTCTCGATGAGCCTTCGCGCGCCCGGCGCAACCCGCTCGCCTATCTGGCGCTGATCGCAACCGTGATCGGGCTGGCGGCCTATCCGGTCGTGCGGCATCTGACACGCCGGCTGGAAAGCCTCCGTGCCGGTGTCGAGCGATTCGGGGAAGGCGAGTTGGTCGCCCGCGTGAAGATCGGCGGCAAGGATGAGGTGGCGGCGGTGGCCACGAGCTTTAACAAGGCCGCCGACCGCATCGAGAAGCTGGTCACGGCGCATCGCACGCTGCTGGCCAATGCCAGCCACGAGTTGCGCTCGCCGCTCACGCGCCTGCGCATGGCACTCGATCTGGACGAACGCGGAAAGGACGATGTGCTGCGCGCCGAGATGCTGCGCAATCTTGCGGAACTGGACGAGCTGGTGGAGGAAATCCTGCTGTCGAGCCGGCTCGACCATGCCCGCACGACGGGCGATTTCGCCGAGGTCGATCTTCTGGCGCTGGCCGCCGAGGAAGCGGCGCGGCATGGGCTGGATGCCTCGGGCGATCCGGTTTCCATAAAGGGCGACGCGCGCCTGCTGACGCGCATGGTCCGCAATCTGGTGCTGAACGCCCTGCGGCACGGCGCGCAGCCGGTGGAGATCGAGGTCCGGCGCACGGGCAGGCATGTGCGCCTCAGTGTGCGGGACCACGGGCCGGGCATCCCGCAGGCCGATGCGGAACGCATATTTGAGCCGTTCTACCGCCCTTCCGGCCATGCGGAGGCCGGTGGCGGCTGGGGGCTTGGCCTTGCCCTCGTTCGCCAGATCGCCCAGCGCCACGGTGCCACGGTGCGTCACGAAAGGCCATCCGACGGTGGCGCGAGGTTCATCGTGGATTTCGCTCCGCGGCAGGCGGATTCTCCCACCGCTTGACGTGTGCGCGCCCAGCTTCTAAGCAAGTGTCCACGGCTGGAAGCGGCCGGCAGTCCGCGCCCCGCATGGGGCATGGCGAACGCTTCCCTTGATCCCTTCCTGACCGTTTCAACGTCGGGCGAAGGCGTCGGCAATGCGGGCACTGACGAAGACTTCGCCGTGACGAAAGGAACGGAAATGCGCGATTATCGCGATGCAAAGGTCATGGCCCAGGCCATGAGGGAGGCGCTTGCCGCCCGTGATCTGACAATCACCCACAGCGAGGCGCTTGAGATCGTCGCCCGCCAGTTCGGGCTGGCGAACTGGAATATCCTGTCCGCGAAGATCGAGGACGGCGATCCGGCGAAGGACGAGGCGGTCTCATTCGAGCGGGCGGTGCCTATCGTGCGCATCTTCGATGTTGCGAAGGCGCACGAATTCTATCTGGGCTTCCTTGGTTTCAAGGTGGATTGGGAACATCGCTACGGCGAGAATTTCCCGCTCTACACGCAGGTGTCGCGTGGAGAGCTGCGGCTGCATCTTTCCGAACATGCGGGCGACGCCACGCCGGGCGGCAACATGGTCGTCTACATGAAGGGTATCCGCGAGCTCCACAAGGAGCTTATCGGCAAGAACTATCGCTACATGAAGCCCGGACTTGAGGACGAAGGCACAAGGCTGGAAGTGACGGTCATCGACCCTTTCCAGAACCGTATCCGCTTCATGGAACTCAAGGAAGGTTAAGGCAGCCTTCCCGCAGAGCGGCGTGCCGGGCTGCCGGGCCGGCGATTGCCCGCGAGGCAGCCGCCAGCCCGGACCGCGTTCCTATCGGTCGCGCGGCGAATTGTTCTGCCGCGCGGCGCGTTTGTTACGCGCCATCTGCATGATCTTTCGCGCATAGAGCATCTCGATATTGATCGGGGCGCCCAGTCGCGAAGCAGTATAGATTTCGTTTTCTACTGTGCGTATCTCGCTCCAGATTTCATAGTCGCTTATTGTTGTGTCGGATGCCAGAATCTCCGACATGGCAATGCTGTCGATCATTTTCGATCTTTCTCCGGGCCTTTCCGATCCCGCCCGATCGGAAAAGGAATCATGTGGCCAGTTTGAAGCAGCCGGAGGCGATCGCAACTATGGTTAAATTGTAAAACTGTGCAAAAACAAGTAATGTTAACAAAGTCTTAATAGATAAAATTTGATCTAAATTTGAAGCAATTCGGATGTCGAGTGGCCGTTTCCGGCCGGCATTTTGACGGAAGCGGTTCCAGCCGATACGCTGCTTGCCCACGGTCTTTCGGCCTTCGGAGGAGAACGACAAATGGCGCTGGCCGAGCTCGAACGGGTGGCACGCAACGAGGCCGGAATAGCACTTGCGCTGGATATCCTGAAACAGCGTTTCGGCGAGCGTTTCCAGACCGGACGGGACGTGCGCAGCCAGCATGCGCACAGCATGACCTACATACCTTCGCAGGCGCCGGACGGCGTGCTTTTCGCGCGCGGCGCATCAGAGGTGCAGGAGACGGTGCGCATCTGCGCGGAGCATCGGGTTCCGGTTATCCCGTTCGGGGTGGGGTCGTCGCTCGAAGGCCATGTCAACGCGCCGGGCGGCGGTGTTTCCATCGACATGTCGGGCATGAACCGGGTTCTCGCGGTGAATGTCGAGGATCTGGACTGCACCGTCGAACCGGGCGTCACACGCGAGCAGCTCAACCAGCATCTGCGCGCGACGGGGCTGTTTTTCCCTATCGACCCCGGCGCCAATGCCAGCCTTGGCGGCATGGCGGCGACGCGCGCTTCCGGTACCAACGCCGTGCGCTACGGCACGATGCGCGAGAACGTCATCGCGCTCGATGCCGTGATGGCGGATGGTCGGCTGATCACCACTGCGCGCCGCGCGAAGAAATCCTCCGCCGGCTACGACCTGACGCGGCTTCTGGTCGGTTCGGAAGGCACGCTGGGCGTCATCACCTCTCTGACGCTCAGGTTGCACGGCATACCGCAGGCCATTTCCGGCGGGGTATGCCCGTTTCCCAGCGTCGAAGAGGCGTGCCTCGCAGTAATAGCCACGATCCAGATGGGTGTGCCCGTCGCCCGTATCGAGCTTATCAACGCGCCCGGAATGGAAGCCCTCAATGCCTATGCGGGACTGGGCTACCCGGAATCGCCCTGCCTTTTCGTGGAGTTCCACGGAAGCGACAACAGCGTTCGCGAGCAGGCGGAGATATTCGGCGAAATCGTCGCGGATTACGATGGCGGGCCGTTCATCTGGACGAGCGTGGCCGAAGAGCGGATGAAGCTGTGGAAGGCGCGCCACGACGCCTACCTGGCCTGCCGCGCACTGAGGCCCGGCTATGCTGCGCTGGCGACGGATGTCTGCGTGCCTATCTCGCGGCTGGCGGAATGCATCACCGAGACGGAGGAGGACGTGGTGCGCATGGGACTGACCGCGCCCATTGTCGGCCATGTCGGCGACGGCAATTTCCATGTGACGCTGCTTTTCGACGATACGAGGCCGGAAGAGATCGAACTGACGGAAGAGTTTGTCTCGCGCCTCAACATGCGCGCCATCGCCATGAACGGGACCTGTACCGGCGAACACGGCATCGGGCAGGGAAAGATACGCTTCCTCGAACATGAGCTTGGCCCGGCGGTGGATTATATGCGCGCGATCAAGCAGGCGCTCGATCCGCTCGGCATTCTCAATCCCGGCAAGATCATGGGGCAGGCAAGATAATCGGCCGGGCGCGCTGAAGGGAAAGCCCTGAAAGCTGCTTCAAACCGGCGCAAATACTGGCATTTTTCTGTTTTGCCACTTTATCGACAAGCCGATGCGAGTAAAGTGACGGGCATGTTCAGCTAGGCTTAGGCTCCGGGAGATAGAGCTGGCCCGTTTTTTTGTCATCGTCGGCGGCCTGATCGTGCTTGCGCTCATGGCTGCGCTGGTCGGCCCCTATTTCGTCGATTGGGGAAGCTGGCGGGCCGATTTTGAGCGGGAGGCGAGCCGCGTTCTCGGCCGCCCGGTGGCGGTGCGCGGGGAGGCGACCGCGCGGCTGCTTCCGTTTCCGTCCGTGACCTTTACCGATGTCGAGGTTCAGGGAACGACGCCGGACCACCCGGCGATGACGATGGATACGTTTTCCATGGACCTCGAGCTTGCACCCCTGCTGCGCGGCGAGGTGCTGATCTTCGACATGCGCATCGTGCGCCCGCGGGCATTCCTGTCGGTGGACGGAGATGGCGTGCTCGATCTCGCCATCCGGCCCTCGACCCCGTTCGATCCGCACCAGATCATGCTCGAAAAGGTGACAGTGACCGATGGATCGGTCACGCTGCATCACGCCGCGAGCGGGCGCGATCATGAGCTGACAGCGATCAATGCCGCCGTCTCTGCGCAGTCGCTTGCCGGGCCGTGGCGTCTCGACGGGTCCATGCTGGTCGACGGGATGAAAACCGCGCTGGCGATCTCCACCGGCGCGGCTGACGAGACGGGCAGGATGCGTCTGCGTGTGCGTGCAGACCCGGAACCATATGCATTCACGCTGGAAACGGATGGGGACGCCCGCATCGTGGACGGCGCGCCTACCTATGACGGCTCTTTCAAGCTGGCAGCGCGGACGGAAAGTCCCGCGGCGGATGCAGCAGCGGGCGAGGGCACCCAGCCCCGGCTCGGCGTGAAGGCGGTTCCAGCCTATCGCGTGAACGGACGTTTCGCGCTCGACCACAGCCGGGTGAAGGTCGAAGAATTCCGCTTTGAAACCGGCCCGCTCGAAGACCCTTACACGGCTGAAGGCCATGCCGAAATCGGCTTCGGCGCGGAGCCACGCTTTTCCATCGTGGCCGATGGCGCGCAGATAAGGTTCGACGAGGCGCAGGGCGGTGGCCAGCAGCCCGGAATGGCGCTTGCCGCGCGTCTTGCCGCGTTCAGGGCGGGAATGATGGGGCTGCCCACGCCGCTGATCCCCGGCACGCTCGAGGTCGGGCTGCCCGCGATCGTGGCGGGCGACACGACGATTCGCGACGTGACTCTTTCCGCCGAGCCGGTCGCAGGCGGATGGTCGGTCGGCTCCATGTCGGCCAAGCTCCCCGGTCGCACCGTACTGGAAGGCAGCGGCCTGCTGCGGACCGGCGACGAGAATTTCGGCTTTGCGGGCAATCTTCTTCTGGCCGTGGGCCAGCCTTCGGGCTTTGCGGCATGGCTTTCGCAGGATGTCGATGACGCCATCCGCCGGCTCCCATCCGCCGGATTCAGCGCGAAGGTCGACCTGAGCGAGCGGCGCCAGGTCATCGACGATCTCGAACTGGTTCTGGGCGATGCGCAATTCAGGGGCAGGGCGCTGTACCGCCGGCCATTGGAAGGCCGCCCGACCATGCTTGTCGAGTTGGATGGCGGCCGCCTCGATGTCGAGGGATTGGCCGCATTCGCGTCACTGTTCGTGTCGGATGCGCGTGGAACGCGTCTTGCAGGGCATGACCTCGATTTCGAGATCAAGGCCGGGCCGGTGGTCGCGGGGGGCGTGGAAGCCGAAACGCTGGACACCGCCCTTCGCCTGCGCGACGGCTTGCTGGAGATCGACCGGCTCTCTATCGGTGGCCTTGCGGGTGGCGCGCTCAGCGCAACCGGCACGGTACGCGGCATAGGCGGGGCCATGTCCGGTTCTCTCGACGCCTCCCTCGTGGCAGCCGACCTTTCTCCCCTGCTTGGCGTGTTGGCTGCACGGTTCCCCGGCAACGCCGCGCTGGCCGCGCTCGACCGCCGCGCGGCGGCCTTTCCCGGCCTGTTCGACGATGCGGACGTCGACGCGGTGGTCAGCATCTCTCCGCGCGGCGGCGAGCATGATCTCGCGGTCAGTGCGCAGGGCAAGGCAGGCGGGACCGAATTCACGCTCGCGGTTTCCGCGGGAGGCACGCCCGCGCAGCCTTACGATGCCCGGCTTGAGGCGCATTTGACGGCACGAAATTCTGAGCCCGCCGCCTTGTTCGCCCTTTATGGACTGCCGGCGCTGCCTTTCGGCTTCGCCGGCGCGGCGCAGACTGAGTTGAACATTGAAGGCCCGCTTTCCGAGGGTGCCCGGACCAGCTTCTCCGTAATGGCGGAGGGACTCGATGCGCGCTATGAAGGCACGCTCCTCGCCCGAACGGACGGGATCGGCGGCGAGGGGGCGGTCTCCATCAAGGCTGACGATCTGGAACCCTGGCTGATGACGGCCGGAATGTCCTTGCCGGGTATGGGGCTGGGGCTGCCGGTGGAGTTGAAGGCGTCCGCCAATCTCGATAGCGGGCTGCTGGTTTTGTCGGGCTTAGAAGGGAGGCTCGCCGGCAACCGGATCGACGGGGATCTCAATGCGCAGATTCGGGAAGGTCTGGTGCATTTGACCGGCTCCCTCGATCTGGATGAGCTCGACCTTGCCCTGCCCGCAGCAGCGGTGCTCGGCCCGACCGCGCTGCAAAGCGAAAGCGGTGAATGGCCGCAGGCGCCTTTCCAGCAAAGCGCGACGCCGCCCTTCACCGCGGAGATCGAAATTGCGGCGCAAAGGCTCGATTTCGGCGCTATGGCGAGCGCACAGAATGCGCGGCTGATCGCGGAGATCAACCATGAAGGGATGCGAGTTTCGGGACTGGACGCGGAATATGAGGGGGGGCAGCTCGGCGGGTTGTTCGAGCTTCGTAATACCGATGGAACAGGGCTGTTCTCTGCCCAGATGCAGCTCGACGATGTTCCGGCCGAGCGTCTCCTGCCGGAAACAGGGCTGCATGGCGTGGCGCATCTGACAGCGACACTCAGTTCCAGCGGCAAGTCGGTGGATGGTGTGGTTGCCGCGCTGGCCGGCTCCGGTTCCGCGACTGTGGACGGGCTTGCGGTCGACGGTTTGAACCCCGATGCCTTGCCGGCCCTGCTCGCCCGTGCGGATGAGGACGGCGTGAACGTCAATGCCGAACGAACGGCCCGCTTCGCGCCGGATTTCGTGCGCGGCGGATCGTTCAAGGCGGACAAGACGGAAATAGCGGCGTCCATCGCCTCGGGCGTGCTGCGCGCTCCGCCGGTTCGTCTCGAAGGGCCGGCGGCAATCCTCACGGCAGAGTTGCGGGCCGATTTCGTGCCGCGCAGGATGAGCGCGACCGGCACGCTCGCCTATCGGCCGGGAGCGGACGCCATTGTCGGTGCCGAACCCGCGGTGCGCTTCAGCGCGGAAAAGAGTCCGGGCGCGGTGCGGGCTTCGCTGGATACGGAGCCTCTGGCTCAGTTCCTGACGCAGCGCGCGCTGGAGCGCGAGCAGGCGCGCGTCGAGGCCATGCAGGCCCTGTTGCTGGAGAGACAGCGGCTACGCCGCGAGGTGCAGTATTACGCCGCGCTTCAGGAAGAGAGACACCGGAAGGCGGAGGAGGAGCGGCTTCGTCTTGAGGAAGAGGCGCGCCGCGCCGCGGAAGAACAGGCCGCGCGGGAGCGTGCCGCCGCAGCAGCGGAAGCTGCACGGCGCCAGGCGGAGGAGGCGGCTAGAATGCCCGCTATTCCACCCTTGCCGCAGCCTGCTCCGTCCGGCCTACCTGCCGAAATCGAACGTGCGCCGTTACCCGCTCCCCCCGGAACGGGCGCGCAGTCCTCGGGAAGCTCGTTCAACGCCGATTCCATCGAGCAATTGCTGCAATCGCTGCAGTAGAGTGGGGGGAGCGTGTGAAACGCAAGCTGCTCTCGCTGGGCTCGGCCCGGATGCCTGCTGCGAAAGAGAATCCGAAACCGGATGCAAGCTTTTGAAATCAAACAGTGTTAACGGGTATTCTGCCCGCCTCCTTCAGCAGCCGCTCAAGAACGTAAAGCCGCAAGGCAGAGGAGAGGTTGGTCTGGCGGGCGCGTGTTTCGTCGATCTCCGCGATGAGAGCGGCAAGCGTCATGCCGCGTTCCGCCGCTATTCTCTCGATCTGATTCTGAAATGCCTGTTCCAGAGAATAGCTGGTGCGGTGGCCGCGAATGGCTATGGATCTCTTGCGGACGGCGCTCATTCCGTCGTGGACGGTTTATCTTTGCCAGACGAAAGGCGGTGGCCATCCAGATGACGATCCCGCTGCGCGGCTTCCAGCGAGGAAGCCTGCCGTTCGACCTTGGTGCGGCCGAATACCAGCCTGTTCTGCTCGGCGCGATTTTCCCTCTCCATCCGCGCCTTGCGCTTGCGTGCTTGACGGAGATTGACGATCTCGGCCATGCAGGCCCTATTTCTTGCGGAAGGCGTCGAGCGAAACCACGTCAGCGCCTTTGCCTTCGGGGGCGGGCTCGCCGGCTTCCGGCTCCTGCTGCTTGCGCGGCTTCTCGGCTTTCTGTGCCGGCTTAGGCGCGGAAGGCTGTTTCGGCTGCGGGGTCGCAGGCACGGGCGTCGCTGCCGCCGGTGCTTGGGCTGCGCCCTCCGTCGCGACGTCGAATTCAAGCTCGAAGCTGACGGATGGATCGTAGAAGCCGCGCACGGCGGCGAAAGGTATTTCCAGCTTCTCGGGTACGTCGGAGAAGGACAGCGTCACCTCGAAGCCGGTGTCAGTGACCTTGAGATCCCAATATTGATACTGGAGCACAATGGTCATCTGGTCGGGGTACCGCTCGCGCAGGCGGCTTGAAATCCGCACGCCGGGCGCCCCGGTCAGGAAGGTGATGAAGAAGTGATGCGCGCCGGGCAGGCCCGTGCGCATCACCTCGGCCAGAACCTTGCGCATCACGCCACGCAGGGCTTCCTGCGCCAGAATGTCGTAACGGATGAGGTCTTCGGCCATTCGCGTCGCGCAATCCCGTGAGTCTTCATGCGGATATAGCGCAGCGCGGCGGCGATGGGGAGGGCGAAGTGTGACGCTTTCGCGGAAGGTTCAGACGAGAGGAAATCAGGTGCGGCGGGCGTAGGCGCGCAGGAAGGTGCGGATGGCGTTGGCCGAGGCCGTTTCCAGTTCCGCCCCGGTGGGCTGCTCGCCCAGGATCAGATGCATCTGTAGGTCGGCGTTGATCAGGGCAAGGAATTGACGTGCCGCCAGATCGGGATCGTCCAGTTCGAGCCAGCCCGCATGGGCGAGGCGGGCCAGACGTGCGGCCAGAGCCGCCCAGATACGGGACGGCCCTTCCTTCCGCCATTCCGAAAAAAGCTGCGGATGGCGCTGTGCCTCGCTCTGCAGCAGCTTGCGCAGGAACTGGCCATCGCGGTCACAGATGCAATTGCGATTGAAACGGATGGCAAAGGCCGTCAAATCGGCCTGAAGGTCCTGCGGACGGTCCGGGAACGTGTCCAGCACGGCAAAGGCCCGCGCGTTGCAGCGCCCCGATATCTCGGAGACGACAGCCGCCAGCAGGCTCTCCTTGTCCTTGTGGTGATTGTAGATGGTTTGCCGCGAGACGCCGGCCTCGGCTGCGATCAGGTCGATATTGGCTCCGGCAAAACCTTCCCTGCAAAAGACCGAGGCGGCCGCGTCCAGCATGCATTGCTGCTTGGCGGAATGTCCTCGCGTCGGGAGCGTGTCAGGAAGGGGCAGCGGCTTCATCGAAAATCTATATATATGTGATTGACGAATTAGACAACTGCGTCTAAAAATATGGATAGTACGATTGAGGGCCGGCTCGGAGGAAGTCGGCGGTTTCCCGGTCGTGCGTCTCTCATGCAAATCGCCGCCGCATGGCGACCGTCGTTTCGAAAGAGCAGACATGAATTCCGCGTTCCTCCGGCTGGCGCTTGCGCTCGGCCTGCTCACCGCCATTGGCCCATTCGCCATAGACATGTACCTTCCGGCGCTGCCCACTATCGGCGCGGAGCTGGGGGCCGGTACGGCAGCGGTGCAGATGAGCCTGCTCATCTTCTTCCTTACTATGGGCTTCGGCCAGCTTCTCGTCGGCCCGATCTCGGACATGACCGGACGCAAGCCGCCGCTCTATTTCAGCCTCGGCCTGTTCGCGATAGGCAGCGTCGGTTCGGCGCTTGCCGGCGACATCAACTGGCTGATCGCCTTCCGTTTCGTCCAGGGGCTGGGCGCGGCCGCCGGCATGGTGGTGCCGCGCGCGGTGGTTCGCGACCTGCATACGGGCGTGGAGGCCGCGCGGCTGATGTCGCTTCTGATGCTCGTATTCTCGGTTTCGCCGATTCTTGCGCCGCTCGCCGGCAGCCTCATCATCGAGAGCTTCGGCTGGCGGGCCATCTTCTGGGCAGTCACCGTCGCCGCAGGCGCCGGGATATTGCTGCTCGCCACCTCCATCGCGGAAACGCGGCCGCCGGAACAGCGCGTCGGCAGTTCCTTCGGCAGCGCGCTCGTCGGCTATAGCCTGCTGCTGCGCGACCGCAATTTCCTCGGGCTCAGTCTGATCGGCGGCTTCGGCATATCGAGCTTCTTCATCTACCTCGCAAACTCGTCTTTCGTGCTGATCGACCACTACGGCGTGTCGCCCATGCTCTATAGCGTGTTCTTCTCCATCAATTCCGTCGCCTTCATCGGCATGTCGCAGCTTACCGGCTCGCTGACCTCGCGGTTCGGCCTCCGGCGGGTCGTGCGGGTGGCGGTCACGATCTACGCGACGATCATGGTGGCGATGGTAGCCGTCATGGCCTCAGGCGCCGAGTCGCTGACGGTCATGGCGAGCTTCCTGTTCTTCGGTTATGGCTTCCTCGGCCTCGTCATCCCTACCACATCGGTGCTGGCGATGGAGGAGCATGGCAAGATCGCAGGCACGGCCTCCGCCCTCATGGGCACGCTGCATTTCGCGACCGGCGCCGTAGCGATGGCCGTAGCCGGGCTGTTCTTCGACGGCACGGCCTTGCCGATGGTCGCGGGCATAGCCGTCTGCGCGGTGCTCGCCTTCCTGCTGACGCAGGTGACGATCGGCTCCAGGCAGGCGATACCGGCCGCCGCGGAATAGGCCATGACACGCATATTGCTGGACAAAGGGCGCGAAAATTCGCGCCCTTTTCCGTTTCGGAGAAAGGACCGGCGGCGTTTGGGATTGAAGAAGGAAGTGGAGGTTTCTGTTGCCAGGTACCTCCGAACCCCGCCTGAAGGTGCTAACCCACAGGGCTTGATTCGAGACTATCGCGCCGCATTAAGCAGCGAGACGTGCCTCAGCATAGTTGTCGTTGGCAACTACAAGTTTAGCCCGATAACGGTGGTACAATGCCGGGTACAGCGTACTGCCTTTCAACGTCCGTCGACCCCATTTCACCCCCATCAGCAACCCACCGCAACGAGTGGGCTCCTGGTGGAGGTGGCGGTATCGAAACCGCGTCCGGTCCATCTATTGCGCAGCCGGTTTAGCACCATAGCCGTCTTGCGACGGCATCACGGATATAGGCCGTGCGAACGGGAAATTCAACGGTCCCGCGGGGTTCCCATATCGCGGATTGACTTGAGGGTGTCTTTGCGGAAGGTTGGCCGCCTAGCATCGCGCCGGCGGGCTTCGCGGCGTGAGGGGAGACTTTGAGGAAGGGGAACCGGCATGGCCGATTATCTCGCAGACGTGCAGAAATACGACGCTACCGCGAGCGAGGAGGTGGTGAACAAGATCGTCAGGCATCTCGGCATCGCACTTCGCAATCGCGATTCGTCGCTTGTATCGTGCAGCGATCCTGAGGAACTGGCGCGCGTGCGCGAAAAATGGTGCGCGAAGAAGCTCGGCGTGACCGATGACGCCAAGGCGGATTCGGTGATCGAGAAAGTCTGCCAGACCATGTCCGCGGACAATTCCAAGAGCCGCGTTACCTTCTACTACCTGTGCGCGAAGCATCTCGACAAGCTCGGCAGCCTCTAGGCATCCCGGCATCGTTGCTCGGTTTGCGGCGGGAAGGTCGGGGATAAGCCCGGCCATCCGTTGCCTGCCCGCCGCGAAAGCTGTTTTGCGGCGCGCAGCTGGGCTATGCTGCGGCGGAAATTGAATCGGCGCAGCGGCTATGTGGCATCCCGAACAACAATATCTCGATTTGATGCAGGCTATCCTCGATACCGGGGACAAGCGCATCGACCGTACCGGCGTCGGTGCGCTGTCGCTGTTTGGCGCTATGGCACGGTTCAGCCTGCGCGACGGGCAGGTTCCGATCCTGACCACCAAGCGGGTCTACTGGAAAACGGCGATCAAGGAGATGCTGTGGTTCCTCACCGGCGGAACCAATATCCAGCCGCTTCTGCGCGACAATGTGACAATCTGGAGCGATTGGCCGCTCGCGAGATACCGAAGGGAAACCGGCGAGGCGATCAGCCAGCGCGATTTCGAGGCGAGGATCGTCGCGGACGACGCATTCGCGGCGCGCTGGGGCGATCTCGGCCCGGTCTATGGCAAGCAATGGCGGCGCTGGGCCGGCCCCGACGGACGCGAGCATGACCAGATCGCCACGCTCGTGGAGACGCTGAAGACCAATCCCGCCAGCCGCAGGATGCTTTTCCACGCTTGGAACGTGGCCGAACTTGGCGAGATGGCGCTGCCGCCCTGCCACATGGTCTACCAGTTCCATGTCGCGGACGGGCGGCTGTCCTGCCTGATGTTCCAACGCTCGGTCGACCTGTTGCTCGGCGCGCCGTTCAACTGGGTCGGTACCGTCGCGCTCCAATTGATGCTGGCGCAGCAATGCGATCTGGAGCCGGGCGATTTCGTGTGGATGGCGGGTGATGTTCATCTCTACCTCAACCATCTCGACCAGGCGCGCGAGCAGCTTTCGCGAGAGCCGCGTCCGTGGCCGACGATGCGTCTGGTGAGGAAGCCGGACAGCATTGACGGCTATCGTATCGAGGATTTCGAGGTTTCCGGCTATCAGCCCCATGCGGCGATCGCGGCGGAGGTGGCCGTTTGACGCCCTGCATGCGCGAGCCGGGAGCCTGCCGATGACTGTTTCGCTCGTGGTGGCCATCGCCGCGAACGGGGTGATCGGGCGTGAAGGCGGGTTGCCGTGGCGACTGTCCACGGACATGCAGCGATTCAAGGCGCTGACAATGGGCAAGCCCATCGTGATGGGGCGCAAGACCTGGGAGAGCTTTCCGCGCCGGCCTCTGCCGGGACGCACCAACATCATCATCACGCGTGACAGGAATTTCCGGGCCGAGGGGGCGGTGGTCGTCCATTCGCTGGACAAGGCGATGGAGGTCGCGGCCGTGTCGCCCGGCGGGGAGGATATTTGCATCATCGGCGGGGGGCAGATCTTCGCGGAGGCCATAGGACAGGCCGACAGGCTCGATGTCACCCACATTGAGGCGGAAATCGCGGGCGATACGGTATTTCCCGGCATTGACCCGAAGATATGGTATGTTGTTCATGAGGAAGCGGTGCCGGCCGGCGCGAAAGACGATTTCGCCACGCGCTACATCGCATATGAGCGGCGCTGAGAACTGCGCCGCCTAAAGGGTGGAGCCAAAAGACGAAACGGACGCGCCGTCGCGTTGAAAGCGAAGCGCGGCATACCTATAACGGGACGACGTACCAAATGCGCGCCGGCTCCGATGGTTCCGCCGCGCCAAGACAGCAGGAGAAAACTTACCCTATGCCTTGGAGCAATCAGAGCGGTGGCGGCGGCCCGTGGGGCGGCGGCAATAATGGCGGGGGCGGCCCGTGGGGCCAGCGTCCGCGCGGCCCGGGTGGACCGCAGGGTACGCCGCCGGACCTCGAAGACATCATTCGCCGCGGGCAGGACCGCCTGAAACAGGCTCTGCCGGGCGGTGGGCGTGCAAGCCCGGCCATGTTCGGCCTGATTGCCCTGGCGCTGGTGGCCTTGTGGCTTTTCCAGTCGATCTATACGGTTCAGCCGGACGAGCTGGCGGTTGAGCTTCGTTTCGGAAAGCCCAAGGAGGATATTTCCGAGCCGGGCCTCCACTTCCATTGGTGGCCGGTGGAAACCGTCGAGAAGGCGAGCGTTGCGGAAAAGCTGGTCAATATCGGCGAGAACCGTGGCGGCGCGTCGTCGGGCCTGATGCTTTCCGGCGATCAGAACATCGTCGATGTGAAGTTTTCGGTCGCCTACCAGATGACCGATCCCAACGCCTATCTTTTCAATGTCGCCGATCCCGACGAGATGGTCCGTCAGATTGCCGAGAGCGCGATGCGCGAATCCGTCGGCCGCCGTCCGGCACAGGATATTTTCCGCGACGACCGGCAAGGCATCGCGGAGGATGTGCGCGGCATCATCCAGGGCACGCTCGACGACTATGGCGCCGGCCTCTCGGTGAACGCCATCTCGATCGAGGACGCCGCGCCGCCGCGCGAAGTGGCGGATGCGTTCGAGGAAGTTCAGCGCGCGGAGCAGGACGAAGACCGCTTCGTTGAGGAATCGAACCAGTATTCCAACCAGCAGCTCGGTCGGGCGCGCGGTGAAGCCGCGCAGATCCGCGAAGAGGCCGCGGCCTACAAGAATCGGGTGGTGCTGGAAGCGCAGGGCGAGGCGCAGCGATTCATCTCCGTCTACGACGAATATGCCAAGGCGCCCGACGTGACGCGCCGCCGCCTGTTCCTAGAAACGATGGAAAACGTGCTGAAGAATTCCAACAAGGTGATCGTCGAGCAACAAGGCGGCGGACAGGGCGTCGTGCCCTATCTGCCGCTGACGGAACTGAACCGGCGCCAGCCGCAGGCTCAGGGAGGGAACAATTGATGGGCAACCGTCTCACAGTCGTGGCGGTGGTTGCGGCCATCGCGCTTTTCCTCCTCTATTCCTCCGTGTTCGTCGTGAACGAGCGCCAGCAGGCCATCGTGCTGCGCTTCGGCGAGATCGTGGACGTCAAGACCGAGCCGGGAATCTATTTCAAGGCTCCGTTCGGCTTCCTCGAGGCGGACAATGTCCAGATCATCGAGGACCGCATCATGCGCTTCGACCTGGACGATATCCGCGTGCAGGTTTCAGGCGGGCGCTTCTATGAGGTGGACGCCTTCGTGGCGTACCGCATCGCAGACGCGCGGCGGTTCCGCCTCGCAGTGTCCGGCAGTGTGTCGCTCGCGGAGCAACGCTTGCGCACGCGCCTCGACGCGGCCCTGCGCCGGGTCTACGGCCTGCGCGGCTTCGAGGCGGCGCTTTCGGAAGAGCGTGCGTCGATGATGCGGGAGGTGCGCGACCAGCTGCGTCCCGATGCGACCTCGCTCGGCCTTGAGATTTCGGACGTTCGCATCCGCCGCACCGACCTGACCCAGGAAGTTTCGCAGCAGACCTTCGAGCGCATGAAGGCCGAGCGCCTGGCGGAGGCCGAGCGCCTGAGGGCGCGCGGCCGCGAGGCGGCTCAGCGTATCCGCGCCCGCGCCGACCGCGAGGTGGTGGAGATCGTCGCCGACGCGCAGCGCGAATCGGAAATCCTTCGAGGTGAGGGCGAAGGCGAGCGCAACCGTGTGTTCGCCGAAGCTTTCTCGCGCGACCCGGAGTTTTTCGACTTCTATCGCTCCATGTCGGCCTACGCGCAGGCTCTGGACGGCAGCAGCACGACGATGGTGCTGTCGCCGGATTCGGACTTCTTCCGCTTTTTCGGTACCCCTGCGGGAGCGGGAGCAATCTCACCTGAGGCTACGCCGTCTGCGCCTGGCGTGACCGGCGCCACAGAGTGAGCGCGTGAACGACTTCGTCACGGCGCTCGGCCTCGTGCTGGTGCTGGAAGGCATCGTCTACGGCGGCATGCCGGCCTTTGCCAAAAGGCTAGCCGCCGAGATGATGTCGCTGTCCGAAGCCGTGCTCAGGGCCGGCGGCCTTGTCGCGATCGTGATAGGTGTCGGTCTGGTCTGGCTGGTCAGAGGCTGAAGCAGGTTTTATGTTGGGCGGAGGGTGCAAGGCCGCACGCACGCCTTATTTCCTGCTTTGATATCCATCTTTCGCAATTGCGCCATCCTGATGTCGGGAGCTTCCGAATGCTGTCATACTCCGGTTCCATCTTTGGGCGCGTAAGGTTGCTCGGTGCGGCGGCGGGATTGCTTGCCGCCGCGGTGCTGCCCGCGGGCGCGCAGGATCAGCCCGCACCGGCGGCGCCTGCCGCTCCAATGCAGGCGGGACCAGCCTCCGTTGCCGATCTTGCCGCCGGGCTGCTCGACGCGGTGGTCAATATATCCACCTCCCAGAATGTCGGCGATGGCGGCAACCGTCCGGGGCCGGGTGTACCCGCGCCGCAGTTGCCGGAGGGCTCCCCTTTCCAGGATTTCTTCGACGAGTTCTTCCGCGACAGGGAAGGCGGCGGCAACAGGAGCGGTCCGCGCCGCGTCCAGTCGCTGGGCTCCGGCTTTGTGCTCGATGCCGACGAAGGCATCGTCATCACCAATAACCACGTGATCGCCGACGCCGACGAGATCGAGGTGAATTTCTCCGACGGCTCGAAGCTCAAGGCCGAACTGGTCGGGCGCGACACCCAGACGGACCTCGCGGTTCTCAAGGTCGATCCAGGCGCCAAGAAGCTCACCGAAGTCGGCTTCGGCGATTCCGACCGCATCCGTATCGGCGACTGGGTGATGGCGATCGGTAATCCGTTCGGCCTTGGCGGTACGGTGACGGTCGGCATCGTTTCGGCGCGCGACCGCGATATCGATTCCGGTCCCTATGACGATTTCATCCAGACGGATGCCGCCATCAATCGCGGCAATTCCGGCGGACCGCTGTTCAACATGGCGGGCGAAGTCATCGGCATCAACACGGCGATCATCTCGCCCTCCGGCGGCTCCATCGGCATCGGTTTCGCCATTCCGTCCCAGTTGGCGTCCGGCGTGATCAGCCAGTTGCGGGAGTTCGGAGAAACACGGCGCGGCTGGCTGGGCGTACGCATCCAGCCGGTCACCGACGATGTTGCGGAAAGCCTTGGCCTCGATTCGGCCAGAGGGGCGCTGGTGGCCGGCGTGATCGAGGGCGGCCCGGTGGCCGACGGCACGATCCAGGCAGGCGACGTCATCATCACATTCGATGGGCGCCCGGTGGACAGGACGCGCGACCTGCCGCGTCTGGTGGCCGAAGCCCCGGTCGGCAAGGAAGTCGATGTGGTGATCATCCGCAAGGGCGAGCAGATGACCGTCAAGGTCACGCTTGGTCGTCTCGAAGACAGCGAAGCAGCCGGCTCCGAGGATGGGGATACGTCCGAGCAGGATGGCGCGGCCCAGACAGCCAGCGTGCTCGGCATGACTATCGCCGTTCTTGACGATGCGGCCCGGTCGCAATTCGGCATCGCGTCGAGTGTCAGCGGCGTCGTCGTGACCGAGGTCGAGGACGGTTCTCCAGCTGCCGAGAAGGGCATTCAGCCGGGCGATGTGATCGCCGAAATCGCACAGGAATCCGTGACAACACCGCAGGAAGTGGTGGATCGGATCAATACGCTGAAGGGGCAGGGGCGCCGCAACGCACTTTTGATGCTTTCCTCGAAGAGCGGCGAATTACGCTTCGAGGCGCTGCGGATGAATTGATTCCGTTCGTTGAGACAACGCTCTGATCGAAAACGAAAAAGGCGGGTTTATCCCGCCTTTTTAGTTTCTCGTTTCGTGACCGATTGCAGCCGATTAAGGCCCTATGCGGCGAATTCGTCGCGGCGATAGCCTTGCATGTAGAGGAGCGCGGTCAGGTCGGCGTGGTCGATGCGGATTTTCGCGGCGGCGGCAACCGCTGGCTTGGCATGGAGGGCCACGCCAGCGCCGGCGAGCGCCAGCATGTCGAGATCGTTGGCGCCGTCGCCCACCGCGAGCGCGGCGTCGAGCCCGATGGCGAGGCGGGCCGAAATCTCGCGTAGGGCGGTGGCCTTGGCTTCGCGCCCGAGGATCGGCTCGGCAACAAGGCCGGCAAGCGTACCGTTCTCGACAATGAGCCGGTTGGCCCGCGTCTCGCGGAAGCCCAGTTTCGCGGCGATGCGACTGGTGAAGGCATCGAAGCCGCCGGAAACCAGCGCGGTCCATGCGCCGTCGCGGTTCATCGTGGCGACCAGCGCGCGGCCGCCGGAGGCTAGCGTCAGCCGGGTCTCTATGATCTGCTCGATGACCGTCTCGCTCAGGCCGCGCAGCAGGGCGACACGTTCCCGCAACGCTGGCTCGAAGGCGATCTCGCCGTTCATCGACCGTGCGGTTATCGTTGCGACCTGATCCTTGAGGCCGACCTCGTCGGCTAGCTCATCGATGCATTCCTGATCGATCATGGTGGAATCCATGTCGGCGATCAGCAGCTTCTTTCGCCGTCCCGCCATTGGCTGGACAACCAGATCCACCGGCTCACCGGCAAGTGCGGCGCGCAGCCGGCCTTCGGCGTCGGTGGCGGACAGGCTCTCCGGCAATTCGATGTCGCAGGCGACATTCTCCGCCAGCCAGCGTATGGAACGGGCATCGACGGCGCTGCGTGCGCTTTCCGCTATCGCCGTGGAAAGCGCGCGGGCGTCCGGGTGCGAAATGAGCGTGGCGACGAACTGCATGGATGGCACCGGAGGAACGGAAACAGGGAAGCCGCTTGAGGGCGCGATCCTGATAGCGGGACCGACCGCCAGCGGCAAGTCGGCGCTTGCGCTGCGTTGCGCCGTGCTGACGGGAGGCACCATCGTCAACGCGGATTCCATGCAGGTCTATTCGGTGCTGGACACGATCACCGCGCGGCCTGCCAAGGCCGATCAGGAGGTCGCGCCGCACCTGCTCTACGGCCACGTGCATCCATCGCACAGCTATTCCACGGGCGAGTGGCTGCGCGACGTGGCGGGCCTGCTTGGAAGCGCCCGGCAGCCAGCGCGCCCGCTGATCTTCGTGGGCGGAACCGGCCTCTATTTCGAGGCCCTGCTCAACGGCTTGTCGGCCATGCCCCTAGTGCCGGCTTCAGTACGGGGGAAGTGGCGCGGGAAGCTCGCGGAGGAGGGTGCGCCCGTGCTGCACAGGCTGCTTGCGCGGGACGATCCGCAGGCGGCGGCGCGTCTCCAGCCCAATGACGGGCAGCGCGTTGTACGTGCGCTGGAGGTGCTGGAAGCCTCGGGCCGCTCGATCCTGGAGTGGCAGAGGGCGAAGGGAACGCCTCTGGTCGATCACAATCGCGCGATCAGGATAAAAATCGAACCCGACCGCGCGATGCTTGGCCGCCGCATCGAGGAGCGTTTCCGGGCGATGATCGGGGCCGGCGCGCTGGAGGAAGCGCGCGCTATGGCCCAACTCGGGCTCGATCCGGCCATGCCGGCGATGAAGGCAATCGGGCTGCGCGAGCTGATCGCCGTGGCGGAAGGGCGCTCCACCCTCGACGAAGCGGTGGAAAGCGCCGTGTCGGCCACTCGCCAGTACGCCAAACGGCAGGCTACATGGATGCGCAACCGCTTCGGGCCTGAATGGCTCGCGCTGACGGAGGAACCGGACCTGCTCCGCGCTTCCGACCTCGCCCGGATATTGACCTGGGGATAAGCCGCGTTCACCCGGTAGAGTCCCATTTCGGGAGTTTCCCGGTTAACTTTGCGTAAGGGGCTGCATGTCAGGAACGCGGAGCGGCTTGCTTGGGGGAGAAATGCGGTTCCATAAGTCAGAATCTGCCTTCTTTGTCTTCATGGCCTTGGTCTTGGGGGCGAGCTTCATGATTCTGTATGCTTATGGCGTGCTTTACATGTCGGCCAACAATATTGTGCAGCCGGTCGGCATGGCGGATGTAGCGCGCCTCGCCAAATTGCTGTTCGGAACCGGCGTTCTTCTTGCGACCGCATTGTTTTTCGGCGTCTTTCTCATCTATCCGCTGATCCACACCCAGGTGAAGGAGGAGGGCAAGCTGCGCGCCATGACGGAGACGCTGAGCGCGCGCTCGGAAACCTTCGAGCAGGCGGCGCTGACGGATGCGCTGACGGGCATGCAGAATCGTCGCTACTTCGACGAGGCCCTACGGGAATATCTCTCGGAGTTCGCGCGCATCAGGAAGCCGGTCGGGCTGATGATCCTCGATCTGGACCATTTCAAGCAGGTGAACGACACATATGGCCACGATGTCGGCGACGAGGTGTTGCGTGCGGTGGCGAATTGCCTGCGCGACGTAACCCGTTATCACGACATAGCGGCCCGGCTCGGCGGCGAGGAGTTCGCCGTCGTTGCGCCCAATGTCAACGAGGACCAGCTCGTGAAGTTCGCCGAACGCGTTCGCTCCGCAGTCGCCGCATTGTCCATGTCCGCAGGCAATGTCCATCTGCGGGTGACGGCGAGCCTGGGGCTTGCCGTCTGGAGAGGCGAGGAGAGCGCGGAGGATTTTTATCGCCGCGCCGACAAGCAGCTCTATCAGGCCAAGCGCATGGGCCGGAACCGGGTCTGCGCCTGAACGACCACAATCAGCGGCGGTACGTGTCGGCCTTGTAGTCGAACAGGCGGCGCCCAAAGGCGTCGGGGTCGTGCTGCGCCGGCGCGAAGGACCTGCGATGGTCCGCGTCCCCGGCCTGGGGTGCATGTTCGCTCGCGCGCTCCATGTTTTCCGCCGGTCTGGGAAGATTGCGGAGCCGGCTGACGAGCTGTACGAGGTCGATCTCGCTATCCGCCTCCGCGCCTTCATGCAATTGGCCGGACTTGACGCGCGATCCGGGAATGAAGCCGGCCTCCATGCGCTCGAACTTCATGCGCATGGTGGTGGCGACGCCTTCCCCGAAGGCTATCGCCTCGCGCTGCCCCATCGAGGACAGGAAGGACAAGGCGGAGGCCGACGAATCCGCAATTGCCGAGCGGATGATGTCCTGGTCGCGCTCGTTGGCCAGCCGCATGGCGAACACGGTCGAGCATTGCGAGAGGATGGTGGGGTCCAGCTCGCCGGGCCGCTGCGTCACCACGCCCAGATAGCAGCCATACTTGCGGCCTTCCTTGGCGATGCGCGAAAGCGCGTGCCGCGTCGGGGCAAAGCCGAGCCTGCTGTCGGCGGGCATGTAGCGATGAGCTTCCTCGCACAGTACCAGAAGCTCCAGCCTGCCGCCGCTCCACAGCGCGAGGTCGAATGCCAGCCGTGCCAGAACCGAGCAGACGGAATTCACGACTTCCGCCGGCATTCCTGCCATTTCCAGGCAGGTGATAGGGCGTCCTTCGTGCGGCACCCTGAAGATCGCGCCTATAGCCTGATGAATGGTGTCGTCGACCAGCCGCGACGCGAACATGAAACGATAGCGGGGGTCGCTGAGGGCAGCGTCTATCCGCATGCGCAGGCCGCGATAGTGAGGACGTTCGTTCTTGCTGTCGAGCTGCCCCATGCGCTCGTCGATCATGCGGAGCAGATCGTGCATCCGGTAGGGAACGGGTGTGTCGGCCGTGATGCCGTTGTCGGTCGAGCGGCGAAGGCCAACGCCCTGCGTCGCGCCACGGAATTGCTGCTTGGCGAGCGGGATCAGGTCGCGCAGCAGTTCCACCTCCTCCACCACCTGCTCGCGGCCGCGATACAGAACTTCCGCAAACTCCTCCAGCCGAAACAGCCAGAAGGGCAGGTCGAGCGACGATGTGTCGATCCGCACGGCCTGGTCCGGGAAGGTGGTTGCGAACTCGTTGTGCGGGTCCATGATGAGGATGCGCAGCTCCGGCCGTGCTGCGATCGCCTTGCGCAGGAGCAGGGAAACGGCGGTGGACTTGCCTACGCCGGTGGTGCCGACCACGGCGAAATGACGGTTCAGCGTGTCGCCGATGGAGATGCAGGCGGCGATCTTCTCATCCTGCGAGAGATTGCCGATCTCCACCGATTGCCGCCCGCCAAGATCGTAGACGGCTTCGAGGTCGCGCGCGCGTATCCTGTGGGCGATGGCGCCGATATGGGGATAGAGCGTGATGCCGCGATCGAATACCGGCTTGCCGTCGATATCGCGTACTTCCCCGATAAGCTCGACACATACTTCTATGGCGTTGCGTGCGGAGTCGCCCCATTGCCGGTCCGGCTTGTCGATGGAAAAGACGAGGCCGACGGTTCGGGCTTCGGAAAGGTTGATGGAGATCATGCGGCCGACCGTCCAGTTGGCGGTGACCGCCCCTGTCTCGTCGTCGGCGAAGGCGGAGATGATGGCGCGCGCGCCGTCGCACTGGACTACGCGGCCCAGGATCCGCGAGTCCGGCTGGGCGCCTTCGCGCCGTTCCTGACTTGTCGTTTCAAGTCCGGTCGTCTCGCGCTCAACATACATCGGCAAATTTCCCGAACCCGCACTGGCAGGCACACTAGGTGAAGCCGGTTAAGCGCACGTGTGGTCCGGTGGTTGAGATTGGGTTAAGCGACGGCGGAGAATGCAGCCTTTCGGATCTTACGGCCTTCGGCGGAACGCTGCGTGTTTTTCCCATTGACAGCTCCGTATTTGCGTACCTATTGTCCGCGCCCATGAACAGGACAATCATTCTTGTAGTAGGAACGCGCGTGGGCAAGGCGGTGTAACCGCCGGGCGACAGCTTCCCATGCGCGAAAGACAGGCTCCCTCCGGGGGCCTTTTTTATTGCCCGAACACCGACTAGACGAAAGCCAGAGCGCGCAGAGCGCGGACGAAAGACGGGATGAGACCGATGAGCAACGCAACCAGGGGAACCGGAAGGCGCGAAATGACAGGCGCCGAAATGGTGGTGCAGGCGCTGAAGGACAATGGCGTCGAGCATATTTTCGGCTATCCGGGCGGGGCGGTCCTTCCCATCTACGACGAGCTGTTCCAGCAGGACGATGTCCAGCACATCCTCGTGCGCCATGAGCAGGGGGCAGGCCATGCCGCCGAGGGCTATGCGCGCTCGACCGGCAAGGCGGGCGTCATGCTTGTCACGTCCGGTCCCGGCGCGACCAATGCAGTCACCCCGCTGCAGGACGCGCTGATGGATTCCATTCCGCTGGTCTGCATCAGCGGGCAGGTTCCGACCACGCTGATCGGCTCGGATGGCTTCCAGGAATGCGATACGGTCGGCATCACGCGGCCCTGCACCAAGCACAACTGGCTGGTGAAGGATGTCAACGAGCTGGCGGCCACCTTGCATCAGGCGTTTCACGTCGCCACCACCGGCCGTCCCGGCCCGGTGGTCGTGGACATCCCGAAGGACGTGCAGTTCGCCAAGGGCATCTACACGCCGCCGCAGATGGCGCCGCGCCAGAGCTACCAGCCGAAAACCCACGGCGATCTCGAGCGGATCAAGGATGCTGTGGCGCTGATGGCGTCGGCGCGCCGGCCGGTCATCTACTCGGGCGGCGGCGTCGTCGCGTCGGGGCCGGAGGCCAGCCATCTGCTGCGCGAACTCGTCGACCTGACCGGCTTCCCGATCACCTCGACGCTGATGGGGCTGGGCGCCTATCCGGCCAGCGGCAAGAACTGGCTGGGCATGCTGGGCATGCACGGCACCTACGAGGCCAATCTCGCCATGCACGATTGCGACGTGATGCTGTGCATCGGTGCGCGCTTCGACGACCGCATCACGGGCCGGCTCGATGCATTCTCGCCGGGCTCAAAGAAAATTCATATCGACATCGACCCATCCTCCATCAACAAGAATGTCCGTGTCGATATCCCGGTCATCGGGGATGTCGGGCTGGTGCTGGAGGATCTCGTGCGGCTGTGGCGGGCGACCGCCAAGGCCGACAAGAAGGCGCTGGCGCCGTGGTGGGAGAAGATCGAGGAGTGGCGCAGGCGCGACTCGCTCGCCTACAAGCCGAGTGCCGATGTCATCATGCCGCAATTCGCCATCCAGCGTCTCTATGAGGCGACCAAGGGCTGCGACACCTACATCACCACGGAGGTTGGCCAGCATCAGATGTGGGCCGCGCAGCATTACGGCTTCGAGAAGCCGAACCGCTGGATGACCTCCGGCGGGCTGGGCACGATGGGCTACGGCCTGCCGGCGGCGCTGGGCGTGCAGATCGCGCATCCCGAGTCGCTTGTCATCGACATCGCCGGCGACGCGTCGGTGCAGATGACCATGCAGGAGATGAGCGCGGCTGTGCAGTACAACGCGCCGATCAAGATCTTCATCCTCAACAACCAGTATATGGGCATGGTCCGGCAATGGCAGCAGCTGCTGCACGGCAACCGGCTGTCGCATTCCTACACCGAGGCTATGCCGGATTTCGTCAAGCTCGCCGAAGCCTATGGCGCGCACGGCATACGCTGCGAGAAGCCGGGCGACCTCGACGCTGCCATCAAGGAGATGATCGAGGTGAAGAAGCCAGTTCTGTTCGATTGCCGGGTGGCGAACCTCGCCAATTGCTTCCCCATGATCCCCTCCGGCAAGGCGCACAACGAGATGCTGCTGCCCGACGAAGCCACGGACGAGGCGGTTGCCAACGCCATCGATGCCAAGGGCCGGGAACTGGTCTGAGACTGCGAAACGGAAAGAAGCCAAGCATGAACGCCCAGCTACAGCCGACCGGATCGGCCTATTTCATCGCCAAGGAAACCGAAAAGCCGGAGAGCCATACGCTTTCGGTGCTCGTGGACAACGAGCCGGGCGTCCTTGCGCGCGTCATCGGACTGTTCTCCGGGCGCGGCTACAATATCGACAGCCTTACGGTCTCCGAGACGGAGCACGAGCAGCGCCTGTCCCGCATCACCATTGTCACCCGCGGGACGCCGCATGTGCTGGAGCAGATCAAGCATCAGCTTGAGCGCATCGTCCCGGTGCATCGGGTCGTTGATCTTACCGTGGTGGCGGAAGAACGCGGTCACGACCGGCCGCTGGAGCGGGAACTGGCGCTGATAAAGGTCGCCGGCAATGGCGAGTCGCGCGTGGAGGCGCTGCGCCTGGCCGACGCGTTCAAGGCCAAGGTGGCGGACGCTACCACCGAGCACTTCATTTTCGAGCTGACCGGCAAGAACACGAAGATCGACCAGTTCATCGCCATCATGAAGCCGCTCGGCCTGATCGAGATATGCCGCACGGGCCTCGCGGCCATGAACCGCGGCCCGCAGGGAATGTAGCCAGCCCGGCCATCGGACCAGGCTTCGATGCATCCTCCGAACGCAGCCGGAACCATACGGCCCGGCTGCGGCAACCGGCTCGTTTTTTCATGACCACGGATATCTTTCTCGCGCTGCTGGCGTTCGCTTTCGTCTCCTCCATAACGCCGGGGCCGAACAACCTCATGCTGCTTGCCTCCGGCGTGAATTTCGGATTCCGCCGGACGATCCCGCATATGCTGGGCATAGGCGCCGGATTCCTGTCGCTTCTGCTGGGCGTCGGGCTTGGCCTCGGCGCATTGCTGTTGGCTTTTCCCGCGCTGCACACGGCGCTGAAAATCGCGGGCGGCGCCTACATGCTTTATCTCGCCTGGCATATCGCCATGTCCCGGTCGCTTGCGACGGACAGGCAGGCCGGTGCAAGGCCCATGAGCTTTCTGGCGGCGGCCGCTTTCCAATGGGTCAACCCGAAAGCGTGGGTGATGGCAGTTACGGCGATGGCGCTCTACACCGATCCCGCCGCGCCGCTCCTGTCCATGCTCGTCGTTTCGGTCGCATTCGCGCTGGTAAACCTGCCCAGCGTTTCGACATGGGCCGCCTTCGGGACTGCCTTGCGCGGCTTCCTCTCCGATCCCGTGCGGCTCAAATGGTTCAACATTGCAATGGGCCTGCTTCTCGCAGCCAGCCTGTGGCCGATGCTGCGGTAGCCGGACTCCTTGCCGTTCGTCCGCGAATCCTGTTTGACGGGCTATGCAGTTTTCCCCGCAGCAGGATGAGGCTTTGAAGGCGGTGGCGCGCTGGCTCAAGGATGGCCGCTCGCAGCTTTTCCGCCTTTTCGGCTATGCCGGCACCGGCAAGACCACGCTTGCACGCTACTTCGCAGAGCATGTGGACGGGCAGGTGCAGTTCGCCGCCTTCACCGGCAAGGCGGCGCAGGTGCTGCGTGCCAAGGGGGCAACCAACGCTCGCACGATCCATTCGCTGATCTACCGCCCGCGTGGCGAGGAGGCGGTGGAGGACGAGACGACAGGCAAGACCTCGATGTCGCCCACCTTCTCTCTCAACCGGCAAAGCCCCATCGCGCGAGCGAAGCTGATCATCGTGGACGAGTGCTCGATGGTGGACGAGCAGCTTGGCCGCGACCTGATGAGCTTCGGCACGCCGATCCTCGTTCTGGGCGATCCGGCGCAGCTTCCGCCGATCTCGGGCGGCGGCTTCTTCACGGAGCATGAGCCGGATCATCTATTGACGGAAATACACCGGCAGGCGCGCGACAACCCGATCATCCGTCTGGCGATGGACGTGCGCGAAGGGCGCGAGTTTTCCCGCGGCGATTTCGGAGCGGCGCGGGTGATCGGCCGCGACGAGGTGAATCAGGATCTGGTGCTGGACGCCGACCAGGTGCTCGTCGGCACCAACCGGACGCGGCGGCGCTACAATCAAAGGCTGCGGGAACTGAAAGGTTTCGAGGCCAGCTATCCGCAGGCTGGCGACAAGCTGGTCTGCCTGCGCAACGATCCGGCCAAGGGGCTGCTAAACGGTTCGCTGTGGAAGGTGATGACCTCATCGCGCGAAACGGTGAAGCCGGGGATAAACCTGCTCGTCTCGCCGGAGGAGGACGATCCAGACCGTGGGGTGGCGAAGATCAAGCTGCTCAAGGCGGCATTCGAGGACCCGGATTCCGAAATCCCGTGGCAGCAGAAGAAGCGTTTCGACGATTTCGACTATGGCTATGCGCTGACCGTGCACAAGGCGCAGGGCTCACAATGGGACAATGTAGTGCTGTTCGACGAGAGTTTCGCCTTCAAGGATACGCGCCAGCGTTGGCTCTATACGGCAATCACCCGCGCGGCCCGGCAACTGACGATCGTCAGGTAGGTCAGACGATTTCGAACAATACAGCGGTTGCGTCGTCGCTGACCTTGAATCGAGGATAGGCGATCCCGTGCGGGTCCTCGCGCTGCTCGATGCGTCGAAGCTCGGTCAGCAGCGGCACAAGGCCGTCCGTCGCCGCCTTTTCCACGAGTGAGGCCGTGTCGTGTCGGCCATATTGATCGATCAGCGCCGCAAAGCCGTCCGTGCACAGCAGGCCGCGCATCGGCAGGTCGAGCGGCACCTCGTGACGGACGACCATTTCCGCTGCGCCGGGCTCGACCCCGAGGGTCCAGACCGGCTCGCCGGCGCGGTTGTATCTTCCGCGCTCCCGCCGCAGTTCTTCCAACACGGCTGGGTCGCTTGTAAGGGATTTGCGGTTCTTCAATCCCCCCGACACGGCAAGTGCATGACGCGCCGTCTCGCGTTCACGCGCCAGTTGGCCGGGGAGCGCAGTGGCGTCGAAAGCGCCGCCGGCGGCATCGAGTGCGAAGAGGCGGCAGTCGCCCAGTCCGTAAGTCACAACGTGGCCTTCCTCGATGCGCGCCATCTGGAAGGCGGCTACCGGCAAGGCCCACGATTCGGCGTCGCGCCCGTCAAGCGCGTCGCGGACAATGCGGCCTATGCGCTCGTTCGTCTTCCTCACCGCCTTCGAGACGGGGCAATTCTCGACAATCAGCTCCTCGAAGCAATCCTTGGCGAAGCGCGCGAGCCATGCGGCATCCGATTCATCCATGCCGAGAAAGTCGCCGCCGAGCCCGGTCGCGGCGTCGATGACGAAGGCTGCGGCGCGGTTTCCGCCGCAGGAATCCTCCATCGCGCGCCTGGGGTCGCCACGGTCGGTAATCGAATCGAGGATGCGCAGAGTAGCCATGCGGCAGGCTGATGGACCGGGACAGTGTAGGGAATGTGACCGGACCGGGATTTGCCGATCACACTTTAGCTGCCGTCGGGCGAGCCCTGACCCAACGCCATGCGTCGTCCTCCTCGTCGGCGGCGAATTCCCGCGTTTCCGCGTGCTTGAGGCTCAGCCCCCTCAGCATCGAGGCGATGGCAGGCTGGTTTCCCACGACCGCGCAGCGGCCGATATGCCGCGCCGCTTGTTCCCGCGCCTCTTTCACCGATGCGCCGTCCACCTCCATCCAGTCGACTCCGTCCTCCTCGACCACGCGCAACAGCAGGTCGATGCGGTCATGCAGCGCATAGGCGCCCTCCAGCAGGCCGTAGAGGTTTTCTATATCGGCGGGCGAAACGTGCCCGACGACCTCCATTGCCAGAAGATCGGGACGATTGGTGTCGATCCGGCGGACAGCCGGCACACTCTCGAGCGGATGCATCGATGCGCCTCCCTACATGCGACCGTTCACTGAAACACATGAAACCGCATGTGCGTTCCCGGACAAAGGCGATATAGAGGCCATCCGCTCCATTCCAACAGGCGCTTCCCGATGCCCACCAGGCTTTCCGTCAACGTCAATGCGATCGCCATGCTACGCAACCGGCGCGACCTTCCGTGGCCGAGTGTTACCGGATTGGGACGTATCGCGCTCGCGGCGGGCGCGCATGGGCTTACCGTCCATCCGCGCCCGGACCAGCGGCATATCCGCTTTTCCGACCTGCCGGAAATCCGGGCGCTGCTGGACGACGAGTTTCCGCAAGCGGAATTCAATATGGAAGGTTATCCGAGCGAGGATTTCCTCGATCTGGTGGAGAAGAACGAGCCGAAGCAGGTGACGCTCGTGCCCGACGATCCGGCACAGGCGACGTCGGATCACGGCTGGGACTTCGTGTCGGCGCGTGCGTTTCTGGAGCCGGTCGTCAGACGGCTCAGGAAAAGCGGAGTTCGCGTGTCGCTGTTCGCAAACCCAGTGCCGGAAGGGCTGGATGTCGCGCGCGCCGTGGGAGCGGACCGTGTGGAGTTCTACACCGGACCTTACGGTTCCTGCCACGATGATTCCGAAGCAGCTGGCAAGCATCTGGAATCGCTCGCAAAAGCGGCGGATGCCGCGCTCGCGCTGGGACTGGGAGTCAATGCGGGGCACGATCTCACTTTGGCCAATCTGCCTGCGCTGGTGAAGCGGATTCCGCGGCTGGCGGAAGTCTCCATAGGCCACGCTCTGACGGCGGACGCGCTGGAATTCGGCATGGCCGAGACGGTCAGGCGCTACCTTGCAGCGTGTGGCGCGAGCCGTGTGTAGGCAGCATTGCTGCATCTGGAGCTATCGCAAAGCAGCATTTGTTGCTGCGTTGCAGCAGGCGTAGAAGCCGCCCCCGTGCCCAGGAGGGCACGGGATATGAACTCAAGCAAGAGCATAAGCCGTGCTGCCCCGGCGGCCGGCGATATGGAAATCCCGGATCATTCTCCCCAGACGACAACCGCACTGGCGCTCGGCGCCATCGGCGTCGTCTATGGAGACATCGGCACCAGTCCGATCTATGCGCTGCGGGAGGCGCTGAACGCATCCGGCGGCGATGCGCCGGCGGATGTTGAAATACTGGGCGTACTCTCGATCATCGTCTGGTCGCTGACCCTGATCGTGTCGGTCAAGTACGCCATTTTCGTGCTTAGGGCGGACAATCGCGGGGAAGGGGGCACATTTTCCCTCATGGCGCTTGCCCGCCTGAATTCCGGGCGGCTTTCACCTTTCGTCGTTGCGCTGGGCATGATCGGAGCGGCGCTGTTCTACGGCGATGCCGTCATCACACCGGCGATTTCGGTGTTGTCTGCGGTCGAGGGGTTGGAAGTCGCCGCGCCGGCTCTGTCGCATGTGGTGGTTCCGCTCACGCTCGCCATTCTGTTCGCGCTGTTTTCCGTTCAATGGATGGGAACCGCGCGCGTCGCCGGCATTTTCGGGCCGATCACCGCGCTCTGGTTCCTCGTACTGGGTTTGACGGGAGCCATACATATCGCGGGCAATCCCGGCGTCCTGCTGGCGCTCAACCCGGTTTATGCGGTGTCGTTCCTGCTTACGCATCAGGATGTGGCGCTGGCGGTCACGGGAGCGGCGTTCCTTGCGGTGACGGGAGCTGAGGCGCTCTACGCCGATCTCGGCCATTTCGGCCGCCGGCCCATCATATTGGCCTGGTTCAGCCTCGTATTTCCCTGCCTGCTGCTTTCCTATTTCGGGCAGGGCGCGTTCGTGCTGTCGAATGACGGCGCGGTCGGGCAGCCGATGTTCGAGATGGTGCCGGACTGGGCGGCGCTGCCGATGGTCGTGCTGGCAACGGCGGCGACCGTCATCGCCAGCCAGGCAGTCATCAGCGGAGCCTATTCGCTGACGCGGCAGGCCATTCAGATGCACATGCTTCCACGGCTCGACGTACTCCACACTTCGGCCACCCAGTCCGGCCAGATCTACATGCCGCACGTCAACCTTTTGCTGCTCGCCGGCGTCGTCATACTGGTGCTCAGCTTCGGTTCGTCCGGCGCGCTTGCCTCGGCCTACGGCATATCGGTGACTGCGGAGATGGTGGTGACGGCGCTGCTACTGTTCATCGTCATGTGGCGGCGCTGGGGCTGGACCGTCGGGGTGGCGGCGGCGGTTATCGCGCCGTTCCTTTTCCTCGATCTCGCTTTCCTTGGTGCCAATCTGCTCAAGGTCGCCGATGGAGGCTGGGTATCCATCGCCGTGGCGGGCATGCTGCTGGTGCTGATGGAGACATGGCGGCAGGGTAGCGCGCTGCTCTTTCAGAAGACCCGCAAGAGCGAGGTGCCGCTCGCTGTCCTGACCGAGCGGCTGGCGGCAAAGCCGCCCACGCTGGTTCCGGGAACGGCGGTCTACCTCACCAGCGACCCCGAAAGCGCGCCGACCGCGCTCATGCACAGCCTCAAGCACTACCACGTACTGCACGAAAACAACGTCATCCTCTCCATCGTGACGGCGGAGAAGCCGCGCGTCGAAATACAGAAACGGGTGGAGATCGAGGAACTGAACCCGCTCTTTATGCGGGTGACGCTCAACTTCGGCTATATGGAGCAGCCGAACATTCCCAAGGCGCTGGCCATATGCCGCAAGCAGGGCTGGAAGTTCGATATCATGACGACATCGTTCTTCCTGTCGCGGCGGACGCTCAAGATCGGCAAGGGAGCCGGCATGGCGCTGTGGCAGGACCGGCTTTTCATCGGGATGACCAAGGCCGCTTCCGACGCGACCGCCTATTTCCAGATTCCAACCGGCCGCGTGGTGGAACTGGGCACCCAGATCGTCATCTGAAAAGGCGCGGCCGTTGTCCGGCCGCGCCTTTCATTATCTCATGCGCCGAGCAACGCGGCTTTGTTGGCTTCGAGAAAGCTTTCCAGCGAGCCCGGCTTATGGCCGGCGAATTTCTCGACATCGTCGGTTACGTCCTTGATGTAACCCTCGCGGCAATTGCGTTCGATCGAGGTCACGAGGTCGGCGACAGGCGCCGGCAGACCGGCATCGCGCAGGCTTTCCGCAAACGCCTCGTCGGTGACCTGCACGACCTTGATGGGCTTGCCGGTGACTTTGGAGGCAATTTCCGCGATCTCGGCATAGCTGCGCGCGACCGTTCCCGTGAGCGTATAGGTACCGCTTTCGCTGCCGCTGGCGACCAAAGCGCCGGCTGCGGCCGCCGCGATATCGTCGCGCGAGACATGGGCGAGCTTGCCGCTGCCCGACGAGGTGTACCATGTGCCCGACTTGATGACGTTCGCCAGCGAGCCGACGAGGTTTTCCTGATACCAGCTCGCGCGCAGGATCGTGTAGGGGATGCCGGATTCCTTGATGGCCTTTTCCGTGCCGGCGTGGTCGGGCGCGAACAGCACTTCGGACACGTCGGGATTGGGCATGGACGTATAGAGGATGTGCTTCACGCCGGCCTTCTTCGCCGCGGCGACGGCGTTGCGGTGCTGGGCTATACGCTTGCCCGGAACGCCCACGGCGTCGGTCGAGATTATGAGGATTCGGTCGGCGCCCTTGAAGGCTTCGGCCAGGGAGGCTTCATCGTCGAAATCCGCCTTGCGCACGACGATGCCCTTTGCCGCGAGATCGGACAGTTCCTCCGGCTTGCGGGTCGTGGCGATGATGTCCTGCGCCGGCACCTTCTGCGTTTCGATCAGGTGGCGGATGACGGCGCGGCCGAGCTTGCCGGAAGCGCCGGTGACAAGTAGGGTTTGGCTCATTGAGGTTTCCTCTTCCTGTGGCGCCGCAGCGCGGATTGGTGATCTCGAAAAGAGAGCAACACTACAATAGGAATTGACTGCTTCCCGTAAAGGGGGCAGTTTTCGTGAAGCTGGTTACATGGAGGGAACCAGCCTCGCGCGTTGGGCGCGGATTATTGCGGTGAGGATGCAGGTGGACGCACGGGTCAGGCCGAACGACAGGAGCATGCTTTCGCCCGCCGCGCTGGCGCGGCGGGAGATCGGGGAGCGTTGCGCCACGCGTGACGTGCTCGACCACATAGGCGGGAAGTGGTGTGCGTTGCTGATGGCGGCGCTTGCCGAGCAGCCATATCGCTTTGGCGCGCTGCGCAGGATCGTACCGGACATCTCGCAGCGCATGCTCACGCAGACGCTGCGCGACCTGCAGCGCGACGGCTATGTGCACCGCACGGTGTTTCCCACCAAGCCGCCAGCCGTCGAATACAGTCTCACCGACCTCGGGCAATCCATGTTCGCGCCATTGTCGGAAATGATGCGGTGGGCGGAGGAAAACGCTGCCGCCGTGCGCGCCGCCCGCGCGCGTTTCGACGCCGAAGCGGAATAGCGGCCTTGAAGCCGCTGGATATCGCTATTGCCGGCGCGGGGCCGGCAGGGCTTGGCGCCGCGCTTTTTCTAAAGCGGGCCGGGCATGGTGTTACGGTTTTCGAGCGTTTCGATGCGCCGAAACCGCTCGGTTCGGGGCTGATCCTGCAACCGACCGGGCTGACGGTGTTGTCGGGCCTCGGCTTGTTCGATGAAATACGGACGCTGGGCAGTCGCATCGACAGGCTCTACGGCGCGGATGCGGCCAGCGGCCGCACCGTGCTCGATGTGCGATATGGGCGCAAAAGCGACCGGTTCGGCGTGGCGGTGCATCGGGCGGCTTTGTTCGGCGTGCTGTTCCGCGCGGTCGAACGCGAAAACATCCGCATCGAGACGAATACCGAGCTTTCGACATTGGAGACGGGCGAGAGAGCCTGGCTGCTTTCAGCCGATGGCCGTCGGCACGGGCCTTTCGATCTTGTCGTGGATGCCAGCGGGTCCCGGTCGCGCCTGCGGTCCTTCGCGCGTGTGCCGGAGGAGCCGCGCTCGCTTGCATATGGCGCGTTCTGGGCATCTCTCCGTTGGCACGGCGAGGGTTTCGACCCGCACGCGCTTACCCAACGCTATCGCCGCGCGGGGGTCATGATCGGGGTGCTGCCTATCGGCCGCGCTTCGGCTGACGGTATCGAGCAGGCAGCCTTCTTCTGGAGCCTCAAGCCTGCCGACGCCGAAGCGGTGAAGGCGTCGGGGCTGAACGCGTGGAAGGCGCGGGTGGCCGGCTTGTGGCCGGCAACGCAACCCTACCTCGACCAGATTTCCGATTTCGACGAGCTCACCCTGGCTCGCTATGGCCACCACACGCTGAAATTTCCCGCCGGTCGGCAACTCGCCGTGATCGGCGATGCGGCTCATTCGACCAGTCCGCAACTGGGGCAGGGCGCCAACATGGCGCTGCTCGATGCAGCGGCGCTCGCATCGGCTTTGGCCGGGGGAGGCAGCGTCGACGAGGCGCTGGAGCGTTATTGCAGCCTGCGCCGCTGGCATGTGCGGACCTTCCAGGCGCTGTCCTACGTTTTCACGCCGTTCTACCAGTCGGATTCCGTTGCATTGCCTTTCCTGCGCGACTGGGTGGTGCCGACGCTGGCGCGAGTTCCGCCCGCGCCGGGCATATTGGCTGCGATGGTGGCCGGCACGCTTGTGGACCCGTTGGAGCCTCTGGGGCTGAAAGAACGCGACTGGACTCTTCAGGCAGGGCTTGCAACCGCCTGAAAATATCGCTAGTGACCCGAACCGTAACGTACGGTACGGCCTTCGGGCCGCAGCAGAGCGGTAATCTGGTGCAGATGGCGGTCAAGATTCCGGGCAGCGAGGAACCGACAGCGCGGCAGGGCGAGGTGCTCGACGCGGTGCTGGCGCTGCTCGTTGAGGGCGGCGACGCGCTGACGATGAACGCCGTTGCGCGCCGCGCGAGCTGCTCGAAGGAAACGCTCTACAAATGGTTCGGCGACCGCGACGGGCTGCTGACGGCGACCGTTCGCTGGCAGGCCTCGAAGGTGCGGGCGGGAGACTACGATCTCGATCATCTCGACGGCGCCACGCTGAAGGCAAGCCTCGAGGGCTTCGCGGCCAATTGGCTGGAGGTCATTTCCAGCCGCAGTTCCATCGCGCTCAACCGCGTCGCCGTTTCCCATGCGGGTTCGGGCAAGAGCAATCTGGGCGAGATCGTTCTTGCCAATGGGCGCGTCGCCATCGGAACGCAGCTCAAGCCCCTGCTGGAAGCGGCGCGGGACGCAGGGCTGCTGGCTTTCGACGATAGCGAGACAGCCTTCCGCACCTTCTTCGGCCTGATCGGCCGGGATGTGCAGATACGGCTGCTGCTCGGCGACAAGCTGACCATAAGCGCGGCGGAGCGGCGCGCCGATGCGGTGCGGGCCACACAACAGTTTCTCGCTCTCTACGGGAGCGCGGGATGAGCGCGCGCCGGCCGGCGCGCGAGCCTGGATCTGAACGTCAAACAACGGGAAGGAAACGAAATGCGTGTCTATTATGATCGTGACGCCGATCTCAATCTGATCAAGGGCAAGAAGGTCGCCGTTATCGGCTACGGTTCGCAGGGCCGGGCACATGCGCTCAACCTGAAGGAATCGGGCGTCAAGGACATCGCCATCGGCCTCAAGCCCGGCTCCGCGACGGCCAAGAAGGTCGAAGCCGACGGGCTGAAGGTGATGAGCGTGGCCGAGGTCGCCAAATGGGCCGACCTGATGATGATGGCGACGCCCGACGAGTTGCAGGCCGACATCTACAAGGACGAGATCGCACCGAATATCCGCGACGGCGCGGCGATCGCTTTTGCGCATGGCCTCAACGTCCATTTCGGTCTGATCGAGCCGAAGGCGTCCGTCGATGTGCTGATGATTGCGCCGAAAGGCCCCGGCCACACCGTGCGCGGTGAATACCAGAAGGGTGGCGGCGTGCCGTGCCTCGTGGCCGTACATCAGGATGCGTCCGGCAATGCGCTGGATCTCGGCCTGTCCTATGCCTGCGGCGTGGGCGGCGGCCGTTCGGGCATCATCGAGACGACCTTCAAGGAAGAGTGCGAGACGGACCTGTTCGGCGAACAGGTGGTTCTGTGCGGCGGTCTCGTCGAGCTGATCCGCGCGGGCTTCGAGACGCTGGTCGAGGCCGGCTACGCGCCTGAAATGGCTTATTTCGAGTGCCTGCACGAAGTGAAGCTGATCGTCGACCTCATCTATGAGGGCGGCATCGCCAACATGAACTACTCGATCTCCAACACCGCCGAGTGGGGCGAGTATGTGTCGGGTCCGCGCATCATCACCGCAGAGACGAAGGCCGAAATGAAGCGCGTCCTGGACGATATCCAGACCGGCAAGTTCACGTCCGAATGGATGCAGGAGTACCGTTCCGGCCTCGCCCGCTTCAAGGGCATCCGCCGCCGCAACGACAACCACCAGATCGAAGAGGTGGGTGCGAAACTCCGCGCGATGATGCCGTGGATCGCCAAGAACAAGCTGGTCGACAAGGCGAAGAACTGAGCCTGTCGCGGCCTGACCGCCAATAAAGCGCCCGCCGGAGTTCCGCTTCGGCGGGCGCTTTCATTTCAGGTCTTGGGTGTGCCGCTTTCCTACACATAGGGGGAGTAGCACTGGCGGCGCGGGCCGTTATAGGGCTGGTAGGTGTTGTCGTAGGCCCTGTAGGAGCGGTAGCGCGCATAGCACCACCGCACATGGGCCGAGCCGCCGTAGCGGACAGGCGGGCGATAAGGCCGGACATAGCGCGGCTGCGGCGCGATGATGATGCCGCCATAGAAGGGCGGGCGATGGAAGCCGCCGCGATAGGGCCGCCGCTGATAGTGACGCGGCCTGCGGTATTCGTTCCTGAAGTGATGACGACGGAAATCCCGGCGCTCGCCACCGTGCCGGCGGCGCCATTCGCCGCGATCCTGCACCTGCTGCACGGATGCAGCGTTCGGCGCGAGTTCGGTCCCCGCGCGAGCCGTTCCGGCGGCATAGCCGCTGGCGGACGCACCGGCGGGCACGCCCGCCAGCAAGCCCACCGCCACCAGGGCGTGAAGGGCCAGTTTCGAAAACAGCGTATTCATTTCCTGCTCCTCGGATATGTTCCGAAGCCCGCCGCCTTCTTTGGAACGATATGCCTTAAAATGATCCCGGCAACATGAATGGCTGATGAACGATCGGGTTCCGTCCCGCAGAACGATGACGGGTTGCGTTTGGCGTTCCGGCAAGGCAAACCTCCGCGCATGTCGCTGCGCCTCGCCACCTTCAACGTTGAAAATCTCATGAACCGGTTCGATTTTTCCGGTTTTCGGAACCAGCTGAATCAGGACCGCGCGCTCGCGATCTACGACATCAAGGATGAGGCGGAGTACCGGCTGCTGGAGCGCGCCCGCGCCGTGGCGCACACGGACGACACGCGGCAGCTTACCGCGCTCGCCATCGCGGCGACCCGTGCGGACATCATCTGCCTGCAGGAGATCGACAATATCGAGGCGCTGAAGGCCTTCGAGTACGGCTATCTCTTCAAGATGGTGGGCGAGGGCTATCGCGAGAAATATGTGAGCACCGGCAATGACAGCCGGGGCATCGACGTCGCCGTGATGACCAGAAACGAGACGGCGCATGGCGAACCCATCGAATTCGTGCGGATGACCAATCATGCGCACCTGACGTTCGGCGAACTGGGCCTGCACAATGCTGCGCTTGCCGCGCTGGGCATACAGCCGCATGACCGAATCTTCCGTCGCGACTGCATGGAGGTGGATTTCCGCATCGGCGGCAAGCCGTTCACGCTCTATGTGCTGCATCTCAAGTCGATGGGGCCGCCGCGCAACGGGTTCGACGGACGCACGGCCTCGATGCCGGTGCGCATGGCGGAGGCGGCAGCCGTGCGCCGGATCATCGAAGACAGATTCGGGCGGGATCACGCGGCGAACAAGCTGTGGGCGATCTGCGGCGACCTCAACGATTATCGCGAACGCGTGGTCATCAATGGCGACTCGCATTCCGGCTATGTCTTTGAGCCGATGAAGGAGGAACAGTCCGCCGTGAACGTGCTTCTCGGCGGCGAGCTTTGCGAGAATATCGTGGAGCGCCGGCCCGAGATGGACCGCTGGACGCTTTATCATACGCGCGGCCCGCTGGAGCGGCATCTGTGCCAGCTCGACTACATACTCCTGTCGCGGCGGCTGGCCGAGCGGAACGCGCTGGCGGTACCCGATATCATCCGCAACGGCCAGCCCTGGCGCACCATCTTCCCGCAGGGACAGGAGGTCGATCGCTATCCGCGCACCGGATGGGACCGGCCAAAGGCGTCGGACCATTGTCCGGTCGCCGTCACCATCGACCTCGTGTGATGTTCGATCTTCCGCGCGGCGTCCTCTTTCCGGTGGAAACAGCCGAACTGGCCGTCGATGACGGGCCGCATCCGTTCGAGGCGGGCAATGCCGGTGCGATCGCAGCGAACTGGCGTGCCGAAATCACGGCGAAGCCCGCGCTTTTCGATGGCAAGGTCGTGCTTTTCTCCAGCCTCACCTATCGCGACGGCAAGCTCGCGGGTCGTTGCCATACGGTCAGCTACTCGACTTTCCTCTATTGGCGTGCGCAACGCGGCGCGCGCATCGGCGAGCATGTCTATGCCCATGCGGCGCTGGTGTCTGCCGACAACAGGCTGGTGGCGGTGCGCATGGCCGACCATACGGCCAATGCCGGTCAGGTCTATTTCGCAGCGGGTTCCTTCGATCCCGACGACTTTCGCGGCGGACATCTGGACATCGAGGCCAATATGGCGCGCGAAGTGAGCGAGGAAACGGGGCTGGACCTCGCCGCCATGCGACCGGAGCCGCTGATGCACGGCTATTCGATCCCGTCGGGTACGGTGCTGCTTCGCCGCTTCCGTGCGGACGAGACGGCTGACAGGCTGGCGGAGCGGATCGCCGCTCATATTGCCCGGGAGGGACACTCCGAGATCACGGAGCCGGTGCTGCTCGGCGCGGGCGACGAGGCGCATCCTGCGCTGGCAGGTCACATGCCGGCCATCGTTCGCTGGCATTTCTCCCCGGCGGGATAGGTTCAGGCCGCGCGGATCATGTCTGCGGCCTTTTCCCCGATCATGATGACGACGCCATTGGGCGGGCCGCTGACGATCTCCGGCATGATCGAGGCGTCCACGACACGCAGCCCCTGCGTGCCACGCACCCTGAGCGATGCATCGACCACGCCCAGAGGGTCGCTGTCCGGCGCCATCTTGCATGTTCCGACCGGATGGTGCGCGGTCGAGGCATGGGCGCGGATATGGGCGTCGATCTCGGCATCCGCCTGCGTGGCAGGGCCGGGCAAGCTCTCTCGCTCGATGAACTTCGCGACCGCCGGATGAGCGTTCATCTCGCGCACGATGCGGAAGCCGGCGCGCAGCGCCTGCCGGTCGCGCTCGGAATTAAGGAAGTTCTGCCGGATGTGCGGCGCGCGGGCGGGATCGGCGGAAACCGTCCTGACCTCTCCCCGGCTTTCCGGCTTCATCAGCAGTACGCGGTAGCCGAAGCCGTCCTGCGGCACGCTGGCGAAAGGCGGATATTGGCGGGGCACCAAAGGCGCGGCGCGAAACAATATGGTCAGGTCGCAGCCATTCTCCGCCACCGGCGAGCGTATGAACCCCTTGATGCCCATGGGCAAGGTGGCGGCCATGCCTGTACCCATCAGCAGCGCCTCGCCGACCATGCGGACGAAGCGGTCATAGCGCAGATTGTGCAGGAACGGCCCCGTATCCTTGCGTGTATATTCCAGCCCGACAGTCATATGATCGTGCAGGTTCTTGCCGACGCCGGGCACATGCGCCACGGGCTCGATGCCGAGCACCTTCAAATCGTCCGCATCGCCTATGCCTGACAGCGCAAGCAGTTGCGGCGAATTGATCGCCCCGCCGGACAGGATCACCTCGTGGCCGGCGCGGGCTTCCGTTCTGGTCCCGTCGCGAGTGTAGACGACACCCGTGGCCCGCTTCCCGTCGAAGATCACTCGCTCCGCGAGCGCGCCGGTGACGACCGTGAGGTTCGGGCGCTTCAGCGCCGGGCGCAGATAGGCGACGGATGTGCTGCACCGCCTGCCGTTGCGAATGGTCCATTGAGGTATGGCGAAGCCTTCCAGCGAAGCGCCGTTATAATCCTCGTTGACGGGATATTGCATCGCCTTCGCGGCCTCGAACCACGCATCGACCAGCGGATCGTCGAGGCCGCCGCGCCGCGTATTCACGGGGCCGCTGCCGCCGCGATATTCGCTCGCGCCGCCTTCCCATGTTTCCGACTTGCGGAAATAGGGCAGCACCTCGCGGTAGGACCATCCGGGTAGGCCGAGCGCGGCCCAGCCGTCATAGTCGGACGCCTGCCCGCGTCCATAGGCCATCGCGTTTACAGAGGAGGAACCGCCTATGACCTTGCCGCGCGCACACTCCAGAACGCGGCCGTCGAGGTGCGGCTCGGGCTGCGTATCATACATCCAGTCGAAATAGCGACGCGCGAACATGCGACCCCAGGCAAGCGGGATGCGGATATAGGGGCCGCGGTCCCATCCTCCCGCCTCGATCAGCAGCACCTTTACCGAGGGGTCTTCAGTCAACCGCCCGGCGAGCACGCAGCCGGCCGAGCCGGCTCCGACGACGATATAATCATAGGTAGCGCCGCGCGCGGCCATGCTGTTCCTCCACCGGCGTTCCGCCAACATTCTCTCGTCGGCGGAATCTATTTTATTTGTTAAGCAATTCAGCCGCGTGACGCAAACGCTTCCCCATGCGGCAGGATGGTTGCGGCGGCGCGCGATAGAGGTTTACGGTTCGGCCAGCCTTTCCGACGTGCCGGATTCTCCAATGCTTTCCATCTTCGATCTCGCGACATTGCTGCTCACGCTTTCGGCTGCTTTCGGCTGGCTCAACCTGCGCTGGCTACGGCTGCCGCATACGATAGGTCTGCTGATGATGGGACTCGGATCCTCGCTGGTGCTGCTTGTCCTGCAAGGGCTGATGCCGGGCCTCCAGATCACGTCGAACCTTGAGCAGGCGATCGGGCAAATCGACTTCTACGACACCATCATGAACGGGATGCTCGCATTCCTGCTGTTCGCTGGATCGTTGCATGTCGATTTCGAGAAACTGAAGGACCAGATGCGGTCGATTGCGTTCATGGCGACGGCGGGCGTCGTCATTTCCACCGCCGTCATCGGTCTTTCGCTGTGGTGGGTGTCCGGCTTGCTGGGACTGGAAATACCGTTGCACTGGGCCTTCGTGTTCGGCGCCTTGATCTCGCCGACCGATCCGGTCGCGGTGCTGAGTCTGCTCAAGACCGTCAATGTGCCGGAATCCCTCAAGATCAGGATCGCGGGCGAGTCGCTTTTCAACGACGGTGTGGCGGTGGTCGCGTTCTCCGTGCTGGTGGCGGTCGCTGCCACGCGCGGATCACCGGAGCCTGCCGAACTGACGCTGCTGCATGTGACGGAGCTGTTCATCCATGAGGGTGGTGGAGGCGTTATCTTCGGCTTCGTCATGGGCATTGCGGCTGTGAGCGCGATGCGTTCGATCGACGATCATGTCGTGGAGGTGCTGATTTCCATCGCCACCTGCGCGTTGACCTATGCTCTTTCCCTGCGCCTGCACATTTCCGGCCCCATCGCGGTGGTCGTCGCCGGGCTTCTGATCGGAAATCGCGGTGCACGCACGGCGATGAGCGAGAAAGTTCGCGAATATATGTTCGGCTTTTGGGAAGTGCTGGACGAGGTGCTGAACTCCATCCTGTTCCTGCTGATCGGACTGGAGGTGCTGGTTCTCAATTTCGACCTGTCGCGGACGCCGCTGGTCATTGCCGCTATACCGCTGGTGTTGATCGGGCGATTCGTCTCCGTGGCTAGTCCGCTGCTGCTCGCCTCCGTGCGCAAGTCGTTCGCTCCGGGTGTCGTCCCGGTGATGACATGGGGCGGGTTGCGCGGCGGCGTTTCAGTGGCGCTCGCCCTGTCGCTGCCGGACAGCGACTATAAGACCGTGCTGCTGTCGGCCACCTATGCCGTGGTGATCTTCACCATCGTCGTGCAGGGGCTGACAGTGAGATGGGTGATCGACCGGACGATAGACCCCAAGCTGGTATAGCGCGGGCCTATTCGTGCCGCAGCGCGTCGATGGGATCGAGCCTCGCCCCGCGCAAGGCCGGGAAGAAGCCGAAAACCATGCCGATCAAGCCCGAAAAGCCGACGGCGAGCAGGATCACCGGCAGGCTGGGAACGAAGGGTATCGTCAGCGACATGGTGGCCGCCGCCGCGATGCCCAGGCCGAGCGCGATGCCGATCAGGCCGCCCAGCAGGGAAAGCACGGTCGCTTCGACGAGGAACTGGACGAGGATGTCGCGCTCATGCGCGCCGATGGCGAGGCGTATGCCGATCTCGCGCGTCCGCTCGGTCACGGAGACGAGCATGATGTTCATGATGCCGATGCCGCCGACCAGCAGGCTGACGCCGGCGAGAGCGCCCAGCATCCCGGTCATGACGGCGGTGGTGCTAGCCATCGCGTCCGCCACCTGCGTCATGTCGCGAACGATGAAATTGTCGTCCTGTCCGGGCGGGATGCGCCGCGTGTCGCGCAGGATCGTCTGGATTTCTTCCAGAACCGCAGATGTCTGCACGCCGTCCTGCGCGGCGACGTAGATCATGTCTATATCGCGATCGCCGGCAATGCGCCGCTGGAAGCCGCTGAGCGGCATTACGACGATATTGTCCTGGTCCTGGCCGAAGCCCGCCGTGCCCTTTGAGGACAGCACGCCGATCACGTCGCAACTCATCCGGCCGACGCGGATGGTGGCCCCCAGGGGATCGCCGTCTCCGAAGAACTCGCTGCGGACGGTCTGGCCGAGCAGGCAGACACCCGCGCCGCCGCGCAGCTCAGATTCGGTGAATATGCGTCCCGTGTCCACGTCCCAGTCGCGGGCGACGAAATAATCATTGTCCGTGCCGGTCACGGAAGTGGCGAGGTTCTGCGCGCCATAGACCACGCGGGTCTGCTGCTGGGACGCGGCGGAGATCGCTTTCACGCCGGTCAGCTCATTGACCAGCGCCTGCACGTCCTTCGCCTCGAGCTGGCGCGGGGTGAAGTTGCTGCCGCCGGCGCGCGAGGGGCGCATGGCGTTGACGACGAGGAGGTTGGAACCCAGCTTGGAAATATCCTGCTTCACCTTGGCGGTGGTGCCGGAGCCGATCGTCACCATTGCGATGACGGCGGCGACGCCGATGACGATGCCGAGCAAAGTGAGGAAGGAACGCAGCGGATTGCGCACCACCGAGCGAAGCGCGAGACGGACGGTTTCCCAGAACATCAGGCAGCCTCCGCCTTGAGCCTGTCGGACGCGATGCGGCCATCGAGGAAGGAAATCACCCGGTCCGCATAGGCGGCGATGTCGGCCTCGTGCGTCACCATCAGGATGGTGATGCCATTCTCGCGGTTGAGCGAAGTGAGAAGCTCCATGATCTCATGGCTTCTGGCGGTGTCGAGATTGCCTGTCGGCTCGTCGGCGACGAGCAGGGAGGGATTGGCGACGATGGCGCGCGCGATGGCGACACGCTGCTGCTGGCCGCCGGAAAGCTCGCCGGGCGTGTGGTTCTCGCGGCCGCTCAACCCGACCTGCGCCAGCGCCTTCAACGCCATGTCCCTGCGCTCGCGAGCGGGCACGCCGCGATAGACGAGCGGCAATTCGACGTTCTCGGCCGCCGTCGTGCGGGCCAGGAGATTGTAGCCTTGGAACACGAAGCCGATATAGAGATTGCGCAGCATGGCGCGGCGGCCACGGTCGAGCCGTCCGGCATCCACGCCGTTGAAGCGGTAGGTGCCTGCGGTCGGCGTGTCGAGGCAGCCGATGATGTTCATCGCGGTGGATTTGCCGGAGCCGGACGGCCCCATGATGGCGACGAATTCACCGGCTTCCACTTCGAGGTCTACGCCGGCCAGCGCATGAACCTGCGCTTCGCCCTCGCCATAGGTTTTCCACACCTGCTCGAAGCTCAGCAATGGCTCGTTCATGGGCGTCAATGCCCCATCGGAGGCGGCGGGCCGCCTGCCGGCCCGCCGAAGGCGCCGCCAGCGGCTCGCGTCGCTGAGCGGGCGCCAGCTTGCGCTGTGCCGGTGATCACGCGGTCGCCTTCTTCCAGCCCGGACAGCACCTCGGTCATGTCGCCATTGGTTGCGCCGATCTCGACCATGCGCCGCACAGGTTGCCCGTTCTCGAGGACGTAGAGCGGGCGGCCACCGGTCTGAGCGGCATTGCCGCGTTGCTGGCCCATGCGGAAGCGTGGACGCCCGCTGAACAGGTCCGAGATGGAGAAAGAGCGGCTGGACTGCGGAGCCGGCGGACTGAACCGGAAGGCAGAGGAGGGGACCAGCAGCACATCGTCGCTCTTGCGGGTGACGATATCCGCGGTCGCGGTCATGCCCGGCCGCAGCAGCAGATCCTTGTTGGCCACGGCAAGCCGGGCCTCGTAGGTGACGACGCCCTCGGTCGTGACCGACGCGTATGAAATATCGCTGATGGCCGCGTCGAAGCTGCGCTCGGGAAAGGCGTCCACGGTGAAGCGGGCTTCCTGCCCTTTCTCCACCGCGCCGATATCGGCTTCGTCGATAGCAGCCCTCAGTTCCATCGTTTCCAGATTCTCCGCGATGACGAACAGCACGGGCGCGGACATGGACGACGCAACAGTCTGGCCGGGGTTGACCGAACGGGTCAGCACGATTCCGTCGATAGGGGCATAAATGGTGCTCTTGGCAAGCGACGCCTGCTCAAGCTTGAGGTCGGCCTCAGCCACGGCCAGCTGCGCCTTCGCCGTCTCCACCGCGCTTTCGGCACGGTCGCGCGCGGCGCGGGCCGTGTCGAGCGCCTGCTCGGCCACCATGCCGCGGCCCGCCAGCTGCTCGGCGCGGGCGAGGGCCTGCGTAGTTTCCTTGAGAGTTACATTCGCCTCGGTGACGCGGGCGCGGGCGGCCAGCACATTGGCTTCCGCGCGTTCGATCTGGGCGACGATGCGGGTCGTGTCGAGCGTTGCCAGCACGTCACCCTTGGCGACCCTCTGGTTCTCCGCGGCGTTGACAGTGCGGACCACGCCGGACAGTTCGCTCGATACCTCGACCTGCGTGAGCGGCTGAAGCGTGCCGGTTGCCGTCACCTCGACGGTGAAGCTGGTGCGCTCGGCAGGGCGGGAGACATAGGAGACGGGCGCTTCGGCGGCGGGGCCGAACATGTACCAGCCCGCGCCAGCGGCGGCTGCCGCCAGGACGGCGGCGATCCAGGGCCAACGGCGGCGGCGGCGCAAGGCGCGCCCGCCGGGCGTCATACCCAAAGATGCCTCGATGCTTTCCGGCGCGGCGGGTTTCGGACGCTTGACAATCTGGTCCATCAAAAAAACCTGTGTTGCGATAGTTCCGAAATCCCTTCGATCCTGAGAATCGTATCGAGGGGCGGGAATTACAAATTAATCTTTCGCCATGTTCGTTAAGATCGCGAAAGGCTTACGCCGATGAGCGGACGCAGATACCAGATCTACGATGTGTTCACTGACCGGCCACTGGCAGGCAATCCGCTCGCCATCGTGCATGATTGCGACGGTCTCGACAGTGAGGCCATGCAACGGATCGCGCGTGAATTCAACCTCTCGGAGACGGTATTCATTCTCCAGCCGCGCGATCGGCGCCACACGGCGGCCATCCGCATCTTCTCGCCCAATTTCGAGATGCCTTTCGCCGGGCATCCTACCGTGGGCACTGCCATCGCGCTGGCTGCCGAGCGCATGAGCGGCGCGGATGCTCTCATCGTACTGGAGGAAAAGATCGGCGATGTGCGCTGTGCCGTCACGCATGGAGCGGCGGCGTTCGCGGAGTTCGATCTGCCGGAGCAATCCGTGCGGCTGGATCTGACCGCCGATGCGCAACTCGTGGCGGCGGCGCTGGGGCTTGCTCCGCTCGACATCGGCTTTGAAAATCACCGGCCCGGCTGCTGGTCGGCTGGCGTGCCCTATGTGACCGTGCCTGTATCCGGACCGGACGCGGTGGCGCGGGCGCGGCTCGATCCCGCCTTGTGGGCGAGGGTCGCGCCGCCGCGCGGCAATGGAGTTCCGGCTTCCGCCTATGTCTATTGCCGCATGGACGGCGACAGCGCCTTTCGCGCCCGCATGTTCACCGGCGGGCTGCAAACTTATGAAGACCCGGCCACCGGATCGGCCCTTGCCGCCTTCTCCGGCACCGTGCTCGCTTTCGACCGGCCGCCGGACGGCGGCTATGGCGGATGGATCGAGCAGGGCATCGAGATGGGACGACCTTCCCGGCTGCGGCTGGAGATCGAAGTCTCGGGTGGCAGGGCGCTGACAACCCGCGTGGGCGGTCATGCCGTGCTTGTCGGCGAGGGGCGGCTTTTCATATAGAAAAATACCAGCCGGCTTCGGTTGGAGATAGACAAGGCAGCGGTCGCCCGTGCATAAAGCCCGGCGAGGAAGCCACCATAACATATGAGTTGAAGAACAATCGGCCGGGCCAGCTTCGGCGGATATGCTCATCAGCCTTGTTCTTGAAACTCAGAGGGTTGAGGAAGCTTCCGGGTGACGATCCGCCATTCGCTTATTTTTCCGTTTTTCGCCGTAGGACTGACGCTCGCCTCGACGGGTGCACAAGCCAATTCGACAAAATGCCTTCCCGGTGAATTGAAGAACGCCTTGGCGCAGGTGTCGAAGCGTTTCGGCAAGGTGCAGGTCATTTCCGGCTACAGGAAAGCCTCCATCATCGCCGGAACCCGAAAGCGATCGAAACATGCTTCATGCCGGGCGGTGGATTTTCATGTGAAGGGCGACCGCAAGGGCGCGATCCGTTGGCTGCGGACGCAGCGGCTCGAGGTCATCACCTATTCCGGCGCGATGCACCACATCCACATCGCCACGGGCTCCTACAAAGGACACCATGTCGTCGACCGGCGCGGCCGACGCACTAAGCGGCGGTAGGAAGGTGATGGGTCAGGCTGTCTCCAGAGAGGTGGGCGGGAACGAACTAGGAACATATTGCCGTTAGCGTCAAGGTGGGAACAGCGCGTGAACATCACTTTTCGCATGTGGGACGAAAACCGTCCCACGTCCCACAGATGTTCCGCATCCGTTCCGCGCAGATTGCCTGTAACCCGTTGAAATCATTGGTGGGTGATGTAGGGATCGAACCTACGACCCGCTGATTAAGAGTCAGCTGCTCTACCAACTGAGCTAATCACCCGCCGGGTCGAGACGACGTGTCGTCTCGCAGGAGTGCGCCTATAGCGGCTGTCGGCTTGCCTGTCCAGCCTAGCATGCAAGATTTGCGTGTCATATAGTGCATCATGTCCGGCCCGCTACTTGCCCGGTCTATATGACAGCCGCATGGCGGACCTGAAACGCGACGCAATCCCGCCCGCCATCACGGAGGCTCCGAGCGGCGGCGGGTACGGCCGAACGTATAGCCGGTTTCCACGGCCTTCCCGCCGAATTTCTCGCGCAACTTGTCGATGGCGCTTTCGGCAAGCGCACGCTTGCGGGCGGTGACGTCGATCAGGTCGGGCGGATCGGCGCGGCCGGCATCGGTCAGGTCGCTGACGCCGATGCCGATCAGGCGGTAGCGGGTGCCATCGGCCTCCTTCCGCAGAAGCTCCAGCCCGGTCTGGAATATGCGGTCGGCCAGCCGTGTCGGATCGGTCAGTTGCCGGTTGCGCGTGCGGATGCGGAAATCGCTGCTCTTGAGCTTGAGCACCACCGTGCGCCCGGCGATGGACGATTTCTTCAGCCGGGCCGAGACACGCTCCGACAGCATGCGCAGGACCGGTACGAGATCGTCCATTGTCGCCAGATCGGTGTCGAAGGTGGTTTCTGCCGACACGCTCTTGGCGTCGTGGCCGGGGTCCACGCGCCGCTCGTCCTCGCCGCGCGCAAGCCGGTACAGACGGTCGCCCATCGTGCCATAGCGGCGCATGAGGTCGCCACGCTCCATCCGCTGAAGCTGGCCGATCATGCGGATGCCGTCCTTCTCCAGCGTCTGCGCGAAAGCCTTGCCGACACCCCAGATCATCGTCACTGGCTGCTCCGCGAGAAATGCCTGCGCCTCAGCTCGCCCGATAACCGCAAAGCCCCGCGGCTTGCGCAGGTCGGACGCGATCTTCGCGAGGAACTTGCAATAGGAGAGACCGACGGAAACGGTGATGCCGATTTCCTTCTCGACCCGTGCAGCGAACTCGCCCAGAACGAGCGCGGCGGGCTTGCCATGCAGCTTCGCCGTGCCGGAAAGATCGAGGAACGCCTCATCTATGGAAAGCGGTTCGACCAGCGGCGTCAGCGCCTGCATCATGGCGCGAACCTGCCGGCCGACGCGAACATATTTCTCCATGTCCGGCTTGATGACGATGGCCTCAGGGCACGCTTCCAGCGCCTTGAACATGGGCATGGCCGAGCGTACCCCCTGAATACGCGCAATGTAGCAGGCCGTGGAGACAACGCCGCGCTTGCTGCCGCCGATGATGACCGGCTTGTCGCGCAGGGCGGGGTTGTCGCGCTTTTCCACCGCCGCGTAGAAGGCATCGCAGTCTATATGCGCGATATCGAGCGCGTAGAGTTCCTTGTGGCGGGTAATACGCGGGCTTCCACAGGAGTGGCAGCGCGGCGCCTGCTCATGCTGGGACGTCAGGCAGTCACGGCAGAATCCGGGTTCCGGGTCGTTGACGCGCATCATCGGAAATGAGAACATAAAGAGAACTGTATTCTATTTGAACGGTGGGCGCCCGACAAGAAGGCGGGTGGAGAGGAGGTGTGCATGGCGCTGGCAATCGAGCCGCTCACGCCGGACCTTTGGCCCGCATTCGAGGATTTGTTCGGCAAGCAGGGCGCCTGCTATGGCTGCTGGTGCACCCATTTCCGCCTGCCGCCCGCTGTGCGCCGCGCGCCCGATGCCGAGCGGAACAAGGAGCATATCAGGGCACGGATCGAGGCGGGGCCGCCGCCAGGACTGCTGGCGATGGAAGATGGCAAAGCTGTCGGCTGGATGCAGGTTGGCCCGCGCGCGGACGTGCCCGAGTGGAACAACAAGGGCCGCGCCTCCGCTCCGGTGGAGGAGGATGCCGCGAGCGATCCGGGGGTCTGGGCGATCTCCTGCTTTTTCATCCGCAATGGCTGGCGGGGCAAGGGCCTGACGCATCGCCTCGTCGCGGGCGGGATTGCTCATGCGACAGCCGAGGGTGCACGGCTGTTGGAAGCCTGCCCGATGACGCAATCGAAGGATTCGCGGTCGGTCGGCCTTTTCGTCGGCTCGACGCGGGTATTCGAGGCGGCAGGCTTCGAGCGTGTCGTCGAGCGCAAGGCAGGGCGGCCCCTGATGCGGCTCATCCTCCCAGATTGAATCAGAAAATTCCGGTATGGATGTGAAAATGAACGCTAAATGTCGAGGGCCTGAGCGATGCGTGGGCGAGCATCCGGCCAATCCCGTACAACGATGACGTCCGGTTCGGGAGCGGGAAGGAAGGCGCGCAGCGAATTGTCGGCCATCAAGTGAAAGAGATGGATATCGGGTACCGATTGCCGTGCGGAGGCAAGGTTTTTCGGCTGGTCGTCCACGAAGGCGACGGGGCGGCGGCCGGTTCCACGCAGCCGTTCGATTGCCGGTCCCTTGGCCAGTTCGACCGTGAGGAGGGGATAGGTGAGGCCGAGCGACTGCAGATGGCTCCGCCTTGTGTCGCGAAAGCGGTGCGGCATCGCTGTCAGCAGGACGATCTCCGCGTGGGGCGAGAGGGTTTCCAGCACCTCCGATGCTCCGTCGGTGACGGTCTGCCAGTCCGATTGCGTCTCGAAGAAGGCGTAGAGCAGGCCCTGTACCGTCTCACGCTCCAGCACCCTGCCGGTCGCGATCTCGGTGATATTTCCGGTCAGCCGGAAATCATTGAATGACAGGCTATAGCCCTGCATTTCCAGAAAGCGCGGGAAGGGGCGGACGAATTCAAGCACAACATCGTCCACATCGAGCACGAGCAGCGGACGCGGATCGTGCGAAAGTTCGGCGATCTGCCGCTCTGTTTCAGGGTCTAGCGTCATGGCTGGATGTCGAACCTGCCGTCGCCGAAGGGAAGCGCAGCCAGCGCCCGGCGGACCGAAGCGGGGTTGTTGCCGGTCGCCTCGGCAAATTGCATCAATGTCGGTTCATGCGCCGCGATGAATTGGAGAACGCCGGCAAGGAAGCCCGGTTCGGCAGCGGCGCGGCGGATGTCCCGCGCCTCGATCCCCGTCAGGGCGAGGAAGCGGGGCAGAAGAGCGGGATCGGCGGCAAGGAACGCAAGGGCCTCCACCGCGAGCGCCTCGGCTGCCGCCCTCGTTTCGTCAGTTGTCCCTGCCATGATCCGATCCTGTTGCCTCCATGCGCGCACAGCGATAGCCTTGCGGAGACGGCGGGGCAACATGGCAGTCCTCGCGGTGCCTGTCCCTCGGGATTTTAGGCAATTTGCGCGGATCGCTTTCCGTTTCGTCAATTAAATGTCTGTAGGCTGAATCTCAAGGGATTCGAAGTCGGGGAAGGCGCGTGTCCGGGCGCTTGCGTCCACCGAGACATGCGACGGGGAATACATGCCCAAGAAAGTGATGATTGTCGAGGATAACGAGCTCAACATGAAGCTCTTCCGCGATCTCATCGAAGCAAGCGGATATGAGACGGTTCGTACCCGAAACGGGCTGGAGGCGCTCGACCTCGCGCGCCTGCACCGGCCCGATCTCATCCTGATGGATATTCAGCTGCCTGAGGTTTCCGGCCTCGAGGTGACGAAGTGGCTCAAAGCGGATGACGACCTGCACAGCATCCCGGTGATCGCAGTCACCGCATTCGCGATGAAGGGCGACGAGGAGCGAATCCGGCATGGCGGCTGCGAAGCCTATATCTCCAAGCCGATCTCCGTGCCGCGCTTCATCGAGACGATCAAATCCTATCTAGGCGACGCTTGATGACTGCGCGCATCCTTGTCGTCGACGACATACCGGCCAATGTGAAACTGCTCGAAGCGCGGCTGCGGGCCGAGTATTTCCAGGTGCTGACCGCCAGCAACGGCCCGGAAGCCATCGAAATCTGCGAGAACGGGCAGGTGGACATCGTACTGCTCGACGTGATGATGCCGGCTATGGACGGGCTGGAGGTCTGCCGCAGGCTGAAGAACGATCCGGCGACCTCGCATATACCCGTCGTCATGGTGACGGCGCTCGATCAGGTCTCCGACCGCGTGCGCGGACTGGAGGCGGGCGCAGACGATTTTCTCACCAAGCCGGTAAACGATCTCCAACTCATGACGCGGGTGAAGAGCCTGGGGCGTCTCAAGATGCTGACCGATGAATTGCGTCTGCGCGCCTCCACGACGCGCAATATCGGTATCGAGGAATTGCTGAGCCGTGGCGCGCTGGCGGGCGAGGGGCCGCGCGCGAAAGTGCTGCTGGTGGATGAAAATCCCGCTTCCGCCGAGGCAGCCGCGCGGATGCTGAGAGGGGTTGCAGATCTCGATGTCGTCGCGGACCCGGAGGTCGCCTTTTTCGACGCGGCCGAGAATACCTACGATTGCGTGGTCGTTTCGACGCGGTTTTCCGCCTACGACCCGCTCAGGCTGTGCTCGCAGCTTCGCTCATTCGACAATACGCGGTTCCTGCCGATCATCCTCATCGCCGATGACGGCGAGGAAGAGCGCGTGGTCCGTGCGCTCGATCTCGGGGTCAACGACTATCTGGTGCGTCCCGTCGATCCGCAGGAACTGGTAGCTCGCCTGCGCACGCAAGTCCGCCGCAAGCGTTACAATGACCATTTACGCTTCAGCGTCGCGCAGACCATCGAGATGGCGGTTACGGACCCGCTGACGGGCCTGCACAATCGCCGCTATCTCGACAGCCATCTGGAAACCCTGTTCGATCGCGCGGCGGCGCGCCAGCGTCCCCTGTCGATCATGATCACCGACATCGACCGCTTCAAGCAGGTCAACGACACGTTCGGCCACGATGCCGGCGACGAGGTGCTGAAGGAATTCGCGCGTAGATTGCGCTGCAATGTGCGGGGCATCGATCTCGCCTGCCGCTATGGCGGCGAGGAGTTCATCGTCGTCATGCCGGACACGGACGGTACCATAGCCCGCAAGGTCGCGGAGCGCATCCGCGCGGAGATCGCTGCGAAGCCGTTCTGTATCGGGGAGGGAGATTGCCCCATTTCGGTCACGGTCAGTGTCGGCGTATCCAGCCTTCAGCGCCCGTATGACAGCGTGGCACAGCTGATAAAGCGCGCAGACATCGCGCTCTACGAAGCCAAGGCAAGTGGAAGGAACAGGGTCGTCGGCGAGGCGGCGTGATCTTTACACGATTTGCAGGCTGTCGAGCCGTCGAGTTGTTTGGAGAGATGGCTTCTCTCCTTGTTCAACTACCGATTGTATAAGGCCGTATCTTCGGATTGCCGATATCGGGAGGAACCGATGGTCCCGGCAAGATCATATTGCACCGAATCGACCGAAAAACCCGAGAAAAATTCATCACGTCAAGCCTGACCGGCACGGTTGTTTACCGTGTTCTCAACGAATCGAGCTCTTTAGTTAAGAAACTGTTGATTTTAGCAGGTGCATGGGCGAGTGTCGCCCCAACGAGGACGGAGGCTGTGGCGAGGAAAACGCGCTTTCGTTCCTGAATACCCCATGATGCTCAGGTCCGCCGCATCTCCTGGGTCCGTGGGGTCGGCCGGCCGGCTCTGGCACATAGTGGCCTCCTCGTACCGCTGCCAGTTGCCCGGCCGGCCCCCTTTTTATTTCCCCGTATGCATTGTGTCATGTTAGAGCCGCCGCATGCGTGCCCGGCGCGCCTTGGCACATAGGCCACAAACGAAAAACGCCGCCCGGAGGCGGCGCTTTTCATAACTATGCAGGAAGCCTACTTGATCTTGGCTTCCTTGAACTCGACGTGCTTCTTCGCGATCGGGTCATACTTACGCTTCGACATCTTGTCCGTCATGGTGCGGCTGTTCTTCGTTGCGGTGTAGAAGAAGCCGGTATCTGCGGTAGACAGAAGCTTGATCTTGATGGTCGTAGCCTTGGCCATTTGCGTATCCGTGTAACTGGTTTGAAGCCGCTTCCTCGGGGAGATTCATCGGCCCGGCTGCGGAAACTGGGCGGACAGATAAAGATTGCGGCCGGAAAGTCAAGCCCGCCGCCCTGCTAGCCCTTGCCAGCGCCCGCGATCAGCCTCCACGCGAGAAGCGCCAGATAGAGGGCGAACATGGCTGCGAGGGAATGCGCGAAGCCGTCCAGACCGAGAACGTCCATCCCGGCGCCGATCAATTGCGGGCCGACTAGCATGCCGATGCCGTAGCACAGCACGAAGGCGGCATTGGCGGAGGCGAGATCCTGTCCGGAGAGACGCGAGCCGAGGTGGGCGAGCCCCACCGTATAGAGTCCGGCCACGACACCGCCCCAGAGGAAGAACATGGCAGCGGCCAGATGCCAGTTTTCGCGGATGAAGGGCAGCAGGAGCATGCCGGCCAGGCCGATTGCCGCGCATATGGCCAGCAGCAGCCTGCGGTCCTTCATGCGATCGCTCACCATGCCGATGGGGATTTGCAGCAGCACATTGCCGAGGCCGATCATCGTGAGCAGCAGGGCCGCATCCGCTTCGTTATAGCCGACACGCGCGCCATAGACCGGGAAAAGGGCGAAGCCGCCCGTTTCGACCGCGCCGAACACAAGCACGGCGCCGGTGGCTGCCGGCACCATGAAGATGTAGCGGAAAAACCCGCCGCGGCCGCCGCTGCTGCGGTGCATCGGGGGGCTTTCCCGCCACGCCGCCATAATGGGTATGGCCGCGAGCGCGACGATCAGCGTCGTCAGCCCGAAGGGGGTGAAGCCGCTGCTGCCGATCTGTGCAAAGAGCCAGGGGCCGAAAGCGAAGCCAAGCGAGAGACAGGTGGCGTAGATGCCGAGCACGAAGCCGCGCCGGCTCGGCGGGGCGGAACTGGTTATCCAGTATTCCGACAGGATGAATAGTACCGTCAGCGCGATGTGCAGGACGGCGCGCAGCGGGAACCAGAGCCAGAATTGCTCGACGAAATAGAAGCCAAGGAAGCTCCCGCCGCCTGCGAGAATCATCAGCAGCATGGCGCCCACGACGCCGAGCCGCCGCGCGAGCGGTATCGCGAGCGGCGCCGCCACGATGGAGGCGACGCCGGCAACCGCCGTATTGAGGCCGATCATCGTTGCCGAATAGCCGCGGGATTCGAGGATGACGCTGAGCAGCGGCACGCCGAGACCGATGGCGACGCCGACCACGCTGATCGCTGCGATGGCGGCGGCAACGGAGAGACGGTGAACGTCCTGCGACACTTCGGCGGTTTTTTGCATGATCGTCACTAGAGAAGCTGCCGGAACATGCGTTTGTGGCGCATGGCATAGAAGGTCACGCTGCCGCCGGGCTCCAGGGCCGGGTCTGCCGCGAGGCGTGCCTGAAGATCGCCGAGGACGGTGCGCGTGATCATGGGGATGTCCGCCCGCATCGCGTCCTCGACGGGAAGCCAGACGAGTTCCTCCAGTTCCTGCGTAGGGCCGCCATCGGGGAGTTCGAGCGCGACCCGGTCGCGCCAGATGCAGAAGAACCGCGTGTCGAAGCGGCGTACACGGCCTGGCGGCGTGACGGCGCGGGCGACGAGGCGGAGACCATCGAGCGCCGGCCTGACGCCGTGGGCACAAAACCCTTCCCAGCCCGTAGCCGGCGTGTGAAAGGCTTCCCTGCTGCCGATCAGAAGGCCGGCTTCCTCATATGTCTCGCGCAAGGCGGAGAGCGCGATGGCGCGCGCGCGCGCAGGCGATAGCCGCGCCAGCGTGCCGAGCTTCGCTTCTTCAAGGGGATGAAGACCCGACGTTACCGGCACGCGGCTGTCGGCGGGTTCGGTTCGGCCACCGGGGAAAACGAACTTGCCGGGCATGAATACATGATTGCCATGCCTGCGGCCGATCAGAACCTTGTGAACGCCGGATGAGCGGTCCAGCACGATCAGCGTCGCGGCATCGCGCAGCCGGGGAACGCTGTTACCGGGTTCCCTTTTTTCTGCGCGGTCGCTTTCGGCGCGGGTGAGGCCGCTCGCGCTGTCCGGTTGCCTGTCCACTTGATGCACCGCTATTCGGGATGGGTTTCCAGAGCGTCCTCTTCGCCGCCGAAACCGTGCATATAGAGAGCCCATTGCAGGCCGACCATCGCTCCCTTGATCGGTTGCAGCAGCGCGACTGCCATGATCACGGTCAAAGGCGCCCATATTGCGAGATGCTGCCAGGTGGAAAGGTCCACCAACGCCTGTGCACCCATGAACCCACCGACGACGATGTGGCCGACAATGAAGATGACGAGATAGGCCGGCAAATCATCCGCGCGATGGTGGAACATTTCCTCCCCGCAGACCTCGCAGCGATCCACGGTCTTGACGAAAGCGTAGAAAAGCTTGCCCTCTCCGCAGTGCGGGCAGCGACCCTTGAAGCCGCGCCACATGGCCTGCCAGACGGGACGGGGCGGACGCCCCGAATGGTGCGAGCCGCCGAATTGCCGAGTATCCATCGTCATCTCCTGCCGCGGCCGCGTGGTCGCGCGTTCCTTGCCCGGCTGGCCGCGCGTGCGCGCGACTTGTGATAGGATCGCGTCGCGCCCGGCATGGGGCGTGGCTGCGACAGCATCTCGAACCGCATCGCGCCCGCCAATGGCGCGATCTCCACCAGCCGTACTTCAACACGATCCGCGAGGCGGAAGCCCGCGCCCGTGCGTTCGCCGACCAGCGCGCGGGCAGCTTCGTCGAATATATAATAATCGTCACCAAGCGATGACACCGGCACGAAGCCGTCCGCGCCATATTGCGGAAGCTGCACGAACAGCCCGGCCTTGGTGACGCCGGAAATGCGGGCGTCGAAATCGTCGCCGAGATGCTCCGCCAGATGGCCGGCGATCAGGCGGTCCACCGTGTCGCGTTCCGCCGCCATCGCCCGCCGCTCGCTGGCAGAGATAAGCGCCGAAATCTCCTCCAGCCGCTCCTCCTCGCCGGCCGAAAGCCCTTCGTTTCCAAGGTGGAGAGCGCCGATGAGCGCCCGGTGGACGATGAGGTCCGCATAGCGGCGGATGGGCGAGGTGAAGTGCGCATAGCGGCGCAGGTTGAGGCCGAAATGGCCGAGATTCTCGGGCGAGTAGACAGCCTGACTCTGCGAGCGCAGAACCACCTCGTTGACCAGCTCTTCCTGGTCCGTGCCGGCCACCCGCGACAAAATGCCGTTGAACTGTCCGAGCTTCATCTGCGCGCCCCGCGCCAGAGAAAGGCCGAGCGTCTGCAGGAATTCACGCAGTGATTCCTGCTTGGCGAGCGACGGCGCGTCGTGGACGCGGTAGACGAGCGGGCGGCGCTTGTTCTCCAGCGTTTCGGCGGCGGCGACGTTCGCCTGGATCATGAACTCCTCGATCAGCCTGTGCGCGTCGAGGCGCTCGGGCACGACCACGCGGTCCACCGTTCCGTCCGGCTTGAGCAGTATCTTGCGTTCCGGCAGATCCAGCTCCAGCGGCTCGCGCGCGTTGCGGCCGCGTTTCAGCACGGCATAGGCGTTCCATAGCGGGCGCAGGACCGTGTCGAGGAGCGGAGCGGTCTTGTCGTCCGGTGCGCCGTCGATCGCTGCCTGCGCTTGCGGATAGGCGAGCTTCGCGGCGGAGCGCATCATGATCCGGTGGAAGGAGTGGCGCAACTTGCGGCCATCGGGCGCGAAGATCATGCGCACGGCCAGTGCGGGCCTGTCCTCGTTCTCACGCAGCGAACAAAGATCGTTGGAGATGCGCTCGGGCAGCATAGGCACGACCCGATCCGGGAAATAGACCGAATTGCCACGCTTCAGCGCCTCGCGGTCGAGTGCGGAGCCGGCCCGCACATAGGCTGCGACATCCGCGATGGCGACCGTCACGATCACCCCGCCAGGATTGTTCGCATCCATGTCGGCTTCGGCATGAACCGCGTCGTCGTGATCCTTGGCGTCGGCGGGGTCGATGGTTATGAGCCGCAGGCTGCGCCAATCCTCGCGCCCGTCCATGAGAGCGGGCTTGGCCGCATCCGCGTCGGCCAGAACCTCGGCGGGGAAGATGTAGGGTATCTCATGGGCATGGATGGCGATCATGGAAACCGCCTTCTCGCTGGTGAGCGAGCCAAGCACCGAGAGTACCTTGCCGCGCGGCAGGCCGTACCGCGAGGCGCGCGCCGGCTCCACCTCCACCAGGTCGCCCGGCTTTGCTCCGTTGCGGAACTCGGCATCCACGATCAGTTCGGGCTGGCGGCGCTCTACCGGCTCGATGCGGAACGTGCCGTCCGGCAGCTCACGGAAAACGCCGAGAACCGCTTCGCGGCGCTTCTCGAAAATCTTCATCACGCGCGCGGTGTAGGCGGGACCGGACGGATCGTCCGAAGGAAAGACCTTGGCCAGAACGCGGTCGCCCATGCCGGGCGCGGGGCCGCTGCGGGACGGGCGGATCAGCACGGCCGGCGCGCCCGCATCGTAGCCTTGCTCCGTAGGCCTGCCGATCAGCAGGCCGTCTCCATCGCGGGAAACGATGTCGAGAACGACCACATGGGGCAGGGCGCCGGGCCGGACGATCTTCTTGCCGCGCTTCTCAAGCAAGCCCTCGTCGGCCAGTTCGCGCAGCGTGTCCTTCAGCCAGAGGCGGTCCTCACCCTTGAGACGGAAGGCGCGCGCCAGCTCACGCTTGCCGGATTCGCCCGGATTCTCGGCGATGTATTTCAGCAGCTCCTCGCGCGAGGGGCGGAAGGCAGACACCTCGCCCGCTGCGTCGGGGGACCGCCCGCCGCCTTGCTTTCGCGGGGAGATGCGCCTTGCCAATTATTCCTCTTTCGCCCGCTTGGGAGCGGCTTTCTTCTTTGCTGCGGGTTTTTTGGCGGCGGTGGTCTTTCTGGCCCCGCGCGCGGAGGGTTTCGCGCCGCCCCTGCCTGCCTTGGCAGCGATCAGTTCCAGCGCCTCCTCTACGGTGACGGAGGCAGGCTCCTTGCCTTTGGGCAGTGTCGCATTGACCTTGCCCCAGTTCACATAGGGGCCGTAGCGCCCGTCCCTCACGGTGATCTTGCCGCCATCGGGATGATCGCCAAGCTCCTTGAGCGCGGCGGCTGCCGTCCCGTTGGCGCGGTTGGCGAATTTCGATTTCTTCTCCGCCAGAACGGTCACGGCGCGGTTCAGGCCGATTGAAAATACATCCTCGATGGATTCGAGGTTGGCGTAGGTGCCGTCATGCAGCACGAAGGGACCATACCGACCAAGGCCGGCAGAAATCATCTTGCCGGTTTCGGGATGCTGGCCAACGTCGCGCGGCAGGGAAAGCAGGGCGATGGCCTTCTCGTGGTCCATTTCCTCGGCCTTCCAGCCGCGCGGCAGGCTCGACCGCTTGGCCTCCTTGCCCTCGCCACGCTGGACGTAAGGACCGAAGCGCCCGCTTTTCAGCATGATCTCTTCCGCCGTGAAAGGGTCCTTGCCGAGCGAGCGGTCGCCGTTCTCGCCAGCCGCCGCCTCGCCATTGGCTTCCTCGCCGAGCTGGCGGGTGTAGCCGCATTCCGGGTAGTTCGAGCAGCCGACAAAAGCGCCGAACTTGCCGAGCTTGAGCGACAGCGTGCCGTTGCCGCATCGCGGGCAGGAACGAGGATCGGAGCCATCCTCGCGCGCCGGAAAGACCAGAGGGGCCAGTTCCTCGTTGAGCGCGTCGAGCACGTCCGAGACGCGTAACTCCTTCGTCTCGTCCACGTCGTGCGAGAAATCCTTCCAGAAATCCCGCAGCACATCCTTCCACGCCAGCTTGCCATCGGAAATCTCGTCGAGCTTTTCCTCCAGCGCCGCGGTGAAGTCATACTCCACGTAGCGTTCGAAGAAACTTTCGAGGAAGGCGGTGACGAGGCGTCCGCGCGAATGGGGAATCAGCCGGCGCTTGTCGATGACGACATATTCGCGGTCCTCCAGCGTTTTCAGGGTCGCCGCATAGGTGGAGGGGCGGCCGATGCCCAATTCCTCCATCTTCTTGATGAGGGTCGCCTCGGTGTAGCGCGGCGGCGGTTCGGTCGAGTGCTGTGTCGCGGTGACGCTTTCGCGGTCGAGGGTTTCGCCCTGCCTGATCTCGGGCAGGCGGCGGTTCTCCTCGTCCTCGGAATCGTCCTCCTTCTGCTCCGTATAGGCGGCGATGAATCCGTCGAAGCGCACCACGGAGCCCACAGCCCGCAGGCCAGCCGTGCGGGATCCGTTGACCGCTTCGATCTCCACCGTGGTCCGCTCGATCTCGGCGGGATTCATCTGGCTGGCGACGGCGCGCTTCCAGATCATTTCGTAGAGACGGAACTGGTCGCCATCGAGATAGGAGCGAACGGAGGCCGGGGTGCGGCTGAAATCGGTCGGGCGGACGGCCTCGTGCGCTTCCTGCGCGTTCTTGGCCTTGGTCGAATAATAGCGCGGCTTTTCGGGCAGGTATTTCGCGCCGAATTCCTTGCCGATGACATCGCGGGCGGCGGCGATGGCCTCCGGCGCGATCTGCACGCCGTCGGTTCGCATATAGGTGATGAGACCGGCAGTCTCGCCGCCGATATCCACGCCCTCGTAGAGCCGCTGCGCCACCTGCATGGTGCGCGATGCGGAGAAGCCGAGGCGCGACGAAGCGGCCTGCTGCAATGTCGAGGTTGTGAAGGGCGGACCGGGATTGCGCTTCGTCGGCTTGGCTTCCACCGAAAGCGCGCGGAAGATCGCCCCCTCAAGCATCGCCTTTATGTCGTTGGCCTGCTCGGCATTCTTGATGTCGAGCTTCTGGAGGCGCTTGCCCTGCCATTCGGTCAGCCGCGCCTCGAAGCTATCGCTGCGCGGCGTGGCGAGCCCGGCTACGATCTGCCAATATTCCTCGCGTATGAATCTCTCGATCTCGGCTTCGCGGTCGCAGACGAGGCGCAGCGCCACCGACTGAACACGCCCCGCCGAGCGGGAGCCGGGCAGCTTGCGCCACAGGACGGGCGAGAGGGTGAAGCCGACCAGATAGTCCAGCGCGCGGCGGGCGAGATAGGCATCCACCAGCGGCGCGTCGATGTCGCGCGGATGGGCCATCGCCTCGAGCACCGAGTTCTTGGTGATGGCGTTGAATACGACGCGCCTGACGGGCTTGTCCTTGATGGCCTTCTTCTGCCGCAGCACTTCCAGCACATGCCAGGAAATCGCCTCGCCCTCCCGGTCTGGGTCGGTGGCGAGAATGAGGCCATCGGCGTCCTTCAGGGCGCTGACAATATCCGCAAGACGCTTGGACGAGGCCGAATCCACCGCCCAGGACATGGCGAAATCCTCGTCCGGGCGCACGGAGCCGTCCTTGGCCGGCAGGTCGCGGACATGGCCAAACGAGGCCAACACCTTGTAGTTGCGGCCGAGATATTTGTTGATTGTCTTTGCCTTGGCGGGGGATTCGACGACGACAACATCCATGCTTTGGGAAATCCGCTCGCAGCGGGCTTCCGTATGGACCCCGCATTTCAGGTTCAGCTTTGTCCGTCACATGGCTGCGCTTTACCGTCCGGTCAAGAGCCACCGAAAAATGCAAAACTTCTAAAATACAACTATAGGTTGATTGAAAACGATTTTACTCAACCTAAGATCGTCTTTGTGAAGAGTTGCTGCTTCTGCTTGAAAGGCTCCTCTGTCAAGCCTGAAGCGGCATCACCGGGGGGTGATGAGAGGCGATGCGGCCATATTACAGCAAGAGGCGAACGGAAACACTCGATTATATTCAGGGCATGCTCGGACAGTTGCGGACGATGGCTCAAGGCGAACGCTGTGACATGCTCGCCTACCTGATCGAGATGTCATATATCGAGGCGAGCGACATCATCCGTGGCGAAAGACCGTCACGCATCCAGCCGGACAAGAGAAACAGCGCCGCCTGAGTGGCGCTCGATCCGGCCTGCAAGCTCCAGTTCCAGAAGTATCATGAATATCTGGGCCGGGTGCAGCCCGGTGTGGGCGACGATCTCGTCCACATGCACCGGCGTCGGCCCGAGTGCTTCCACGACTCGTGAGCGGTCGTTTTCGGCAGGCGGCGGCGCGGCTGTGAAATCCGGCGGCTCGTCGAATGCGCCTTGAGGTGGCGGCAGGCTGGTGAGCGGGGCGAGGGCGTCGAGCACGTCGCCCGCGCCGGTAACGAGGATTGCGCCGTCTTTCAGCAGGCCGTTGGTGCCTGCCGCGCGCGGGTCGAGCGGGGAGCCGGGCACGGCGAAAACGAGGCGGCCCATTTCGCCGGCCAGCCTCGCGCTGATCAGCGAGCCGGAGCGGAGCGCGGCCTCGACCACGACCAGACCGATGGACAGGCCCGCGACCAGCCGATTCCGGCGCGGGAAGTCGCGCGCACGCGGCTCCCACCCGAAAGGCTTTTCCGAAATCAGCACGCCGCGCTCGGCAATCCGCCCGCACAGCGCGATATTTTCCGGCGGGTAGGGGCGATCCAGTCCGCCGGCGAGAACGGCGACCGTTCCCGTATCTATGCTGCCTTCGTGGGCGGCTGTGTCTATGCCGCGCGCCAGACCGGACACGATGGCATAGCCGCCCGATCCGATTTCCGCTGAAAGCGAGCGCGCGAATCTGATTCCCGCGAGCGAGGCGTTGCGCGCACCCACCATCGCGACGGCGGGACGGTCGAATATCTCGCCCGCTCCCTTTATCGCGACCAGCGGCGGTGGATGCGGAATTTGCCTGAGCATTCGCGGGTAGTCTGGTTCTCCGATGGCCACCAGACGCGCGCCGAAGGAGGCTGCGGCTTCCATCTCCGCTTCAGCTTGGGCGGCGGAGCATATGCGGGCGCGGCCCAGGCCGCGCATCAGGCCGGGCAGAGCCTCCAGTGCGGCTTCGGCCGAGCCGAAGCGGTTGACCAGATCGCGGAAGGTGGATGGCCCGACATTTTCCGTGCGGATAAGCCGCAGCCACGCGAGCCGCTGACGGTCGGTCAGGCGCTGGCTGGCGGAAGGCTTCACCTATCCCTTGGCCCCGATCCGCGACTCGGTGCCAGCGAGAAGCCGCGAGATATTGGCGCGATGCTTGATGAAAACGAGGATCGTCAACGCCACCAGCAGCAGCGCCACGTCGGGTTTCCCGAAAAGCCATGCGGCGAGGGGGGCAGCGACGGCAGCCACCAGTGCCGCAAGCGAGGAATAGCGGCTGATCGCGGCGACGGCGATCCATGCAACGGCAAAGACGAGGCCGGCCTGCCACGCCAGCGCAAGGAGCACGCCGATATAGGTGGCGACACCCTTGCCGCCCTTGAAACCGAGCCAGACCGGGAACAGATGGCCGAGGAAGGCACCGAGGCCGGCAGCGAGCGCGAGCGGCGGGGCATACCAGCCGGCAAGCAGCACGGCGGCAACGCCCTTCAGCGAATCGAGCAGCAGGGTCGCGGCGGCAAGGCCCTTGCGGCCGGTGCGCAGCACGTTTGTCGCGCCGATATTGCCCGAGCCGATCTTGCGCACATCGCCAAGCCCTGCGGCGCGGGTAAGCAGAAAGCCAAACGGAATGGAGCCGAGCAGATAGCCGAAAAGCAGCGCGGCGGCGGTGGTCAGGTCGAACATATCCGGCGGCTCCGCGGCGGGCTCAGGCGCGGAACACTGTGCGGCCCGCCACCACGGTTTGCAAGACCCTGCCCTGAAGGCGCGCGCCCTCGAAGCAGGTGTTCTTGGACCGTGAGCGGATGTCGCCCTCGCGGACGACCCACGGCGCGTCCAGATCGACCAGCGCGAAATCAGCCGGCGCGCCGGGCGACAATCTGCCGCCGGGCAGGCCGAACAGCTTCGCGGGCGCGGTGGACAGCGTCTCGACCAGCCTCAGCAGCGTCAGGTCGCCATTGTGATAGAGCCGCAGCGCCACGGCCAGCAATGTTTCGAGGCCGATCGCGCCGGGAGCTGCCTCGGAAAAGGGCAGTCGTTTTGTGTCCACGTCCTGCGGGTCGTGCGAGGAAACGACGATGTCTATGGAGCCGTCGCGCAAGGCCTCGATCATGGCCAGCCGGTCGTCCTCCGCCCGCAGGGGAGGCGAAAGACGGAAGAAGGTGCGGTACTCGCCAATATCGTTTTCGTTGAGCGCCAGATGATTGATGGAGACAGCGGCGGTGACGTGCGCGCCGTCCGATTTCGCGCGGGCTAGTGCATCGGCGGACATCGCGGTCGAGATGCTGGCGGCGTGATATTTACCGCCTGTCAGGCGCGCCAGCCGCAGGTCACGCTCCAGCGGGATGATTTCGGCTTCGCGCGGAACGCCCGAAAGGCCGAGCCAGCTCGCGTAGAGCCCCTCATTCATGACGCCGCTCGCCGCGAGGTCCGGATCCTGCGTTTCGCAGGCGATCACCGCGCCGAAATCGCGCGCATAGGTCAGCGCGCGGCGCATGGTCAGCGGGTTGCGTATCGTGTGGCGTCCGTCGGTGAAGGCGACCGCGCCTGCCGCCTGGAGCAGGCCGAACTCGGTCATCTCGGCGCCTTCCAGCCCCTTGGTGACGGCGGCGGCCGGAAAGACGTTCACGACGGCGGTGTCGCGCGCGGTGCGCAGCACGAATTCCACCAGTGCCACATTGTCGATGACCGGATCGGTGTCCGGCATCATGATGATGGAGGTCACGCCGCCGGCCGCGGCGGCAAGGCTGGCGGAGGCTATCGTCTCGCGATGCTCGGCGCCCGGTTCGCCGATGAACACGCGGCCGTCCACCAATCCGGGGATGATCGTCTTGCCGGCGCAATCTATCAGTTCCGCACCCTCTGGGGCGCCCTGATTGCGCACGTCGGCGCCGGCGGCGAGAATCCGGCCATCGCGCACGATCACGGTGCCGGTCTCGTCCAGCCCGCGCGACGGATCGACGATGCGGGCGTTCTGAAATACGGAAACGCTCATGCCGCCGCATCCTCGTTGCGGCGTGGGTCGAGCAAAGCTTCCATCACCGCCATGCGCACGGCCACGCCCATCTCCACCTGTTCCTGGATGACGCTCTGGGGACCGTCGGCGATTTCGGAGGCGATTTCGACGCCGCGATTCATGGGGCCGGGGTGCATGACCAGCGCGCCATCCTTCGCCGCCCTCAGCTTCTCGGCATCGAGGCCGAAATAGCGGAAATATTCCCGCGTGGACGGCACGAAGGCGCCCGACATGCGCTCTCGCTGGAGACGCAGCATCATCACCACGTCGGCATCCTTCAAACCGTCCTTCATGGAGGTGAATACCTCGACGCCCATGTGCCCGATGCCGGAGGGCATGAGCGTGGAAGGGCCGACGACGCGTACCCGCGCGCCGAGCGCGTTGAGCAGCACGATGTTGGACCGCGCCACGCGCGAATGGAGCACGTCGCCGCAGATTGCGACGGTGAGCTTGCCTATATCGCCCAGCGCGCGGCGTATGGTGAGCGCGTCGAGCAGCGCCTGTGTCGGGTGCTCATGGGCGCCGTCGCCGGCATTCACCACGGAGCATCCGACCTTCTGCGCCAGCAAAGCCGCCGCGCCCGCCGCCGCATGGCGGATGACGAGTATATCTGGCCGCATGGCGTTGAGCGTCATCGCAGTGTCGATCAGCGTCTCGCCCTTCTTCACCGACGAGCTTGCGACCGACATGTTCATGACGTCCGCACCGAGGCGCTTGCCCGCCAGCTCGAAGGAGGATTGGGTCCGGGTGGATGCCTCGTAGAACAGATTGATCTGCGTGCGTCCACGCAGGGTGGACAGCTTCTTCTCCGGCTGGCGCGAAATGGCGACCGCGGCGTCGGCGCGCGCGAGAAGCAGTTCGATGTCGGCGGGGGAAAGCGGCTGGATGCCAAGAAGATGGCGGTGCGGGAAAAGCGGAAATGCCGGGGCCGGGTTCATGTCAAGGCGGTGCTATAAGACGGCTGCTGCCCTGCCGCAAGCGCGCGTGCGCCCGCAGGCGGCTTACACACCGGAAAATGCGTATCCCGATAATTGTTAAGCATTCCGGCGCAGTTTAGTTAGGATGCGTTCATCATGAGGGACCGGGCTTGACCCACGACGTGACAAACCAGCCGCCGCCGCTTGCCGGGTCCAATGCCTGGCGCGACGATCCGCTCCTGATGCAGCTTGCGGAGGATTTCACCGAGCCGGTCCGGCGCGAGCTGGATATGATCGGCCGCTATGTCCGCTCGCCCGACGCGCAGGATCTGGCCCGGCTGGCGAACAGCGAAACGCCCGTGCTCAGGACGCACGACCGGCAGGGCAGGCGGCTGGACCAGGTGGAATACCACCCGGCCTACCACGCGCTGATGCGCCGTTCCGTGTCGCTTGGCCTTCACTCCTCCATATGGGAAAGCAACGAGGCTGAGGCAGGCCGCCGCCATCAGGCGCGCGGCGCGCGCTTCTACATGATGGCGCAGCTCGAATGCGGGCATCTGTGCCCCATCACCATGACCAGCGCCTCGCTTGCCGCGTTGATGTCCAATCCGAAACTGTTCCGCGAATGGGCGCCGCGCGTGACGACGCGCAAATATGATTCGTCGAACAAGCCGCCGGTGCAGAAAACCGGCCTTACGCTCGGCATGGGCATGACCGAGAAGCAGGGCGGCACAGATGTGCGCGCCAACACGACGCGGGCGGAACGCGCCAGCAATGGCTTCCACCGGCTGACCGGCCATAAATGGTTCATGTCCGCGCCGATGTCGGACGCTTTCCTCATGCTTGCGCAGGCGGGTGAAGGGCTGTCATGCTTCCTCGTGCCCCGCATCATGGGCGACGGCAGCGCCAATGGCCTGCAGTTCCAGCGGCTCAAGGACAAGCTCGGCAACCGCTCCAACGCCTCGTCCGAGGTCGAGTTCGCAGGCACCATAGGCGAGATGGTGGGCGATCCGGGCGCGGGCATCAAGACCATTATGGACATGGTGACGCTGACGCGACTCGATTGCGCGCTGGCCAGCGCCGGCATCATGCGCGCCGCGCTGGCGGAGGCGGTGCATCACGCGCGCCATCGGCGCGTGTTCGACGAGGCATTGGCCAGCCAGCCGCTGATGCGGCGCGTGCTGGCGGATATGGCGCTGGACGCGGCAGCGGCCGCTGCCCTGTCCATGCGGCTTGCCCGTGCCTTCGACGAGGCCGCGGACAGCCGCGAGCAGGCTGCCTTCGCGCGCACCATGACGCCGGTGGTGAAATACTGGGTCTGCAAGATCGCGCCGGCGCTGATCTACGAAGCGATGGAGTGCCTTGGCGGCAACGGCTATGTCGAGGAAGCCCCCCTGGCGCGGTATTACCGCGAAGCGCCGGTCAACGCCATCTGGGAGGGATCGGGCAACGTCATGGCGCTCGACGTGCTGCGCGTTCTCAGGCGCGCGCCGGGGCTTTTCGATGAGGTGCTGGAGGCGATCCAGAACGATCTCGGCGGGCCGGCAAGCGGAACGGTGGGCGTGCTGCGCGCCGCGATGGAGGTGGCCCTGTCAGACGAGGGCTCCGCGCGGATTCTGGTCGAGCAACTCGCGTTGTCGGCCGCCGCTGCCGAAATGCGCCGGCTCGGAGCGGGGCGCATCGCCGACGCTTTCATCGAGACGCGCCTGGCCGGGCAATGGCGCGGCACCTATGGCATGCTGCCTGCGCGGCACGATGCCGGCGCGATCATCGACACGCTTTATCCCGAAAGCACGTGATTCGACCCGAGTCTCACATCCGATCTTGCCGGCGAGGGCGCAAGCAATTCAACAGTAGTCAGCGCGGCCGACAATTGCCGACAGGACTATCATTGCCTTTAGGTAGACAGGCTAGCCGGCTATGGTCCGTATCCGGTCGAGCGCACCCTGCAGAATGAAGGCCGCCGCCGCCGAATCGATCATGCTTTCGCGCCGCTTGCGGGAATAATCCATCTCGATCAGGGTGCGCTCCGCCGCGACCGTGGAAAGACGCTCGTCCCAGAAAACAAAGGGCAGGTCCGTCAGCCGCTCCATATTACGGACGAAGGCGCGGGAGGCTTGCGCGCGCGGCCCTTCCGAGCCGTCCATGTTGACCGGCAGTCCAATGACGATCGCGGCCACGTCCTCCTTTTGCAGCGCGGCAAGCAGAGCGTCCGCGTCCGCGCCGAACTTCCGGCGGAGGATGACGGGGCGCGGATGAGCGAATGACAGCGAGCGGTCCGAGACTGCCAGTCCGATGGTCTTGGTGCCCAGATCCAGCCCGGCAAGGGTATGCTTGCCGTCCAGGAGGGAGGGCAGGTCCTCGATTGCGACAACGGGCACTTGCTCACCGTCCAGCGATTTGAAATGTCATGCCGCCGTTCTATCTTCCGGCGAGCAGCAAAGCGAGGAGCAGCATCCCATGAAAATCACCTGGTTCGGCCATTCCGCCTTCCGCGTCGAGGCCGGCGGCGCGACGATCCTGATCGACCCGTTCCTGAGCGGTAATCCGTCCTGGGGCAAGGGATGGGAAGATGCGGCGGCAGGCGCCACGCATGTGCTGCTGACGCATGGTCATGGCGACCACATCGGGGATGCCGCCGCTATTCTCAAGCAGTCCGGCGCGATGCTCGTCGCCAACCCGGAAATATGCGGCTATCTTGGCGCGCAAGGCGTGGATGGCAAGAAGATCAACCCGGGCAATTTCGGCGGAACGGTCGATTGCGGGGGCTTCACCACCACTTTCGTCCATGCGCTTCATTCCTCCGCGATGGGCGGGCCGGACGGAACGAACACCTATCTCGGCAATCCGGGCGGGCTGGTGCTGCATTTCCCCGACGACAAGACGCTCTACCACATGGGCGATACCGACATCTTCTCCGACATGGCCCTGATTCAGGAACTGCACGAGCCGGATATCGGCATCGTGCCGATCGGCGACCGCTTCACGATGGGCGGCGCGGTGGCCGCTCTCGCTTGCCGCCGCTTCTTCAGGTTCGAGGCGGCGATTCCGTGCCACTATGGAACATTCCCGATCATCGACCAGACGGCGGACAAGTTTGTCGCCGGGCTGGAGGGCTCTCATACGAAGGCCATCGTGCCGAAGATCGGCGAAGCGTTTTCCGTCTGAGACGGCTTGCAGGTTTGTCTCGGACCATGCCGCCGTGCGGGTCCGGCGGCGGTGTGACTGCCGCCGCGAACCTTGCGCGTCCGCCCTGCCGGCTCTATAGGCCGCAGGAGGCCCGAAGCCAGCCTTCCGGAGTTTGAAATGTCCGTCGATATAACCACCGTCAGGCGCGTCGCGCACCTTGCCCGCATAGCCGTGTCCGATGAGGAGGCCGAGCGCATGACCGGCGAGCTCAACGCCATACTCGGTTTCGTCGAGCAATTGGGCGAGGTGGATGTGCGCGGCGTCGAGCCGATGACATCCGTTACTCCGATGGAGATGAAGAAGCGGCAGGATGTCGTGACGGATGGCGGCAAGGCCGCCGATATCGTCGCCAACGCGCCGGCAACCGAAGAGAACTTCTTCCTTGTGCCCAAGGTCGTGGAGTAGCGGCGGCAACGCCGGATTTTCCGCAAAGAGATTCGCCGCGCCCGCGGCTTCAATGGACCCGAGATGACCGATCTGACGAAACTGACCATTGCCGACGCGCGCGAGAAGCTGCGGGCGAAGGAGTTCACGTCGCTTGAGCTGACCGACGCCTATCTGGCAGCGATCGACGCGGCGAACGGTACCTTCAACGCCTATGTCGCGGTGACGCACGACAAGGCGCGAGACATGGCGAAAGCGTCTGATGCACGGCTTTCGGCAGGGCAGGGCGGCGCGCTGGAGGGCATCCCGCTCGGCATCAAGGACCTGTTCGCGACCGAGGGCGTGCATACGCAGGCGGCGAGCCACATACTCGACGGCTTCAAGCCGCGCTACGAATCCACCGTCACCGCAAATCTGTGGGCGGACGGCGCGGTAATGCTCGGCAAGCTCAACATGGACGAATTCGCGATGGGGTCGTCCAATGAAACGTCCTATTACGGGCCGGTCAAGAATCCGTGGCGGGCGCAGGGATCGAACAGGGATCTGGTGCCCGGCGGCTCGTCCGGCGGCTCGGCGGCAGCGGTGGCCGCATGGCTTTGCGCCGGCGCGACCGCGACCGATACGGGCGGCTCCATCCGCCAGCCCGCCGCCTTCACCGGCACGGTGGGCATCAAGCCGACCTATGGCCGCTGCTCGCGCTGGGGTATCGTCGCCTTCGCCTCGTCGCTGGATCAGGCCGGCCCGATTGCGCGCGACGTGCGCGACGCTGCGATATTGCTGAGGTCGATGGCCTCCGTGGATACCAAGGACACCACCTCCGTGGATCGCCCGGTGCCGGACTACGAGGCGGCTCTGGGGCAGTCGCTCAAGGGCGTCAGGATCGGCATTCCCAGGGAATACCGTGTCGAGGGCATGCCCGAGGAGATCGAGGCGCTCTGGCAGAAGGGCGTCGCATGGCTCAAGGATGCCGGCGCGGAGATCGTGGATATCTCCCTGCCTCACACCAAATATGCGCTGCCGGCCTACTACATCGTTGCGCCGGCGGAAGCCTCGTCCAACCTCGCCCGCTATGACGGCGTGCGCTACGGGCTGCGCGTGCCCGGCAAGGACATCATCGACATGTATGAGAAGACCCGCGCCGCCGGTTTCGGCCGCGAGGTCAAGCGCCGCATCATGATTGGCACCTATGTGCTCTCCGCCGGCTATTACGACGCCTATTACGTCCAGGCGCAGAAGGTACGGACCCTCATCAAGAAGGATTTCGAGGATGTGTTCCACGCAGGCGTGGACGCGATCCTGACGCCTGCGACGCCCTCTGCCGCCTTCGGCATCGCCGACCAGGAAATGGCCGCCGATCCGGTGAAGATGTATCTTAACGACATCTTCACGGTGACGGTGAACATGGCCGGCCTGCCGGGCATTGCGGTTCCCGCCGGCCTGGATGCGAAGGGCCTGCCGCTTGGACTCCAACTCATCGGACAGCCGTTCGGGGAGGAGATGCTGTTCCGAACCGCATTCGCGGTGGAACAGGCAGCGGGCCGCTTCGAACCGGCGAAATGGTGGTAGACGAGACTGCCGCCGGAACGGCCGACGCAGCCGCTGAATTCCGCAGGCTGGTGGCGATGCTGATCCGGTATGCGGGATCGCTGCATTCCGGCGAGGTAGTCCGCTCGGACGGCTGAAGCGCGGGCAGGCCGCGCACCATCGGTTGGGGAGAGTATGTTCTACTATCTTTCCAAGATATTCTGGCTTTTCGCCCAGCCGCTCAATCTCGCGATCCTTCTCGTGTTGTTGTCGCTGGTCGCTTTCGCCCTTCACTGGCGCAGGACAGGTTTTGCCTTCGGCGGCAGCGCCTTCCTGATCCTGTTCCTGTCGGCCTGGACGACGCTTGGCGCATTGATGCTGCATCCGCTGGAAGACCGCTTTCCCCGGCCTGCGGAGCCTCCCGCGCAGGTTGCCGGCATCATCGTGCTTGGCGGCGGGTTCGAGGGCGGCGTCAACCGGGCGCGCGGGGGCTATGAGCTGAACGCCAGCGGCGACCGCTTCGTGGAGGCTGCCGTGCTGGCGCGCCGCTATCCCGAGGCCCGGATCGTGATTTCGGGCGGCAGCGGTGCGCTGATGCTCGAAGGCGAGGCGGATGCCGATACGGCTCCGCGCCTGCTCGAGGCGCTGGGGGTCGAGCGCAGCCGTATGGTGCTGGAGAACCGTTCCCGCAACACTTATGAGAACGCCGCCTTCTCGCGTGCGCTGGTGGAACCGAAACCGGGGGAGGTCTGGCTGCTCGTGACCTCGGCTTTCCACATGCCGCGCTCGATGGAGCTGTTCCGAAAGGCCGGCTTTCCCGTCATCGCATGGCCTGCGGACTACCGGACGGCAGGTACCGAGAGGCTTGGCCTGGCGGAGGACAACGTGCACGATTCGCTGCAGAACACGGCGCTCGCCATGCGCGAATGGATCGGGCTGGCCGCCTACCGGCTTTCCGGTCGTATCGGCTCCATTCTGCCGGCTCCCGCAGCGCAGTAGCGCCGGGTGGCCTTAGTCGCGAAGCCGCCTTGTTTATTGACGGGGCGTTAACGACTGAAACTTTATAAAATATTGAATCAAAATGGATATTCTCTGCCATGCGGTTGCCGCATGGCTCGTCTGTCGCGATTGTGCCGTATTTTGCATTGCGAAAAGACTGGCGATTGGGTAATGACGCGGCCCATTCACGGAGCGTCTGAATGGCTGTTCCGCAAACGTACAATAATGGATCGATATGGACGAAACAGTTCAAAGATCCTGCTGGAGCATCACGCTCAAGGCAGCGATCGGATTTGCCGCCATTCTTCTCGTCATCTGGCTGGTGGGCGGCGCGGATGCCGCTACGGTTCTGGCGGGCTGACAAGGCGCTCCGAACATACCAATATAAGAGGGTGCGGCTTGCCGCGCCCTTTTCTTTTGCCTGCGCGGCGCGGGCGGCTTTCCGCGGTATGGACGTAACGGCATGTTCCTATCTGTTTTCGATCTTTTCAAAATTGGCATCGGTCCTTCCAGCTCCCATACGATGGGACCGATGGTGGCGGCGGCGCGCTTTCTGGACGAGCTTGCCGGCGGCGACTGGCCTCGGCCCGCCGGTGCCGTCGTCGACAGGCTGAAAGTCAGCCTTCACGGCTCGCTTGCCTTTACCGGTATCGGCCACGGCACCGACCGGGCGGTGATACTGGGCCTTGCGGGCGAAACGCCGATCACAGTCGATCCCGATGCGGCGGACGCCCTAGTGGAGCGTATCGGCGCGTTGAGGAAGGTGCAGCCGGCCGGCCATCCTGCTTATCGGTTCGATCCGGCGGCCGATCTGGTGCTGGACCGCAAGCAGCCGCTGCCGGGCCATGCGAACGGCATGAGTTTTTCCGCGCTCGACGCGGATGGGCGGCTCCTGCTGAAGCGCATCTACTATTCCATCGGGGGCGGCTTCATCGTCTCCGACGACGAATTGCAGCGCATGAAGGCAGAAGGCCCGCGCCGCGCCGCCGGTGACGGTGACGTCCCCTATCCATTCGCGAGCGCAAAGGAGATGCTCGCTATGGCGGCGAGGAGCGGCCTGTCCATCGCAGGGATGAAGCGCGCCAATGAGGAAACGAAGATGAGCCGCGCCCAGCTCAATGCCGGCCTCGACGGCATCTGGAGCGCCATGCGCGGCTGCATCGAACGAGGACTGTCGCAGGACGGCATCATGCCGGGCGGCCTCAAGGTGAAGCGCCGCGCCCGCCAGCTCCACCAGAGGCTGACCGACGAGTGGTCGCGCAACATGCCCAATCCGCTTGCCGCCAATGACTGGCTTTCCCTCTATGCTATGGCGGTGAACGAGGAGAATGCCGCCGGCGGGCGGGTCGTGACCGCGCCGACCAACGGTGCGGCCGGCGTGATTCCCGCCGTGCTGCGCTATTGGCTGCATTTCCATGTCGAGGCGACCGAAGAGAGCATCCGCGACTTCCTGCTCACGGCGGCGGCTATCGGCGGTATCGTCAAGCACAACGCCTCCATTTCCGGCGCGGAGGTAGGATGCCAGGGCGAGGTTGGCTCCGCTGCCGCAATGGCCTCAGCCGGCCTGTGCGCCGTCATGGGTGGTACGCCCGAACAGGTGGAGAACGCAGCGGAAATCGCGCTGGAGCATCACCTCGGCATGACGTGCGACCCCATTGGCGGGCTGGTGCAGGTGCCATGCATCGAGCGCAACGCGCTGGGCGCCGTCAAGGCCGTGACCGCTGCCTCGCTCGCGATCAAGGGCGACGGGACGCATTTCGTGCCGCTCGACGCGGCGATCGAGACGATGCGCCAGACCGGGCTCGACATGAACGAACGATATAAGGAAACCAGCCTTGGCGGGCTGGCGGTCAATGTCGTCGAATGTTGAGCCTGTGGAGAACCCGCTTCGGCATTGACCGGGCGGCCACGGGAACTAAACCATTCCTCAAATGGCTCTCAATCTCATAAAGCTCTGCGTCGGCTGCGACAGCGTCGAGGATCTGGAAGAGTGGATTGCCTTCCGCCTCGATGAAAAGCGGCGGGCCGGCGAACCCGTGGAGCAGTACCATACGACGCGCATGGTGCCGAAGCGTGTCGAGGAACTGCTCGGCGGCGGTTCGCTCTATTGGGTGATCAAGGGCTCGGTCCAGTGCAGGCAAAGCCTGACCGACATTCGCCCTTTTGTCGATGCCGAGGGTATCCAACGCTGCCATCTGGTGCTCGATCCGACCGTGGTGCGGACCGATTGGCAGCCGCGCCGCGCCTTCCAGGGCTGGCGCTATCTGGCGGCGGAGGAAGCGCCGGCCGATGTGAAGCCGGACGACGATGCCATAGCGGCGATGCCGCCGAAGCTCAGGCAGGAACTTGCGGAACTCGGGTTGTTGTAGGTTCCCCGATTGCGGAATGACCTTGCAAGGTGTCTGTCCGCGCCACATCTTCCTTTCATGAGCGATCCCAAGCTGCCGACATTCCGGAGCGATTCCGCGTCGCATGTGCGGCCTCGGTCCGAAAGCGCCGAAGTGGCCGCCTTCCTGAGTCAGGCCCGTGCCGCGATTTCATCCGGCGGAGGAGGGAGCGGACGGCTGATCCTTTCGCTGGATGCGACGATGAGCCGGCAGCCGACCTGGGATCTCGCCTGCAAGCTGCAAGCGGAAATGTTCGATGCGGTGGGGCAGACCGGGCGGCTCGCCGTGCAGCTGGTTTATTTTCGTGGCTTGGGGGAATGCCGCGCCTCACCCTTCGTGCGGGACACGTCGTCGCTGAAAAACCTGATGTCCCGCATCGACTGCCGCGCCGGCACCACACAGATCGGCAAGGTGCTGTCCCATGCGGTCAAGGAGACGGGCCGGGAGAAGGTCAGCGCGCTGGTCTATATTGGCGACGCGATGGAGGAGGGGATCGACCAGCTTGCGGCGAAAGCGGGCGATCTCGGCCTTCGCGGGGTTCCGGCCTTCATCTTCCAGGAGGGGCGCGACCCGGCAGCCGAGGCGGCGTTCCGCGAAATCGCGCGGCTGACGCGGGGCGCGTGGTTTCGCTTCGACCGCAATTCCGCGGAGACGCTGGCGAAGCTGCTGTCCTCCATAGCCGTATTCGCCACCGGGGGTATGAAGGCGCTCGAAGCGCGCGGCCGTCCGGAGGACAAATTGATGATAGAGCATATGCGTGGCGGCAGCCGATGACGGTGCTGTTCTATCTCGCCGCCGCTTTCCTGCTGCTGGTCATAGCGGCCAGCATATTCGTGCGGGTCAGCCCGACGAATATCGCGGATGGTGTCCGTATCGCGGGGCCGGCGACGCTGGCAGTGGCCGGCATCGTGCTGCTCCTTCTTGGCAGGGCCGGCTTTTCGGGTATGCTGCTTTCGGGTGCGATGGCCTGGTACCTGTCCGGTCGCGCCCGCCGGAGCGTGCGCCAGACGCCGGGGCGCCGCTCCTATGTGCGAACCGCAGCACTCGAGATGGAACTGGATCACGAAACCGGCGCATTGCAGGGCGCGGTGCTCGCCGGGAGCTTCGAGGGCAGGGCGCTGGCCGAACTGAGGCTCGCCGATCTCCTGTCGCTTCGCGAGGAACTGTCGGGCGACGGCGAAAGCCTACAGCTGCTGGAGACCTATCTTGACGGCCGCTTTCCCGTCTGGCGCGATGACGTGAATGCGCAGGCGCGCGACCGGCAGGGAACTGCGCCAGCTTCTGGCCCCATGACTGAGGAGGAGGCCTACAAGATCCTTGGTCTTGAGCCGGGAGCGTCCCCGGCCGAAATCCGCGAGGCGCATCGCCGCCTTATGAAGCGCCTGCACCCCGATCTCGGCGGTTCGTCCTTTCTGGCGGCCCGTATCAACGAGGCCAAGGATATTCTGCTTGCTGCTCAACGCTAGCTCTCCTTCGACGCGCAACTCGACCGGGAGATTGTTTCCTGCCGTGGTCATCGCTTACTGCATCACCGCGTAGCAGGAGACTTTCCTGCGCTTGAGGCCGTCACAGGCCGACCATGCGGCGTCCTTCGAGGAGAAACCGGCGAAGCGTGCGCGATGATACTGGACGCCATCCTTGGCGAAGGGCTCGGTGAAGGGAATGGCTTCCGAGAGGATGCCAGGCGCTTTGGCAACGGTGGCGGCCAGTACGTCGCGCGCCTGGGCCTCCGATCCGGTCGATGCAACCTGGATGACCCAACCGGAAATGGCGGAAGTAGAGGAAGTTTCCACCGTGTCGATGTCGCCTTCGCCTATTTCGGCGTCGCCGACGGGACGCTCGGGCCGCGCCACGGGTACCGGCCCCGCTTCCAGGGCCGCAACCGCGACGGCAGCCGCCGGAGCTTGCACAGGCTCGGCATAGGCCGCTTCGGCACTCTCGACAGGACGAAGATCCGGCGTCGGCGCGTTGCGGCGGGGGAGCACGAAGTCCGCCGCGCTCGCCGTTGCAACCTCCGTCGGCTCGATGACCTTGCGCGCCGCGATCAGGCCGCCACCGCCACGCGTGGAGGCGCGGGGCAGATATTTGCGCAGCAGGGCCGCCATCTGGTCGTCGCGGCTGCGTGCGGTCTTGCCGCCCATGACCACGCCGACGACGGACTTGCCGTCTACCTGGATCGAGGTGACGAGGTTGAAGCCCGAGGCGCGGATGTAGCCGGTCTTGATGCCGTCGACGCCCTTGATGCGGCCGAGCAGGTTGTTGTGGCCGCGGATCTGCCGTCCGGCGATGGTGACGGTGCGCGTGGAGAAATAATCGTAATATCGCGGGAAATGCTCGCGCAGCGCGATGCCGAGCAGGGCCATGTCGCGGGCGGTGGTATACTGGCCGGTGTTCGGCAGGCCGTGCGCATTGCGGAACACGGTCGATTTCATGCCGAGCGCGCGCGCCTTGGCGGTCATGAGCCTGGCGAAATTGCTTTCGGAGCCGCCGAGGAATTCGGCGAGCGCGGTGGAGATGTCGTTTGCCGACTTGGTGACGAGCGCCTTGATGGCGTTGTCCACCGTGATGGTGGCGCCGGGCTTGAGGCCGATCTTGGTGGGCGGCTCGGCGGCTGCGTTCTTGGAAATAGGAACCTTGGTGTTCTTGCCGATCTTGCCGGAGGCCATCGCCTCGAAAGTGAGGTAGATGGTCATCATCTTGGTCAGCGAGGCCGGATAGCGGCGCGAATCGGCGCTGCTCTCATGCAGCACCTTGCCCGTTTTCGCGTCCACCACGATTGCCGCATAGAGCGAATTTGCAAGGGCCTGAGGCGCGGTTGTCGCTATCGCTGCCGTGACGACGACAGCGGTGAAAAGAAATCTTGCCCCGAATGACGATCGCCGCACGACCGCTGCCAACGCCTGACGCACTGTTTCACCCTTGATGTTTTTGCCGCTTCTCTTGCCGCCGCCTCCCCCGGCGGCACTCGCGTCAAACCCTAGGCAAGGCTCCTTACCAATTCCTTTATGGTAACCGGCACGTTCATAATTTCCGTTGGAATTGAGCCCGATTTTCCGCATTTCCGTGGCGAAACAGGTTGACCATAGGTCAGGCATTGACGTCTTGTGCGATGCAACCTATTTTGTGTGCATCGCAACATAAACCCGCTCCCACCAATTCCCGGCAGGAAAGGAAACGTGCAATGGCCTCGTTCGAGGATACCAGCAAATTCAGCAAGGAAGTCATGGACAAGGGGCTGACCAGCTTCGCCGCGATTTCCAAGAACATCCAGACGATCGCCGTCGAGGCGTCGGAATATTCGAAGAAGGTGTTCGAGCAGGGCTCGGCAGCGGCTGAGAAGCTGTTGGCTGCGAAGTCGCTGGAGAAGGCCATCGAGGTGCAGACGGACTATGCCAAGGGCGCCTACGAGGCATTTGTCGCACAGGCCACCAAGATGAGCGAGCTCTACGCCGACATGGCCAAGGAAGCCTACAAGCCGTTCGAGACTGTCGCCGCCAAGGCGAAGTAGCGGACAGCACTCAAATCGGTCGGGCGCAAGCCCAACCCGGAGCCCGGCCGCGATCCGCACGGCCGGGCTCTTTATTTTTGCACCGGGAGACCCCAGATTCAACCAGACGTGATTGCTGTGATCCTGCCGAAAGCCATATTGTCAGCGCAAAGGAAGGGCTTAAAATCCCGTCCATTGTACCTACATGACGCCCTTGCTCCGAAGGTGGGGCAGGGCAGACACAAAGTTATCGGTGGGGAATAATGCTACGGTTCGTGGCAAGAATGCAGAATGGCGACGAGGATGGCAGCGGGACCGGCGGCTCGGGCCGGGGCACCGCGGTCATCACACGTACCAGGACGAAGACAAAGAAGCCGAGCCTCTACCGCGTCCTCATCCTGAACGACGACTACACGCCGATGGAATTCGTGGTCCATGTGCTGGAGCGTTTCTTCCAGAAGGACCGCGAGGCGGCGACACGCATCATGCTCCACGTTCACAATCATGGAGTTGGCGAATGTGGGGTCTATACATTCGAAGTGGCCGAGACCAAGGTGTCTCAGGTCATGGACTTTGCCCGTCAGCATCAGCATCCGCTGCAATGTGTGATGGAGAAGAAGTGAGGTACTGAATGCCGGCTTTCTCCCAAGGCCTGGAACGGGCGCTGCATCAGGCGCTTACACTGGCGAATGAGCGCCATCATGAATATGCGACGCTCGAACACCTCCTGCTGGCGCTGATCGACGACGGCGACGCTGCGGCTGTCATGCGCGCGTGCAATGTCGACCTCGACGAATTGCGCCGCACCGTCATCAACTACGTCGATACCGAACTCGACAATCTCGTCACCGGCTATGACGAGGATTCCAAGCCGACCGCCGGCTTCCAGCGCGTCATCCAGCGTGCGGTGATCCATGTGCAGTCGTCCGGCAGGGAAGAAGTGTCGGGCGCCAACGTGCTCGTGGCGATCTTCGCCGAGCGCGAGAGCCATGCAGCCTATTTCTTGCAGGAACAGCAGATGACCCGTTACGACGCGGTCAACTACATCAGCCACGGCATCGCCAAGCGCCCCGGCGCGAGCGAGAGCCGTTCGCCGCGCGGCGCTGAGGAAGAGGCGACCAGCCAGGGTTCCGAAGGTTCGGAGGAAGGCGGCAAGAAGAAGCAGCAGGACGCGCTGACGGCCTACTGCGTCAACCTCAACCAGAAGGCCAGGGCCGGCAAGATCGACCCGCTGATCGGCCGCGAATCGGAGATCAACCGCACGATCCAGGTTTTGTGCCGCCGCTCCAAGAACAACCCGCTCTATGTGGGCGATCCGGGCGTGGGCAAGACCGCTATTGCCGAGGGCCTGGCCAAGCGCATCGTCGAGGGCGACGTGCCCGAGGTTCTGCTTGACGCGACCATCTTCGCGCTCGACATGGGCACGCTGCTCGCGGGCACCCGCTATCGCGGCGATTTCGAGGAGCGGCTGAAGCAGGTCGTGAAGGAACTCGAGGAATATCCGGGCGCGGTGCTGTTCATCGACGAGATCCACACGGTGATCGGTGCCGGCGCGACCTCGGGCGGCGCGATGGATGCGTCCAACCTGCTCAAGCCGGCCCTGTCGTCCGGCGCGATCCGCTGCATCGGCTCGACTACCTATAAGGAGTTCCGCCAGTTCTTCGAGAAGGACCGGGCGCTGGTGCGCCGCTTCCAGAAGATCGACGTGAACGAGCCTTCGGTGGAAGACGCGATCTCGATCATGAAGGGCCTCAAGCCTTATTTCGAGGACTTCCACAAGGTGAAATACACCAACGACGCCATCAAGGCGGCGGTGGAACTGTCGGCCCGTTACATCAGCGACCGAAAGCTGCCGGACAAGGCGATCGACGTGATCGACGAGACCGGCGCGTCGCAGATGCTTCTGCCGGAGAACAAGCGGCGCAAGACGATCAGCGTCAAGGAAATCGAGGCGACCATCGCCACGATGGCGCGCATCCCGCCGAAGACCGTTTCGGCCGACGACGAGAAGGTGCTGGCCACGCTGGAGGACGAACTCAAGCGCGTCGTCTATGGGCAGGACACCGCGATCACCGCTCTGTCTGCGGCGATCAAGCTCGCTCGCGCGGGCCTGCGCGAGCCGGAGAAGCCGATCGGCAGCTATCTGTTTTCCGGCCCGACCGGCGTCGGCAAGACGGAGGTTGCCAAGCAGCTTGCCGCCTCGCTCGGGGTGGAACTGCTGCGCTTCGACATGTCCGAATATATGGAGCGTCATACGGTCAGCCGGCTGATCGGTGCGCCTCCCGGCTATGTCGGCTTCGACCAGGGCGGTTTGCTGACCGACGGCGTTGACCAGCATCCGCACTGCGTGCTGCTGCTCGACGAGGTGGAGAAGGCGCATCCCGACCTGTTCAACATCCTGTTGCAGGTCATGGACCACGGCAAGCTGACGGACCACAATGGCAAGCAGATCAGCTTCCGCAACGTGATCCTGATCATGACGACCAATGCGGGCGCCGCCGACATGGCGAAGCCGGCCATCGGCTTCGGTTCGTCTAAGCGCGAAGGTGACGATGTGGAGGCGATCAACCGCCTGTTCTCGCCGGAATTCCGCAATCGTCTCGATGCGATCATCCCGTTCGGTTCGCTGCCGGTGCCGGTGATCCATCAGGTGGTGCAGAAGTTCGTCATGCAGCTGGAGGCCCAGCTTTCCGAGCGTGGCGTCATCTTCGACCTGACGTCGGAGGCGATCGCCTGGCTGGCCGACAAGGGTTACGACGAGCGCATGGGCGCCCGCCCGCTTGGCCGCGTGATCCAGGAGTACATCAAGAAGCCGCTGGCCGATGAAGTTCTGTTCGGACGGTTGCGCAAGGGCGGCACGGTCCGTGTCACGGTGGAGCCCGGCGAGGACGGCAAGCCTGCGCTGAAGCTGGAGCCCATCGCCGACGAGGTTCCGGTCAGGCCGAAGAAAGAGGAACCTGAAGGTGACGCGCCGCGGCGCAAGACGGCGGTCAAGAAGGTCGCTTCCCGCAAGGTGTCCACCAAGCCTTCGGGCAAGGGCGGCGAGCCGGCCAAGCGCAGCATGGTGCCGCAATTGCCGCGAAAGGGCTAACGTTCGCTCCGCACCAGTCGCGGAGCTTCCACATCCGGTACTGAAACGGGCGGCCGAGGGTTCGGCCGCCCTTTTCTGTGCGGCGGGAACAGGAACGGCAAGGTGCAGAGGACGCGACTTTGGTCGTCTCGCCTCATAGGCCCGCTTGTGTTAAGCGGCATGCAAATGTCCGAAGCATCATCTCCCGATAGCCGGCAAGCCTCCTCCCGCGACTATCTCGTCTGGTATATTCGCGGGTTTCGCGTCGTGTTGACGGTGCCGGCCCTTATTCTCGCCACCAGCTTCATAGGCTTCGCGGCAATGGCGATGGAGGCGCGGTTGACCGTGCTGGAGGCCGTGTTCATGACGGCGGCAGTTTGGGCGCTGCCGGGCATGGTCGTGCTCGTCGGCGCGATCATTGCGGGAAACAGCCTGCCGGCGGCTGCGTTCGCCGTCGCGCTTTCGTCCGTGCGCCTGGCGCCGATGGTCATGGCGCTGCTGCCGGAACTGCGAACGCGCTCGACCCGCAAATGGGTGCTCTATTTGCTTTCGCATTTCGTCGCCGTCACCTCATGGGTCATTGCTATGGAGCGGGCGCGTAAGGTTCCGCGCGGCATGCGCACGGCATGGTATGGCGGGGTTGGGTCGGTCCTCGTGCTGACGAACATGGCGGTGGTGGCTGTCGTCTATGTCCTCGCGCGCGACCTGCCGCCTCTCGCATCCGCCGCGTTGCTGATGCTGACGCCGCTTTATTTCCTCACCTCGCTGTGGGGTTCGGCGCGCGAACGCGCCGGCCATGTGGCGATGGTGCTGGGCCTTTTGCTCGGGCCGCTCTTCGCCATACTGACGCCGGAGTTCAGCCTGCTTGCAACGGGCGCGGTTGGCGGCGGGCTGGCCTATCTCTACCATGTGCTGACCAGATCGCGGGAGCGGGCATGAGCTTCCACGGTATCGACAATTGGTGGTGGCCGCTTTTGTTCATCCTTGTCGCGGGCTGGCTGGCGACGGATGCATGGCGCTTTCTCGGCGTCTATTTCGGCGGCAGGATTTCCGATTCTTCGGACCTGCTGGTGCTTGTGCGGGCGGTGGCGACAGCATTGGTCGCCGCCGTCATCGCCAATCTTCTGGTATCGCCTTCGGGAGCTCTGGCCGATGCGCCGCTCCTGCTGCGCATCGGCGCGCTTGCGGCAGGGTTTACCGCCTACAAGCTGACCGGAGGGCAAATCCTCGCGGGAATCGTCGTAGGCGAGGCGGTGCTGATCGCCGGGATGCTGCTTTAACGAGACGATCCGGCGTTTGAGCGTTTGGCTCTAACTTAATGCGGCGCGAATCTTTTCCGCGTTGGCGGCAAGCACCGCCTGATCTTCCATCTTCGAGCCGTGCGGCCCTTGCGGCACGCCGTCGAAGCGCGGCACGACGTGGAAATGCAGATGGAACACAGTCTGGCCGCTGGCCGGCTCGTTGAATTGGTGGACGGCCACGCCATCGGCTGCGAACGCCTTCTTCACCGCCCGTGCGAGCTTCTGCGTCGTCGCGATGACGCGGGCGAGGCTTTCGGCATCGGCATCCAGCATGTTGCGGGCCGGGGCCTTGGGCAGCACGAGGCAATGGCCGTCGGTGGTGGGCATGATGTCCATGATGGCCAGCGTGGCGTCGTCCTCGTAGAGCTTGTGGGCGGGCAGGTCGCCGCGCAGGATCTTTGCGAAGACGTTGCTGTCGTCATAGGTCGGGCCGGTCATCATCCACTCCGCATGGCTGTGTTGCGCAGCCTGTTGTTTCCCGCGCGCGGCGATGCGTCAAGCGTCAATCCTGCTCCCGCGGTCCGCGCCGGAAGGGGCCATGTCCTTCGAGATATTCGCCCATCGATTCCACCTCCTGGCGCTCGCGTTCGAGATAGTCCGCGACCGCGCGGCGCAGCCCGGCATGGGCGATGTAGTGCGCGGAATGGGTGGTGACGGGCATGTAGCCGCGCGCGAGCTTGTGCTCGCCCTGTGCCCCGGCCTCGACCACCTTGAGCTTGCGCTCGATGGCGAAGTCTATGGCCTGATGGTAGCAGACCTCGAAATGCAGGAAGGGATGGTCCTCGATGCAGCCCCAGTTGCGGCCGTAGAGCGTATCCGAGCCGATGAAATTGATCGCGCCCGCGACGTAGCGTCCGCCGCGCCTTGCCATGACCAGCAATATATCATCGGCCATACGCTCGCCGATCAGCGAGAAGAATTCGCGGTTGAGGTAGGGCCGGCCCCATTTCCTGCCGCCCGTGTCCATATAGAAGGTGTAGAAATCGTCCCACACGGCTTCCGTGATGTCGCAGCCCGTCAGCCGGTCGATGGCGATGCCGTGCCCAACCGCGTCACGTCGCTCCTTCTTCAGCCCCTTGCGCTTGCGCGAGGCCAGAGTGGCGAGAAAATCCTCGTAGCTGCCGTAGCCGTCATTGTGGAAATGGAACTGCTGGTCTGTCCGGTGCAGGAACCCGGCATCCTCCAGCAGCGCGGTTTCCGGCTCCGGCGCAAAGGTGACGTGAACGGATGAGACATCGAGCCGCGCTGCCAGCGCCTTCAGACCCTCGGCCAGTGCAAGCTGGACCGTTTGCATGTGTGCGCCGTCGCGGACCAGAAGGCGAGGGCCGGTGGCCGGCGTGAAGGGCACGGCCACCTGCAGCTTGGGATAGTAGCTGCCGCCCGCGCGCTCGAATGCGTCGGCCCAGCCATGATCGAACACATATTCTCCCTGGCTGTGCGATTTGAGGTAGCAGGGCACCGCGCCGAGCAGGCTCCCGTCCGGCGCTTCCAGCCGCAGATGCTGGCCGAGCCAGCCGGTGCCGCGCACAGCGCAACCGCTATCCTCCAGCGCGGACAGGAAGGCATGGGAGACGAAGGGGTTGTATGGTGTCCTGCCGCCGCGCGAAGCGCCGGCCAGCATCGCCCATTCGTCTGCTGAAAAGGCGTCCAGCCCGGTCGAGACGCGTATCGCGATCTCGCCTTGCACCGGCTCGGCCTCGTTTCGTCGGTTCATGCAGGCATAGTTACGCCCGGCATTGTGCGTTGCAAGATGGCGCGCTTCACGAAATCAAGACGGCGGCTCACGCGTCGGGATCGAAACCCTCGAAAGTCATCTGGTCTGCATGGGCGGCGGTCAGGCCGCGCCCCTCGTCGTCGCGGACGGTCCATGTGATGACCGGCATGCCGAGCTTCCGGCGCAGCGTCTCAGTGAAGGGATTGGGCAGTTCCTTCACTTGAAAGGAGGTGAAGGAAATGCCGTGGGCCAGCATGGAGAAATGCGCCTCCAGATCGGCCGGCGTTCGGCCATGCGCGGTCAGCCCGCCGGGAATGCCCGGAGCTTCCGCCGCGAAGCAGCGTATGAGCCAGTGATCGAAGGACATGATCGCCGCCTTGCCGGGATAGGCGGCGAGCGCGGCGGCGACCTTCGCGACGAGGCCGTCATCCTTGCCCTCGATGCCTTTCAGCTCGATCACGAGCGGCACCCGCCCGGCGACGAGTTCCAGCATCGCGGCGAGCGTCGGCACGCGATCCTGCGTGCCGCCCACGCTGAGCCGCGTCATCTCCTCCGCCGTCCGCTCGAAGATGTTGCCCTGCTGTCCGGTGAGGCGCTGGAGGTCGCTGTCATGGAAAACGACGGGCACGCCGTCGGAGGTCAGGTGCACGTCGCATTCGATGGCGAAGTTCCTCTCGGCGGCAGCGGCGAAGGCCGGCAGGGTGTTCTCCCATCGCGCCTTGTTCATGTCGTGGTAGCCGCGATGGGCGATCGGGCGCGCGGTGAGCCAGGAAATATCGGTCATTGAAAGCCTGCGTCAGACGAGTTCGACAATCGCTTCGACTTCCACCGGCGCGCCGAGCGGCAACGAAGCGACGCCGACGGCGGAGCGGGCATGCATGCCACGCGCGCCGAGCGCCTCGGCCAGCAGGTCCGACGCGCCATTGGCCACGAGATGTTGCTCGGTAAAATCAGGCGTGGAGGCTACGAATACGGTGATCTTCACCAGCTTCGCTATCTTCTCGAGGTCGCCGGTCGCGGCCTTGACCTGCGCCAGTACGTTGATCGCGCATTGCCGGGCGGCGAGCTTGCCGGTCTCAGTGTCGAGGTCGCGGCCGAGAAGGCCCTGCGCAACCAGCTTTCCTCCGGCCAGTGGCAATTGACCGGCGGTTAAAAGCAGGTTCCCCGACCGCAGGAAGGGTACGTAGTTGGCGGCAGGGGCCGCCGCCGCGGGCAGTTCGATGCCCAGTTCTTTCAGCCTTGTCTCTATCGAAACGCTCAATTCCGTTTTCCCCCTCGAAATGCGCGGCGTCCCGGGAAATGCCGAGTTTCGTCTCGCTTCCGCCATGAGTTCGTCTATTGTGGTATACATGATCCGGCTTGCACCCAAGCCATCCTAAGGAGAATTTTTCATGCGCTTGCCGCGCCTTGCAATGATTGCCGCATCTGCGGCGATGACGGGTATTTCCGCTGCGCAGGCCGCCACCATGCTGGCTCCGCATCGCGCGGTCTATGACCTCGAACTGGATCAGGCCAGCGACCGCTCCGGCATAACCGGCATTCGCGGGCGCATGGTCTACGAATTCGAGGGTTCGCCTTGCGACGGCTACACCGTGAATTTTCGTTTCGTCACGCGCATCGATACGCCGGATGTGTCACGGCTGAGTGACATACAGACGTCGAGCTACGAGGATGGCGAAGGAAAGACCTTCGATTTCGTCACCAAGTCCTTCGTGGACCAGACCCCGGAAAAGGAAGTGAAGGGGACCGCGCATCTGGACGAGGGGGGCACAGACGTGGCGCTCGTCAAGCCGGACCAGCGCCAGCTGGAGCTCGGCAAGGCTTTCTTCCCCACGCAGCATTTGCTGGACCTGATCGCAAGGGCCGAGAAATCCGAGAACTTCTACGAGGCCAGGATTTTCGACGGTTCCGAGGATGCCGACAAGGTGATGACGACGACCGTGGTGATCGGCCGCAAATCGCCGGTACGGCAGAACGACCCGGAGCGGAACGCCATGAAGACCCTTGCCGACGATCAGTTCTGGCCCGTGGAGATGGCGTATTTCGATCTCTCCGAGGGCAATGGCGAGGAAATCCCGAGCTATCGGATCTCGTTCAAGCTGCATGAGAACGGCGTCACGCGCGATCTCGTCATGGACTATGGCGACTTCTCGATGAAGGGCACGCTCGTCGATCTGGCGCTGCTCGACCGGAAAGGCCCTGCCTGCGACCGCTGATTGCGGGGCGCGGGTTGCAAAAGCCTGTTCCAGCCGCTATATGCGCGGCCATTCCACACACGGACTTCGGTTTCCGTCCGGGAGAAATCCGGCGGCGACCACCGGTGGCGCCAGGGCAATTGCCCGCAGCGTCGTGTCCGTGGAGGCCAACCGGAAAGGAAACGACGAATGGCTCTGCCTGATTACAGCATGCGCCAGCTTTTGGAAGCTGGTGTTCACTTCGGCCACCAGACCCACCGCTGGAACCCGAAGATGGCGCCTTTTATCTTCGGCGCCCGCAACAATATCCACATCATCGACCTGTCGCAGACCGTCCCGATGCTGCATCAGGCGCTCAAGCAGGTGTCCGACACCGTGGCCAAGGGCGGCCGCGTCCTGTTCGTCGGCACCAAACGCCAGGCTTCGGAGATCGTTGCCGACGCCGCCCAGCGTTCCGCGCAGTATTATGTGAACTCCCGCTGGCTCGGCGGCATGCTCACCAACTGGAAGACGATCTCCAACTCGATTCAGCGCCTGCGCAAGCTCGACGAGCTGCTGGCCGGCGATGCGCAGGGCCTCACCAAGAAGGAGCGCCTCAACCTCGACCGCGAGCGCGAGAAGCTCGACAAGGCTCTGGGCGGCATCAAGGACATGGGCTCGACGCCGGACCTGATGTTCGTCATCGACACCAACAAGGAAGCCATCGCCATCCAGGAAGCCAAGCGCCTCGGCATTCCGGTGGTTGCGATCATCGATTCCAACTGCGACCCCGACAAGGTCGATTTCCCGATCCCGGGCAATGACGACGCCGCGCGCGCCATTTCGCTCTATTGCGACCTGATCGCCAAGGCGGCCCTTGACGGCATCGCCCGGCAGCAGGGTGCGCTGGGCGTGGATATCGGCGCTTCGGAAGAGGCTCCGGTTGAAACGGCCCTTCCCGATGAGGAAGGCTCCGAGGCTTCCAAGGAAGCCTGACGACATTGCGAAGCCGTTTGCCGGCTTCGCGCTTTTTGAACCTGGGCGGGCGCGGACGGCACTTTGCCGGAGCGTTCCGCCCGTTTCGCTGAATAAAGGAACGGAGAGGCGGAAATGAGCATCTCGGCAGCACAGGTCAAGCAACTGCGCGACATGACGGGCGCGGGCATGATGGATTGCAAGGCGGCCCTCGCCGAAACCAATGGCGACATGGAAGCGGCGGTCGACTGGCTGCGCAAGAAGGGTATCGCGAAGGCTGACAAGAAGTCTGGCCGCACGGCGGCGGAGGGTCTTGTCGGTGTCGCGTCGGATGCGACCGGCGCCGTCGTCGTGGAGGTCAATTCGGAGACGGACTTCGTTGCCCGCAATGACGGATTCCAGGACATCGTGCGCAATGTCGCGCAGGTCGCGCTCGGCACCGACGGCTCGACCGATGCGGTCGCCTCCGCCACCTATCCGGGCAGCGGCAAGTCCGTGGCCGAATCGATCAAGGATGCCGTCGGCACCATCGGCGAGAATCTGAATTTCCGCCGCTCCACCAAGCTGTCCGTCTCGTCGGGCGCGGTCGCGACCTATGTGCACAACGCCGTTGCGGACGGACTCGGCAAGATGGGCGTTCTGGTGGCCATCGAGACGACCGGCAATGCTGATGCGGCTCGCGCGGTTGCACGCCAGGTGGCGATGCACGTCGCCGCGACGAACCCGCTGGCGCTGACCGCCGAGGAGGTCGATCCGGCCGTGGTCGCGCGCGAGAAGGACATTTTCTCCGATCAGGCGCGCCAATCGGGCAAGCCGGAAAACATCATCGAGAAGATGGTGGAAGGCCGCCTGCGCAAGTTCTACGAGGAGGTTGTCCTCCTGAAGCAGAACTTCGTGCTGAACCCTGACATCACCGTCGAGAAGGCGGTGAAGGACGCGGAGAAGGAGATCGGGGCTCCGGCGAAGATCACCGGCTTCGTGCGCTTCGCGCTCGGCGAGGGCATCGAGAAGGAAGTTTCTGATTTCGCTGCCGAAGTAGCGGCTGCGGCCAAGGGCTAGGCTTCGGCCCGGGACTTCCTTCGAGGGCGCCGCGTGACATGGCGGCGCCCTTCGTGTATCGCAAATCCCCGCCAGTCCGACGAAGAGGTGCACATGCCGGCGCAGCCGCTCTACCGACGCGTGGTGCTCAAGGCTTCTGGTGAGGCCCTGATGGGGCAGCAGGGATTCGGCATTGACGTTTCCGTTGCCGACCGTATCGCCGCCGATATCGCGGAAGCGCGTTCCATGAGTGTCGAAGTCGGCGTGGTGATCGGTGGCGGCAATATCTTCCGCGGCGTGGCGGTGGCGTCGAAGGGCGGTGATCGCGTTACAGGCGACCACATGGGCATGCTGGCGACGGTCATCAACTCCCTGGCGCTGCGCACATCATTGGTCAAGCTCGGCGTGGAGGCCGTGGTGCTCTCGGCCATCGCGATGCCGGAACTCTGCGAAAGCTTCTCCCAGCGCCAGGCAACTGCCTATATGAATGAGGGAAAGGTCGTCATCTTCGCAGGCGGCACCGGAAACCCCTTCTTCACGACGGATTCCGCGGCCGCGTTGCGCGCGGCGGAGATCGGTGCCGATGCCCTCTTCAAAGGCACGCAGGTGGACGGCGTTTATTCGGCCGATCCGAAGAAAGACCCCACTGCGACCCGCTACGAACGGCTGACCCATGAGCAGGTGCTGCGTGACGGCCTTGCCATCATGGACACTGCCGCGATTGCGCTTGCGCGTGAGAACCACATTCCGATAATCGTCTATTCGATACATGAACAAGGCGGTTTCGGCGCCATTTTGCGGGGCGAGGGACGCTGCACGGTTGTGGCCGACGCATAGGCCCACCCGCGTGGCACCACGTTCCAGACGGAGGATTCGATCATGAGCGACGGGATAGATTTCAAGGACTTGCAGCGCCGCATGGACGGAGCCATCTCGGCCTACAAGAATGACCTTGCCTCGCTGCGGACGGGCCGAGCGTCAAGCAATCTGCTCGATCCGATCCAGGTCTCTGCCTATGGCTCGGCCATGCCGATCAACCAGGTTGCGACCGTCACCGTGCCGGAGCCGCGCATGATTGCCGTTTCGGTATGGGACAAGTCGATGGTGGGCGCCGTGGATCGCGCGATCCGCGAATCCAATCTCGGCTTCAACCCGATCGTGGACGGCAATAATCTCAGGATTCCGCTGCCGGAGCTGAACGAGCAGCGGCGCAAGGAACTGGTCAAGATCGCCCACGGCTATGCCGAAAATGCGCGCGTTGCCGCGCGTCACGTGCGCCGCGACGGCATGGACAATCTCAAGAAGGCAGAAAAAGACGGGACGATCAGCGAGGACGATCAGCGCAAGCAGTCGGACCGCGTTCAGAAGCTGACCGACGAGACCATCTCCACCATCGACAAGCTGCTGGTGGAGAAGGAAGCGGAGATCATGCAGGTCTGATACGCAGACTGATGGCTGCGGCGAGCGACCGGCGCCGCAGGCCGGACCTCTGACGGCACGGAGCCGGGATCGCCGGGGCGGGGACGAGTGTGAAGCCCGAGCATATTGCGATCATCATGGACGGGAATGGCCGATGGGCGAAGGCCCGCGGCCTGCCGCGCTCCGCTGGCCATCGCGCAGGCGTCGAGGCGTTGCGTGGCGCTGTCCGCGCTGTCGGAGATCTGGGCATAGAGTGGCTGACCGTCTACGCCTTTTCGTCGGAAAACTGGTCGCGGCCGAAATCCGAGGTCACGGACCTCATGTCATTGCTCAAATTCTTCATCCGGAGGGATCTGGCTGAGCTTCACCGGAACGGCGTGCGCGTGCGTATCATCGGCGAACGGGAGGGGCTCGATCTCGAGATCGGCGCATTGCTGCATGAGGCCGAGGCGCTCACCGCCGCGAACGACCGGATGAACCTCGTCATCGCCTTCAACTATGGCGGGCGCGACGAGATCGTGCGGGCCACGCGGCGGGCGATCGCGGCGGCGCAGGCCGGCGCGCTCGATCCCGCGAAGCTCGATGGCGCCCGCTTCGAGCAGTTTCTCGATACTGTCGGCATTCCCGATCCCGACCTCGTGATCCGCACCAGCGGCGAGCAGCGCCTGTCGAATTTCCTGCTCTGGCAGGCGGCCTATGCCGAGCTGGTTTTCCTTCCCTGCAACTGGCCCGATTTCAACGAGGCCGAACTTGTCCGCGCCGTCGAGATATTCAGCGCGCGTGACCGCAGGTTCGGCGGCGTGGTGGCGCGCGACGCATCATGAACGAAGCACAGGGCGGCGGCGCGATCCCGCCGGCGCGCCGTCCGCGCGGGAATTTCGAGCTGCGGGTCATCTCCGGGCTTATCCTTGCCGCCATCGTGCTCGGGATCACCTGGTTCGGCGGGCTGCCGTTCCGGTTGATGGCCGCGGCAATCGGGGCCGCCATCTTCTATGAATGGGCGTGCATGGCGGGTCGAGGCGGCTCGGCGGCGAACCGAAACCTGGCGATCGCCCTGCTGGCCGTTTCGCTTGGCGCGGTGGCTGCAGGATTGCCGGCTCTGTGGGCTATCGGAATAACGCTGCTTGCCGTCATTGCCGGCATGGCCGGCGGCGCGATGCTGGGGCAGGGTTCCACGCTGGCGGTCGGTGTGGGGTACGCTTCGCTGCCCATGCTGGCGCTTGCCTTGCTGAGGGGAGACGGCGCGGCCGGCATGGTCGCGATCCTGTTCCTTTTCGCCGTGGTCTGGGCCACGGATATCTTCGCCTATTTTGCGGGGCGCCGCTTCGGCGGCCCGAAACTCGCGCCACGCGTCTCCCCCTCCAAGACATGGAGCGGCGCTGCAGGCGGGGCGCTGGCTGCAGCGGCCGCCGGCTGGGCGGTGCTGTATTTCGCGGACGTGCGGCTGGGACCGGGAACCGAGGCGCTGCTGTCGCTTGCCCTTTCCGCTGTCGCCCAACTTGGAGATCTGTTCGAGAGCGGCGTGAAGCGCCGCTTCGACATCAAGGATTCCGGCCGCATGATTCCGGGTCATGGCGGCATGATGGATCGCGTCGACGGGCTTGTCGCGGCGGCTCTGGCGCTTTACCTGATCTCGGCCATCTTCGGCGGCAGCCTCGACTACCCGGCGGAGAGTCTTTTCGCGCTCTGATGCGCGGAAAACAGGCGGCGTTTTGAAGCGTGGCCGAGCCACGTATTCGCCGCTATTGAGATCATAGTTCCGCCGGGCTTCCGGCTCGAATCCCGAAGGGTGCGTCGATGGAATATCTGACCGGCATTTTCAGCCCCGAGGGCCTGCTGATCGGAACCGTCATTCCGTTCCTGTTCGTGCTCACCGTGGTCGTCTTCGTTCACGAGATGGGGCATTATCTCGTCGGCCGCTGGTGCGGGATCGGCGTGCGCGCCTTTTCGATAGGGTTCGGCCCCGAATTGTTCGGCTTCAAGGACCGGCACGGCACGCGGTGGCGGCTCTCGGCAATCCCGTTGGGCGGATATGTCAAGTTCGTCGGCGATGTCGGCGCGACCAGCGAGCCCGATTCCGAGGAGATGGACGCGCTGACGCCCGAGGAGCGCCGCGTGGCCTTCCACACCCAGCCCGTGTGGAAGCGGGCCGCCACGGTCTTTGCCGGCCCCGCCGCCAATTTCATCCTGACGATTGCCGTATTCACGGTGATGTTCGCGATCTATGGCCGGACGATCAGCGAGCCGACGGTAGCGGAGGTTCGCCCCGATTCCCCGGCAGCGGCGGCCGGCTTCGAGCCGGGCGACCGTTTCGTTTCCGTGGACGGACGGAGCGTTTCCACCTTCGCCGACGTGCAGCGCCTCGTTTCGGGCCGGGCAGGCGACACGATCACTTTCATCATGCTGCGCGACGGGCGGGAAGTGACGCTGACCGCCACGCCGGAGCTTTCCGAGCAGACGGATGCGCTCGGCAACGTCGTTCGCATAGGGCTCCTTGGCGTGGTCAACAACAGCGAGGTGGGCCAGCCGCGCCATGTCACCTATGGCGTGCCGGCATCCTTCGTGGAAGCGGTGCGCGAAACCGGGCACGTCGTGGCGCGCACGGGTCAATTTATGCAGCGTTTTGTTACGGGCCGAGAGGATCGATGCCAGATCGGCGGGCCGGTGAAGATAGCCGAAATGTCCGGCAAGGCTGCTGCCGTGGGTTTCGAGATGCTGGTGCAACTGGCCGCGCTGCTCTCCGTAGGCATAGGGATTCTGAACCTGCTGCCGATTCCTCCACTCGACGGAGGGCATCTGGCGTTCTATGCCGTCGAGGCGGTAATCAGGCGGCCCGTATCCGAGCGGGTCATGGATGCAGTCTACCGCGCCGGCCTGTTCATGGTGCTGATTTTCATGGCTTTCGCGTTCTGGAATGATATCTTCGGATGCTGACAGGGGCGCGCGCGAGGGCGAAAGAGCGTGAATTTAAGGAATGCGTTTACCATGAGGGGCAATTTCCGTGACGCGATTGCAACGCGGTTGGACGAAGTAAACGCAAATTAACCGGGAGCCTTGCGTGTAAGGAAAATCAGGCTATTACGGTGGAGTGATTTCTGCCGCGATATCCGGATTTCTCGCTGTGGGGACTACGAGAAAAGAAGGTTCGAAAGCCCAATGAAGGCAGCTTTTCGTTTTGCGCGCACCGTTTCGGCGGTGGCTTTGTCAGTCAGTGTTGTCGTTTCCGGGGGCGTAGCCTTCCAGCTGGGCGCAATCTCGTCTGCGAATGCGGCTGTCGTCAGCCGTATCGAGGTGCGGGGTAACCAGCGGGTGGATGCGGATACGGTTCGCAACTACATCGCAATCCGGCCCGGCCAGAATTTCAGCAATGCCGATATCGACGAGGCGGTGAAGCGGCTCTTCGCCACCGGCCTGTTTTCGGATGTGCGCATCAGCCAGTCCGGTGGCTCGCTGATTGTCAATGTGGACGAATATTCCGTCGTCAATCAGGTGATCTTCCAGGGCAACCGGAAGATCAAGGACGAGCAACTGGCGGCGAACGTGCAGCTCAAGCCGCGCGGTTCCTTCTCCAGCGCGATGATGGAAGCGGATGTGCAGGCCATTCGCGGCGCCTATTCGCGGATCGGCCGCGATGACGCGCAGGTCACGGCTTCGACGCAGCAGCTCGACGGAAACCGCGTGAACGTGATTTTCCAGATCGTCGAGGGCGACCGCACGAAGATTGGCGAGATCAACTTCGTCGGTAACAATGCCTTCAGCGACGGGCGGCTGGCCGACGTCATTTCGACGAAGAAGTCGAACATATTGTCGTTCCTGACGCGCAACGACATTTATGACGAATCGCGCCTGCGTGCCGACGAGGAGGCGCTGCGGCGTTTCTACTACAATCGCGGCTATGCCGATTTCCAGGTCGTCTCGGCCACCGGCGATCTGGATGAGGGCACGAACGAATATTCCATCACGATCACGGTCGATGAGGGCGAACGCTATAATTTCGGCGAAGTCGCAATCGACACGACGATCCCCGGACTTGACGCGAATTCGCTCAATTCATTGCTGGAGACGCGGCCGGGTTCGGTCTACAGCGCCGACAAGGTCGAGAAGTCGATCATTGCGCTGACCGAACGGCTGGCTGGTATGGGCTACGCGTTTGCGCAGGTCATGCCGCGCGGCGACCGCGACTTCCAGAATCGCACCATTTCCGTGCTTTACACTATCGACGAAGGCGCGCGCGCCTATGTCGAGCGCATCGAGATTCGCGGCAACACCAAGACGCGCGACTATGTGATCCGTCGCGAATTCGATCTGAACGAGGGCGATGCGTTCAATCAGGTGCTCATCCAGCGCGCGAAGCGGCGTCTGGAAGCCCTTGATTTCTTCGAGAGAGTGGAAATCTCGACGGCGCCCGGTTCCGCTGCCGATCAGGTTGTTCTGGTTGTCGATGTGACGGAGAAGTCAACAGGTGAGTTCTCCATCGGCGGCGGCTACACGACCGGCAGTTCGGCGCAGGCCGGGTTCAGCGTCGAGGGTGGCATTGCCGAGCGCAACTTCCTTGGCCGCGGTCAGTCGATCCGCCTTTCGGTCGCAGGCGGTTCCCGCTCGCGCGACTATATGGTCTCGTTCACCGAACCCTATTTCCTTGGGCGCCGTATTTCCGCGGGCTTCGACATCTATCGCCAGACTCGCCGGTACGACAATTACGAGAGCAAGACGACCGGCGGCACGGTTCGCTTCGGCCTGCCGATCACGGAGAACTTCTCCACGCAGCTCGCGTATAACTACGCTGTTGACGAGTATGAATTTACTGACGATTGCGATGCGGATGAGGACGGCATTGCCGATACCGCCTGCGATCTGTCGAATGTCATCCAGCAGGCCATTCAGGACAACGACCAGTGGACGAAATCCTCCGTCAGCGGTTCGCTCGTCTACAATACCATCGACGACATGCGTAATCCGCGGGACGGCATCTATGCTAATTTCACCACGGAAGTGGCCGGACTTGGCGGCGATGCGAGCTGGGTGAAGTTCACCGGCCGCGGCAACTATTACAAGACGCTGTCCGAGGAAATGGATCTCGTCGGCGTGCTCGTTCTTGGCGGCGGCCATATGGTAAGCCTTGGAGACAAGGAACTGCGCGTGTTCGACTACTTCCAGTCGAACGAGCGCATGATCCGCGGCTTCGCCTATAATGGTATCGGACCTTACGATTCCGACTCGGTTGATAAAGACCATCTCGGCGGCAGAACCTATTTCCATGCCACGGCTGAACTGCAGTTCCCCGTGCCGGGCGTGCCGCAGAGCTTCGGCCTTCGCGCGGCCGCCTTTGCGGATGCGGCGACGCTTTATGGAAACAGCCTCAGTGGTACAGGCTTCACGGTCAGTGGAGCCAACATGGCATGGCGCGCATCGGTCGGCGCCAGCCTGATCTGGGCTTCACCGTTCGGTCCGCTGCGCATCGACTACGCCATCCCTGTCATGAAGGAAGATGGCGACGAGGTGCAGAATCTCAACTTCGGCATCTCGACGCGCTTCTGACCGCGAAGGGATTTTCCGGGCCGGAAATCCGGCCCGGGAGAAGGCTCGCATGACGCTTTCGGTATTTCCCCAGCCTTCGCCCGGCAGGACCGTCGGCGATGTGGCCGCTGCGATCGGCGCCGACCTGCCGGACGCCTCATATGCAAAAGTCGTCCTGACAGGTGTTGCGCCAGCGAGTGCGAGCGCGCCGGGGCGTCTCATCTATATCGACAGCCAGCGCAATGCGGGTCTTTTGCCGGCGACGCGCGCCGCTGCGGTTCTCTGCACGGCCAGTGTCGCGGCGAAGGTTCCCGCCGGTGTTGCGGTGCTGATTTCCGCGCATCCGCAGCTTGCGTTCGCCGCGGCTGAACGGCTGCTCTACCCTGAATTCGACCGCCCGCGCGCTATCACGGGCGAAGAGGGTATTTCCCCCGCAGCGCATGTGTCTCCGAAGGCGAATCTCGAAGCGGGCGTTATCGTCGAGGCAGGGGCCACTATCGCGGCCGGCGCGTCGATAGGCGAGGGCACCATCGTCGCGCCCAACGCCGTCATCGGACCGAATGTGCAGATCGGGCGCAACGGCTATGTCGGCGCGGGCGCCACGGTGCAATATGCGCTGATTGGCGACCGTGTGGTGCTGCATCCGGGCGTACGTATCGGGCAAGACGGGTTCGGTTACGCACCTGGCCGACAGGGGCCGGAGAAAATACCGCAGATCGGCCGCGTTATCATTCAGGACGATGTGGAGATCGGCGCCAATACGACCGTCGATCGGGGCGCCATAGCCGATACGGTGATCGGCGAGCGCACGAAGATCGACAATCTCGTGCAGATCGGACACAACGTGACCATTGGCCGCTGTTGCCTCATTGCTGGGCAGGTGGGTATCTCCGGTTCCGTGTCGATCGGCAATTACGTCATGATCGGCGGAGGGGCCGGGTTGAAGGACCATCTCACCATCGGTGACGGTGCGCAGATCGCAGCCCGCTCCGGCCTGATGGAGGACGTGCCGGCGGGGGCGAAGTGGGGCGGCTTTCCGGCCGGTCCCATAAAGGTTTTCCTGCGCGAGGCGGCGCAGAGCAAACGGAACAGGACCAAGCAGGGAATTGAGAAGGGGCGATGACTGAAGCGAAGACACCGGAAACGATCGATATCGTTCGCCTCCAGGAACTCCTCCCACATCGTTATCCATTCCTCCTCATCGACCGTATCGTCGAGGTGAACGGCGATGATTTCGCGATTGGTATCAAGAACGTTACGATGAACGAGCCGCATTTCACCGGCCATTTCCCTGGCAATCCGGTGATGCCGGGCGTTCTCATCATCGAGGCGATGGCGCAGACGGCTGGCGCGATCTGCGTCAACGGGCGGCCGGGCGGTGTCACCGAGCCCCCCGTCGTCTTCTTCATGACCATAGACAGCGCGAAGTTCCGCAGGCCGGTCGTTCCGGGCGACAAGCTTGAGCTTCACGTGACGAAGCTCAAGCAGCGCGGCGGTATTTTCCGTTTCGCCTGCGAGGGCCGCGTGGACGGCGTCAAGGTCGCCGAGGCGGAGCTTACGGCGATGGTGTCCTACAAGGACGAGGCCAAGCCGGAATGACCCAGACAATGCAGACTGCCGTTCATCCTTCGGCGGTGGTCGAGGCCGGCGCGGTCCTTGGCAAGGGGGTGCGGGTCGGCCCATTTTGCCATGTCGGACCGGAGGCGGTGCTGCATGATGGCGTCGAACTCATCAGCCACGTGGTTGTCACCGGGCCAACGACATTGGGCGAGGGCACGCAGGTGCACCCCAACGCCGTTCTCGGCGGGCCCCCCCAGAATTTGAAGCACAAAGGCGGCCGCACGACGCTGACCATTGGGCGGCACTGCGTTATCCGCGAAGCCGTGACCGTGCATCGCGGGACGGATACGAGCCGCGCCGCCACGACCATCGGGGACAATTGCCTGCTGATGGCCTATGCGCATGTCGCGCATGATTGCCAGATTGGCAACAACGTCACCTTCGCCAACGGGGCCACATTGGGCGGCCATTGCGAAATCGGCGACGGGGTGATCCTCGGCGGCCTGTCGGCCGTGCATCAATTCGTGCGGATCGGCCATCATGCCTTTGTCGGCGGCGCAACTGGCATTCCGGGCGATGTCATTCCGTTCGGCATGGCGATCGGGAACAGGGCGAAGCTGCGCGGACTGAATATCGTGGGCCTCAAGCGAGCAGGAGTGAGCCGCGAGGAGCTCCAGCGGCTTCGCAGTGCCTACAAGATGCTGTTCGACCGCGCGCGGCCCGTTGCCGAGAACGCGGAACTGGTTCGCGCTTCCTACGGAAGCGACCCTCGCGTGGCGGACATACTGGACTTCATCACCGCGCGTGGACACCGCATCTTCTGCGTGCCGCCGCTTGCAGGACATGGCGACGACGAGGCCGATGGCGACTGATTGCGCGCCGAGATGAGAGGCACTCGAATCACAAAGGCCGGCTTCAAGCCGGCCTTTTCGTTAAACCATTTTCACGGATGGAGCTGGATCCGCCGCCCCGTCCTTCGCACATCGGCCCGTACGGGAATCGATGCGCGTTTCGGTCCGTCGCCTCAACGCTTGGCGATCGGAACGTAGTCGCGCTCTGTCGGGCCGGTGTAGAGCTGACGCGGGCGGCCGATCTTCTGGCTCGGGTCCTCGATCATCTCCTTCCACTGCGCGATCCAGCCCACGGTGCGGGCTACGGCAAAGAGAACGGTGAACATTGTGGTGGGGAAGCCCAGCGCCTTGAGCGTGATGCCCGAATAGAAGTCGATATTCGGGTAGAGCTTCTTCTCGATGAAATACTCGTCGGTGAGGGCGATCTTCTCGAGCTCGATGGCGACATCGAGCAGCGGGTCGTCCTTGATGCCGAGCTCGCCCAGAACCTCATGCGTGGTCTTCTGCATGATCTTGGCGCGCGGATCGTAGTTCTTGTAGACACGGTGGCCGAAGCCCATCAGCCGGAAGGGGTCGTTGCGATCCTTCGCGCGGGCGATGAATTCCGGGATGCGGTCCACGGAGCCGATCTCAGCCAGCATGTTGAGCGCCGCTTCGTTGGCGCCGCCATGCGCCGGACCCCACAGGCAGGCTATGCCGGCTGCGATGCAGGCGAAGGGGTTGGCGCCGGAGGAGCCGGCAAGGCGCACCGTCGAGGTGGATGCGTTCTGCTCATGGTCGGCATGGAGGATGAAGATGCGCTCCATAGCACGCGCCAGCACGGGGTTCGCCTTGTATTCCTCGCACGGCACGGCGAAGCACATGTTCAGAAAGTTGGCAGCGTAGCCCAGCTCGTTGCGCGGGTAAACGAAAGGCTGGCCGATATGGTATTTGTACGCCATCGCGGCGATGGTCGGCATCTTGGCGATCAGCCGGATGGAGGCGACCATGCGCTGGTGCGGGTCCGAGATGTCCGTCGAGTCGTGATAGAAGGCCGACAGGGCGCCGACGACGCCGCACATGACAGCCATAGGGTGTGCATCGCGGCGGAAGCCGCGGAAGAACGTCGCCATCTGCTCGTGCACCATGGTGTGGCGCGTGACGCGATAGTCGAAATCGTCCTTCTGGGTCTTGGTCGGCAGGTCGCCGTAGAGAAGCAGGTAGCAGGTTTCGAGGAAATCGCCGTGTTCGGCAAGCTGGTCTATCGGATAGCCCCGGTGCAGCAGAACGCCCTCATCGCCATCGATGTAGGTGATTTGCGATTCGCAGCTCGCGGTGGACGTGAAGCCGGGGTCATAAGTGAAGGCGCCTGTTTCCTTGTAGAGTGGTGCGATGTCGAGTACGTCCGGCCCGACACTTCCTTTTCGGACCTTGAGTTCGGTGGTTTTACCGCCAAATTCGAGCTTCGCAGTAACAGACGTCATACCGATCACCTTTCCCCAAACATGCAAACTGACGGACCCGCCTTCTCGCGCGAACAGGCTGCGCCTGTGCGCGCCTTAGCTACCCCATTTGTCCGGAAGTGCCAAGAAGTCGCAGGGGTATGTTGCGCCGCAATAAAGCAGGATGCAACTCCATTCATCATACGGATGCAGCCTGATCGCGCAGCCGCGCCAGGCTTTCATCCCGGCCCAGAACGGCCAGAACGTCGAATACACCGGGTGATGTCGCGCGGCCCGTGAGCGCAGCGCGCAAGGGCTGCGCCACCTTGCCGAGCTTCAGGCCCTTCTCCTCCGCATAGGCCCGCACGATGGCTTCGGTCGTCTCGACGCTCCATTCGTCGAGCGCCGAAAGCAGTGGCACCAGACCGGAGAGAACCGACCGCCCGTCCGCATCCAGAAGCGCCGCGGCCTTGTCGTCCAGCGCCAGCGGACGCTGTGCGAACAGGAACATCGCGCCGTCAGCCAGCTCCACAAGGGTCTTCGCGCGATCCTTGAGGCCGGGCAAAGCCGCCTTGAGCTGGGCCTGCCGTCCCTCGTTCATTCCGGCAGCGATGGCACCGGCATTCTCCAGATAGGGCAGGGTGGCCAGAAAAATGTCGAGCAGCGCGCCGTCGTCCATCCGGCGCATGTAGAGGCCGTTGAGCGCCTCGAGCTTCTGGTAGTCGAAGCGTGCCGCGCCCTTGTTCACGTCCTCGATCTCGAACCATGAAACCATATCCTCTGTGGACATGACCTCCTCGTCGCCGTGGCTCCAGCCGAGACGGGCGAGATAGTTGCGCAGCGCGGCGGGCAGATAGCCCATCGCGCGATAGGCCTCGACACCCAGCGCCCCATGCCGCTTGGAAAGCTTCGCACCGTCTGGACCATGAATCAGCGGGATGTGAGCCATGACCGGCACGTTCCAGCCCATCGCATCGTAGATGATCTGCTGGCGGGCCGCATTGGTCAGATGGTCGTCGCCACGGATGATATGGGTGACGCCCATGTCATGATCGTCCACGACGACGGCATGCATATAGGTGGGCACGCCGTCCGAGCGCAGGATGATGAAATCGTCCAAATCCTTGTTGGGAAAGCGGACATCGCCTTGAACGCGGTCGCGCACCAGCGTCTCGCCCTCGCGCGGAGCCTTGATACGGATGACGGGCTTGGCGCCAGCGGGCGCCTCGGAGGGATCGCGGTCGCGCCAGCGTCCGTCGTAGCGGGGCGGGCGGCCCTCCGCGCGTGCCTTCTCGCGCATTTCCTCCAGTTCCGCCGGGGTGGCGTAGCAATAATATGCGTTGCCCTTGCGCAGCAGTTCCTCGGTGACCTCCCGATGGCGCGCCGCGCGGGCGAACTGCGAAATGGGCTCGCCGTCCCACTCGAGGCCGAGCCAGCGGAGCCCGTCCAATATCGCGGCGGTCGCGGCCGCGGTGGAACGCTCTCGATCCGTGTCCTCGATGCGCAGCAGCATCTTGCCGCCGGTATGCCGGGCATAAAGCCAGTTGAACAGGGCGGTGCGCGCGCCGCCGATATGCAGGTAGCCGGTCGGCGAAGGAGCGAAGCGGGTAATGACGGGGCTTGGCATGATAGGAGTCCTGAAATGCCTGACCTGTGGTCGGGCGCGCGCTGTGGCGTTTGTCGGCGGTTGATGTAGCATAGGGCGGTAGGGGTGCAAGCTTTTCGCGAACGGAACGCGGAGCGGGTGGGGAATACGGATATCGAGATCGCTGACGAGCGCAGCGCATTTGCGCCTGCGGCTCTTTCCACCGTCGGTTGGCAGGATCATCCGCGCCAGCCGGTGCGGAGCGGTGTGCCGCGTCTTGTCGAAGCTGCTCAACCTCGCCCATCGTGGCGGGTTTCGCTGCGGGATACCGCCGCCGCCGATCTGGAGCGGGAAGTTGAGCGCGGCGGCGCCTTCCTGACCATCCCTGTCTTTTTCGGTGCGGGCGCAGCGGCCTATTTTTCGCTGCCTTTCGATCCGCCGGCATTCTGGCTGGTCTTGTCCGTCATCATTCTTGCTGCCTGCGTCCACGGCATGCGCGCCCGGATCGCAGCACGCTTTCTTGTGGCTTCCGCGCTCGTCGCGGCACTGGGCATGACAGCCGCCGCTTTCGAGACTTGGCGCGCCGGGACCAGCATGCTCGGAGCGGATATCTCGACGCGAATTATCGGGCATCTCGTGCGGATCGAGGACAGGCCGAACGGCCGCGTGCGGCTCACCATCGATGTGCTCCGAACGGAACGGCCGGAACTTCGCTATGCACCGGAGCGGATTCGCGCCACGGCCCGCACAGTGCCGCCGGGGCTGCTGCCCGGTCAGGCAGTCGCGGGGGTCGTGCGCCTTTTGCCGCCCACCGGGCCGGCGAGGCCGTGGGGCTACGATTTCTCCTTCGAGAGCTATTTCGACGGTGTCGGCGCGAGCGGCTTCTTCCTGGCGGGTCCGTTTGCCGCCGAGCCGGCCAAGCCGCCCGACGTTGGCCTCGCGGCCTGGATCGAGCAGGTGCGCATGGCCCTCGCCAGCCGCATACGCGGGCATGTTGCCGGGCCGGAGGGGGAAATTGCCGCCGCGCTCGTGGCAGGGGTTCGCGGCGGCATACCGGAACCTGTCAACGAGGCGCTGCGCGTCACCGGGCTCGCGCATATCCTGTCCATATCCGGCCTGCACATGGCGCTGGTCGCGGCAACTTTCCTCGGCGCTGCGCGGCTTGGCTTCGCGCTCTTCCCCGGCTTCGCCTCGCGTCGTCCGGTAAAGAAATACGCAGCCGTTATCGGCCTTGGGGCGATCACGCTCTATCTGGTCATTTCGGGCGCCGAAGTCGCCGCCCAGCGAAGCTACATCATGTTCGCGGTCATGCTTCTGGCAGTCCTGTTCGACCGCGCCGCGCTGACCATGCGCAATCTGGCGATCTCGGCCCTGATCGTGCTCGCGATTTCTCCGCATGAAGTGATGGGCCCCTCCTTCCAGATGTCGTTCGCGGCCACGGCGGCATTGATCGCCGCCTATGGCTGGTATGGAGAGAGGCGTGCTACGCGAATGTCGGGGGTCGTCGCCGGAGAGCGGAGCGGCATCGTCCGGCTTACGGTCAAGGCACTTCTGGTCATTGGCGGATTGGCGATGACCTCCATCATCGCAGGGCTTGCCACCGGGCTTTTCGGCGTCTGGCACTTCCAGCGCATATCCGCCATGAGCCTGCCCGCCAATCTCGCGGTTGCGCCGCTCGTTTCCTTCGTGGTCATGCCGTTCGCCGTTGTCGGCACGCTGCTCATTCCGCTCGGGCTGGACGGCCTTTTCTTCAAGATCATGGGCTACGGGCTTTCGGGCATGCTCGCCATCGCGGACTGGCTTGCCGCGCGCTCGCCTATAGATGCGGTGGGCATGATCCCCGTATCCGCGCTGATCGCGCTGTCGCTTGCGCTCGCATTGGCGACCATCGCAACGACAAGGTTGCGGCTGCTGGCGTTAACGTTTCTCGCCGCAGGCGTCTTGCTGGTCGTTACGCGCGACCTGCCGGACGTCATGGTGTCCGAGGATGCGCGGCTGGTCGCGTTGCGGCTCGAAGGGGGAGGGCTTGCGGTGAACCGCGCGCGCCCTTCATCCTTCACCGTGGGCAACTGGCTGAGCGCGCTCGACGCCACGGCCATCGTCAAGCCTGCGGAGCGGACACTCGATCCGGCGGAATTGTCTCCAGGCGGCGGCTTCGTATGTGATGGCGGGCTTTGCATGGCGCGAACTGCCCGCGGCATGGTTGTCGCCCATGCAAAGGATGCGGCGTCAGCTATCGGCGCATGCAATGTCGCTGCGCTGCTCGTCATAGAGGATGCGACCGCCGTGAGAGTGTGCGGCAACAAGGCCGCACAGCCGACCACCGTGACAGGGAAAGACCTCGCGCGGCATGGAAGCCTTTCGGTCAGGCTGGCAGGCGCGGGCGCCCCGCCGCTGCTGACTTACGCGATCGAAAGCGCGAAGCGTCCGTGGCACAACCAGCGCCGATTCTCGCGCGCCGCCCGCGGGTTGGCGCCCTATCGGCGCGGTGAGAGCAAGACGCCTTCCAGAGCGCGCTCCGGCGCATCCGGTTCACATGCCGTTGAGGCCGCCATGCCGCCGTCGAAAAAGCCGGCGGTCAATAACGGCGGATAAGGCCGATAAGCCGCCCCTGCACCTTCACCCTGTCGGGGCCGAATATACGTGTCTCGTAGGCGGGGTTTGCCGCCTCCAGCGCGATGGAGGCTCCCTTGCGGCGGAAACGCTTGAGCGTGGCTTCCTCGTCATCGACCAGTGCCACGATGATATCGCCGGGGTTGGCTGTCTGTCCGCTGCGGATGATAACCGTATCGCCATCGAGAATACCGGCCTCGATCATCGAATCGCCCTTCACCTCAAGTGCGTAATGCTCGCCGCCCGACAGCATTTCGGGCGGGACCGCTATGGCGTGGGTCTGGTGCTGTATGGCGGAAATCGGGACGCCGGCGGCGATACGTCCCATGACCGGCACGGACACAGCCGAAACCGCGTCATCATTGCTGGCGGAGACGGGCTTGGGGGCCGGCTTCTGGCCGAGGCTGCCCTGAATGACGCTGGGCGAAAACCTGCGCGCCGCGTTCAGCCCCGGTGCGATGGAGTCCGGCAGGCGCAGGACTTCCAATGCACGCGCGCGGTTCGGTAGACGGCGGATAAAACCGCGCTCCTCCAGCGCGGTGATGAGGCGGTGGATGCCCGATTTCGACGCAAGATCAAGAGCTTCCTTCATTTCGTCGAAGGAAGGAGGAATGCCCGTTTCCTTCAGGCGCTCGTGGATGAAGAGCAGGAGTTCGTGCTGCTTGCGTGTGAGCATGATCGCGCCTCAGACCGCATCGCCGGAATCGCCGGCAAACAAAACCAGAACAAACACTATCTGTTCCAGTCTTGTTCCGCAACTGTTTAAATTTTAGTGAATTTGCCGAGGCTGCGGAAACCAAATACGGCATATGTCCGGCGGGCGAAGCTCCACACGGGATGGGGAACTGCCAGCCTGCTACCGCAGGTCGAATCCCAGGTGCGCCAGCGCCGCGCGTATCCTGTCGCGTCCGTGAAGCCTGTCCGCGCTCCTGAACCTGTTCACGACGATATTCGTCCAGTCCTCCGAAGGAAGGTTCTGCTCGGCCTGAAATTGCCTGAGCGACGCGTTGTAGCGCCCAATCGCTTCATTCTGGCGCTCCCATGAATAGGTTTCCCCGTGCAGCACGGCGGATTGTCCAAGCCGGGGCTTGATCGAGGCGGGGCGCGTCTCGTCGGGATAGCCAACACACAGGCCGAAGACGGCAAAGACGCGTGGAGGAAGATTGAGCTCCTGCGCGACGTGCTCCGGGTGGTTACGGAGACCGCCGATATAGTTTGTGCCAAGACCGAGCGACTCGAGGGCGACGACGGCATTCTGGGCGGCGAGCGTGGCGTCGACGATGCCCACTATGGCTGTTTCGAGATAATGCACGCCTTCGACCTCTATATCGGCTTGCTTGCCGATGGCCTCCACGCGTGACAGGTCGGCAAGCCACACGAGAAACAGTGGCGCTTCCCTGATCTGCCGTTGTGAGGCGGCAAGGTCGGCGAGACGCGCCTTGCGCTCGGGATCGCGCACGGCGATGACGCTCCAGCTCTGCGTGTTGGAGGACGTGGCGGCGGACTGGGCCGCCGCCACGGCCGCCGCGAGCGTCTCGTCGGATACGGGCCTGTCCGTGAAGGCGCGGACGGAACGGTGGGACAGCAGGGTCGCCAGAACCGGGTTCCATTCCTCTGAAATATGGGCCGGCTCCTTGCGATAGCGTTCCGCGATGAGCTGGCGCGCTTCCGGTGCCGCATCCGCTTCCACGGTGAAGCTCGACGGATATTGCCTGACGGTCATGACGTTTCCTCGCTGAGACATGTTGATGCCGGTGCTGCATCCGCAGTTCCGGCATGGCCATGTTGTTATGCTTCAGGCGGCCCGGGCTGCCGCGGAATCCCGAGGGCGAGACAAACCAAGATGGTCGCGCAGGGTCGTTCCTTCGTAGTCGTATCGGAACAGGCCCCGGTGTTGAAGCACCGGCACCACATGTTCGCAGAACACATCGAAGGATTGCGGTATGATCCCGAATTGCGGCACGAAGCCATCGGCTCCGCCTTCGAGGAACCATTCCTCAATGACGTCCGCAGCCTGCTCCGGTGTGCCGACGCAGGTGATGTGCCCGCGCCCGCCGGCGAGGCGTTGCGTCAGCTGCCGGACGGTCATAGGCCCCCATTTCTCCACCATGCCGGCGATGACAGGCAGGCGGCTCTGGATGCCCTGGAAGCCCTTCATCTCGCCAAGGTCGGCGGGGAGGGGATCGTCCAGATCGTAGCCGGTGAGATCGATGCCGTGACGCACCAGCCAGTCCAGCAGGGCAGCCGGTATGAGCTGCTCGTCGGCCTCCTGCTTCAGCCGCTCGGCCTCGGCTTGCGTCGACCCGAGAATAAGCTGGATGCCAGGGAGGATCTTGATATCGTCGCGGCCGCGGCCAAGACCGACGGCACGGCCCTTGACCTCCGAATAGAAATTCTGCGCGTCGCGGAGGGTCGGCTGCGCGGTCATGACGACTTCGGCATAGCGCGCGGCGAAGGTCATGCCGCGATCCGATGAGCCGGCCTGCATGAGTACCGGATGGCCTTGCGGCGGACGCGGTATGTTCAGCGCACCCTCTATGGAGATATCGCCGCCGTGAAAGGCAATGTCGTTGATCCGGGCCTTGTCTGCGTAAACGCCGGTCCGGCGGTCGGCGACCGATGCTCCGTCTTTCCAGCTATCCCACAATGCCTTGACCGCATCGACGAAATGCGCGCCATGCGCATAGCGATCCGCGTGGCTGTGTTCCTGGCCGCCGAAATTCCTGGCTGCCGTGTTGCTGCCGGATGTGACGATGTTCCAACCCGCGCGGCCGCCGCTGATGTGGTCGAGCGTGGCAAATATCCGCGCCAGATCATAGGGATGGTTATGGGTGGTCGAGCCGGTGGCCATGACGCCGAGCCGGTCGGTGACGGCGGCGATGCCCGCCATCACCGCGATCGGTTCGAGCAGCGGGTGCGCCCGTTCCCGGAGACTTTCGTTGAAGCCCAGGAAGTCCACGAGAAACACCGCATCCAGCCTGGCTTCCTCGGCGGTCTTGGCCTGTGCCTGGAAGAAGGTCGGGTCGGTGAGGCGGTGAGATTCCGCTCCATCCAGACGCCACGCGCCTTCGTGGCTGCCGACGCCGCCTATATTGGCGACCAGATGCAATGTTTTCCGCTTCGACATGGAACACTCCTGCTACCGATCTACCGGGCCTAGTTGCTGGCGGTTGCGAAGGGATTGAACGCGTTGGTGTATATGTCCGACGCCTTGATCTGGCCCGGCTTGATCTGGCCGATACCTTCCTGCCAGTTGATCCACTGGCTGAATTCACTCTCGGATATTACGCCGCCCTTGTTGGCCACGGCCTGCGTGCGCCAGTATTTCAGGGCCGGGATCTGCCCGGACTGACCGGTTGCCTCGAGGTACTTCGTATAAACGTCGATAACCTCATCTCGGGTGTGTTCCTGCGACCAGGCGATGGCTTTGGCGACCGCGCCGACGAAATGCTTCGTCGTGTTGGGGTTCTCCTCGATGAAGCTGTTCTTCAAAACGATGCTCGCGGAGGTGAACTCGCCGAACATCTCGAAATCGCTGAACAGCAGGGTGATGCCGCCGCGCTCGATCGCCTGGTCTTGCTGGCCGGAATTGAGAATGCCGGCGTCGATCTGCTTCTGGCGCAGCGCCTGCTCGATGGTGTTTTGCGGCAGCGGAACGAGCAGCACTTCCTTGCGCTCGTCCGGCGTCAGGCCGCCGCGGATCAGAAATTCGTCGATATAGGCGTTGGCCGCGGCACCCAGCGTGTTGACGCCGATCTTCTTGCCGATGAGATCGCGGGCGGTCTTGATAGGGCTGCCTTCGAGCACCCAACCGCCGAAATAGTCATCGCCATTGGTGCCGTGATAGCCGATCACGGCCTTGACGGGGGCGCCGGCAGCGACTGCGTTGATGATCGCGCCATTGAAAGACTGGCCGAACTCGGTCTGATTGGTCGCCGTCGCCTGAATTCCGGCGGGACCGCCGGACACCACGCCTACGCGTTCAAGCTTGAGCGGGGCCAGATAGCCGAGCGCATCTGCCAGTTCAGGATAGCTCACCTGGGAACCGGCGCTGGTCTGATAGCGGATTGTCAGGGTTTCGAGGTTTTCCGGGGTTTGGGCGGCTGCGGGGGCGGCCACTACCCCAAAAGCAATGAGTGCCGCGAGGAAGAAGGATTTTCTCATTTTCTGTCTCCGAGGATTGTGGGCCGTCAGGCTAGGCTTTGGCGTGCCTGATGGCCTGGTTGGGTGAAGCTGTTTTCGGGACGTTCGAGGCCGAGATGCTCCCGAAGCGTGGTTCCCGCATATTCGGTGCGATAAATTCCCCTGCGCTGGAGGATGGGCACGACTTCCTCGACAAAGGTTTCGATACAGCCCGGCAGGTGGGAGCTTTTGACGATGAAGCCGTCCGCCGCGTTCTGCCGGAACCAGGTCTCCATCTTGTCCGCAACCTGCTCCGGCGTGCCGACGCAGTTCACATGGCCACGGCTGCCGGCAAGGCGACGGACCAGCTCGCGTATGGTGAGCTTGCCGGAACCGCCCCATTCCGCGACGAGGCTCTCGATCACCGCGAGACGGCTCTTGATGCCGTTGAAATTGCTCACGTCGCCCAACTTTTCCGGCAGGGGCGAATCGAGGTCGAGGCCGTCCAGCCGGATGCCGAAGGAACTCAGCAGACCGGCATAGACTTCCGGCAACAGCAGGTCGTCGAGATCATTCTTGAGCCGCTTCGCCTCCTCCTCGGTCGAACCGATCACGGCGAGAAAGCCGGGAATGATCTTGATGGAGTCGCGTGAACGGCCAACCGCCTGCACACGCGACTTTATGTCGGAGTAGAAAGCCTGCCCGGCTTCGACCGTCGGCTGAGCGGTGAACACGATTTCCGCATAGCGCGCCGCAAACGAGCGTCCGTCATCCGACGATCCGGCCTGCACGAGCACCGGATGGCCTTGCGGTGGGCGAGGCAGGTTGAGCGCGCCGGCCACCGAGAGATTTGCGCCGCGATGGCGAAGCTCGTGGAGCTGAGCCGGGTTAGCGTAGGTGCCGGATGTCCTGTCGGCGACGATGGCGTCGTCTTCCCAGCTGTCCCACAGGCCGGTGACGACTTCGACAAATTCCCGCGCGCGGACATAGCGATCATGGTGTGACGGCGGGTGATCTTCTCCGAAGTCGCGCGACGCAGCCGGTTCGCCAGAGGTAACGATGTTCCATGCCGCCCGGCCGCCGCTGATGTGGTCCAGCGTGGCGAAGGTGCGGGCTAGATTGTAGGGCTCGGTGTAGACGGTGGAACCCGTCGCCACGAGGCCGATACGTTCGGTCACGGCGGAGACGGCTGCCAGAAGGCTGATCGGCTCCATCGCCCAGCGCACGCTGTAGCGGATGGATGGACGGTAGGCGAGGAAGTCGGCGAAAAACACGAAATCGAACTTGCCGCGTTCGGCTACCTGCGACAGTTCCTGGAAGTAGGAGATGTCGGTGGATCGTTCGGGTTGCGCCGTCGGGAGCCGCCAGGCGCCCTCATGGTCGCCCGATTGGTGGAACTCCGCGCCGAGGATGAGCTGCCTTTCAGTATTGGCCATGTTCGTGTCCTCAGGCGGCGTAGCGGCTGGCAGGCCGCGCGAAGCCGTAATGCTCGCGCAGCGTCGAGCCTTGATATTCAGCGGCAATCAGGCCGCGCTTACGCAGTTCCGGGACAACCTCGCTTACGAAAGCCTCCAGCCCGCTCGGCAGGGCCGCCGGCCGCAGGTCGAAACCGTCCGCCGCGCCGTCTTTCGCCCATTGCTCGATGTGATCGGCGATCTGCACGGCATCGCCCACGATGAAGGAGCCGTCGGCCGTTCCCGCTAGCTTGTCGAGTTCCGCTGCCGTAGCCCGCGCCTCGGCGGAGGTTGGCGCGACCAGCACGTTCAGTGCGGGCAGGACGCGCACGGAACTGGCGGCACGGCCCGCTTTCTCGGCGCTGGCCTTGATCGACCCGTATAGTGCCCTGGATGCGTCCCTGTCCGATCCGGGGATCAGCGCCACCTCAACGGATTCCGCGAGGAATTCGGCGGGCGAGCGGACCTCCTGAACGAGGACTGGATGCCCCTGGGGGCTGCGAGGCACGTCAAGCGGGCCGCTGACACGGAAATTCCGGCCCTCATGGGCAATCTCGTGCACGCGGGCCGTCTCCACATAGATGCCGGCGGCCTTGTCGTTGACCTGCGCGTCGTCCTGCCAGCTGTCCCACAGCTTCTGCAGCACATCCACGAACTCGGCCGCACGCTCGCGCAACCGGCCGGCGTTCGCCGCGTCCGGCTGTCCGAAATTCAGGTCCGAGCGGGCATCGGTGGTGGTGATTACGCCCCAGCCGGCGCGTCCATTGCTCACATGGTCCAGCGAAGCGAGCCGCCGCGCGAGATTGTAGGGAAGCGTGTGGACCGTCGAGACACCCGCGATCAGGCCGATATGCCGGGTGGAAGCAGCCAGAGCGGCCAGCAACGTCAATGGTTCGAGGCGCTGGCTGTAGGGCGTGCGGTCTATCGCCTCGTCGGCCGAAAGAAGGTCGGGAAAATAGGCCGAATGGATGCCGCCAGCTTCAGCCCTCTGCAGCAGCTTTCTGAAATAGGCCAGCTCGGTCAGTTGCTCGACATTCGAGTCCCTGAGGCGCCACGCGGCGGGATGGTGCCCTGCGTTCAGTATGGTGAGGTTGAAGTGAAGCGGTTGTGTCATGGTCTTGTCTTTCATTTCCGGGATGCGGAGCGAGTCAGGACTTCCAGCCTGAGAAGCGACGCTCCAGCCGGACAAGCGCGTAGTTGAAGGTGAAGCCGAGCAGCGAGATCGTGACGATGCCGGCGTACATTTGCGGGATCTGGAAGTTGTTTTGCGTGTAGGTGATGTAGAACCCCAGACCGGCGGTCGCGCCGACCATCTCGGCCGCGATCAGCACGAGGATCGACGAGGCGCCGGCGAGCCGGATTCCAGTGAAGATCGTCGGTACCGCCGCCGGAAGGATCACCTTCTGGAACAGACGGGCAGGGGACAGGCCGAGCGACCGCGCGGATTTGATCAGCAGCGGATCGACATTGCGGACACCTGTGATGGTGCTCAGCAGGATCGGCCACAGGCACGCATAGAGGACAATGGCGATCTTCGATGTCTGGCCGATGCCCAGGATGAGGATGAATACCGGCAGCAGCGCCAGCGCGGCGGTGTTGCGGAACAGCTCGATGACGGGGTTAAGCAGTTGGGCGAAGCGGGTGTACCAGCCGATGAGCAGACCGAGCGTTACGCCGATGGTGACCGCCAGCCCGAAGCCGGACAGCGAGCGCACTAGACTGGCGCGGAAATTGTCGAACAGCGTGCCGTCGAGCAGGAGCGTCCACCACGCCTGAGCCACGGTGGAGAAAGGCGGCAGAAAGACATTGTCTACAAGGCCCAGCCTGGGCGCCGCTTCCCACAGGAGAAGAAGTGCTACGATCGCGACCAGCCGGCGAAAAATCGTTGTAGCGAGCGCGCGCAGATCGACATTGATTGAGGATGGCCGGTCGAGCGGCTGTGCCAGGACCAGATTGCTATCGGACATTGGAGGTTTTCCGCTCGTAGTTTCCGGATGGATTGGCCTGACGGCGTTCACTTTTCTGGGCTTCCTGCACCTCCTCGCGCAGCAAGCTCCAAACCTCGTGCCGGGAGTGCACGAATTCGGGGCTTGAACGAACGTCGTCGCCGCTGCGGTTGAAGGACACTTCCACGACGCGCTTGATGCGGCCTGGGCGCGAGGTCATGATGGCGACCCGCTGGCCGAGATAGACCGCCTCGTCGATGCCATGCGTGATAAAGACGACAGTCTTGCCCGTCGCCGACCATATGCGGATCAACTCCTCCTGCAGCGTTTCCCGCGTCTGCGCGTCGAGCGCCGCAAAAGGCTCGTCCATGAGCAATATGTCCGGTTCGTAGGCGAGGCTGCGGGCAATTGCGACGCGTTGCTTCATGCCGCCGGACAATTCGTGCGGGTAGCGATGCTCGAAGCCCGACAAACCCACCAGATCGAGGTAGTAGCGCGCCTGATCCCGCCGGCCGGACTTGCTCAGATCGCCCTTTGCCTCCAGCCCGAACAGGACATTTTCCTGCGCGGTGCGCCACGGGAAAAGCGCATATTGCTGAAACACGATGCCGCGGTCGAGGCCCGGCCCGACTACAGGCTTTCCGTTCACGAGAATGCGTCCCGAACTGGGCTTCGCCAGTCCTCCAAGCATCTCCAGCAATGTCGATTTTCCGCAGCCGCTCGGACCGACCAGCGTCAGGAATTCTCCCTCGTAGACGGGCAGCGTGATGTTCTGCAACGCCACGAGCGTGGTGGCGCCATCGGTGGAGCGATGCCGTGGAATTGCAAAAGAGTGCGATACGTCCTCGATTGAAATCTTGACCGGACGGGAAGCCTGCGAATGCGCGTTCATCTGTGCCACTTTCCTCGTAGCCGGTCCGATCAGGCAGCGGAGCTGTAGGGCAGGCGGGTGTCACCCGTCCCCGCCCGACGGGCAGCAAGCGCCAGCCTCGCCTCGGCAACGGCCTGTTCAACCCGGAGACGGATCGGCTCGGAGACGAGCACTCCGTTCAGGAAAGCCTGATCGGACGCGTAAATGGCCGTCGGCATCGTCAAAGCCTCGAAGAAGCCGAAGAGCGGCCGCAATTGATGCTCGACCATCAGGGAGTGCCGGTCGCCCCCGCCCGTAGCCGTGAGAATGACCGGCTTCCCACGAAGGGCAGCGGGGTCGATCAGGTCAAAGAAGTGCTTGAACAGACCAGTGTAACTGCCCTTGAACGTGGGCGATCCGACCACCAGCAGATCAGCTTCGACGATGCGGTTGACGATGGCTGCGGCTTTCGCATCCAGATTCGTAGTGCTTCGGGCAGATGGGAAAGAAGGACCCAGATCCTCGATGTCGAACACGGGGAGAGACGTGCCGTTGCCGCCGAAATGCGAGACGATGTGGCTGACGAATGCGTGGGTCTTTGAGGGGCGGGTTATATTCCCTGAAAACCCCACGGCGGTGATCTGCGGCATGCGCATCGACTCCGTTGACTAAAGTTGACTAATTCTAGTTGTTATGTAGATAATATGGATGGAACGACGTTCTAAAAGGCGAGCCGACCGAGGATGAAAGTCGGTGCTTTTTCCGGTTCGGTTCGCAACGGCATTCCGGGGGCGCGGGAAAACCCCGACGCTTCATCGTCTCACCGACCTTCCGATCAAAAAGGCATAATTAATGAGTATTCTCGTTACCGGCGCGAGCGGCGTTCTCGGCAGCCATGTCGCGCGGCATCTTGCGGAGAAAGGGCATGACGTGATCGCCCTTTCATCGTCGGGCGTGCTGCCCCACTCCGAGCTCACGCTCGGCGCCTTCGCGGATCGCGTGCGCTTCATCAAGGCCGACATCGTGGACCTGCCGAAGCTGGAGAAGGTCGTCGCGGAGCATCAGGTCGAGGGTATCGTTCATGCCGCCGCGATGACGGGCGAAGCGCAGGCCCGCGTGCGCACCGCCGAAATGCTGTCCGTCAACATCCTTGGCACGGCGAATGTGCTGCAGGTGGCGGGTGCGGCGAAGCTGCGGCGCGTGGTCTACATTGGGTCAGCGTCGGAATATGGTCGGCGGGCCGATCTGCGCCCCATCCGCGAGGATGAGATCAATCCGGAGGGAATCTATTCAGAAAGCAAATATGCCGGGCATCGCCTGGGGCAGAGGTTCCGCGACGTGTTCGGTCTGGACGTCGTCACGGCGCGCGTCACCTCGGTCTACGGCCCGAACACCCGTTTCGATCCGTTGCGGAAGCTGGTCGGCAACACGCTCCTGGCCCATCTGTGCCGCTCGATCGTTCACGGACAGCCGGTCGAGCTTGAAGAAGGGGGCGATTATGTCCGCGACTGGACCTACGCTGCCGACAGCGCGGCAGGTGTGAGCGGCCTCTATCTGGCAGAGAAGCTGTGCCACACCAGCTACAACATCTCCGGCGGCAATTCCTATTCGCTGTTCGACGTCGTGGCGGCGCTGCGCGAACTGGCTCCCGAAGCGCGGATAAAGGTTGGCGGCGGAGACTGGAAAGACGATCCGTTCCAGGCACTGAACCTGCGCGGATCGCTCGACATCACGCGGGCGCGGGAGGATCTGGGGTTCAAGGCCGCCTATTCGCTCAAGGAGGGGCTTGCGGCCTATCTCGACTGGTGGCGGGCTTTGCAGGCGAAGGAACTGGCCGCCGCCTGAAATCGCATACTGAGACTGCGTGGACGGGGGCAGATATGCCCCTGTCAGCGGATCATCAGCACCTTGCAGGGGGTGCCAGCGGGGGCAAAAGGCGCGAAAGCCTCCCGGATGATGAGGCAGTTCGCTTCCGCGAGCGTCCTCAGCATGGATGAATCCTGCAAGGCGAACGGGGTCGCGATGGCCCCGTCCGAGGTGAAGATCGCCGAAGCGCGAACATAGTCGCGCCGTTCGGCATTTTCCTTCATGTCGCTGCCGAGTACAGCCTGCCGGATGTCCGCCCGATACTCGCGTCCCCCCAGACGCGCCAGCAGCGGCAGCAGGAACAAATGGGAGCAAACGAGGCTCGACACCGGGTTGCCGGGCAGCCCCAAAAACTGTGTGCCGCCAAGGCGGCCAACCATCAGCGGCTTGCCGGGCCGCATGGCGATCTTCCAGAATTCCAGTTCCATGCCGATTCCGGTCAGCACCTCGCGGACGAGATCGTGGTCGCCCACCGAAGCACCGCCCAGCGTCACGATCACATCGGCCCCTGCGTCCTGTGCCCGGCGGACGGCGGCAGCTATAGCCTCCCGGTCGTCGGGCACGATGCCGAGGTCGAGGATTTTCGCGCCGAGCGCCGAGGCAAGCGCGGCAACGCCGAAGCTGTTCGACGCGATGATCTGGTCCGGCCCCGGCTCGGAACCCGGCGGAAGGAGCTCGTCGCCCGTCGCCAGAATGGCAACGTGCGGCCTCCTCACGACATCCAGCTCCGCGTGGTTCGCCGCGGCGGCGAGCGAGAGAGCGGCTGCATCCAGCACGCGGCCCGCATTCAGCAATATCTCGCCTTCGATGAAATCCAGACCGGCCTTGCGGATGTGACGGCCGGTCTCCGTGGCCTCCAGCGCCTCGACCAGGCCGTCGGCAAGGGGGCGGGTGTCCTCCTGCAAAAGGATCACGTCGGCGCCTTCCGGCACAGGCGCGCCGGTGAAGATGCGGACCGTTTCGCCCGGTCCTACCCGCCCGGAATAGCCGCGGCCCGCCGCCGACTGGCCGATGAGACGCAGCGTGGCCGGCACGGTGGCGATGTCGGCCGCCCGCGCCGCATATCCGTCCATGGCTGAGGCAGGGAAGGGAGGCTGCGTGCGGCGTGCGGCGATATTTGTCGCCAATACCCGGCCAGCGGCGTCCGCTATCGATATTTTTTCGCTGTCCAGGCGCGGCGCGTTCTGAAGCAGGCGCACAAGGGCGGTATCGACAGGAAGCAACGCCATGTCAGTCTTTCACGCGCCGGTATGCGCCGGACTTTCCGCCCGTCTTTTCGACCAGGCGGATCGCGGAAATCTCCATCGCCCGATCGAGCGCCTTCGCCATGTCGTAGATGGTGAGGCAGGCGACGGACACGGCGGTCAGCGCCTCCATCTCGACGCCAGTCTTGCCGGTCAGCGAAACGGTGGCGGTCACGCGCAGTCCGGGAAGGGCATCGTCGGGAGCGATCTCGACGCCCACCTTCTCGATCATCAGAGGGTGGCAAAGCGGCACAAGCTCGGAGGTTTTCTTGGCCGCCATGATGCCGGCGATGCGCGCGGTGCCCAGCACGTCGCCCTTTTTCGCGTTGCCGGCGAGGATGGCGGCAAGGGTTTCGGGCAGCATGCGGACGCTGCCCTCGGCGGTAGCCACGCGCGCCGTCGATGCCTTTTCGCCCACATCGACCATATGCGCCTCGCCGGCGCGGTCGATATGGGTCAATGAACCGCTGTTTGCCATCGTCCTCAGCCAGCCGCGCGCAGCGCGGCTTCTTCCCCAAGCAGAGTGCGGGTTGCCGCTTCGACATCGGCCTGACGCATCAGGCTTTCGCCGACGAGGAACGTGCCGATGCCCGCATCGGCAAGCCGCTGGCAATCCTCATGCGTGAAGATGCCGCTCTCGCCGACCAGCACGCGGTCCTCCGGCACGAGCGGTGCGAGCCGCTCGGAGGTTTCGAGCGTCGTCTCGAAGGTACGCAGATTGCGGTTGTTGATGCCGATGAGGGGAGAGGAGAGCCGAAGCGCACGCTCCAACTCCGCCTCGTCGTGAACCTCCACCAGCACATCCATGCCGAGGGCCAGCGCCTCGTCCTCGAGCCGCCGGGCATCGTCATCCGAAAGCGAGGCCATGATGAGAAGGATCGCATCGGCGCCCCAGGCGCGCGCCTCGTGCACCTGATAGGCCTCGAACATGAAATCCTTGCGCAGCGCGGGCAGAGAAACCACGGCGCGGGCGGCGGTGAGGAATTCCGGCGCTCCCTGGAAGGACGGCGTATCGGTCAGCACAGAAAGACAGGCGGCTCCACCGGCGGCATAGGCGCGGGCAAGCGCGGGCGGATCGAAATCGGCACGGATCAGGCCCTTGGACGGGCTGGCCTTCTTGATCTCGGCAATGAGCGCGAACGCACCGCTCGTGCGGCGTTCGCGGATGGCGCGCAGGAAGCCGCGCGGCGCCTCGACTTCGGCGGCACGGGCTTTCAGATCGGAGAGCGGCACGGCCGCCTTCGCGGCGGCGATCTCCTCGCGCTTGTACGCCTCGATCTTGCGGAGGATGTCGCTCATGCCGGATTGCCCTGCGCGTTGGATACCTCGACCAGACGCTCCAGCGTGGCCTTTGCCTTGCCGTCGTCCACGGTCTTTGCGGCAAGCGCCACGCCGTCGCGCAGCGTGCGGGCACGGCCTGCCACCACAAGCGCGCCGCCGGCATTGAGCAGGGCTATGTCGCGATAGGCGTTCTTCGCGCCGTCCAGCACTGCGCGCAGGGCTTTTGCATTGTGCGCGGCATCGCCGCCGACCAGATCGGCGGGAATGGCGCGCGCCAGCCCCACATCCTCGGGCGTCACCTCGAATGTGTGAATCTCGCCGTCCTCGAGAGCGGCTACCTTGGTCACGCCGGTCGTGGTCATTTCATCCAGCCCCGCGCCATGCACGACCCAGACCGATTCGGAACCTAGCCCTTTCAGCACGTTGGCCAGCGGCTCCACCCAATCGGGCGAGAATACACCGACGAGCTGGCGGCGGACGCCAGCGGGGTTGGAGAGGGGGCCGAGCAGATTGAAGATGGTGCGGGTGCCGAGTTCGACCCGGGTGGGGCCGACATGGCGCATGGCCGAATGATGGGCCGGCGCGAACATGAAGCCGACGCTTGCCTCCTCGATGCAGGTGCTGATGGCTTCCGGCCCGATCTCGATATTGACGCCGAGAGCGGCCAGCGTGTCGGCTGCGCCGGAGCGGGACGACAGCGCGCGGTTGCCGTGCTTGGCGACAGGCACGCCCGCACCCGCAACGATGAAGGCGGCGCAGGTGGAAACATTGTAGGAGCCGGACGCGTCGCCGCCGGTTCCCACGATGTCTATAGCGTCCTCAGGTGCGCGAACCCGGAGCATCTTGGCGCGCATGGTGGCGACCGCGCCCGAAATCTCGTCCACCGTCTCTCCTCTAACCCGCAGCGCCATGAGGAAGCCACCGATCTGGCTTGGCGTCGCCTCGCCCGACATCACGATGTCGAACGCCTCGCGCGCTTCCTCGAAGCTCAAGGGTTGGCCGGAGGCGGCCTTGGCGATATGGGTCTTGAGATCGCACACCGGCGGCCTCAGAAGCTCAGCGCCTGCTCGATGGCGCGCTGGTTCACGCTGACGGGATATTGTCCCTGCAGGCGTGCGACAAGCTGATCCAGCAGATCGTCCGAAAGGCCGGAGGAGAGTGCGTTGCGCGTGTCTTCCGGTATGGAGTTGCCATCTGCATCGACCGGCATCATCGTTTCCGTCACCTTGAACAATATCTGCGTGCGCTGGTCGGCCCCGGCGACGATGCCGCTTCCATTGCCGGTAACCTTGAACACCGCGGCTACGCCGGCGCGCCCGAGATCGGCATCATCGGCCTCGCGGCGCAAGCCGCGCTTGGTCTGGAGTTCCAGTCCGGCTTCCTCGGCCAACTGGGCGAAGGGCTTTCCTGCGTCGAGTTCGCCGCGCAGCTCGTTGACGCGCGCGATGAGGCGCGTGGAGGCTTCCTGCTCGGTCCAGTCGGTGGCGACGCGCTCGCGAATCTCGTCGAGCGTGCGGTCGCGGGCGGGTGTCACCTCATCCACCTCGAAAAAGAGGAAACCCACATTGCCGATCTCGATGGGCGCGTTCTCCACGCCGACATCCGATTCGAAGGCACGAGGCAGAAGCTGCCCGGCTTCCGGTATCTGCGGGAAGGTGCCGTCCGCCGCGACGCCCTGGCTGTCCACCGGGGGAAGCGTGACCATGTTCAGGTGCAGCCTGGCGGCGGCTTCCGTCATGGATTCGCCGGACGCACGGGCGTCCTCATAGGAATCGTGCACGTCATAGATGACGCGTGCCGCTTCCTCTACCGCGAGGTCCCGCCTGATTTCCGCGCTGACCTCATCGAAGGGGCGGACGACTTCCGGCGTAATGGCGGTGACGCGCAACAGGATGCTACCGAAATTGCCATTCACCACGTCGCTGACCTGTCCCTGCTGAAGGCCGAACGCCGCCTCGGCGATGGCGGGATCGGCTACGCGGCTTTTCTCGAAGGTGCCGAGCAGCACATCGGTCATGCTCTTGCCCTCCGCGGCGACGAGGTCCTCGAAGCTGGTGCCGCCGCGCGCGCGCTCGGCGGCGGCGCGGGCCGCATCCTCGCTGCCGAAGACGAGCTGCTCGATGGTGCGTTTCTCCGCTTCCGTGTAGCGAGCGATGTTCTGGTCGTAGTAGGCGCGAACCTGCTCGTCGGAGATGGCGTTTTCATCCGCTATGTCGACCGGCTCCAGCTTCACATAGGAAATCTTGCGGAATTCGGGGGCGGCGTATTTCGCCTTGTTCTCGGCGAAAAAGCTCCCAAGCTGCTCGTCGGAAGGGGTCGGTACAGGCTCGATCACCGAGCGAGGCACGGCGACGAATTCAACCGTGCGGTCCTCGCCGCGATAGAGCGCGGTGGCGCGCAGGAAGGTGTCGGGAATCTTCAGATCGTCGGAGACGGCTTCCACGATCTGCTGGCGAATGGCGACCTGTTGGCGATTGCGAAGATAGTCTTCCGGCCGCATGCCGACCTGGTTGAGCACATACTCGAACAGCTGGCGGTCGAAACGGCCGCCGGCGCCGTGGAAAGCCGGATCTTCGGCGGTGAGCTGGGCGAGACGATCGCGCGAAAGGCCGAGACCCATGCGGCTTGCCTGCTCGTCGAGAAGAGCGCCGGCAACCAGTTGGGACAGAACCTGCTGATCTATGCCGAATGCCGATGCCTGCTCCCGCGTGAGGCGGGTGCCCAACTGCTGCGACAGCATCATAAGCTGGCGGTCATAGGCGAGGCGATAATCCGTCACGGAAACGCCTGTTCCGCCCGCCGTGATGACGTTGTTTCCGACGCCGGTGGCGATCTGGCCCGAAATGCCCCAGACGGCAAAGCTCACCACCAGGACGATCAGCAGGAGCTTCGCGACCCAAGTACCGGCGGCTTTACGCAGTGATTCGAGCATGAGAGGCCCCGAAAACCAGACAAACAAGCGATCTTAATTTTACGAAAGAGGGCAATAGCGTCCTTCACCCTCAGTGTCGATTGCTTTGTGACGCGATTTTGATAGTGACGGACCCCATCTCGCCAAATGGAAGGAGCGGACATGACGCCTGGAATACGCCCTCTCGTCGCCGGCAACTGGAAGATGAACGGAACGAGCGCCAGCCTCACCGAATTGACGTCGATCGGCAACGGCTTCATGAGCGGGCTGGACAGCGAGACGGAGGCCGCGCTCTGTGTGCCGGCCACCCTGCTGGCGAAAGCCTCGGAGCGGCTGTCCTCGACGCCGGTACGCACCGGCGGACAGGATTGCCATGCGAATGAGAGCGGCGCCCACACGGGCGACATATCGGCGGAGATGCTGAAGGATGCCGGTGCGCGCTACGTCATTGTCGGCCATTCCGAACGGCGGACGGATCATGGCGAGACGGATGCCATCGTGCATGCCAAGGCCGAGGCGGCATGGCGAGCCGGCCTCGTAGCGATCATCTGCATCGGCGAGACGGCAGCCGAGCGCGAGGCGGGAAGGACGCTGGCCGTGCTGTCGCGCCAGATCGACGGCTCGGTGCCGTCGTCAGCGAGCGCCGCGAATGTGGTCGTCGCCTATGAGCCGGTCTGGGCGATCGGCACCGGCTTGACGCCGACCGAGGCGGATGTGGCCGAGGCGCATGCGCATATCCGCGCGGAGCTCGCCCGCAAGATTGGAGGGGAGGCCGCCCGCATGCGCCTGCTCTATGGCGGATCGGTCAAGCCTTCCAACGCGCAGCAGCTTATGGCGGTGGCGAATGTGGACGGCGCGCTGGTGGGCGGCGCAAGCCTGAAAGCCGCGGATTTTCTCGGCATCGCAGAAGCCTACAGGAAAATATAGGCGCGGGGCGCATTGCAATACGCCGGCTCTGCCCATATTTGCGGGGCTTGGAAATGCCGGGAAATGGGTATATCCAGCCCGCGATTTAAGTATCGCCACCGCGCAAAGCAGCTGAAAGCCACAGTTACATGGAAACCATCGTCGTCGTCATTCACCTGATGATCGTGCTCGCGCTGGTCTGCGTCGTGCTTCTGCAGCGTTCCGAGGGCGGCGGGCTTGGCATCGGCGGTGGTTCCGGCTTTATGACGGCGCGGGGCGCGGCCAACGTGCTTACCCGTACCACGGCGATCCTTGCCGCGGCTTTTTTTGTCACGTCGCTGACGCTTTCGATCATGGCGCGCTACAATGAGCGGCCTATCGATATTCTCGACCGCCTGCCTGCCGACGCCGGCGGGACCGGCAGCGGCGGAATCCTCGACCAGCTCGGCGGCGGCAGCGCGACGCCGCCGGCCAGTGAACCCGCGCCGCCGGCGACCGAGCCGGCAGCGCCGCCCGCGGCGGCTCCGGAACAGCCTGCCATTCCGAACCAGTAGTGAAGCGACCGCCGGCATGATGTTCCGGCGGTTTCTTTTTGGGCAATCTTGAGTTGTCCAAAAGCAACAGCCGGACGACGATTCGCCGGTTCACGGAAAGTTGGCTCGCCTGCCGGACGTGGCCGTCTTGAGGGATGCCGCCATGCCGGGATATAGCGTGCTGCAGGCAGGGGCGCCTGCGGCAAGGTGCGACGCCTTTCGCCCAAATCCGTCGTGGCTCTGGGAAATCTCACATGCTTATTCGCTATATCGCGCTTGCCGGTCTTATCGCTGGCATGGGACTGACCGCACTCGCTCCGGCTTCCGCCGCCGAGCGCAAAAAACAGCAAGAAGTCGTAGCCGTTGTCTCGAACAAGGGCGAACTGCGCAGCGAGGATGCGCCGCGCGGCCCGTTTGCCGGGCTTTTCCGCAAGTCTCCCAAGATGCTGCCGGAAACGCAGGCTCTCGACGGCGTATTGCAGGCCAAGAGCGCCCGCAAGCCGTTCAAGGTGAAGTCCGATTTCGAGCCGCAGATAGTAGAGTTCACCGGCTATAAACGCGGTACCATCGTTGTCGATACCAAGTCCAAATATCTTTATCTCGTCGAGTCCGCCAGGACGGCACGCCGCTACGCCATCGCGGTAGGGCGCGAGGGACTGGAGTTCAAGGGTTCGGCAACGGTTGGCGACAAGCAGGAATGGCCGCGCTGGACGCCTACCAAGGACATGCAGAAGCGCGAGCCGAAGAAATACGGACAATATGCGGACGGCATGGATGGCGGAATCGAGAACCCGCTCGGCGCGCGCGCGATCTATCTCTATCAAGGCAAGCGCGACACCCATATCCGCATCCACGGCACCAACCAGCCGCAGACCATCGGCAGCGCCTCGTCAAATGGCTGCTTCCGCATGGTGAACGAGCATGTGATCGACCTCTACAACCGCGTCCGCAAGGGCGCCGAAGTCGTCGTCATGTAAGTTTCCGGCGCTGTCCCGGATCGAGATGGAAGCCGCCACGCATCGTCGTGGCGGCTTTTTTTTTACATCAGGTCCAGACCCTTGAGGCTCGCATGACCTTTCTTGCCCACGATGATGTGGTCATGCACGATCACGCCGAGCGGCCTTGCGGTTTCCACGATAGTCTGGGTCATCTGTATGTCGGCGCGTGAAGGTGTCGGATCGCCCGACGGATGGTTGTGGACCAGAATCAGCGCGCTGGCGGAAAGCTCCAGAGCGCGGCGCACGACTTCGCGCGGATAGACCGGCGTGTGATCCACCGTCCCGCGCTGTTGCACCTCGTCCGCGATGAGCACGTTTTTCTTGTCCAGAAAGAGGATGCGAAACTGCTCGCGTGTCTCGAACGCCATAGCCGCGCGGCAATATTCCAGCACCTGATTCCACGAGCCGAGGACCGGCTTCGCCGCGATGGCGCCCTTTGCCATGCGGCTTGCGGCGGCGGCGAAAACCTTGATGTCGAGCGCCGCGCTTTCGCCAACGCCCTTCACCTCGCGCAGCAAATGTTCCGGTGCGCCAAGCACTTCTGCGAAAGAACCGAAGCGTTGAATCAACGCCTTGGCCATTTCCTTCGTGTCGGCGCGCGGAATGGCGCGGAACAGCATCAGTTCCAGCAATTCATAGTCGGCCAAGGCATCGCCGCCCTGAGCATGGAAGCGTTCGCGCAGGCGTTCACGGTGGCCGAGATAGTGCGGCTTGGGCGCTGCCGCCGGTTCCGCCGGCTGCATGAAAATGGCGCGTTCGGAGAAGCCCCGACCGTCACGCTTGCCATTGCCCATGATATGCCCGCCCCGTCTTTCCGTCTTGCAACCCTACAGCAAGCCTGTGGAGCGAGGGAACCGGCTTGATCGACAATTCACGGTGGTGAAGCCGGATGCTGGAGTCAGGAAAGGCCGGGGCGGTCCAGCCCGCCGGGCGACAACGTGAATATTTCGCAGCCATCGCGCGTGACGCCTACCGTATGCTCGTATTGCGCGGACAGCGAGCGGTCGCGGGTCACTGCGGTCCATCCGTCTGCCAGCACTTTCACGTGCGGCCGTCCGAGATTGATCATGGGTTCGATGGTGAAGATCATCCCCTCGCGCAGTTCGACGCCTTCGCTCGGCGTGCCGTAGTGCAGGATGTTGGGCGCATCGTGGAAGAGGAGCCCGACGCCGTGGCCGCAGAAATCGCGCACCACCGAGCAACGCTGAGCCTCGGCATAGGTCTGGATCGCGGCCCCGATGGCGCCGGTGCGTACGCCGGGCTTCACGGCGGCGATGCCCAGCATCAGGCATTCATGAGTGACTTCCAGCAGCCGCTCCGCCGCACGCTTAATCGTGCCGACCGGATACATGCGGCTCGAATCGCCGTGCCAGCCATCGAGGATGTAGGTCACGTCTATATTGACAATATCGCCTTCCCTGAGCGGCTTGGCATCAGGAATGCCGTGGCAGACAACATGGTTGATCGAGGTGCAGGTCGATTTCGTGTAGCCGCGATAATTCAGCGTGGCCGGCAGCGCGCCGTGATCCATGCCGAACTCAAAGACGAAACGATCGATAGCGTCGGTCGTCACTCCCGGAGCCACCATGCCGGCGAGTTCGTCCAGGCAACGCGCGGTCAACTGGCAGGCGCGGCGCATGCCGGCGAAGGCATCCTCGTTGTAGAGGCGAATCTGGCCGGTGTTGCGAAGCGGGGCGGTGGCGGCGTCTAGATAGGTGATCATGGCGTGCGGCTGAAATATCGGGAAACTCAGATCGCAGATGTGGCACCGCGCGGCGTCCGCTTCAACCCCGAATTGCCGGACAGGCCCCGATCCGGGCCACTAAAGGCCGAGATGGCGTCTGATAATGTTGACGAAGCGTCCGGCTGACCCTTTCGAGCCGACCCGCAGCGGGCCATGCTCCGCGACATGCGCGAGATAGGTAGCGTCCGCAAGCAGGTCGAGCAGGCGGCCAGCGGCTTCATGCAGCGTGGCGTCGTCGGCGGGGCCGTTTCCCACCAGCACCGACAGCCCGCCGTGATAGCGGTACTGCGCTTCCGCAAAGCGCCAGGTGAATTGCGGCCCGTCTCCGGCGATCATGAAGGACGGCTTGCCGAGGGCCAGCGCCTGATCCGATGCCTGCCCCGCCATGGCGACCACGAGGGTTGCGGTGTCGAGGATATCGGCAAAGGCATCCGACCATACGCCGATTTCGACGGTTACACCGTCCGCCCGATATCTGAGGAAATGGCCGTCGAGCAGCCAGCCGGCCTCTGCCGCGAGGCGCGGCACGGCCTCCATCACCGCTGGAACCAGCGCCGCCCGGAACGCGATAGTGCGGCTGTCGCCTGTCTCCTTCAGCCGGCGAGCGACCTCGATGGCGAAACGCATCTGCAGCAGCAGGTTGCGCTCGGCTTCCGGTACCCTCGATCCAGGCAGAAGCCCGACGACGCTCGGATTGCCGGCAAGCGACAGGTCCACGCCTGACGGCTTCAGGAAATCGACACTCGGATTGCCGCCGAACTCGATCTTCGGATAGCCCTGCGCCGCAAGATCCTGCGCGGTCAGCAGTTCGCGCGTCACAACGGAGAGGCAGCGCGGCGAGCGGATGATCCATTGCAAGATCAGGTCCAGCTTGAGGCTGCCTTCGTAATTGGCGGAGAGCGGCGCGATGAAGGAGATGAAGGGTCGCCCGGAGCTGTAGGCGAAAAGCTGGCCGAACTCGTCGCCCGTAGCCAGCACCAGATCGCAGCCGGCGGCGCTGCGTCTCACGGCGCGCCACTGGCCGATCGTCGCGCCGATCAGGCCGGCACGGATGTCATCCAGCAAAAGGCTGCGGTCCATATAGGTAAAGCCGCCGGAAACGGGCGTGAAAGTCGGCCCGACAATCGGGACGCCGGCGTTGCGGTAGGCCTTGCCGTCTCCGACGATGGCGATGGCTTCCATTTCCACCGGCAATCCGGCCTGCTTTACGGCCCGTGTTATGTGCGCGGCCTCGTTGTCCTCGCCGTGGCCATTGCTGACGAAGAGGATTCGCTTCTTTTTTTCTGCCATGAGCGTCATCCAGCGGATCGCCGTCGCTGCGCCGATCCAGCCTTGTTCGTCGCGAAGGAAGGCTCAGCCCAGCTTGAGGCCGAGATAACGGTCGAGCGTTGCCTGATCCTTCGCCAGTTCGCTCGATTTGGCCCGATGGGCGATAACGCCCCGCTCCAGCATGATCGCGTCCTCCGTGGTGGCCAGTGCGACGTCGGCATGTTGCTCGACGATGACGATGGCCAGTTCCTCCTCATGCGACATGCGGCGGATGGCGGCGGTCAGTTCCTCTACGATGATCGGCGCCAGACCTTCCAGCGGCTCGTCCAGTAGCAGCAGGGACGGATTGGTCATCAGCGTTCGGCCTATGGTCAGCATCTGCTGCTCTCCGCCCGAAAGCTGGTTGCCCATATTGCCGCGCCGTTCTTTCAGGCGTGGGAAGAAGGCATAGACGGCCTCGAGGTTCCAGCGCCCCGGCCGCGCCGTTGCTGTCAGATTTTCCTCGACGGTGAGGGAGGGGAATATCTCCCGCTCCTGCGGCACCCAGCCGAGGCCGAGATGCGAGCGCCTGTAAGGCGGTAGGCGCGTGATGTCTATGCCGTTGAACAGGATTGAACCGCGCGACACGTCGACGAAGCCCATCGCCGTCAGCAGCAGGGTGGTCTTGCCGACACCGTTTCGGCCGAGCAGCGCAAGGCTGCCATTTGCCGGCAGGGAGAAGGAGATGCCATCCAGCACCACCGCTTCGCCATAGCCGGACCGCACGTCGCGGAATTCGAGGATCGGCTCAGCCATTATGCGCCTGCCCCAGATAGACTTCGCGGACGCGCGGATCGGCGCGCACCACTTCAGGCTCCGCTTCCAGCAGCACGCCGCCGGCCACAAGCACCACGATTCGCGACGCGAAACTGAAAACGATGTTCATGTCATGCTCGATGAACAGGATCGACATTTCCTCCGGCAGCGCCGAGATGACGCTGAACAGCATCGAGCTCTCGTCCTTCGGCACGCCCGCCGCCGGCTCGTCGAGAAGCAGAACCTTCGGCTTGGTGGCAAGCGCCAGCGCGATTTCGAGAAGGCGCTGCTGTCCATAGGCGAGGGTGCGCGTGCGCCGTGTCGCTACGTCGTCGATATGAAGCTGCTTCAATATGTCGTAGGCTTCATCGATGGCCGCCTTGTGGGAGGCGAGGCTGCGCCAGAACTGGCCTGCGACCTTCTCGCGCTCGCAAATGGCCAGCGTGACCGATTCGATGGGCGTGAGATCCGGGAAAAGCGTGTTGATCTGGAATGTGCGGGTCAGGCCGCGCCTTACACGCGCAGCAGGAGACGTGTTCGTTATATCGGCGCCGTCCAGAAGGATGCGCCCTGAATCGGGCTTGATCTGGCCGGTGATGAGATTGATGAGCGTCGTCTTGCCGGCGCCGTTGGGACCGATGAGCGCATAACGGCCGCCACGCGGCAACTCCAGCGATACGTTGCGCGTCACCTCCAACTGTCCGAACTTCTTCTGGAGGTTCTCGGTCTTGAGCACGATAGTCTTGCCGCTCATCAGTCGCGCCTGCCTATGAGGCGGGAGAGCCCGCCCAGGATTCCGTTCGGCATGAGCAGAACGACGACCATCAGCAGCAAGCCAATGCCGAAATACCAGTATTGCGGATTGACGCCCGCCAGCTGGTCGCGAACCACGAGGAATATGATGGCGCCGACGATGGCGCCGTAGAGCCGCCCGGTGCCGCCGAGAATGAGCATGACGACGACATCCGCCGAACGCTGGAAGCTGAGCACTTCCATCGCCACGGTGCTGGTGGTCTGCGCCAGAAGACCGCCGGCCACGCCAGCGAGCGCCGCTGAAATGGCGTATATCTTCTGGAGGTGCCAGCGATAATCCGAGCCGATTGCCGGCATGCGCTTCACATTCTCGCGCACGCCGCGCAAGGCCAGCCCGAAGGACGAGTTGACGATGGTGCGGCTCAGCAGGAAGGCGACAAACAGCGCCGCCAGCGAGTAGCTATAGGCGGTGTAGCCCCAGAGATCGAAGCGGAAGTAATTGAATACCGGCCACATGCGCACGCCGCGCAGACCGTCCGTGCCGCCGGTAAGCCAGGTCATCGCGTTGGCAAGCTCGTAGGTGAGCAAACCGAGGCCCAGCGTGACCATGATCAGCGCAAGGTGTTGGACGCGGACTACGAGATAGCTGGCGATAAAGCCGACGAGACCGGCGACAGCCGCCGCGAAAAGAAGCCCGGTGATCGGCTCGCCCCAGCCATATTTGCTCAGCAGCCCGGCCGCATAGGCGCCGATGCCGAAGAACATGGCGTGGCCGAGCGTGATGATGCCGGCATAGCCGAGAATCAGATCGACCGAGAGGGCAAACAGCGCGGCGATGGCGATCTGGTTCGCCAGCGGCAGATAGGTCGGGAACAGGAAGAATGGCAGCAGCGTCGCAAGCCAGAATACGATTTCGACGATGGACCAGTTGCCCTGGCGCCTGAGCCAGGTTCGTGGATTGACGGCGCCGGTGTGGGTGATTTCGCTCATCTCCTCACCGCTTTCCAAACAGGCCGGTAGGGCTCACGAGCAGGATCGCCACGAGAAGCAGGTAGATCAGGAAGGAGCCGACCTCAGGCACGAAATACTTGCCCGCGACGTCGCCAATACCGAGCAGGGCCGCACCCACGAAGGAGCCGGTGATGGAGCCGAGGCCGCCGACCGACACGACGATCAGCACGTAGACGAGGTAATGGAAGCCGAAGGACGGGTCCAGACCTACGATCTCGATGGCCAGAGCTCCTCCCAGTCCGGCGAGGCCGCTACCCACCGCGAAGGTGACTGCGAATATCCGATCCACGTTGAGGCCGAGGCCCTGCGCCACTTGCTGATTGTCCACGGCGGCGCGTATCTGCGCGCCGAAGCGCGTGCGCTCGAGGCCGAATACGAGCAGCGCCGTGAGGGCGAGTGCGATCACGACGAGGAAGATGCGGTAGACGCCGAGGCGCATGCCGAATACCTCGACCGAGCCCCGGAGCCACGGCGGCATGATGACCACCTGCTGCACCGTGCCGAACACATAGGTGGCGGCGGCGGCGGCCACGAATACGAGGCCGATGGTGAACAGAACCTGGTTGAGCTCGCCGGCCCGGTAGAGCCGGCGAAAGAGCGTGCGCTCGAATATCACGCTGACGATTGCCGCGCCGATAAAGGCCGCGGGCAGGGCCGCGAGGAAAGGCATCCCGAGCTGGCGCATGACGACGACTGCGATATAGCCGCCGAGCATGCCGAAGGCGCCGTGGGCGAGGTTGATGAAATTCATCAACCCCATAGTCACGGACAACCCGACCGAAAGGACGAACAACAACATCCCGAAGGCGAAGCCGTCGAAGAGAACGATTCCGATATTGCTCAACACGACAAACGCCCTGATGCCTTCCTTCTACAGATACCTTAGTTGGCGCCGTGCAGCGGATCCTTCACGTCCGGGATCTGGTCGATGATGACGTTCTGCAGCTTGCCATCGACCTCCTGGACCTCGCGGATATAGACCGTCTGGACAACGTCGCGCGTCTCCGGATCGATCGACATCGGGCCGCGCGGGCTTTCCCATGACATGCCCTTGGCAGCCGCGAGCAGCGCATCGCCGCTGGCGTCACCGCCGGTCTTTTTCAACGCTTCATAGATCAGGTGCATGCCGTCATAACCGCCGATGGAGAACAGGTCCGGATTGCGGCCGTTGTTCGCCTCGCGATAGGAGGTGACGAAATCGTTGTTCAGCGGATCGTCGCGCTCCAGCGTGTAGTGGAACGTGGTGATGATGCCGCGCGCAGTCTCGCCCATGCTTTCCAGAGCTTCGGGGTGCGTCAGTTCGCCCTGCGCGAAGATCTTGGTGGCCGGAGGAGCGAGGCCACGGTCGGACAGCGCCTTTCCGATGGCCGCCGGCTGCGCGCCGCCCGGCACGAAGATGTACACCGCTTCCGGGTTCGCATCCTTCACGCGCTGGACAAAGGCCGAGAAGTCGGGATTGGCGACCGGCGTGCGGTCGGCGCCCAGCATGGTGCCGCCGGCCTCGGTGAAGCCTTTGGAGAAGGAGCTTTCCGCGTCGTGGCCCGGGCCGTAGTCCGAAACCAGCGTATAGGCTTGCTTCACGCCGGCCTTGTCGAAGGCCCACTTGCCGAAGGCATAGTTGACCTGCGGAATCGTCACAGAGGTGCGCACGATGTAGGGCGACTGCTCGGTAATGACCGAGGTGGCGGCATTCATCACCACCATCAGCTTCTGCGCCTCTTCCGAAACCGGCGCGGCGCCGAGCGCCTCCGGGGTCAGGGCGAAGCCGGCCAGGATATCGGCGCCATCGCGCACGACGAGTTCCTGCGCGGCGCGCTGCGCGACGTCGGCAGCCGGACCGCCGGTGTCCTTACGGATGATCTCGATCTTCTTGCCCGCGACCTCGTCGCCGTGCTTCTTGATATAGAGATCGATGCCTGCCTGAAGCTGGTTAGCCGCGTCCGCGAACGGACCGGAATAGGGCAGGATGACGCCGATCTTCACCGTCTCCTGAGCGTATGCGCCAGCCGACCACACCAGGCCGAATCCAAGCGCGACCGAAGTTGTCAATCTTCCCAACATTGAGAGTACCTCCCGTCAACCACACATAACGATATTACCGCGACCGCGTCGCAGCTCTGCGTCCGTCCGCAGTGTATACGGCGGTTATTTCGCAAGCCAAGGGGGGATAAAGCAGAATCCTCGGGGATTAGCTAACAGAATTCGTTCGTTGCGGTGCGGCATAAGTGTGAACGTCAGCCCCGCGCGAGGCTTTCCGGCAATCGGCTCTATAGCGTCACAGTAATGTCAGGCTGGATTCTTGAACCGGCTCGAAATGGAAACTGACGGAGGTTACGCCGCGTCAAGTAAAACAGCCATCCGTTCCTGAAAGAGCCGGTCGACAACAGGCGGAGAGCGAAGGATGTAGTGGCACGCCCAACGGGAATCGAACCCGTGTTTCCGCCGTGAAAGGGCGGCGTCCTGGACCGCTAGACGATGGGCGCGCGGCGACGAGGGGGCTTATAGTCAGCTTCCTCGGCGGCGGCAACCCGTCATGATACGGTCGCCAACGGGTTTTTTCATTTCCTGCGGCGGCAGCGCCAGTTCCAGTCGCGCTCCGGGCCGACGTCGATATGGACCGACTTGGTGTGGCAATAAGTGCCTACGCCGCCGCGTCCCGGCATGGAGCGCATGAAGGCCGCGAGCTCCCACTTGTCCACGCCCGGCACCTGAACGTCCGCCGCGGCACAGAACATGTGCAGGGAGTTCTTCGCGCCGCGAGCAGCCTTATTGCGCGGAGGGCTGCGATAACCGGAGGTAACGATCAGCTTCCGGCCGTAATGCGCTTCGACCGCCTTGAGTACGCGGACCAGCGAAGGCTTGAGGCAGGCGACATCCACCTGATCCGTCTGCCGCAGCAGGCCGTTGGGAGCGAGGCGCGCAAGACCGGCGGCGGAGGCCACCTGATATTCGTCGCCTTCATAGAGGTCGATATCCTCAGTCGAATCGCCGTCAACGCTGGAGCGGCGCTTGATCTCGAACAGGGCACCCTGCCGCACGCCGGGCAGCGGATCGTTGTTGAACATCTCGCGGCGCGAAACCTGTTCAGCGGCGGGGCCGGTCGAGGCGAGCTTCAGGACGGGCTGCGGTCTGCTGGGCTGTGTTGCGGCCTGCGCCTCGCCGCCGGAGAAGAACGAAGAGAGGAAGCCGCGCCGCTTCGCATCCATCGCGGCCGCAACCGGGGCTGTGGATGGCGATACGTTTTCCACGAACGCGGTCGCGGTGGGTATTTCTGCGGGTGTCGCCGGCGTAGGGGATGCCTGCGGGGTGGGAGCGGCTGGTGTAACCGCCGCCGTTTCCGTGGCAAGGGCCTGTTGCGTGTCGGTGGGAGCAACGTCCCTCGGCGGCGTCACCCTGGCCATTGCGGCGGCGTTTGCCTGCTGCTGTGCCGGCTTGTTACCGAACAGGGCGGCGAAGAAACCTTTTTTCTGAGCGGGCTGCTGCACGGCCGGCTGTGCCGGAATGTTTTCCGGATAAGCGCCATCGGCACCTGGACGCGCCTGAATCTGCGCATCTTCGGCAGGTTGTGATTGTGGGGCCGAGGCGACCGCGCCCGGCGGTGTTTCCGCGCTCGGCGCAAGCTGCTGGACGGCAGTCTCCGGCGCGGCGGCCACAGCTACGACGACGGGGGCCGCGCCGCCCTGCAACTGGGGCACCGACGAAACCTGATCGGGAAGGACCGGGTCGTCCTCGGCGACGATGAAATAATTCCGATCGGAGGGAGCCGGATCGGGGGCTTGCTGCGCTTCGGATTGTGGAGCGGCGGCTAGATCCTGTGCGGTGAGACCGAGGCGAACAACGGGATCCGAGGTGGCGCTGCACGAAGCGAGAAGGGTCGCTGCCAACGCAGCCACGATCGCACGGGTGAACGTATTCGCCGGAAGCGCGAGCTCTCCCCTCAAACCTCTTCCCCTTCTCCTGTGCGCGCTGCCGGAAGCCGGTGCTCAACGCAAATAACGGATTGCTGACCACTCCCGCAGGGAACGACCGACTCGGCACATAATGCCGAACGTGGCGCTTCGGCTATGGCGCAAATTGGGCGGGAAAGTGGCGCCTGTCACTATTTGGCCACTGTCAATAAGATCACGATTTGTATCACTCAAAAATCTTTTGAGTATTACATTTCAGACACGTACGCGGACATATTCACCCGGTGCGGGGGCCAACGGACGATGTTTCCTGCCGGGCTTGCGGGCCGCGACGCGCTCGCTGTCCAGCCGTTCGATCCATTCCTGCCAATGGGGCCACCACGAGCCTGCCGTCTCGGTTGCCGAAGCGAGCCAATCGTCGAAACTGCCCTCGGGCTTGCCGCCGGTCCAGAACTGGTACTTTCCCGCAGTGGGAGGATTGATCACGCCGGCTATGTGGCCCGAGCCGGTCAGGACGAACTCCACATCTCCGCCGAAATACCGCGCGCCGTTGAATACCGAGCGGGCCGGAGCGATGTGATCCTCGCGGGTGGCGAGATTGTAGACTGGTATCTTGACGTCCGAGAGATCGATTCTCCGGCCGCCGAGTTCCATGCGCCCCAGGGACAGATTGTTCTCCAGATAGCAGTTGCGCAGGTAGAAGGAGTGGTTCGCCGCCGCCATGCGTGTGGAATCGGAATTCCAGTAAAGCAGGTCGAACGGCATGGGCGTCTTGCCGCGTATGTAGTTGTTGACGACATAGGGCCAGATCAGGTCGCCGGAGCGCAGCATGTTGAAGGCCGCTGCCATTCGCGTTCCGTCCAGATAGCCCTTCTCGTTCATCGCGCTTTCGAGCGCATCCACCTGCTCCTGATCCACGAATACCTTGAGGTCGCCGGCATCGCGGAAATCGACCTGCGCGGCGAAGAGGGTCACGCTGCGGATACGTGTGTCGCCCTCCTGCGCCATCAGCGCCAGCGTTGCCGAGAGCAGCGTGCCGCCGACGCAATAGCCGACCGCGTTCACCTCGCTCACGCCCGTTTCCGCTTCAACCGTGTCGAGGGCGAAGACGATGCCGTTGCGGGCATATTCCGTCCAGCCCATACGGCCGTGGCGCTTGTCGGGATTGACCCAGGATATGACGAAGACCGTGTGGCCTTGCGCCACCGCCCAGCGGATGAAGGATTTTTCCGGGTTCAGGTCGAGGATGTAGAATTTGTTGATCCAGGGCGGGCATATAAGGAGAGGGCGCTTCAGCACCTTCTCCGTTGTCGGCTCGTACTGGATGATCTCCACCAGCTCGTTGCGGGCGATCACCTGACCGGGGGTCATGGCCAGGTTCTCGCCGACGGCGAAGCGCGTGTCGTCTGCCTGACGCAATTTCAATTCGCCGTGGCCCGCACGTATGTCCTCCGCCAGCATCTTCATCCCACGGACGAGGTTCTCGCCGTTGCTGGCCATCGTTTCGCGGAACAGCTCGGGGTTGGTCAGCAGGAAGTTCGAGGGTGAAATCGCATTGCTGAGCTGCCTCATGTAGAAGCGCGCCTTGTGCAGGGTATGCTCGTCCAGACCGTCCGTGTTCTCGACCAGATCCCCCGCCCAGCGGCTGGTGACCAGATAGATCTGTTTGATGAAATCGAAGAAGGCATTTCGCCCCCATTCGGGGTCCTGAAACCGTTTGTCCCCACGCTCGGGCACGATCGTGTCCGGTGTCTCCTCGCCGCCCATGCGGCGGATGGAGTTGGTCCATATATCCATGTAGGCGGAGAAAAGCCGCGTCTGGGCCTCCAGAGCCCGCGCAGGATCGGACAGCCAGTATTCAGTCACCTTCGAGAATGTCTTGACCAGATCCGTCGCCGGCTCCGCGACCGAATCGTGCACTTCGCCGCGCTCGCGCGGTCCCGTCCAGGCGGCCGCGGCCTTGCCGGCCTCCTCGATCATGCGCGCGATGTTCATCGCGAAGCGTTCAGGATCCTTGACCAGATATTGCTCCACCGATGGATCGTCCGGGTTCCTACCGCCGGAATCGTCGGGCTTGCTCATGAAGTTGACCGCCCTCCCGGCAGTTCATTAAAGCGGACCGTGTGGGTGGAGATACGGTCCTTGCTCGTTTTCCGTTCCGGCAGCGCATCGGTTCGAGAATCTTTTCCCGTTTTCCGGTACGCTGCTCTAGTGACACAATATAATGTGATGCGGTTACCCATCCAACTGCGTCACCAGCGTGACAAAGGTCGAATCAAGATGTCCCAAGCCGGTTTCTCGGTCCACTCATATCTCGCCGCGAGAGGGCGAACCGCCGCAGCCTTGCTTGCGGCAATGCTGCTTTCGGCCTGCGGCTCCGCCGTGGATGAACCGGCTGCAGGCATGCGCAAGACCGGCACATTCCCCAACCTGAACGTTCCCATGCACGCGGCGACTACGCAGTTCACCCCACAGGAGGCGAGGGCTGGCGCGGCGCGGCTGCAAGGTGCGCTGAAGCAGCAGCAGGCGCTCACCGCGGAGAACGGAACCACCAATACCGAGGAATTGCGCCGTCTGGGCAGCACCCATGCCGACGACGCGCTCAAGCAGATAGAGCAGTAACCGCAGCCGGCTATCCGGCGACTCTCGACCGCTTTCGAGATTGGGTGTATAGCCCGGCTCTCGTTTCGCCCCATCCGCACTGGAACCAACAATGGAAGAGTTTCACAAGGTACGCCGTCTCCCGCCCTACGTCTTCGAGCAGGTCAACCGCCTGAAGGCAGAGGCGCGAGCGCGCGGGGCAGACATCATCGATCTCGGCATGGGCAATCCCGACCTGCCTACGCCAAAGGCCATCGTCGACAAATTGTGCGAAGTGGTGCGCGATCCCCGCACGCATCGCTATTCATCGTCGCGCGGCATTCCCGGCTTGCGGCGCGCGCAGGCCAATTATTATGCCCGCCGCTTCGGCGTGAAGCTGAATCCCGACACGCAGGTCGTGGCCACGCTCGGCTCAAAGGAGGGCTTCGCCAACATGGCGCAGGCCATCACCGCGCCCGGAGACGTCATCCTCTGCCCGAACCCGACCTATCCGATCCATGCCTTCGGCTTCATCATGTCGGGCGGCGTGATCCGCTCGATGCAGGTCGAGCCGGACAATAATTTCATACCCGCGCTGGAGCGCGCGATCCAGCACTCGATCCCCAAGCCGATCGCGCTCATCATGAACTACCCGTCGAACCCGACGGCCTATGTCGCGACGCTCGATTTCTACAAGGACGTCGTTGCCTTCGCGCGCAAGCACGAGATCATCATCCTGTCCGATCTCGCTTATGCGGAAATCTATTTCGATGGGGCCCCGCCGCCATCCGTGCTTGAGGTGCCGGGCGCCTTGGATGTGGCGGTGGAGTTCACCTCCATGTCCAAGACCTTCTCAATGCCCGGCTGGCGCATGGGCTTCGCGGTCGGCAACGAAAGGCTGATTTCCGCTCTGACGCGGGTGAAATCCTATCTCGACTACGGCGCGTTTACGCCGATCCAGGTGGCGGCTACCGCCGCGCTGAACGGCGACGGTTCCGACATCGAGGAGGTGCGCGAGGTCTATCACCGCAGGCGCGACGTGATGGTGGATTCCTTCGCGCGTGCCGGCTTCCCGGTGCCGCCGCCTGCCGCGACCATGTTCGCGTGGGCGCCGATCCCGGACGGGTTCAAGCACCTCGGCTCGCTCGCCTTCTCCAAGCTGCTGATCGAAAAAGCGGACGTGGCGGTCGCGCCGGGCATCGGCTTCGGCGAGCATGGCGACGACCATGTGCGCATCGCACTGGTCGAGAACGAGCATCGCATCCGTCAGGCGGCACGCAACATCAAGCGGTTCCTGTCGTCGGCGGATGCGCGGCCGGACAATGTGGTCGCCATAGGCAGCCGCCGCTGACCTTTCTTCAAGGCACGAATATGGGGGGCGCCGGAGAGATGGCCGAAGTTTTGCGCGTGGGAATTGCCGGCCTTGGCACTGTTGGTGGATCCGTTGCGCGGCTGCTTGCCGAAAAGGTTTCCGAACTGACCCGGCAATGCGGCCGCGAAATCGTCGTCACCGCCGTTTCCGCGCGCACGCGCAGCCGTGACCGGGGCGTCGACCTGTCCGGTGCCGAATGGTTCGACGATCCCGTGGCGCTGGCGAAGTCCGCCGGGATCGACGTTTTCGTTGAGCTGATCGGCGGAGAGGAAGGTGCCGCCCGGCAGGCGGTGAAGGCGGCGCTCGAGGCCGGGCATCATGTCGTGACGGCGAACAAGGCGCTGCTGGCGAAGCATGGCGTGGCGCTGGCCGAGATCGCGGAGAAGAAGGGCGTCCTCCTCAACTACGAAGCGGCGGTGGCCGGCGGAATCCCGGTCATCAAGACCATGCGCGAGGCGCTTGCAGGCAACAGCGTGTCGCGCGTGTTCGGCATCCTCAACGGCACCTGCAACTACATCCTCACGCGCATGGAGGCTGAGGGCATATCTTTCGACGAATGCCTCAAGGATGCCCAGCGTCTTGGTTATGCGGAAGCCGACCCGACCTTCGATATCGAGGGCAACGACACCGCCCACAAGCTCTCCATACTGACCAGCATCGCATTCGGTACGAAGATCGCGGCTGACAATATCTATCTGGAGGGCATCTCCAACATATCGCAGGCCGATATCCGCGCCGCGGGTGAACTCGGCTACCGCATCAAACTGCTCGGTGTCGCGCAGCAGACCGAGAGCGGCATCGAGCAGCGCGTCCATCCGACGATGGTGCCGACGGCCTCCGTCATCGCTCAGGTGCATGGCGTGACCAACGCCGTCGCCATCGAAACGGATATTCTGGGGGAGTTGTTGCTGTCCGGCCCCGGCGCGGGCGGCAATGCCACGGCGTCGGCGGTGATCGGAGATATAGCGGATATCGCCAAGAGCCGCCCCGGCTTCCAGCACGGGCCGGTGTTCGGTCGCCCGGCTAAGGAGCTGAAATCCTACAAGAAGGCGGCGATGCGCGCCCATGCCGGCGGCTATTTCATCCGGCTCACGGTGCATGACCGCACTGGCGTCTTTGCAGCCATAGCCAAGCGTATGGCGGACAACGACATCTCGCTCGAATCGATCATGCAATATGCGAGCGGCACGGATACGGACACGCAAAAGACGGTGATCCTCGTCACGCACGAAACCACGGAAGCGGCGGTGCGCCGTGCTGTGGATGGCATCACCAAAGACGGCCATCTGACCATGAAGCCGCAGGTGATCAGGATCGAACGTGCCGCCTGACAGGCGGCGGTCACAAATATTCAATCGATTCATGTTCTTGAAGAGCCGGCGCGGCCCTTGCCGCCGCGAAGCGGCTTTGCCACAAGTGGCACAATCATCCACAAGCCTTTGCAAACGGGGACGTTACATGAGTAAGCTCGCGCATTCCGGTCTTGACCGCATCCTGACGCTCGAACTGGTGCGCGTGACCGAACGCGCCGCCGTCGCGGCAGCGCGGTTGCGTGGCCGCGGTGACGAGAAGGCGGCGGACCAGGCGGCGGTCGATGCCATGCGCTCCGAGCTGAACCGCCTGCCGATCAAGGGCACCGTGGTGATCGGAGAGGGCGAGCGCGACGAGGCGCCGATGCTCTATATCGGCGAGGAAGTCGGCCTGGGTGAAGGCCCCGAGGTCGATATTGCGCTCGATCCGCTGGAAGGCACCACGATCTGCGCGAAAAACCTGCCCAATTCGCTGGCCGTCATCGCGCTGGCCGAAAAGGGCAGCCTGCTCTACGCGCCGGACGTCTACATGGACAAGATCGCGGTCGGACCGGGCTATCCCAAGGGGATCGTGGATATAGACGCGCCGGCTCAGGAGAACATCGAGAACCTCGCCAAGGCCAAGGGCGTGCCGATATCGGAAATCACCGCCTGCATCCTCGACCGTCCGCGCCATGCGCGCCTGATCGAAGCGGTACGCGCGACCGGCGCGGCGATCCGGCTGATCGGAGACGGCGATGTGGCCGGCGTGATCCACACCACCGATCCCGACGAGACGGGCATCGACATCTATCTCGGCACCGGCGGTGCGCCGGAGGGTGTTCTGGCTGCTGCGGCGCTTCGCTGCATAGGCGGCCAGATGCAGGGCCGTCTCCAGCTCAACACGGAAGAGAAGATCGCCCGCGCGGCCAAGATGGGCATTGCCGACCCCAACAAGGTCTACCAGATGGACGAGATGGCGCGCGGCGACGTGCTGTTCGCCGCTACCGGCGTGACCGACGGCAATATGCTGTCGGGCGTCAAGTTCGGCCGGGATTCCATTCAGACGCACACCATCGTGATGCGCTCCTCCTCCAAGACGGTGCGCGAGATCAAGGCGCGCCATCAGGACCTCGACAAGTTCTGAACGGCCTTTCGCCCGGTGCAATTGCAGGCTGCATCGCCTATGTTGGGGCGATGCGGGGCATGACCAGCACATGAACGGCGAGAGGCGCTATTTCCTCGACGTGGCGCGATCCGCCTGCGGCGTTGCCTGGGAGCATCGGCTCGACGCGCGGCAGGAAAACGTGGCGCTCGCCATCGCGCAGGAGCATGGCGTCCCGGATTTGATTGCCCGCGTGCTCGCGGGCCGCAACGTGGCCGCCGCGGACGCGATGCGCTTTCTCGATCCCACCATCCGCGACCTTTTGCCGGACCCAGCATCGCTGACCGACATGGGCAAGGCGGCGGCGCGCATCGTGCAGGCCGTGCTCAGGCGCGAGAAGGTCGCCATATTCGGCGATTACGACGTGGACGGCGCCTCGTCCTCCGCGATGCTGGCGCGGTTTCTCCGCCATCACGGCCTGCAAGCTGAAATCTATATTCCCGACCGTATATTCGAGGGATACGGCCCCAACCCGGACGCCATGCGCGAGCTTGTCGCACGCGGAGCGCGCCTTATCGTGACGGTGGATTGCGGCACCAACAGCGCGCCCTCCATCGCGGCGGCAAACGAGGCGGGCGCAGATGTCGTGGTGCTGGACCATCACCAGGTGGGAGGCGAACTGCCGGCGGCGGTGGCCGTCGTCAATCCGAATCGCGAGGATGACCTTTCGGGGCAGGGGCAACTCTGCGCGGCAGGTGTCACCTTCCTTGCGCTGGTCGAGGTGGCGCGGCAATTGCGGGTGGAAGGCCGCTCCGGGCCGGACCTGCTGTCTTTCCTGGATCTCGCCGCGCTCGGCACGGTCTGCGACGTGGTGCCGCTTGCCGGCGTCAACCGCGCCTTCGTCGTGAAGGGCCTGCTTGCCATGCGCCGCATGGAGAATGCGGGCATTGCGGCACTGGCTCGCGCAGCCCGCATAGGCGAGCCTCTTGCCGCCTTTCATCTCGGCTTCCTGCTCGGCCCCCGCATCAATGCGGGCGGGCGCATCGGGGATGCGGCGCTCGGCGCGCGCCTGCTTTCCTGCGACGATCCCGCCGAGGCGGCTTCGATTGCCGAGACGCTGGAGCGGCTGAACCAGGAACGGCAGGACATGGAACAGGCGATGCTGGCGGAAGCGCGGGCGGAAGCGGATGCGGAGCTTGCCGCAGGCGAGGGGCCGGCCGTGCTGGTGACGGCCAGCGAGAGCTGGCATCCGGGCATCGTCGGTCTGATCGCGGCCCGGCTGAAGGAACATGCGCGGCGGCCTGCCTTCGCGATCTTCTTCAACGCGAACGGCATCGGTACCGGCTCGGGTCGCTCCATTCCCGGTTTCGATCTTGGGCGTCTGGTGCGCGAGGCCCATGAGCGGGGTTTGATCGTCAAGGGCGGCGGTCACGCGATGGCCGCCGGCATTACGGTGGAGCGCGGCAAGCTGGGCGCATTGCGCGCCTTCTTCGAGGAGAGAGCCGGCGATGCCGTTTTCCGCCTTCGCAACGAGGAGAAGCTGAAGATCGACGCCGCTTTGTCTGCCGAAGGCGTGACGCTGGACCTCTGTGACGCTCTGGAGCAGGCCGGACCCTACGGTTCCGGCCATCCCGCGCCCGTTCTCGCGTTGCCGCGCCATCGCATTGCCGACATCCGCATCGTCGGCAACGGTCATCTGCGGGTTGAGCTGCGCTCCGAAAGCGGAGGCAGGGTTTCAGCGATGGCCTTCCGGGCCGCCGAAAGCGATCTCGGGCGCTTCCTGTTCGGCAAGGTGGGGCAGAGCGTGCATGTCGCGGGCAACATCTCGACCAATCACTGGAACGGCATGAGGTCGGCGCAGTTCAGGATTTCCGACGCCGCCGAGGCGTGAGCTCAGGGGAGAACGGACTGTAGCCGCTCCAGTTCGGGCAACTGGGCACGCGTCGTCTCATAGCCGAGGCGGATCGCCTCGTCGGCCCGGTAGAACTCGGTCAGGCCGATATGACCGAGCATCGGATAGAGCGACAGGTCAGGCGGGTCGCCGGCCAGCCGGGCGCGGGAGATGCGGTCCTGAATGATGTTGAACGCTTCCACCATCACGCCCATGACGCCGAGGCGCCTCTGGCGCAGGCGGTCGCCGTTCACGGATGGTGCGTCCCCGTCGGGCTGTTCATCGCCGTCCGACAGCCTGCCCAGCTTGATGACGGCGGCGCGGCCGAACAGGTCGTAATGCAGGTTCACCGCCACAACGAGCCGTTGCTCGTACGCGCGGCAGACCGATACGGGCACAGGATTGACGAGCGCGCCGTCCACGAGGACGCGGCCATTGTAGCGCACGGGTTCGAACACACCGGGCAGGGCGTATGAGGCACGCATGGCGGTGATGAGCGCGCCGCTGGCCAACCAGATTTCATGGCCCGTGCCCAATTCGGCCGATACGCAGACCAGCGGCTTGGGCAAATCCTCTATATTGATGCCGGACAGATGCTCCTGAAGCCGGGCATCGAGCTTCATCCCGCCGAACAGTCCGTTGCCACCCAGATGCAGGTCGAGCAGGCCGAAGATGCGGCGGCGCGTCAGTGAGCGGGCGAAATCCTCCAGCTCGTCCAGCTTGCCGGCGAGGTAGCAGCCGCCCACCAGCGCGCCGATCGACGTTCCCGCGATCATGTCGATCTGGATGCCGGCTTCATCGAGGGCGCGCAGCACGCCGATATGGGCCCAGCCGCGCGCGGCGCCGCCGCCAAGCGCAAGGGCAATGCCGGATTTCCGCTGTTTAGGAGGAGGTGGGGCCACTTCACCGGCCACGATCACGCCCTCGGCTGCCTTGGCCGACGCATTGCGGCGCAGGTTTACCCAGTCAAGCATTCCCGTTTCCTCGTCCGCGCAGGATCATAATTCCGGCGCGTATCGAAAAAATGAACGGGACGCCGCGCCTTGCTTCCCGCAAAGCGGAGGATTGAAGGAACTGCTTCAGCCAGCGTCGAAGCCGAGCTTCGCATCTCCTTCGACCGTCTCCACGATCCGGTAAAAGCAGGAACGCCGTCCGGTGTGGCAGGTTGCATTGTCTCCCGCGACACGAACGCGCAGCCAAAGCGCGTCCTGGTCGCAGTCGGTGCGGATTTCCACCACGCTCTGGAGGTTGCCCGAAGTCTCGCCTTTTTTCCAGAGCGTGCCGCGCGAGCGCGACCAGTAATGCGCGATGCCGGTTTCCAGCGTCAGCGACAGCGCCGTGGCGTTCATGTGCGCGACCATGAGCAATTGGCCGTCGTCGGCATCCGTGACGACGGCGGTGAGCAGGCCGTGCGCGTCGAAGCGCGGCGTAAATGCGTTTCCTTCCTCAAGCTCGTGCTTGTCGGAGGGCGGAGAAGGGAAATCCATGATTGTCTCAGACCGATCTTGAAGGCCCGGTAGCACCATACGGGTCAGATTTTCGTGCCGGACCGCAGCAGCGTCATGAAACGCACCTGCTCTTCCGGATGGTCGCGGAAGGCGCCCGTAAAGGTGGAGGTGAGGGTGGACGAGCCTTCCTTGCGGATACCGCGCATGGCTATGCACATATGCTCGGCCTCGATCATCACGGCGACGCCGCGCGGATTGAGCACTTCCTGTATGGTGGCGGCGATCTGCGCCGTCAGCCTTTCCTGCGTTTGCAGGCGGCGCGCAAAAATGTCCACGGTGCGGGCGATCTTGGACAGGCCGACGACGCGGCGATCCGGCAGGTAGGCGACATGCGCCTTGCCAATGATCGGCACCATGTGATGCTCGCAATGGGAATGGAAGGTGATGTCGCGCACAAGAACCATGTCGTCATAGCCGGCGACCTCCTCGAAGGTGCGGCCAAGCACTTCCACTGGGTCGAGATCGTAGCCGCCGAACAGTTCGCGATAGGCATTGGCGACGCGCTTCGGCGTATCCAGAAGCCCTTCGCGGTCCGGGTTCTCTCCGGTCCAGCGCAACAATGTACGGACAGCGGCCTCGACCTCTGCCTGGGTCGGCTTTTCGATCTGTGACGTGTCGGAAACCCCCGAATTGGGGAAATTGGTGATGATGGCGTCCATGAAAGGCGTCTCCCGTAGTCCCTCTCGCTGGAGGAACGAGTTGAACGGATCACAGCCTTTCGCGGGTCTCTCGCACCCGGAAGCCGCTGCATTCTCCATCGCCTGCGTAACCCTGTCTTGTCGGCGACGGCACCCGATTATTATATATGAAGCCCGACGCCAAATGAAAGATGCGGGTGTGACAAGCAATGCTCCTGTTGGGCGCCGGGCGGAGAAATTATGATAGACGACGTCTATAACGCGAAAATCCTTGGCTTTGCGGGCAATATCGAGCGGATCGGCCGGCTGGCCGATGCCGACGCGACCGCGACCGCCCATTCCAAGCTGTGCGGCTCGACCGTGACCATCGACCTCAAGATGCAGGATGGCATCGTCACCGATTTCGCGCATGAGGTTAAGGCATGCGCGCTGGGGCAGGCGTCGTCCTCCATCATGGCGCAGCATGTAGTGGGTGCGAGCGCGGAGGAATTGCGCGCCGTGCGCGAGGCGATGTGGCTGATGCTGAAGGAGAACGGCGCTCCCCCCGCCGGCCGCTTCGAGGAACTCAAATATCTGGAGCCCGTGCGCGACTACAAGGCGCGCCACGCTTCCACGATGCTCACCTTCGACGCAGTGGTGGACGCCATAGGCCAGATCGAGCGCAAGCAGACCGGCGAGGCTGCCTGACCTTCCGGTCAGGCCAGCAATTCGCGCACCATCGGAACGACCTTGGTGCCGTATAGCTCGATGCTACGCATCATCCGGTCATGCGTCAGCAGCGGGCCGGAGGAGTATTTCATGTCGAAGCGCGCCACGCCAAGCGCCTTGACGGTCTCCGCGATCCGGCGGGCGACGGTTTCGGGCGAGCCGACATAGAGTGAACCCATATCGGCCTCGGCGGTGAACATGGTCCGCGTCGTCGGCCCCCAGCCGCGCTCGCGTCCGATGCGGTCATGCATCTGCTTGTAGCTCGGCCACAGATCCTCGCGGGCCTGCTCGTCCGTATCCGCTATATGTCCCGGCGAGTGCACGCCGATGGGCTGCACAGGCGTTCCGATTTGCGCATGGGCGCGATGATAGAGATCGACATACGGGCGGAAACGCTTGGGATCGCCGCCGATGATGGCGAGCATCAGCGGCAGGTTGTAGCGCACCGCCCGCACCACGGATTCGGGGCTGCCGCCGACGCCGATCCAGGTTTTCAGCGTCCCGTTTTCAATGGGCGGGAATATTGCCTGATTGTCCAGCGCCGCACGCGTCGTGCCCTGCCACGTCACCGGCTCGTTCTTCAACAGCGCGGCGAACAGGTCGAGCTTTTCGCTGAACAGCGTCTCGTAGTCGCTCAGGGCATACCCGAACAGCGGGAAGGATTCGGTGAAGGAACCGCGGCCGAGGATCACTTCCGCGCGGCCACCGGACAGCGCGTCGAGTGTCGAGAAACGCTGGAAAACGCGCACCGGATCGTCCGAGCTCAGAACAGTGACGGCGGACCCCAGATGAATGCGGTTCGTGCGTCCGGCTATGCCCGCGAGTACCATGTCCGGCGCCGAAACGGCGAAATCGTCGCGATGATGCTCGCCGACGCCGATGAAATCGACGCCAACCTGATCGGCGAGGACAGCCTGGTCGACAAGATTGCGTATCACCTGCGCATGCGGGAGCGGCTGCCCGTCGGCTCCAATCGTCACGTCGCCGAATGTGTCCAGCCCGAGTTCAATCTGGTCCGCCATGTCGCTCTCCGGTTCCGACGGGCGGGATGCCCGGCTCGCCGACACATAGTCCGGCCCGTAACGCCGTTCAAATCGCCGGGCGCGTACGCACTGTTCACCGAAGGCGTTGCGAAAGCCGTGCCGGATCGACATCTATGCCGCATGGATGCGCGTAAGCCGAAGCGGAAATGAACCATATGCCCCAGCACGGGCACGGCCGGAGCCGCAATTTTTCCGGCCCTTGGCGCAAGACGCCGGGACGGGTGCTCGGCACGTCGCTGGTGCGCCTTTACCAGCTAACCCTGTCCGGTTTCGTCGGCAATTCCTGCCGGCATTTTCCGACCTGCTCGGAATATGCCTATGAGGCCATCGCCCGCCACGGCTTCTGGGCGGGCGGGTGGATGGGGCTGTTCCGCGTGGTCCGCTGCGGACCGGGCGGCACGCACGGCATCGACCTCGTGCCGGAATCTCTCGAGCCGCACTATCGCTGGTTCGCTCCGTGGCGCTATTGGCGTATCTCTGCCAGGCCGCGCGGGCGCTGATTGCGCTTTACGTCGCCGTCGTCGGCGACTAAAACGCCGCTCGCCCGCCGGACGCATCCGGCATTTCCCACCCGCGCTCGTTTGCGGGACTGGATAGGAGAATGAACATGGCTTCCGTTTCCCTCACATTTCCCGATGGCTCCGTCCGCGACTATGACGCGGCAACGAGCGGCGCCGCGCTTGCGGAGTCGATTTCCAGGTCGCTGCTCAAGAAGGCCGTCGCCTATACGCTGGATGGCACCCTGCGCGACCTTGCCGATCCGCTTGGCCGTTCCGGTCGGGTCGAGATCGTCACCCGCGACGATCCGCGTGCGCTGGAACTGATCCGCCACGATGCCGCGCATGTGCTTGCGGAAGCGGTGCAAGAATTGTGGCCGGGCACGCAAGTGACCATCGGGCCAGTGATCGAGAACGGATTCTACTACGACTTCGCGCGCAACGAGCCGTTCACGCCGGACGATTTCCCGGCAATCGAAAAGAAGATGCGCGAGATCATCGCGCGCAACCGGCCTTTCACCAAGGAGGTCTGGGACCGCGAGCATGCGCGCAAGGTGTTCCGCGAAAAAGGCGAATCCTACAAGGTCCAGCTGATCGACGCGATCCCCGAGGATCAGGATCTCAAGATCTATTTCCAGGGCGACTGGTTCGATCTCTGCCGCGGCCCGCACATGGCCTCGACGGGGCAGATCGGCAACGCATTCAAGCTGATGAAGGTGGCCGGTGCCTATTGGCGGGGCGACAGCAACAATCCGATGCTGACGCGTATCTACGGTACGGCGTGGGCCGACCAGACGCAGCTCGACCAATATCTCCATATGCTGGAGGAGGCGGAGAAGCGCGACCATCGCCGTCTCGGCCGCGAGATGGACCTGTTCCATTTCCAGGAGGAGGGGCCTGGCGTCGTTTTCTGGCACGCAAAGGGCTGGAAGATGTTCCAGACCCTGGTGTCCTATATGCGCCGCCGTCTGGACGCCGATTATCAGGAGGTCAACGCGCCGCAGGTGCTCGACCACGGCCTGTGGGAAACCTCCGGCCATTGGGGCTGGTACAAGGAGAACATGTTCGCGGTGCAGTCCGCCGGCGACGAGGCGGAGGACAAGCGCATATTCGCGCTGAAGCCGATGAACTGCCCCGGCCACGTGCAGATATTCAAGCATGGGTTGAAATCCTACCGCGAACTGCCTATCAGGCTTGCCGAATTCGGTGTCGTGCATCGCTACGAGCCGTCGGGCGCCCTGCACGGGCTGATGCGCGTGCGCGGCTTCACGCAGGATGACGCGCACATCTTCTGCACCGAAGAGCAGATGGCCGCCGAGTGCCTCAAGATCAATGAGCTGATCCTGTCGGTTTATGAGGATTTCGGCTTCAACGAGATCGTGGTGAAGCTTTCCACGCGTCCTGAAAAGCGCGTCGGCTCCGACGAGTTGTGGGACCGCGCCGAGGCGGTGATGACTGAGGTTCTGACGCAGATCGAGGCGCAGTCCGGCGGCCGTATCAAGACCGGCATATTGCCGGGCGAGGGGGCGTTTTACGGACCGAAGTTCGAATACACGCTGAGGGACGCCATCGGCCGCGAATGGCAATGCGGTACCACGCAGGTGGATTTCAACCTGCCGGAACGCTTCGGCGCCTTCTACATCGACAAGGATTCGGAGAAGAAGCAGCCGGTTATGATCCACCGGGCCATATGCGGCTCGATGGAGCGATTCCTCGGTATCCTGATCGAGAATTTCTCGGGTCATTTCCCGCTCTGGTTCGCGCCGGTGCAGGTGGTGGTCGCGACCATCACATCCGATGCGGACGCCTATGCGCAGAAGGTGGTGGCGAAGCTCAAGGCTGCCGGGTTGAGCGCGGAGGCGGATTTGCGCAACGAGAAGATCAACTACAAGGTGCGCGAGCATTCGCTGGCAAAGGTGCCGGTGATCCTCGTCTGCGGCAAGCGCGAGGCGGATGAAGCCACGGTCAATGTCCGCCGGCTCGGCTCGCGCGACCAGGAGTCGCTGGCTCTGGCAGAGGCGGTCGCAAGGCTGGCTGACGAGGCGACGCCGCCCGATCTGCGCCGGCTGCGCGAAATCGCCGACGCGGCCTGATAAATCGGACCGGACCGGAAGCGAAACAGCTTCCGGTCCGGGGCTTAGGACTGGAGCATTTCCGGCGAAAACAGAAACGCCTCCAATGCTTTGTCTCTTTATGTTTTGCGCAATTCCGGACGCAAAACCGCTTCACACTTTTGCTGGAATTGCTCTAATCGAAAGAAGCGTCGTCTTCCTGTACCGTCGCGGCGTCGCCATTGGGCTGCTGCTCGGCGAGATCCCTGTCGAGCAGGACCTCAACGTCCTGGTTGCGGCCGGCGACGACGGTGAAGTCTCGCTGATAGATGCGCTCGCGGTTCTTGGCGACGACCGTATAGTCGCCTTCCGCGAGAACCATCGAGGCAAACGCGCCTACGCTCTCTCGCACGACATCGCCCGAGCCGGTGAGGATCGACCATGACGTATCCGCGATTGCCTCGCCGCCCGGATCGCGCACCAGCTTCATGGTGAGCTGGGCCGCCTTGTGTTCCACTGACGCTTCCGTGAGTTTTCCGGCCTCGACGCGCAGGTCGGAGCGGATCACGGCGTTCACGTCGCCATAGGTGGAGACGACGTGATAGGTGCCGGAATTGAGGCGGACCACAGTGCCCGGACTGACATCCGGCAGGACAAGGGCGCGTTCGCCCGCCACGTCGTCCTCGCCTTCGTAGATCGAAAATTTCAGTTTGTCGGCGGGGATGCGCACGCCGCCGGAAAGGAAAGCGTCGAGCTTGAGGCCGCCGGCGTCCAGCACGAGGTTCTCTCGCTGCGGCTCATGGCCGATGGTGATCTTCTTCGTCGCGCCGGCGCGGCCGAAGGAGGCGTGCACCAGATAGCTGCCCGGCTCGAGGTCGAACACCATCGTTCCCCCCTGCGCGGAAGCGACCAGCGGCAGCTTGCCTTCCTGATCCGGCTGCGGGTTGAATACGCGCCATATGAGACCGCGTGTGATGTCGGGCGAGTCGCCGGTGAGCTGCGCCGCAAGCGTAATGGAGGCCGTGCCGGCAGCCGCCAGCGGCTTCAATTCGATGTGAGGCGCATAGTTGCTCGTATCCGGGGGAAGCTCGATGCGGGCGGGCGGAGGCGCATCCTGCGCCAGGGCGACGCCGGGCATGAATCCGCCTGCCACGAGCGCGGCGAGAATCATCCTGCGGATCGGTAGGGCAGCCCCGGCAATCATTGCTTGCCTTGAAGCCCAATGCGGTGGCAATTTCAAGGCGGTATGAACCCGCCGCCAGCCACGCAGCCCGCCCGGCCGCCAGCCACAGCACCACAACAGGAGTATTTTCTTGGCGTCCTCCGTCATCGATTTTCTGCTCGCGCGCAAATCCGCGCCGATTCCCGTCCTCAAGGAGCCTGCTCCGTCGGATGCCGAGATACGGACCATTCTGACGGCGGCGGCGCGGGTGCCGGACCACGGCAAGCTCAACCCGTGGCGCTTCATCCTCTATCGTGGCGATGCGCGGGTGAAGGCGGGTGAATTGCTGGCGAAGCGCGCCGCCGAGAACGAGGGGCCGCTGAGCGACGGGCGGATCGAGCAGGAGAAAACCCGGTTTTCCCGCGCGCCATTGGTGATCGGCGTGATCCACAGCCCGAAGGCCCATCCCAAGATTCCGCACTGGGAGATGTTCCTGTCGGGAGGTGCTGCGGCGATGAACCTCGTGCTTGCCGCCAACGCGCTGGGCTACGGCACCAACTGGATCAGCAACTGGTATTCCGACGATGAGGAAGCGCGCCGTCTTTTGGGGCTGGCCCCGCAGGAGCGCGTGATCGGTTTCGTCCATATCGGTACTGTGCAGGGCGAGGCGCCGGATCGTCCGCGTCCGGACCTTGCACAACTCGTGTCCGAATATTCCGGTCCGTGGGAAGAAAAGGCGGGCTAGGCTATCTGCCTGCCCGCGCCTGCCCGCGCCAGCAGGCGCTCGGCCAGCCGCAGGTGCGGCCGATCATACATCCTGCCGCCGAGGGACAGCACGCCCGGATTTCCCGCCTCCGCGAAGGCCGCGACGATCGCTCGCGCGTTTTCCACCGCCTCCTGAGACGGCGTGAATGCAGTGTTGATGATCGGCACCTGCGCGGGATGGATCGCCATTTTTGCGGTGAAGCCGTCACGTGCGGCCTCCGTGCAATCGCGGGCGAGGCCGGCTTCGTCGCGGAAATCGGGAAATACAGTGTCGACAGCAGCGGTTTCCGATGCCGCTGCGGCAAGCAGCGTGACACTGCGCGCCAGCCTGAACAAATCCGTGTAGCAACCTTCGGCGTCGCGATAGGCGCTTGCGCCAACGGAGGCAGACAAGTCCTCCGCGCCCCATGTTACGCCGCACAAGCGGGGCAGGGCGCGCGCGTAGCTCGCTGCGGACAGAACTCCGCGCGCGGTTTCCGTTATGATCGGCAAAATCCGGGTTTCGCCATCGTCGAATCCGTTTTCCGCCTCGTGGACCCGCAATTTCGCCGCAAGCCGCATCACGTCGCCGGCCCCGTTCGCCTTGGGCAGCATGACGCCATCAGGGCGGGCGGGCATCACCGCTGCGAGATCGCCGTCGGTGAGGCCGCTCGAAAGGCCGTTGACCCTTACATAGAGCCGAGGGCCATCGTGTCGCGCCGCGATGAAACGCGCCGCCATCTCGCGGGCGACGGGTTTGCGGCTCCCGGCGACGGAATCCTCCAGATCGAGAATCAGCACATCGGCGCCGCTGCCCAGCGCCTTTTCCTGCTTGCGTTCCGAATCCGCGGGCACGAACAGCAGCGAGCGCATGTCAGGCTGGCCTTTTCATCATCATGGCCTGCCTGATGCAGCGGGCGACCAGAATTTCGTGCTGGTTATAGGCGCGGTGCTCGAACTCCACGATACCGCGATCCGGCTTCGAGCGGGAGGTGCGGGCCGACCTTACCTCCGTCTCGACGCGGATCGTATCGCCGTGAAAAAGCGGATGTGGAAACGTTGTTTCCGTCATGCCGAGATTGCCGATCGTGGTGCCGAGCGTCGTTTCATGCACCGAAATGCCGATCATAAGGCCGAGCGTGAACATGGAATTGACCAGCGGCTTGCCCCATTCGCTGCGGGCGGCGAAGTCGTGATCTATGTGCAGAGGCTGGGGGTTCAGCGTCATGACCGAGAACAGCATGTTGTCGCTCTCCGTCACGGTCTTGCGCAGCGCGTGACGGATGACCTGTCCCGGCTCGAACTCCTCGAAATAAAGGCCCAGCATCGCGCGCTCCCTCACCATTTGATAGGGTCCGGCATGCGCGTCGGCAAGCCGTTAAAAAATATGGTGAACCGTTCGTAAACCATTTGTCCCTAGCGTCGAAATCCAAGGCGGTCGGGTGCAAGTGGGTCATGGTTGTCGCGCATTTCCTGAAATGGATAGATACTGCACGCGTTCCCGAACGCGCGGCGGCGGCCAGCGCGCTTGCCCGCGCCTATATCAACGGCAGGCTCGACTTCGAGGATCATTGTGCGGCGGAAGCGGCGCTGACGCTGCTTCTGGACGATCCGTCGTGGAAGGTGAGGCTGGCGCTCGCGGAAGCCCTCTCGCTCAGCCACAAGGCTCCGCTCCAGATCGTGAGTGCGCTGGCATCCGACCAGCCGGAAGTGGCCGCGATGGTCCTGGCCCGTTCGCCCCTGCTGGCGGAAGCCGATCTTATCGATCGCGTTGCCTGCGGCGAAAGCAGGATACAGGTGCTCATCGCGATGCGGGCGAGCGTCACCATGCCGCTTGCGGCCGCGATCGCTGAGGTAGGGTCAGCGGAGGCATGCCTCGAATTGCTGCGCAATGGCGGCGCCGCTATCGCCGGGCTGAGCTTCCAGCGCATCGCGGAGCGGCACGGCCATCTGCCGGAACTGCGCGAGGCCATGCTGAAGGATTTCCGGCTGCCGCCGGAGTGCCGTCATCTCCTGCTGGTCAAGCTGGGCACCGCGCTCAGGGAATCGCCGCTGGTGGTGGCGCTGATGGGGCCGGAGCGGGCGGAGCGTCTGACGCGTGACGCCTGCGTGCGCGCCTCGGTCACGCTGATAGAGGGCACGGCGGCAGAGGAGCATGCGGCTCTTGTGGAGCATCTGCGCATTCGCGGAGAGCTGACGCCGGGCTTCATTGCCCGCATCGTGGCGCACGGGAAGATAGATTTCTTCGGTTCGGTGCTCGACGCGCTGTCCGGCAAGGGCATTGTCCGCGTGCGCGACTTGCTCTCGTCGGGCAGGGATTCGGCGCTGGGCGCGCTCTTCCGGGCTGCCGGCCTACCGGCGAACATGGAGGGCGCGCTGCTGGCGGCTCTGAAGGTGTGGCGCGAGGTCGCCAACGGCAGGCGTGTGGCCGGCGTGCAGGAAGTCACATGGCTCATGCTCAAAGCCATCGACGCGACACCGGACCAACGCGGTCCATCGGAGGAAAACCGGGAACTCGCCGCGCTATTGCGATCCATCCATCTGGACCAGTTGCGGGCAAACGCCCGCGATCACGCGCTGGCGATCGCTGCGGCCTGAGCATCTACCGCGCGGCGGCGGTCGCCGCTCAGATGTCCAGCTCTTCCACGAATTCCGCGTTTTCCTGGATGAAGCGGAAGCGAGCTTCCGGCTTCGTGCCCATCAGGGCATCGACGGTGGATTTCGTGGCGTCTGGCGCATCGGCGATTTCGACGCGCAGGAGCGTGCGCTTCCTGGGGTCCATCGTCGTCTCCTTGAGCTGCGAGGCCATCATCTCGCCAAGGCCCTTGAATCGTCCGATCTCGACCTTGCCGCGTCCGGTGAACTCGGTGCGCAGCAGATCGTCCTTGTGCCGATCGTCGCGCGCGTACATCACCTTGCCGCCCTGGCTGATGCGGTAGAGCGGCGGCACGGCCATATAAAGATGGCCGCCGGTGATGAGCTGGGGCATCTCCTGGTAGAAGAACGTGATAAGCAGCGAGGCGATATGCGCGCCGTCGACATCCGCGTCGGTCATGATGATCACGCGGTCGTAGCGCAAATCCTCCTCGCGGTAGCGCGAGCGCGTACCGCAGCCCAGAGCCTGTATTAGGTCTGAAATCTGCTGGTTCGCCGCGAGCTTGTCGTTGCCGGCGCTGGCAACGTTCAGGATCTTGCCGCGCAGCGGCAGCACGGCCTGGCTGGCGCGGTCGCGCGCCTGCTTGGCGGAGCCGCCGGCCGAGTCGCCCTCGACGATGAAAAGCTCCGCGCCCGCAGCGGCATTCTGCGTGCAATCGGCGAGCTTGCCTGGAAGGCGCAGCTTGCGCACGGCGCTCTTGCGGCTGACTTCCTTCTCCTGCCGGCGGCGCACGCGTTCATCCGCGCGTGCGATCACCCATTCGAGCAGCTTGGAGGCTTCCTGCGGGTTGTCGGCAAGCCAGTGGTCGAAGGGATCGCGCACGGCATTTTCGACGATGCGCTGGGCCTCGACCGTCGCCAGCCTGTCCTTCGTCTGGCCGACGAATTCCGGTTCGCGGATGAAAACGGACAGCATGCCGGCTGCCGAGATCATCACGTCCTCGGTGGTAACGATGGAGGCGCGCTTGTTGCCGGTCAGTTCCGCATAGGCGCGCAAGCCGCGCGTCAGCGCATTGCGGAAGCCGGCCTCATGCGTGCCGCCTTCAGCGGTGGGGATGGTGTTGCAATAGGAGTTGAGGAAGCCGTCGCCGCCAAACCAGGTGACGGCCCATTCCAGTGCTCCATGCCCGCCCGGCTTCTCGCTCTTGCCCGAGAAGGAGTCACGCGTGACCTGAAACTCGCCGTCCAGCGAGGCTGCCAGATAGTCCTTGAGGCCGCCGGGAAAATGGAACGTGGCCTTTTCGGGCGTGTCGTCCTTTTCCTTCAGCAGCGACGGGGCGCAGGCCCAGCGGATCTCGACGCCGCCGAACAGATAGGCTTTCGAGCGCGTCATCCGGTAGAGCCGCGCTGGCTCGAAGGCGGCGCCTTTGCCGAATATCTGCGGGTCAGGATGGAAACGGGTGCGGGTGCCGCGCCGGTTGTGAACTTCGCCGAGGCTTTCCAGCGGCCCCTGCGGGATGCCGCGCGAGAAACGCTGGCGGTAGAGCTTCCGGCCGCGCGCGACCTCGACCTCAAGCGTGTCGGACAGCGCGTTGACGACCGAAACGCCCACGCCGTGCAACCCGCCGGATGTCTCATAGACCTTGGAGTCGAACTTGCCCCCCGCATGCAGCGTGGTCATGATGACCTCGAGCGCCGACTTGTCCTTGAACTTGGGATGCGGATCGACCGGGATGCCGCGCCCGTTGTCGGTCACGGTCAGGAAACCGTCTGCGTCCAGCTCCACCTCGATGAAGGTGGCGTGGCCGGCCACGGCTTCGTCCATCGAATTGTCGATCACCTCGGCAAAGAGGTGATGCATCGCCTTGTCGTCGGTGCCGCCGATATACATTCCGGGACGGCGGCGGACCGGCTCGAGCCCTTCGAGTACCTCGATGTCGGCTGCGCTGTAGCTGTCGCTGGCATCGCGCGGCGCGGGCGCAGGCTTGCGGCGCGCGGCCTCCACAAGAGGATCGGCCGGGCGGGACGCCGGGCGAGCAACAGCCGTCGCCGGCTCCATGCTCGCGAAAAGGTCGTTATTGTCGTCCATGCTTCCTATAAGGCCAGAAATCGAATCATTGCCATCAGTGTGCCATGCTTTGCCGCGCCGTGCGATCACGTGCCGCATATGTCGGCCATAAGGCGCAATTGAAACATTCCCTTCGATAGACATTAACCGATCTGTGCGACAACCGCAGCGCGACATGGGGGCAGATTCTTCTGCGTCGGTTGTAGTAGTATCGCCGAGGACGATGACGCTGCGTCCACGGGTGCGGGAACGCGGGCCGTGTCCACGGTTCGGGTTTGCGTTGTCGGGTTCGGGGTTCGGCAGGAGAACAGATGTTCGTAAATTTCGTCTCGCTGCTGCTTGCCATCGTTTTCGCGGGCATCTGCCTGATCATAGCCATGTTCGTGCTCTGGCTCTCGTCCCGGCAGGACTGGTTCAAGATCACCTGGGCCATCGCCCTCCTGGCGCTCGTCACCCACGTGCTCGCCTATGCCGTCTATTCCGATAGCCCTGATACGGGGGCCGGAGCGGTAATGGTGTCGATGCTTCCCGTGGGGACGGCGTTGCTCTACGGCGCAGCCTATCAATTCACCGCGAGCCGCTTTGCGATCAAGCGCGTCGTTTTTGCCGTGGCCGCATCGATCTGCGTCGCGCTTCCATTGCTGCTTGCCGGCTATGACGGCGCAGCGATCATGGTGCAAAGCCTTTCAGCGGGTCTGCTGCTGATCTTCTCGGGGATGGTCTATTTCCGCAACCGCGACGAAGCGCCTATGCCATTCATCCTTCTGAGCAGCCTGTACGCTCTTGCCGGCAGCTCCTTCCTGCTCTGCGCGGCTGTGCTGGCTTTGCAAAGGGAATGGGTCATTGGCGGTGTGCCGGACAATTGGGCGGAGCATCTGAATGTCATCATCGTCATCATCTGCCTGACGGGGGCGGGCGGGTTTTCCATCGCGCTCGACCAGATTCGCATCGCGCAGCGGCACAGGCGGGACGCCGAGACGGATGCGCTGACCGGCCTGATGAACCGTCGCGCGCTTTTCGACATATATGGCGACCGCCCGTTCGACGGCTTCAGTGCAATAACGATGTTCGATCTCGACCGCTTCAAGAACGTCAACGATACCTATGGCCACGCGGTCGGAGACGAGGTTTTGCAGCGATTCGCCCTTGCCATCGAGAAATACCGGCGCAGGGGCGATGTGGCCGCGCGGCTGGGCGGAGAGGAGTTTGCGCTTATCATGCCGCAGATCACGCCAGAGCAGGCACGGCACCTCGTCGGGGCGATCATTTCCGCTTTCGAGGCGGAGACGATAGAGACGCGGCTTGGCGTGCTCCGTTGCACCGCCAGTGCCGGCATCAGCTTCGGCGGCAGCGGCGGCGGCACCTTCGACGAGGTTCTGGCTCGCGCGGACAAGGCGCTCTACACAGCCAAGAAACGTGGCCGCAACCGCATCGAGATCCACGAGCTGCGCATTGCAGCCGGTTAGGGATCACGAGGCGCGGCGCTCATATTCCTCCACGGGCGGGCAGGAACAGACGAGGTTGCGGTCGCCTGCGACATTGTCAATGCGCGAGACCGGCGGCCAGTATTTGGAGGCCATATCCGGGCCGTGCGGATGGGCTGCGATCGTCCGGGAATAGGGGTGCGCCCAGTTGTCCGCCAGAAGCTCCGCTGCGGTATGCGGCGCGTTCACCAGCGGATTGTCCTCCGCCGGCCATTCCCCCGATGCGATGCGCCCGGCTTCGCCGGCAATGGAGATCATCGCGTCGCAGAAGCGGTCCAGCTCATGTTTCGGCTCCGATTCCGTCGGTTCCACCATCAGCGTGCCGGGAACAGGCCATGACATGGTGGGCGCGTGGAAGCCGTAGTCGATCAGCCGCTTCGCCACATCCTCGACGGTGATGCCTGCCTTCTGTTTCAGCACGCGCGTGTCGAGGATGCATTCATGCGCAACGCGGCCGTTCCTGCCCCGGTAGAGCACCGGATAGTGCCCGGCCAGCCGGGTGGCGATATAGTTTGCCGACAGAATTGCGGTTTCCGTCGCCTGACGAAGCCCGGATGCACCCATCATGCGTATGTACATCCAGGTGATGAGCAGAATGGAGGCTGAGCCGAAGGGCGCTGCGGCGACGGCGTTGCCGGTGCCGTGCTCGACATGGCCGGGCAGGAACGGCGCGAGATGCGCACGCACGCCGACAGGGCCGACGCCCGGCCCGCCGCCGCCATGCGGGATGCAGAAGGTCTTGTGCAGGTTCATGTGGCAGACATCCGCCCCGATGTTGCCGGGGCGCGCGAGGCCGACCAGTGCGTTGAGATTGGCCCCATCGAAGTAAACCTGCCCGCCATGATCGTGCACGATGGCGCAGATGTCGCGCACGCCCTCCTCGAAAACGCCATGCGTCGATGGATAGGTGATCATCAGCGCGGCAAGGCGGGCCGAATGCCGCTCCGCCTTCGCGCGCAGGTCGTCCGTGTCGATGTTGCCTTCAGCCGTGCAGTTCACCACGGCTACCTCCATGCCGGCCATCGCCGCGCTGGCGGGGTTGGTTCCGTGCGCGGAGGAAGGAATGAGGCAGACCGTGCGGTCCGTCCCGCCGCGTGAAAGATGCCAGCGGCGAATGGCGAGCAAACCGGCATATTCACCCTGACTGCCAGCGTTCGGCTGAAGCGATACTGCGTCGAAGCCAGTGATCTCCGCCAACCAGCTTTCGAGCTGGTCCGTCATGGCACGGTATCCGGCGGCATGATCCGGCGCTGCGAAGGGATGCATGTTCGCCGCCGAAGACCAACTGACCGGCATCATCTCCGCTGCCGCGTTGAGCTTCATGGTGCAGGAGCCGAGCGGAATCATGGCGCGGTCCAGCGCCAGATCCTTGTCGGCCAGCCGCCTTAGAAAACGCATCATGTCGGTTTCGGAGCGGTTTTCATGAAACACCGGCTGCGTGAGGAACCGCTCGCCGCGCCGCCTGCCGGGCAGGAGGGCGGCTGCGTTTTCAGGCACCGAAGCACCAAGCAAGGCGCTGAGCGCCGCAAGATCCGCCTCCGTCGAAGTCTCGTCGAATGCGATGCCCAGACGGTCAGGGTCAAATATGCGCAGCAGCCTGCCTGCTTCCTCCGCCTTGCCGGCGATCTCGGCTGCCTTGCCGGGAACGGATACGGTCACGGCGTCGAAGCGGCGTTCACCTTCGACTTCAAGCCCGGAGGACCGCAACCCGTCGGCGAGACGGGCGGCGAGGCCGTGGATGCGCGCGGCGATTGCCTGCAAGCCTTCTGGCCCGTGCCAGATCGCATAGGCCGCCGCCATATTGGCGAGCAGCGCCTGTGCCGTGCAGATGTTGGAGGTGGCCTTGTCGCGGCGGATATGCTGCTCCCGCGTCTGGAGCGCGAGGCGGTAGCCTGCGCGGCCATGCGCGTCCACCGATTGACCGACCAGCCGGCCCGGCATCAGGCGGGTGAGCTTTTCGGCGACGGCGCAATAGGCGGCGTGCGGGCCGCCATAGCCCATCGGAACGCCGAAGCGTTGCATGGAACCAACGGCTATGTCCGCTCCCAGCGAAGCCGGGGTTTCAGTGAGGGTGAGCGCCAGAGGATCGGCGACGAATATGACGAGCGCGCCGGCTTGCTTCGCTGCCGCGATCTTCGCCGCATGGTCGCGGTAGACACCGAATGTGTCGGGCCACGGCACGACCAATGCGGCGGTACCGGCGTCGATGTCGTCCTCCGCGAGTTCGATGCCCAACGGCGCGGCGCGGGTGGCGATTACGTTGAGCATTTGCGGATGCAGCGCGCCGGCCAGCACGACCCGGTTTCGGGCGTCGCGATGATGGCGGTGGGCGATGCCGACGGCTTCCGCGACCGCGGTGGCTTCATCGAGCAGCGATGCGGAAGCCACCGGCAAGCCGGTCAGTTCCGTCACCAGCGTCTGGAAATGGAACAGCATTTCCAGGCGGCCCTGGCTTATCTCCGACTGGTAGGGCGTATAGGCCGTGTACCATGCGGGGTTCTCGAACAAGTTGCGCTGGATCACCGGCGGCACGTGCACGCCATGATATCCGGCGCCGATGAAGCTTTTCAGCACCCGGTTCTGGCCCATCATCCCGGCAAGCTCGGCCAATGCCTCGGCCTCGCCGGCGGGTTCCGGCAAATCCAGCGGCCGATCGAGCCGGATGGATTTCGGCACGGCCTGAGCGACCAGCGTTTCCACAGACGGGACGCCGAGCATGGCCAGCATGGCGCGCCGGTCCTGCTGGCCGGGGCCGATATGGCGGTCGGCGAATGGGAGGATTTGCTGCCTTGCGATACTCATGGGTGCCTCCTAAAGCGTGCCGCGATCTTCCGGATTCGCGCCATGTGCTTCAGCTTCTGATTTCACGTTTGTCTTTGTCCCGAAGCCGGTTCCCACGTTCGGGAGACCTGCTTTAGCCGATCAGTGCCTTGTAGCCTGCCTCGTCCAGAAGGCCGTCGAGCTGGCTTTCGTCGGAGAGCTTCATCCGCCAGAGCCACCCGTCGCCGGCGGGCGAGGAGTTGACCAGTGCGGGGTCGGAGCCCAAAGCCTCATTGACCTCGGTGATCTCGCCATCGACGGGGGCATAGACATCCGACGCGGCCTTGACGGATTCGACGACCACGGCGGCGGCGCCTTTCTTCACCGTTCGGCCCGGCTCCGGCAATTCCACATAGACGAGATCGCCGAGTTGCTGCTGTGCATAGTCGGTGATGCCGACCGTCGCCACGCCGCCTTCGACGCGTATCCATTCGTGATCTTCGGTGAAGCAGGTCTTCGCCATTGGCACTTATCCTTTGCGGTAGCGATGGGGCGTGAAGGGAAGGGGATGTAAGTCGACGGGAATCCGGCTCCCACGCACTTCTGCGAAAAGGCGCGTGCCGGGCGCCGCCAGGCCGGGCGGAACATAGCCCGTGGCCACAGGCGCGCTGAGGGTGGGGCCGAAGCCGCCGGAGGTGACGTGTCCCGCCGGATTTCCGATTTCGTCGTGAAGCAGCGCGCCCGCGCGCACCGGCTGTCGGCCTTCCGGCCTGAGCCCGACGCGCACCTCGCGCGGGCCTTTGGCAATGATGTCCGCGAGGGCGGCGGCCCCGATGAAACCACCTTTCTCTCGGAGCGATCTGGGAATGGCCCAGAGCAGGCCGGCGGATGCGGGGTCGATTTCGGGCGTGATGTCCTGCCCGTGAAGGCACAGCCCCGCTTCAAGCCGCAGGCTGTCGCGCGCGGCCAGCCCGGCCCACATCACGCGGCTATCCGCCAGCAGTTCCTGTGCGAAGGCTCCCGCCTGCGCCGGAGGCAGCGCGATCTCGAACCCGTCCTCGCCGGTATAGCCGGAGCGGCTGGCGAACCAGCCGGGGCGCGGCTCCGTACCCTGCATGAAGGCCAATGCCGAAAGGTCGAGGCCGACGGATGCCAGGACCAATGCAGCCTCAGGCCCCTGGAGGGCAAGCAACACCCTGTCCAGCGGCTTCACCTCGCAATCGTAGTCCCTCGCGACAGCTCGCAGGTGAGCCGTGTCGGCTGCGGCATTGCCGGCATTGGCGACGACGACGAAGCGCGTATCGGCAAGCCGTGTGACGATCAGGTCGTCGAGAATGCCGGCTGTCTCGTTGAGGAAGAAAGTATAGCGGGCGTGCGAGGCAATCATTGCCGCCGCATCGAGCGGACAGGCACGGGACAGTACGGCTGCTGCCTGAGGCCCTTCGACCGCGATCAGCTTCATGTGGGATATGTCGAACAGCCCGGCGGCGGCGCGCGTGTGAAGATGCTCCTTCATCACGCCCGCGGGATAGGTGATCGGCATGGACCAGCCCGCGAACGCGCCAAAGCGCGCGCCCGCTGCGCGGTGCATGTCCTCGAGGGGCAGATGCTTCAGTTCGCCCGTATCGCCCATGACTCCTCCAGAAACGCACACGACCTGCCGCTTGTGCGGCATGTCCGTGCCCCTCTGTCGGAAGCCTGAGAGACTCGCGCCCGGAGCGGGCGCTTACACCTTCGGCGCGGGGACGAGCCCCGACTTTCCAGAGCGTCTTGACCGGCAGGCGGTTCTTTTGCCTGAGAGATTTCGGGCGATTTCCCCTTCGGCGGCAGCTCTCGCTGCTCTCTCCCGCAAGCCGGCAGGGTATCCCCTGACGAGACTGAGGCTAGCGCAAGCCGGCCTTCTTGTCACCCTGCAATATTATGTGCGTCATGGCTTACCTTGCCAGCCTTTCCGCGTGCCAACGCAGATGATCGTCCATGAAGGTGGAGATGAAGAAGTAGGAGTGGTCGTAGCCTTCCTGCATCCTCAGGGTCAGCGCGATGCCGGTGTCCCTGCATGCGTCCTCAAACAGCCAGGGGCGAAGGCCGTCATCCAGAAAGCCGTCGGCAGCACCCTGGTCGATCAGGAATTCGGGAAAGCGGGAGCCGTCTTTCACCAGCGCGCAGGCATCGTATTCGCGCCACGCTTTTTCATCGGCCCCGAGATATTTCGCGAATGCCGTGCTGGACCAGTCGGCCGTCATCGGGTTGACGATAGGCGCGAAGGCCGAGCAGCTCCTGAAACGATCCGGGTTCTTTAGCGCGATGGTCATAGCTCCGTGGCCGCCCATAGAGTGGCCAAAGACAGACTGACGCGTCATGTCCGCCGGGAAGCTCGGTCCGATCAAGGCGGGCAACTCGTCCACGATGTAGGAATACATCCGGTAGTTGGCCACGTAGGGCGCTTCGGTGGCGTCGAGATAGAAGCCTGCGCCGGACCCGAACTGCCAATTGTCCTTTTCGTCCGGCACGTTTTCGCCGCGCGGGCTTGTGTCGGGGCATACCACGATCAAGCCCAGCTCTGCCGCGAGCCGGCGATATTCGCCCTTCTCCATCACGTTCTGGTGTGTGCAGGTCAGGCCGGACAGATACCACAGCACGGGTAGGGGGCCGTCCTTCGCCTGCGGCGGCACGAACACGGCAAAGGTCATGTCGCAGGCCGTAACGCGGGAAGCATGGGTGTAGACGCCCTGAACGCCGCCGTGGGATTTCCATTCCGATACTGTTTTCATGCTGTTCCTAGCTCCCGATGCTGACCGCTGCATTGACTGCCGCGGCCACCAGAACCGTGTTGAAAAAGAAGGAAACGATCGCGTGCAGCATGTTCGCGCGGCGCATGGGCTGCGAGGTGATCTGTACGTCAGAGGTTTGCGCCGTCATGCCGATGACGAAAGAGAAATAAGCGAAATCCCAACCGTCCGGCTGCCTCGTGCCCGGAAATTCCAGCCCGCTCGCATGGCGGCGGCTATCGTCACGATCGGGCTGCCAGAACATATGCGCATAGTGGATAGCCGCCATCACCTGCACGGTGAGCCATCCCAAAGGGATGGCCGTCAGCGCGAACAGCAGTTCCAGCCTGCCGGGCTGCTGCGCGGCGTTGAGCACGATGAACAGCGAACCGAACGACGCGACCACGGCGCAGAGCGTCACGAGGAATATGATCCATACCGGCTCGTCGGTCGCGGCGGCGTTCTTGCGCAGATAGGCGGCGGTCATCTTGCGGAGATCGCGGAAGGTGAACGCCAGAAAGACCGCGAAAAAAACATTCGGTACGACCACCGCGGTGACGAGCGGCGAAACCCACAACGCGAGCAGGCAGCTCACAAGCCCGGCGAGCAGCGCGACGAAGAAGGGGAGGTGACGCCTGTTGCCGATCATGGAGCGGCACTTCGCAATGCACGCCGCACCGTCAGGTCGAGCGCGCTCAGGAAGGCCGAGCGGTCTTTCGCGGAGAAGGCGGCGTTGTAGCCCTTGCTTTCGCCCGTCTCGCGCAAATGCTTCCCGAGGTCGCGCATGGCGACCGCCATGCCGATGGTTTCCGGCGTGAAAGGGCGGCCGGTTGGACCCAGGACGTGCGCGCCGAGCGCCACTGTGCGGGCGGCGAGCGGCACGTCGGCCGTCACCACGATGTCGCCGGCCTTCGCGTTCTCCACGATCCAGTCATCCGCCGCATCGGCCCCCTTGGAGACGACAACGTTGCGGATCATCGGGTCGCGCGAAGGCCGCAGCCCGCCATTCGAGACGAAGATGACGGCGATCCGATGCCGCTCCGCGACCTTCACGACCTCCTCCTTGACCGGACAGGCATCGGCATCGACGAAGATTTCCGGCATTCAAACGCCTCCGCTTGTCCGCTGCCGCTACCGGATAGACAATCGAAGGCGGAAGGGAAAGCTGCCCGGCGGTAGAATACCGGGCAGCGCCGCGCTGTTGTCTATTGAAGGACGCCGTTTTTCCTAGCTGTCCATGTCGCGATGTAGTCCATCAGGCCGGGCGACAGGCAGTCATAGGGTTCCAGCCCAAGCTCGCGCAGGCGTCCGCGTATGCCGTCCATGCGGGAGGGATCGACGCCCGACTCGATTACCGAGGAGACGAAGGCGGCGAAGCCGGGCTCTGCCCAGCCGGTTTCCTCGAAACGCTCGGGATGGATGAAGTCCAGACCCTTGAAGGCATGATCGCGCTCCACAGGGCCATACATGTGCACGCCGCATTCCGTGCAGGCATGACGCTGGATGAGCGCGCTCGCATTGACCACTTTCAGCTTGTCTCCGTTCTCGGCAACGGTGACGTTCTCATGCGGGGCGACGGCGACGATGGAGAAGATCGCGCCTTCGGGCTTCCAGCATTGGGTGCAGCCGCAGGCATGGTTGTGCGCGATCTGGCCCTTGATCCGAACCTTCACCGCGCGGCTGGCGCATGCGCACACCAGCGTGCCGCCGGCAAAGGACGGGTTGCCCTTCCTGACGCCGGCGTCGACCGCCGGATGGATTCCAACTGCCATTTTCTCCTCCCTGTTATGCGCCGGCCTCAGGCCGGCGCGGCTTCCTCCGATCAGTAGACTACCACGCTGCGGATCGACTCGCCCGCATGCATGAGGTCGAAGCCCTTGTTGATCTCCTCCAGCTTCAGCGTGTGGGTGATCATCGGATCGATCTCGATCTTGCCTTCCATGTACCAGTCCACGATTTTCGGCACGTCGGTGCGTCCGCGCGCGCCGCCGAAGGCCGTGCCTTTCCAGACGCGCCCGGTGACCAGTTGGAACGGGCGCGTCGAGATCTCCTGTCCCGCACCGGCCACGCCGATGACGATGGATTCGCCCCAGCCGCGATGGGCGGACTCCAGCGCCTGCCGCATCACCGTCGTGTTGCCGGTGCAATCGAAAGTATAATCCGCGCCGCCGATCTGGTCGGCTCCGCGCTTGGTCAGGTTGACGAGGTAGGGCACGACGTCGCCGTCGATCTCCTTCGGATTGACGAAGTGAGTCATTCCAAAGCGTTCGCCCCATTCCTTCTTGTCGTTGTTGATGTCCACGCCGATGATCATGTCCGCGCCGGCCAGACGCAGGCCCTGGATAACGTTGAGGCCGATGCCGCCCAGCCCGAACACCACGGCAGTCGCGCCGATCTCGACCTTGGCCGTGTTGATGACGGCGCCGACGCCGGTCGTCACGCCGCAGCCGATGTAGCAGATCTTGTCGAAGGGAGCGTCCTGGTTGACCTTGGCCACCGCGATCTCGGGCAGCACGGTAAAATTGGAGAAGGTCGAGCAGCCCATGTAGTGGAAGATCTTGTCCTTGCCGATGGAGAAACGGCTGGAGCCGTCCGGCATGAGGCCCTGTCCCTGCGTGGCGCGAATCGCGGTGCAGAGATTCGTCTTGCGCGACAGGCAGGACGGGCACTGGCGGCATTCGGGCGTGTAGAGCGGGATAACATGGTCGCCCTTCTTCACGGAGGTGACGCCGGGCCCGACATCGACCACGACGCCTGCGCCTTCATGGCCCAGGATGGCCGGGAAGATGCCTTCCGGGTCCGCACCTGACAGGGTAAACTCGTCAGTGTGGCAGATGCCGGTCGCCTTGACCTCTATCAGAACTTCACCCGCCTTCGGCCCTTCGAGGTCCACCTCCATGATTTCCAACGGTTTTCCAGCGGCGACGGCAATTGCTGCGCGCGTTTTCATAGGCGTTTCCTCCTCGGCTCGATTTGTGCTGCACGTTTCCAGTTTTTCACCTGCCGATCAAGCGTCGTCGCGAAGCGAGTGCGCGCCTTAAATAAACTTGTTAAGTAAATCCGCGTACGGTCGCGGCGACGCTTGAGCGGCGGGCCGGAGGCCAATAAAGATTGGGACGTTCGTGCCGGGAGCGTCGATGTTCAAGAAAATCCTGATCGCCAATCGTGGCGAGATCGCCTGCCGGGTCATCAAGACGGCACGCAAGATGGGCATTGCGACGGTCGCGGTCTATTCCGACGCCGACCGCAACGCGGTGCACGCCGGAGTGGCGGACGAGGCGGTGCATATCGGCCCGGCCCCGGCGGCCGAAAGCTATCTGGTCGCGGAGAAAATCATCGCCGCCTGCAAGCAGACGGGGGCGGAGGCGGTTCATCCTGGCTATGGCTTCCTGTCGGAACGTGCCTCCTTCTGCGCGGCCCTCGAAGCCGAGGGCATCGTTTTCATCGGTCCCAAGGTGCGTGCCATCGAGGCGATGGGCGACAAGATCGAATCGAAGAAATTCGCCAACGCGGCGCAGGTATCGACCGTGCCGGGCTTTCTGGGCGTCGTCGAGGATGGCGAGCATGCGGTGAAAATCGCGGACGGGATCGGCTATCCGGTGATGCTCAAGGCGTCGGCCGGCGGCGGCGGCAAGGGCATGCGCATCGCATGGTCGCGCGGCGAGGTGCTTGACGGGTTCGAGCGGGCGCGTTCGGAAGCGAAAAGCTCCTTCGGCGACGACCGCGTGTTCATCGAGAAATACATCGTCGAGCCGCGCCATATCGAGATACAGGTGCTGGGCGACGCGCATGGCAACGTCATCTATCTCGGCGAGCGCGAGTGCTCGATCCAGCGGCGCAACCAGAAGGTGGTGGAGGAAGCGCCGTCGCCTTTCCTCGACGCGGCGACCCGGAAGGCTATGGGCGAACAATCGGTGGCGCTGGCCAGGGCCGTGGACTACCAGAGCGCGGGCACGGTGGAATTCATCGTGGACAAGGACCGCAATTTCTACTTCCTGGAAATGAACACGCGGCTTCAGGTCGAGCATCCGGTAACAGAGCTCGTCACGGGCATAGACCTCGTGGAACAGATGATCCGCGTTGCCGCGGGCGAGCGGCTGGCAATCACCCAGGATGACGTGAAGCTGGACGGCTGGGCGGTGGAGAGCCGGCTCTATGCGGAAGATCCCTATCGCAACTTCCTGCCCTCCATCGGGCGGCTGACGCGCTACAGGCCCCCGGCGGAAGGCCGGGACGGCGATATAGTGCTGCGCAACGACACCGGCGTGACCGAGGGGTCGGAAATCTCGATGTATTACGATCCGATGATCGCCAAGCTGTGTACCTGGGCGCCGGCCCGGACCGAGGCCATCGACGCCATGTCGGACGCGCTGGACAGCTTCGTCATCGACGGCATCGAGCACAACATACCCTTCCTCTCGGCTCTCATGCGGCATCCGCGCTGGCGCGAGGGGCGGCTTTCGACCGGCTTCATAGCGGAGGAATATCCCGACGGTTTCGCGCCCATCGCACCCGGTCCGCAGGAAAAGGCGGTGCTTGCCGCCGTCGCCATCGCGGCAGAACTTCTCCGCCGCGATCGGCTCGACCGGCTGACCGGACGGCTTGCGCCGCATTCGGGCGCGCTCAAGCGCGACTGGGTGGCGAAGATAGCGGACGAATACATACCGGCGACGATCCTCGACGGGATGATCTCCACCCCGCTGGAGATGGACCTTGCCATCGGGGAGGACAAGCCGCTGACGGTCGCCTCCTATTGGCGGCCGGGCGACCCGGTATGGAACGGAACTGTCGGTGGCCGGGCGGTCGCGGCGCAGTTGCGGCCGATCCTCAACGGAATGCGGATCGCGTGGAAGGGCATGAGCGCGGACGTGCGCGTCATGCTGCCGGCTACGGCTGAACTGGACCGGCTGATGCCGGTGAAACAGCCGCCGGACACGTCGAAGCTGCTGCTCTGCCCGATGCCCGGCCTGGTTGTCTCCATCGTCGTTGCGGAGGGGCAGGAGGTCAAGGCGGGCGAGACGCTGGCCGTGGTGGAGGCGATGAAGATGGAGAATGTTTTGCGCGCCGAGCGCGATCTGACCGTGGCGAAGATCAACGCCAGGGCAGGCGACAGCCTCGCCGTGGACGCGGTCATCATGGAGTTCGTGTGACCTCGGCTTCCCGAAAGGCTATTCTGTTCGACCTCGACGGCACGCTCACCGATCCGTTCGAGGGCATCACGCGATCGGTGCAGTATGCGCTGGAGCGCATGGGCAGGGAGGCGCCGCCGCAGGAGACGCTGCGCTGGATGATCGGGCCGCCGCTGAGAGACTCGTTTCCGATCCTGCTCGATACCGCCGATGACGTTCTGGCCGACACGGCCTTGAGGCTCTACCGCGAGCGATATGACGCGCTCGGCAAATTCGAGAATCGCCTTATCGACGGCATCCCCGAAGTTCTGGCGAGCCTCAAGGCCGACGGCTATTTCCTGTCCGTCGCGACCTCGAAGCTGAATACATTCGCACGCGAGATCGTCGCGCATTTCGGCCTCGATCGATATTTCGATGCCCAGCATGGCGCCGGGCAGGATGGACGCAATTCGCACAAGCCGGATCTGATCCGCCACATACTGGGCGCCGAAGGGCTCGACCCGCGATGCACGATCATGGTCGGCGACCGGTCGCATGATGCGCTGGGCGCCTCGGCCAACGGCGTTGCTTGCATCGGCGTGCTTTGGGGTTTCGGGGATCGGGCCGAGCTTGAGGCCAGCGGGGTTGCGGCAATCGCGGAACGTCCCGAAGATTTACCCGGACTGATCGAGGCGAGCGTCCCGCCAGCGCGGTGACAATCCACCGTCTTGCTTCGCCGAGAGCGCGCGGAACTGGACGTGCCCGTACAACGGCGCGACAATGGCCTGCACCAGAGTCGCACGAGCCATCCCCATGTCCGAACGCTCCCCACGTGATCCAATCAAGCGCGCTGCCATGACCGTGGAAGCCGCTGCCGAGCCGCAGCCGCGCACCTTTATCCATCTGCGCGTGCATTCGGCCTATTCGCTGCTGGAAGGCGCGTTGCCGCTCAAGAAGATCGTCGCTCACGGCGTGAAGGACGAGGCGCCGGCGATTGCGGTGACAGATACCAACAACCTGTTCGGCGCGCTGGAATTTGCGCAATACGCCACCAAGGATGGCGTGCAGCCGATCATGGGCTGCCAGCTCGACATCGCCTTCGGCGACGGCAACGCGGATGCAGGGCGCAGCCAGAAGCGCGCCGGCCCTGAGCTTCATCCGCTGGTGCTGCTCGCGGCGACGGAAGAAGGCTACGCCAATCTCGTGCGGCTGGTCAGCCGCGCCTATCTGGAGATAGCACCGGGCGACCCCACGCATGCCAGACATGAATGGCTGGCGGAATGTGCATCCGGCATCATTTGTCTCACCGGAGGTCCGCGCGGGCCTGTAGGGGCGGCGCTCAGGACCGACCCGGCGCTGGCTGAATCGCGGCTGCTTTTCCTGAAGCAATGTTTCGGCGACCGGCTCTATGTCGAGCTTGAGCGGTTGCAGGGCTATGACCGTACCCTTGAGGCGGCTACCGTCGATCTCGCCTATCGCCACGATCTGCCGCTGGTTGCGACCAACGAGGCATTCTTCAGCAGTCCGGGCGATTTCGAGGCGCATGACGCGCTGATGGCGATTGCCGAAGGCACCGTCATTGCGGTGGACGAGCGCCGCCGCCTGACGCCCGACAATCACCTCAAGTCGCAGCGCGAAATGGCCGTGCTGTTCGCGGACCTGCCGGAAGCCATCGACAATACGGTCGAGATCGCCATGCGCTGCTCCTACTATCCGGTGTCGCGCGCGCCCATCCTGCCGCGCTTCACCACAGGGGCTGTGACAAGCGCCGAGGAGGCTGAAAAGGCGGAGGCGGAGGAGCTGCGCCGTCAGGCGCGCGCGGGCCTTGCCATGCGCATCGAGACGTTGGGCATGACACCCGGCTATACGGAAAAGGACTATTCCGACCGGCTGGACTATGAGCTCGGCATCATCGAGCGGATGAAATATCCGGGCTACTTCCTGATCGTGTCGGACTTCATCAAATGGGCGAAGGCGCACGATATCCCGGTGGGGCCCGGGCGCGGCTCGGGCGCGGGTTCGCTCGTCGCCTATGCGCTCACCATCACCGATGTCGATCCGCTGCGCTTCTCGCTGCTGTTCGAGCGATTCCTCAATCCCGACCGCGTGTCGATGCCGGACTTCGATATCGACTTCTGCCAGGACCGACGCGAGGAAGTCATCCGCTACGTGCAGGAGAAATACGGCCGCGACCAGGTCGCGCAGATCATCACCTTCGGAACCCTTCAGGCACGCGCGGTGCTGCGCGATGTGGGGCGTGTCCTCCAGATGCCGTACGGGCAGGTGGACCGGCTGTGCAAGATGGTGCCGCAGAACCCCGCCAATCCGGTAAAGCTCGCGGACGCCATTTCCGCCGAGCCGCGTTTCGCGGAGGAGGTGGAGCGGGAGCCGGCGGTGCAGACGCTGCTCGACATCGCGCAGAAGCTCGAAGGGCTCTACCGCCACGCCTCGACCCATGCCGCCGGCATCGTCATCGGCGACCGGCCGCTCTCCGAACTGGTGCCCATGTACCGCGATCCTCGCTCCGACATGCCGGTCACGCAGTTCAACATGAAGAAGGTGGAGGATGCCGGGCTGGTGAAGTTCGACTTCCTCGGCCTAAAGACGCTCACGGTGCTGGACCGCGCCGTGAAGCTGGTGCGTCGGCGCGGTATCGACATAGACCTGTCCAAGATACCGCTGGACGACAAGCCGACCTACGAGATGCTGTCGCGCGGCGAGGTGGTCGGCGTGTTCCAGGTGGAAAGCGCGGGCATGCGCAAGGCGCTGATTGGCATGAAACCCGACCGCATCGAGGACATCATCGCGCTGGTGGCGCTCTACCGTCCCGGCCCGATGGAGAACATCCCGACCTACAATGCGCGCAAGCATGGCGAGGAGGAGGTTGCCTCGATCCACCCCAGGATCGACCATCTGGTGAAGGAGACGCAGGGCGTCATCGTCTACCAGGAGCAGGTCATGCAGATCGCGCAGGAACTGGCCGGCTACACGCTCGGACAGGCGGACCTGCTGCGCCGCGCTATGGGCAAGAAGATCCGCGCGGAGATGGACAAGCAGCGCGACGTTTTCGTCTCCGGCGCGGTGGAGCGCGGCGTCGCCAAGCCGCAGGCGGATTTCATCTTCGATCTTCTGGCCAAGTTTGCCGACTACGGCTTCAACAAGTCGCACGCCGCCGCCTACGCCATCGTCTCCTACCAGACCGCCTATATGAAGGCGCATTATCCGGTCGAGTTCCTCGCCGCGTCGATGACGCTCGACATGTCCAACACGGACAAGCTGGCTGATTTCCGGCAGGATGCGATGCGGCTCGGCATCGAGGTCGTGCCACCTTCGGTGATGACCAGCTATCGCGATTTCGAAGTGGGCGAGAACCGCATCTTCTATTCGCTCGCCGCCATCAAGGGGGTCGGCGATGCGGCTGTGGAGCATATCGTGGAGAAGCGCCGCGACAGGCCATTCTCGAACATCGACGATTTTTGCGCCCGCATCGATCCGCGTATCGTCGGCAAGCGGGTATTCGAGAGCCTGATCCAGGCGGGAGCGTTCGATTGCTTCGGCCATGATCGCGCGGTCCTGTTTGCCGGCATCGAAAGGCTGATGGGTCTTGCCTCGCGGGCGCATGAGGATGCGGCGATGGGGCAGGGCGACATATTCGGCGGCGGGGCGGGAACTTCCGCGCCCGCCCTGCAGCTTCCCGCTGCCGAGCCGTGGCTTTCGGCGGAACGGCTGCACCGCGAGTTCCAGTCGGTCGGTTTCTATCTCTCTGCGCATCCTCTGGACGAATACAAGGAGGCGCTGGAGAAGATGCGCGTCCAGAGCTGGGCGCATTTCCAGGCAGCGGTGAAGCAGGGCGCGACGGCCGGTCGTCTGGCCGGCACCATCACGTCGCGGCAGGAGCGCAAGACGCGGACCGGCAACAAGATGTGCGTGGTCCAGCTTTCGGACGCCACGGGCCAGTATGAGGCCGTGCTGTTTTCCGAGACGCTGGCGCAATATCGCGATCTGATGGAGCCGGGCAGGTCGGTGGTCATCACGGCGGCGGCGGAGGATCGGCCGGAAGGCGTCAACCTTCGCGTCCAGACCATGCAGTCGCTCGATGACGAGGCGAGCCGGATGCAGAAGGCGCTGCGCATCTTCCTGCGCGATCCGGCACCTGTCGGGGCGTTGCCGCGCTACCTCAACCAGAGCGGCGATGGGCAGGTCAGCCTCGTCGTCATCAAGGACGGGGGGATGGGCGAGGTAGAGGTCGAATTGCCGAACCGCTACCGCATCGGGCCGCAGGTGGCCTCGGCGTTGCGGGCGCTTTCGGGCGTGGTCGACGTGGAACTGGTCTAGCGGCAGATGGCGTATGCTGCCGCTCGAGATGGGCGCTTCGCGGCCAGTCCGGCCTGATTGCTTAACTATGCCGCTACGCTCTTCATCGGTGCCGCGACATGCCAGTTCAGGCCACCTTCGCGGTAGTCGATCTCGACCTCCCCTTCCAACGCCTCGGCGGTGGCGCGCTGCAGGATCGTGGTGCCGAATGACGAACGCTCGGGCGTGGAAATGCGCGGGCCGTCCATCTCCTTCCAGATCAGGTCCAGCCACTTGTCTCCACCCCGCTCGATCTCTTTCCAGCTGATCTCGACGGAACCGGCATCCGAACTGAGCGAACCGTAGCGGATCGCGTTGGTGACGAGTTCGTGGAAGGCAAGGCCCAATGCCTGCGCCGCCGGCGGCTTGAGCATCAGTTCCGGGCCGTCGAGCCTCACATTGTCATGCGGGAACGGCCGCATTTGCGCGCGGATGAGCGCGCCGAGATCGACGCCGCGCCAGTCGCCATAAATGAGCAGGTTCTGGATCGCGGACAGCGCCTGCAATCGCTGCGAAATGCGCGAGACAATCTGCGCGGACGGGGTCGTGGATGCGGTTTTCCGGACCATCGCCTCGACCACGGCCAGCAGGTTTTTGGACCTGTGGTTGACCTCGCGCATCAACAGACGCCGCGTTTCCTCGGCCCTGTGGCGCTCCGTCACGTCGCGACCGATCTTGGAGGCGCCGACGATGCGGCCGCCCCTGCCACGGATCGGGGAGATGGTGAGCGACACGTTTATGAGCGTCCCATCCTTGCGCTGGCGCAAGGTCTCATAGTGCTCGATGCGTTCGCCCATCCTTATCTTGGCGAGAATATTGTCTTCTTCGCCATGCTTTTCCGGCGGAATGATCGTCTTGATCGATTTCCCGATAATCTCCTCCGCGCTGTAGCCGAAAACCAGCTGCGCGCCCCGGTTCCAGGACGTGACGATGCCGTCCAGATCCTTGCTGACGATCGCATCGCGCGAGGATTCGACGATAGCCGCCAACAACGCTTTCTGCGCATCCGCCTCGCTGTTTCGGGAGGGTTTCTTTGCCCGAGGCACGTTTCGACTCCGAACCCGCGCGTTCAGTTTCGGTATGGCTCCAACGCGCCGGACTTACATATAGACCGAGCCCGGCCCCTCTCTATGACCGGAGAGGCCGGGCGCGGCAAACTGGCGACGATGACGGCTGCCGGGGCGGGGCAAGGTCTGGGGGAGGGGGAACCTGTGACCGCCATCGTCGCGCCGAACAACGGGCAATTCGAAAGGTGGTTCCAGCCTCCGCGAAAAATTTTCAAGGCTTCCTCCACGGTCCGCCGCGATCGGAGGCAGAATAGGCTTCGCGCATGCCGGCTATAGCTTCAAGCTTTTCGTGGAGCGGGCCCCAGTCATCGTCTGCGGCTATCGGCGCCCAGATCGCTTCCATCTCGTCGATGAGCATGGTGCATGGGCTGGCGCCGTGGAAATAGGGATGCGCGGCGACAGTATCGGAGGCTGGCTCGTAGGAGCCGATCACATCGCGTGCTTCGCGGAATTCGTCGCCGGCATAAAGGGGCGCTGACGGGCTTGCGCCTGCGCGTTGCCCGCCGCCGCGCCAGTCGAAGAAGAATTGCTCGAGCGGCGCGCGCGTTCCGGCGAGGAAACGCCAGACGGTTCCGGCCAGTTCCTGATCCTTTATTTCACCTCGCGAGGCCAGTCCGAGCCGTCGGAGCATCGCGCGGGCGAAGGCTTCGCGAAAAGCCGGTGCGAAACCGTTCAGCACAGTTTCCAGGGCGGATTGCTGCGCAAAAGGCAAAAGACATTCCGCAAGCCGGGTCAGGTTCCAGAGAAGGGTGTCCGGCTGACGGCCAAAGGCATAAAGCCCCGTCTCGTCGAAATAGGCTGCGGTGAAGGCGGGATCCAGAACCGGCGTGAAGCGCCACGGACCGTAGTCGAAGCTCTCGCCGGTCACGTTGATGTTGTCGGTGTTGAGGACGCCGTGCACGAAGCCCGCCATCATCCACTGTGCGCCGGTTTCGGCCACGCGCCTGCCGGCCGTCTCAAGGAAGGCGACGGCCCGCGCATCCGTGGCATCGCGCCATGCCTCGGGCATGTAGTTGCGGATCGCGTGATCCATCAGCTTCAAGATATTCTCGTGCTCGTCGAGGTAGAGCAGGCGCTGGAAGCTGCCGATGCGTATGTGCGAATGGCTGAGGCGCACCATCACCGACGAGCGCGTGGGCGAGGGTTCGTCGCCGCGCCAGAGCGATTCCCCGGTTTCGATCAGGCTGAAGGTCTTTGAGGTGTTGACGCCGAGAGCCTCCAGCATCTCCGTCGCCAGCAATTCGCGCACGCCGCCCTTGAGCGTCAGCTTTCCGTCGGCGGTGCGGGACCACGGCGTGCGGCCGCTACCCTTGGTGGCGAGATCGAGAATCCGGCCATCCGCGAGATCGCGGCACTGGGCGTAGAGAAAACCGCGCCCGTCACCCAGATCGGGGTTGTAGGAGCGGAATTGGTGCCCGTGATAACGCAGCGCGATCGGATGTTCGAGGCTGCCGGGAAGCGGCTGGAAGCGCGCGAAATGGTCGATCCATTCCGCATCGGTGAGCGTTTCGAGCCCGACCCTTTCAGCCCACCGCCTGTTTCGGTAGCGCAATATATGCGCGGGAAACTCCGCCGGCTCCACTTCGTCGTAGAAGTCGGGGCCAAGCTGTGCATGGATTCGGGACGGCTGGAATCTTTCGGATACGGGCATCGTAACCATTTAGGCCGCGCCAGAGCGAATGGCGAGGGGGGACTCGCAGGCGCAACAGCCGGAAAACGCGAGGTGTGCGATCACGGAATAGCGCCGGATGCCGGTTGGCGCGATGAAAGGAAGCGCGGAAACCGCTCCCGACCGAGACACGCGGCGGCCTGCACCCCATTGCGGGCCACGGTTTCCGCCTCCCTGCCCGGCGTACGAGGCGCCGGGCAGGGCCAAACGAAATCTCTCCCTGATCGACCGAATGTATGTTGACCGAAGCGCGCCGCAGCCTAGCTTATCGCGTTGACAGGATAGCTCCGTTCGGGAGGGCAGATCATGAAACCGTCTTTCGGAAATGTCGTTCGCGCGGCGCTGGCCGGCGCGCTTGTTCTGGCGGGCACGGGCGCGGCGCTCGCGCGCCCCGATGTGCGCAAGATGACCTGCGAGCAGGCGCAGAACCTCATCCGCCAGAACGGCGCGGTCGTCGTCACTACGGGGCAATATACCTATGAACGCATCGTGGCCACGGAATGGGGCTGCGCGACACCCTACGGCGGCGAGGCGATGTGGGTGCGGACGCGCGACAACAAGCAATGCATGATCGGCTACCAGTGTGTCCGCAACGATCCCATATTCCCGGACTTCGACGTATTTGGCGGCAGGTAGCTTAACGGGCCGGCGTGACGGACGCGCGGGTTTCGTGTGACAAATCCGTGAAAATCATGTGCGTTACGCTATAAAAGGCGGAAATTCTTGCGGTTGCGGCAAGAGTGGTGCATTTGCTGGCCGCAATTTTGGCCGCAGCCCGAATCGCTGCAATTCGTGCATGGAGAAGCCGGACGTGCTTGCGCCCGACCAGAACCGCGTCGAACCGACCGAGACGGAGATTGTCGACGAGGCGATCCTCTCGCGGCGTTCCGTGCGCGCCTTCCTGCCTGATCCTGTGGACGAGCAGACCATACGGGACATACTCACGGTCGCCTCGCGCGCGCCGTCCGGCGCCAACATGCAGCCCTGGAAGGTCTATGTGACGGCCGGAGAGGTCAAGGAACGCATCGGGCGCGCCGTGCTGGAATCCGGCATCCGGCCGGAAAAGATCGAATGGGACGAGTATCGCTACTATCCCGACAAATTCTTCGAGCCTTACCTGACGCGGCGACGGACCGTGGGCTTCGCGCTCTACGATTCGCTCGGCATCCCGAAACGCGATGTCGAAGGGATGCGGGCGCAGCACGACCGCAATTTCTTGTTCTTCGATGCGCCGGTCGGGCTGCTTTTCACCATCGACCGGCGGCTTAACAAAGGGTCATGGATCGACCACGGCATGTTCCTGCAATCGATCATGGTTGCGGCGCGGGGACGTGGGCTGCACACCTGTCCGCAAGCGGCCTTCGCGCCATATCACCGGCAGATCAAGCCGATCCTGAACATGAGGGACGAGGAGATCCTCGTCTGCGGCATGGCGCTGGGTTACGAAGATCCGAACAAGCCCGAGAACCAGTTTCGCTCCGAGCGCGCGCCGCTGGAGGAATTCGTCACCTTCGTGAAGTGACGCCGGATTGCGTCTCCCGCGCAGTTGCAGCAGGGGAGAGGCCACCTTATCAATGTCGCCGGACAATTCGACCAAGACGGGAAACGCGAGATCATGACGGCGCAACCCGCACTGCGCAGGCTGCTGGCTGCTTTCATCATCTGTCTCGCGATGCTGGCCGTGCCGCCGGCCTCGGCGCAGGAGCCGGCGCAGGCTCCGGTCGCCCGCGGCATTCTGGCCGAGCAGCGGCCCATCGTGGCGGACTATGCTGCGCGCGTGGATGCGCTCGAACGCCAGATCGAGGAGAATGCTGACGACGATCCCCGGCTGGCTGAAATCAGGAGCGAGCTCGATCTGCTGAGCCGGCAGATACTGGAAGCCAGCGTTGCCTTTCGTCCGCGCCTTGGCGAGATCAATGGCCGCCTCGACCAGATCGGCGCTCCGCCGGTCGAAGGAGCGCCGCCGGAGCCACAATTGCTGGCCGACGAGCGCGCGGCGCTGACCTCGGAGAAGGCTGAGATCAATGCTGTGATCGGGGAGGCGGAGGCGCTGTCGGTGCGGATCGCGCGGCTTGTCGAGCGAATTGCGCAGATGCGCCGCGACCTGTTTTCCAGCCAGCTCTCGCGCCGGTACGACATCACTTCCGCGCTCAATGGCGGCGTACTCACCGAATTGAGGAATGAGGTGAACGTGCTGACCGCGCGTTTCTCGTCCTGGGCGAGCTTTACCCTTCAATACAAGCTCAAATCCGTGTTCGCGGCGCTCTTCTTCTCGCTGGCCGCGGCTGCGGTGCTACTGTTCGGCGGACGACGCCTGTTCGGACGGCTGATCGTCGCGGACCCGGCTCAGGAGGAACCGTCCTATCTCTCCCGCCTGTCCGTTGCCTTCTGGTCGACACTGCTTCCGTCGCTGGCGCTCGCTGTGTTCCTCGGCGCGACCTATTATTTCTTCCAGTATTTCAGCGTTTCGCGTGCGGATATCTCCGAGATCATGGGCACGCTTTTCAACGTGATCGTGACCGTGTTCTTCGTCAACAGGCTGGCGGCGGCGGCGTTTTCGCCCAACCTGCCCAATTGGCGGCTGATTCCTGTCGAGACAGGCGCGGCGCGGACGCTGTTCTGGCTGGTGTGGCTGACCTCGGTGGTCACAGGCGCGGATTTCGTGCTGACGCGCATCAACACGGTGCTGTCGTCCCCGCTTTCGCTGACCGTGGCGAAAAGCCTGTTCGCCACGGTGATCGTCGGCCTGCTGGTAATCCTGATCTCGCTGGTCAAGCCGTTCAAGACCGAGGAGGGAGCGCCGAAGCCGTGGCCCATGCCGCTGCGCTATATCATGCGCCTGATCGGCGCCATGACGATCATCGCCGCCATCCTCGGCTATATCGGTTTTGCGCGGTTTGTCTCCCAGCAGATCGTCATTACGGGCGCCATATTGGCCACGATGTATATCGGCTTCCTGTCGGCGCGTGCCTTGTCCGATCTTGGCGCGTTCACCGGGACTTCGCTCGGCCGCTTCCTCGACGAGAAGTTCCATTTCGACGAGGTGACGGAGGATCGTGTCGGCCTCGCCCTGAGCATCTTCATCGACATGCTGGTGCTGCTCATCGGTATTCCGCTCATCCTCATGCAATGGGGGTTCCAGTGGGGCGACATCACCACCATGGCCGCGCGCATCATGCGCGAAATCAATATCGGCTCGATCAGCATCTCGCTAGCCGGCATCATCACGGGCATCGTCGTCTTCGTGATCGGTTTCTTCGTCACGCGCTGGTTCCAGACATGGCTGGACGAATCCGTACTGACGCGCAGCCGCACGGATGCGGGGGTGCGCAATTCCATCCGCACGGTGGTGGGCTATGCGGGCCTGGCTGTGGCGGCGCTGATCGGCATTTCCGCGGCGGGCATCAATTTGTCGAGTCTGGCGCTGGTCGCGGGCGGCCTGTCGCTAGGCATTGGCTTCGGCTTGCAGAACATCGTACAGAATTTTGTCTCCGGCCTCATCCTGCTGGCGGAGCGGCCTTTCAAGGCGGGCGACTGGATCGTGGCCGGCTCGGTGAGCGGCACGGTGAAGAAGATCAGCGTCCGCGCCACGGAAATCGAAACCTTCCAGCGGCAAACGGTCATCCTTCCCAATTCCGAGCTGATCAACGCGGCGGTCGGTAACTGGACGCATCGCAACAAGGTCGGCCGGATCGACATAAAGGTGATCGTCGCCTATGGCAGCGATGCGCGAAAGGTCCATTCGGTCCTTCTCGAAGTTGCGCGCAGCCATCCTGCCGTGCTGCGCAATCCCGATCCCTTCGTTCTGCTCGGCAATATCGGCGATGCGGGGCTGGAATTCGAGATACGCGTGTTCCTGGCCGATATCACCAGCAGCATGGGGGTGCAGAATGAGTTGCGCTTCGCCATATTGGAGGCGCTGGTGAACGAGGACATCATGATTTCCTACGCGCCCCGGGCCTTCTTTCCCGAACGGCATGAGGAGCCGGAACCGGCGGCGGAAGCCATCAAGAACGCGGATGCGGCAGCTCAGCCGGATGAAACACCCCGGCGCAAGGCGCCGCCCAAGGCGGGTGAATGAGGCGTTCAGGCCGGGTTCAGGTTGATGGGCGCATGAAGAGCGCAGTAAAGGACACATGGGTGTCGAACGGAGGCGGTGGCAACACCGGATAGATATGAAGAAGATTCTCGTGATGCTGGCTTCGGTGATGGCCGGGAGCGGCGCTGCAATGGCGGCGAGCGCGATCAACTCGGATGCCGAGCCGCGCACGCTGATCGTCACCGAGGGCAGTACGCAAAGCGAAGTGGTGCTGGGTGCCGGCGAGACGGCGCAGTTCTGCCCGGACGGCTGTTTTGTCACCATGCCGAACGGGGACCGCGAGGCGCTGACCGGCGCGGAGACGATCGAGATCCAGAACGGCCGCGCGCGCTTTCGCTAGGCTGCGCGCCGGCGTTGACGATTCCTGAGCGGGCCGGGGCTTTGCCCCGGCCTTTTCGTGCGTGCGATCCGTCGCGCGCCGTTTTGGCGATGTCGCAATCAGGACCGGCCGCGTGACAACCCCGTCATATCGTCCTGAGGATAGGCGGGCCGTCTGCGGCCCGCTCCATAGCCGGTCGGGGAGCGGATCATGAAAAGCCGGGCGCGCGCGGTCGTCATCGGAGGCGGGGTGGTCGGCGTCTCGACGCTGTATCATCTGGCGCGCAAGGGCTGGACGGACAGCATCCTCATCGAGCGGAAGGAACTGACCTCCGGTTCCACTTGGCATGCGGCCGGGTTGCTGCCGCTGTTCAACCTCAGCTACTCCGTCGGCCAGATTCACAAATATTCGGTGCGCTTCTATCAGGAGCTACAGGAGGAAACCGGCATGAATGTCGGCTTCTCCAGGGTCAGCAACATCAGGCTGGCGCGCACGAAGGATCGCTGGGACGAGTACATGTATTATGCCGGCATAGCCGAGACGATCGGCGTGCCGGTGAAGCTGCTCACGCCGGATGAGGTCAAGGAGGCGTGGCCGCTTTGTGAGACTGACGGCATACTTGGCGCGATCCAGCATCCCGATGACGGCTATATCCAGCCGGCGGACCTCACGCAGGCGCTCGCCAAGGGCGCGCGCGACAGTGGCGCCACCATCCATCGGCATACCGCCGTCACCGGCATCGAGCGGCAGCCGAACGGCGAGTGGCTGGTCCGCACCGACAAGGGTGACATCGTGGCGGAGCATGTGGTTTCCGCGACGGGCAATTTTGCGCGCAGGACCGGCGCGATGGTGGGGCTGGACGTGCCGGTGATCCCGGTCGAGCATCAATACATCGTCACGGAGCCGCATCCGGCCATCGTCGAGCGCAAGCGGCAGGGACTGCCGGAAATGGGCGTGCTGCGCGAGAGCGATTCCTCCTGGTACATGCGCGAGGAAAATGGCGGCCTGCTGCTCGGCCCATATGAGAAGGGCGCGCCGGTCTGCTATCTGGACGGCCCCGCCGACGGCAGCGAATACGAGCTTTTCCAGGAGGATCTCGAGCGGCTGATGCCGCATATCGAGACGGCCATAGCGCGCGTGCCGGCATTCGGCGAGGTCGGCATCAAGAAGGTCTACAACGGGGCCATCGCCTACACGCCGGACGGCTCGCCCATCGTCGGCCCGGCGCCTGGGCTGCGGAATTTCTGGCTGAACGAGGGCCATTCCTTCGGCGTGACCGCGGCGGGCGGGGCTGGGTGGCAACTTGCGGAATGGATAATCGAGGGCGAGCCGAGCATCGACATGATGGGCGTCGATCCGCGCCGCTTCGGTCCCTACGCCACGGAAGGCTATCTCATCGAGAAGAACGAGGAAGCCTACGCCAACGTGTTCACCATGCACTACCCGGACGAGGAGCGCGCCGCTGCCCGGCCGCTCAAGACCACCCCTGTCTACGCCCGCATGAAGGCGCTGGGGGCGGTGTTCGGCTCCGTCTATGGCTGGGAGCGGCCCAACTGGTTCGCTCCGCTCAATTACGAGGTGCCGAAGGGTGAGCTTGGCGTCGGGGCGGATGTGCTTACCAGCCACAATCATGCACCGCCGCTGGACGACGGGCGCGTCGTGGAGAAATGGTCGTTCCGCCGCTCGAATTATTTCGAGCATGTCGGCAATGAGGTGAAGAACGTCACCGGCAATGTCGGTATCCAGGACATGACCCCTTTCGCCAAGGCGCTGGTATCTGGCCCGGGCGCGCGGAGCTGGCTGGAGTCTGTCCTGGCCAACCGAATCCCGCAGCGGCAGGGGCGCATCGCGCTTTGCCATCTGCTGACAAAGCATGGCGGCGTGCGCAGCGAGTTCACCGTCTACGAGAAAAGTCCCGGCTGCTTCTATCTCGTTTCGGCTGGCGCCTATGAGGCGCATGACCACGATGTGATGCGCAGGCTGCTGCCCAAAGACGGCAGCGTGAAGTTTCAAACCATCACGCAGGCATTCGGCGTTCTGGTGCTGGCGGGGCCGAACAGCCGCAAGGTGCTGCGGAAGGTGACGCGTACGCCGCTCGACAATGCCAGCTTTTCATGGCTTTCCGGCAGGAGGATAGCCATCGGCGCTGCCAATGCCGATGCGCTGCGCGTCAATTTCCTCGGAGAACTGGGGTGGGAATTGCACCACCCCATCGAGATGCAGGCTTATATCTTCGACCGCCTGATGGAGGCGGGCGCGGAATTCGGCATCAAGCCGTTCGGCATCCGCGCCATGACTTCGATGGCTATCGAAAAAAGCTACAGGCTGATCCCACGCGAGTTATCCATCGAATATTCGGCCTGGGAAAGCGGCCTCGACCGCTTCGTGCACCCTGACAAGGGGGATTTCATCGGGCGCGACGCGCTGGTGCGCTTGCGCGGCACCGGGCCGAAATGGTCCTTCGTCACACTGGACGTGCATGGCGTCACGGATGCGGATGCGCGCGGCTCGGAGCCGATATATCGCGGCGGCGTACTTGTTGGCCGCGCCACGCATGGCGGCTTCGGCTGGCGCACCGGCAAATCGCTGGCGTTGGCGATGGTGAAGCCGGATTGCTCGGAGGTCGGGACAGAGCTTGAGATCGGTATATTGGGACGCCGGCACAAGACCGTCGTGATACCCGAAAGTCCGTTCGATCCCGGCAACGACGCCTTGCGGCAGGATGGCTGATCTGGCTTGCCAGTCGCGAAATCGTGATTGAATAGCTCGCGGCGATTTCTAGGCAGTCGGGGCGTTTCACGTATCATCGACGGATGACACGCCCATTCAGTCCCTCGTGGTTTCTGAAAGGCAATGCCGCAGCGGTGGTCACGGCCATCTTCGCGGCCTGTGTTTCGGGAACCGGCGCATCCGCGCAGGAGGCAGTCGATGTCGAGCTGGTGCTCGCGGTCGATGTCTCGCTCTCCATGTCCTATGACGAACTGAAGATACAGCGCGACGGCTACGCTGCCGCGCTGACGCACCAGCAGGTGATCGACGCGATACGCGAAGGGGTGCACGGCAAGATCGCCGTCACCTATTTCGAGTGGGCGGGCGACACGTCGCAGCACATGATCGTGCCGTGGACGGTGATCGCTTCCCGCGACGATGCCGAGAAGGTGGCTGCAAAGATCAGCACCAACCCGCCCAACAGCGCGCGGCGCACATCCATTTCCGCCGGCCTGCGCTATGCCCATGACCTTTTTGCCGAAACAGGCTTTCGCGGCATGAAGCGCGTCATCGACGTGTCTGGAGACGGCCCCAACAACCAGGGCGAGTGGGTGAATGTCGTCCGCGACGAGATTGTCGCACAAGGCATCATCATCAACGGCTTGCCGCTGTTGACGAATGGCGGCTTCGCCAGCGCCTACGACGTCAAGGATCTCGATGTCTACTACGAGAACTGCGTGATCGGCGGGCCGGGTTCCTTCGTGCTGCCCGTCAATGACTGGAACCAGTTTCCTGAAGCGGTGCGACGCAAGCTGGTGCTGGAAATTGCCGGGATGCCGGCTGCGGAGGAACCGTGGTTCACGCCGGCGGAGTGGCGAGCGAGGATTACCCGTACCGCCGGTGAGAGCTACAATTGCCAGGTTGGCGAGAATCGCTGGCGCGGCAATGGCTGGAACTGGGACCAGCGATAGCGCCGCGCGTTGCGCCGCGATCTATGCCGCGACCGGCAGCTTACGGTCGGCGCGCTCCTGCTGCGGGGAGCGCGCATAGAGCTCGCGATAGCATTTGGAGAAATGCGAGGCCGAGACGAAGCCGCAAGCAACGGCGACCTCGATGACGGGAAGCGTGGACTGCAGCAACAAATGGCGAGCGCGGTCCAGCCTGATCTCCAGATAGTAGCGTGCGGGCGAGCGGCCCATCTCCTGCTGGAAAATGCGCTCGATCTGGCGGCGTGACAGGCCGACATGGCCTGCTATGTCCACGAGCGAAATAGGCTCCGTGAGATTGGCCTCCATCAACTCGATGATGGTCAGGACTTTCGAGTTCTGCACGCCGAGGCGGGCGCGAAGCGGCAGTCGCTGGCGATCCGTAGGGCTCCGCACCCGGTCCGTCAGGAACTGCTCGCAGACCCGGTTGACGAGGCTCTCGTCGAAATCGTCGCCGATGAGCTTGAGCATCATATCCAGAGACGCGGTGCCGCCGGCGCAGGTGTAGATATTGGAATCGACCTCGAAGAGATCGGCAAAGACGTTTGCCTTGGGAAAAGCCTCCGCAAAGCCCGGCAAGTTCTCCCAATGGATCGCGCAGCGCCTGCCGGACAGCAGGCCGGCGGCCGCCAATATATGCGCGCCCGTGCACAGGCCGCCGATCGCCACGCCGCGATGATATTCCTCCCTCAGCCAGCCAAAGGTCGTCCTGTTGTTGTAGCGTTCGACATCGAGGCCGCTGCAAACGATGACCATAGAAGGGCGGTCCGGGCCGGTCAGCTTCTTCCGTTCCTCCTCCAGCGAGGTATCCACCGCGCACAGCACGCCGTTCGAGGCGGCAACGGGCGCGCCGTCTATGCTTGCCAGCCGCCAGCGATAGGCTTCGTAGCCCAACATGCGGTTTGCGGCGCGCAACGGTTCGAGCGCGGTGGCGAACGCCATCATCGTGAATTCAGGCGTGAGAAAAAAGACGATGGTACGCCGCAGCGTCTGGCTTTCCATCAAGCGCGCCTCCGTTCCGGCATGGGCGCAAGCTCATGTCGCGGAAAGGAAAGCGTATTCGTGAAAATGTCACGATGTCAACGGCATGTGGCGTCGCCAACCGGGCAGGTTCCCGCGAGGTTCAGGCCGGCAAGCGTGCCAATGTCCAACCATCAGGCGCGCTTGCGCCGGCGGCGCTCCGGCAGACCGCCGGCGCATCCCGGCCATCCTATATCCTTAAGGATTTCAACCGGCAGCGCGGCGATGATGCGTTCGCTCCGGCGATGACGCCGCCGGGCGGCAAGATCGGACAACAGACGGCGAACTTCGTTCAGCATCATCATGGCTCTCTCCCATCTTCGTCGGATCACATTTCATTGTTGGACGCTGACTATGGGGGAAGGTATTGCGTTCAAACAAACGAAATGAAATGATGTATTGGTTCAGGGAAATTGATTGGATGACGTCATGAACGCACCGCTCAACCATCCATTGCCGCTGCTCGAACTCGATGTGCTCCGCACATTCGTCGCCATTGCGGAGACGGGCAGCTTCACGGCGGCGGCTGCTCTCGTGTTCCGCACGCCGTCGGCTGTTTCGATGCAGATCAAGAAGCTGGAGGAGACGCTGCGTTGCTCGGTTTTCACCCGTGACGCGCGATCCGTGTCGCTGACGCCGGACGGGGAAATGCTGATCGGCTATGCGCGCCGGATGCTCGCCATCAACCGCGATGCCGTGTCGAAATTCATTGCGCCGGATGTCGCGGGCGTGGTGCGGCTCGGCTCGCCCGACGATTACGGCGAGCGCATCCTGCCCAACGTGCTGCGCCGCTTTGCCCAGACCCATCCTTCGGTGGCGGTGGATGTGACCATCGACCAGACGACGAATTTGCTGCGGCGCATGGCCGACCGCGAGCTGGACATCACACTTGTCACCGCGTGCAAGACCATTCCCGCCAACGCGGAAATCCTGCTGACCGAGCAGATCGTTTGGGGCGGGGCCAAGGGCGGATGCGCGCATCTGCGGGAGCCGTTGCCGGTTTCGGTGTGGGAAGAAGGCTGCGCATGGCGGGCAGAGGCGCTGGATGCCCTTGGCCGCGACGGGCGCAATTACCGGCTTGCCTATATGAGCGCGCATACAGCGGGTCAGCGGGCGGCGATCCTCGCGGACCTCGCTGTCGCGCCGCTGCCCAAATCCTTCATCGGCGACGACATCGTGGCGCTCGGTCCCGAGCAGGGCCTGCCGGAGCTTGCCAGCTACAATCTGTGCATGATCGTCGCGCCGCAGCCTTCCGCGCCGGTCAGCGCCGCGGCGGATCATATCCGTGCGACGATGGAAGCCTTCCGCGAGACGGGGCGGTTTTAGCCGGAACCTTCGCCGCTTCGTGCTATTGTCCGGTGGAGAGCCGCATCTGTGGTTGCCGACGGAGGCGACGATGGCCGTTCACGAGCAGCGCGACCTTTTCGAGGGTGTGAGACTAAGCCACCCGGACAAGGTGATGTTCGGGGAGCAGGGCCTTACCAAGGCCGACCTTGCCGCGCATTACGAACGTGTAGGTACGCGGATGATGCCGTTCGTGGAGAAGCGGCTTCTCAGCCTTGTGCGCTGTCCCGAGGGGCTGGAAGGGCCGCGCTTCTTCCAGAAACACGCGGGCCGCGGCTTCCCGGACGAGATAGGGCGCATGGAGATCGTCGAGAATGACGGTGACGAGGCCGAATATCTCCATGTGGACGGCCTCGCGGGCATCATGGCCGCCGTGCAGATCGCCACGCTCGAATTCCACATATGGGGATCGCGGATTGACAGGCTTGAGCAGCCGGACCGGCTCGTGTTCGATCTGGACCCGGACGAGGGGCTTGGCTTTTCCGAAGTGCGCGATGCCGCTTTCGACCTGCGCGACCGGCTGGCGACAATGGGGCTCAAAACGCTGCCGCTGCTGACCGGCGGTAAGGGAGTGCATGTGGTGGCGCCGCTGGAGCGGCGGGCCGAGTGGCCGGAAGTGAAGGCGTTCGCGCGCGACTTTGCCAACATGCTCTCCCGCGACGAGCCGGAGCGTTATGTCGCGAACATGTCCAAGGCCAAGCGCAAAGGGCGCATCTTCGTCGATTATCTGCGCAATGAGCGTGGCTCGACGGCAATCGCACCCTATTCGACGCGCGCGCGCGCCGGAGCGCCGGTTGCCACCCCGGTGTCATGGGAGGAATTGCGGAAGATCGAGGCGTCGGCCGCATTTCATCTCGGAGATATGCAGGCTCGCATGAAAGCGGGCGATCCCTGGGCGGAAATGCCCGGCTGGCGGCAATCGGTCACGAAGGAAATGATGGCGGCGGTGGCGGGATAGCTTATCCTTGCCGGCGCGCATGTCTTTCCTCGCGCGAGCGGCGGCGCGGCAGATCGGGAGCGTCCCGGCTCGACGCCTTGCGTGGCGGCAGCTTCACCTGACCGGCGAGCCTGGGGAAGGCGTCCACCTTGTTCGGCAGCGCCATCGCGTCCACGAAAAGCTGCTGGAAATGCGGCTCCAGGGCCGTCTCGATCTTCTCGACCCTGCGCACAAGCTCCCCGACCTCGTGCCGATGGTCGCGGTTGAGAAGCGCCATCAATGCGCCGGTTCCCGCCGCATTACCGACCGCCGTCACCTCCGCAAGATCGCAATCGGGTATCAGTCCCAGCACCATCGCGTATTTAGGGTCGATGAAGGTGCCGAACGCGCCTGCGAGCCGGATGCAATCGACCGCCTCCACGCCCTGCTTCTCCATCAGCAGCTTCACGCCCGCATAGAGAGCGGCCTTTGCCAACTGGATCGCGCGCACATCGTTCTGCGTGACGGTGATGCGTGGTGCTCCGTCGTGCAGCAGGTAGGAGAAGGTGCGGCCATGCGGCTCGATCCGGGGAGTGCGCGCGGCGAGCGTCCCGTCGATCATCCCATCTTCCGAGACGATGCCGGAAAGATACATTTCGGCCACAACCTCGATGATGGCCGAGCCGCATATGCCGGTGACGCCCAGCCTTTCGGCATCCCCGGCGAAACCCTGTTCGTCGGACCATTTTTCCGAGCCGATGATGCGGAAGCGCGGCTCCAGCGTCTCGGGGTCGATGCGGACGCGCTCGATGGCGCCGGGCGCGGCGCGCTGGCCGGACGAGATTTCCGCGCCTTCGAAGGCGGGGCCTGTGGGCGAGGACGCCGCGACGATGCGCCGGCGATTGCCGAGGACTATCTCCGCATTGGTGCCGATGTCCACCAGCAGCATCATCCGGTCCTGCCGGTGGGGGCCTTCGGCAAGTGTGGCGCCGGCGGCATCCGCTCCGACATGGCCGGCGATGCAGGGCAGCATATAGACGCGGCCGCCGGGATTGATGCCGAGGCCGATCTCGTCGGCGGCGCACCGCACCGCGCCCGACACCGCCAGCGCAAAGGGCGCCTGCCCCAGTTCCGTCGGGTCTATGCCGAGAAACAGGTGGTGCATGATGGGATTGCCGACGAAGGCGGCATCCAGAATGTCCGCCCGGCTCGTCCCGGCTTCCTCGCAGATCTTGCCGATGAGGTCGTTCACCGCGCCCCGCACCGCCCGGGTCATCGCCTCTCGTCCGTCCGGGTTCATCATCACGTAGGAAACCCGGCTCATGAGATCTTCGCCGAAGCGTATCTGGGGGTTCGGCGCGCCTGCGGACGCGCAGATGCGGCCTGAAAGTAGCGAGACGAGATGCATGGCGATGGTGGTGGAGCCGATGTCGCAGGCGATGCCATATGCCTCGTTGTGAAGGCCCGGCCATAGCGCGATGATGGTCGGCGGCGTGGCGTCGGCATCGCTATGGATGGCGGCGGTCACGGCCCAGTTTCCCTTGCGCAGGATATTTTGCACCTGCGGCAGCAGGTGGTGCGCCGCCCCCAGATCCGGCCAGCCCCAATCCTTTTCCAGCGCGGCCTTCAGCCGGTCGAGGTCGCCCAGCGGACGGTGCATGTCCGGCTCGTCAACCTCGACATAGCAGAGCTGGACCGCCGGCTTGCGCTCGACGATGCGGGCGGTGGCGGCCTTGCGCACCAGCGGGGCGTTGACCACAGTGTCCTGTGGCACGTCGATGACGAGATCGCCTTGGATGGTGGCGGAGCAGGAGAGGCGTCGGCCTTCCGCCAATTCCCGCAACTGGCCGTAGCGTTCCTCTTTCGCGCCCGGCGGCGAGATATGGTCCGGCGACGAGACGACCCTGTGCTTGGCGAAGCGGCCTTCCTGCACCACGATCTGGCAGCGCCCGCACGTCGCCCGCCCGCCGCACACGCTCTCCACATAGACGCCCAACTGACGGGCCGCGTCCAGCACAGTCGTGCCGGCAGGAAACCGCCCGCGCTTGCCGGACGGCATGAAAAGAACGAGAGGATCGGCTGTCATCCGGGCATCCGATCCGCGCTATCCTCGCGCCATCCGCGCCTCGCGCCCGCCCCGGCGGCGGCCGGTGGGAGCCTCGCCGTACTGTGCCGGCGCCACGTGGGCTTCGCCCGGCCTGTGGTCCTTGTATGTCCTGATCCAGTTCGCGCAGTCGCGGTCGGTACCCGCCAGCACATTGGCGGCGCGGACCGCCTCCATTTCCTGCGGGCGGCAGGGGTTCATGATCGCCGAGGTCATGCCCGCCCCGATCACCATTGGAATGAAAGCGGCGTTGATGCCGTGGCGGTGGGGCAGGCCGAAGGAGATGTTGGACAGCCCGCAGGTGGTGTTGACCTTCAATTCCTCGCGCAGGCGGCGCAGCAGCGCGAATACCTGACGGCCCGCGTCGCCAAGCGCGCCGATGGGCATGACCAGCGGATCGACCACCACGTCATGCGCCTTGATGCCGTGGTCAATGGCGCGCTCGACGATCTTCTTCGCCACCGCGAAACGGACATCCGGGTCCATCGATATGCCCGTCTCGTCATTGGAGATGGCGACGACCGGCACGTCGTATTTCTTCACCAGAGGCAGGATCGCTTCCAGCTTTTCCTCCTCGCCGGTGACGGAATTGACGAGCGGGCGGCCCTTGGCGACCTTCAGCGCCGCCTCGATGGCGGCCGTCACGGAGGAGTCGATGGACAAAGGAAGGTCCACCGCGCCCTGCACGATCTCCAATGTGCGGATCAGCAAGGCCGGCTCGGTCGCATTCGGATCGACCGCGCCGACGCCAGCGTTCACATCCAGCATGGTCGCCCCGGCGGCGGCCTGCTCCAGCGCGTCGGCGACGACCGTCTCGAAATTGCCGGCGCTCATTTCGGCAGCCAGCTTCTTGCGTCCGGTGGGATTGATGCGTTCCCCGATGACGCAGAAAGGCCGGTCGAACCCGATGACTATCTCCCGGCTGGCGGAGGCGACGAGGGTTCGGGTCATGCCTTGGCCTCGCGCAAGGTGCTGTCCTTGCCTCCGGCGGCGGCGAGCGCCGCAAGGCGCGACGGCGGATATTCGGCATCGAGGCCGGTGGCCGCGCGTTCCGCTTCCTTCTCCATGTCGTCGCCCACGGCAATCGGGGCGGTCCTGCGCCATTCGGCCAGATAGGCGTCGGATTCGCTCGCTCCGCCCCGCATGGCAGCCATGTCTATGGCTTCGGCGAAGCGCGGCGGCAGCTCGCGTTTTGCGCTCTGGCGTCCTTTTCGGACGATCACCTGCGCGGGGATGTCGCGCCAGTAGACGATGACGAGATCGGCCATCCGAGGCTCCTTGCCTGCCTGCGGAAGCTATGACGGAGGACGCGCGGATGCGCTTGCCGGCGCACGACGCGCCACGGATCAAAAACGACGGCTACAGGAAGTGAAAGCCGAGCATGGAGCTTGCGACGACGCCCGCAGTACCGAAAACGAGACCGATGACGACGAAGGAGAGGATTGTAGTAACGACGCCGGCGGCGAGGAAATGACCGTCCCGTTCGGAGAGGGCCAGCCCGAGGAGGGCGATGGAAAATGCCGGAAGCCAGTTACCAAGCGGGATGGGCAGGGTGACGACGATGGAAAGCACCAGCGAAATCGCGCCGATGATCCGCTCGTCCACGCTTTCGGAAAGCGGCCATCTGCGCGGCTTCACCAGCCGCTCCAGCCGTTCCAGTCGCGGCACCATCTGTGCCGCGGCCTTGCGGAAGCGGTCGGCGCCGATCGATTTGTCGAGCAGGGCGCGCGGCAGCCACGCCGTACCGTAGCCCAGCACCATCTGGGTGGAGATGAGAACCAGCGGCAGGCCAAGCACAAGCGTCGTTCCCGGCGGCAGCGGCAGCAGGTTCAGCACCGCGAACAGGAGAAGGAGGGCGGCAAAGCTGCGGTCGCCCATCGCATCCCGTATCTCTCCTATGCTGATCGGTCCCGTCGCCTCACGCGACAGGTCTGTGAAGATGCGGGAAAGCCGGCGCTGGTCCGAGCGGTCATCCGCCGCCTGCGCGCTGGCAGCCGGGGCAGATGCCGACCCATCCGTTTCGGTGGTCTCGAGATTCATCGCCTGTCGCCGTCAGCATTCCGGTACGCAATTGTTACCCGGAGCCCGTTAAGCCTTGATGAGGGCATGAGCAAGGCCAGACGGCTCAGCGCCTGAACTCCAGAATGTCGAATCTGGATTCGTAGGCCGGCGAGGGGAACTCGATGCGGAAGGCGTCGGCGCCGCTGCGGGTCATATAGCCGACCTGGTCGCTGTCCGGTCCCGAACCGTAAGGAGCAGGCTTTTCGTCCGCCACGTAGAATGATCCAAGGTAGGTGCTGCGCGTGTCGCTTTCCGTAAAGAAGCGGCCTTTGGTGCGCTGCGAGCCGGTTAGCTTCTCCAGCATCCAGCCCGACCCGTCATCCGTTATCCGGCACTTGAACCAGCCATAGATGACCAGCTCTGCCGGGCCGCCGAGCTTGATCGTGCGGCACTGCCACGCGCCGGTGGCGTCGAAATCCCGCATCGGAAGCGCCTGCGCGTTGACAATTCCGTCCAGCACTGACACGTCCTCGGGCGCACCGGCAGCGCGAGCCTCTCTCAGCGCCGCAGTCCTGACCTTCTCGAAACTTGCCAGCCTTTCACGGTCCGCCTGCGTGATCAAACCCTCGATCTCGCCTGTGGCGAAGGACGGAACTGCTGCAAGCAGCGACAAGGCCGTGAAAATTGCAGGAATGGTTCGGCGCATCGCGGTAGCTCCGGGTCGGGCGTTGAGGCACGATCTAGCTAATGCGTGAATTGGGCCGTTCCAAGGTTGAGCGCCGAAGGAACGGAACCAGATCGCCATAGCCGGTCCGCCGCTTTTCATAGGCGAGGCTCAGCATCCGTGCGGCGCGGACGGCCACCGCTTCCAGTTCCTCATCTTCGGTCTGGGCCAGATAGACCAGCTTTTCATAGGCTCCGAAATAGTCCTTCGCCAGCTCAGGGTGGCGATCCAGCCCCAGCGGCCTGACGAAGAAGGCGTCGAATTGCCGGCACAGGAAATCGGTCATGTAGAAGGCGGTCATGTCGGCGCCGGCCAGCGCCGCGAAGGCGTCATTACCCTGATAGAAGGCGAAGCAATGCGGGCCGCCGATGCGCTCGACGCCGTGCTTTTCGCAAACGCGGTCGAGCAGGCCGCCCGTTCCGCAATCGGCATAGCCCACGACTATATTCCGGTAACCGTCGGCGCGCGCCGCTTCGATGGCGCTGTCCATCGCGGGCGCGATGCGGTCGGGATGAAAGTGGAACTCGGCTGGCAGGCAGATGAGGTCGAGATGATCGAGGCCGAGCCGTTCGCGCACCGCCAGCACCTCCCGCGCAATCATCCCGCAGGCGATGACGAGAACTTTTTCCTGGGCTGTGCGTTCCATTTCAGTTCCGGCAAGCCGGCGCGCCTTCGCTTGTCGCCATCCGGCAAAACATTGGGAGAGCCATCATGAAATTTCTTTCTCGCTTCATCGTCGTCCTTGCCATCGCCGGCATTGCAGCCGGCTGCGCCAACACCATCCGTGGTATGGGACGCGACACCGCCAATGCAGTCGACGCCACGCAACGGGCCGGACAGGACGTGGAGCGCGCCGCGCGCTAGGCCGGACGCCTTATGCACGCCTCATGAGGAGGCGCGCATATTGTGCTTGCGGCGCATGAAGTCCTTCGCCGTCTCGACCGTTACGGCCGCGTCCCGGCAATAGGCGTCCGCGCCCACCGCCCTACCGAATTCCTCATTGAGCGGCGCGCCGCCGACCAGCACCACATAGTCGTCGCGAATGCCTTTTTCCTTCAGCGTGTCGATCACCACCTTCATATAGGGCATGGTGGTGGTCAGCAGCGCCGACATGCCGAGGATATCCGGCTGGTGTTCCTCGATCGCCGCCAGATATTTCTCGACCGGGTTGTTGATGCCGAGGTCGATCACGTCGAAGCCCGCGCCCTCCATCATCATGCCGACAAGGTTCTTGCCGATGTCGTGGATGTCGCCCTTGACGGTGCCGATCACCATCTTGCCTTGCTTCGGCGCGCCGGTTTCGGCCAGCAGCGGCCGCAATATCGACATGCCGGCCTTCATCGCATTTGCCGACAAAAGCACTTCCGGCACGAAAAGGATGCCGTCGCGGAAATCCTCGCCGACGATCCTCATGCCTTCGACAAGGGCCTCGGTCAGCACCCGGTAGGGAAGCCAGCCGCGATCCAGCAATATATGCGTGGCTTCCTCGATTTCCTCCTTCAGTCCGTCATAGAGATCGTCGTGCATCTGCTGCACGAGTTCGTCGTCGGAAAGCTCGGAGAGGATGATCTCGTCGTCGGACATGGAGCGGCTCCGGGCCGCGCGATGCGGCTGCCTGTCCTGCTGATTCATAGCCCTGCAAGGTGTTTCAGCCTTGGCCGGATTGCGACACGGCTTGCCGTTGGCGGGCCTGTCCGGCCAGCGCCCGCGGCTGCAAACTTGTCTGAAATGCCGCTTATGCGGCGCATTTCACCGGGATGAGCGCCATGAACGAGGAAGCGACACGCGATGCAGGCGCGGGGCGGCGCGACCGTTCGGCCGGAGGTGCGGCGGCGCGGCGCGCAGCGCGCGGCGGCGGTGGGCCGGGCATTCAGCAGGGCTACATACATCGGCGCATCCGCACCTATGAGGTGCTTGACGAGGAAGGACTGGCGCTGATCGAGGCCAATGCCGACACTGTTCTGGAGGAAATCGGCATCGAGTTCCGCGAGGACGAGGAGGCGCTGGCCTTGTGGAAGGATGCGGGCGCCGACGTGCGGGAAACGCGCGTCCACTTTCCGAAGGGGCTTTGCCGCGCGCTGCTCGCCACCGCGCCTTCCATGTTCATGCAGCATGCGCGGAACCCGGAGCGTTCGGTGATGATCGGGGGCGACGCCACCGTGTTCGCGCCGGTATACGGGCCGCCCTTCGTGCGCGATCTCGACGGCAAGCGCCGCTATGCGACGCTGGAGGATTTCCGCAATTTCGTGAAGCTCGCCTACATGGCCCCCTCCATCCACCATTCGGGCGGCACGGTATGCGAGCCGGTGGATGTGCCGGTCAACAAGCGCCATCTCGACATGGTGCTGGCGCATATGACGCTTTCCGACAAACCGTTCATGGGTTCGGTCACGGCCCCCGAGCGGGCGGAGGATACGGTGGCGATGGCGCGGATCCTGTTCGGCGATCGATTCGTCGAGCAGAACACGGTCGTCACCAGCCTCATCAACGCCAATTCGCCTATGGTGTTCGACGGCACCATGCTGGGCGCGCTGAAGGTCTACGCCCGCGCAAACCAGGCCACCATCGTCACGCCCTTCATCCTTGCCGGCGCCATGAGCCCGGTGACGGTCGCCGGGACACTGACGCAGGTTCTGGCCGAGGTGCTGGCCGGCGCTGCTTTCACCCAGCTCCTGCGGCCCGGCGCGCCGGTCCTGTTCGGCACGTTCGCATCGTCCATCTCCATGCAATCAGGCGCGCCGACATTCGGCACGCCGGAGCCGGCGCTTGTGTCCTACGGGGCAGGGCAGCTCGCACGGCGGCTCGGCCTGCCGTTCCGCACGGGCGGTTCGCTATGCGCTTCCAAGATACCGGATGCGCAGGCGGCCTATGAGAGCGCCAACACGCTGAACTCGACCATGCTGGCTGGAACCAATTTCGTGTTGCATGCGGCGGGCTGGCTCGAGGGCGGGCTCGCCTCCTGCTACGAGAAGTTCATGATGGATATAGACCAGCTCGGCATGAGCCAGACATTTGCCGCTGGTGTCGATCTGTCGGAGAACGGGCAGGCGATGGACGCCATCCGCGAGGTCGGGCCGGGCAGCCACTATCTGGGCTGCGCCCACACGCAGGCGAATTTCCAGACGGCGTTCTATCGCTCATCCATTGCGGACAACAATTCCTTCGAGCAATGGCAGGCTGAGGGAGAGAAGGCCGCGCCAATGCGTGCAAATGAGCTGGCGCGCCGCTGGCTGGAAAGCTACGAGGCGCCGCCGCTCGATCCCGGCATCGAGGAGGGGCTGAGGGATTTCATCGCGAAAAAGAAGGAATCCATGCCCGACGCCTTCACGTGAAGGGAGCCCGACAACGGCCGGGCTAAAGTGGCCGACCTGATTCACAAGGAAGTGTGGCGAAGCGCCATGCGGGGAAGCTCCTCGAAGGCTTGACGCTGGCGGACGGACAGCTAGGTTCCGCGCAGCCTCAGGGAAGGAGCCGCTATGTCCAAGCAGAAAATCCGTATCGATACAGCCGATGGCGTCGCGCCCGCCACGCTTTTCCTGCCCGCTGGCGCGAAGGCGGGCGTGATCCTCTATATGGACGCGTTCGGCGTGCGCCCTGCTTTCGAGGAAATGGGCGAGAGGCTGTCGGGTCACGGCTACGCGGTGCTGGTGCCGGACCTGTTCTACCGTTACGGCTCCTACGGACCCTATGACGCGAAAACGGCTTTCGCGAACGAGGCGACGGCCAAGGAAATACGCGGCATGATCGGCGGCACCTCGCAGGCCATGACCGTTGCGGATACGGGCGCCTTCATCGACGCGCTGACCATGCGCGGCATCACCGGCCCCATCGCCACCTCCGGCTATTGCATGGGTGGCGCGAGGGCGCTCAACGCGGCAGCGGCCTATCCCGACCGCATCCACGCGGCGGCCAGCTTCCACGGCGGAAATCTCGCGACCGATGCGGAGGACAGCCCGCACAGGCAGGCGGGCAGGATCAAGGCGCGCGTCTATGTCGGCTCGGCCGGGGTGGACAAGAGCTTCCCGCCCGAACAATCGGCTTTGCTGGTGGAGGCGCTGCGCACGGCGGAAGTGGACCATGTGCTGGAGAATTATGTCGGCTGCGCTCATGGCTGGGTCATCCCCGACCACAATGTCTACAATCATGCGGGCGCGGAGCGTCACTGGGCGCGGCTGACAACGCTGCTGGGTGAGACGCTTCTGGTCTGAGCGATATAAGATTTCGATTCGAATCCCTGAGAATCAGATTCAGGCGGGATATGCAAGGGATTGATACGGAATAGCTTTCGGTCGCCCTCGATGATCAGGATTCTTTCGCCCGTATGTCGTAGCGTTCCACAATCGCGGGGCTGATGAGCCTGGCGTGAACGGTCAGCAAGACGAGGCGGGCATCGGGGCCGTCGCCCGCGTCGAGCGCGGCTTCCATGCGAGCCTCTACTTCGGATAGCTTGTCGGGGCCGTTCGAGCCGCCGAAAATGTCCGGTCCCAGGGCGCAAAACGCGATGATCTCGGCTACCGGCGGATAGGCGTCAGCCGGTGGCTCATCGGGATAATAGTCTTTCATCAGGTTGACGATGGCGAGCTTCGCGCCATCCGGCACGAGCGCCGGGTGCAAATCCGCTGCCCGCAACGCCTGATCGAGCAGACGCAAATCGCCCGAGCGGCCGAACATGCCGAAGAAACCGAGGGAGGATTGTCGTCTGGCCATGACGCAATCTGGATGAGGGACCTGCCGCGTTCAACCCCGCTGTTTTTGCTCTCCGTCGCAAAATTTCTTTCCAACACCCCAAGGATCGCCCAAAAGCCTTCGTCCAAGGGGCAAATGACGGCAATGATGCTGGATGTGCGACAGCCGACGGACGGCGAACTGGCGCGGCGCGCGAGCGGCGGCGACCGGGATGCTTTCGCCGCGCTGGTGGAGCGCCACTACGACTTTATCTTTCGTATGGCTTATCGGCTCATCGGCAGGCGCGCCGACGCCGAGGACATGGCGCAGGAAGTTTGCGTGAAGCTGGGGCGGGCCATCGCCTCATACAGGGCCGGCTCGGCGTTCACCACATGGCTCTACGCCATCGTGCTCAACGTGGCGCGCGACGCGATGCGAAAATCCGCGCGTGAGGCGCGCAAGGCGGCCGCGTTCGGGCTCCACACGCTAACGGAAGGCACCGCAACGGAAATGCCCGACGATCCGGTCGAGGCGTTGTGGGAGGCCGTGCGGCAATTGCCCGACAAGCAGCGCGAAGCCGTGACGCTGGTTTATGGCGAGGGACTGAGCCACGCCGAAGCGGCGGATGTCATGGCGGTCGCGGAGCCGACCGTCTCGTGGCACATCCACGAAGCGAAAAAGCGGCTGAAGGCGCATCTGCGCCCCGCCGGGGAAGTGTGAACCATGAGCGAACGCGACGAGTTCGACATATTGCGCAACCGGCCGACGCCCGCGCCTCGCAGCGAGGCGCGCAAAAAGGCGCTGGACGCGGCCCTGCGCAGCTTCGACGAAAAAAGTTCCGCCGCCAGCCAAGGATCGCAGGAGGGCCTGCGTCTTACCGACAGAGCAAGGATGCTTTGGAGAGGTATGATGCAGAAGAAACTTCTGGCGACGCCCGCGCTGGCCGGGCTGGTTGTGCTGCCGCTGGCCGGATATGCCGGCTGGCAAATGCTGGGTGAGGGGCCATTCGCTTTCGACCGCGACAGCGGCCGACAGCAGGCCGCTGCGGATGGAAAAGCGCCGGAGGCCGTCCAGAGCGATCCTGCACCGGCTGATGCGGTTATGGAGCAGGAGCGCGGTATCGCGCTGGAGGCGGCTCCGAACGCCGTTGCTCCGCAGGCGCCGTCCGCGATCGTTCCCGCCCCGGCGGGAGGGGCGGCGACGCGCCTGTTGCGCTCGCCTACTTCTGCTGCCTCCAAGCAGGTGGCTCTGCTGCCAGCGCCGATGCCGGAGGCTCCCTATCGGGTTCAGGAGTCCGGCGATCGCTTCGAGAATTTCCAGACCAACCCGGTGCGCTCGGCGCTGGAAAGTCCGGTTTCGACCTTCTCCGTCGATGTGGACACGGCATCCTATGCCTTCGTCCGCCGGTCGCTGAAGGAGGGCATGCTGCCCACCGCCGACAATGTGCGCGTCGAGGAGTTCATCAACTATTTTCCCTATGACTGGGTGAGGCCGGACAGCGCCGACGAGCCGTTCCGGACCAATGTGACGGTGACGCCGACGCCCTGGAACCCCGGAACGAAGCTGATGCATATCGGCATCAAGGGTTACGATCTGGAGCCCACCACGCGGCCCGCGGCGAACCTCGTCCTGCTCATAGACACGTCGGGCTCGATGAATGCGCCGGACAAGCTGCCGCTGCTCAAATCAGCCTTCCGCATGCTGGTCAGCCGCATGGCCGATACGGACACGGTTTCCATCGTCACCTATGCCGGCAGCGCGGGCATTGCGCTGGAGCCGACCAAGGGGGCCGAGAAGGACAAGATACTGGCGGCGCTCGACCGGCTGGAATCCGGCGGGATGACGGCGGGTGCCGCCGGCATCGATGAAGCCTACAGACTGGCCGAACGCTCCTTCGTGCAGGGCGGCGTGAACCGGGTTCTGCTGGCCACGGACGGCGATTTCAACATCGGCCAGACATCCGACGAAGCACTGGAAAGGCTTGTCGAGGAAAAGCGCGCAAGCGGCGTATTCCTCTCGGTTTTCGGCTTCGGGCGTGGCAATTACAATGATCGGATGATGCAGGTTCTGGCCCAGAACGGCAACGGCGTGGCCGCCTATATCGACACGCTGGCCGAGGCCGAGAAAACATTGGTCGAGGAGGCTGGGTCGACGATCTTCCCCATCGCCAAGGACGTGAAGATACAGGTCGAGTTCAACCCCCGGGCCGTCTCCGAATACAGGCTGATCGGCTACGAGACGCGGGCGCTGAACCGCGAGGACTTCAACAATGACCGCGTGGATGCCGGAGATATCGGCTCCGGTCACACCGTCACGGCGATCTACGAGATCACGCCAAAAGGCAGCCCGGCGCAGATGATGGACGGCCTGCGCTATGGCGAGGCGCAGGTGAGCAACCCCGGCGGGATCGCCCATGCCGACGAATATGCCTTCGTGAAGATACGCTACAAGCTGCCTGACGAGGATGTCTCCAGGCTCATCACTACGGCGGTCACGCCGCAGAACGAGATCGCGTCCCTTGACGCCGCGAGCGACGATTTGCGCTTCTCGGTCGCGGTGGCGGCCTTCGGGCAGAAGCTGCGCAAGGCCGACCAGATGGCTGGCTTCGACTATGACAGGATCATGCAGATTGCCACTGCCTCCCGCGGCGCGGACCCGTTCGGGTATCGCGCGGAGTTCCTCTCGCTGGTGCGCCTTGCCTCGGCGCTCGACGGCGGCGGGAGGTAGTGACGATACAGGCGGGGCTGGCTGCCGCTTGGCTCCGGCAGCGCGTCTCCGCTTTTCTGGGCGGGTGAGGCAGGCCGGCGGGGGAAACCCCGCCGGCTTTTTTTATCTCCAATTTTTTGAGCGACCTATCTTGTAAAAGATATATCTTTGAATAGATATGATGCATGATAAACGAAAATCGGAGATACACCCCTATGTTCAATTCCCGTTTCAAGAAGCGGTTCGGTGGCGAGTGCCGCATGTCGGCAGGTTCGGGCGGTTCCGGCCCGCATGGACGCCGTGGCCGTGGCGGGCCGTTCGGTCCCCATCGCGGCGGACCATTCGGCGGGCGCGGCCGGCGCATGTTCGACACCGGCGCGCTGAGGCTCGTCGTGCTCGGCCTGATCGCGGACGAGCCGCGTCATGGCTACGACATCATCAAGGCGCTGGAGGCCAAGTTCCAGGGTGCCTACAGCCCCAGCCCCGGCGCGATCTACCCGATGCTGCAGATGCTGGAGGAGGCCGACCTCGTTTCGTCGGCGACGGAAGCCAACAAGCGGCTTTTCTCGATCACGGAGGAGGGGCGTGCCTATCTCGCGGAACATGCCGCCGAACTGGGCCGCATCAACGCGCAGATCGAGGAGGCGTCATCCCGGATGGGCGGTGTGGCGCTGGGCGAGGAACTACACGCGTTGCGCTTCGCGATCCATACGCGCCTGCGCGGCGGTTCGTTCAGTACCGGCCAGGCGGAGAAGGCGCGCGAAATCCTGCGCAAGGCGCGGCAGGAGATCGAGGATCTGTAATGTAGCGGAGCGCCGTCAGCCTTTTGGCCGGCGGCGTTTGCGCCGCATGCCGCCGCTTTCATCGGCGGTCTTGTTGCGCAGCGGCCCCGTGCGGGCAGCGATGGCTTCCAGCGTCGGGCGCTCGCGCCTGACGTGGGTATCGAGTGCTGCGCGCATGGCCGCGAGATGCGTGAAAGAGGTTCCACAGCAGCCGCCGACAATGCGCGCTCCGGCATCAACCGCCAGCCGTGCATAATCGGCCATCAATTCCGGCGTGCCAGAATAATGGATTTCCGAGCCGCGAAATTCGGGCAGGCCGCAATTGCCCTTGACGACGATGGTCGCGTCCGGCCGCGCTTCGCTCATATCGAGCAGCGATGCCAGTATGTCGGACGCGCCGACGCCGCAATTGGCGCCAACCGCCGCGGGCGGCGTCAGGCCCTCCGTGACGCCGTGCATGTCTCGCGGACGCAGGCCCATCATCGTGCGGCCAGCCGTGTCGAAGGAAGCGGTGAGCACGTAGGGCAGGCTGATGCGGATCGCAGCCTCGGCGGCAGCCCGCATCTCGTCTGGCGACGACATGGTTTCGATCCACGCGATTTCCGCTCCGCCCTCCTTCAAGCCTTCCATCTGCTCGGCGAAAGCATCGACGGCCTCCTCGTGGGAAAGCGCGCCAAGCGGCGCGAGCAGTTCGCCGGTCGGTCCAACCGAGCCCGCGACAATGATCCGGCGACCGGATTCGTCCGCAGCTTGCCGTGCGAGCCGCGCGGCCCTTCGGTTCAGGTCGTGGACGCGATCCTGCGCATTGTGAAGCTTGAGACGGTGCCGGGTGCCGCCGAAGGAATTGGTGAGGATGATATCCGCGCCAGACTCGATGAAACCGCGATGAAGCGCAAGGACCTTGCCTGGCTCGGATTCATTCCAGAGTTCCGGTGCTTCACCCGATTCCAGCCCCACCGCAAAGAGGTTCGTGCCTGTCGCTCCATCGGCAAGCAGCACGCCTTTTTCCGCCAGAAGCGAAGTGAGCGGGTCGCGCATGCTGTCCCTTCCATCCGGGTCGATGACATAAAGAAACCTTTATATCATTTCCGGCATTGCGGGGAAATGCGGCGATGAGCTGAAATGCAAAAACCGCGCTCTCCTGTGGGATGAACGCGGCTTTGCCAACCAGACGCATGGCCTTCGCGACACAAAACACGGCGAAGATTACAGCTCCGGTACGCGAGACCTGATCCGGAGCGGTGTGGCGGCTGCGATGACTGCCACGCCCGATTTGTACCCCGGATATCGTTACCGCGCGGTTAGCGAGAGCTTAATCAAAGCTGAACGCGATGCGCGTGCCGATGCGCCTCCATGACGATCGGATCAGAACGGAATTTCGTCATCCAGTTCGCGCGAAAAGCCGCCACCGCCGCCGCGCCCGCGATCCTCAGCCGGGCCGGACTGGCCGAAATCGGAGCTGCGCCCGCTGCCTCGATCATAGCCGACCTGCCCGCCACCGCCTTCGCCGCGCGAGTCGAGCATCTGCAACTCGCCGCGGAACTTCTGCAGGACCACCTCGGTCGTATAGCGGTCCTGGCCGGACTGGTCCTGCCATTTGCGGGTTTGAAGGGAGCCTTCGAGGTAAACCTTCATACCCTTCTTCAGATATTGCTCGGCAACCTTGGCGAGGTTGTCGTTGAAGATGACGACATTGTGCCATTCGGTCTTTTCCCGGCGCTCGCCGGAATTCTTGTCCCGCCACGTTTCGGAGGTGGCGATGCGCAGATTGACGACCGGATCGCCCGAATTCAGCCGGCGGATTTCCGGGTCGGCGCCCAGATTACCCACCAGAATGACCTTGTTGACGCTTCCAGCCATGTTACTTACCTCGCTCGTCCGAAACCAAATCCCACGCATTCTAGCTGATGACGGATCCGGCATGGACTCCGCCTTTGCGGGCTCCACAGCCAATTTCCGTCAATGCTGTATTCTGTTCTATATTTGTTCCAAAGGTAACGCAAGATCAGAACCGGAACGGCAAAAAAATCGGCCCGATCTCGCGACCGGGCCGAATACGTCACGTTCAGGTTCTGAGGTTCAGCTACATCCGCTGGTCGCGCCGCAGGTGTCGCATTTCTCGCAGGTGCCGTTTCTCACCATGGTGTAGTTCTGGCACTCGGAGCACATATTGCCGGTGTAGCCCTGCATCATGGATTGCTGGCGGCGCTCGGCTGCCAGCGCCCTGGCGTCCTGCTTGGCGGCAGCGGCGTCGGCGGCTGCCTTGTCAGAGAACAGGGCGCTGGCCGGGGCCGGTGACTCGGCCGCGACTTCATCGGCTATCTCCTCCGCAAGCTCTTTCGCTCGTTCTTCATAGTCCCGCTTGAAGGCGGTGGCCTCTTCCTGCAGCCCGGCAAAAGCGGGCTTGAGCGCCGTTACCGTCGCACCGATGGCGCGTACATTGGACCCGGCCGCAGCGACGGGCGCCGAGCGGGCAGGGCCGTTGCCTCCGGCATAGCCCTTGGGGTCCACGCCGGAAAGTGTGCCGGAGACGACCTTGAGCGGTGCACCGCGGGTCAGGCCGCGGGAGAAGGGCGTGGCCTTGCCTTCGGTGATACCCTTGCCAAGCGAGGTGTTGGAGAAGTCGGACATGTCCACATGCGCAAGGTCATGGCGGGCGAGATAGGACACCGCCAGCTCGCGGAACACATAGTCGAGGATCGATGTCGCGTTCTTGATCGCGTCATTGCCCTGCACCATGCCGGCCGGCTCGAACTTGGTGAAGGTGAACGCCTCCACATATTCCTCGAGCGGCACGCCATATTGCAGGCCGAGCGAGATGGCGATGGCGAAATTGTTCATCATGGCGCGGAAGGCGGCGCCTTCCTTGTGCATGTCGATGAAAATCTCGCCCAACCGCCCGTCATCGAACTCGCCGGTGCGCAGATAGACCTTGTGGCCGCCGACCACCGCCTTCTGGGTGTAGCCCTTGCGGCGGTTGGGCAGCTTCTCGCGCTCGCGCACAACGCGTTCGATGACGCGCTCCACGATCTTCTCGGTGATCTGTGCGGCGCGGGCCGCGGCGGGGGCGGCTATCAGCGCCTCCACCGCATCGTCCTCATCCTCCTCGTCATCGGCGATGAGGGCGGAATTGAGCGGCTGCGAGAGCTTGGAGCCGTCGCGGTAGAGCGCATTGGCCTTCAGCGCCAGCTTCCAGCTGAGCATATAGGCATTCTTGCAGTCCTCGACTGTCGCGTCGTTGGGCATGTTGATGGTCTTGGAAATGGCGCCCGAAATGAAGGGCTGCGCCGCCGCCAGCATGCGGATGTGGCTTTCCACCGAGAGATAGCGCCTGCCGATCTTGCCGCACGGATTGGCGCAGTCGAACACCGGTAGGTGCTTTTCCTGCAGATGCGGCGCGCCTTCGAGCGTCATCGCTCCGCAGACATGGATGTTGGCAGCCTCGATGTCCTTCTTCGAGAAGCCAAGAGCGGGCAGCATCTCGAAGGAGAAATCGTTGAGCTGCTCGTCGGTCAGGCCGAGAGCCTGCTTGCAGAAATCCTCGCCCAGCGTCCATTTGTTGAAGGCGAACTTGATGTCGAATGCACTTTTCAGCGCGGCGTTGAGCTCGGCAATCTTCTCGTCGGTGAAGCCTTTCGCCTTCAGCGTGGAGGGATTGACGCCGGGCGCCTGGTTGAGGTTGCCGTGACCGACTGCATAGGCCTCGATCTCGGCAATCTGCGCCTCGCCATAGCCCAGCGTGCGCAGCGCCTCCGGCACGGCGCGGTTGATGATCTTGAAATAACCGCCGCCGGCGAGCTTCTTGAACTTCACCAGCGCGAAATCGGGTTCGATGCCGGTGGTGTCGCAATCCATGACGAGTCCGATCGTGCCGGTGGGCGCGATGACGGTCGCCTGCGCATTGCGGTAGCCATGCTTCTCGCCCAGCTCGATCGCGCGGTCCCATGCGGCGCGGGCGCGCTCGACCAGTTCCTTCTGCCAGACATGGCCTGCCTCGATCGGCACAGGGTTGACCGACAGATCCTCGTAGCCTTCCGCCTGTCCATAGGCGGCACGGCGATGGTTGCGCATCACGCGCAGCATGTTGGCCGCGTTGCGCTCGTAGTCGGGGAAAGCGCCCAGCTCGCCGGCCATCTCGGCCGAGGTGGCGTAGGCGACGCCGGTCATGATGGCCGTCAGCGTCGCGGCCAGCGCGCGGCCCTCGTCGCTGTCATAAGGAATGCCGGAGGTCATCAGCAGGCCGCCGATATTGGCGTAGCCGAGGCCGAGCGTGCGATAGTCGTAGGAGAGCCTGGCGATTTCCTTCGAGGGGAACTGCGCCATCATGACGGAGATTTCCAGCACCATGGTCCACAGGCGCACGGAGTGCTCATAGGCGGCGACGTCGATGGTGCCATCGGCGTTGCGGTAGGCGAGCAGGTTCATCGAGGCCAGGTTACAGGCCGTGTCGTCGAGGAACATGTATTCCGAGCAGGGGTTCGATCCTCTGATCGGGCCAGCCGCCGCGCAGGTATGCCAGTCGTTCATGGTCGTGTTGAAGTGCAGGCCCGGATCGGCTGACGCCCATGCGGCATAGCCGATTTTCTCCCACAGATCGCGGGCCTTGAGCGTTTTCATCACGCGGCCGTCCTTGCGGGCGGTCAGGTGCCAGTCGCCGTCAGCCTCCACCGCACGCAGGAAATCGTCCTTCAGCGAGACGGAATTGTTGGAGTTCTGGCCGGAAACCGTGAGGTATGCCTCCGAATCCCAGTCCGTGTCGTATGTGCGGAACTCGATAGAGGTGTACCCCTGCCGCGCGAACTGGATGACGCGCTGGATGTAGTTTTCCGGCACGGCGCTTTTCTTGGCCGCCTTGATCTCACGTTTCAGCGCGGTGTTGACGGAGGGATCGAAGCAATCGTCATCGTGGCCCTCGCAATTGAGGCAGGCCTTCATGATGGCGTCGAGGTGCTTGCGCACGATCTTCGAGCCGGTGACAAGGGCCGCGACCTTCTGCTCCTCGCGCACCTTCCAGTCGATGAATTCCTCGATGTCGGGATGGTTGACGTCCACAATGACCATCTTGGCGGCGCGGCGCGTGGTGCCGCCCGACTTGATGGCGCCGGCAGCGCGGTCGCCGATCTTGAGGAAGGACATCAGGCCCGACGACTTGCCGCCGCCCGACAGCTTCTCGCCTTCGCCGCGGAGCAGCGAGAAATTCGAGCCGGTGCCGGAGCCGTATTTGAACAGGCGCGCCTCGCGCACCCACAGGTCCATGATGCCGCCCTCGTTGACGAGATCGTCCTGTACGCCCTGGATGAAGCAGGCGTGCGGCTGCGGATGCTCATAGGCCGATTTGGACTTCACCAGCTTGCCGGTGAAGGGATCGACATAATAGTGACCCTGTCCCGGTCCGTCGATGCCGTAGGCCCAGTGCAGGCCGGTGTTGAACCATTGCGGCGAGTTCGGCGCGACGCGCTGCGTGGCGAGCATGTAGGCAAGCTCGTCGCGGAAGGCGAGGGCGTCGGCCTCGGTGTTGAAATAGCCGCCCTTCCAGCCCCAATAGGTCCAGGTGCCGGAGAGGCGGTCGAAAACCTGGCGGGCATCCGTCTCTGAGCCGTAGCGTTGGTCCTCCGGCAGTGCGGCAAGGGCGGCCTCGTCGGGCACGGAGCGCCACAGGAAGGAGGGAACGTCGTTTTCCTCGACCTTTTTCAGGCGTGCGGGCACGCCGGCCTTGCGAAAATATTTCTGGGCGAGGATGTCGGCCGCGACCTGACTGAACTGCGCGGGCACGTCGATGCCGTCGAGCCGGAACACGACGGAACCGTCCGGGTTCTTGATCTCGCTCAGCGCCTTGCGGAATTCGATCTCCGCATAGGCGGACTGACCTTCCCTGGTGAAGCGACGTTCAATGCGCATCTTCCTGATCCTAACGTCTATATATAGCGCCTTTCCACAGGAATGCCTCTAACATTCCGGGCCGCGCCGTTGTCCGCATCTCCACCGTCCCGAGCCTGGAACGGCACCTCTGGTAAATCCCCCGCTCCCACCCCGTCCAAGCGCGGGCGCCGACGCGCCGCATTGCCCCGGACAAAACTGAAACGGACACCCTCACTGACGCGTTGCCGGCGATTCTCGCGAGGGAAGATCCGACATTATCTAGCGGTGACAATAGCCGCAAACACTAAATATAGTATTAACAGCTCGTTTACGCTACCCGCCCAATCACTTCAAAACGCGGAAAAGCCACGCGAATTCCATACGTCTGCATGCCCTTGAAGGCAGGCAAGTCCGCCAAGACGCCTGAGAATCCGTGATTTGGGACCGGATGAGAAACCTGCCGGCCACGCTCGGGACCGGAGCGCAGAATCCATAAAAATCGACTCGCGCCGCAGCGTCAAGGATTCGTTTGTGCAGCTTTTGTGACCCCCAATATGTTGGGGGCGGTATGTGGATTACGGGGATGGGGCGAGCGGCTTCGCGGAACGTCCGATCGGCGGTGAAACCGGATCAGGCGAATGCCCTCAATGCCAGGAACAACAGGGCCGAAAGGACCGCTGATGCCGGCACGGTCGTCACCCAGGCCGCTACGATGGTCGTCACATGCGCCCGGCGCACCAGCTTGCGGCGGTTGACTTCCTCACGCGAGAAAAGGCGGCTATCGCCGTTGCCGTCATCCTCTTCGTCGTCCGGGGGTGAGGACGGTCCGGCGCGTCCGTTGCGGGTCCGTCCGGCTTTCCGTTCGAGATAGGCTCGTCGCCGCGAGGAGTTCGCGGTGTACCATTCGCGGAAGAAGCCCACGCCAAACACTGCGCCGACGGCAATATGGGTCGAACTTACCGGCAGGCCGAGCCATGAGGCGAGGATGACGGTGGCGGCCGCCGAAAGCGCGACGCAGAATGCCCGCATGGGATTGAGCTTGGTGATCTGCTCGCCAACCATGCGGATCAGTCTCGGCCCGAACAGCACCAGCCCCAGCGATATGCCGATAGCGCCGATCAACATGACCCAAAGCGGGATGCCGACATATCCCAGCACCTCGTTTTCATTCGCCGTACGGACAATGGCGGCGAGCGGTCCCACAGCGTTGGCGACATCGTTCGCGCCATGCGCGAAGGATAGCAGCGCCGCGGAACATATGAGCGGCAAATGGAAGAGCTTGCGCAGCGACTGGTTGCGGTTCTCCATCCCTTCCGACTGGCGGCGCACGCTGAAATGAGCAAGAAGCCAGACGAGGACGAAGCTGCCCAGGCCGAAAAGGAATATGTGGAAGCCGGACAGATTTATAACGCTTCCCAGCCCCTTGGTCGCCAGATAGGCGGCGAATGTGCCGCCCATGAACGCTACCAGCAGAGGAACCCAGCGCCGCGCCGCGCCGATCTTGTCGTCCTGGTAGATCATCGTCGCCTTTATGAAGGCGAGAAAGGCGGCCGCGACGACGCCGCCGAGAACGGGCGAGATGATCCAGCTTGCGGTTATGCTCCCGATCATCCCCCAAGAGACGGAGGAAAAGCCGGCAGCCGCCACGCCGGAGCCAACCACGCCGCCGACAATGGCATGGGTCGTGGATACAGGGGCGCCGATCCAGGTCGCCAGATGGACCCAGATGGCGGAGGACAGCAGCGCCGCCATCATCACCCAGATGAACATTTCGGGATTGCCGATATTCGCCGGATGAACGATTCCGCTGGCAATCGTCGTGACGACATCGTCGCCTGCGATAAGCGCGCCGGCGCTTTCGAATATGGCGGCGATGGCCAGCGCGCCGCCCATCGTCAGGGCGCGTGCACCGACCGCCGGGCCGACATTATTGGCGACGTCGTTCGCGCCGATGTTGAGGGCCATGTAGCCGCCGATGGCGGTCGCGGCGATGATGATGACAGCGCGCGGCTCGCCGATGACGAAGAACGAGGCGGCTATCGCCGACAGCGCCAGGAACAGCAGGGCAAGTCCCGGCGCGACGAGGCCCCGGGCGAGGAAGCTCGTCGCTTCTTCGACAAAGACGAGCTTGTCCAGATCCTTGTCGAGAGTTTTCTTGCGCGAATCCGCGACGATATCGGCCATTCGATTTTTCCCGTAGCGGAGCGTTGCGGCAGGAGAGCCGCCCCAACCGCTTATGAAACGTCGGCCGCGATCACAAGCAATTGAGTCGCCGAGCGGCGATCAGGCGGCAAATTTCCGTGGATTAACGCCGAAGCCGGCTATGAGTTCGGCAAGGTCTTTCTCGTTGACGAGACGGGCAGCATCCTGCGGAGCAAACCATTGGCGCTTACGCTTCTTGCGTTCCGGCCAATCATTCTCCACCTTGTCGACTTCCATGGGAAAGACAAGCACTTCACAGCGCCATTCCATGCCGCTCGGCAGCAGCTTGTCATAATAGAAGCGGCCGAGTTCCCGGCTTGAGATCGACCCCTCGATGCCGGCCTCCTCGGCGGCTTCGCGCGCTGCCGCGTCATGCGGCCTCTCGCCTTTCTCGGGCCAGCCCTTGGGCAGAACCCACCGCCCGGTCCCGCGGCTGGTGACCAGCATGACCTCGAAGCCGTCATTCGTCCTGCGCCACGGCAGAGCCGCCACTTGCAGACGGCAAGGCATCCCGCCGAAGAAAAGGCGGATACGTTCCTTGATCTGCTTGCGTGTGCCGTAGCTGAATATCATCAGGTGATTCCGGAAGGGATTCGTTCAACGATTCATTTATATTGGAATTAATCGCGCGCAAGAAAAGTGGAAAATGTATAATTTTCATGTTTAGAGGCGTTAAACCAGCTTTGCGCAGCGGGCTTTCACCTGCGCCCCGATCAGCCGCGATGGTCCTCGGCTATGGGCTTCTGGTAGGTGAAGCCCATATCCCACGGAAAATAGATCCATGTGTCCTGCGAAACCTCGGTGACGAAGGTATCGATCATCGGGCGCCCCTTCGGCTTGGCGTAGATCGCGGCGAAATGCGCCTTGGGCATCATCGCTCGCACGATGGCCGCCGTCTTGCCCGTGTCGGTGAGATCGTCGACGATCAGGACGCCCTCGCCATCGTCGGCCAGAAGCTCCGGTGAGATTTCCTTGAGGACCTTGAGTTCGCCCTGGTCCGTATAGTCGTGATAGGAGGCGATGCAGACCGTCTCGATCAGCCTGATGCCAAGTTCACGGGATATCACCGCCGCGGGAACCAGGCCCCCGCGTGTGATGCAGACAATGGCCTTCCACTGACCGTTGACCCCTGCGAGCCGCCAGGCAAGCGCCCGCGCGTCGCGATGAAACTGGTCCCAGGAAACGGGAAACGCTTTTTCAGGAAGAGACATTGGGCACTCCGGCGCCGCGCGTTGGGGAATGCAGGCCGGATTAGCCGGAAGTGCCCGTAATTTGCAAGAGTGCCGCTCAGCGCGACATGAGCGTTGCCACAGACATGGAGTTGAGCAGCGTTCGCGTTGTGCCGCCGAAGAAGAACTCCTTCAGCCAGGATTGCGAGAAAGCGCCCATCACGAGCAGGTTCGCGCCCGTATCGGATATCTCGTTCTCGATAACCGTGCCGGGGCTGAGGCCGGCGGAATCGCGGGTCGAAAGCGTCACCTTCGCGCCGTGGCGCGACAGGGCTTCGGCAATATCGGTGCCGGAGACGGCGGCATCCTGCATGTCGTCGTCGCGCGGATCGACGGACAGTATCAACGTCTCTCTGGCGGCCTTTATGAAGGGCAGGGCGTCGAACGCCGCACGCGCCGCTTCCGACGTGCCGTTCCATGCGACGACCACCTTGCTGAAACTCGTATCCACCTCGCCCACATAGGGAAGGAAGAGCACCGGGCGGCCCGTGTCGAAAAGCAGCGCCTCGTTGTTGGGAACGCGCACGAGCAATTCGTCGGGATCGGTCTGCTGAACGACGACGAGATCGGAGGCGCGGGCGATGTGGATGGCGGAGAGCGCACTGTCGCCGGACAGGCTCTCCATCGTACGCCATTCGAACCTCACGCCCTCGCGTTCGGCGCGATTGCTGAACAGCGCCTCAAGCTCCTTCGACCGTCGCTCGGCTTCCTCGGCGCTGGTCTGCATGAACTCGACATCGGGGAGACCGAGCGGGGAACCGATCGGCACGGGCAGCGCCTCGGAGTGGACGCCGATCAGATGCGCGCTGAAGCGCGTGGCGAGGGGCAGCGCGCTGTCCAGCACGCGCTTGCTGTCCTTCTCGTTGTGGAGAACTGCAACTATCGTCCTGAATGTCACATCTGCCTCCTTGGTGGCGTCCGGCGCGGTGCCGGGTGAAACGGGCGGGACGGAGCATCCGTTCCGCCAATAGGACCGTTGCGCTGTTCAGCCCGCAGGGACGGACAGTCCCGCGATCATGGCTTCGACCGCAGCGGCGGCTTCTGCCAACGCTTTCGGATCGCGCGCACGCACGACGAGTTCCGTCCAGAATTTGCCGTCCATATATTTCGGATAGGAGCCGATGATCGTTTCGGGGTGGGCCTTCTGTATCTCCCCGAGCGGCCCGCCGATTACGCCCTCGCCGAAAGGGCACTGGATCGTCACGGACTGGAGCTTGGCGCCCGTCCTGAGCGTCGGTATCACATTGTCCAGCATGGCCTGAAATACGGCTGGCACGCCCGCCATCGCATGGACGTTGCCGATCCTGAAGCCGGGAGCGACGGAGATGGGATTGTCGATATGTACGGAACCGCGCGGCATTCGCGCCATGCGCTTGCGCGCTTCGGTAAATTCCATTCCGCGCGCCGCATAATGCTTTTCAAGCAGGGCATAAGCCGCCGCGTCGTATTCGCAGGGCACGCCGAAGGCGCGTGAGATGGAATCTGCGGTTATGTCGTCATGCGTCGGACCGATACCACCGGTGGTGAACACATAGGCATACCGATTGCGCAGCGCGTTCACCGCGTCGGCAATATCGGCCTCATCATCCGCAACGATGCGCACCTCGCGCAGGTCGATGCCGACTGCAGTGAGCATATCGGCAAGATGGCCGATATTCCTGTCCTTGGTCCTGCCGGACAATATCTCGTCACCTATGACGAGCATGGCCGCTGTGATGATATCTGCCATGGCGCCAGCCGTTTGCGATGGTTCAAACTGATAACGCCCCCCGATGATGTGGGCAATGGTATCCGTGACGCGGAAACGTCATTCTGCCGTCACCGGCTCATGCGTCCAATAGGGTGCCCGGCAGGGAAAATTGTGACGCCCGACAAATTAATGTCCCAGGCGGTTGGTTTTTGCCGCCTGCCTGCGCTATGCGGGAATCCGGGGTCATGAAAGAGAACGTCTCGGTTTTGGGGAAAGAAGAGCCTATGTTCGTTTCGGTCCTGGCGGTATGGCCGCCGCTTACCTTGTTTGCGGGAGCACTGTCCGTTGCCTCGATGCCGGTGCCGCTCCTGCTCAGGATGGCGGCGATTGGCGGCATGCTGATCCTGTTGTTCGACATATCGGCCCGGTTGCGCGATTTCCGCCGGGTCGCCGCCAATCTGGAGCGCGAGCCGTCGCTGCTGCCGCGCCATGTGCCGCGCTACAAGCGTTCGTGGTGCCAGCGTACGGTGCTTTACTGGGCAGCTTACCGCGCGCTCGGCGAAGAAGGCGGCAGCTATGTCCGGGCACAGTACGACCGGATGGGCTATCGGTGGTTCCATTTCTTCCCGGACAAGACCTTCACGCGTGAAAGTCCGTTCCTGCGCCTGAATTTCTGGCGCAGCCTTATCGGGGGCACGCCCGAGGTCGGAGCCGGCGACCGCGCGCCCGCCGAGTGAGCGGTCTTCGTTTGCGGCTTGAACGGCGGCTGCCCCTCGCTTAACCCTTGCAGCGTGCGGACGTGGCGGAACTGGTAGACGCAAGGGACTTAAAATCCCTCGATCCTCGATCGTACGGGTTCGATCCCCGTCGTCCGCACCATCTGCAATCGCGCATTTCAGCCTGTTTCAAACATAAGTTGTGGTATGCGGCGGGGCGATTGGCCGCACTGATCGACAATTGACGCGCTTTCTGCTTCCATCGGCACATTCCGCAAGGGGAGAATCGCCATGGGAATCGAAAGCATCATCGTCTTCATCATCGTAGGTGCGATTGCCGGCTGGCTGGCCGGACTGATCGTCAAGGGGTATGGCTTCGGACTTCTGGGCAACATCGTCGTGGGCATCGTCGGCGCGTTCATCGCCGGATGGCTGTTCCCGACAATAGGTATTTCCATTGGAAGCGGGATCGTTGCCGCGATCATCCATTCGACAATCGGCGCGATCATATTGCTGGTGCTCATCCGCCTCATCAAGCAGGCCTGACGGCCCTGCATCGAGTTCTGGAAAGGGCGCCGCCATGATTGGCGGCGCCCTTTTTCAATCCTCCTCGACGAATACCTCGTCGCGCTTCCTGCGGATCGAGGGCAGCAGGACGACCACTAGCACGATGACGGCGATTGCCAGCAGCGTCGCGCTGATGGGGCGATAGACGAAGACGGATGGATCGCCGCGCGAAATGATCATGGCGCGGCGCAGGTTCTCCTCCAGCAGCGGTCCCAGCACGAAGCCGAGCAGGAGCGGGGCGGGCTCGCAGCGCAGTTTCACCAGCACATAGCCGATGAGCCCGAAGAAGGCGACCGAGTATAGGTCGTAGGGGTTGGAATTCACCGAATAAACGCCGATGGCGCAGAAGGACATGATGGCCGGGAAGAGGACGTAGTAAGGCACCGTCAGCAGCCGCACCCAAAGGCCGATCAGCGGGAGGTTGAGCACGATCAGCATCAGGTTGCCGATCCACATGGAGGCGATGACGCCCCAGAACAGCGCCGGCTGCTCGGCGGCGACGTTGGGGCCTGGAACTATGCCCTGAATGATCATCGCACCGATCATCAGCGCCATCACCGGATTGGCAGGGATGCCCAGTGTTAGAAGCGGGATGAAGGAGGTCTGCGCGCCGGCATTATTGGCCGATTCCGGCCCGGCCACGCCTTCCACGGCGCCGTGGCCGAATTCCTGCGGCGTCTTGGATACGCGCTTCTCGACCGTGTAGGAGGCGAAGGCAGCGAGGATCGCGCCGCCGCCGGGGAGTATGCCGAGCGCCGAACCGATGGCGGTGCCGCGCAGGATGGGGCTGACGATACGCCGCCAGTCCTCCCGTGTCGGAAACAGATTCGTCACGGTCTTGACCATGACGTCGCGCGTCGTCTCGTTCTCCAGATTCCGCAGGATTTCCGCGACGCCAAATATGCCGACGGCCAGCGCGACGAAATTCAGCCCGTCGGAATATTCCCGGATGCCGAGGTTGAAGCGCGGCGTGCCTGAGTAGATGTCGGTGCCGACGAGGCCGAGCAGCAGGCCGAGCACCACCATTGCCAGCGCCTTGACGATAGAGCCGTGGGCAAGCGCGATGGATGAGACGAGGCCGACTACCATGAGGGAGAAATATTCGGCGGGACCGAATTTGAGCGCGATCGCCGTGAGCGGCGGCGCAAGTAGCGCGACAAGAAGGGTCGAAACCGTGCCGGCGAAAAAGGAGCCGATGGCGGCAATCGCGAGCGCGGCCCCGGCGCGGCCCTTGCGCGCCATCTGGTAACCATCGACGGCGGTGACGGCGGAGGACGATTCGCCCGGCATGTTGATGAGGATGGCCGTGGTCGAGCCGCCATATTGCGCGCCGTAGTAAATGCCGGCCAGCATGATGAGCGCAGACACCGGATCGCCGATCTGGAAGGTGATCGGCAGCAGCATGGCGATGGTCGCGGTGGCGCCGATGCCGGGCAGCACGCCGATCAGCGTGCCGAGGACCACGCCGATCAGGCAAAACAGCAGGTTCCAAAGTGTCGAGGCGGTGGCGAAGCCGAGGGCGAGGTTGGAGAAGATATCCATGCTCCGCCCCTCAGAAGCTCAGCCACGGACCGATGAGCCGGAACGGCAATTCCAGCGCCCGAACGAAAACCAGCGTCGTGAACAGGGTCAGCGCCGCGGCCAGTATGAGCGCGGGAACGAGCCTGAGCCGTGTCGAGGCGGAGCCCGCGATCAGCGCGGTGCCGAAAAGCGCGGGCACGAAACCGAGGCCGCGCAATGTGAGGCCGAAGAAGATCGGTGCGACGAGGATGAACGCCATTCCGCGCCAGGCGAGCTTGCCGATCGGCTCTCCCTCCACGCGGGTGGCGTGGAACAGGATGACAGCTCCGAGCGCGATGAGGATCAGCGCCAGCACAAGCGGAAAATAGCCCGGTCCCATGCGGAAGGCAGTGCCGATTTGCAGCCTGAGGGACTGTATGGCGAAGAATGCGCCGGCGAGGACGAAAATCAGACCGCAGAGGCCATTGGCGCGGTCGAAGGTAATGGATCTCAAAGGTGTGTTCCTTGCCCGAGACATGCCCCGGACGGTCGCGATTTCGACTGAGCGGCCGTGCCGGGCAAAGAGAAGGCGAGAGCGCGGTGCGCTCCCGCCTATGCGATCAGTCGGCGTAGACGCCGGCGGCCTCGATGATCGGCTTCCAGCGTGCGATCTCGCTTTCGAGCTTGGCCTTGAGCGCGGCCGGTGTCGCGTCCGCCTCCGGGGAGGGAACGGTGCCGAGCTCCGCGAAACGGGCCACGACATTCTCGTCCTTGAGCGCCGCCTGCAGCGACTTGCTCAGACGTTCGACAGCCTCGGACGGCGTGCCGCTTGGCGCATAGAGGCCATGCCAGATGCCAACCTCCATTGCCGGAAGGCCGGCTTCCGCAACCGTTGGCAGATCAGGCAGGACGTCCAGACGCTCGGGCGAGGTGACGGCATAGGCCTTGATGGTGCCGCCCTGAATCTGCTTGGTCGTGTTGGTTGTCTGGTCGCACATGATATCGACCTGCCCCCCGAGCAGGTCGGTCATGGCGGGGCCGGTGCCTTGATAGGGGACGGTCACGAGCGGCGTTTCGATGGCGCTCATGAACAGCATGCCGCACAGATGCGAGGCTGCGCCGATGCCGGCATTGGCGACCGTCACCTTATCCGCGTTGGCCTTGGCATATTCGATGAGGCCGGCGAAATCGGTCGGCTCCAGATCCTTGCGTGCCACCACGGTCATCGGCACCTCGGTGACGAGGCCGATGTAGTCGAAGGCCTCCAGCGTCTTGAACGGCAGGTTGCGGTAGAGCGTATCGCTGGTCGCCATGCCGATATGATGGAGCAGGAGCGTATAGCCATCGGCTTCCGCGTCAGCCACGCGCTTGGCGCCGAGCGTACCGCCGGCGCCGCCGACATTCTCCACCAGAACCTGCTGGCCGAGATCCTTGGACATGGATTCCGCGACGAGGCGCGTTACCGTGTCGGTAGGACCGCCTGCCGCGAACGGCACGACGATGGTCAATGTGCGATCCGGCCAGCCCTGTGCGCCTGCCGCGAGCGTTGCAGACAAGACCGCGGCCGCCGCCGAGAGCGCCACCATAAGTTTCTTCATCTCGTTTCCTCCCGAGGCCCGTCCGCAGGCGGGCTGTTCCGTTGCGCCTTCCGTCCGGTATGCGTGCAAATTGCGGACGGGAGGCGGTTGCGGGATTGAACCGCAGCCACACGAACATGCACATTCGACTTTCGGCTAATAGGCCGGCCCCGAATGGCCGATGACGGGGCTGGCAAAAGCCTGCGGGGATTGGCACAGTCATGCCCGACAGGAGACGCAGATGCCGAACGCCAAGCCGTCCATCAAGCCATTCCATGAAATCGCGCCGCAACTCGTCGATGTCGCCACCGGCCGCAAGCCGGCCGATCTGATCGTGCGCAACGGCCGCTGGGTGAACGTCCATTCGGGCGAGATCATCCCTGCGACGGATATTGCGATCTCGGCCGGGCGCTTCGCCTATTGCGGGCCTGACGCGGGCCACGCCATCGGCAGGGGCACCAAGGTGGTGGACGCCGGCGGGCGCTATCTCGTCCCCGGCCTGTGCGACGGGCACATGCATGTCGAGAGCGGCATGGTCACGGTGACGGAGTTCTGCCGCGCGGTGATCCCGCACGGCACCACGACAATGTTCGTCGATCCGCACGAGATCGCCAATGTGCTGGGCTTGGACGGCGTGCGGCTGATGCATGACGAGGCGGCTGCGATGCCGGTCAACGTCTATGTGCAGATGCCGTCCTGCGTGCCGTCCGCGCCGGGACTGGAGAACGCGGGCGCGACGATCTCTCCGCAGGATGTGGCCGAGGCTATGGGCTGGCCGCACATCATCGGGCTCGGAGAGGTGATGAATTTCCCCGGCGTGGCGGCCAACGAACCCACGATGGTCGGCGGTATCCGCGAGACGGTGAAGGCCGGCAAGGTCGTGGGCGGACACTATGCCTCACCCGATCTCGGCCTGCCGTTCCACGGCTATGTCGCGGGCGGGCCGGAGGACGACCATGAAGGCACGCGGCCCGAGGATGCCATAGCCAGGGTGCGGCAGGGCATGAAGGCGATGCTGCGGCTCGGCTCGGCCTGGTACGATGTGGCGAGCCAGATCAGGGCCGTCACGGAATCGGGCCTCGATCCGCGCAATTTCATCCTGTGCACCGATGACAGCCATTCCGGCACGCTGGTGGAGGAGGGCCATATGGACCGTGTGGTGCGGCACGCCATCGCGCAGGGGCTGAAGCCGGTGACGGCGATCCAGATGGCGACGCTCAACACGGCGCAGCATTTCCGGCTGGAGCGGGAGATCGGCTCGATCACGCCGGGCCGGCGGGCGGATTTCCTGATCGTCTCCAACCTTCCCCAACTCGCCATAGACGAGGTGTACGCCCGTGGCGTCAAGCTGGCGAAGGGTGGCAAGCTGACCGCCGAAATCCCCGCATATCCCTATCCGGCGAAGGCCAGGAACACGGTGAAGCTCGGCAAGCGGCTGGAAGCCGCCGATTTCGACATCGCGGCGCCAAAAGGCGCAAACGAGGTGCGCGTCCGTGTGATTGGCGTCATCGAGAACCAGGCGCCGACGCGCGCGCTGGAGGCCGATTTGCCGGTCGCGGACGGGCTGGTGGCGATGGACCGCGAGAACGATGTCTGCCAGATCGCGCTGGTGGAACGGCATCGCGGCACGGGTGCCGTGGTCAACGGCTTCGTGTCGGGTTTCGGCTACATGCAGGATTGCGCGATGGCCTCGACCGTGGCGCACGATTCCCATCACATGATCGTCGTCGGCACCAACAAGAAGGACATGGCGCTCGCGGCCAATATCCTCGGCAAGGCTGGCGGCGGGGTGGTGATGGTGTCGAAGGGCAAACAGCTTGCGCTGGTCGAAATGCCTATAGCGGGGCTGATGTCGGACGAACGCGCGGAAACGGTGGCGAAGAAGGCGGCGCACCTGACGGAGGCCATGCGGCAGATGGGATGCAGCCTTAACAACGCCTACATGCAGCATTCGCTGCTGGCGCTGGTGGTGATACCCGAACTGCGTATCTCCGACGCGGGCATCATCGACGTGACCAGATTCGAGAAGGTGGACCTGTTCCTGTAAGGGTCAGCCGCCGACGGCCACACGCAGCACGCGGAACGGCGTCGTCACGATAAGCTCGCCCGCGGACAGAACGCCCTCGGCCAGCGAATTTATGCTCATAGAAATCTCTCCGTCGCTGCCCGCAAAGGTTTCGTCGCCCGACAGATACTGGCCGAGTATGCGCACGATCAGCGGGTTGTCGGCGAATTTGGCATGGTTCATCCGGTCGCCCGCGGCTATCCCGGACAGGTTGACGACCGTGACGCCGAGGCTGGAGAGATCGGTCGCTTCGGCATAGTCGCCGACGCGCGGTTTGTTGCCGGCGATAACCGAGGAGAGGCGCAGGGCGCGGTCGTCGCCGGACAGCAGGATGAAATATGGACGGTCGGGCACGCCGATGCGCTTCATCTGGGACTTGAAGATATCGACATCGATATCCGGCGATGCGAGCACGACTTCTCCGAGCTTGCCGCCGAGGTCGCGGTCGCCGGCAATGGCGAGTTGCCGGAGTGCTTCCGTCGCGACCCAGGTGCCCATCGAATGCGCAACGAGGTCGATGCGCGTTGCCCCGCTTCTAGCGACCAGCCGCAGCGTTTCCTCCAGCGCGTCGCGAGCCACGGTCGCGCTGTCCTTGTCGTAGATATAGTCGAAAGTGCGCCCGCCAGAGGCCCAACTGAACAGCACCGGCGTGCCGGAATAGCCACCGTCATGCGCGATCTGGGCGAGGCGATAGACGGCGCTGTCGAAATGGGTGTTGTAGCCATGCACGAATACAAGCGCCCGCCCGCCGGTACGCCTGAGATCGCTTCTCAAGGCCGCGGAGATGGCGTTGCCGTCGCGATAGAGCGCGACTTCCGTGGGAGTGAAATGTTTCGCCGGATCAGGCTGGCCCGCGCGGGCTACAGGCAAGGAGCCGGTCGCGCGATTTGCGGGGACAGCCACGGTCACATGGGCGAAACTGGTTTCCGGCGACCTGCGGCCATCGAAAATCTCCGCTTGCTTCCGGGCGCGGTCGCGTGTGGTGGCCACGAATATTCGATGCGGGGAGCCCGGCGCGGCGACCTGCGCCGCCGCAGGCTGAGGAATGAGGTCATGGGAGCGCGGGCCGGCGCAACCGCAGGCAGCCAAAAGCAGGAACAGTACTGCTGCGCGCGGCGAGACGAAAAACATGGCAACTCATCGGCACTCGTCGATAAGCCTGTCTAGACGAAGGGCGCGGAAACGTCCATCGGCGCAATCGCGCCATACGCCTCAACGCTCCCAGAACACCGGCGTGAAGATGACGAGCACGGCGAGGATTTCGAGACGACCGAGCAGCATGAGAACAGAGAGTATCCATTTCGCTGTGTCGGGGAGGGAGGCGAAATTTCCGGCCGGGCCTATTACGGGGCCGAGACCGGGACCGACATTCGTGATCGAGGCGAGGGAGCCTGTGAGGGCGGTCATGAAATCCAGCCCGGTGGCTGCCAGCAACACGCTCGCGATCAGCCAGATGCTGACGAAGGAAGCAATGAACAGCACGACGGCGCGCTGCATCGTATCGTCCACCAGACGGTCGCCGTACCGCACGGTGAGCACGGTGCTGGGATAGACGAGGCGGCGAAGGCCGTTCGACAGAAGCTTGAACAGGATCAGCAGTCGATAAGCCTTGATGCCGCCGGTCGTGGAACCCGAGCAGCCACCGAGGAACATGGCGATGAAAACGCATGCAATGGCGAACGGCCCCCATTGCATGTAGTCGTCGCTGGCGAAGCCGGTGGTCGTGATGATCGACATGAAATTGAAAACCGAATGGGTCAGCGCGTCGAAGAACGGGCGGCCATCGGTCACACGCAGATAAATCGCGACCAGCAGGGCGAACGCCGCTGCATAGCCCGCGAATACCCGTATCTGCGGGTCGCGGAGCGCGTCGAGCCTGCCACGCAACGAAAACAGGATCATGATCGAGAAAGGCAGGGCGCCGACGAACATGAATATCGATGCGATCCAGAGAATCGCGGGCCGTTGCGAATAACCGCCGAAGGACGCGTCATGCGTCGAGAAGCCGCCCGTGGCGAGCGTGGACATGGCATGGTTGACGGCGTCGAAGCCTGCCATGCCGGCTGCCGCGTAACAGATGGCGCACAGCGCGACGAGACTGGAATAGATGGCGATGAGGCTGACGACAAAGGTTGCGAAACGCTCGAAGGGGCGATCCTCGATGTCGGAGGATTCCAGCCTGAAATAAGACACGCCGCCGATATTGAGGAAGGGCAGCAGGAAAAGGCCGATGGCGATCACGCCGATGCCGCCCATGAAGTTCAGTAGCGAGCGCCACAGCAGGAGGCCGGGAGGCGCGCTATCCAAGCCGTTGATGACGGTCGAGCCGGTGGTGGTGATGCCAGAAACGGATTCGAAGAAGGCGTCCGCCAGGCTGAGGTCGAGCGACGACGCCATAAGCGGCACCGCACCGGCTATCGCCATAGTCACCCACAGCAGGTTGATGAGCAGGAAGCCGAAGCGGGTGGACGGGGGCGGCGGTGTTCCGTGGGTGGCGAGTGCTACGGCCAGCGCGAGGCCGCCGGTGAACAAGGCCGAGAAGGCGAACGCGCTCCAGTCATCATGGCCGTAATAGAGGTCCACGGCTGCCGGAACCAGCATCGCGCAGGCCAGATAGATCGAGAAGACCGCCGCGACGTGAACCGCCGCCCGAATGGCGAGATACTGCACTTATGGGAATCCCCGGCCTTCGATCCGTGCCGCCGGCCCGATTCCGGTCCGGCTTTCGCTGTTCGGAGAGTGGCTTCGCAAGCCGCGATATGCAATAGGCGGGCGAAGTGAGCAACAGGATTGGCGAACAGGCGATGCCCGATCCCGACAATGCCGCGTTGTTTTGGGGGATCAATGTCGGCGGCCATCGCGTCATGAAAATAGCCGACCTCAAGGCCGTGTTCGTTGAGCTGGGATTTGCCGCGCCGCGCACCTACCTGCAAAGCGGCAACGTCGTTTTCAAGAGCAGCGCAGGCGAATCGCCCGAGGCGGCGAAGGACAGGATCGAGACTGCATTCGAGGAGCGTTTCGGGTTCCGCTCCGGGGTGGTGGTGCACGGCATGAATGCCTGGGACCGGCTGATCGCGGAAAATCCCTACGAAGCCGAGGCGTCCGATCCGACGAAGGTGCACGCTTTCCTGCTGGAGGGCGTTCCTTCCAGCGAGGCGATGGCGTTGCTCGAATCTTTCGACGGCTCGCCCGACCGATGGTCGAGGGGCGGCGGCGTCATCTATCTCCATACGCCGAACGGGCTGGGACGCTCCAGACTGGCGGAAAGGCTGACACGCCTCAAGGTTCCGGTGACGCAGCGCAACTGGCGTACGATGCTGGCGCTGCGCGACATGATGCAGCCCGCGGACTGAGGCTGGAAGCGCCCATCGTTCGGGACGATGGGCCGCAGGTTCATTTCGCGCCGCACAAAATATGTTTGCTATTTGGGCCGAACTCGCCCATATGCAGCAAATAGGCGCATGGGCCGGGTATCACCGGCTTTTCCGAACGGAACCGGTTGCGTCTCTTTTTCCTCCGCATCGCGACGATCGGCAGGGAAAGAAAGTCCCGCCGCATAGAGCTGGCGGGCACGACAGCGCAACCGGAAGATGACCTTCTTCCGCCTTGTCGTCCAGATCATCAAAGATCCGCGGTTGCGCACCGCAGGGTTTAATCGCGGCATGCCATTCCGGTGCACCGCGCAAGAAAGTGTATGAATTGACCATTGAAAACGATGCGGGGCTTGAAGGCTTCGCCAAACTCGGAATTTCGGGCGCTCTGCTGGCCGCAACGCACAAGGCCGGCTTTGCCACCCCCAAGCCCATTCAGGATGCGGCCATCCCGCCCTTCCTCGCGGGAAGGGACATTCTCGGCGTGGCCCAGACCGGATCGGGCAAGACGGCGGCTTTCTCGCTGCCGATCCTGTCGAAGATCGCCGCGCTCGGCGTCAAGCGGCGCCCCAAGACCACGCGCGCGCTGATCCTCGTGCCGACACGCGAGCTTGCGGTGCAGATCGAGGATACGATCAAGGCGCTGGCGAAGGGAATGCATATCTCCACCGCGCTGGTGCTGGGCGGTGTTTCGCGCTTCAGCCAGGTGAAGAAGATACAGCCGGGCGTTGACATACTCATCGCCACGCCGGGACGTTTGACGGACCTCGTGCGCGAGAACGACCTGATCCTGTCCGAGACGACATGGCTGGTGCTCGACGAGGCCGACCGGATGCTCGACATGGGCTTCATCAACGATGTGAAGCGCATCGCCAAGGCGACGCATCCGGCGCGCCAGACGGCGCTTTTCTCGGCCACGATGCCCGAGGAAATCGCCAAGCTGGCAAACGGCCTGCTGCGCGATCCGGTTCGCGTCGAAATCGCGCCGCAGGGCACGACGGCGGCTGAAATCACGCAATCCGTCATAATGGCCCGCCTGAAGCAGAAGCGGAAGGTGCTGGCCGACATGCTCGCCGATCCGGCGATGCGCTCCGTCATCATTTTTGCCCGCACGAAGCACGGCGCCGACCGCGTGGCGCGTGATCTCGGCCGCGACGGTTTCGAGGCTGCCGTCATCCACGGGAACAAGTCGCAAAATGCGCGCCAGAAGGCACTCAACGGCTTCCGCGACGGCTCGACCCGCATCCTGGTCGCGACCGATATTGCCGCGCGTGGCATCGACGTCGCCGGCATCAGTCATGTGGTGAATTTCGACCTGCCGGATGAAGCTGAAAGCTATGTGCACCGCATCGGCCGCACCGGCCGCAACGGCCAGCCCGGCATCGCGGTGACGCTCTGCGACCCGTCGGAGAATTCGAAGCTGCGGCAGGTGGAGCGCATCATCCGCATGAAGCTGCCGGTGCAGGCATCTTTCCTCGATCAGCCGGACCCGGAACGCTCGGCGGCCGACAGGGCCATCGCGGCGGAAGATGCGCGGCGGGACCACATGAGTGCCGCGCGCCCCGGCGGGCAGCGCCACGGCCGGCGCGGGGAAGACCGTCCCGCTCGTCCGGAGAGCGCGCAGAAGCCGCGCCACAGGGCAGAGAGCGAGAACAGGCACCAGCCGGGCAAGCCCGCCGAGGCGAAGGGCTTCGACGGCAAGCCGGTCGGCAAGAAGCCCTTTCGCGGCAAAAGGCGCGGCTTCGGCGGCAGGAAGCCCGCTGCCCGCGCGGCCTGAAACCTGTATGACTGACCTAAACGGCGGCCCGCATTGCGGGCCGCTGGCATAATTGCCACCGCCATTCCCATAGGTTAGCCGGGAAGGATCGGCGGCGATTCCACTCTCGCCGAAACGGAGGAGACGTTTCATGGCGGGGATCGCCGCTCTCGCGCTCGCCTATGTGCTGTCGCAATTCTATCGCTCGTTCATGGCCGTGCTGACGCCGGCGCTGACGGCTGAACTGGGCGCGACAAAAGCCGACCTCTCCGTCGCGTCGGGTGCATGGTTCTTTACCTTCGCGCTGATGCAATTCGTCGTCGGCGTCTCGCTCGACCGCTACGGCCCGAAAAGGACTGCGTCCGCGCTTCTGGCGCTCGGCGGCGGTGGCGGCGCGTTCCTGTTCGCGTCGGCCGAAGCGCCCTGGGCCGTGACCGTGGCGATGGCGCTAATCGGTATCGGATGCTCGCCGGTGCTGATGGCTTCCGTGTTCATCTTCGCGCGGGAGTATGCACCTGCCCGCATGGCGATCATGACCTCATGGCTGGTTGCCTTCGGCTCAGCCGGCAACGTCATCGGCGCGTCGCCGCTCGCCAACGCCGCCGAAGCCTTCGGCTGGCGCGAGGTGATGGCGGGGCTGGGCGCCGTCACGCTGCTGGTTGCGCTGGCGGGTTATGTCTTCGTGCGCGACCCGGTGCGGCATGAAGGAGCGGGAGCGTCGGCCGGGTTTGGCGGCTATCTGGAGTTGATGCGGCTAAAGCAGCTGTGGCTTATCGTGCCGCTGATCGGGTTGAGCTACGTGCCTCCTGCCGGGATACGCGGCCTCTGGGCCGGTCCCTATCTCGCGGATGTCTACGGCGCCGATGCGCTCGCCATCGGACGGGTGACGCTGTTCATGGCGCTTTCCATGGTGGCCGGCAATTTCCTCTACGGCCCGCTGGATACGATCTTCGGCACCCGCAAATGGGTAGCCGTGGCGGGCAGCGCGCTCGGCCTTGCTGTGGTGGCGGCGCTGGCCGTGTGGCCTGCGCCCGGTATCCATGCCGCGACGGTTGCGTTCATGCTGATCGGCGCGTTCGGCGGTTCCTACGGGTTGCTCATGGCGCATGGCAGGGCTTTCCTGCCGCCGCACCTGACAGGGCGTGGCGTGACCCTTTTGAACTTCTACGCGATCGGGCTGGTGGGCATCGTGCAGTTCGTCACCGGCGGACTTTTCGAGGGATGGATGGTCCCCGGAGAACCGGCAGCCGCCTATAGCGCGCTTTTCACTTTCTATGCCGTACTGGTCGCGGCAGCGATCGCGATCTATCTGTTCTCGCGCGACGCGAAGCCCTAAGGCGCGTCGCGATCTTTCAGGTTCGCGCCATGTGCTTCAGCTTCTTGATTTACGCATGTCTTTATCCCGAAGCCGGCGTCCACTTTCGGGAGACATGCTCTAGCGGGGCAGGGCGGCCAGCCAATCCACCGTCTTGTCGGCCAGCCGCATAGTGGTGGAAGGTGAAAGCGCATCGCCGGCAAGGACGTGATTATCGGCGTCGTCGGCATCGTTGACGGTCACCAACTCATGCGGTGCGCCCCAGAGGGCGGCGACGGTGCGCGTCACCAGCGGATTGACCACACGGTCATTGTCGGAAATCACGAAAAGAGCCGGGACGCGGGCCTTGTCCGCTGCCGATTCGCGCGCCAGCCGCGCGACGGCAGCCACCGGAAGCGTGGCCGCTGTCGGATACCGGGTCGTCCAGAAATGCGCCTGCTTGTCGTTTCGGGGATTGAAACCACGCTCGCCGCCGCTGACGAGATTGGCGATCTGGCCGCCCCACGGGCCCGTCAGCAGCGCCGCGCCAAAATTCTGAATGGCGAGGTTAGGTGACACCAGAACCAGTGCGCGTACTTTTTCCATGAGCGCCGGTTGCGACGCTGCCCACACGGCAAGGCCACCGCCGGTCGAGGTCGCCATCACCACCACCTCATCGCCGATCATCCTGCCTATCGCCAACGCTTCCGCCAGATCGTTGATCCAGTGATTGACGGTCGCGCTGGCGAGCGCCAGCCCGTCCTGCCCGTGGCCCGTAAGCCGTGTGTAGAATATGTTGGCTCCGAGCCGGGCAGCCACGATGTCCGGCAGGGGCCGGACCTCGCCCTTGGATGCCGAGAAGCCGTGCACATAGACGATGGCCAGCGGCGTGCGGGCTCGGGTTGCCGGGTTGGCCCAGACGATCTCCTTTTGCAGGCCGTCGCGGATGTTGTCATAGGCACTCTCGCGTTGCGCGAGGTATGCTACCGGGTCGCCACCTATGGAGGCGGCATCGAAACTGATGGTGGCGTCGACGGGCACGCGCGGCCCGACGAAATAAATCGCCCCCACAACCGCCACGATGGCAAGCAGCCAAAGCATGAAACGTCTCATGAATTCCCCCGAAGCGCCCGTTGCCAGAACTAGACCCGGCCCGCCGCGCTGGCAATCCACGACCTGCCGCCGCTGCTTCCGGCAGGATGGTTTTTTGCGAAAGCGGGCTTTCCGCAAATTCTCATCTTGAAAGGCGGACGCGGCGTTTCTACGGTCGGCGCCGCAAGAAAAGGACAAATCATGTACGCTTCCGTGATCGACGCCATCGGCAATACGCCGCTCATCAGGCTCCGCCGCGCTTCCGAGGAAACGGGCTGCGAAATCTTCGGCAAGGCGGAGTTCATGAACCCCGGGCAGTCGGTGAAGGATCGCGCCGGCCTGTTCATTATCCGCGATGCCGAGAAGCGGGGGCTGCTGAAACCCGGTGGCGTCATCGTCGAGGGCACGGCGGGCAATACCGGCATCGGGCTTACGGTCGTGGCCAAGGCGCTTGGCTACCGCACCGTGATCGTCATTCCCGAAACGCAGAGCCAGGAGAAGAAGGACGCGTTGCGCGTGCTCGGCGCGGAGGTGATCGAGGTGCCGGCGGTGCCTTACAAGAACCCGAACAACTATGTGAAGGTGTCGGGACGGCTGGCGGAACAGCTCGCAAAGACCGAGCCGAACGGCGCGATCTGGGCCAACCAGTTCGACAATGTCGCCAATCGCGACGGGCATGTCGCCACCACGGCAGAGGAAATATGGTCGCAGACCGGCGGGCAGGTGGACGGATTCGTCTCGGCTGTCGGTTCGGGCGGTACGCTGGCCGGCATCGGGCTTGGCCTCAGGAACCATAGCCGCGACGTGAAGATCGCGCTTGCCGACCCGCTGGGCGCGGCCCTGCACAGTTTCTACACGGAGGGTGTGTTGAAGTCGGAGGGCAGTTCCATCACCGAGGGCATCGGGCAGGGACGGATCACCGCCAACCTCGAAGGTTTCGCCCCCGATTTCTCCTTCCAGATCGCTGACGAGGAGGCGCTGCCGATCGTCTTCGGCCTGGTGCAGGAGGAGGGCATGTGCCTCGGCGGCTCGACAGGCATCAACATTGCCGGCGCGATCCGTCTGGCGAAGGAGATGGGGCCGGGCCACACCATCGTGACGATCCTTGCCGATTACGGCACGCGCTACCAGTCGAAGCTGTTCAATCCTGCCTTTCTGAGGGAAAAGAACCTGCCGGTGCCGGGCTGGATGGATCTGAAGTCGGCCATCTCCGTGCCTTACGAGGATGTCGCCTGATGGCGCAGACCGAGGCGGTATTCCGCGACGATTCCTATCTCGCGCGAACCGGGGCAATTGTGACGGGCGTGAACGAGCGTGGCGGCATCCTGCTCGACCGCACCATCTTCTATGCCACGTCGGGCGGGCAGCCGGGCGATACCGGACGGTTGCTGCGCGCCGATGGCGGCGTCATCGATATTGCCGGTACGATCACGGGCGAGACGAAGGACGAGATCATCCACATTCCCGCCGCCGGCCAGCCGCTCCCCGCCATCGGGGAGGAGTTGACGCTGGAGATCGACTGGGAGCGGCGGTTCAGGCTCATGCGGATGCACACGGCCTGCCACCTGCTGACGGTGGTGTGTCCCTATCCGATCACCGGCGCGGCTGTCGGCGAGGAGGATAGCCGGGTCGATTTCGATATTCCCGATGCGGGCATGGCCAAGGAGGACGTGACCGAGCAATTGATGGAGCTTGTGAGGGCCGATCATCCGATCTTCACGCGCTGGATCACCGACGAGGAGCTTGCCGCCAATCCGGGGCTGGTGAAGTCGAAGAATGTCCGGCCGCCATCGGGAACGGGCCGCATCAGGCTGGTCTGCATCGGCGAGGAGGGACGCATCGACAGCCAGCCCTGCGGCGGAACGCATGTGCGCTCGACAGGCGAGGTCGGCGCGATACATATAGGCAAGATCGAAAAGAAAGGCCGTGAGAACCGCAGGTTCCGCATACGTTTTGGCGCGGCGCCGGAGGCTTGATCGGGGGAGATATTGATGGACGGCCAAAGTCCTTTCGTGGTGTCGGCAGACTGGCTTCAGGAACGGCTGGGAACGCCGGGCCTGAAGATCGTGGACGGATCGTGGTACCTGCCTGCGCAGAAGCGCGATGCGCGAACCGAATATGAGGCGGCGCACATTCCCGGCGCGGTCTTTTTCGATCAGGATCAGGTGGTCGATCCCGACGCTTCCCTGCCGCATACGCTGCCGCCGCCGGAGCTCTTCGCGCGCTTTGCCGGCTCGATGGGCATCGCCGTCGAGGATACCATCGTCGTCTATGATGGCCCCGGTTTCTTCTCCGGGCCGCGCGTGTGGTGGATGTTCCGCGTGATGGGCGCGAAGAACGTGTTCATGCTCGATGGCGGCTTCGATGCGTGGAAGTCAGCCGGCAGGCCGGTAACGGGCGAGGCCACCAGGATCGCGCCGAACTTCTTTGCGGTGAATTTCGACGCAACGCGTGTCGCCTCGCTGCGCGAGATGCGCGCAATCGTCGATGGCGGGTCGAGCCAGATCGCGGATGCACGGCCCCCAGGCCGCTTCACCGGCAACGATCCCGAACCGCGCGAGGGTATGCGCTCCGGCCATATGCCCGGCGCCCGCAACATGCCTGCCGTCGACCTTTCAAAGGACGGAAAGTTGCTTTCCGTCAGCGAATTGAAGGAAAAACTTCAAGCGGCTGGCATCGACCTGTCGAAGCCGGTCGTGACCTCCTGCGGTTCGGGCGTCACGGCTGCCGTCATCACGCTGGCGCTCGAGTCGGTGGGCCATCATGACAACCGGCTCTATGACGGCTCATGGACCGAGTGGGGCGGATTGGCCGATACGCCGGTGGTGACGGGACCTGCCGAGCCGGTGAAGGGCTGACGTGGCCCGCAGGCCCCGAAAGCTGACGGCGCGCGTCACTCATCTGGAGATGCTCGTGCCGCCGCCTTACCGCGTGCAGATGCCGCTCGGCCATCGGCTTGCACTGATGGCGGCGCGGCAAATGCCGCCGCATTTCTATCGCTATCTCTACGAGCAGGTGGGCAAGCCGCATCATTGGCTGCTGCGCCGCCGTCTCGACGATGCGGCGCTCGCGGCGGAAATCCACTCCGCGCAGGTCGAGATACAGGTGCTCTATTGCGACGGCTCGCCGGCCGGTTTTTTCGAGCTGGACCTTTCGCGGCTACCGGGCGACGTGGCGATACGCTATTTGGGGCTGGTGCCGGATTTCCAGGGCAGGGGTCTGTCGAAATTCTTCCTGTCCGAGGCGATTCTCGCTGCATGGGCGCATGAGCCGGAGAGCGTGACCATACAGACGAACACGCTCGACAGTCCGCGCGCCTTGCAGCTTTACCAGCGCGCCGGCTTCCAGCCCGTCGCTTGGTCCGAGGAGCAGGTCGAGCCCTGGCTTTGAAGTCCGCGCCATGAACGCGCGGCAACATTCCGTTCAGATTGCCTTCAGGGATGGCGGTGCAGTGTCCGCGCCGTAATCGCCCGCGGGCGCAGTCGTGAAAGGAGACGAAACATGTTCAATCGCCGCGTGATGATCGGAGGACTTGCCGCGCTGATGGCGTTTCCCGTTGCCGCCTCCGCTCAGTCCATGCCGTCCAGCGACCAGATATTGCGCCAGCTCGATGCGGCACCGCGCAACCGCGTCCGGCCGGACCAGCGCGTGACCGTGCGCGAATTCAAGCGCAGGCCGGAACTGCGTCGCATGGCGCCGTCCATCGATATCCAGTCGATCAATTTCGGCTTCGGCTCGGACGAGATCGCGCCATCCCAATATGGCAAGATTGAAAACATCGCCCGTGCGCTCAAGCAGATGCAGCGCCGCCGCGGCAACACGGTCGTGCTGATCGAAGGTCATACGGATGCAGTCGGCTCGCGCGACTCCAACCTCGCCCTTTCCGAACGCCGGGCGGCCTCGTTGAAGCGCGTTCTCGTGCGCCAATTCGGCATTCCGTCCCGAATGCTCGAAACAGTGGGCTATGGCGAGGATTATCTGCTCGTCCAGACCCAGCGTGAGGAATGGCGCAACCGCCGCGTGACCTTGCGCCGGGTGGACGATTTCCTTCGCTGATCTTCGACCGCGCGTCTTTCCATCCGTGCGTGGAAACGGCCCGCCGCCGGTAGTCGGCGGGCCGTGTCTCATAGGTGCGCTTACTTCGCCTTGTAGGCGGCGATGGCGTCGCTGACGGCTTTCCGCGCGGCTTCGGCGCTGTCATAGCCCCCGAGTTCCACGATCTTGCTGCCCTCGGGAAGCTGCTTGTAGACGCGGAAGAAGGCTTCGAGGCGCTGACGCTCGATGGCCGGCAGGTCGTCCATGCTCTTGATGCCATCATAGGTGGGATCGACGCTCGAAGCCGGAACGGCGATGATCTTGTCGTCCACCTCGCCGCCGTCGATCATCTTGAGGATACCGATGGCGCGAACGCGGATGACCGCGCCCGGCACGACAGGCTCGCGGGTGTAGACCAGCGCGTCGAGCGGGTCGCCGTCGCCGCCGAGCGAACTGGCGATCGAGCCGTAATTGGTCGGATAGGCGACCGGCATGGACATATAGCGGTCCACGATGACGTGACCGGTATCGGCGTCGATCTCGTACTTGGTGATGCCACCGGCCGGAATCTCGATGACGGTGTTGAATTCGCTCGTATCTTCCGGCTGCGGATGGTCGAACGGACGCACATAATCCTGTGCGAAGGCGGTGCCTGCGGTGGCGGCGAAAGCAAGCGCCGCGAGGGCGCGGATCGTATGGCGGGTCATGTTCGGATCCTTGGATGAAGATTGGACCCGGCTTCGATAGGCGGCGGCCTTAACGGCTGTGTGACAGGATCGTGTGCATGAAGCCTGCCTGTGCTGCCGCCAGCTGCGGGCCTCTTGCGATGCAATCAGGCAGCGATCGCCGCCTTTGGCTCTGTCATCTCATAGCCGAGTGCTTCCGCCACTGCGCGATTGGTGACGCGGCCCCTGTGCAGGTTGAGGCCGCTTCGGAAATGAGGATCGTCAACGATGGCGGTCAGCCCCTTGTCCGCCAGTTGCAGGCCGTAATGCAGCGTGGCGTTGTTGAGCGCCTGCGTCGACGTGACCGGAACGGCTCCAGGCATGTTGGCCACGCAATAGTGGATCACACCGTCGATCTCATAGGTGGGATCGGAATGCGTAGTGGGGCGGGATGTCTCGAAGCAGCCTCCCTGATCTATGGCGACATCGACCAGGACCGCGCCGGGCTTCATGCCGGAAAGCATTTCGCGCGTGACCAGCTTTGGCGCCGCAGCGCCGGGGATCAGCACCGCGCCGATGACGAGATCGGCGGAGAAGCACTCTTCCTCGAGGGCTTCCACCGTGGAGTAGCGGGTGTGGGCGCGACCGGCTAACATGTCGTCGAGCTGCCGCAGGCGGGGAATGGAGCGGTCGATGATCGTCACGTCCGCGCCGAGGCCGACGGCCATGCGCGCGGCATTGAGGCCAACCACGCCGCCGCCGACAACGGCTACTTTCGCCGGCGGCACACCCGGCACACCGCCCAGAAGCACGCCGCGTCCGCCATTGGCCTTTTGCAGCGCCGTCGCGCCGGCCTGTATCGCGAGGCGGCCGGCAACCTCCGACATCGGGGCCAAAAGCGGCAGGCCGCCACGCTCGTCGGTCACGGTTTCATATGCGACAGCGGTGACGCCGGAGGCCAAAAGGCCGGCGGTCTGCTCCGGGTCCGGTGCGAGATGAAGATAGGTGAAGAGAATCTGGCCCTCATGGAGCTGCATCCATTCGGAAGGCTGCGGCTCCTTGACCTTCACCACCATGTCCGAACGGGCGAAAACATCCTCCGCCGTCGGCGCGATCCTGGCGCCGGCGGCGCGGTAGGCGTTGTCGTCGGCTCCGATGCCGGCGCCGGCACCCGTTTCGATCAACACTTCATGGCCGTGGGTTACATATTCACGCGCCGAGCCGGGGGTAAGCCCGACGCGATACTCATGGTTCTTTATTTCCTTCGGGCACCCAACGCGCATCCGAATGCTCCCTGTCAGGTTGCGGTCTGACCGACAACGCGGCGTTGCGCGGCGAGGTTCGCATCTACGCCCAGTTTCGTTATTTCCCGCGTATATCCAAGTAAATTCGCGGAAAGGCAGGGGCTGCCTCATATATGCCCGAGCGCCGGGAAGCAGGGGGTATCTCAGCTCGCCAGCCGTTCTCTCCCCGTGCCAGCCTTGCGGCGCAGCATCGCCGCTTGCGCGTCAGGCTCGTCGAGAAGCTGGGGCGCCGCGCTGGTGACCTGATCCAGTATGGCGGGGTCCAGGCCCGCCAGGGAATCCAGCGGAGCGGGACGGCCGAGCAGGAAACCCTGCAATTCGCGGCAGCCGCATTCGGCAAGCAGGCTTGCTTCTCCCACCTTTTCCACGCCTTCCGCGACGACATTCATGCGCAAGCCGCCACCAAGGCCGATGATGGTGCGGATAATGGCGCGGGCGTTCTCCGATGTCGTCAGTTCGCGCACGAATGAACGGTCGATCTTGATCGTGTCGAACGGGAAGCGGCTGAGGTAGCCGAGCGAGGAGTAGCCGGTGCCGAAATCGTCCAGGGCAATGGAAACGCCAAGATTTTTCAGGCGATTCAGGATGCGATAGGCGCGTTCGTCATCGTCGATAAAGACGCCTTCGGTGATTTCAAGCTCAAGCTTCTCCGGCGGAAGGCCGGTCTGCTGGAGGATTTCAGCCACCATTTCAACAAAGGTTTTCTGACGCAGCTGGATGGGACTAACATTGACGCTGACCCGCGCGCCGCCGAGCCGGTTCATCGCAGCCTCGCAGGCGGAACGCAGAACCCATTCTCCGATCTGCACGATCTTGCCGCATTGCTCCGAGACGGGAATGAATTCCGCCGGACTGACCAGCCCGCGCTCATGATGCCGCCAGCGGATCAGCGCCTCATAGGAGACGATGCTGCCCTGGTCGAGGTTCACCCTGGGCTGGAAATACAGCTCGAACTCGTTGCGTTCCAGCGCCTCGGCCAGATCGGCTTCCATCGCGCGGCGCTTCTCGTTGGACAATTCCATAGCAGGCTCGAACATGGAGAAGGTGTTCCGGCCCGCTTCCTTGGCATGATAGAGTGCGGTGTCGGCACGGGAGACGAGCTTTTCCGGCGTCACGCCGTCTCGCGGGAAGAGGGCGATGCCGACGCTGGCGCCGCTGCGCACCGATACGCCCTCCGCGATCTCTATGGGAAGGCCGAGCTGCGACACGATGCGGAAGGCGAGGTCGCCGGCTTGATTGGCGAAGTCGAGACGCGGCACGATCATAGCGAACTCGTCGCCGCCAAGCCGCACCACGGTGTCGCCGGGACCGGACAGGCCGCTCAGCCGTTCGGCGGCAGCCTTGATGACCTTGTCGCCAGCGGGATGGCCGTGAGCGTCATTGATGTCCTTGAAGCGATCGAGGTCGATCAGGAAAACCGCGCCGTGGGAGAGACGGCTCCCGGCGGAGGCCGCCAGGATTTCGAGCCTTTCATTCAGGACGGAGCGGTTGGGCAGGCCGGTGAGGGGATCGTGGGAGGCCATGTGGCGGATGCGCTGCTCGGCGTCCTTGCGCTCCCGAAGGTCCACGAGGCAGCCGACACGTGCCTTCTTGCCATGATAGGCGATCTCGCGTCCGCGAAGCTGGACGGGGATGCGCTTGCCCTCGCCGGAAACCACCTCGATCTCACACGGCTCGTCCACGGACATCCGCATGGCTTCGGTCACGATGGAATGATGGCGCGGGTCGACAAGTTCCAGCACCTCGCGGCCCCGCAGGGTCTCGACAGGCAGACCGAACAACTCCTCCAGCTTGCGGTTGCCGTCGACGATGCGGCCGTCTCGGAGAATCCAGATGGCCTCGAAAGTAGCGTTAGCGAGCGCCGAGAGGCGTTCTTCCTCTTCGGCGTCGCGGCGGCGGTCGGCCAGCGCGCGGCGTTCTTCCTCCTCCGCTTCGATATTGTCCATCAGGCGATTGAACAGGATGGCGAGCGTCTCCGATTCGTCGCCGGCGGCCGGCGTCAGCCGCATACCCGTATCGGCATTGCCGGCGACCAGCGCGCCCAGCGCCTGCTCCACATGGCCGACGCCCAGGCGCGTGCCATGTTCCGCCTCGTTGAGGCCGATAGCCTCGGCCTCCGGACTGACGCGAATGGACATGCAGCGCGATAGCGCGAAGAAGAACAGAAGGCCGATGCCGAATGCCCAGACGAAATTGATGCCCGCGCCCGCCGCCTGAACGCCGAGCTGCGGCAGCCTCGCGCCGAGCGGCAGATGCTCGACGGGAGCAAGCAGAGCCAGCCCCAGCGTTCCGACGACGCCGGCAAAGCCATGCACGCCAATCGCGCCGACCGCATCGTCGATCCTCAGCCTCTCCTCGAGGAAGGAATTGCCCCGGACTGCGACGAGGCCGCCTGCTATGCCGATAATCATCGCACCCGTCGCATCGAGCACCATGCAGCCGGCTGTGACGGCGACCAGACCGCCCAGCATGCCGCACACCGGCTTGTCCGGGAATACGACGCCATCGCTCCACCATGCGAGGAAGAAGCCGGCGACGGCGCCGGACGATGCGGCGAGCACGGTATTGGCGATGATATGGCCGATCTCGGGCGTTGCGCCGAGCGTGGAGCCGCCATTGAAGCCGATCCAGCCTACAAAGAGCATGAGCGCGCCGGCGCTGGTGAGAACCGGGCTGTGGCCGGTGATGCGGACAGGCTTTCCGTTTCTGTCGAAACGGCCGCGGCGGGTTCCCAGCGCGATGCAGGCCGCGAGCGATATCCAGCCGCCGGTGGCGTGCACCACGGTGGAGCCGGCAAAATCGACAAAGCCCCAATTGGCGAGGAAGGCGCCCGCATTGTCGAACAGCGCGCTGCCCCAGGCCCAATGCACGAAGACCGGATAGACGAGGATGGAGAGGAAAATTGTCGAGATGATGTAAGCAATCAGGCGCATGCGCTCCGCCACAGCGCCGGAAACGATGGTGGCGGCAGTCGCGCAGAACATCACCTGAAAGACGAAGAAGCCCGTTTGCCACGGTGTAAGAGCCGAGAGCATGGCGAAGCCGCTGTCCCATCCGACCGGCAGCAGCGAGCTTGGGCCGAAGGCGAGGGGGAAGCCGATAACAGCGAAGCCGACCGCCGCGAATGCCATGTCCAGCATATTCTTCTGGGCGACGTTGATGGAGTTCTTGGACCGCACCATGCCTGCCTCGAGCAGGAGGAAGCCGACCTGCATCAGCAGCACCAGTCCGGCGGCCACCATCAGCCAGACGAAATCCAGATTCTGCTTGAGCGTTTCCAGCGTCAGCTCTTCGGCGCGGGCGGCATCCGCCCACGCCGCCACAAGAACCGCGAAAAAGACAAGTTTCGCGCAGCGATGGCGCGGCAATATTCCCCGCATTCCCAAGTCCCTTCGTTCCCCGTCGTGAAGTCTATGGGCGAGGGGTAAAGATTGATTTATTGCGCTGCAAAAATATCGCATTGCGGACGCGTTTTCCGCCAGGCGGAAATAACGGCAATTCGCGTCTGGCAAATATTCATTCCGGCGTCGTCGAATACTTGCCTGTTTCCCGATCCTGCACGCGATCAGAAGCCGATCAGCACCCGCAGAGGGTTGGTGTCGTCCCACAGCAGGCGGGCGGCCAGCGCGAGGCAGACGATCACCAGCATGGGCTTGATGATGCGCGCGCCCTTGCGCATGGCGACGGCGGCGCCAAGCCGCGCCCCGGCGAATTGGGCGGCGCCCATGAGCAGCCCCACCTTCCACGCGACGGCCCCGACCAGCGAGAATACGGCGAAGGCGCCCACGTTGGAGGCGAAATTCAGCAGCTTGGTGTGGGCGGTCGCCTTCAGCACGCCGAAGCCGGCGAGCGAGACGAAGGCGAGCATGAAGAAGGAGCCGGTGCCGGGACCGAACATGCCGTCATAGAAACCGATGGCCGGCACAATGGCGAGGCTGAAAAGAAACGGCGCCATTCGCTGATGGCGGTCCAGATCGTCCATGTCAGGCTTGAGCAGGAAGTAAAGCGCGATGGCGATGAGCAGGAGCGGCAGCAGGGCCTGAAGCGTATCCTTCGGCAGGACCGTGGCCAGCAGCGCGCCGGCCGCCGAGCCGACGAAGGAGACGGCCGCCGCCGGCAATTGACGCACGAGATTGACATGGCCCTTCGCTGCGAAGGCAAGCGCGGCCGAGCCGGAACCGAACAGCGATTGGAGCTTGTTGGTGCCCAGCGCCTCGACCGGCCCATAGCCGGCAAGCAGCAGCACAGGCACGGTTATCATGCCGCCGCCGCCGGCTATCGAATCCATGAAGCCGGCCAGAAAGGCGGCGAAAACGAGAAGCAGGAGGATTTCCGCGGAAAGGTCGATCATGACACCCAGCACCTTCGCGCGCTTCGATCACGCGCGGCTCTTTTCCGCAAGGGGCGTTTCACGCTAATCTCGCTGCGTGGCGGATGGGGTCAGACATGGCACGAGGACTTTTGACCAGATTGCGAGACTTGTTCGAGGGGAACCAGTCCGTTCGCAAGGTAGCGGACGATCCTTCCCTGATGGCGGAGCTTTTGCTGCTCTTCCGCATGATCCTGGCCGATGGCGAGGCCGACGAAAAGGAAATGGCGAGCTTTCGCCGTATCTGCGCCGAGGCTTTCGGCATCGAGGGGGACGATCTCTCACAGGTGATGGGACACCTGGAGGACTACGGCTATGAAATCAGCGCCGGCCAGTCGATTGCCGTGTTCCGCGAGTTCGACCGGGCGCGCCGGATCGAACTGGCGCGGCATCTGGCCGATATCGCCAAGGCCGACGAGGAGTTGAGCCGGCATGAGGTGAGGCTGCTGGCCCGCGTGATCGAGATGCTCGATCTGGACCCGCAGGAGGTCGTTGCCCGCCCGTCAGCCTGATCGTTACAGGCGGGCGGCGCGGCGCTCGATGGCGCGGGCGAGGTCGGGTGCCGCCCCGACCAACGCCTTCGCCGCATCCGAACGCGGGTGCCGCAGCACGTCATCGGTTTCGCCTTCCTCCACGAGGCGGCCTTCATGCATGACCATGACCTGATCGGTGATGGCGCGGGCGACTGTCAGATCGTGCGTGATGAAGAGATAGGCGCAGCCGAGGCGCGCATTGAGGTCCGCGAACAGGTCGAGGATCTGGGCGCGAATCGACACATCGAGCGCGGAGACAGGCTCATCGGCGACGATCAGCCTCGGACGTGTGATGAGCGCGCGGGCGATGGACAGGCGCTGGCGCTGGCCGCCGGAAAATTCATGCGGGTATTTGTCCATGTCGGCGGGCGCCAACCCTACCTCCGCAAGCGCGCCCGCCACCATCTCACGGCGCTCGGCAGGCGAGGGCTGTTTCTCCAGCAGATGCAGCGGCTCGGCCACCAGCCGCTCGGCCCTGTGACGGGGATTGAAGGAGCCGTATGGATCCTGAAACACGACCTGCATGTTGCGCCGCGCCGGCCGCAAATCATGCTGCGCGCGGCCGACCAGTTCTTCGCCCATAAAGCGGATCGAGCCGGAGGTGGCAGGGTCCAACGCCAGAATCATGCGCGCCAGCGTGGACTTTCCGCAGCCCGAACGACCGACCAGCGCCAGGGATTGCCCCTCGTCCAGCGTGAAGGACACGCCGTCCACGGCGCGGAACGCCTTCGGCGGGCCAAAGAGCGAGCTTCTGCCGAGCGGGTAATCCTTGGTGACATTCGAGACTTGCAGGAGGGGGGACTTACGCTCCTGATCCGGCGACGTGGGATCGCGCGCCACCCGCGCGGGGACATGGACGGATGCCTCGGCCAGCTGCCGCGTGTAGGGATGACGCTGCCCGGTCAGGATTTTTGCGGTCTCGCCGCTCTCCATCACCGCGCCGTTACGCAATATGGCAATGCGGTCGGCCATGTCCGCCACCACCGCCAGGTCGTGCGAGATCAGCAGCAGGCCCATGCGTTCTTCCGCTACCAATTCGCGCAGCAGGTCGAGAATCTGCGCCTGAAGCACCACGTCGAGCGCCGTGGTCGGCTCGTCGGCTATGAGCAGCTTGGGCCTTAGCGCGCAGGCGATGGCGATGACCACCCGCTGTCTCTGGCCGCCCGAAAGCTGGTGCGGGTAGCGATCGAGCGGAAACTGCGATTCCGGCAGGCCCACGCGGTCCAGCATGGAACGTGCGCGATCCTCCGCCTCGCGGCGGCTGGTGCCGGTGTGCCAGCGTATGCCTTCGGTAACCTGCTCGCCGATGGTCTTGACCGGATTGAGCGCCGTCATCGGCTCCTGGAACACCATGCCGATATCGTCGCCACGCAGCCGGTTCATGGCGGCTTCCGGCGCGTTCAAAATGTCGATCCCGTCGAAAGTCACGCGCCCGCCAGCCCGCGCCGCATCGGGCAGGAGCTGCATCACGGCCAGCGCGGTGATCGACTTGCCGGAGCCGGACTCCCCGACGAGCCCCAGCACCTCGCCGGCCTGTATGGAAAGGTCGATGCCGTTCAGGATCGGCGCCCCGCCGATGGAAAGCGTCAGCTTCTCGATCTCCAGCAGGCTCATCGCTCGCGCCTGAGCCTCGGGTCGAGAACGTCGCGCAGGCCGTCGCCAAGCAGGTTGAGGCCGAGCACCGTGACGATGATGGCCATGCCGGGGAAGATCGCAAGATGGGGGGCGACCACCATGCGCGTCTGCGCCTCGAACAGCATCCGGCCCCATGAGGGCATGGGGGGCTGCGCGCCGAGGCCGAGATAGGAAAGCCCGGCTTCGGCGAGTATGCCAAGCGCGAACTGGATCGTGCCCTGCACCAGAAGCAGGGAGACGATGTTGGGCAATATATGCTCGACGGTGATGCGGGCCTGGCCTTTGCCTGCCGCGCGCGCCGCGAGGATATATTCGCGCGGCCAGATCGAGAGCGCGCCCGCGCGGGCCACCCGTGCGAAGACGGGCACGTTGAATATGCCGATGGCGAGGATGGCGTTGAACGCGCCGGGGCCGAAGATCGCCGTGATCATGACCGCCGAAAGCAAGGCGGGAAAGGCAAAGACCAGATCGTTGAGGCGCATCAGGGCTTCGTCCAGCGCGCCGCCGCGTGCCGCCGCCCAGCAGCCCAGAGGGACGCCGATGCCCATGCCGATGCCGACCGCGACGATTGCGACCGCGATGGAATTGCGGGCGCCGATCATGATCATCGATAGTATGTCACGGCCGAAATGGTCCGTGCCGAGCCAATGCCGGGCCGACAGGCCCTGCATCCGGTTCGCCACGACGAGATTGGTGACGTCGTGGGGTGTCCAGACGAAGGACAGTAGCGCCGTGGCGGCGACGGCGGCGGTGATGACGAGCCCGGTGATGAAAGAGGCGTTGCCCAGCGCCTGCCGCAGCCAGTGACGCGGCGTTTCGGAAATGAGCGGGGCGAGGCTCATGCTGCCGTCCTCAGCCTCGGGTCGACTACGGCGTAGGCGAGATCGACCAGCAAATTGACGGCGATGACGGCTGCGACCAGCAGCATCACCACACCTTCCACGACGATGAGATCGCGCTGCGTGATGGCCTGAAATACCAGCCGGCCGAGGCCGGGCAGGTAGAACACGTTCTCGATGATGATGGTGCCGGCCAGCAGGAAGGCGAATTGCAGGCCCATGATGGTGAGCACCGGGATCAGCGCGTTGCGTAGCGCGTGGCGCCACAGAACGGCGCGGCGGGGCAGGCCCTTGGCACGGGCGGTGCGTATGTAGTCCTCGCCCAGCACCTCCAGCATGGCCGAGCGGGTGACGCGGGCAAGGATGGCCGCCTGCGGCAAGGCAAGAGCTACCGCCGGAAGAAGGAGCGATTTCAGCGCCGGCCAGATGCCGGCGTTCCATCCGGGAAAGCCGCCCGACGGAACCAGCCTGAGCCAGACGGCAAAGACGTAGACCAGAAGCAGGGCGAACCAGAAGTTCGGTACCGCGACGCCGAACTGGGTCATCGCCATGACGAAGGTGTCGGAAGGCTTTCCGCGCCGCGCGGCGGAGAATATGCCCACCGGAATGGCTATGGCCGTGGAGAGCGCCAGCGCGATGAGCGCAAGCGGCAGCGAGACGGCGGCCCGCTCGGCGATCAGGTCGATGACCGGCGATGAATAGGTGAAGGAGCGGCCGAAATCGCCGGTCAGCATGCCGCCGAGCCAGCCGATGTAACGTGTCCACACCGGATCGTTGAGGTTCATCTGCTCGCGCAAGGCGGCCAGCGCCTCGGGAGTGGCGTTCATGCCGAGCATGACCTGCGCCGGATCGCCGGGCAGAAGCTCCATGACGGCGAACACGACCGCTGAGGCGAGCAGCAGCGTGGCGATACCGATGGCCAGGCGCTTGAGGACGAAGGCAGTCATGGATGTCGGCGCACGATATGCCGGCTATGCCGGCATTCCGTCGCGCGGCCTCCGTTCGGACTTACTCTGTCCACCGCACCTCGGTGAGGTCGTTGGCCTGAATGGGGGAGTTTTCCCAAAGCCCCTCCAGTTTCGCGTCCCATACGCCGATCTTGGGAAGCTGGAAGAGGAAGCCGACCACGGCGTCCTTCGCCAGAATCTCCTGCGCCTGCTTGTAAAGCTCGTTGCGGCGCGTCTCGTCTGATGTGGCGTCGAGCTCCGCGATCACCTTGTTGAACTCGGGATTCCGGTAGCCGAAATAATAGTCGGGCCGCGAATATATTTCGATATCGTTCGGCTCGGTGTGGGAAATGATGGTGAAGTCGAAGTCCTTGTTCTTGAATACCTGCTCCAGCCAGTCCGCCCATTCCAGCGGGATGATTTCCGTCTCGATGCCGACAGCGCGCAGCTCCGAAGCGACGACCTGGCCGCCTTCGCGGGCATAGGGCGGCGGCGGCAGCTTGAGCGTGGCCTTGATGCCGTTGGCGAGGCCTGCCTCGGCGAGCAGCGCCTTTGCCTTTGCGGGATCGTAGGGATAGGTGCCGGTCAAATCCACATAGGCCGCGTTGGCCGGAGAGAAATGCGAGCCGATGGGCGTGCCCAGCCCGCCGAGGCCATTGCCGGCGATGATCTCCTCGCGGTTCAGCGCATGGGCGATGGCCTGCCGCACTTCCAGCTTGTCGAAGGGCGGGCGCTTGTTGTTGATGGAAAGGAGCGTTTCGCCCTCGGTTGCACCAATGACCACCTTGAGGCGCGCATCGGCCTCGATCTGCGGCAACGCGTCGCCGACCGGCGCCATCGGGAACGCCTGTACGTCGCCGGACAGCAACGCGGGGACAGCCGCTGCCGCATCGGGGATGATGCGGAACTCTGCCTTGTCGAGAGCTACCGGATCGCCCCAATAGTCGGGGTTCTTCACGATGGTGATGGACGAGCCTCTGGCCCAGGTGTCGAACCTGAACGGGCCGGTGCCGACCGGCTTTTCCTTGTTCCCGTCGGCGCTCTCCGGGGCGACGATCACCGCGTCTCCCCAGCCCATATTGTAGAGGAACGCGCCCTGCGGCTGCTTGAGCGTCACCCTGACGGTGGCCGGATCGACCACTTCCACCGTGTCGATGGCGGCGAAAAGCGGCTTCTGGGCATTGGTGGAATTCTCGGCGCGCGCACGGTCGAGCGAGAACTTCACATCCTCGGCATCGAATACCGTGCCATCATGGAATTTGACGCCCGTGTGCAGCTTGAAGGTGTAGACCTTGCCGTCCTCCGAAATTTCCCAGCTCTCGGCAAGCGCGGGCAGAACCTCGCCGCTTCGTCCGATCCGGGTCAGTCCCTCGAATACGTTGGCGTAGACGATTTCGTCGATTGCCGCGGCCGCTCCTGCGGTGGGATCGAGATGCGGCGGCTCCAGCACCACGCCGAGCACAAGGTCGGTCCGTGCGGCGTGTGCCACGCCGGCGGTCAGCGCGACGGCTCCGGCCATCAGAATGGATCGCAGAATTCTCATGTTTCGTCCTCCCGGCGGGCGATTTTGTGCAGCGCGATATAATTCGTTTTCTTACCCTGAGTAAATGAAGTTTGTCAGCTTGGTGATACCCCGTGCAACAGCGTATCGAGGCTGATCGCCATGACCTTGGCGGATTCCACCATATCCGCGATGCCGACCCATTCGTCGGGTCTGTGGGCGAGATCGAGCATGCCGGGGCCATAGGCCACGCAATCGTGCAGATGGCCGATCCGGGCGATATGCTTCTGGTCGTAGGTGCCGGGGGAGATGACGTAATCCGGCTCGCGGCCGAAGACCGAGCGTATGCCTTCGGCCACGGCGGATGCGACGGGCGCGTCGCGCTCCGTCATCAGCGGCAGCACCTCCATCATGTCGCGGATGGCGTAGCCGAATTTCGGGCGGTCGCGCCGCAGCCGGTCCAGGATCGCGGCGACCTCGCCCTTCACCTCGGCGATGTCCTCCTCGATCAGGAAGCGGCGGTCGATCACCATGCGGCAGGAATCCGGCACGTTGGGCGAGGGGAGACCGGGATAGAAATCCTCCGTCTGGCCGCCGTGGATGGAATTGATGTTCATGGTCGAGCGCCGCGCGCCTTCCGGCACCACCGGCATGCGTGTCTGCCGGGCGTCGAGCGCCGGGAACAGCTCCTCCTCGAAGGCATGAAGCACCGCGCCCATATGGCGGATCGCCGAATCGCCAAGGAAAGGCATCGAGCCATGCGCGATGGATCCGTGTGTCTCGATCTCCGCCCACCACACGCCACGATGGCCAAGGCAAATGCGGTCCTTGTTGAGCGGTTCGGGAATGATGACGTGATCGACCTTGGGCTTCGAGAAATATCCAAGGCGCGCCAGATGGGCGACGCCGCCGAAGCCGCCGGATTCCTCGTCCACTGTGCCGGAAATCTCGATAGCGCCGGGAAAATCGGGGTTTACGGCCATGAACGCGTCGGCGGCGACGATGGAAGCTGCAAGCCCGCCCTTCATGTCGCAGGCGCCGCGCCCGTAAACCCGGCCATCACGGACGACCCCGGCAAAGGGATCGACAGTCCAGCCGTCGCCGGCTTCCACCACGTCGATATGCGAGTTGAAATGCACTGTCTGGCCGGCGGAGCGGCCATCGAAGCGCGCGACGATATTGGTGCGCGGATAGCGGTCCGTGTCGCCCGGCGCGCCTTCGCCCCGGATAAATTCCACGCCGTAGCCGCGCGCCTTGAGCTGCCGCGCGAGATATTCCGCGCATGGTGTATATGCCTCTCCGGGCGGATTGACAGTCGGGAAGCGGATCAGATCGACCGTCAGGGCGACGAGTTCGTCTGTCCGGTCTTCGATGGCGCGCGCGAGCTTTTCATCCATGCGCGCATTGAGCCGCGTGACAGCGCGCTTGGCAAGGCGTTCCGTTCAGTTGAATACGATGCGGCCGGCCACCCGCAAGGGATCGGCGCTGCGGTCCACGATAATCGCTTCGCCTTCGCGCGGCCGCACGTTCAGCAGCGCCTCGATGGTTTCCAGATGCGTGACCATGACGAGATTGCCGGAACCGGTGAATACGCGGATCGCCTCCACCACTTCGGCGTTGCGCTCCGCCTGCGCTTCCGCGTCGCCGGAAAAATAGTCGAGCGCGGGAAACTGCTCGACCGTCGAAGCGCCGAACGCCAGCTCCGCCGTCGCGCTGCACCGGCAGAAACGGCTGGTGAGAACCTTTTCGACAGGTTCGGCGCGCGCGGCGAACAACGCGCCGATGCGGCGGGCCTGCTGGCGGCCCCGGTCGGAGAGATGGCGCTGGGTGGCGCAGTTCTCGATGTCGAACGAAGCGGGATCGTTCGTGCCCGGCGCATAGGCGTTGCGCATGAGCACGACTTGTCCGCCTTCGCGCAGCAATGCCCATCCGGCCTCCGTGGCGGCAGACGAGCCTGCGAACGCAAGGAAAGCGAATGCGAACAAAAGGGTGCGAAGCATGAGTCCTCCCATAGCAAGCCATATAGGGATGCGTGGCGAAGGTGAAAGGAAAAAGCGCCCGCGTCGGAGATCGGGCACGTTGCCGCAGAGCGCGGTATCGGATAGGCGCGTGTGCAATGTCTCCGCTGGTCGAATCCATCCTCTTCGTATTCGGTCTTGTCGCGCTCGGCTATCTGGTCGCCATGTCGGGCTACCTGGCCGCGCGTGTCGGTGACGCGCTCACCGATTTCGTCGTCGGCGTCGCCCTGCCGGTGCTTCTGTTCAAGACCATGCTGGAGGCGGATTTTTCGGGGACGAATCCGTGGCTGATCTGGGCGGCCTATTATCCCGCCGCGGCGATCGCATGGATCGCGGCGCACCTGATGACGGCGAAGCTGTTCGGGCGCGATGCGCGGGAGGCGGTTGTCGGCGGCGTCTCGGGCGTGTTCTCCAATCTGCTGCTGCTCGGCCTGCCGCTGATGCTGAGCGCATTTGGAACGGCGGGAACGGAAGTGCTCGCGCTCATCATCGCCGTACATCTTCCCATCATGATGGCCGCGTCCATCATCCTCATGGAATGGGCGCGACGCGACGAGGCAGGACCGCTGAAGCCGGGGCGCATTGCCGGGCAGTTCCTGCGCAATCTGATCGGCAATCCATTCGTGGTCGGCATCCTTCTCGGGCTAGCATGGCGTGAGACTGGGCTGGAAATGCCTGCGCTCGGCGACCGCTTCGTGAATACCTTCGCGGCGCTGGCCGGGCCGGTCGCGCTTTTCGGCATGGGCCTGAGCCTTCGTCATCTGGGCGTCAGGGGCGATTTGCGGCCCGCCCTGGCCTTGTCAGCCGTCAAGATCGTGCTGATGCCGGCGGTTGCGCTGGTGCTGGTGAAGCTTTTCGGGCTGCCGCCGTTCCCTGCAAGAATCGTGGTCGTGGCGGCGGCAATGCCTGCCGGCGTCAATCCCTATCTCATCGCCACGCGTTTCGGCGTGGGGAAGGCGCTGGCTTCGAATACCATGACGGTGAGCACGGTTTTGGCGGTTGCAACATCCGCCTTCTGGCTGTTCGTCGCCGAGGCTGTTCTGGACTGAAGAAGCCGCTTCCGCGATTGATAAGCGCACGCGGCGCGATAAGTTCGCTCCCGGAGGAACAATGCGGCCATCGGCAGCTTGATTCTATGACGGGCCGCACAGGGAGGCGCATTGCGCCGGAAGGAAAGACGATGCTCCAGAAATACAGTCAGTTCATGCGCGAGGCGAACCTGATCGGCGGCGAGTGGGTGCTTGCTGATTCCGGCCAGACCATCGATGTCATCAATCCGGCCAACGGGCAGCGCATCGGCACCGTGCCGAAATCCGGCAAGGCGGAGACGCGGCGCGCCATCGAGGCAGCGTCTGAGGCGTTCAGGACATTCCGCAAGACGACCGCGCTGGAACGCTCGAAGCTGCTGCGCAGGCTGCACGACGCCATCATGGACAATCAGGACGCGCTGGCCGAGCTTCTGACGCTGGAGCAGGGCAAGTCGCTTACCGAAGCGAAAGGCGAGATCGCCTCGTCCGCAAGCTATGTGCTCTGGTTCGCGGAGGAGGCGCGCCGCACCTATGGCGACGTGGTGCCGAGCCCGTGGGCCGACCGGCGTATCCTCGTCACCAAGGAGCCGACCGGCGTGATCGCGGCCATAACGCCGTGGAATTTCCCGTCCTCCATGCTGTCGCGCAAGATCGGACCAGCCATCGCCGCCGGCTGCACGGCGGTGGTCAAGCCCGCCTCGCAGACACCTTATTCAGGGCTGGCATGGGGCGCGCTGGCGGAAGATGTCGGCTTTCCGAAGGGCGTCATCAACGTCGTCACCGGCTCGGCGGGCGAGATAGGCGACGAGATCTGCGCCAACCCGCTGGTGAAGAAGATAACCTTCACCGGCTCGACGGAGGTCGGCAAGATTCTCATCCAGAAATCGGCCTCTACGGTGAAGAAGGTTTCGATGGAACTGGGTGGCAACGCGCCATTTCTCGTTTTCGACGACGCCGATCTGGACCGTGCGGTGGAGGGTGCTATCACCGCGAAATACCGCAACTCAGGGCAGACTTGTGTTTGCACCAACCGTTTCTTCGCGCAGGCGGGCATCTATGAAGCATTCGTGGAGAAGCTCGCCGCTGCTTCCGGGAAGCTCAAGGTCGGGCCTGGGCTGGAAGACGGCGTGCAGCAGGGGCCGCTGATCGACGAGCACGCGGTGGAGAAGGTGGAGGAACTGATCGGCGACGCCACCGCCAAGGGCGGCACGATCGTCACCGGCGGCAAGCGCCATGCGCTCGGCGGCTCGTTCTTCGAGCCGACCGTGATTTCCGGCGCGAAACCGGAAATGCGTTTCATGAAGGAGGAAATATTCGGTCCCGTCGCGCCGGTCTTTCGCTTCGAGAGCGAGGAGGAGGCCATCGCATTGGCCAACGATACGGAATTCGGCCTCGCCTGCTATTTCTATACGGGCGATCTCGGTCGTGCCTTCCGGGTCATGGAGGGGTTGAAATACGGCATGGTCGGCGTCAACGAAGGGTTGATCACCACGCCGGAAGCGCCGTTCGGTGGGGTCAAGGAATCGGGTCTTGGGCGCGAAGGCGGGCATCAGGGCATCGAGGATTATCTCGACACCAAATATGTCTGCATAGGCGGGCTGGGGCTTTAGCGCCGATGTTTGAACCGTGCTCCCGCTCCGGCAGGCCCTAGGCTCCGCCCGTGACCGCAGCGCAAATCTTCGGAACGACTCCCGACGGCCAGACGATCCGCCGCGTCGTTCTCTCGGGCGGCGGACTGTCGGCTTCCATCATCACCTACGGGGCGTCGCTTCAGGATTTGCGGCTTTCAGGCCACGATGCGCCGCTGGTGCTCGGTTATGAGCGGATCGAGGATTATCTGGATCACTCGGTCTATTTCGGCGCGATTGTCGGGCGCTATGCCAACCGTATCGCGCATGGCCGTTTCAGCCTCGACGGCGAAACCCACCGGCTGCCGGCCAATGACCGGGGCCATACGCTGCATGGCGGGCCGGATGGGACATGGCGGCGAAACTGGACGCTTGCCGAGGCAGGTCCCGATTTCGCGACATTGCGGCTTGTCGATCCGGCGGGCGGCTTCCCCGGCAATCTGGCCATTTCATGTATCTACCGGCTGTTGCCGGAGACAACGCTTTCGGTCGAGCTTTCAGCCACGACCGACGCGCCGACGCTCTGCAATCTCGCGCATCATTCATGGTTCAATCTCGACGATGGCGGGGCGGGGACCGTGCTGGATCACAGATTGCAGATCGAGGCGGATGCCTATCTGCCGGTGGACGGGGAAGGGATCCCGGTCGGCATCGCCGCAGCGGTGGCAGGCACGCCGTTCAATTTCCGCCACGAGCGGCGGATCGGCGGAAGCGGGATGCTCTACGATCACAATTTCTGCCTTGCGGGCATGCGCCGGCCCCTGTCTTTCGCGGCGCGGCTCGAAGGTGCCGAATCCGGCATCTCGATGGATTTGTGGACGACCGAGCCGGGCCTGCAATTCTTCGACGGCGCGATCCCGGCGCGCGTGGTTCCAGGACTTGGCGGCCGGCGCTACGGCTCCCATGCAGGGCTATGCCTCGAACCCCAGATATGGCCGGATGCGCCCAACCGGCCGGATTTTCCGCAGGCGGTGCTGAGGCCCGGCGAGGAATACCGGCAGCGGACGGAGTTCCGTTTCTACCGATCCGAAGCGGTCGTGTGAGCGGACGCGGACGGTTTCGCGCGAAGGGTGCTTGACCTTCTCCCCGCTGGAAGCCTTATCGGCATATCGCAAGTCAGGATCGAAGGAGAGCAGGCGATGAGACGTGGTTTCCTCATAGCGGGCGTGGTAGCGTTGGCCGCAATCGTCGCCGTCTTCGTCTATATGCGCCTCGCCATGACACCGCCCGCGGAGCTGGATGTTTCGCGGTCGAGGGCGACGGCAGGCGGCCTCTACAATGTGGCGATTTCGCCTGAAAGCGAGCCGATCCAGCAGAACGCGCTGCACGGCTGGACCGTCACCGTGACGACGCGCGACGGGCAGCCGGTATCCGATGCACAGATTTCCGTTGATGGCGGGATGCCGCAGCACGGCCACGGCCTGCCGACAAGCCCGCAGATAACAGACAATCTGGGCGATGGACGCTACCGGCTGGAGGGCGTGCGGTTCAACATGAGCGGATGGTGGGTGCTGCGCTTCTCCGTCACCGCGCCGGCCGGGACGGATACGGTCGAATTCAACCTGACGCTCTGAGACGCCGATGTCGCGCCGCACCGGAATCCTTGCGGCACCGGCATTGATCGCCGCGCTGGCGCTCGCGGCGTGCAACCCGGATTCGTTCAGCGAGGACGAGAAGCGTGTCATAACCTCGCTTTCGCTGGATGCCTTGCCGCCTTTGCCGCCCGATCCGTCGAACCGCGTCGCGGACGATGCGCGTGCGGCGGCGCTCGGTAAGGCGCTGTTCTTCGACACCGCGTTCAGCGGCGGCGGCGCAGTTTCCTGTGCGACCTGCCATCTGGCCGACAGGCAATTTCAGGACGACCGGCAATTCGGCGCGGGCGTCGGCACGACAGACCGGCGCACCATGCCGCTTGCCGGGGTCGCCTACGGGCCGTGGTTCTTCTGGGACGGGCGCAAGGACAGCCTGTGGTCGCAGGCTCTGGGCCCTATGGAGGACCAGCGCGAACATGCCGGCACGCGCACCGCCTTCGCGCACGAACTCGCGCGGCGCTATGCAAGGCAATACGAGACGATTTTCGGCCCGTTGCCTGAACTTGAAGGCTTGCCGGAACGTGCGGGGCCGCGCGGTCGCGAGGACGAGCGAGCGGCGTGGCAAGGCATGGATGGGGAAAGGCAGGACGAGATCGACCGTGTTTTCGCCAATCTCGGCAAGGCCATCGCTGCCTTCGAGCGGACGATCATGCCGGCGGAAACGCGCTTCGACCGCTTCGCAAGCGCGCTGAGGGACGGACGGAAGCCGGAGGGCGACGACGCCTTCGGCGATCTGGAGATCGAGGGGCTGAAGCTGTTCATCGGCCCGGCAAACTGTGTGACCTGCCACAATGGGCCGCGCTTCACCGACGATCATTTCCACAATACCGGCGTGCCGCCGGTGGCGGGCCTGCCGCGTGACAGGGGCAGGGCGCAGGCGATCGCCGAACTCGACGCCGATCCGTTCAACTGCTTCGGGCCGCATAGCGATGCGGGGGGGAACTGCGGCGAGTTGCGCTTTATGAAGCGCGAGGGCGAGGACTTGGAGCGGGCCTTCAAGACGCCATCGCTGCGGGGCGCGGCCTCACGGCCGCCTTACATGCATTCCGGCCAGATCGCCGCGCTGGAAGATGTGATTGACCACTATACGCGCGCGCCGGCATCGCCGGAGGGGCATAGCGAGCTTCAACCGATAACGCTGACGGAGCGTGGCCGCGCGGCTTTGCTGGCTTTTCTCAGGACACTCGATCCACCGGCGCAATAGCGCGGGATCAGACGGCGAGCGGAAGCGCCTCGATGCCCAGAAGATCGCGCACAACCGGCTTGGCCTTTACCAGATCGTCGATGGTGTAGCTTTCGAGAACCTCGAAGAATGCGCCGAGCGCCTTTCGCAGCGCCTCATTGAGAGCGCAGGAATCGATGAGCGGGCAATCTGCGTCTGCCTCGAAGCACTCGGCCATGGTGAAGTTTTCTTCTGTCACACGCACGACATCGAACAGCGTGATCTCGTCGGCGGGCTTGCCCAAGCGCACGCCGCCATTGCGGCCACGCACGGTTTCAACGAAACCATTCTCAACCAGAGGCTGCAGAATCTTGAACAGGAAGAGTTCCGACACCGTATAGGCGGCAGCGATCTCCGGGATACGGCTCAACTTGCCGTCATTGGCCGCACAATACATCAGAATGCGGATAGCGTAATTGGTCTGCCGGGTAAGCCGCATGACATTCCTCGGAGTCGATATTCAATTTTCGCTACTATGGACCCTAGATTAGAATTATTCCAGAGTGAATCGCAATAAATATGATTATTCCTGTCATATTTTTTTGAGCGCCGCCACCCGCAAATGCCGGATAGCTGTCCGGCATGTCCTATATAGCACTGATCTAGCGATGGAGACTGAATGGACGGGAACGGGAGCGCGGCGTTGACGGCGGGGAGGCGCGCCACGGATGAGGCCAAACGCCTCGCCTTGCGCCGCACCAAGGCAGTCGCCACCGCCGCTCTGGCGCTGTGCATCGCCGTGTTTCTCGCCGCGCGCCATTATGAAAGCCGCTGGCCGCTGCTTTCCTTCGTGGCGGCGTTCGCGGAAGCGGCTGCCATCGGCGGCATAGCCGATTGGTACGCCGTGGTGGCGCTGTTTCGCCGGCCTCTCGGCCTGCCCATCCCGCACACGGCCATCATCCCGCGCAACCAGGATCGCATAGCCGATAATCTCGGACGTTTCATCGAAACCAATTTCCTCGCGCCGGGGCCGGTGCGCCGCAAGCTGGAGGAGGTCGATTTCGCGGCGATGGTGGCCGACTGGCTGGCGAGTTCCCGGCGCTCGAAAGGGCTTGCGGAATTTGTCGGGCGGTTGCTGCCGCACAGCCTCGCGGCCATAGACGGCTCCGGGCTGAAAAGCTTCGTCACCGGCCGCGTTCTGGAAAGGCTGGAGAGGGTGGATGTCGCACCCTTCGCCGCTGACATGCTGGCCGCGCTCACTGCCGACCGGCGGCACCAGCAGATTCTCGACGAGATGCTTGGCGTTCTGGGCCGCTACCTGTGCGACGAGGAGGCGCTTGCCGCCCTGCGTGACAGGATAAGGGATGAACTGCCGACGCTGGCGAAATTCTTCCGGGGCGACGTGTATCTGCTGCGCAAGATCGTCAGGTCCGCCGGGGTATTGATCGACGAGGTGCAGGCCGATCCCGAACATGCGGTGCGGCGGGAGTTCGACGAGTTCGTCGCGGGATTCGTGCAGAAGCTGAGGGAATCGCCCGATTATGCCGAGCGCGCGGAGCGGCTGAAGCGCGACCTGCTCGCCCGGCCGGAATTGCGCGGCCTGGCGGAAGACATATGGGCCGGGATGCGAGCATTCATCGAACAGGATGTGGCTGTGGAGAATTCCACGATCCGCGCGCAGCTGGCGGATATGTTCGTGGAGGCGGGGCGCCAGCTTGCCAATTCGCCAGATATACGCGGCGACATGAACCACGGCTTCGTCGTGGCGCTCGCATCCTTCGTGGAAAGCCAGAAAAGCGGCGTTTCGGAGTTCATCGCCGGGCAGGTGCGCGGCTGGGATCTAGGCCAGCTCACAAGGCTGATCGAACTCAATATCGGCCGCGACCTGCAATATATCCGCTTCAACGGCATGGTGATCGGCGGGCTGGCCGGTCTATTGCTGCATATTGCCGAACGTCTGCTGTTCGGCGCCTGACTATTCCGCGTCCGGCTGGTACGCAGGCGCGGCATCGGCGAAGGCGGGGATTTCCATGCAGGCGTCCCGAATGCGCGCTATCGTCGGATAGGGCGTCATATCCACGTTGAAGCGCGAATTGTTCGCGACCTGGGCGACGAGGCAGATATCGGCCATGCCCGGCGTCTCTCCGTGGCAGAACGTGCCGGTTTCGGGGCTGGAAGAAAGAATCGATTCAAGCGGCTGGAAAGTTTCGTTCACCCACAGCCTGAACCATTCCGCGATCTCCGTGTCGTCCGCGCCGTAGCGGGAGCGCAGCGCGTTCAGGATGCGCAGATTGTTCACCGGATGAATCTCGCAGGCGATCATCTGCGAGAGCGCGCGCACTCGGGCGCGGCCATGAGCATCGGAAGGCAGCAGCGGCGGCTGCGGCACCGTTTCGTCCAGAAACTCGATGATCGCCAGCGATTGCGCCAGCACCGTGCCGTCGGTCCAGACGAGCGCGGGCACCAGACCCTGCGGGTTGACGGCAAGGTAGTCCGGCGCGCGATGCCCGCCATGCCGCAGATGATGCGCGACATATTCGTAGGAGAGGCCCTTGAGCGCCAGCGCGATCCTGACCCGGTACGAGGTGGAGGAACGGAAATAATTATGAAGGACGATTCCGCTCATGCGGCGGCCCTTTCGCCGATGACGATCTCGATCCCGCCGATCCCGTCCACGCCGCCGGCCACGCGGTCACCTGGAACGATGGGACCGACACCGGCCGGTGTCCCCGTGAAGATGAGGTCGCCGGGCCGGAGTCCCACCGAGAGGCTCGTGTAGCGGATGATGTCGGCAATCGGCCATATCATCTCCGAGAGGTCGCCTTCCTGCCGAACCTCGCCGTTGACCGCGAGCCAGATACGGCCGGAATCCGGCAGCGCGCCGTTTGCCGGCACAAGCTCGCCGCAGGGCGCGGAAAGATCGAAGGCCTTGCCCCAATCCCAGGGGCGCGCGAGTTTCTTGGCTTCGTCCTGAAGGTCGCGGCGCGTGAGGTCGATACCGGCGCCGTAACCCCAAACGTAGGAGGCCGCGTTCTCAACGGCGATGTCGCTGCCGGCTTTGCCGATGGCCACGACCAGCTCGATCTCGTAGTGGAGGCTCTGCGTCAGCGGCGGGTAGGGGATGGAAGCTCCGCTATCCGCCACGGCATCTGCCGGCTTGGTGAAGAAGAAAGGCGGCTCGCGGTCGGGGTTGCCGCCCATCTCGCGCGCGTGGGCGGCATAGTTGCGGCCCACACAGAAGATGCGCCGCACGGGAAACCGCGCCTTGCTGCCGGACACGGCGAGAGAGGCGACCTGCGGCGGTTCGAGCACATAAGCCATGAGGGAACGGAACTCCTGAGGATTCAGCGGCGAATAGCGGCAAGCTCGCCCAGCATGTCAAGAAGCAGCTCCAGCCGCTCCGCGCCGTAGAGACGCTGAAGCTCGGCATAGGCTGCACGGCCTTCCAGCGTCATCTCGCGGATCAGCACGATCCCGGCGGGCGTGATGGAAAGGAGGATACGCCTGCCGTCGCAATCATGCCTTTCACGGATGACGAGGCGGCGTTCCTCCAGCACCTTGAGGATGCGGGTAAGGCTGGGCGCAAGCACGCAGGCGCGCTCTGCAAGCTCGCGCGCGTCGAGATTCTCCACCTCTCCCAGAACGCGCATCACTCGCCATTGCTGTTCGCTGAGATCGTGACGGGCGAGGATAGGGCGGAAGCCCGCCATCACTACCTCGCGTGCCCGAAGAAGCATGATCGGCACAGAGCGGCGCGTGTCGCGCGGCAGGAACGTGTCCTCCGGTATTCCATGTCGGTTCGCGGCGGTGGCAGTCATTCGCGCAACATTGACCGGATTCGGCAGCCGGGCAAGCGGCTGTCAATCGCCGTAGGGAACCCAGACATTCTTGATCTCGACCGAGCGGCGCAGCATCGGCTCCAGCGCGCCCTCGCCGGAGTGCCAGTCCACCGCCTTCCCGCCTCCGGTCCATACCCGCTTGAGATTGCCGGCGGACTCATATTCGGCCTGCCGGCAGGTTTCCGCATCGGCCACGCACCACAAGCCGTCCACGTCGTCGTGCCTCGCGAGCACGGCGGCAAGCTCGGCCGCGTGGCCTGTGACGATGTTGACGGCTCCCGCCGGCACATCCGATGTCTCGATGACCTGATAGAGATCGGTCGCGACAAGCGTGTGGGTGAAGGACGGAACAGCGACCACGGTGTTGCCCGTGGCGAGCGCGGGCGCCAGCATCGAAACGAGGCCCAGCAGCGGCATATCGTCGGGCGCGACGATGCCGACCACGCCGACAGGTTCGTTGAGTGCCAGCGTCACGGCGCGGGCAGGGGGCTGGTGCACGCGGCCCTCGAACTTGTCGGCCATGCCGGCCGCCGCGAACAGCCTTTCGATGGAGGCATCGACCTCGGCCGTTGCCACCTTCGCGGTGACGCCGGTCAGCCGGGCGATGCGGGCCGCGAATTCTGCGGCGCGTACGGATAGGTTCTCCGCCAGAAAGTAGAGCACCTGCGCGCGGTTATAGGCGGTCGCTGCCGGCCATGCCTTGCAGGCGCGCGCCGCCGAAACGGCATCGCGGATATCCTTGCGGTTTCCCAGCCCTGCTTCCCCGGCGAGAATGCCTTTCGAGTCGACGACCGCGAATGAATAATTGCCGTCCGGCCTGACCTGCTTGCCGCCGATGAACAGCTTCGGGGTGCGGTCGATGAATGTATCGCCGGCTTGCGAGACGGCAGCGTCCTTCGGTGCGGCCAGCGGCTTCATCCGCGCCGGAGAGGGGTCTCGCTTCAGATATTCCATCATGCCTTCGCGACCGCCCTCGCGGCCGAAGCCGCTTTCGCGGAAGCCGCCGAAGCCGCAGGCGGCATCGAACATGTTCGTCCCGTTGATCCAGACCACGCCAGCCTTGAGGCGCGGCGCGACATCGAGCGCGAGATTGACGTTTTCGCTCCACACGGAGGCGGCGAGGCCGTAGCGCGTGTTGTTGGCAAGCTCCACCGCCTCGTCCGTGTCGCGGAAGGTCATGGATGCCAGAACCGGGCCGAATACCTCCTCCTGCGCGAGGATATTGGCTGGCGCGACATCGAGGGCGAGCGTGGGCTGGAAATACCAGCCGGAAGCCGGCAGATCGTCGCGCGGCTGCCAGCAGGACGCGCCTTGCCTCACGCCTTCCGCCACCATGCGGGAAACGCGCTCAAGCTGCGTGGCGTCCACGAGCGGGCCTATATCCGTGTTCTTGTCGAGCGGGTCGCCAAGGCGCAAGTTCCGCATGCGTGCCTTGACCCTGGCGTGGAATTTCTCGGCCACGCCTTCCTGTACGAGAAGGCGGGAGCCGGCGCAGCAGACCTGGCCCTGGTTGAACCATATGCCGTCCACCAGCCCTTCGACCGCCGAATCGAGATCCGCATCCTCGAAGACCATGAAAGCGGATTTGCCGCCAAGCTCCAGCGACAGCTTTTTGCCGGTTCCAGCCGTGGCGCGGCGGATGATCTTGCCGACCTCGGATGAGCCGGTGAAGGCGATCTTGTCTATACCGGGATGGCTGACGATCGCCTCGCCTGCTATCGGGCCGCCATGCACGATGTTGACGACGCCTTTCGGCAGGCCGACGCTTTCACAAATCTCCGCGAATAGAATGGCCGTCAGCGGCGTGAACTCAGCCGGCTTGAGCACGACCGTGCAGCCCGCTGCAAGGGCGGGCGCGATCTTCCACGCAAGCATCAGCAGCGGGAAGTTCCACGGGATGATCTGGCCCGCGACGCCGGCGGCTGCGTAGCCGGGGAACTCCGCATCCAGCCGTTGCGCCCAGCCGGCGTGATGAATGAAATGGCGGATCGCAAGCGGAACGTCGATATCGCGGCTTTCGCGGATCGGCTTTCCGTTGTCGATGGATTCCAGCACGGCGAAAAGCCGGGCACGGCGCTGCATCGCGCGGCCGATGGCATAGAGCAGACGGGCGCGGGCATAGCCGCCCGACGCCTGCCATCCGGGCAGCGCGCGGCGCGCGGCGGCTATCGCCGCTTCGATGTCGTCCGTGTCGGCTTCGGAAACCCGCGCCAGCAGCTTGCCGGTGGCAGGCTCACGGACGTCGAACGTCTTTCCAGCCTTCGCGGCGCGCCACTTGCCGCCGATGAACAGCGCCCGGTCGAGCCGGCGCGCGGAAAGCCATTTTTCGGCTTCCACCCGCGATTCCGGCGCGGGCGCGTAGTCCATAGACTGATAGCGTTCGAGAATGTTCAAGGCTCTCTCCCTCCGTCCGTCAGGCCATTGCATGGCGATGGGCGGCGGAGTAGCGGCCCGTCAGGTGATGCTCCAGCTGCCGCTCGATATCGGTCAGCAGGCTCGATGCGCCGAAGCGGAACAGGTCCGGCTCCAGCCAGCGGCGTCCCAGTTCCTCGCGCATCAGCACAAGCCAGTCGAGCGCCGCCTTCGCTGTGGATATGCCTCCCGCCGGCTTGAAGCCGATCATGTAGCCTGTCGCTTCGTGGTAGGCGCGGATGGCGCGCGTCATGGCCAGGCCAACCGGCAAGGTGGCGTTGACGGCTTCCTTGCCGGTCGAGGTCTTTACAAAATCAGCCCCGGCCATCATTGCCACCAGCGCGGCGAGCGTCACGTTGCGCAGCGTGGACAGGTCGCCGGTCCCGAGGATGACCTTGAGATGGGATTCGCCGCAGGCCTCGCGGAAAGCGGCGATCTCGTCGTAAAGCTCCTGCCAGCGTGCACCGAGCACCAGACCGCGCGGGATGACCACGTCGATTTCATCGGCGCCATCCGCCACGGACGCGCGTATCTCGCCGAGGCGCGTCTTGAAGGGCGCCAGCCCGTGCGGGAAGGCGGTCGAGACAGCCGCGACGTGGATGTGCGAGCCGGTGAGCGCGGCGACGGCAGTCGCAACGAAAGGATGATAGACGCAGACCGCTGCGGGGCGGATCGGCACGCTTGCCACGCCGAGACTTTCCGCGATGTCGCGGCGCAGCGGTTCACGCGCCTTGGCGCAGAGCCGGCGGACGCGCTCATCCGTATCGTTGCTGTTGAGCGTGGTGAGGTCCATCACGGCGATGGCGCGCAGCAGCCACGCGGCCTGATTGTCGCCCTTGATCGAACGGCGTTTGCCGAGCGTCGCGACGCGCCTTTCGAGCGCGCTGCGGTTGACATGGCGCATCGCCTCCAGCCATGCGGGATCGAGTGGCGTGCCCGGATTGCGGGCAAGGGCTCCAGTCTCCGATATGGCTGGCTCACGCGGGGGCGTCAAAGGTAGGGCATGAACGTTCGCGCCCGCTGGCGAAGGTTTTGGCTTGCCCGACATCGCGGTTCCTCCGCCCGTTCAAAGAGCCATTCCGCCATTTGGCGAGAGCGTATTATTCCATGATTGCCCGATGCGAAACAAGGTGAACAGCGGATCTCCCGCGTGTGGGGAGGCCAGCTTTCACGGAAGATGACATGCAGCGTTCAAACTATTGTATTCGAGCCGCTTTACCCACCTTCATGTTACAGGCTACGGATGGGCAAGGGTGTGCAATTGCGCCCGAGTCGTATCTACATGCAAGAGGAATGTATGGCGGACGCCACGGCTGACAGCCTCAACGCCGCCGGCACCGGAGCGAAATGGCCGCCACGTCTCGGACGGGCCGTGGCGCTCCTGGGATTTCCTCTGTCTCTGGTTTCGGCGGGCGCGACGGTTTCCATGGCGGTGACGGCGGCCATCGGCGTCGGGATAGCAGTCAGCGGCAAGAGCATGGGCGAGGAATTGCGGCGTGTGCTGCTGTTCATGTCCGCCTGCTATCTTGTCCTTCTGTCCGTCGATCTCCTGAATGGCGGCGGACTGGCGAATTTCGGCTCGACCGGCGTGAACTATCTGCATCTCATCGCGCTGGCACCTTATACGCTGGCGCTCAGTGCGCTCGGTATCCGCATGGCGACGATCGAGCGCATGTTGCAAATCGCCATCTGGCTCGGCCTTGCCAACAGCGTCGTGCGGTTCTTTCTTTTCGGGGAGGACAGGCCCGGTGGGCTGGAGCTCAACCCGATTCCCTATGGTTTCGTGCTCACCATGTGGGGCGCGTTCCTGCTTGCCAGAGGGCTCGAACTGGGCCGGACGAAGGGGCGCTTTTCGGTTATGACGGCGCTGGCCGCCATCGTGCCGGTCGTGCTGACCCAAAGCAAGATCGTGTGGGCGTGCCTGATCGTCGGCTACGCCATCGTCGTCATCTTCATTGCCGTCCGCAAGGGGCAGGCGAGGCTGATATGGGCTGGCGCGGCAGTCGCGGTGCCGGTCCTGTTCGCCTCCTATTACTTTCTCGGCTACAAGCGACTGGCGCTTTTCCGTGCGGAACTCGAAGCGTATTTCGAGCGCGGCGAGCTGACGGAAGACTCCTTTGGCTGGCGTCTAGAGCTTGTACGAGCCGCGCTGCGTGCCGTCGAGCACAAGCCGTGGCTCGGGCATGGCATCATCGAGCGACGCACCGCTGCCTTCGCCTATGCCGACCCAAACGGGCCTAACATCCTGCCGCTTAGCCATCTGCATAATGACTACCTGACGCATCTGGTCGCCTTCGGGGCGCCGGGGCTGGTTTTCCTGCTGGCCTTCTGCGCCTTCATCTTCATCGTCGCGCGGCGAGCGGCGGATCTGGGACGGCGGGCGGCAGGCTATGCACTGCTCGTCATGCTGATGATCTACATGACGGCCGAAGTCGCCTTCAACATGGACCCTATCAGCGGCGCGGTCACCATCGCGCTTGGTATCCTGCTGTTGAAGAGTCCGGCACCGGACCGGCAGACAACCGCCAAAATCTAGCCCGCCCGGTATTCGCTCCGGTACCATTCGACGAAAGCGCGCACGCCGTCCTCGACAGTGGTTTCGGGCACGTAGCCGGTAAGCGTCCTGAGCAGCGACGCATCGGCAAAGGTTTCCACCACGTCACCCTTCTGCATCGGCAGCATGTTGCGGATCGCCGGCTTGCCGACGCATCGCTCGATCGTCTCGATGAAGGGAAGCAATCCGACCGGCTGGCCGCCGCCGATATTCACTACGCGCCACGGCGCGACCGGAGACAGCGAGTCCACGGCTCCCTCCACGGCGACCGGCTCGCCCTTCCGTGGCGTGACGGGGATCAGGCGGACAATGGCTTCGACCAGATCGTCTATATAGGTGAAGTCGCGGCGCATCCGGCCTTCGCCGTAGACGTCGATGGGGGCGCCGCGCTCCACCGCGCTGACGAATTTGAACAGCGCCATGTCCGGCCGACCCCACGGGCCGTAGACCGTGAAGAAGCGGAAGCAGGTGGTGGGCAGTTCCCACAGATGGGCATAGGAATGCGACATCGCTTCGCCGGCCTTCTTGGTGGCGGCGTAGAGGGTAAGAGGGTGATCGGCGGCATCCGTTTCACGGAAGGGCATCTTCTGGTTGCCGCCATAGACCGAACTGGTGGAAGCGACCAGCAGATGCGCCGGCTTCGCCTCCCGCGCCGCTTCGAGCAGGTTGAAGGTGCCCGTCAGGTTCGCGCTGGCATAAGTCTCGGGATGCTCGAGGCTGTAGCGCACGCCCGCCTGCGCGGCGAGGTGAACGATGACGTCCGGCTCGCAATCGGCCACCGCGCGCGTCAGCGCGTCCTTGTCCTCCAATAGCGCCTCATGTGCCCTGAAGCCGTTGCTGCGCGCGAGGATGGCGTGGCGTTTCCTCTTGAGGCTCACGTCGTAATAAGGGGTCATCCCGTCATACCCGGCCACAAGATGACCGCTGTCGAGCAGCCGGCGGGCAAGATGGAAACCGATGAAACCGGCGCTGCCGGTAATGAAAACACGCATGGCCTATGCGTCCTTGGCCGGCAGGGGGCGGCCTATGCTGGAATAGGTGAAGCCCAGCTTTGTGATCTCAGGCTCGCGATAGATGTTGCGCAGGTCGACGATGGCCAGCGTCTTCATCGAGGAGGCTATGCGCTCCAGGTCCAGGGCGCGGAACTCGTCCCATTCCGTGACGATCACCAGCACGTCGGCGCCTTGTGCTGCGTCATAGGCGTCCTCGGCAAACTGGACACCCGGCATCAGCGGCCTTGCCGCCTCCATGCCCTGCGGATCGAAGGTGCGGATATGCGCGCCGGCCTCGGTCAGACGGCGCACGATCTCGATGGAGGGAGCCTCGCGCATGTCGTCCGTGTTCGGCTTGAAGGTGAGGCCGAGCATGGCGACCGTCTTGCCGGCGGCATTTCCGCCGCAGGCGGCCACGATGCGCTCGGCCATCGCGGCCTTGCGCGCGTCGTTGACGGAAATTGTCGTCTCGATCAGGCGAATGGGGCTGTCGAACTGCTGCGCCGTGCGGGCGAGCGCAAGCGTGTCCTTCGGAAAGCAGGAGCCGCCATAACCCGGCCCCGCATTGAGGAATTTCGGCCCGATCCTGTTGTCGAGACCGATGCCCCGTGCAAGGTCCTGGACATTGGCGCCGACTGCTTCGCAAAGGTCCGCGATCTCGTTGATGAAGGTAATCTTCATGGCGAGGAAGCCGTTGGCGGCGTATTTCGTCAGCTCGGCTGTCCGGCGCGATACGAAAAGCAGGGGCGGGCGATTGAGTGACAGGGGCCGGTAGACATCGGCCATCACCTGACGGGCGCGCTCGTCCTCCAGCCCGATGATGATGCGGTCCGGCCGCTTGAAGTCCTCGATGGCTGCGCCTTCGCGCAGGAATTCAGGGTTGGAGACGACCGAAATGTCGGCGTCGGGATTGGTTTCGCGCATGATGCGCTCCACCTCGTCGCCGGTTCCGACCGGAACGGTGGACTTGATGGCGATGACGGTGAAACCGGAAACCAGAGGCGCAATTTCACGCACGGCGGCGTGGATATGGGTGAGGTCGGCATGTCCGTCGCCACGGCGGGAGGGCGTGCCGACGGCCACGAAGACAACGTCGGCCTTGCCGACGGCTTCAGCCATATCGACGGCGAAGCGGAGCCGGCCCGCGCGCGCATTGTTGGCGACGAGATCGTCCAGCCCCGGCTCGTAAATCGGTATCCGGTTTTGGCGGAGTGCCTCGACGCGGGCCGCGTCACGGTCGATGCATGTCACCCTGTGACCGAAATCGGCAAAGCATGTGCCGCTGACAAGGCCGACATAGCCCGACCCGACGATGGCGATCTGCATTCGGCAAACAACTCCTGATTTACGTCGCGATGGGGCTTACGCCGGTTTTTGCCGGCGGGCAATGCGGGCATGCGGCGCAGGAAGTTACCTCAAGTTCACCGTTTGACGGCGATCACGATGACATCGCCCGCAAGGCCGATGCGGGATGCTTCTTCCAGCCGTGCGCCCTCGGGCAGCCGGTTCCAGGCAGCCAGCGGGGTCGCCACGACAGCATTCGTCTGGCCTTCGAGCCAGGGAAGAAAGCCATCATCCGCCTCGAAATAGGGACGGTCGAGATGATAGGCCAGCGTGCCGCCGGTCAAGGCATAGGAGGCCGGCGCGTAGCCCTTGTCGATATAAGGCTGCATGGCCGCGACGAGGGAGCGCGGGCTCATCACGCGGTCGAGCGAGGGCGCCACGCTCAGCATGAATACATTGGCCCAGAGTGTCTGGCCAAGCGCCAGTGCAACGAGGCCGACATGGAACGGACGACGGTGAACGCGAACCAGCAGCAGGGAGGTCGCAACCAGAACCAGCGAGGACGCTACGATGCCGGCGGTCGAAACCTCATAGGGAAGCAGGCGGGAAGCGATTGCGAGCAGGATTGCAATGATGCTCAGCGCGGCCGCGACGGCCAGCCAGAAGGCCGAGCTGTGACGCGGTGTAAACGTGCTGGCGAACCGCGCGCAGTTCAGCGAAAGCGCGATGAGCATGGGCAGGAGGTAATATTCGTGCTTCTCGCCAACGGCGCTCAGGATCAGCAAGCCGCTCAGCATGGCGCTCCAGAGGAACACGGCGCTGTCCGATGCGGGGTCAAGGCTGGCTGTGCGTCGGATGCGGCCGATGGTCGAGCGCCGGAGATGTTTCCAGTTGAGATTGACGAGCGCCAGCGTCCACGGCAGGAAAAGCAGCGGCAGAAGCGCGAGATATTGCAGATAGCCGATAGGGTTTCCTGAATTTTTCAGGCTGCGGCCGACGAGCTGGCCGGTGAGCAGCCGCCGCAGATAGTCCGCGCTTTCGGCCCAGGCGATTCCGGCGGCCCATGCCAGAACGGCAAACAGCAGGATGGCCAGGCCAATCGCCATGTCGCGCGCGAGGAACCGCGACAGCCTGCCGCGCGCCAGGAGGAAGCCTGTCATGGCGCCCAACGGGAGCAGGAAGCCGAACGGCCCCTTTGTCATGGTGGCCGCGGCGCAGGCGGCGAAGCCCCAGACGATCCAGCGGTTCGCGCCGGGCAGGCGGACGCCGCGATAAAAGCAGCCCCAGGCCAGCGCGATGAACCCCGCGAACAGGAAGTCCATGCGCGCATAGTGGCTGAGCAGCAGGAAATAGCTGCCAGTGACGAGAATGGTTGCGGAAAGCAGCGCGATCCGGCGATCCGCGTCGATCATCATGGATGTCGCGTAGGCCGCACAAGCAAAGAAGATGACGGTCAGCGCCAACCCGAAAAGGATGACCGGCGGCTGGTCGGAGGCGAAAAGCCAGGATAGTGCCGCAAGCAGCCAGAAATAAAGCGGCGGCTTGTCGGGATAGGGTGCGCCATTCAGTTGCAGCGCGATCCAGTCGCCGTGCTCGATGAGATTCTGGAGGACATTGGCCTGCCGAACCTCGTCGGACCACCAGAGATCGCGGCTCCAGAAAGTGAAGACCTGCTGAAGGATGACGAGCGCCACGACGATGAGAACCGGATGGCGGCGCACGATATGGCCGAGGCGGCTCGAAGCGCACCAGGAGGCCGCGCGGCGCAGGAGCGGGCCGGATTGGATGTTTCCGATGTCCGGGCCGCTCGCCATGATGCCTGCCGCGATGGAGGACAGCCATGCAGGCCGTCAGGTTCCGCTATTCAGAGCATTTCCGGCGAAAACAGAATCGCCTCCAATGCTTTGTCTCTTTATGTTTCGCGCAATTCCCGACGCAAAACCGCTTCACACTTTTGCTGGAATTGCTCTAGTTCTTGTCTGCGGAAGTGAGCGCCGAGACGCCTTCCTTCCTTTCCAGCAGCACGAAATAGATATTGCGGGCGTAGATGACCAGTCCCGCTGCCTGCCCGACGATGAAAACAGGGTCGCGGCGATAGATCGCATAGGCCAACAGCGTCGCGCCGCCGAGAACGGAGAACAGCCAGAATGCATGCGGGATGATCGAGCGGCGCGCCCGCTCGCTGGCTATCCACTGGATGAGGAAGCGCCCCGAGAAGAAAATCTGTCCAAGGAAGCCGATCCCGATCCAGATATGCTCCGCGTCGATCATTTTCCGAGCTCCCGAAGGCTTGGCATTGGGTTGCGCCGCCGACGTCGGCGTATCCAGGATACGCCGAAAAGATCGAGGATTCCGGCCATCAGGCGGTCGATGATGCCGTATTTGGAACTGCCATGCAGGCGTGGCCGGTTCACCACGTCCACATGCGCGACCTTCCAGCCGTCTGTCAGGAACAGGGCCGGCAGGAAGCGGTGCATGGTCTCGAAGTAGGGCAGATCGAGAAAAGCGGAACGCCGGAACGCCTTGAGGCCGCAGCCCGTGTCGCGCGTGTTGTCGCCGAGCATCCAGCCGCGAACCTTGTTGGCGATCCTGGATCCGATGCGCTTCTGCCAATTGTCGCGGCGATTGATGCGCTGGCCGGCCACGAGGCCGACGGCATTGTCCGCGAAGGGCTCCAGCATGGCCGGCAGGAAGGCCGGATCGTCCTGGCCGTCACCGTCCAGGGTCATCACGACGGCGCCATTGGCAACCCGCGATCCCATATACACGCTGGCGCTCTGGCCGAGCGATTTCTGATTGCGGACGGTGCGCAGCCGCGAATCCGTTTTCATCCTCTCCGCCAGCATGCGGTCCGAGCCGTCGGTGGAGCCATCGTCCATTACGATGATCTCATAGGAGCGGCCCACCAGTGCGGCGTGGATCTCGTCGATCAGCTTTGGCAGGTTGTCGATTTCGTCGCGTGCCGGAATGACGACCGAATAGTCTACGGATGTTTCAGGCGGCATATCTCGGTTTCCGGATATTTACGTGCCGCATCGTCCCGAAATCAGGCTTCGGATCGGGGCAATGCCGGGTCGGGCGCAACCCGATGAACTATTTTGAGGCCGATGTCCATGCCCGTCGGGCTTTCCCCCCGACAGTGCCGGACAAGGTGCGGCCTTGCCGCCACTTCAGGGAGCGGGAGCGACGACGACGGGCGGTGGCGGGCACTCCTGCCCGTCTGCCGCCGGGTGCCGCCAGCGTACCAGCGAGAAGGTACGATAATCGATGAGTCGTTCGTCCACCGTCTCGAGCCCGGCCGGCCGGTCATTCCATTCATCGAGGGTTTCGTTGCGAATAGCCAATATGCCGCACGGTGTTTCCTCGACAGTTCTGCGCACGGACTCCAGATCGTAGAGATGTCCGATGGGACGTCCCGCATGATAATCGTAGATGGAGCGTACGGAGGGATCATAATAGAAGGCACGATAGCCGCTTCGCTCGTGGGCTGACATGATTCCGGCCTGAACGCGCGGCGACATGGTTCCGTTCAGGCCGCGCATGGTGACCAGATAATAGGGCATGAACAGGATCGTGCAGCCCAGCGTCATGACAAGCGCGAAAACGAGCGGGCCGCGGCGGCGCGCCCAGACCATACCCGCCAGCAAAGGCAGGCCGCACAGGGCGACCAGCCAGCCGCCATGCACGCGGTCGGGCCATTGGGTGAAGCGTGCCGCAAAGGGCAGCACAGCCAGCACCAGTGCCAAGAGCACGGCCAGCGCGGTGAAATAGCGCCGGCGCGACCGGGCCGGCATGCGCGTAAGGTGGTTGCCAAGCAGAAGCGCCGCCTGCGGAAAGACGGTGAGCATCAGGAACTCGATCTTGTAGTCCCAAGTGGACATGAGCGCGACGGAGGCGATCAGGCCGGTTCCCAGATAGGCCACGCCGCTTTCGCGCCGGGTGAGGGCGGATCGCCCCAGGCCATTCCAAAAATCGCGCGTCCCCAATCTGCGCCACGGCAGGAAAAGCATTATCAGCGACCAGGGCAGGAGTTGTTCCGGCAGCTTGTGGAGGTAGAAATAGAAGGGCCGTGAAAGAATGGGAGCATCGACGGCACGGTCCCATGTCTGCTCGACGACTATGGCGTAGATGAAATCCCAGCCCTCGGCCCAGATCACGCCTGCCAGATAGAGCAGCATGAGCCCGATAAAAACAGCGAAGCCGGTCGCCATGTGCCGGTCGAACTGGACGCGGAATCTCCCTTGCCAGACAGCAAAGACAAAAAAGCTGAACAGCGGCAGCACGGCGCCGATCGGTCCCTTGGTGAGGGTGGCCAGCGCGGCCATCAGGAAGCTGAAGGCCATCCAGCGTCCTCTGCCGGGCGAGTCGTTGTGAAAAGCGCGAAAGAAGCCCAGATGCGAAAGGGCGATGAAGGCGCAGAACATGAGGTCCATGCGCGGGCTATGGGCGCGCTCGATGAAATAATAGGTGCTCAGGAGGATGAGCCCCGCCAGCAGAGCGGCGCGGCGGGAGAGGCCAAGCGCGCGGCCGGTCGCGACCGTGGCAAACAGGAAGAACCACGCAGTGAGCGCCGCCGCGACCATGAACAGCACAGGTCCGGTGGTCCGCAGCATGCCGCTCAGGAGCGCGAGCAGCCAGAAATAGAGAGGGGGCTTGTCGGCATAGAATTCGTTGCCGAGGTAGAGGACGAGCCAATGGCCATGTTCCAGCATCTGCATGGCCGCAGCCGCATGGCGCACCTCGTCCTCCATCCAGACATCCTTGGTCCAGAGGGTGGGAATCGTCTGCGCAGCCAGCAGGAGCGTGAGGATGAGGACGGGGCGGCGGATCGCCAAACGGAAGAGACTCGCCATGTTCCCTGCAAGATTTCACGCTATCGGAAGGCCAGCCGCACGATATTTCGCATCGGACAATGCGCCGGCTGATGGAAATTATTCATATAGCCTCGCGCTGAAAAGAGCATTATCGCGGCAAGGCAGCGGCGATTTGGCACTCCCTGTCATGCGTCACGGCATGGCAGCAATCCAAGGTTAGGCTTGCGTCGGTCATGAGGCTGCGCTAACCCTCGCCGCGTTGCAGCATGGCGCTTCCGACGGCTTCGTCGCCTGTCGCGCATATGGGGCAGTCGAACGCGGTTCCGCTCGCGGTTTCGATGCTGTATTCAGGATTTGCGGCCATAGGTTGGACCATGAACGAATTGCTCAGTTCATACCTCCCCATTGTGATCTTCATCGCCGTTGCGCTCGTCATCGGGCTGGCCCTGGTGGTTGCACCATTCCTTATCGCCTATAAGAATCCCGATCCCGAAAAGCTTTCCGCCTATGAGTGCGGCTTCAACGCCTTCGACGACGCGCGCATGAAGTTCGACGTGCGCTTCTATCTCGTCGCGATTCTGTTCATCATCTTCGACCTCGAGGTCGCTTTCCTGTTCCCGTGGGCCGTTTCCTTCGGCGACGTGGGGATGCTGGGCTTCTGGTCGATGATGATCTTCCTCGGCGTGCTCACCATCGGCTTCATCTACGAATGGAAGAAAGGAGCGCTGGAATGGGATTGACCGACGCAAGCCAGACGCTCGTCGCTCCTCGCCCGAAGGGCATCATCGATCCGAACACCGGCAAGCCGGCCGGTGCGAATGATCCGTTCTTCAGCGAGATCAATGCAGAGCTGGCCGACAAGGGGTTTCTCGTCACCTCTTCGGAGGCGCTGATCACCTGGGCGCGCACCGGCTCGCTGATGTTCATGACGTTCGGTCTGGCGTGCTGTGCCGTGGAGATGATCCACACCTCCATGCCGCGCTACGATTCGGAGAGGTTCGGTGTCGCGCCGCGCGCATCGCCGCGTCAGTCCGACATCATGATCGTGGCCGGCACGCTGACCAACAAGATGGCGCCGGCGCTGCGCAAGGTCTACGACCAGATGCCGGAGCCGCGCTACGTCATATCCATGGGCTCCTGCGCCAATGGCGGCGGCTACTATCATTATTCCTATTCCGTGGTTCGCGGCTGCGACCGCGTGGTGCCGGTGGACATCTATGTTCCCGGCTGCCCGCCGACCGCCGAAGCTCTGCTCTACGGCATATTGATGCTGCAGAAGAAAATCCGCCGCACCGGCACCATCGAACGGTGAGAAACCATGTCTGAGGCGCTCAACGAACTTGCGGCCTATATCCGGGAAAAGCTCGGCGGGCGGGTGCAGGATGCAACGGTGGCGTTCGGCGAGCTGACCATCGGCGTCGAGCCCGGCGATGTCGTGGATGTCGCGACGTTCCTGAAGAATGACGTGCAATGCCAGTTCGTGTCGATCATCGACGTCAGCGGTGCGGATTACCCGGCGCGCGAGAAGCGTTTCGACGTGGTTTACCACCTGCTGTCGCCACGGCAGAACCAGCGTATCCGCCTGCGCGTCATGACCGACGAGGACACGCCGGTTCCGTCCGTTACGGGGGTGTTTCCCGGCGCGGACTGGTATGAGCGGGAGACATACGACCTTTACGGCGTGCTGTTCACCGGCCATCCCGACCTGCGGCGCCTGCTGACCGACTACGGGTTCGACGGGCATCCGCTACGCAAGGACTTTCCGCTCACCGGCTTCGTCGAGGTTCGCTACGACGACGAGGTGAAGCGTGTCGTCTACGAGCCGGTCGAGCTGAAGCAGGAATTCCGCAATTTCGACTTCCTGTCGCCTTGGGAGGGGACCGACTATGTCCTGCCCGGCGACGAGAAGGCCAAGGCTAACTGAGGCGCATCCCATGCCGGCCGTCCGCAACTTCAATATCAATTTCGGCCCGCAGCATCCCGCCGCGCATGGCGTGCTGCGCCTTGTGCTCGAGCTTGACGGCGAGGTGATCGAGCGCGTCGATCCTCATATCGGCCTGCTGCACCGCGGCACCGAGAAGCTGATGGAGGCCAAGACTTACCTCCAGGCGGTACCTTATCTCGACCGTCTCGACTATTGCGCGCCGATGAACCAGGAACATGCCTATGCGCTGGCCGTCGAGCGGCTGCTGGGCATCGAGGTGCCGAAGCGCGGCCAGCTGATCCGCGTGCTGTGCTGCGAGATCGGCCGTATCATGTCGCACATCCTCAATGTGACGACGCAAGCGATGGACGTGGGTGCGCTGACGCCGCCGCTATGGGGTTTCGTGGACCGCGAGAAGCTGATGGTGTTCTACGAGCGAATCAGCGGCTCGCGCATGCATGCAGCCTATTTCCGGCCGGGCGGCGTGCATCAGGACATTCCCGACCAGGTGATCGAGGATATCGGAAACTGGATTCCGCTGTTCCTCAAGACGCTGGACGATCTGGACAATCTGCTGACGCCGAACCGCATCTTCAAGCAGCGCAATGTCGATATCGGCGTGGTATCGCTGGAGGACGCCTGGGCCTGGGGCTTTTCCGGCGTGATGGTGCGCGGCTCCGGCGCGGCGTGGGATCTGCGCAAGTCTCAGCCCTACGAATGCTACTCCGAGATGGAATTCGACATTCCGATCGGCAAGAACGGCGATTGCTACGATCGCTACCTGATCCGCATGGAGGAGATGCGCCAGTCGGCCCGTATCATGCAGCAATGCATCGAGCGGCTGCTGGGCAAGGAGAGGATCGGCCCGGTTTCCAATACCGACGGCAAGATCGTGCCGCCGAAGCGCGCCGCGATGAAACGCTCGATGGAGGCGCTGATTCATCATTTCAAGCTCTACACCGAGGGCTATCGCGTACCGGCCGGCGAGGTCTATGCGGCGGTGGAAGCGCCCAAGGGCGAGTTCGGCGTCTATCTCGTGTCTGACGGCACCAACAAGCCTTACCGCGTCAAGCTGAGGGCTCCGGGCTTCGCCCACCTGCAGGCGATGGATTTCCTCTGCAAGGGCCACATGCTGGCAGACGTATCAGCCGTTCTGGGTTCCCTCGACATCGTGTTTGGTGAGGTCGACCGCTAAATGTCCGTTCGCCGTCTTGCAGAGCCAGCCGTCCAGCCAGCCAGTTTCGCCTTCACCGAGGCAAATGCGGACTGGGCACAAAGGACGATCGGCAAATACCCGAAGGGCCGCGAGCAGTCAGCGGTCATTCCGTTGCTCATGCGTGCGCAGGAGCAGGAAGGCTGGGTGACGCGGGCAGCCATCGAAGCGATCGCGGACATGCTGGGCATGCCTTATATCCGCGTGCTGGAGGTCGCGACCTTCTACACGCAATACCAGCTCAAGCCAGTCGGCACGAAGGCGCATGTGCAGGTGTGCGGGACGACGCCCTGCATGCTGCGCGGGGCCGAGGAATTGATGGATGTGTGCCGCTCGCGGATACACCGCGAGCAATTCCACACCAATGAGAGCGGCACGCTGTCGTGGGAAGAGGTGGAATGCCTTGGCGCCTGCGTGAACGCGCCGATGGTCATGATCTTCAAGGATACCTATGAAGATTTGACGCCGGAACGGCTGGCGGAGATCATCGACGAGTTCGAGGCGGGCAATGGCATCGACGTCCTTGTCGGCCCGCAGGTGGACCGCGTTTTCTCCGCGCCCATCTCCGGACTGACATCGCTGACCGACGAGGCGGCGATCCTGAAGTCCACGCGCGACCGCGAGGCGAAGGCCGCGGCCAAGGCTGAGAAGGCCGCCGACGTGCCGCCCTCGCAGGCGGCAAAGCCCAGGACCGACGCAATCGAGACAAGCCCGGCGGTCAAGTCGCCGTCGCGGGTGAAGGCGAGCACTTCTTCGGAGAAGAGCAAGAGCGTCGCCGCTCCGGCTATCGATCAGGCCGCGGCGAACGGCGCTTCTCCCGAGGTCGAGGGCGGGCGCAAGCCGCGCAGCCGGCCTGTCACCGCCAAGGGCGAGGCGCGCACCGCTTCGCCGGAACTTCTGGGCGGCACCCCCATCGGTCCCGCCGGCAAGCGCCGCAAGAGCGAGCCGGTCGCACCGGCTGGGGTTCCCTCCCTGCAGACGCCCTCAGCCAAGCCGAGGGCGGCGGCGCGGCCCGCCCGGATCGCTTCGCTGGACAGTCCGAACCGGCCTGCCGGCATCGAAAAGCCGGCGGTCGTGGACGATCTCCAGCTGATCTCGGGCGTCGGCCCGAAGAACGAGAGCATCCTGCATTCGCTCGGCATCTACACTTTCGCGCAGGTCGCCGCGTGGAAGAAGGCCGAGCGCGAGTGGGTTGACGATTATCTGAAATTCCACGGCCGTATCGAACGCGAGGATTGGGTGAAGCAGGCCAAGGCGCTCGCGAAGGGCGGCGAGGCCGAATATATCCGCGTCTTCGGCAAGAAGCCTCGGTGAGGAGCGAACCATGCTTCAGGACAAGGACCGCATCTTCACCAATATATACGGCCGTTTCGACAGATCGCTGAAAGGCGCGATGGCGCGCGGCCATTGGGATGGCACCAAAGCCATCATCGAGAAGGGCCGCGACTGGATCATCAACGAGATGAAGGCGTCGGGACTGCGTGGCCGCGGCGGCGCGGGCTTCCCGACGGGCCTGAAATGGTCGTTCATGCCCAAGCAGTCGGACCGGCCCTGCTATCTGGTCGTCAATGCCGACGAATCCGAACCGGGCACCTGCAAGGACCGCGACATACTGCGCCACGACCCGCACACGCTGGTCGAGGGCTGCCTGCTCGCGGGTTTCGCGATGGGCGCGGAAGCCGCCTACATCTACGTGCGCGGCGAGTTCATCCGCGAGCGCGAGGCGTTGCAGCGCGCGGTGGACGAAGCCTATGAGGCGCGGCTGATCGGCAAGAACAACATCAATGGGTGGGATTTCGAGATCATCGTCCATCATGGCGCCGGGGCCTATATCTGCGGCGAGGAGACGGCGCTGCTCGAAAGCCTCGAGGGCAAGAAGGGCCAGCCGCGCCTGAAGCCGCCGTTCCCGGCCAATGTCGGCCTCTATGGGTGCCCGACCACGGTGAACAATGTCGAATCCATCGCGGTCGCACCGACCATCCTGCGGCGCGGCGCGGCGTGGTTCTCCTCGCTTGGGCGACCGAACAATGTCGGCACCAAGCTGTTCATGCTCGTCGGCCATGTGAACACGCCATGCACGGTCGAGGAGGAGATGGGCATCACCTTCCGCGAACTGGTGGAGAAGCATGGCGGCGGCATTCGCGGCGGCTGGGACAATCTGTTGGCGGTCATTCCCGGTGGCGCGTCATGCCCGGTGGTGAAGGCCGAGGACATCATCGACTGCCCGATGGATTTTGACGGTCTGCGCGAGCGGAAATCCTCTTTCGGCACGGCGGCAGTGATCGTCATGGACCGGTCCACCGACATCGTGAAGGCCATCGCGCGGCTCAGCTATTTCTTCAAGCACGAGAGCTGCGGCCAGTGCACGCCGTGCCGCGAGGGCACGGGCTGGATGTGGCGCGTGATGGAGCGGCTGGTGCGCGGCGAGGCGCGCAAGGAAGAGATCGACATGCTGCTCGACGTCACCAAGCAGGTCGAGGGCCACACGATCTGTGCGCTGGGCGACGCGGCGGCGTGGCCGATCCAGGGCTTGATCCGCAATTTCCGCCCGGAGATCGAGCGGCGCATCGATGAGTTCACGCGGAATTCGCATCGCGCCGAGCCGGTTCTGGTCGCGGCTGAATAGGACGGGAAGATGTCAACCGGACTCGACACGGACATGCTGAGGATGGCGTCCACGCATCGGGGCGGCGGCATGCCGGCCGGCTTCGCAGGCGCGCTCAACCTGATGGCGCATCCAGTCGGTGGCATGGCGGCGGTTTCGGCTGTGGGGCTGGGCCTTTCCAGCCAGGCGTTCGGCCTGTGGCTGGGCGCGGTGGTGGCCGGAATCGAGGCATCGCAGCGCATGTTCTCGACGCTTGCAGACGATGGCGCGAGCGAGCGTGCCTTGCTCAAGGCGAAGGTTTCCGAGCGTGCCAAGGCGGCCGCGGATTTGCTGATGGCGGACGCGAATGCAGCCGCCTCGCGCGCGCATCCCGCTGAGACGCAGCCTCCGGCAGGTCCGAAGGCGAGGCCTGCGGCGCGCTCGCGCGTGCCATCGGTGAAGAAAGTGACGGCGGCTCGCACGAAGCCCGCAGAGACGGCAGGAAAGCCGCGCAAGCCCGTGGCGGCGGCGCGGCCCGAACGGCCCGACGATCTCAAGGCCATTTCCGGCATAGGTCCGAAGCTGGAGCAGGTACTGAACGGCCTCGGCCTGTGGAGCTACGCGCAGGTCGCCGCTCTGGGCGAGGACGAGATAGCGTGGCTGGACGATCATCTCGGTTTTGGCGGCCGCATCGGCCGTGACGGCTGGGTGGAACAGGCGCGGAAATACGAGGCGGCAAAGGCCGCCGGGGGCAAATGATGGCGAAGCTCAAGGTCGACGGGAAAGAGATCGAGGTACCCGACCATTACACGCTGCTGCAGGCGGCGGAGGAGGCGGGCGCGGAAGTGCCGCGCTTCTGCTTCCATGAGCGGCTGTCGATCGCCGGCAATTGCCGCATGTGCCTCGTCGAGGTGAAGGGCGGACCGCCCAAGCCGCAGGCTTCCTGCGCGATGGGCGTGCGCGACCTGCGCCCCGGCCCGAATGGCGAACTGCCGGAAATGTTCACCAACTCGCCTATGGTCAAGAAGGCGCGCGAGGGGGTGATGGAGTTCCTGCTCATCAACCATCCGCTCGATTGCCCGATCTGCGACCAGGGCGGCGAATGCGACCTGCAAGACCAGGCGATGGCCTTCGGCGTCGATGCCTCGCGCTATCACGAGAACAAACGGGCGGTCGAAGACAAATATATCGGTCCGCTGGTAAAGACGATCATGACGCGCTGCATCCACTGCACGCGCTGCGTGAGGTTCACCACGGAAGTCGCTGGAATTTCAGAGCTTGGCCTGATCGGCCGCGGCGAGGATGCCGAAATCACCACCTATCTCGAGCAGGCGATGACCTCCGAGCTTCAGGGCAACGTCATCGACCTTTGCCCCGTCGGCGCGCTGACCTCGCGGCCTTATGCCTTCCAGGCGCGTCCGTGGGAACTGGCCAAGACCGAATCCATCGACGTGATGGACGCCGTCGGCTCCGCCATCCGCGTCGATACGCGCGGGCGAGAGGTTATGCGCATCCTGCCGCGCGTCAACGAGGCGGTGAACGAGGAGTGGATTTCCGACAAGACCCGTTTCATCTGGGACGGGCTGCGCTCGCAGCGGCTCGACCGCCCCTATGTGCGCAAGGGGAACCGTCTCGTTCCGGCAAGCTGGTCGGAGGCTTTCGCGGCGATCAAGAACGCGGTGTCGAAGGCATCGCCCGATCGCATCGGCGCGATTGCCGGCGATCTCGCCGCCGTCGAGGAGATGTATGCGCTCAAGCTGCTGATGGGTGCGCTCGGCTCGCCGAATATCGACTGCCGGCAGGACGGCGCGAAGCTCGACCCGGCGGCGGGCCGCGCGAGCTATATCTTCAATCCGACCATCGACGGGATCGAGCAGGCCGACGCGGTGCTCATCATCGGCTCCAATCCCCGTTTCGAGGCTTCGGTGCTCAATGCACGCATCCGCAAGCGGTGGCGGGTGGGCGATCTTCCAGTGGCCGTTATCGGTGAAATGGGTGATCTGCGCTACGACTACGAGATGCTGGGTGCCGGCCCGGACACGCTCAAGGAACTGGCAGCCGGTAATATCGGCTTCCTCGACATCCTCAAGAACGCGCAGCGTCCGCTCATTATCGTCGGGCAAGGCGCACTGGCACGTAGCGACGGTGCGGCGGTTCTCGGCCTTGCCGCGCAGATCGCGCAGCAAACAGGCGCGGTGACGGAGGAATGGAACGGTTTCGCCGTGCTGCACACGGCGGCGGCGCGCGTGGGTGGTCTCGACCTCGGCTTCGTGCCGGGGCAGGGCGGCAAGGATGTCGCAGCCATGATGGGCGCGCTCGATGTCTTGTTCCTGCTCGGCGCCGACGAGCTGGATATGAACGCTGTCGGCGATGCCTTCACCGTCTATATCGGCACGCATGGCGATGCCGGCGCACACCGCGCAGACGTGATTCTTCCCGGCGCGGCCTATACGGAAAAGTCGGGTATCTATGTCAACACCGAGGGCCGCGTGCAGGCGACGAACCGCGCCGGCTTCGCGCCGGGAGACGCGCGCGAGGACTGGGCCATCCTGCGGGCGCTCTCCGACGTGCTCGGCCACAAACTGCCTTTCGACTCGCTCCAGCAACTGCGCGCGAGGCTCTACGCCGACCATCCGCATTTTGCGGCGGTGGACGAAATCGCGCCGGGCGCCTTCACGGATCTGGCGCGCCTGGAGCGCGGAGCGGGGCGGCTGACCAAGGCGCCTTTCGTTCCGGCTGTAGCCGATTTCTATCTCACCAACCCCATCGCGCGGGCCTCCGCCGTCATGGCCGAATGTTCGGCGCTGGCGAAGGGCGGCTTCAAGCAGGCGGCCGAATAGGGCAGGGACGATGGACGATTTCTTCTCGACCTATGTGCTGCCCGCGCTGCTGGTGCTGATCCAGTCCGTGGCGCTGCTCGTCATATTGCTGATCTTCGTGGCCTATCTGCTTTATGCCGACCGCAAGATCTGGGCGGCGGTGCAGCTTCGCCGCGGCCCGAATGTGGTGGGGCCGTGGGGGTTGCTCCAATCCTTTGCGGATCTGTTCAAGTTCGTGTTCAAGGAGCCGATCATCCCGTCGGGCGCGAACAAGGGCGTGTTCCTGCTTGCGCCGGTGGTATCGGCTGTCCTGGCGCTCGCGACCTGGGCGGTCATCCCGGTCAATGCCGGCTGGGCGGTGGCCGACATCAATGTCGGCATCCTCTATATCTTCGCCATCTCCTCGCTCGAGGTATACGGCGTCATCATGGGTGGCTGGGCGTCGAACTCCAAATATCCGTTCCTCGGCGCGCTGCGCTCGGCGGCGCAGATGGTGTCCTACGAGGTTTCGATCGGCTTCGTCATCGTGACGGTGCTGCTCGCGGTCGGCTCTCTAAACCTGAGCGACATCGTGCTGTCGCAGCAGGATGGACTCGGCACCATGCTCGGCCTGCCGAACAGCTTCCTTGACTGGCACTGGCTGGCGCTGTTCCCGATGTTCATCATCTTCTTCATCTCCGCGCTGGCGGAAACAAACCGTCCGCCGTTCGACCTCGTGGAAGCGGAGTCGGAGCTGGTGGCCGGGCACATGATCGAATATTCGTCGACGCCGTTCCTGCTGTTCTTCCTCGGTGAATATGTAGCGATCGTGCTGATGTGCGCGCTCACCACCATCCTGTTCCTCGGAGGCTGGCTGCCGCCCTTCGATTTCGCGCCGTTCACCTGGGTGCCGGGCGTCATCTGGTTCGTGCTGAAGGTGACGTTCGTATTCTTCATGTTCGCCATGGTGAAGGCCTTCGTGCCGCGCTACCGTTACGACCAGTTGATGCGGCTGGGCTGGAAAGTGTTCCTGCCGATCTCGCTCGCTATGGTCGTCATCACCGCCGCGTTCCTCAAGCTGACGGGAATGGCATGATGAGCGCGGGGCTGATCGGAGCGATTGTCGGGCTTGTGGTGGCGGCGGTGGATTTCGCGCTGCTGCGCATGCTGGCTGCGCGCGTCGATCTGCCCGAAACCAAGAAAGTTCTGAACATAACGGGTCTTAGCCAGTTCTTCCTGCTGCCCGTTGTCGGCTACTTCGTGGCCCCATTGTTTTCGGGAGACTGAGATGTCAGCCCTCGCACAGGCGGCCAAGGCGCTGCTGCTTCAGGAGTTCTTCGCTGCGTTCGTGCTTTCGATGCGACAGTTCTTCGCGCCGAAGCATACGATCAACTACCCCTTCGAAAAGGGGCCGATCAGCCCGCGCTTCCGCGGCGAACACGCGCTGCGCCGCTATCCGAACGGCGAGGAGCGATGCATCGCCTGCAAGCTCTGCGAGGCGATCTGCCCGGCGCAGGCGATTACCATCGAGGCAGGGCCGCGCCGCAATGACGGCACGCGCCGCACGGTGCGTTACGATATCGACATGGTGAAGTGCATTTATTGCGGCTTCTGCCAGGAGGCCTGCCCGGTGGACGCCATCGTGGAAGGTCCGAATTTCGAATTCGCGACGGAGACGCGCGAGGAACTTTACTACAGCAAGGAAAAGCTGCTGGCGAATGGCGACCGCTGGGAGCGCGAGCTGGCGCGAAATATCGCGCTGGATGCGCCCTATCGCTGAGGCTTCGATAGTGGACGGGCAGGGGGTGCTCGTCTAAGAGACACGCGGTTCGCGTCGCCGGAGGCGGTGGCAGAGCCTGAGGGGTAAATCCCTCGAAACCGAACGGGGTACCCATGCTGACAGGATTAGGGGCGGCGTTTTTCTACCTCTTCGCCTTCGTGGCGGTCGCGGCGGCTTTCATGGTCATCTCGGCCCGGAATCCCGTGCATTCAGTGCTTTATCTCATCCTGACCTTCTTCAACGCAGCGGCGCTGTTCCTGCTGACCGGGGCCGAATTCCTCGCGATGATCCTGCTCGTCGTCTATGTGGGCGCGGTGGCGGTGCTGTTCCTTTTCGTCGTGATGATGCTCGACGTGGACTTCGCGGAACTGAAATCGGGGGCGCTGCAATATGCCCCGATCGGCGCGCTGGTGGGACTGATTCTCGCTGCGGAGCTGGTCGTCGTCCTTGGGGGCTTCGCACTTTCCCCCGATCTGGCGGGCCAGATTTCCATGCCGACCCCGGCCCTGACGGAGCGTACCAACACGGCGGCATTGGGCGACATCCTCTATACGGACTACATCTTCTTCTTCCAGATCGCCGGCATGATCCTGCTCGTCGCCATGATCGGTGCGATCGTGCTGACGCTGCGCCACAAGGAAGGCGTCAAGCGGCAGAGCATCGCCGAGCAGGTCGCCCGCACCCCGGCCACTGCGATCGAGATCAAGAAGGTCGAGACGGGGAAGGGTATCTGAGCATGACCGTCGGCATCGGACACTACCTCACGCTTTCGGCGATCCTGTTCACCATCGGCGTGTTCGGCATCTTCCTGAACCGTAAGAACATCATCGTCATACTGATGTCGGTCGAGCTGATCCTGCTGGCGGTGAACCTCAACTTCGTCGCCTTCTCCGCGGCGCTGGGCGACCTCGTCGGGCAGGCCTTCGCGCTGTTCGTGCTGACAGTTGCTGCGGCGGAAGCCGCCATCGGCCTCGCCATCCTCGTCGTATTCTACCGCAACCGCGGGTCGATCGCGACGGAAGACGTCAACACCATGAAGGGCTGAGCGAAAGTTCCGGCATGTATCACGCTATCGTCTTCCTTCCGCTCATCGGCTTCCTGATCGCCGGCCTTGGCGGCAATTCCATCGGCGCCAAGGCGTCGGAATATGTCACCTCGGGCCTGCTGGTGGTCGCCGCCGCGCTCTCCTGGGTCGCGTTCTTCACGGTCGCCTTCGGTGAGGGGCCTGCATTCACCGTGCCGGTGCTCCGCTTCATCGAGGTCGGCGCGCTGCAGGCCAATTGGTCGTTCCGCATCGACACGCTGACGGTGGTCATGCTGATCGTCGTCAACACCGTGTCGGCTCTCGTGCATATCTACTCCATTGGCTACATGCACCACGACCCGCACAGGCCGCGCTTCTTCGCCTATCTGTCGCTGTTCACCTTCGCCATGCTGATGCTGGTGACGTCGGACAACCTCGTGCAGATGTTCTTCGGCTGGGAAGGCGTGGGCCTCGCGTCCTATCTGCTGATCGGTTTCTGGTTCAAGAAGCCTTCGGCCAGCGCAGCCGCCATCAAGGCGTTCGTGGTTAACCGCGTTGGCGATTTCGGCTTTGCGCTCGGCATTTTCGGCGTATTCGTGCTGTTCGGCTCGGTAAGCTTCGACACGATCTTCGCCAATGCCGCGACTTATCTTCCCGCCGCCGCCCACGGGGCCGAAGGCGCTGCGGGCGACGCGGCGGCGCATGGCGATACGGTTCTCACCTTCCTCGGCTATCATCTCGACAAGGCCGCCGCACTGACGGTGGTGTGCCTGCTGCTGTTCATGGGCGCGATGGGCAAGTCGGCGCAGGTGCCGTTGCACACGTGGCTGCCCGACGCGATGGAAGGTCCGACGCCTGTTTCGGCGCTGATCCATGCCGCCACGATGGTCACGGCTGGCGTATTCATGCTGGCGCGGCTGTCGCCGATCTTCGAGCTGTCGCATACTGCGCTTCTGGTCGTCACCTTCATCGGCGCGATTACCGCCTTTTTTGCCGCGACGGTTGGCCTCGTGCAGAACGACATCAAGCGAGTCATCGCCTATTCCACCTGCTCGCAGCTCGGCTACATGTTCGTGGCGCTGGGCATGGGCTTCTACTCGGCGGCGATCTTCCACCTGTTCACGCACGCCTTCTTCAAGGCGCTTCTGTTCCTCGGTTCTGGTTCTGTGATCCATGCCGTTTCGGACGAGCAGGACATGCGCCGAATGGGCGGCCTGCGGAAGCTGATCCCGACCACCTACTGGATGATGATCATCGGCACATTGGCGCTGACCGGCGTAGGCATTCCGCTGACCATATTCGGCACGGCTGGCTTCTTCTCCAAGGACGCTATCATCGAGGGTGCGTTCGCCGGGCACAATTCGCTTGCAGGCTTCGCCTTCGTGCTTCTGGTCGTGGCAGCCATGTTCACCAGCTTCTATTCCTGGCGGCTGATCTTCCTGACCTTCCACGGCAAGCCGCGCGCCTCGGCCGACGTCATGCATCATGTGCATGAATCGCCCCCGGTCATGCTGGTGCCGCTCTATATCCTCGCCGTGGGCGCGCTGTTCGCTGGCTTCATCTTCCACGATGCCTTCATCGGCGAGGGCTATGGCGAGTTCTGGAAGGGTGCGCTGTTCACGCTGGAGGACAATCATATCCTCCACGATTTCCACGGCGTGCCGCTGTGGGTGAAGTTCGCGCCCTTCGTGGCGATGATACTCGGCTTCCTCGGCGCGTATCATTTCTATATCCGCTCGCCGGAGACGCCGAAGCGGCTCGCTGCGCAGCATCGCGGACTCTACCAGTTCCTGCTCAACAAGTGGTATTTCGACGAGCTCTACGATTTCCTGTTCGTCAGGCCCGCGATGCGCCTTGGCCGCTTCCTCTGGAAGAAGGGCGACGGCTGGCTGATCGACGGCTTCGGACCGGATGGAATCTCGGCCCGGGTGGCGGATGTCACGCGTGGCGTCGTGAAACTGCAGACCGGTTATCTCTACCATTACGCATTCGCAATGCTCATCGGCGTCGCCGCGCTCGTGACCTGGATGATGTTCGGGGGAACCTTCTAGACCATGACCGACTGGCCAATCCTCTCGACAGTCACGTTCCTGCCGCTGGTCGGCGCGTTCCTGATCCTGCTGATCCGGGACGACGGGGGCTCCGCACGCCGCAATATCCGCAATGTGGCGCTGCTGACGACTGTTTTCACCTTCGTGCTGTCGCTGTTCATCTGGGCTGGCTTCGATACGGAAACCGCCGATTTCCAGATGGTAGAGAAGGTCGGCTGGCTGGATTCCGGCATTTCCTACCATATGGGCGTGGACGGCATTTCGATGCTGTTCGTCATCCTGACAACTTTCCTGATGCCGCTTTGCATCCTCGCCTCGTGGGAAACGATCGAGAAGCGCGTCAAGGAATACATGATCGCCTTCCTGATCCTCGAAACGCTGATGATCGGCGTGTTCTGTGCACTCGACATCGTGCTGTTCTACGTGTTTTTCGAGGGCAGCCTGATCCCGATGTTCATCATCATCGGCGTGTGGGGCGGCAAGCGACGCGTCTATGCCAGCTTCAAGTTCTTCCTCTACACTCTGCTCGGCTCGGTGCTGATGATGCTCGCCATCATGGCGATGTTCTACCAGTCCGGCACGACCGATATCCCGACGCTGCTGGCGCATCATTTCCCGCCGCAGATGCAGATGTGGCTGTGGATCGCCTTCTTCGCCTCCTTCGCGGTGAAGATCCCGATGTGGCCGGTGCACACCTGGCTGCCGGACGCGCATGTCGAGGCGCCCACGGCAGGTTCGGTCATCCTAGCCGGGATCATGCTGAAGCTCGGCGGATATGGCCTGCTGCGCTTTTCGCTGCCGATGTTCCCCGACGCGTCGCTGTGGTTCCAGCCCTTCGTCTTCACGCTTTCCGTCGTCGCCATCATCTACACCTCGCTGGTGGCGCTGATGCAGGAGGATATGAAGAAGCTGATCGCCTATTCGTCCGTTGCACACATGGGCTACGTGACTATGGGCATCTTCGCGATGAACGTGGAAGGCGTGCAGGGAGCCGTGTTCCAGATGCTTTCGCACGGTCTGGTGTCGGGCGCGCTGTTCCTGTGCGTCGGCGTCGTCTACGACCGCATGCACACCCGCGAAATCGCCGCCTATGGCGGGCTGGTCAACAATATGCCCAAATATGCGGTGGTGTTCCTGATCTTTACCATGGCCAATGTCGGCCTGCCGGGCACCAGCGGCTTCATCGGCGAGTTCCTGACCCTGCTTGGCGCGTTCCGCGCCAATACCTGGGTTGCGCTGTTCGCGACCACGGGCGTCATTCTTTCGGCGGCCTATGCGCTGTGGCTCTACCGCAGGGTGATCTTCGGCGCGCTTACCAAGGACAGCCTCAAGTCGCTGCTCGACCTCAGCCCGCGCGAGCGCGTCATCGTCTATCCGCTGGTGGTGCTGACCATTTTCTTCGGCGTCTATCCCGCGCCGGTGTTCAACGTAACCACCGCTTCGGTGGACGCGCTCGTCAGCAAGCTGACGCTCACGCTCGATGCCGCCCAGAGCGCGGCGGTCGCACATCAATAAGGGCCGGATAGATCATGACGGCGGAACTCTCCTACAGCCTGACGCTGGCCACACCGGAACTGATCCTGGCCATCGGCGCGATGGTGCTGCTGATGATCGGGGTTTTCTCCGGCGAGCGCGCGAGCACGACCGTAACGGGCCTCGCCGCCGCGCTGCTTCTCGGCGTCATCGCCTGGACGCTTTTCTTCCCGGCCGACGGCTCGGGTTTCGGCGGCGCCTTCATCAGCGATCCGTTCGCCCGCTTCATGAAGGTGCTGACGCTCGTCGGCTCGCTGGTCACGCTCGTCATGTCGGTCGGCTTCGCCCGTGAGGAGAAGTTCGACAAGTTCGAGTACCCGGTGCTGATCGTGCTTTCCACGCTGGGCATGATGCTGATGGTGTCGGCCAACGACATGATCACGCTGTATCTCGGGCTGGAGCTTCAGTCGCTGGCGCTCTACGTGATCGCGGCGATCAACCGCGACAGCGTGCGCTCCACGGAGGCCGGCCTGAAATACTTTGTGCTGGGTGCGCTGTCGTCCGGCATGCTGCTCTACGGCATCAGCCTCGTTTATGGGTATACCGGCTCGGTGGGCTTCGAGCCCATCGCACAGGCGCTTTCGGGCGGTGAGCGGCAGCTTGGCGTCGTGTTCGGCCTTGTTTTCGTGCTTGCCGGCCTTGCCTTCAAGATTTCTGCCGTGCCGTTCCATATGTGGACGCCGGACGTTTACGAAGGCGCGCCGACGCCGGTGACGGCCTTTTTCGCCGCTGCCCCGAAGATGGCGGCGATGGCGCTCATTGTGCGGGTGACGGTGGGCGCGTTCCAGCCGGTCGCGAGCGACTGGCAGCAGATCGTCGTGTTCGTCTCCATCGCCTCTATGCTGCTCGGCGCCTTCGCCGCGATTGGCCAGACCAACATCAAGCGGCTGATGGCCTATTCCTCCATCGGCCATATGGGCTACGCGCTCGTGGGGCTGTCGGCCAACAGTGTAGAGGGCGTGCGCGGTGTCGCGATCTACATGCTCATCTATCTGGTGATGACACTCGGCACCTTCGCTTTCATCCTCGCGATGCGCCGCCGGGAGGGGCAGGTAGAGGATATTTCGGACCTGTCGGGCCTGTCGTCCACCAATCCGATGATGGCCACGATCCTGACGATCCTGATGTTCTCTCTCGCCGGCATCCCGCCGCTCGCCGGCTTCTGGGGGAAATGGTACGTGTTCCTCGCGGCGATCAATGCCGGCCTCTACGTTCTCGCGGTGATCGGCGTTCTGGCCTCGGTGGTGGGCGCCTATTATTATCTGCGCATCATCAAGATAATGTGGTTCGACGAGCCGGTCGGCAGCTTCGTGCCGGCGGCGGGCGAGTTGCGGCTGGTGCTCGGCTTGTCGGGCATCTTCGTCCTCTTCTATGTGTTGATAGGCGGCCCGATCGGCCGGATGGCCGAGGCCGCGGCGGGAACCTTCTTCTGAACGGCATGGAGCCGATGGGATTTTCGCTGGCCCCTTCGGCAGCCGCGGCGCATTACAGGCTGGAGACCTTCGCGAGCGTCGGCTCGACCAACGCGCTTGCGCTCGAGCGGGCAGGAGCGGGTGAGGGCGGCCCGCTCTGGCTTGTCTCGAAGAAGCAGGAGAGCGGCCGCGGACGGCGGGGACGCGCCTGGGCGACGCCCGAAGGAAACCTGGCGGCCACGCTGCTGCTCACAGACATATCCGATCTCAAGGCCGCCGCCACTTTGGGCTTCGTGGCCGGGCTTGCGCTCGGCGAGGCGCTGGATGCGGTGGTGCCCGCCGCCGACATAGCTATCGGCCTCGACGGCGGCGGCGCGCGCGGCGCGCGATTCGAGCTGAAATGGCCCAATGACGTGCTGGCCTCGGGGGCGAAGCTTGCAGGTATCCTGCTGGAATCCGCTGTGCTCGATCCAGGCCGTTTCGCGCTGGCTATCGGCATCGGGGTGAATGTGGTGGCCTTTCCGGCCGATCTGCCGTATCCCGCCACGTCGCTTCAGGCGCTGGGTGCGAAAACCGACGCCGAAACGCTATTCCTGGCTCTCTCCGATGCGTGGATGGCCAATATCCGCATCTGGGACGAGGGCAGGGGCGTGGCGGCGATCCGCGACCGCTGGCTCCGGCGCGCGGCGGGATTGGGCGGCGAGGTCGCGGTCCGCATCGAGGGAGAGGTGCTGCGTGGCACCTTCGACACAATTGACGCGGATTGCCGTTTCGTTATCCGGGACCGGCAAGGTAGATTGACGGCCATCACGGCGGGCGACGTACATTTCGGCGCGATCGCCTCGGCTGCGGCGGTGCAAGAGGAGGGGTGATGGCCAAGGATCAGGCGGAGCTGGTATTTTGCCCGCTGGGCGGCGTCGGCGAGATCGGCATGAATTTCGCGCTGTACGGCTTCGGCCCTGCGGATCGCCGCGAGTGGATCGTGGTCGATGTGGGCGTGACCTTCCCTGACGATTCCCTGCCCGGCGTCGATCTCGTGCTGCCGGATACGCGTTTTATCGAGGAGGAAATCGCCAATCTGCGCGGCATCGTCATCACCCACGCCCATGAGGACCATTACGGCGCGCTGCTGGATTTGTGGCCCCGGCTCAAGGCGCAGGTTTGGATGACGCCGTTCACGGCTGGCCTGCTGGAAGCCAAGCGCCAGTCCGAACGCGGAGCGCCCAAGGTGCCCGTCACCATCTACCGTGCCGGAGAGACCTTCACGGTTGGCCCGTTCACCATCGAGGCCGTCGCGGTGACGCATTCGATCCCCGAGCCGGTTTCGCTCGCCATCACCACGCCGCTCGGTACGGTCGTCCATACGGGTGACTGGAAGATCGACCCCGCGCCCGAAATCGGCCCGCTGACCGACGAGGCGCGCTTCCGCGCGCTGGGCGACCGCGGCGTGCTGGCGATGATGTGCGATTCCACCAATGCGCTGCGGGAGGGTGAATCGCCATCCGAGCAGGCGGTGGGAGAGGGCATCAAGGCCGTCATCGAATCCTGCGAGGGCAGGGTGGCCATCACCACCTTCTCCTCGAATGTGGGGCGTATCCGCTCCATAGCCCTGGCTGCGCGGGATGCGGGCCGGCAGGTGCTGGTGCTTGGCCGGTCGCTGCGGCGGGTCATAGATGTGGCGTCCGAGCTGGGCTACCTTGACGGCGTTCCCGAGTTCATCGCGGAGGAGGATTACGGCTTCATCCCGCGCGAGAACGTCGTGGTGCTATGCACCGGCAGCCAGGGTGAGCCGCAGGCGGCGCTGGCCAAGCTGGCGCGTGATGAGATGCGGTCGGTCGCGCTGTCGGCGGGCGACACTGTGGTGTTTTCCTCGCGTGTCATCCCCGGCAATGAAAAGGCGATCCTGACGGTGAAGAACCGGCTGATCGAGCAGGGCGTCCGCATCATCGAGGATGGCGATGCGCTGGTTCATGTTTCCGGCCATCCGCGCCGCAGCGAGTTGAAGAAAATGTATGAATGGGTGCGGCCGAAGCTGCTCGTGCCCGTCCACGGCGAGGCGGCGCATCTGGTGGCGCAGGGGTCGCTCGCAGCCATCTCGGGTGTGCCGAATGTCGCGCAGGTGCGCAATGGCGACATGCTGAGGCTGGCGCCGGGCGATCCCGAGATCATCGACCAGGTGCCGTTCGGCCGTGTCTACAAGGATGGACGCCTTATCGGCTCGGACGAGGCGATGGGCATACGCGACCGGCGCAAGCTCTCCTTCGCCGGGCATGTCGCGGTGAATGTCGTTCTGGACGAACGTTACGATGTCGCGGGCGATCCCGATCTCGTGGCGATCGGCGTCGCCAAGACCGACATGCGCGGCGAGCCGCTGGAGGATCTGATGCTGGATGCGGCGATAGGCGCGGTTGAAAGCATTCCCCGCCAGCGGCGAAAAGACCTCGACCTCGTGTCGGAATCGGTACGCCGCGCAGTACGTGCTGCCGCGAACGATGCATGGGGCAAGAAACCTGTCGTGACGGTGTTCGTTACGCGCTGAACCGGGCTAGCCTTCTATGCTGGGACACCTGAACCATGTGGCCATAGCCGTGCCGGACCTGATGGCGGCGGCGACGACGTATCGGGACACATTAGGCGCGGTTGTCAGCGAGCCACAGGCTCTGCCGGAACATGGCGTCACCGTCGTATTCATCGACCTCGGCAACAGCAAGCTGGAGCTTCTGGAGCCGCTGGGCGAAGCATCTCCCATCGCAGCCTTCCTGGAGAAGAACCCGGCCGGAGGAATGCATCATGTCTGCTACGAGGTGGACGATATTCTTGCCGCGCGTGACCGTCTCGCAGCCGCCGGCGCGCGGGTGCTGGGAGATGGAACGCCGAAGATCGGCGCGCACGGAAAGCCGGTGCTTTTCCTGCATCCGAAGGATTTCCTCGGCACGCTTGTCGAGCTGGAGCAGGCATAGCGGCATCATGGTGAATGCAGCGGGCTTCACTCTCCCCCGGCATGCCGGTGCGCTCTCCCCCGCAAGGAGGTTCGCCCGATGAGCTGGGTCTCGGTCTTTGCGATCTTCTTCATTATCTGGTGGCTTGTGCTGTTCGCCACGCTGCCCTTCGGGCTCAGGACGCAGGACGACGAGAACGAGGTGACGCTCGGCACGGTTTCGAGCGCGCCGGGCCGCCCTCATATGGGCAAGACCATTCTTCGCACAACGATCGTCACCGCAATTGTGTTTGCGATCTACTATGTCGCGACAGTCTATTTCGGGCTCAGCCTGAACGATATTCCGCGTATCGGCCCCCGCGCGTAAGACGGTAAATATAGCCGTCCCGATTTATTTTATTGCACAAAAAAAATGCAAGGCCGCGAGGCCTTGCAATTGAACGCGTCCGACCTGTTTCCGTAGTACGGCGGCAGCGAATTACCGCGCCAAGATCGCATCCTCCCAAGACTTTGACCGCGTAGGAGAGCGATTTCTATTCCGCTCCCTCAGTTTATGAGGGCACAGTAGACCAAGCAGAAACGGAATGTCACGAAAAATATTGCAGCGATAGGTCATGAATTGTGTTGCGCTGCACAAAACTTCGCCACGTCTTGCCTTACTCCGCATCAGCAAGAGCGAGCCGGCAACAGAGGCGACAGAGCGCCCCGTTTTCATTCCGTCATGAAATAGCTATGAAGCGATTGCAAACAGGCGCTTCGCGCCGGCACCGATTCCGCCGGCGAATATCCTCAAATGGTTTTTTCATGCGACTTTCGCGTTTCTTTCTGCCCATTCTCAAAGAGAATCCGCGCGAGGCGGATATCGTGTCCCACCGTCTCATGCTGCGGGCCGGCATGATCCGCCAGCAGGCGGCGGGCAGCTTCACATGGCTGCCGCTTGGCAAGCGCGTGCTGGACAAGGTCAACCGTATCATCCGCGAGGAGCAGAACCGGGCGGGCGCCCTGGAAATCCTGATGCCGACTATCCAGTCGGCGGACCTCTGGCGCGAAAGCGGGCGCTATGACGACTACGGCAAGGAGATGCTGCGTATCACCGACCGCCACGAGCGCGACATGCTCTACGGGCCGACCAACGAGGAGATGGTGACGGATATATTTCGGTCCTATGTGAAATCCTACAAGGACCTGCCGCTCAACCTCTATCATATCCAGTGGAAGTTCCGGGACGAGGTCCGCCCGCGTTTCGGTGTGATGCGCTCGCGCGAATTCCTGATGAAGGACGCGTATTCCTTCGACCTCGACTATGAGGGCGCGAAGGCGGCCTATAACCGCATGTTCGTCGCCTATCTGCGCACCTTCACCCGGATGGGTCTGAAGGCGATCCCCATGCGGGCCGACACCGGGCCCATCGGCGGCGATCTCAGCCACGAATTCATCATACTTGCCGACACGGGCGAGAGCGCGGTGTTCTGCCACCGGGATTTCCTTTCCCTGCCTGTGCCGGGCGAGAACACGGATTTCACCAGCGAAACCGAGATCGCGGGCATCGTGACCGAGTGGACGACGCCCTACGCGGCGACCGAGGAGATGCACGACGAGGCTGCATGGGCGCAGGTGTCGGATGCGGACCGGCTTGCTGCGCGCGGCATCGAGGTCGGCCACATCTTCCATTTCGGCGAGAAATATTCCAAGCCGATGGGCGCCAGCGTGACCGGGCCGGACGGCAAGGAGCATTTCGTCTCCATGGGTTCCTACGGCATCGGGCCGACGCGCCTCATTGCCGCGATCATCGAGGCGAGCCATGACGAGAACGGCATCATCTGGCCGGAATCCGTGGCGCCGTTCGATGCGGTGATCATCAACATGAAGCCCGGCGAAGCCGATTGCGACCGCGTTTGCGACGCGCTTTACGCCGCTCACCAAAAGGCCGGCCTCGACGTGCTTCTCGACGATACCGATCAGCGCGCCGGCGGCAAGTTTGCCACGGCGGACCTGATCGGCATTCCGCTGCAGTTCATCGTCGGGCCTCGCGGCGCGGCTGCCGGCGAGGTGGAGGTCAAGCGGCGGGCGACCGGCGCACGCGAGGTCAAGCCACTCGCCGCCGTGCTTGCCGAGGCTGGCAACCGCGCATGAGCCAAGCCGCGCCCATGACCGCAGCAACGTCCAAGTCTACCGCGCGGAAGAGGGAGGGGGCCGGACCGTTCTCGGCCTTCGAGCGGCTGGTCGCGTGGCGCTACCTGCGCTCCCGGCGCAAGGAGACGGTGATATCCGTCATCGCCTCCATATCGTTTGTCGGCATCATGCTGGGCGTGGCCACGCTCATCATCGTAATGGCGGTGATGAACGGATTCCGTGCCGAGTTGCTGACCCGCATCCTGGGCATCAACGGACACCTGATCGTGCAACCGCTGGACCGGCCGCTGGACGATTATGAAGCCGTCGCGTCGCGCATCGAGGGGCTGGAGGGCGTGCATTACGCCATCCCGCTGGTGGAGAGCCAGGTTTTCGCGTCGGGCAGCATCGGGGCGGGGACCGGCGCGCTGGTGCGCGGCATCCGCGGCGAGGATATCGAGAAGCTGGAACTCGTGGCCGGGAATATAAAGCAGGGAACGCTCGCGGATTTCGACGATGGCGAGGGCGTGGCCATTGGCACCCGCATGGCGGAAAATCTCGGCCTGTCGGTCGGCGAACCGCTGACGTTGATGTCGCCTGAAGGCGACATCACGCCCTTTGGCACTGCGCCGCGAATAAAGTCCTATCCGGTCAAGGCAATTTTCGAGGTTGGCATGTCGGAGTATGACGCCTCGATCGTATTCATGCCCATGTCGGAAGCGCAGGTCTATTTCAACCAGGACGGCCGTGCGCAGAGCATCGAGATCTATGTGGCCAACCCGGATGCGGTGGACACGCTGCGGCCCCGCATCGAGGAGGCTGCGCAACGTCCGGTCTTCATCGTAGACTGGCGCCAGCGTAACCAGACCTTCTTTTCCGCCCTGCAGGTGGAACGGAACGTCATGTTCATGATCCTGACGCTGATCGTGCTGGTCGCCGCTCTCAACATCATTTCCGGCCTCATCATGCTGGTGAAGGACAAAGGGCGCGACATTGCCATACTGCGCACGATGGGCGCGACCAGCGGTGCAGTCATGCGCATCTTCCTCATGACGGGAGCGGCAATCGGCGTGGCGGGCACGCTCGCGGGCGTTCTACTCGGCGTCGTCGTGTGCCTCAACGTCGAATCGATCCGGCAGTTCTTCTCGTGGCTCTCGGGGACGACCTTGTTCAACCCCGAACTTTATTTCCTCAGCCAGCTTCCGGCGCGCATGGATCCCGGCGAGACAATCTCGGTCGTGCTGATGGCCGTGCTGCTGTCTTTCCTCGCGACGCTGTTTCCGGCTTGGCGGGCCGCCCGGCTCGATCCTGTCGAGGCGTTGAGATACGAATGAGCGCCGCGCAGCCAGTGCTCGCGCTCAAAGCGGTCGAGCGTCACTATACAGAGGGAACGGGGAAGCTCACCATCCTCGACAAGGCGGATTTCACCCTTGCCGGTGGTGAAATGGTGGCGCTCGTCGCGCCGTCGGGCGCCGGCAAATCGACATTGCTACATCTTGCCGGCCTGCTCGAAATGCCCGACGGGGGTGAGGTCATGCTGTCGGGCCGGCCTTGCGGCAGGCTTTCCGATGACGAGCGGACGGCGATCCGCCGCAACGATATAGGCTTCGTCTATCAATTCCACCATCTGCTGCCGGAGTTCTCCGCGCTGGAAAACATCATGATGCCGCAGATGGTCAAGGGGCTTCCGGCGTCCGAGGCCAGGGTGCGAGCCGCGCAACTCCTGGACTACATGAAGATCGGCCATCGTGCCGATCATCGCCCGTCCGAGCTTTCGGGCGGCGAGCAGCAGCGGGTCGCCATCGCGCGCGCCGTCGCCAACGCGCCGTTGCTGCTGCTCGCGGACGAGCCGACGGGCAATCTCGATCCCGAAACGGCGGCCTACGTGTTCGAGGCGCTGGAGGCGCTGGTGCGGCGCTCGGGGCTTTCGGCGCTGATCGCTACGCATAATCATGAGCTGGCGGCGCGCATGGACCGCCGGGTCACGCTGCGCGACGGCAAGATCCGCGAGTTCTGAGCACCGTACCGGGGCGGCTACGGCTTTCCCGTGTGTCCTCTGCCGTCTGTGTGTTGCTGCCAAATGGGCTGTCGCCGCGTAAACCTTTCGTTCACCTTCGCCTGATGGCGCGATCCGTTTGCGTTGACTTTGGAACATAAATAGAACATAAAGGGATCATGAAGAAAACGGAGGCAGACATGATCGATTTCGCCAAGGAAGTTGCGTCGCTCGTTTCGTTGAGCGGATTCATTGTCGTGATGGCGTTCTGGATCGGTGCGCTATAGCACCAGCCTCCGATCGGGTGGGGCTGCCCTCCAGCGCCCGGCCGGATCAGGACCGGGCGTCGTCTACCGGACCGAATATCTCGACGAAGGCCCGTTTCAGCTCGATATCGAAATCCGCCATGCTTATGGGCAGGCCGAGATCGACAAGGCTGGTAACGCCGTAGCCGGTGACGCCGCAGGGCACGATGCCTGCGTAGTGAGTCAAGTCCGGCTCGATATTGATGGCGATGCCGTGGAAGCTCACCCAGCGGCGCAGGCGGATGCCGATGGCGGCGATCTTGTCTTCCGCCGGGGAGCCATCAGGCAATGGAGGACGCTCCGGACGGCGCACCCATACGCCGACGCGCTCCTCCCGCCGCTCGCCGCGCACGCCCACATTGTCCAGCGCGCCGATGAGCCAGGCTTCGAGGGCGGCCACGAAAGCGCGCACGTCCTCCTTCCGTCGCTTGAGGTCGAGCATGACATAGGCTACGCGCTGGCCCGGGCCGTGATAGGTGTATTCGCCGCCGCGGCCCGCGTCGAATACCGGGAATCGTCCGGCATCGATCAGGTCGGCGGCCTTGGCGCTGGTGCCTGCCGTGTAGAGAGGCGGATGCTCGACCAGCCAGACCATCTCGGGCGCGTTTCCTTCACGTATGGCGGCGACGCGCGCCTCCATCGTGGCAAGCGCGACATCATAGTCCGTCAGGCCCGGCTCGATACGCCATTCCACCGGGAGGCCGGTGTCGCTGGGCAAGAAGAGAGTGGCTATGTCGTTGCGCTGAAGCATGGCTGCATCACATATGGAGGTGCACGGCGGCGGCGTCCAGTGTTCTTGCGAACCGGGTGTGACTGCGCCCTTTCCGGTTTCTATATGGGCGTGCCGGGAGAGGGCCGGTTTCTGACGCGAGAGACGCCGGCTACACGACGACGCGGCTGGATCCGAGCCTTCGCCAGCAGGAGGCGATGGCGCTCTACAGGAAAGCCGGCTTCAGGCTGATCAAGCCTTACTATGAGGTTCCCGACGACTTCAGGAACTGGCGCAACTTTACGAGCTAAAACTTTGAACTGGAAGCGATAAGCCTCTACCGGGCGCCGCATGGCGTGAAGATCGTTGCCGGAGGCGGCGTGCATCACTTCCGAAGTCAATAAAATGGTGCGGTCGAGAAGACTCGAACTTCCACGGGTTGCCCCACAGCGACCTCAACGCTGCGCGTCTACCAATTCCGCCACGACCGCACGTGGTAGAAGCCGGATCGAACCGGCCCGGCGCATGTAGCAAATAGCCCCCGGCGAAACAAGTGCGCCGCCGGGGATAATTGCCGCATTCCGAAGACGATTTCACCGTCAAATGCGTTTTGTGTTTGGGCGCGTCACAGGCTACAGGTGGCGCACGAGACGACACCCCTCCAGCGTCGGAGAGATGCTTGACCGCTTCTGAGCAAAACAAGGAAGACCGGACGGCCGCCGACGCGCCGCATGTGGATATTTACGGCGAGGGCGGCGCGATCAAGCCGGAATTCCTCGCCCATATCGGCGCGGCGATCGCGGACCGCGATACGCTGGCGCTGCGCTCCGAAGTCGGCAGCCTGCACCAGTCGGAGGTCGGCGATCTTCTCGAGGCGCTCCTGCCGGAGCAACGGCGCGCGCTCGTCACCCTCATGGGGGCGGATTTCGACTATACGGCGCTGACCGAGGTCGACGATTCGATTCGTCAGGACATCGTTGAAAGCCTGCCCAACGAGCAGATCGCGCAGGCTGTCCAGGAACTCGATTCCGACGATGCCGTCTACATTCTCGAAGATCTCGACGAGAAGGATCAGGAAGAGATCCTTGCGCAACTGCCGTTCACTGAGCGGATCAGGCTGCGGCGTTCTCTGGACTATCCCGAGGAGACAGCCGGCCGGCGCATGCAGACGGAATTCGTGGCCGTCCCGCCTTTCTGGACCGTGGGGCAGACCATCGACTACATGCGCGAGGATCAGGACCTGCCCGAGCAGTTCAGCCAGATCTTCGTCATCGATCCAACCTTCCGGCTGCTCGGCGCGGTCGACCTGGACCGCATCCTCCGTGCGCAGCGTAGCGTGAAGGTCGAGGATGTCATGCATGAGACGCGCCACGCGATTCCGGCTGCGATGGACCAGGAAGAAGCGGCGCAGATATTCGAGCAATACGACCTTTTGTCCGCCGCGGTGGTGGATGAGAATGAGCGGCTGGTCGGCGTTCTTACCATCGACGACGTGGTTGACGTGATCCAGCAGGAGGCCGAGGAGGACCTGATGCGGATGGGCGGCGTCGGCGACGAGGAGCTTTCGGACTCCGTGCTCGTCACCTCGCGCTCGCGTGTCCCCTGGCTGCTGGTGAATCTGGTGACGGCATTCCTGGCTGCTTCCGTCATCGGTCTGTTCGACGGGACGATCCAGCAGATCGTGGCGCTCGCCGTCCTGATGCCCATCGTCGCCGGCATGGGCGGCAACGCCGCCTCGCAGACGATGACGGTCACGGTGCGCGCGCTGGCGACCAAGGATATAGACATCTACAATGCGGGACGCATCATTCGCCGTGAGATGGCCGTGGGCGCGTTGAACGGCGTGCTGTTCGCGGTCCTGATCGGCGCTGTCGCCGGTGTGTGGTTCGGAGACTGGCAGATCGGCGGCATCATCGCCGCCGCGATGGTCATCAACATGTTCGTTGCCGCGCTGGGCGGCATACTTATTCCCCTGCTGCTGGACAGGCTGGGCATAGACCCTGCCGTGGCGTCCGCCGTTTTCGTCACCGCCGTGACCGATGTCGTGGGGTTCTTCGCATTTCTCGGGCTGGCCACATGGTGGTTCGGCGTCGGGTTGAGTTGACGTGCGCGGGGCTATGACCTCTGCCAAGCCGCGCCTGCTGGCCATCGGCGGCGCGCATATCGACCGGCGGGGCAGGGTGTCGGGAACCTATGTGCCCTGCGCATCGAACCTCGGCACGATGCGGGAGGAAGTGGGCGGCGGCGCCTTCAATGCGTTGCGCAACGCCACGGGCATGGGCCTTGCAGGCACGATGCTCTCCATGCGCGGCGGTGACGCCGCTGGCGAGGCTGTTGCGAAGGCGGTCGCGGAATGGGGCATTGCCGATCTGTCTGCGGTGTTCCTCGATCGGGCCACACCAAGCTATACCGCGCTGCTCGACGGCGAGGGCGAGTTGATCGCCGGGCTTGCCGATATGGGCCTTTATGACATCGCATTCCCGAGGCAATTGCGCAGGCGCCGTTTTCGCGATGCCGTCGCGGAAGCCGATGCCTTGCTGATCGACGCCAATCTTCCAGCCGAGGCGGTGGGGCACGTGGCGCGAATGGAAAGCGTGCCCATTTTCGCCATAGCCGTATCGCCGGCCAAGGTGGAGCGCATGGCGGGGGCGCTGGCGAGCATCTCCTGCCTGTTCATGAACGGCCGCGAGGCGAGGGCGCTCGCGGAGGCGGACGAGGCGGCGGCAATCGCTGAGGTGGTTGCCTCGTTGCGTTTGCGCGGGCTCGGAAGCGGCGTTGTGACGGGCGGCAGGGGGCGGATCGTCTGTTTCGATGCTTCGGGCATGTTCACCCTGGAACCGCCTACGCCGGTACGGGTGGCCGACGTCACAGGTGCGGGCGATGCGCTGGCCGGCGCGACAGTCGCGATGCTGATGCGTGGCGCGTCGTTGAGGGAGGCCATACGGTACGGAGCAGCCTGCGCCGTGCTCACTGTGGCGAGCCCGCTCGTGGCTACGCGCTTCGCTCCAGCATTATTCAGGGATACGCTGGCGGCTGTGCCGGTTGTGACGGAGTTTAGAGACGATGCTGCCTGATTCCGTTCGCGCCTTCACCGACATAATGCCCGAGGTAGCCGCTGCGCTGGGGCAGGGGCAGCCGGTGGTTGCGCTGGAAAGCACCATCATCACGCACGGTATGCCCTATCCCGATAATGAGCGCATGGCCGCGCGCGTGGAAGATATTGTGCGGTCCGAAGGGGCCGTGCCCGCCACCATTGCCGTGGCCGACGGCCGACTTTGCGTCGGCTTGTCGGGCGAGATGCGCGCCGCGCTGGCGCAGACCGCTGGCGCGATGAAGCTCTCCCGCGGCGACCTTGCTTTCGCCATCGCGGAAGGCCGCACGGGTGGTACCACGGTGGCTGCCACGATGATGGCATCACATCTGGCCGGCATCGGCGTGTTCGCGACAGGCGGCATTGGCGGCGTGCACAAGGGAGCGGAAACGAGCTTCGACATTTCGGCCGATCTGGACGAACTGGCCCGCACGCCCATTATCGTCGTCTCGGCAGGAGCCAAGGCGATACTCGACATTGAGAAAACGCTGGAAGTCCTTGAAACAAAGGGTGTTCCGGTTATCGGATATGGAACGGACATCCTGCCTGCATTCTGGTCCAGGCAATCGCCCTACAAGGCCCCGTTGCGGCTCGACAGCCCCGATGCCATAGCCCGATTCCATCGGGTGCGGCTGGCGCTCGGCGGTCATGGCGGCATGCTGATCGCGAATCCGGTGCCTGCTGCGAGCGAGATCGCCGCGGATATCATGGCCGGTCACATCGCCGCCGCGCAGGCCGACGCGGCCCGCGAAGGCGTGAGCGGCAAGGCTGTCACACCCTTCCTTCTCGACCGCATATTGAAGGCGACGGGCGGCGCGAGCCTCGCCACCAATATCGCGTTGGTCGAGAATAACGCCCGGCTGGCGGCGCAGATCGCCCGCGCACTGCGCGGTTGATTCCCCGTCAGGTGATCGGCGCGAGCTGGATCTCGACGCGGCGGTTGAGCGCACGGCCTTCCGGTGTCGCATTGGTGGCGATGGGACGATCCGGCCCGAAGCCCTGCACCGAGAAGCGCCGGCCATCGACACCCTGCGCGTTCAGGTAATTGGCGACGGAAAGCGCGCGCCGCTGGGACAGGTCGTAATTATATGTCGTGCCGCCGGTGGAATCGGTATGGCCGGTCACGTCGATGATGGTCTGGTTGAAGCGGTTGAGCACCAGCGCGACCGCGTTGAGCGTTGGGTAGAACGCGGAATTTACATCCGAGCGGTCGGTGGGGAACGTCACGTTGGACGGCATGTTGAGAACGATATAGTCGCCGTTGCGGGTCACGCTGACGCCCGTGCCCTGCAGCTGGGCGCGAAGCTCGGCCTCCTGCCGGTCCATATACGCGCCGACGGCGCCGCCCGCGAGCGCGCCCACACCGGCGCCGATCAGCGCGGCGTTACGCTGCGCCGCGCCCGAACCGCCGACAGCAAGGCCAACCAATGCGCCCGCGCCCGCGCCGAGAAGCGCGCCGCCAGCCGTATTCGACATCTGCGACTGGCCGGTATAGGGGTCAGTCGTACAGGATGCGACAAGCATTGCGGCCACGCCCGCGCCAACGATCTTCTTCAGCATTATCCTCTCCCCGTCTCGCCCGACTTTACAATTGAAGCCGCCATTTACCATAGATGGCGGGGAGAGGAAACTTCGGCAGGGAAGGGTCACTCGCTGCGATAAATCATCCAGTTCTTGCGCGGGGCTTCCTGGGAAACGGCGTTCGCGACGGGGTAGCGGCTGACGCGGTTTCGCCCTTCCATCTTGGATGCGTAGAGGGCGCGGTCCGCCTTGGCATAGAGGTCCTCCGGTCCGTCCGCGTCGCTCGCCATGCATATGCCGAGCGAGATGGTGACGGGTTCATGCGGCTTGCCGGGATCGGCGCGCAGGAAAGGAGTCTTCTCCACGATGGCGCGCAGATCGTCGGCCAGCTCGACCGCGGCGTCGGAGGAAAGCCCCTCCACCACGATTGCGAACTCTTCGCCGCCTGTACGCGCGATGAAGGTGCCGCCGTTGACGCCGGTCCTGAATATGCGGGCCACATGCTGCAATATCTTGTCGCCTACGGGATGGCCGTGGCGATCATTGACCTCCTTGAAGCGGTCTATGTCGGCAAGGATGAGCGCGCTGAACATCACGGCTTTCCGGTCGGAATAAATCTGGGCGATCACCTTGTCGAAGGCGCGGCGGTTCCAGATCTGCGTCAGCGGGTCGGTGTCCGCCAGCTTCTTGTATTCCTCGAGCTTCGCCTTGACCTCGGACAGTTCCGAGTAGGTGTCGGCAATGGACGTGGCCAGCCGCCGTCCCTGTGCAATGGTCGTGTTCGTCGCCACGGACATGATGCCGATGATCTTCTCGAACACGTCGCGCGAAAGGTTCTGGCCGCTAGTCAGTCCCTCGGAGGTCCGGTCGAGGATGACGCCGTATTTTTCCAGCGAGTTATGCCCCCGGCGCAGAAGGGAGACGACTTCCTCCAGCTTCGAGGCCAGCTCCACGTGAAAATTCTCGACGATGCCGTCGCGGTTGTTCTGGGCGAAATATTCGCGGGCGAGCCGATCGAGCTCCTCCTGTCCCGGCTTGTCGCCGAGGGTCGTGAGCGCCTTGCGCAGGGAATTGTTCGAGCCGCTGAATGCCTCGTAGAAAATCTCGTAGTTGCGCGGCAGGCCGGTGACGCCCAGATCATGCATCCGGCCAGCTATGGCGAACGCAATATCCTCGGTACCGTCGTTCAGAGCGTTGGACGACTGCATCTTTTCCCCATTACTACCGGCCGGCCTGCCGCCCGCTGCCGCGAGCACCTGGCCAACCGCCCCATTGCGCAGCCGGGAAACGGGTGCGACGGATCATGCCGCAGCACCTGCAAGCCGCATGCGAAGCTAGCAATCGGCGGGCTAACGCTGGGTTAATCGAGGGCGGGAAACAGCGGAATTCCGGTATCTATAGACGGACGGCCGGGCAGGATGGCGGTTCGCAATCGCCGCGGCGTCCGTGCACAACTGAGCATGGCGGAACAATCCATGCTATCGCCTTCGCATGAGCATGGATTCGGACCGGATGGATTCGCTTCGCGGGACAAGGCGCCGCATCGAGGCTATCGACCTGGCCCGCGGTATCGCGCTCGTGGCTATGGCCATCTATCATTTCGCCTGGGATCTCGAATTCTTCGGCTATCTCGACCTTGGAACGACGAGCCACGGCGGCTGGAAGCTCTTTGCACGCGCCATCGCCTCGTCCTTCCTCTTCCTCGTCGGTGTCAGTCTCGTTCTCGCGCATCGTGGGGGAATCCGCCCACACCCCTATCTGATTCGCCTCGCGATGGTTGCCGCCGCGGCGCTGGCGATTTCGCTCGTCACGTGGTTTGCCGTGCCCGGCGGCTTCATCTTCTTCGGCATATTGCACCAGATCGCGCTGGCCAGCGTCATCGGGCTTGCGTTTCTGCGGCTTCCGTGGAGCGTAACGCTGGTGGCCGCCGCGCTTGTCATCGCCGCACCTCACTATCTGCGCAGCGCCGCTTTCGATCATCCCGCATGGTGGTGGCTCGGGCTTTCGGTCAGCAATCCGCGCTCAAACGACTACGTACCGCTGTTCCCGTGGTTCGGCGCGGTGCTCGCCGGCATCGCGGCCACGAATTTCGCGTGTGGAGCGGGCATTCTGGACAGGCTTGGCGCGCTTCGGCCGGGCATGTGGGCGAGGCCGCTGCGCTTTGCGGGGCGGCATAGCCTCGCAGTCTATCTTGTGCACCAGCCGGTCCTGATTGCCTGCGTGTGGCTGTTCTCGCAATTGGTGCCGCCGCAGACTGCCACGCCCGAAGCCCGCTTCATGGGAGCCTGCAACAATAGCTGCGGCGAAATCCGTACGGCGGAATTCTGCTCCATGTATTGCGCCTGCGTCCTCGACCGTCTCGATGCAGACGGCCTGCTGGACGAAGCATTCGCCGGCAGTCAGGATGCAGGCGTAACGTCGCGGCTGAACGAGATCGCCGGCATGTGCACGATAGACGCCGACATGACGACCGCCCCGGAGGAGGGGAGCGAGGGAGGAGAGAATGGAGAAGGGGAACCGGGTCGCTGACGCGGCCCACCGGGTGTGGGTGGCGTCGATGATCTATGTGGCCGCCGTTGCCGGCGGGATCATTCTTCACAATATTTATCCGCTGCCGTGGATCGGTGCGCCGCTTGCCGATCTCCTGTTCGCCATTGGCTGGCTGCTCGGCGCAGCGGCCATTTTCCTGCTGGCGGCTGCGTTGCGGGCGTGGCGCAGCACACGACTTGCCGGGGAACATCGCGGCCTCGTCACGTCAGGCCCTTATTCCTTCAGCCGTAACCCGATCTATCTCTCGGCGGCGCTATTGCTGGTTGCCGGCGCGCTCATATGGGGCATTGGCTGGCTGATCATCCTTGCGCTTGTCGCCGGTTTCGCGACGAGCAAGCTCGTGATCGAAGGCGAGGAGCGACGCTTCGCCGGACGGTTCGGCAAGAAATACCGCGACTACCAGAAGAAGGTCCGGCGCTGGATCTGATCTGCCGCCGATGGCTCAGGTGTTGACGCCCAGTTCGACCAGGCGCTCGACACATGATTCCTCCGCGCGGTCCAGCTCGGTGATCGTTTCCTCGAGGTCGCGCCGCTTCTGCCGCAATTGCTCGCGCTTCTCCTCGATGCGCTTCATCATCAGCTTGAGCTGGCCGATTTCGCCGGGCGGCTCCCTGTATATCTGGATGATTTCGCGAATCTCGTTGATCGAGAAGCCCAGCCTGCGGCCACGGATGATCTGCCGTACGAGGTGGCGGTCGGACGGACGAAAGAGGCGTGTACGGCCGCGCCGCACCGGCTGGATGAGGCCCTCGTCCTCATAGAATCGCAGAGTGCGCGTCGAGATGTCGAACTCGCGAGTCAGCTCGGTGATCGAATAATATTCCCGCATGGGCGAGCGTCCGTTTCCTTTCGTCGATGTTAGACTAGGCGTTTACGTAAAAGTCAAATTCGCCGGCTTGGCAATTCGGAAACGGGGATGGAAGGCCGCTGTTGCAGGCAGGCGATTCGCACCGGCCGGACCCTCCGGCGCGGGGCGATCATTTCTTCGTGCGAGTATGCCTTGCGAGTACATAAATAGAACATGCGTATAATTCCATATTTATTTCAAATGCTTAACACCTCTTGCCATAATGGAACAAAAGAGGTACAAAAACGTGGCGGTTTCGGGATTGTCCGGCTTCGTTGACGACCAAGGGGTATGTATGATGGCTCAGAACACATTGCGGCTGGTAGAGGATAGTTCGGTGGACAAGACAAAGGCTCTGGACGCGGCGCTGGCGCAGATCGAACGCGCCTTCGGCAAGGGCTCCATCATGCGCCTTGGGGCGAACGAGCAGGTGGTCGAGATCGAGACCGTACCCACAGGCTCTCTCGGCCTCGATATTGCGTTGGGCGTCGGCGGTCTGCCCAAGGGGCGTATCATCGAGATTTACGGGCCGGAAAGCTCGGGCAAGACGACGCTGGCGCTGCATACCGTCGCGGAGGCGCAGAAGAAGGGTGGCGTCTGCGCTTTCGTCGACGCGGAGCACGCGCTTGATCCCGTCTATGCGCGCAAGCTTGGCGTCGATCTTGAAAATCTCCTGATTTCCCAGCCGGATACCGGCGAGCAGGCGCTGGAGATCTGCGATACGCTGGTCCGTTCCGGCGCGATCGACGTGCTGGTGGTGGATTCGGTGGCGGCCTTGACGCCCCGCGCCGAAATCGAAGGCGAGATGGGCGATTCCCTGCCCGGCCTTCAGGCGCGCCTCATGAGCCAGGCGCTGCGCAAGCTGACGGCGTCCATCTCGCGCTCCAATTGCATGGTCATCTTCATCAACCAGATACGCATGAAGATCGGCGTGATGTTCGGCTCGCCGGAGACGACCACCGGCGGCAACGCGCTCAAGTTCTACGCGTCCGTTCGCCTCGACATCCGCCGTATCGGCGCGATCAAGGACCGTGACGAGGTGGTCGGTAACCAGACCCGCGTCAAGGTCGTCAAGAACAAGCTGGCCCCGCCCTTCAAGCAGGTGGAGTTCGACATCATGTATGGTGAGGGCGTGTCGAAGACCGGCGAGTTGATCGATCTCGGCGTGAAGGCCGGCGTGGTCGAGAAGTCGGGCGCGTGGTTCTCCTATAATTCTCAGCGTCTCGGCCAGGGCCGCGAGAACGCCAAGCAGTTCCTGCGCGACAATCCGGAACTGGCGCGGGAGATCGAACTGACGCTGAGGCAGAATGCGGGTCTGATCGCTGACCGCTTCCTTGAGAACGGCGGACCCGGCGACGATTTCGACGAGGGCGGGGCCGACGCGGCCGAAATGTAGGCTTTCCGGCAATCGGAAGGTTCGATTCTACAATGCCGCCGGTGCTCCCGGCGGCATTTCCGCTTTCTGGACAGTTCGGGGCGTCAACGCTAAAAGGCGCAATTCCAGTTGCCCGTGCCTTTTCTGCGTGCGGGTTCTCGCAAAGGCATGGGCATGAGTGGCGTCAACGAGATACGATCGACCTTTCTCGACTATTTCAGGCGGAACGGGCACGAAGTCGTGGCGTCGAGCCCGCTCGTGCCGCGCAACGATCCCACATTGATGTTCACCAATGCGGGCATGGTCCAGTTCAAGAACGTGTTCACCGGGCTGGAGACGCGCTCCTATTCGCGGGCGACGACATCGCAGAAATGCGTGCGGGCCGGCGGCAAGCACAATGACCTCGATAATGTCGGTTACACGGCGCGGCATCACACTTTCTTCGAGATGCTCGGCAATTTCTCGTTCGGCGACTATTTCAAGGATCGCGCCATCGAGCTTGCCTGGAACCTCATTACCCGCGAGTTCGGGATCGACGCCAAAAGACTGCTGGTAACTGTCTATCATACGGACGACGAGGCCGCGGGCTTCTGGAAGAAGATTGCCGGACTTTCCGACGATCGCATCATCCGAATTCCCACCAGCGATAATTTCTGGGCAATGGGTGATACCGGGCCGTGCGGACCATGCTCCGAGATATTCTACGATCACGGCGAGGGTATCCCCGGCGGCCCTCCCGGCAGCCCCGACGAGGATGGCGACCGTTTCATCGAGATATGGAACCTCGTCTTTATGCAATATGAGCAGGTGACGAAGGAGGAGCGGGTCGACCTGCCGCGTCCCTCCATCGATACCGGCATGGGGCTGGAGCGCATCGCCGCCGTGCTGCAGGGCGAGCACGACAATTACGACATCGACCTGTTTCGTGCGCTGATCCGTGCTTCGGAGGAGGCGACGGGCGTCCGCGCTGAGGGCAAGAACAAGGCCAGCCATCGCGTGATCGCCGACCATCTGCGTGCGTCGAGCTTCCTGATCGCGGACGGCGTGCTGCCTTCCAATGAAGGGCGCGGCTACGTGCTGCGCCGCATCATGCGGCGCGCCATGCGTCATGCGCAGCTTCTCGGCAGCCGCGATCCGCTGATGTGGCGTCTCGTGCCGGCGCTGGTGCGCGAGATGGGGCAGGCTTATCCTGAACTGGTGCGGGGTCAGGCGCTCATCACGGAAACGCTCAAGCTCGAGGAGACGCGCTTCCGCAAGACGCTGGATCGGGGTCTGGGCTTGCTGGCGGAGGCTACCGTCTCTCTGGGCGAAGGCGACAGGCTCGACGGAGAGACGGCGTTCCGGCTCTACGACACATATGGATTTCCTCTCGACCTGACGCAGGATGCGCTGCGCCAGCGCGGCATTGGCGTGGACACGACCGGCTTCGAAGCTGCTATGGAGCGGCAGAAGGCGGAGGCGCGTGCGAGTTGGCAAGGATCGGGTGAGGCGGCGACGGAGGCCGTCTGGTTCCAGCTTCGCGAGAAGCTGGGTGCAACCGAATTCCTGGGCTACGCGACGGAGACAGCCGAGGGTGTCGTGACGGCGCTGGTACGCGACGGCAAGGAAGCGACTGAGGCGGCTGAAGGCCAGACTGTCAGTGTGGTTGTCAATCAGACGCCTTTCTATGGAGAATCCGGTGGCCAGGTGGGCGATACCGGCACGATCTCCGGTGAAGGCTTCGTCATCCAGGTGACCGATACGCAGAAGAAAGGCGACGGGCTGTTCGTCCATTCGGGCAAGGTCATCTCCGGCACTGCGAAGCCTGGCGCGCCTGTCGAACTGAAGGTCGATTCGGCCCGCCGCGCGAAAATCCGCTCGAACCATTCCGCCACGCATCTGCTGCACGAGGCTCTGCGGGAGGTGCTCGGCACGCATGTGGCGCAAAAGGGTTCGCTGGTCGCGCCCGACAGGCTGCGCTTCGACTTTTCGCATCCGAAGCCGATTTCGGCGGAGGAACTGGATGAGGTCGAAAGCTACGCCAACGAGATTGTGCTTCAGAACAGCCCGGTTTCGACACGGCTGATGGCGGTGGACGATGCTATTGCCGAGGGCGCGATGGCGCTGTTCGGCGAGAAATATGGCGACGAGGTGCGTGTCGTGTCGATGGGCACGGCGGTACATGGCGACAAGGCAGGCAGGCCCTATTCCGTCGAGTTGTGCGGCGGCACGCATGTGTCCGCAACCGGCGATATCGGCTTGGTCCGTCTGGTGTCGGAGGGGGCGGTGGCGTCCGGCGTCCGGCGTATCGAGGCTTTGTCGGGCGACGCCGCGCGGCGCTATCTCGACGAGCAGGACCGGCGCCTGAAACAGATCGCGGCCTCGCTGAAGGTCTCGCCGGCCGATGCCGTTTCGCGTGTCGAGGCGCTTGTGGATGAGCGCCGCAAGCTGGAGAAGGAACTCGCCGATGCCCGCAAGAAGCTTGCTCTCGGCGGGGGCGGGCAGGGCGGCGTGGCCGACGAGACGGAGACGGTCGCGGGCATCGGCTTCCTCGGCAAGACCGTGAGCGGCGTGTCGCCCAAAGACCTCAAGCCCCTTGCCGATGCCGGCAAGACGGCACTCGGTTCCGGCGTGGTCGTTTTCATTGGCGCAGGCGAGGATGGCAAGGCGAGCGTCGTGGTGGGCGTCACTGATGATTTGACCGGCCGCTTCAGCGCCGTCGATCTGGTGCGTGTCGCGTCCGCAGCCCTGGGAGGGCAGGGTGGCGGGGGACGGCCGGATATGGCGCAGGCCGGCGGGCCGGACGCAACGAAGGCCAACGACGCCATCGATGCGGTCAGGAAGGCCATCGCCGCCGCATGACGGTGAAAAGCATCCGGACGCCGGCTATCGTCTTGCCAAAGACGTGACGATACCTGATGGCAGCCTCATGTCAGTGAGTGCTTTGCTGATGAGGGGATAGGGCGCTCACGCAACCGGGCGTTCCAACGAACGCTATTCCGCTACTTCCGGCTTGCTTATCCAGCCGCATCTATCCAGCGTCAGGCGATTTCATCCGCTGGAAATAGTTTTAGTCCCGATGCCGCTCCATGGCTTCCACCTCGGACGGACTCGCCCGCAGGACGAGACGGTTCTGCTCCAGCGCGAAGCGGTCCAAAGGCACAATGATGTCACGGTCCACAAAGCCGGCGTTTCCCTCGAAGTCGATGGCGAGAGCCGTCGGCGTGCGCGCATCGGGGCCGAGCACTTCCTCCACTTCCCCAATCTCCTGCCCATCGACGGAGTAGACGTCCCAGTCGTCAACATCGTCCACGATTGCGGAGAAAGCGGGCACGGTGACGCGCGATCCGATTTCCACCCACGCCGGTTGGGCTATGGCGCTCGTCGCGGCAATCGAAGCCAGAAGCGAAGCGGCAAATAATCTGAAAGCCATGTGTTCCTCCATGCGCTGCGCGGACCATGCCGCAGAAACGTTTATCGTCGGGGCGAGCCCGATATCGTCCCACCGTGGAAGATAGGGAGAAAACCGACGCAAAACAGGGCCGCGCCGTCCGCTGGATTGTGCCGGCAGAGCGCGCGCCGCACGGAAAGCATCCCCGATAGCCGATCCTCGATGCAAAAAGACCGGGTTGCCCCGGCCTTCTTGCATTCGATATGCGCGTGCGCTCAGGCCATCGCCTTCTGCAAATTCTGGTCGATCTTGTCGAGGAAGCCGGTGGTGGAGAGCCAGGGCTGATCGGCGCCGATGAGAAGGGCCAGATCCTTGGTCATGAATCCACTCTCGACGGTCTCGATGCAAACGCGCTCGAGCGTTTCGGCGAAGTGCTTCAATTCGGCGTTGTCGTCCAGCTTGGCGCGATGGGCAAGGCCACGCGTCCAGGCGAAGATCGAGGCGATGGAGTTGGTCGAGGTTTCTTCGCCCTTCTGGTGCTGGCGGTAATGGCGGGTGACGGTGCCGTGCGCCGCCTCGGCCTCGACTGTCTTGCCGTCCGGCGTCATCAGCACTGAGGTCATCAGACCGAGTGAGCCATAGCCCTGCGCCACCGTGTCGGATTGCACGTCGCCATCGTAGTTCTTGCAGGCCCAAACATAGCCGCCAGACCATTTCAGGCTGGCGGCCACCATGTCGTCGATCAGCCGGTGCTCGTACCAGATCTTCTTTTCCTTGAAGAGATCCACGAACTCCGTCTCGTAGACCTCCTGGAAGATGTCCTTGAAGCGGCCGTCATAGGCCTTCACGATGGTGTTCTTGGTGGAGAGATAGACGGGATAGTTGCGCAGCAGGCCGTAGTTCAGCGACGCGCGGGCGAAGTCGCGGATCGAATCGTCCAGATTGTACATGGCCATCGCGACGCCGGAGGAGGGCGCATCGAACACTTCGTGCTCGATCACCTGGCCGTCCTCGCCGACGAACTTGATCGTCAGCTTGCCCTTGCCGGGGAAGCGGAAATCGGTCGCGCGATACTGGTCGCCAAAGGCGTGGCGACCAATGATGATCGGCTTGGTCCAGCCCGGCACGAGGCGAGGCACGTTCTTCATGATGATCGGCTCGCGGAAGATGACGCCGCCCAGGATGTTGCGGATGGTGCCGTTGGGCGATTTCCACATCTTCTTGAGGCCGAACTCCGTCACGCGCCCCTCGTCCGGGGTGATGGTGGCGCATTTCACGCCGACGCCGCATTTCTTGATGGCGTTGGCGGCGTCGATCGTTACCTGATCGTCGGTCTGGTCACGATATTCGATGCTGAGATCGAAATATTGCAGGTCGATGTCCAGATAAGGATGGATCAGCTTGTCCTTGATGAGCTGCCAGATAATGCGGGTCATCTCGTCGCCGTCGATCTCGACGACGGGATTGGCAACCTTGATCTTCGCCATGTTGGGAAACGCCTTTTCTGCCTATGTGCGCGGGAATATGCGGGTCGTATAGCACCCGTCAGACAAAGCGCAAATATGATGCGAGGGCCGTGGCGCACTGAGGTGGCCGTGTCACGGTTTGGGCGGCAAGCCGTCCACAAAAACGGTAGCCAGCGCGATCCATTCCCTGAGCGCGGTGTCGCCCAGATGGCTGGCGGACACGATGACATAGCCTTTCATTTCGCGTCCGTTCATGGCCATTGGCCGCGCGCCGGGTCTTTTAAGGGCGGCCTCCCTGCCTTCCGGGCCGGTGCGGACCAGCAATTCGCCGTCCTTCATCGTGCTGACAACCATGTTGCCGTTCCGCATGAAGCAGAGGCCGCCGAACATCCGTACCTCCCGGACGGCGGGTGTGTTTCCGAGAAGGGCGCGGACACGATTCTCAAGATCGGCTTCGAGACTGGATGCCATGCGGAAACCTCGCCTTCATTTCCGGGGCCGAATATGGCAACCACGGGCAGGACGTGCAAACAGTCCGGCGCAGAACAAGCAGAATAACAAGACAGCGAGCCGAGATGGCCGGAACGGATCACGACAGACCGATGCTCACGGAAGGCCCGGCGATCATCCTCGTCGAGCCGCAGCTTGGCGAGAATATCGGCATGGTAGCACGCGCTATGGCCAATTTCGGCCTGGCCGAACTGCGGCTGGTGAAGCCGCGCGACGGCTGGCCAAACGAAAAGGCAAGGGCGGCGGCAAGCCGCGCCGATCATGTGATCGACAATGTGACGATCCACGAGGATACGGCCTCCGCGATTGCCGACCTCAATTATGTGCTTGCGACGACGGCGCGGGAGCGCGACGGGTTCAAGCCGGTGCGCGGCCCGGCGGATGCAGGGCGGGAGCTGCGCGGCCGTTTCGCCGCCGGCCAGAGGCCGGGCATCCTTTTCGGGCGCGAACGCTTCGGGCTGTTCAACGACGAGGTGGCGTTGGCGGACGAGATCGTCACCTTCCCGGTGAATCCTGCCTTTGCCTCTCTCAACATCGCGCAGGCCGTGCTGCTCATGTCCTATGAATGGATGAAAGCGGGGATGGAGAGCGATAGCGTTACGGCCTTTTCGGGACCGGCCTTCGCGCCGGCGGAAAAGCATCATCTTGCCGGCCTGCTCGCGCATCTGGAAAGCGCGCTCGATGCACGGGGCTATTTCCGTCCTGCCTCGAAGAAGCCGAAAATGCTCGACAACCTCAAAGCCGTGCTGACGCGGCCGGGATTCGCCGAGGAAGAAATCAAGGTATTGCGGGGTGTCGTGGCCTCGCTGGATTATTTCTCGCCAAAAGAACCGCGCGGATCAGGCGCGCCACCGGAGCGGCAGCGCAAGAGCGGCGAGGGGAGCAAGGATGGCTGACGGGCCGGTGCTGGTGTTCGATTCGGGCATCGGCGGATTGACGGTTCTGCGCGAGGCGCGCGTGCTGATACCAGACCGTCGCTTCGTTTATGTCGCGGACGATGCGGCATTTCCCTATGGCGCGTGGGAGGAAGCGGCGCTCCGCGAGCGGATCGTGCGGCTTTTCGGCTCCCTGCTGGACGAGCACAGGCCGGAGATCGCCGTGGTCGCCTGCAATACGGCCTCGACGCTGGTGCTGGATGCGCTGCGGGCGGCATTTCCAGAGACGCCTTTCGTCGGCACCGTGCCGGCGATCAAGCCGGCGGCGGAGCGTACGAGGTCGGGGCTTGTCTCGGTGCTGGCGACGCCCGGCACGGTGAAGCGGCAATACACGCGCGACCTGATCCATGCCTGGGCGACCAAATGCCATGTTCGTCTGGTCGGCAGCGACCGGCTGGCGGGGCTGGCCGAAATCTACATGCGGGACGGTTTCGTGGACGAGGACGAGGTGCGCGCCGAGATCGCCCCCTGTTTCGTGGAAAAGGACGGAGTGCACACGGATATTGTCGTGCTTGCCTGCACGCACTATCCCTTTCTGGTTAACCGGATGCGCAAGACCGCGCCGTGGCCGGTGGACTGGATCGACCCGGCGGAAGCGATCGCACGGCGGGCGCTTTCCCTGCTGAAGCCGAGGGAGTTGGCCCCGGCGCGGGGAGAAGGGCCGGACCTGGCAATTTTCACGTCTGGCAACACCGATCCCGCCGTGCGGCGACTGATGCACGGATTCGGCCTTCAGGCAGGCTAAGCGTATCGCGATCCTTCAGATTCGCGCCGTGTGCTTCAGCTTCTCGATTTTACGGCTGTCTTTACCCCGAAACCGGTGCTCATTTTCGGGAGACCCGCATCAGGACGCAGCGGGCGCGGTTGACTTGTGCGCCGACTTCGCATATCGAACCGCCAGCGCCGGGCCGAGAGGTCCGGTGTTTTATTTGACGTGTCCCGTGGGTTTTTCCGCAAAGCGTGCGTGGAAAATCCTGTCAGGCTCCGGAAACGGGAGCCAGAGGAGGGCGCGTTTCCTTCACCCGAAACTTCAGGTTTCGGGCGCAACGTTTTGAAAGGGAATGCGATGAGCAAGCGCGAATCCGCGAAATACAAGATCGACCGCCGTCTTGGCGAGAATATCTGGGGCCGCCCGAAGTCCCCGGTCAACAAGCGTGAATACGGCCCCGGCCAGCATGGCCAGCGCCGCAAGGGCAAGCTGTCGGATTTCGGCCTGCAGCTCCGCGCCAAGCAGAAGCTGAAGGGCCATTACGGCGATATATCCGAGAAGCAGTTCCGCAAGGTTTACGAGGAAGCCAGCCGCCGCAAGGGCGACACGCCGGACACGCTGATCGGCCTGCTGGAGTCGCGTCTCGACGCCATCGTCTACCGCGCCAAGTTCGTGCCCACCATCTTCGCGGCGCGCCAGTTCGTGAACCACGGCCACGTCAATGTGAATGGCCGCCGCACGAATATCGGCTCGTACCGCTGCAAGCCGGGCGATGTGATCGAGGTCCGCGAGAAGTCCAAGCAGCTCGCGCTGGTGCTGGAGGCGACGCAGCTCGCCGAGCGCGACGTGCCGGATTACATCGAGGCTGACCATCACAAGATGACGGCGACCTTCGTCCGCGTGCCCAGCCTTACGGACGTGCCCTTCGCCGTCCAGATGGAACCGAATCTGGTGGTCGAGTTCTACTCGCGCTAAGCCGGGTACTTCCGCTACATGGAAAGCCGCCTCCGGGCGGCTTTTTCGTATCCGGGAAGGTTTTTGACGATGGCCGACCTGCAAAAAATCGTGGACGAGATTTTCCGGGAGATCGGCTCGCGGGCGGAACGCGGGCGCGTGGCCGATTACATACCGCAGCTTGCGCGCATCGACGCGAAGCATTTCGGCATCGCGGTGACCACGGTGGACGGGCGAGAGTTCGTGGCGGGCGATGCCGCGACGCCATTCTCGATCCAGAGCATCTCAAAGGTGTTCACGCTGACGCTGGCGCTCGGCAAGATCGGCAACGGGTTGTGGAAGCGGGTTGGACGCGAGCCTTCAGGCTCGGCGTTCAACTCGATCGTGCAGCTCGAGCATGAACAGGGCCGGCCGCGCAATCCCTTCATCAATGCGGGCGCGATCGCGGTGGCGGACGTTCTGCTTGCCGGCCATCAGCCGCGCGAGGCGATCGGAGAGATCGTCCAGTTCGTCCGTTTCCTTGCGGGAGACGAGACGATCATCATCGACGACAAGGTGGCGCGTTCGGAAGCGGAAACCGGCTTCCGCAATGCCGCGCTCGCGCAGTTCATGCGCTCTTTCGGCAACCTCACGCATCCGGCGGAGCATACTCTGGGCGTCTATTTCCACCATTGCGCCTTGTCGATGACGTGTTCTCAGCTTGCCCGCGCGGGGCTTTTTCTGGCCAATAGCGGCCGCAACCCCGTGACGGAACGCACGGTGGTTTCCGCCGACCGCGCGCGACGCATCAACGCGCTGATGCTGATGTGTGGGCATTATGACGGCTCGGGCGATTTTGCCTATCGCGTCGGCCTGCCGGGCAAGAGCGGCGTCGGCGGCGGCATATTGGCGGTCGCGCCCGGCAAGGCTTCGGTGGCGGTGTGGTCGCCGGGCCTCAACGAGAACGGCAATTCGCTGCTCGGCACGGCGGCTCTGGAAATGCTGGCGCAGCGCACCGGCTGGTCGGTGTTCGGGTAGTAGGGCTGGCGCAGCCGATCCTGCCGCGGCATGTGCGATCTTCTGAAAACCGCTTCGCACTTTCCGGACCGATGCTTTAAACGGGGAGCCTGAGAGGTTCGACCATGAATGTTCACCAGCCTGCGCCAGCTGAATCATTGCCGGAGGATGGCACCTGCCATCCGATGTTTCGCGCCGCGCCCGGTGGCGTGGAATTCAACAAGCTACGCAAGCGGCTCCTGCGCTCGGCGCGGCAAGCCATCGAAAGCTACGGCATGGTGCAGCCGGGCGAACGCTGGCTGGTGGCGCTGTCCGGCGGCAAGGATTCGTACGGCCTACTGGCGCTTCTGCTCGACCTGAAATGGCGCGGGCTGCTGCCCGTCGAGCTTCTGGCCTGCAATCTCGATCAGGGCCAGCCGAACTTCCCCAAGCACATATTGCCGGATTTCCTGAACGCGAACGGCGTGCCGCATCGTATCGAGTATCAGGATACCTACTCGGTGGTCACGGACAAGATCGCGGAGGGCAGCACCTATTGCTCGCTCTGCTCGCGGTTGAGGCGCGGGCATCTTTACCGTATCGCGCGGGAGGAGAGCTGCTCATCGCTGGTGCTGGGGCACCATCGTGAAGACATTCTCGAAACCTTCTTCATGAACCTGTTTCACGGAGGAAGGCTGGCGGCGATGCCGCCAAAGCTGGTCAATGACGAGGGCGACGTGATGGTGCTGCGTCCGCTCGCCTTCTGTGCGGAAGCCGACCTCGCGCGCTTTGCCGATGCGATGCGCTTTCCGATCATTCCCTGCGACCTGTGCGGCAGCCAGGACGGGTTGCAGCGCAACGCCATGAAGGCGATGCTGGACGACATCGAGAAGCGGATGCCGGGGCGCAAGGACACGATGATACGGGCGCTCGCCAATGTGCGCCCGTCGCACCTGCTGGATACCGGCCTGTTCGACTTCGCCGCGCTGGTGCGCGGTCAGGTCAAATCCGGGGATTGATCGCCCGGAACAGCCGGCCTTTCTCCGCGATGAGCACGGCGCCCAGGCCGAGGAGAGAGCAGAAGAAATAGCCGGCTGCGAGCGGCGTGGTGGTGCCGTCGAATTGCAGGCCGATGAAGGCGCCGATAAGCCCGCTGAACACGGTTTGCACGAAGCTCTGCACAGATGCCGCCATACCCGCGACATGGCCGAGCGGCTCCATTGCCATCGAGTTGAAATTCGCGCCGATCAGGGCGAACTGCACCATGGCCAGCCCGAACAGGCAGATGAAGCCCCATAGTGGCAGCGGGCCGGCGAAGAACGACAGCAGGAAGGAAACGCCGTTGACGGCGATGAAGCCCAGCGTCGCTGTATGCGACAGGCGGCGCATGCCGAACCTGCCGACAAGGCGCGAGTTGAGGAAGGATGAGACGGCCATCAGGCCGGCGACGGCCGCGAAATAGACCGGGAACATATCCCCGACGTGATAGACGTCCTGATAGATCTGCTGGGCGGAATTGATGAAGCCGAAGATCGAGCCGAACATGATGGTCAGCGCGATCGTGTACCAGACCGAGATACGGGTGGTGAACACGGCGCTGAAGCCGCCAAGCAGGGCCTTGGCCGATAGCGGGCGGCGATATTCCTCATGTAGCGTTTCGGGCAGGCGAAGTGCTGCCCAAACGAAGATGATCGCAGCCAGAAGGCCGATCATGACGAAGATGGCGTGCCAGCTCCAGGCCAGCATGACGAGCTGTCCGACGGAAGGAGCAACCACCGGCACGATCATGAATATCATGAATACCAGCGACATCACTTCGGCCATCGCCCGGCCGCCGAATGTGTCGCGGACGACGGACACGGTGATGACGCGGGTGGCGGCAGCACCGAAACCCTGGACGAACCGGCAAACAAGCAGCAGCATGAAATTTTGCGAGATCGCGGCGGCGAAGGCGGCGACGACATAGATCGCTATGCCCGCAAGCAGCGGAAGGCGGCGGCCGAAGCGGTCGGACAGCGGCCCGAAAAACAGGGTCGCTATACCCAAGCCGGCGATATAGGCGCTAATGACGAACTGCCGGTGATTCTCATTGGTGACGCCGAGGCTCTCGCCCATCTGTTGCAGGCCCGGCAGCATGACGTCGATGGCAAGCGCGTTGATCGCCATGAGCCCGGCGCAGAGCGCGATGAATTCCCAACGGGGTATCGGCGTGCCCGTTGCCGCTCGCGCGGATGCGACCTGCTGGTCCATGATGGCCTCGTTATCTCAAAGCAGAAAGTGCGCCGGGGAAGCCCGGCGCACGAAAAGAAGCTCGGTTTGGGGAAGGGTCGGCCTGGCGGCTTAAGCTGCGCGGGCGTTGATACCCTTCTCGTCGAAATATCCCTGAAGCTCGCCGCTCTGGAACATTTCACGGACAATGTCGCAGCCGCCCACAAACTCGCCCTTGACGTAGAGCTGGGGAATGGTCGGCCAGTTGGAATATTCCTTGATGCCCTGCCGCAACTCGTCGGAGGTCAGTATGTTGACGCCCTTGTAGTCGACGCCGAGGTAATCGAGAATCTGCACGACCTGCCCGGAGAAACCGCACTGCGGAAAGCCGGGCGTCCCTTTCATGAAAAGCACGACGTCGTTGCTGCGTACCTCGTTGTCGATAAATTCGCTGATTGCGGTCATGTCCTTGTCCTTTCGCAACCGGGTTCAAGGCCCGGCCCAAGTCCTGGGATTGATCCTATGTATTCCACGCGGGCCGCTTGTGCAATGCGGCGAGACGATGATCCGCTTGGACCAGCAGTCTTGCCAGCCCGCAGGGAGCGCCTGCGCCTCTGCGGCGCGGCATGGAGCCTTTCGGCAGTCGTCAGGCTGCGGCTTCTTTGGCGCCAAGCACGCCGGTACCGGTATTCGCGGCCTCGGCTCAGCGATGCCCTTACACGACATCATCGACCAGCGACATCAGTCTGGGACGCCCGTCTGGAGAGCCAGCGCGTGCAGCACGCCGCCCATGTTTCCCTTGAGCGCGTCGTACACCATCTGGTGCTGCTGGACGCGGCTCTTGCCGCGAAAGCTTTCCGCGATCACCTCGGCCGCGTAATGGTCGCCGTCGCCGGCAAGGTCGCGAATCGTCACCTTCGCGTCCGGGATAGCATCCCGGATCATGCGTTCGATATCGCGTGCGTCCATCGCCATAGATCAGCTACCCGCTCAGTTGCCCATGAAGCCGGGGAACCAGGATTCATGGGCGTGCTTCAACTCTTCCACGGATATCGCACGGGCATCCGCCAGTTTCAATTCCGTGCCGCCCGTTTCACCGATCAGGGGTGCGATGAAGCCAAGCTCGCGCGCCTCGTCCGAAATATCGCGGAACAGGTCCGCATCCTTCCTGATGGTGACGAGGTAGCGGCCTTGGTCCTCGCCGAAGAAAACCGGGATCGGATCGGTAGCGTAGGGCAAATGGAGAGTGGCGCCGATGCCGGACGCAATGGCCATTTCGGCTGCCGCGACGGCGATGCCGCCATCGGAAACGTCATGGACGGCGGTAACGACGCCAGCGCGGATCAGCGCGCGGACGAAATCGCCGACCTTGCGCTCATGGGCGAGATCGACCGGCGGCGGCGGGCCGTCGGCGCGCCCGAACAGGTCGCGCAGATATATGGACTGGCCGAGATGGCTGCCCCAGGCCTCCGGCGCGCCGACCAGCAGGATCATTTCGCCTTCGCCGGCGAAGGAATTGCGGGCCATCTTCGACCAGTCGTCGATGAGACCGACGCCGCCGATGGTGGGCGTGGGCAGGATCGCGACGCCGGTCGTCTCGTTGTAAAGCGACACGTTGCCCGACACGATGGGGAAATCCAGCGCGCGGCACGCCTCGCCGATGCCCTGAACGGCCTTCACCAATTGGCCCATGATTTCCGGGCGCTCGGGATTGCCGAAATTGAGATTGTCCGTCGCGGCAAGCGGCAGCGCGCCGGTCGCCGTCAGGTTGCGCCAGCATTCGGCCACGGCCTGCTTGCCGCCTTCGAACGGATCGGCCTCGACATAGCGCGGCGTCACGTCGGAGGAGAAGGCGAGGGCCTTGGTCGGATGGCCTTCCACGCGCACGACGCCGGCATCGCCGCCGGGTCGCTGAAGCGAATTGCCCTGGATCAGCGTGTCGTACTGCTCCCATACCCAGCGGCGGCTGGACAGGTCCGGCCCGCCGACGAGCTTCAGCAGCGCGTCGGCAACATCGGCCTGCGGTATGTCGTTCGCTGCCAGCGGCGCGCGGGACGCCGGCTCGATCCAGGGCCGGTCATATTCGGGAGCCTGGTCGCCGAGATCCTTGATCGGCAGGTTCGCGACTTCCTCGCCTTGATGGATGACGCGGAAGCGGAGATCGTCGGTCGTGTGGCCGACAATGGCGAAATCGAGCCCCCATTTGCGGAAGATCGCCTCTGCTTCCGCCTCCTTTTCCGGCCGCAGCACCATGAGCATACGCTCCTGACTTTCCGACAGCATCATCTCATAGGCGGTCATGCGCTCCTCGCGCACGGGCACCTTGTCGAGGTGCAGTTCGATACCGAGATCGCCCTTGGCTCCCATCTCGACGGCGGAACAGGTGAGTCCTGCGGCGCCCATGTCCTGAATGGCGATGACAGCGCCGGAGGCCATCAGTTCCAGGCAGGCTTCGAGCAGGCATTTCTCGGTGAACGGATCGCCCACCTGCACGGTGGGGCGCTTTTCCTCGATCTTCTCGTCGAACTCGGCGGATGCCATTGTCGCGCCGCCCACGCCGTCGCGGCCCGTCTTTGCCCCGAGATAGACGACCGGCACGCCGACGCCCTTGGCTTCCGACAGAAAGATCGCATCGGTCCTGGCGAGACCGGCGGCAAAGGCGTTGACGAGGATATTGCCATTGTAGCGCGGGTCGAAATTCACTTCGCCGCCCACGGTCGGCACACCGAAGGAATTTCCATAGCCGCCGATGCCCGCGACCACGCCCGCGACCAGATGCTTCGTCTTGGGATGGTCCGGCGCGCCGAAGCGCAGCGCGTTCATCGCCGCAATTGGCCGTGCGCCCATAGTGAAGACGTCGCGTAGTATGCCGCCGACGCCCGTCGCCGCGCCCTGATAAGGCTCGATATAGGAAGGGTGGTTGTGGCTCTCCATCTTGAACACGACGCAATCGCCGTCGCCGATGTCCACCACGCCGGCATTCTCGCCCGGACCCTGAATGACACGCGGCCCCTTGGTCGGCAAGGTGCGCAGCCATTTCTTCGAGGATTTGTAGGAGCAATGCTCGTTCCACATGGCCGAGAAGATGCCAAGCTCCGTAAAGCTCGGCTCGCGCCCGATCAGGTCGAGAATGCGCTGATATTCATCGGGCTTCAGCCCGTGGGAGGCGATCAGCTCCGGTGTGATGGCGATGGAATTGGAAATGGTCACGACGGCTTCCGATCAGGCGGGACAAGGATGGGCAGGCGGTCGGCAAGAACCACCAGAACCCCGACTATGATGAACAGGACGGCTATGCCGGAGGCGCTCTGCGTGACCGCCCACCAGCCATTTGTCCAGTAATCCAGGAAAGGGTAGGGCACAACGCCTGCGATCGGTGCACGCACGAGAATATAGGCCAGGTAGGCGAGCGGGTAGGTGAGGAACAGCAGGATATCGCTCCAGCGTAGCCGCCCGTCGCGGCCCCAGCCGAGCCACCAGACAAGCATGATGGCCGGACAGACGTAGTGAAGCAGCAGGTCGGTATAGCGATGGAGCCCTTGCGGGTTCCAAAGATCGGCCAGCAGGAAATGGTAAACGAAGCTGACGACGGCTATGGAGACTACCGTGCCGGCGCGAACGACCGGCCTGCGGAAGAAGGAAAGCGGTTTTCCGGGGGCGAGCAGGCCGGCGGCATGAACCAGCACGACAAGGATGTTGGTCGTGATCGTGAAATAGGAGAAGAAACCCACTATCGCGCCCGCGTAGCTTAGCCCGGCGGTGGCCGACAACAGCCCGGTCATGATGCGGAACTGGAGCGCGACGGCCGCGATGCCCAGGAACATGCCGGCTGCCTGAAGCGCCGCACCCACGGCTCATGCCCCGGTGGCGCAGGCGGGGTTTCCGGCCGACCAACGCCTGATGTCCTGTGCGATGCGCGAGGCGTGCGGGCCGTCCACGATCGGGCCGAAGGCGTTCAGCCGGGCCGGCTTCCCGGCCGCTTCCACGACGAGTTTCGGCAGCCCGCCGACGTTGCCGCGCGGCACGGCCAGAATACGCGGGCGGCCGGAGAAGGAGGTCAGTTCCGGGGACATGGCAAGTCCGGCAAAGGCAGGGTCGCGGCCCGAAAACCAGCATTTCTGCGCAGCGACCGCCACGCGCTCCATTGTCGAAAGGGCGGAATTGTCGCCGGGGCGGGAGATATTGTCCGCAGGGACGCTTGAGGACTGGCAGCCAGCCGCAAGCAAGCCCGCCATGCCAAGCCCGCAGAGCGCGTCGAAACGCAGCCTCACGCGGCCTTCCCCAGAACGCCCTCGAACAGCGCCCGGCCATCGTCACCGCCGTGGGCGGCCTCGATCAGGTTCTCGGGATGCGGCATCAGGCCGAGCACGTTGCCCGTTTCGCTGACGATGCCTGCGATGTCGTTTATGGACCCGTTGGGATTGGTGCCCTCGGCATAGCGGAACACGACCTGCCCGCTACCTTCGATGCGCTTCAGCGTTTCGCTGTCGGCGAAATAATTGCCATCGTGATGTGCGACAGGGCAACGGATGATCTGGTTCGGCGCGTAGCCGCGGGTGAAGGCCGTATTGGCGTTGGCAACCTGTAGCTTCACATCGCGGCAGACGAATTTGAGAGAGGCGTTGCGCATCAATGCCCCCGGCAGCAGGCCGGCTTCGAGCAGGATCTGGAAGCCGTTGCAGACACCCATGACGAGAACGCCCTTAGCGGCCTTCTCCGCCACAGCGCGCATGACCGGCATGCGGGCCGCAATGGCGCCGCAGCGCAGGTAGTCGCCATAGGAGAAGCCGCCGGGAATGACGATGAGATCGACATCCGGGATGTCGGTATCCGTCTGCCACACCGTGACCGGCGGCTTGCCGCCGATCCTGGTCAGCGCCGCGATCATGTCGCGGTCACGATTAAGGCCGGGAAGGAGGACGACGGCGGATTTCATTCGGGCTCCGGTTCTCGACAGTCTCGCTCGGGCTCTCCGGGGTCAGCCTATGCTGACGCTGTAGTTCTCGATAACGGTGTTTGCGAGAAGCTTCTCGCACATCGCCTTCAGTTCGGCTTCCGCCCTGGTCTTGTCGGTGCTGTCCAGTTCGATGTCGAAAACCTTGCCCTGACGCACCGCGCCGACTCCCGAAAAGCCGAGCGCGCCGAGCGCGCCCTCGATCGCCTTGCCCTGCGGATCGAGCACGCCATTCTTGAGGGTTACGGTCACACGGGCTTTCATTCAGGGTCCTCGAACAATATTGCGAAACAGCGCGAAGCCGCGCGGAATTAATGCACCGAGCCTTTGTCGCCCGGCTTGGAGGCGACGAGCACCGGGCCGGTCGGCCGCAGCGGTTCGTTCTCGTTCATGATGCCGAGCCGGCGGGCCACTTCCTGATAGGCTTCGACCAACCCGCCCATGTCGCGGCGGAAGCGGTCCTTGTCCAGCTTGTCCTGCGTGGCCACATCCCACAAGCGGCAGGAATCCGGCGAAATCTCGTCGGCTACCACGATGCGCATCATGTCACCCTCGAAAAGGCGGCCGCATTCGATCTTGAAATCGACGAGCTGGATGCCGACACCAAGAAAGAGGCCGGAGAGGAAATCGTTGACACGGATGGCCAACGCCATGATGTCGTCGATCTCCTGCGGCGAGGCCCAGCCGAAGGCGGTGATGTGCTCTTCAGATACCATCGGATCGTCGAGCGCGTCGGCCTTGTAGTAGAACTCGATGATCGAGCGCGGCAGCACCGTGCCTTCCTCGATGCCGAGACGCTTGGCCAGCGAGCCTGCGGCGATGTTGCGCACCACCACCTCGAGCGGAATGATTTCCACTTCCTTGATGAGCTGCTCGCGCATGTTCAGCCGGCGGATGAAGTGCGTCGGTATGCCCATGCGGTTGAGGTGGGTGAAGATGTGCTCGGAAATGCGGTTGTTGAGCACGCCCTTGCCATCGACCACTTCATGCTTCTTCTTGTTGAAGGCTGTGGCGTCATCCTTGAAGAACTGGATCAGCGTGCCCGGTTCCGGTCCTTCATAAAGTATCTTTGCCTTGCCTTCGTAGATACGGCGCCGACGGTTCATGGCACTCTCTAGGCTTGGGGTGGAGGCCGGAAACCGTGAATCGCGCGGTTTCGCAACCATGAATGGGTCCAAGGCGCGGTCTAGCCCAATCGTAACACATCCTCAATCGGCAAATGGCTCAATCAACCGCTTTGACCGCCGGGAGATGCGAAATACGGTGTCCGCGCTCAAAGGCCGTATTGACCGAGGCGCGGGCTTTTGGTTTGTCGCAGCCAAGCCCCATATGGGGATGATGGAATTTGATTTCACCCCGGAGGTAGTCATGAGCAGCATGAAGGATCGTCAGGAAGGTTTCGAGCGCAAGTTCGCCCATGACGAGGAACTGAAGTTCAAGGCGATGGCGCGCCGCAACAAGCTGCTGGGCCTGTGGGCGGCGGAGAAGCTGGGCAAGGCCGGGGCGGATGCGGAAGCATATGCAGGCGAGGTGGTGAAGGCCGACTTCGCGGAAGCTGGCGACGAAGATGTGTTCCGCAAGGTGCGGGCCGATTTCGATGCTGCCGGCGTGGACCAGTCGGACCACCAGATTCGCCGGACTATGGAGGAATTGCTGGCCGAGGCCGTCGAGCAGGTCAGCAAGAGCTGACATTTCAGCAATTGCAACGGGCGGTACAGCCGCCCGTCGGGCGCGGACTGGCAGTGCCTAGAGCCGCGTCAGGAAATTGGCGAAGGTCAACGAGCCTTCGGGCCAGGGGCCATAGCCGGCGTCGGCGTTGATATGGCCAGCGTCGCCGGCGTCGATCACCAGCGAACCCCAGGCGCCACCGAGGTCTTCCGCGACCTCGAAGCTGCAATAGGGGTCGTTGCGGCTGGCGATGAGCATCGACGGAAAAGGCAGCGGCTCGCGGCTATATTCGCCAAAAGCCCGCAAGGGTTCCGGCACGACCGGCGAGCCCAGAATATCCGGCGGTGCGACCAGGAACGCGCCAGCCACCTTCGCCCGCAAATCCCCCAGCGCAGCCAGCACCGTCGTCACCCCGAGCGAATGGGCGACCAGAACCAGCGGACGATCCGCCTTGTTGGCGGCTTCCGTGAAAACGCCGGTCCATGCGGACGGGTCGGGACTCAGCCAATCACGATGTTCGACGCGGCGGCCTGTCGAAAGGCGGGACTGCCAGCGCGTTTGCCAGTGTTCCGGTCCCGATCCGTCGTAGCCGGGCACGAAAAGTATGTCAGCATCACGTACCTTCATTTGCACCATGTAGTCGCGGGCGGCTTTGGGCGCAACGGGATACGGCGTGTGCATTCCGAGTGAACAGGCTGTCGGCTTTTCGGATGCTTGTGCGAACGCTGGAGAGCCACGATGTTTGCGGAATATGCTCGTGCCGGCCGCTGGCGCGTGGCTTCACCGGAGCAGATGATGAACGAGCTTCCCTTTTCCGCGACGACGCCGGTAAGCGTTGGCCGTGTCGGTCTCAAGGCACGCGACGCTAATCGGCTGGCGGATTACTACAAGGCCATTCTAGGCCTCACCGAGACGCGGCGCAGCGGCAACGTGATCGCGCTTTCCGCGGGTGGACGCGAACTACTGGAAATCGAGGAATCGGCCGCCCTCAAGCAAGACGATCCTCGCAGCGCCGGCCTGTTCCACACGGCGTTCCTTCTGCCGACGCGGGCGGACCTTGCCCGTTGGGCGCGTTTCGCGATGGAGAATCGCATCGGGCTGGATGGCGCTTCCGACCATGAGGTCAGCGAGGCGATGTATCTGCGCGATCCCGAAGGCAACGGTATCGAGATATATGCAGACCGGCCGCATGAGACGTGGCGGTTCACGGACGGCAGCGTACACATGGGCACGGAACGTCTCGACTTTCGCAACCTGCTTTCGCAGATTCATGATGATGATGCCGGATGGCAAGGAGCGCCGGCGGGCAGCGTGATCGGCCATGTCCATCTGCGCGTGGGCGATGTGGACAAGGCGGAAAGCTGGTGGAACGGCGAGATGGGCTTCGACACCATGCTGCACTACGGCAACGCGGCGGTGTTCCTGTCCTCCGGCGGTTACCATCACCATATCGGAGCGAATATCTGGCAGAGCGCGGGCGCCGGCCCGCGCGCCGGGGACATGACGGGGCTTTCCTTCGTGGAGCTTCTGTCGAAAGACGCCCAGGCCGAGCAGGAAAAGCGCGACCCTTGGGGCAGCGTCATCCGGGTTTTGCCCGCAAAAGGCTGAACTGACCCTCAGCTTTCGCCGAAAACGCGCCGGAAGATCGTGTCGACGTGCTTGGTATGATAGCCGAGGTCGAACTTGTCCCGGATGTCTTTTTCCGAAAGCGCATTGCGGACGTCCTTGTCGGCTAGAAGTTCCTCAAGGAAATCAGCGCCCTGTTCCCAGACTTTCATGGCGTTTCTCTGGACGAGACGGTAGGCGTCCTCTCGGCTGACGCCGGCCTGAGTCAGCGCCAGAAGCACGCGCTGCGAGTGGATGAGGCCGCGGAACTTGTTCAGGTTCGCCAGCATGTTCTGCGGATAGACGACGAGTTTCTCGACCACGCCGGTCAGCCGCGCCAGGGCGAAATCCAGCGTCACCGTCGCATCCGGGCCGATCATGCGTTCGACCGAGGAGTGCGAGATGTCTCGCTCGTGCCAGAGCGCCACATTCTCCATCGCGGGCACGGCCATGCCGCGCACGAGGCGGGCGAGGCCAGTTAGGTTTTCCGTCAGCACCGGATTGCGCTTGTGCGGCATGGCCGACGAGCCTTTCTGGCCCGGCGAAAAATATTCCTCGGCCTCCAGCACTTCGGTGCGCTGGAGATGGCGAATCTCGGTCGCCAGCCGCTCGACCGACGAGGCGATGACGCCGAGCGTGGCGAAGAACATGGCGTGGCGGTCGCGCGGGATCACCTGCGTGGATACCGGCTCGGAGGCGAGGCCAAGTTTCTCGGCAACATGCTCCTCCACGCGCGGGTCGATATTGGCGAAGGTGCCGACGGCGCCGGAAATGGCGCAGACGGCGATTTCGCGGCGCGCGCTGACGAGACGCTCGCGGCAGCGCGTGAACTCGGCATAGGCCAGCGCCAGCTTGACGCCGAATGTGGTCGGCTCGGCATGGATGCCGTGGCTGCGGCCGATAGTGACCGTATCCTTATGCTCGAAGGCGCGTTTCTTGAGCGCGGCCAGCAAGGCGTCCAGGTCGGCCAGCAGAATGTCGCTCGCGCGGGCAAGCTGGACCGAAAGGCAGGTATCGAGCACGTCGGATGAGGTCATGCCCTGATGCACGAAGCGCGCATCCGGCCCGACGATCTCGGCCAGATGGGTCAGGAAGGCGATGACATCATGCTTCGTCTCCCGCTCGATCTCGTCAATGCGGTCAACGTCGAAAGTGGCCGAGCCGCCTTTTTCCCATATGGTCTTTGCCGCTTCCTGCGGGATGACGCCCAGTTCGGCCAGCGCGTCGCAGGCATATGCCTCGATCTCGAACCAGATGCGGAACTTGGTTTCGGGCGACCAGATTGCGACCATTTCGGGCCGCGAATAACGCGGGATCATCGGTTTGCCTTGGCTGAAAGACTGTCAGGCCGCCTCCTAACAGAGGGCGGCGGATTCCTCAACGCATTGGACGCAAATGGTCAGGCGGAGGCCGGAAACCGTGTGGACCATGTGGGGAACAGGTCATTCGCGGCTGGCGTGGCGGCGTGGACCCCGCGCGCGATGGCACGCGCCATTGTCGCGGCAGCGGCTGCGAAGAAGTCTATCGTGTCGTCGCCGGAAAGCGCGATGCCGCTGCCGCCGGTGGCCAGCGCGAAGACGAGATCGCCATCCATCGGCGTGTGCGAAGGCCAGATGGCGCGGGCGAAACCGTCATGCGCGGAAACCGCCAGCCGCTTCGCCGCCGCCTTGCCGAGCACCGCGTCGGTGGCGATGACGGCGATGGTCGTGTTGCGCGCGGCAAGGTCCGCCGCATCGGCTGTGTCGCGGAATTTCAGCCGTACCTTCGCGGTACCCTCCGGCAGAGGCGAGGGGAAGCCCAGCCCTCCGAATTCCTGCCCGATCTCGAAAGGCGCGGCCCAGAAATGGCGCGTGGCTGCGACCGTGACCGCACCGACGGCGTTGACGGCTGCCAGTGCGCCGATGGTGACGCCGCTGGGCAACACCGTGGAGGCGGAGCCGAGGCCGCCCTTGAGGCCGGCTACCAGAGCGCCGGTCCCGGCACCCGCCGAGCCAATGGCGAAATCAGGTTCCGCCCGCAGCGCGGCTTCGTAACCGAGGTCCCGATAGGGCGGGTAGCGGCCCCAATCCTTGTCGCCGCCATTCTTCAGGTCGAACAGGATGGCGGCGGGAACGATGGGTATCGTGTAGCCACCGACCTGGAAGCCGATGCCTTTTTCCCGGAGCGCCGCCTGCACGCCCGACGCGGCATCGAGGCCAAAGGCGGAACCGCCGGAGAGCACCAGCGCGTTGATCGTCTCCACCGTGTTGTGAGGCTCAAGCAGGTCGGTTTCGCGCGTGCCGGGCGCGCCGCCGAGAACCATGACGGAAGCGACCGCCGGCTGCTCGCAGATTACAGCCGTCACGCCGGATTTAAGGACCGGATCGTCCGTATTGCCGACATGCAGCCCAGCGATGTCGGTTATCAGGTTGCGCGGTCCCGCCTGGAGCTTCATGGTTTACTCAGCCTTCACAAAGGACTGGCCGTCGAAACGGTAGAGGCGGTAGGGGCTTTGGCTCAGATCGCCTCGTTGATCGAAGCGGATTTCCCCGAGCGAGGTTGGGAAAGCGTTTTCCGACAGCGCCTGCGTCACCGTGCGGCCGCTCTCGTCCGCGCGTTCGAGCGCCGTGCGGGCCAGTTCGACGGCGGCATAAGCCGGCAGCATGTAGCCTTCGGGGATGAGATCGCGCCGGGCGAATGCTTCGAGCGCGGCTTGCGATGCTATTTCAGCCGGTTCCGGCAGGCCGACCATCAATGTCCCTTCCGCTAGCGGCGTATTGCCTGCGGCGGCGCGCAGGGCCTCGCCCGCTGCGATTGTGAGCGGGAAATCCAGCCCGGCCGCATCGCGCCCTATGATGGCGACATCCTCGCGGTCGCCGCCGACGAGCACATGGGTCGCGCCGGCGCGGCGCAGGCGACTGACCAGCCCGACCTGATTCTCCATCTGCGGGCGATATGTATCCACGAAAACGGCCTTGAGGCCGGCATTTTCGGCTGCCAGCCGGAAACTCTCGATGAGCTCGCGACCATAGATTGTGCCGTCGTCCACGAGGGCGAAAAGCGCATCGCGCCAGCGGGGGATCAGAAGGCGCGACACAGCCTCCCGTTCGCCGTCCGCTCGCGCTGTCATGCGATAGATCAGGGAGCCGTCGCGTTCGCGGTTGTCGGTCAGGCTGTCGGTGCGCACGCCCGGCGTGACGACGGGGATCCCGGCAGCTGAGAGCGCGGGCAGGGCCGCCCGGATCGATTCCGTGCACAGGAAACCGATCACGAGCTGGACCTGAGCCTCGACCATCTGCCGGGCAGCCGCTTCCCCGCCTTCCGCGGTACAGGCATCGTCAGCGACCTGTAACGCGCCGGCGTCCGGCATGATCGTTTCCGCGGCCAATTCCGCGCCGTCGCGCATCTGCTGGCCAAGCAGCGCAACCTGTCCGGAAAGCGGCGCGATCAAGCCGATGCCTTCCGCCTGTGCGGAGGCGACGCCGCAGCAGAGGAGAAAGAAAAGCACGACTGTGGAGCGGGCCGCATTGAACATGCGGGGCACTCTAAGGAGCGACGCGCGAAAGGGAATAGCCGATTTCATGCAAGGAAACGACGCGCCGGCCTCTTCTTGTAGGGCACCGTCAACACCTATATTGAACCGACATAACGAAGCCGGGAATTCAAGTGCTGACAAAACACGAAATAGAGCCGCGAGACTATCGCGAGGCGATGAGCCGTTTTGCGGGCGCGGTGCATGTCGTCACCACGGACGGGCAGGCGGGACGGCGTGGCACGACAGTGATCGCGGCCTGCTCCGTTTCCGACACTCCGCCCACAGTTCTGGTTTGCCTCAACCGCGAAAACGCGGCCAATGACCGCTTTCGCGACAATGGGGTCTTTGCCCTGAATACGCTGGCGGCAGGGCATCAGGCTCTGGCGAACGGCTTTTCCGGGCTGGAGAAACTGACGCAGGAGCAACGCTTCGCGCTGGGCGACTGGCGGACGATCGCCACGGGCGCGCCCACGCTTGTCGGCGCGCTTGCCGTGTTCGACTGCGAGATCGTCGAGACGAAGGACATGGCGACGCACCGCATCCTGTTCGGCAGGGTGCGGGGGCTGCGCATCGGCAACGCCGAACCCTCGCTGATCTATCACGCCCGCGAGTATAAGATACTCTAGCGCCCGGCCCGGATGCGGCAGTCTACTCCTAGCCGGAAATCGGCGTTATAGTCGTTCGGGAAGATCGGGGCTTGGCAAGGCCGCGGGGCCGGTATCATACTCCCGCGTGGAGGAAACAGCATGACGGATGCACAGCCGGCCGGTGAGGTTCGCGATCCATTGTTCATCGCGGAAGGCTGGATGAAGGAAGGCCGCGAGGTTGCAATCGCAACCGTCATCGAAACATGGGGCTCGGCGCCCCGCCCCGTGGGCAGCCAGCTGGTAATCGACGCAGACGGCAATTTCGATGGTTCCGTCTCCGGCGGCTGTGTCGAGGGCGCGGTGATCTCCGAAGCGGCCGATGTGATCGAAAGCGGCAAGCCGCGCATGCTGGAATTCGGCGTGGCCGACGAAACCGCATGGCGGGTCGGCCTTTCCTGCGGCGGGCGGATCAAGGTTTATGTCGAGCGCCTGGGCTGAGCTATGGACCCGAACCTTCTGAAAAAGCTCAATGCGGAACGTGCGGCGCGGCGCGCAGCGATACTCGTCACCGATCTGGGCGACGGGCGCGACCGGCTGGTGCGCGAAGGCGATGCGGTGGCCGGTGCGCTGGGCGAAGCGTTGGCGGCTGCGTTCCGTTCCGGCAAATCGGGAACGGTGGAAGCCGATGGCCGCAGCTTCTTCCTGAATGTGCATCTGCCGCCGCCGCGTCTCGTGGTGATCGGGGCGGTGCATATCAGCCAGGCCCTCGCGCCGATGGCGCGGATCGCCGGATTCGACGTTACCATCATCGATCCGCGCACGGCTTTCGCGACGCCGGACCGGTTTCCCGACACGGAATTGCTGGCGGAATGGCCGGAAGATGCATTGAAGGCGCGCCCGCTCGACGCCTACACCGCGCTGGCGGCGGTGACGCACGATCCGAAGATCGACGATTTTCCGCTGCTGGCCGCGCTCGATGCCGGCTGTTTCTATGTCGGCGCGCTGGGTAGCCGCAAAACGCATGGCAAACGCAATGAGCGGCTGGCGTCAGCCGGAGCCAGCGCCGAGCAGCTGGACCGGATCGATGCACCCATTGGTCTGGACATAGGCGCGTCCAATCCCGCCGAGATCGCGGTGGCGGTACTGGGCGGTATCATCAAGGCGTTGCGCACACGCGGCGCGGGCGCGGTAGCGCGGGCGAGGGCGGCGTGAAATTCGGCAAATGCGCGGTCGAGGGAGCCGATGGCGCGATTCTCACCCATGCGGTCGCTGCCGGCAGCCTGAAATTGCGCAAGGGGCAGCAACTGAATGCCGACGACATAATGTCGCTTCGCGCGGCGGGTGTGGCCGAAGTGGTGGTCGCGCGGCTATCCGATGACGACATCGACGAGAACAATGCAGCCGCGCGCATCGCATCTGCATTGCGGACAGAAGGCATCCAGGTCAAGAAGGCAGCCACCGGGCGGGTCAATCTCCATGCCGTGTCCGCCGGGCTGTTTACGGTCGATGCGGCGTTGGTCGATGCGGTCAACGCCATTGACCCTGCGATCACGCTGGCGACGCTTGCCAATTTCACCGCTGTCGAGGCAGGGCAGATGGTCGCGACGGTGAAGATCATTCCGTTCGCGGTGGCCGATGGCCTGGTGAAGCGTGCGGAGGAGGCCGCGCGCTCGCTGCTCGCCTTCGGCGTTGCGCCGTTCCGTTCCCATAGCGTCGTGCTGGTGCAAACGGTGCTGCCCAGCATCAAGGATAGTGTGCTGGACAAGACCGTGCAGATTACCGAGGCGCGGCTTGCGCGCTCGGGAAGCCGCGTTTCGGCGGAAACGCGTATGCCGCACGATGCGGCGGCGGTGGCAGCCGCGCTGAAGCCGCTGCTTGCCTCGGCGGATATGGCGATCCTGTTCGGCGCGTCGGCCATGAGCGATCCCGCCGACGTGATCCCCGAGGCGATCCGGCTGGCAGGCGGCACGGTGGAGCGTGCGGGCATGCCGGTCGATCCGGGGAACCTGCTGGTGCTCGGTCATGTGGACGGCAAGCCGGTTCTGGGCGCGCCCGGCTGCGCGCGCAGCCCTAAGGTCAACGGCTTCGACTGGGTGCTGGACCGCGTGATGGCGGGCCTTTCCGTCACTGGCGGCGACATTGCAGGCATGGGGGTCGGCGGGCTTCTGATGGAGATACCGACACGCCCTCAGCCGCGCGAGGCCGCGAACGGCAAGCTGTTGCAGGTCGGCGCGATCCTGCTGGCCGCAGGGCGCTCCAGCCGAATGGGCGGGCCGAACAAGCTGCTCGCCGAATTCAACGGCGTGCCGCTCATCCGGCTCATGGCCGAACGGGTCGCGGGCAGCCGCTCTGTTCACAAGGTCGTCGTGCTCGGCAATCAGGCGGAGCGGATGCGGGCCGAACTCGGCGGCGTGGCCATCGGCATCGTGGAGAATCCGGCCTTTGCGACCGGGCTGGCAAGCTCCCTCAAGGCCGGGGTCGCCACAATGCCGGCGGACATCAGCGGCGCGCTCGTCGTGCTGGCCGACATGCCGGGCGTTACAGCGTCCGATCTGGACAGGCTTATCGCCATTTTCCGAAGCTGCGGCGGGCGTGCGGTCGTTCGCGCCGTGGCAGGAGAACATCGCGGGAATCCAGTGCTTCTGCCGCGCATATTGCTTGAGCGGATCGGGGAGCTGGAAGGCGATACCGGCGCGCGGCATCTTATCGAAACCGGCGGGCTGGAGATTATCGACGTGGACATAGGCGATGCGGCGCGGGTCGATGTGGACACGCCGCAGGCGCTCGCGGCAGCCGGTGGCATCCTGCGTACATAGCGGGTTCCGCTTGTCATTGCGGGCCGTTACGCTCGTCTCATGATGCCCCGCTTTCTTTTCCGATTCCCTGCTGCGGCCTTTCTTGCATTGGCGGTTGCAATCATGCCTGCCGCCGCGCAGCAGCTGCCTCCGTTCAAGGACGATCTCTTTGCCTATCCCGGCATTCTGGGTAGCGCCGACGATGGCGCATACCGCGTCGTGGACTATGACGAGATGCGCGACATCAACGGCCGGGACGAGATTCCCGAGCGCAGGGTACAGGGCAAATATGTCTCGCTTCGCGTGCTGCGGGCGCAGAAGGATCTGGTCGCCCGCACGCAGGCGGGGAATATCCCCCATTTCGCGGTCGGCAGAACCGAGGGCGCCAGCCTCATCGTGCTCTATCTGCACGGACAGGGCGGCAACCGCTATCAGGGCGTGAACGACCACACGTTCGGCGGCAATTTCAACCGCATCAAGAATCTGGCGGTCGAGGCTGGTGGCCTCTACCTCGTTCCCGACTTCCCTGATTTCGACCAGACAGGGGCTGCGCGCATCGCGGCACTGATCCACCGATATTCCGCATCATCGCCCCGCGCGCCGGTTTTCGTCGCGTGCGGTTCGATGGGCGGCTCGCTGTGCTGGTGGCTCGCGCGCGACCGGCGCGTGTCCGAAAAGCTCGGTGGCCTGCTGCTGCTCGGCTCGCTCTGGGATGATGATTTTTTCGCCAGCCCCGCATTCAGGCTCAAGGTGCCGGTCTTTCTGGGGCAGGGCAGCCGCGACAAGGTTTTCCCTGTCGAGCGGACCGAGGAATTCTACCGGAAGATACGCAGCCGGTCGCCGGGCTATCCGGTGCGCATGGTCCGCTTCGAGACGGGAAGCCACGGAACACCGATCCGCATGGCCGACTGGCGCGAAACCATCAACTGGATGCTGGCGGTGAGGCGATAGCCCGCAAGGGTTTACGGGCCGGTCTGGTAGTCGAGGACCGTCTCGGGATTGATCTCGCCGTCATAGGAGGCGTCGGCGTCGTATTGGGCGAGAGTGAAGGCGCCGTCGCGGAAAATCCACGAACCGCCCGACGATGCATCACCGATGCCGCGCCATTTTCCATGCGCCGAAAGGGTGAGCGTCTGCGGATCGAACTCCGAATTCACCATCTCCGATCTCGACTTGAAGCCCTGTATGGTGATGGATTCAACCGCCTTCTCGTGATCGTCGTCGACGTAGCGGATGTTCAGGTCGGGCTCGGCGAAGCTCAGCGGCGCGAGTTCGTCATATTCGTTCGCCAGAATATAGACATGGGTTTCATTGTAGGCGCCGCGATTGCACAGGAAGCGATAAAGATGCGCTTCGCGTGGCGGATCGTTGTCGGCCTGATAGGATTGCCTGAACGTGAAGGTGTAGGCGGTGAAGGCGCCGTCGCCCGCATCGTCTTTCCTTTCGCATAATTCCCCGAATGCCTCGCGGAATAACGACTTGGCGCGCTGCTCCAGAATGAGCGCAGGCTCGGCTGGCGGCGCATCGCCGCATTGGTTGGGCAGGGCCTCATCCAGCGGGGAATCGGAGGACGACAGGCTACCGCTCTCGATGTGCAGAGGGATGAAATCCTCCGCCTGTATCTGCGGGTTCGACAGGCGCAGCGTGTAGCAGCCGCCATAGACCCGAACGTCGCCATTGGCGGCGCGGGCCTCTATGGCCACCGGCAATTGATAGTAGATGCTGCCGGCCGCGCCTTCTTCGCTTGGCATCCCCGTCCGCAGCGTTACGGACTCGGTATCGGCATAGCCTTGCGCATAGGCGTCGAGGCTCGCCGCGGGCGGCGTGGAGAAATAGCTGTAGGCGCGGGCATATTCGCGCCGCTCGATGGCGTTGTAGAGCGAACGGATCAGCTCGGCCGGGCCGGAGCGGTCATCCAGATAGGGTGCGTCGGCCGCGCCGGCCGAGACGACCGGGCCGAGAAGCGCGACTGCGGCGAAGGCATGGCGCATGTGATTCTCCGCTGGGAACGGGGAATCGTATAACCGGAATGCGGCATGTTTTCGCCGCTTGTTCAGCGAAGCGACATTTCCCGCGCGATACGCGGAAAATCCGCGGGCTTGATGCCGATATCCGCGCGGTCACGCGAACTCATCGCGTTGAGCGTCGCCAATGCCGCGCGATAACGAATCTGCTCATTGGGACGCGGGCGGGCGAACATTTCGGTGAAGAAGGCCATCTGGTGAATTCCTGACTGGTCCTCCCATCTGCAACATAATGATTCGCTGACAGATTGTGCAGTGCAGCAAGCGCATGGCTGGCATGCACGCCCTATGAAAGACTTGCCCGAAAAAAGTCATGCACAGATGCCGCGCCCGTAAAATGCGCGGCATTCGATGGCGCATTCGTTAATCGGTGCTGACCTATCGTGGGGACGAAGTGATTTGCGTCCGCGATGCGGGAGGCGGCGGTGAGTGTTCTGAAAAAGCGCGATTTCGCGGCGCTTCTGGACGATCTTCTGGCGGAGAGCGCATCCGAATCGCGCGCGGAGCCGTCTGCGCCCAGCGTCGATTATCTCGCTGTGGCCGACGAGCTTTATTCCGGCCGTATCGTGATCTCTCCCGACTATGCGACGGCTGCCTATGCGGCAACCGGAGGGGACGAGGTGCTTCTGGCGGAAAGCGCGCTCGATGTGCTGGAGAGGCTGGAAACCGACCCGGACGCCATCGCGCGCGAGCTTGGGCTTGCGGACGGCAAGGGGCCGGACGATCTCGATGGCCTGCGCCGCCGTTTCGCCATGAAGAACCACCCGGACAGGGTCGATCCCGAGATCAGGGCCCATGCGATGATCCGCATGCAGATCGCGAACATGCTGATCGACCAGGCCAAGCTGGCGCGCGCCGCGAGACAGGCGCGCAAGCGTTAGCTAAGCCAGGTTCTGGACGGGCTGGCGCCTGCTCCAGCGCAGGATCAGCAGGACGGAAACGACCGCGAGACCGGCAGACAGGCCGAGCCAGATGCCGACACCGCCGAAACCGAGCCGGAAGGCCAACAGCGCGCCGAGCGGAAGGCCGACACCCCAATAGCCGATCGCCGCATAGATCATCGGGACCGCCGTGTCGTGGAGGCCGCGAAGCATGCCGCTGGCAACGGCCTGCGCTCCGTCCATGACCTGAAAAAGCGCGGCAATGGCAAGGAACGACACGGCCAATGCGACGACCTCGGCGTTTTCGGGCGCGGCGGGATCGAGAAACGCGGCGATGAGCAGCCGTGGCGCGGTGATCATCAGCAATCCGGTCAGCGTCATGAAGCCTACCCCGAGGGCAAGCGCGGTCCAGCCGGCGAGGGCCACGCCCGCTTCGTCCCGCGCGCCGAAGGCGCGGCCGACACGGACGGTCGCCGCCTGTCCCAGTCCCATCGGCACCATGAAGGCCACGGAGGCGATCTGGATGGCGATGGCGTGCGCGGCCAGTGACGCGGCGTCGATCAGGCCCATCAGGAAGGCGGCGGCGTTGAAGATCGAGACTTCAAAAACGAGGATGCCGGCAATCGGCAGGCCGAGCCTGAGCAAGGCGCGGAAACGCGGCCAGTCGGCGCGCCAGAAACGGCCGAACAGGCGGTATCGGCGGAACTGCTTCTCGAACGAAACCACCAGCGCGAGCCCGCCGAACATGAAGAAGGAGGCAAGCGTGGTGGCAAGACCGGAGCCGGGCACGCCGAGCGCGGGAAAGCCGAGCTTGCCGAACATCAGGCACCATGCCGCCAGCGCGTTGAACAGCACGGCGACCGCCACGACGATCAACGCCCAGCCGGGCCGCTCCAGCGCCGACATGAAGGAGCGTAGAACGATGTACCAGTAGAAGGGCAGGGCGGCCCATTGCAGCGTGTGCATATAGCCCGCGGCAACCTCGGCGAGACGAGGCTGCTGCCCCATAGCGAGCAGGATCGTCTCCGCCTGCCAGAGGATCAGCCACAGAGGCAGGCAGACCATGAACGCGATCCACATGCCCTGCCGCACCGTGCGGCGCACGTCGCGCACGGAATGGCGGTTGCGGCCAAGCTCCGACGCGATCATCGGTGACGTTGCCGTCATCAGTCCGAGGCCGAAGATCATGGGAGCGAAATAGAGGCTCGATCCGAGGATGCCGGCGGCGAGCGCATCCGCACCCAGCCGGCCCATCAGCATCACATCGGTCGTGGTCATGGCGATCTGGCCGAGATTGGTCAGCACCATCGGCCACGCGAGTGCTGCGGTCGCCCTGGCTTCGCTGATCCAATCGCGGCTGGCGGCTGGCGCGGCATGCGCGTCGGTCGTCATCGTGGCTGCTCCAGTGGAGCATTGCTTCTAGCTGCGGGCGGAAAGGATGCAAGCGCAGGCGATTGGTCCAGCAAATGCAGTTGCATGGGAAAACGATGCGAGGCCGGAATTTTCGCTGGCGGAATCAGGCGGCGAGGGCTAAGCGATGACTCCCATGGCGCGATATGTTTTCATCACAGGCGGCGTGGTTTCCTCGCTCGGAAAAGGCATTGCAGCGGCGGCGCTCGGGGCGCTCCTGCAGGCTCGCGGGTATCGGGTGCGCATTCGCAAGCTCGATCCCTATCTCAATGTAGACCCCGGCACGATGTCGCCTTACCAGCATGGCGAGGTGTTCGTCACCGACGACGGTGCGGAGACGGACCTCGATCTCGGGCATTATGAGCGGTTCACGGGGCGCTCGGCCACGCAGAGCGACAACATCACCACCGGCCGCATCTACAAGAACATCATCGACCGCGAACGGCGCGGCGACTATCTCGGCGCGACGGTGCAGGTGATCCCGCACGTCACGGACGAGATCAAGCATTTCATCCGCGACGGCAACGAGGACTATGATTTCGTGCTGTGCGAGATCGGCGGCACGGTGGGCGACATCGAGGCCATGCCCTTCCTTGAAGCCATCAGGCAGGTGGGCAACGACCTGCCGCGCGGGCAGGCGGTCTACATCCACCTGACGCTTATGCCGTACATCCCGGCGGCGGGCGAGCTGAAGACCAAGCCGACCCAGCATTCGGTGAAGGAACTACGCTCAATCGGCATCGCGCCGGACATCCTGCTGGTGCGGGCAGACAGGCCGATCCCGCGCGAGGAGCGGCGCAAGCTCTCCCTGTTCTGTAATGTCCGCGAATCGGCTGTGATCCAGGCGCTCGACGTGGCGCATATCTATGACGTGCCGATGGCCTATCATGAGGAAGGGCTGGACGGCGAGGTGCTGGCGGCGTTCGGCATCGACCCGGCGCCCAAGCCGCGCATGGAACGCTGGCAAGAGGTGTCCGACCGCATCCACAACCCGGAAGGCGAGGTTACGATTGCTATCGTCGGCAAGTATACCGGCCTCAAGGATGCCTATAAGTCGCTGATCGAGGCGCTCTCTCATGGTGGCATGGCGAACCGCGTGCGCGTCAAGCTCGACTGGATCGAGAGCGAGATATTCGAGAAGGAAGACCCGTCGCCCTGGCTGGAAAAGGTGCATGGCATCCTGGTGCCGGGCGGCTTCGGCGAACGCGGATCGGAAGGAAAGATACTCGCCGCCAAGTTCGCGCGCGAGCGCAAGGTGCCTTATTTCGGCATCTGCTTCGGCATGCAGATGGCCTGCATCGAGGCGGCGCGGTCGCTGGCCGGCGTCGAACATGCGTCCTCGACCGAGTTCGGCCCGACCGACGAGCCGGTGGTCGGCCTGATGACCGAATGGCTCAAGGGCAACATGCTGGAGAAGCGCAGGGCTTCCGGCGATCTGGGCGGCACGATGCGGCTCGGCGCCTATGAGGCGCGATTGGAAGCCGGCTCACGGATCGCGGGTATTTATGGCGACACGGATATTTCCGAGCGCCACCGGCACCGCTACGAGGTCAATATCGACTATAAGGAAAAGCTCGAATCCTGCGGCCTCGTCTTTGCCGGCATGTCGCCGGATGGCGTGCTGCCGGAGACGGTCGAATATCCCGACCATCCCTGGTTCATCGGCGTCCAGTATCATCCCGAGCTGAAGAGCAAGCCGTTCGAGCCGCATCCGCTGTTCGCCAGTTTCATCGGCGCGGCAATGGAGCAGAGCCGGCTGGTCTGACGCATGCCGCCCGGAGGTGAGAACCTGTCTCGGGATAACGATGCGCGAGAAAGAACAGTAGCTTGAAGCGAGGTGTCCCGTAAATTTCGGGCGACCCGCTTTAAAACTCGGCTTCTTCGGAGATTGCTTCCTCAAGCAGGCGCTCGTAGCGCCTGCGCGGCACGTCGATGGCGCCGAAACGCTTCAGGTGCTCGGTAGTGAACTGGGTGTCGAGCAGCAGGAAGCCTCGGTCGCGCAGATGCTCGACGAGATGGGCAAGGCAGACCTTGGAGGCATCGCGTTCGAGGCTGAACATGCTTTCGCCGAAGAAGGCGGCGCCCAGCGTCACGCCGTAGAGCCCGCCCACGAGCCTGTCCTCGCGCCACGCCTCGACCGTATGGCAATGGCCGCGCGCGAACAATTCGCCATAGGCTTCACGGATCGGCCCGTTGATCCATGTGCTGCGCCGGCCCGCGCGGGCCCGTGCGCAATTGCCGATGACGCCGGCGAAATCGGTGTCGCGCCTGATTTCGAAGCGGCCTTGCCGCATGGTCTTGGCAAGGCTTTTCGGGAGATGGAACCCGTCCAGCGGGATGATGCCGCGCATTTCCGGGCGAACCCAGAACACTTCGGGGTCGTCGGCGGCCTCAGCCATCGGGAACACGCCCGAAGCATAGGCCCGGATCAGCAGGTCGGGCGGGATGCGGTGGCCGGGCGCGAAGGGGCGGCTCATCGGCCTGCTTGACCCGCTGGGCCGGCGAGCAACCCGCCGGCCGTCTCGCGCTGTCTACGCGGCTGCTTCCGCATCCCCGTGCCCGGCAAGGTAGTGCTCGAGCCAATGGATGTCATAGTCGCCATTGGCAATATCAGGGTTGGTGACGAGATCCTGGAACAGCGGCAGCGTCGTATTGATGCCGTCCACGACGAACTCGTCCAGCGCGCGGCGCAGACGCATCATGCACTCGACGCGGTTGCGGCCGTGGACGATCAGCTTGCCGATCAGGCTGTCATAGTATGGCGGGATGCGATAGCCGTTATAGACGGCTGAATCGACCCTGATCCCCAGCCCGCCCGGCGTATGGAAATGCGTGACCTTGCCGGGCGAGGGCACGAAGGTGCGGGCATCCTCGGCGTTGATGCGGCATTCGATTGCGTGGCCGTTGAAGCGGATATCCTTCTGCTTCATCGACAGACCGCCGCCGGAGGCGACGCGAATCTGCTCGTGCACGAGGTCGATGCCGGTGATCGCTTCCGTCACCGGATGCTCGACCTGGAGGCGGGTGTTCATCTCGATGAAATAGAACTCGCCGTTCTCGTAGAGGAACTCGATGGTGCCCGCACCTGAATAGCCGAGATCGGCCATCGCGTTGGCGACCGTCATGCCGATCTTGCTGCGCTGCTCGACGTTGAGGGCGGGAGAGTTGGCCTCCTCCCATACCTTCTGGTGACGGCGCTGGAGCGAGCAATCGCGCTCGCCCAGATGAACGGCGTTGCCGGCGCCGTCGCCCATCACCTGCACCTCGATATGGCGCGGCTTCTCCAGATATTTCTCGATATAGACCGCGTCGTCGCCGAAGGCAGCTCCGGCCTCGGTCTGTGCCGTGGCAAGGGCGGTTTCAAGCTCGGCCTCGCTGCGCGCGACCTTCATGCCGCGCCCGCCGCCGCCAGCCGAAGCCTTGATGATAACCGGATAGCCGATCTCGGCGGCAATTCGCTTGGCTTCCTTCTCGTCGGCCACGGCTCCCTCTGAGCCGGGCACAACAGGGATGCCGAGGCGCTTGGCGGTGCGCTTCGCCTCGATCTTGTCGCCCATGATGCGGATATGGTCCGCCGACGGGCCGATGAAGGTGATATTGTGGGCGGCGAGTATGTCCGCGAATTTCGCGTTTTCCGACAGGAAGCCGTAGCCGGGATGTATCGCGTCCGCGCCCGTGATCTCGCAGGCGGCGACGATCTGGTGGATATTCAGGTAGCTGTCGCGCGACGGCGGCGGGCCTATGCAGACGCTCTCGTCGGCAAGGCGCACATGCATCGCGTCCGCATCCGCCGTGGAATGCACGGCGACGGTGCTGATTCCCAGTTCCTTGCAGGCGCGCAGAACGCGGAGCGCGATCTCGCCCCGGTTCGCTATCAGGATTTTCTGGAACATGGCCGGCGCCTATTCGATGACGACGAGCGGCTCGCCGAACTCGACCGGCTGCGCATCCTCGAACAGGATTGCGGTGATGGTGCCCGAGCGCGGCGCGGGAATCTGGTTCATCGTCTTCATCGCTTCGATGATGAGCAGCGTCTGGCCTTCGCGGATGCTCTGGCCGACCTCGATGAAGGGCTTGGCGCCTGGAGCCGCAGCAATATAGGCCGTGCCCACCATCGGGGATGTCACGGCGTTCTTCGATGTTTCGGCGGACGGCGCGGCGGCCGGCGTGGCCGTTGCGGCTGGAGCTGCTGCCGCTGTCGCAACGGGCGCCGGCGCAATGGCATGGACCACGCCGGGCATGCGCGCCACGCGAAGCTTCATGTCACCCAGCTCGACCTCGATCTCGGTCAGGTTGGTGTCGTTGAGGATGCCCGCCAGATCGCGGATCAGTTCCTGGTCGATGGCGGTTTTCTTGAAAGACATGGAATTCGTTCTCGTCCTTACCGATAGACTGGCGGTTGTCCGCGTTTCAGCCGTTCAAACGCGCCGCGAGCGCATGAAGCGCCATGACATAGCCCTGCGGGCCGAAACCGCAGATCATTCCGACCGCGACAGGCGCGATCATGGACACATGGCGGAACGGCTCCCGCGCATGGATGTTCGACAGGTGCACTTCGGCGACCGGGAGCGGCGCGACGGCGCGAATCGCATCGTGCAATGCGATGGAGGTGTGACCGTACGCGCCGGGATTGAGCACGATGCCAGCAGCCTTGTCGCCAGCCTCCTGAATCCAGTCCACCAGAACGCCTTCATGGTTCGACTGCCGGAAATCGACAGCGATGCCCAGTTTCTCGCCGACGGCGGCGCAATCCTTGCCGATCTCGGAAAGCGTCTTGCCTCCATAGATGCCGGGTTCCCGCTGGCCGAGCAGGTTCAGATTGGGTCCGTTGAGAATATATATCGTTCTGGTCACACCGGTATTTCCGCCATACCTCCGAGCGGTATCACGGCCTCTCTATATTAGTCATGAATGGCGGGGAAAAGAGCGTGAATGTTCTTTCCAGTGTATCGTCTCGTGTACTGTCGCCTAGCACGAGCCGTCGAGGCAGGCACGCGCCATCTCGACCTTCTCCGCAAGCACGTCCCGGCCCATGGCTCCGAATATGATCTCACCGCCGACGACATAGGAGGGCGTGCCGGTGATTGCGAGGCGGTTCGCGAGATCATAGGTGCTGGCGAAGGCAGCATTGATTTCGGGATTCTTCATTTCCTCGCGGAGCGCAGCCTCGTCCATGCCGAGCGAAAGGGCGACCTTGAGCGCCGCCGCCTCGGTGGCGCGGCCACTGCCTCCGAGCAGCGCGGTGTGAAACTCGCCATATTTTTCAGGAGCCAGCTTGCGGAACGCCATTGAGACGATATGTGCCTTCTGCGAATCGGGGCCGAGGATCGGAAACTCCTTCAGGACGAAGCGCAGGTCATCATCGCGCTCTACCAGCGTTTCCATGTCGCTGAGCGCACGCTTGCAGAAGCCGCAATTATAGTCGAAGAACTCCACGATGGTGACGCGGCCTTCGGGATTGCCGATCATGCCGTCGTAGGAAGCGTTGAAGATCTCGTCGCCAGCCTCCTCGATGACACCCTGCTGGGCGAGGCGTTGTTCCTCCTCCTGCTTCTGGCTCAGCGCGACCTGCATTTCCGCCAATATCTCAGGATTGTTCACCAGATAGTCGCGGACGATTTCCTCCACGCCGCCGCGGTCGAGGCTGATCGGCTCCATCCGGTTCATCGAGGCCATTGAGGGGCCGCTGCCGGCAATGGAGGTCCGCGCGCTGCCGGCATAGAAGCCGAAGGCAAGCATGGCAGCGGAAACGCCCAGCCCGAGGGCGCCGACAATGATCGTATTCTTCATGGCGTTCTCATCCTTGCGGTTTGCCGACCCTGCGTTCCGTTAGCCATCCAGCGTTCGGGGGCCTTTTAGCGTTTGGGAATGACGAAGTTGATAATATCCTGCGCTCGCACCCAGGGTGGCGAGCCTTTACGCAGCTTTTGCTGCGCGCGCGCGGCGAAAATCTTGGCCTCGCGATACTGGCCCGCATGATAGTGTCCCTCGGCCGTCGCCAGTTCGGCCAGTCCCACATCTCCGTCCTGACCGTAAGCCTGCGCCAGGAAGCGGTAGCCGGAAATGTATTCCGGGTCACGGTCCAGTCCCGTACGCAGCTCGCTGATCGCTTTCTTGCGCGCATCGGCCGTGCCCTGCGCCAGCAGCGTCTGCCCATAGCCCACGCGCAGCAGGCCAGACTTCTCCTTGTCCAGCGACACCGCGCGCGCATATGCCTTGGCGGCCTCCGCTGGCTTGTTGGATTTCATCAGGACGTCGCCACGCAATTCCTGGAGATAGGGATTGTTCGGCTGTGAGCGGATCAGCGCGTCCACTTTTTTCAACGCTTCCGCTGGCCGCCCGTAAAGATGGGTGACGATCGCATCGCCGTAAACCGCGCCGACGCTTTTGGGCTTGTCGCGAAACAGGCGCTGCACAGCGCCCTGTCCCTGCGTGTAGGCGGCGATCTTGGCGCGCATCATGTCATGCCGCCGCTGAAGCTCCGGCGGATCTTTCCGGCTGAAATAGGGGCTTGCCTTGGCAATCGTCTCCAGATTGGCGATACGCTCGCGCGGCATGGGATGGCTGATCTGGTAGGGATCGACGCGGGAGCCGGACAGCGCAAGAGAACTTGCGAAACGCTCGAAGGTCTTGAGCATGCCCGCCGGGGACTGCCCCGTCCTTTCCAGATAGGTGATAGCGGAGCGGTCGGCAGTCGTCTCCTCCGTCCGCTGGTAGCCGAGAAGTCCGCGGCGGGCCAGTTCCGGCGACGACATGGCGAGCGCGGCGCCGAGCTGACCGGCCCCGCCGGAACCCGATGTCGCACCTGCTATGCCGACGCCCATGCCAAGCAGGGCGCCTACGATGGCGATGGTTTGCGCGCGTGAAAGCTGTTCGCGCAGCCGTTCCTGATGGCCGCCGGCGAGGTGGCCGGTCTCATGCGCCAGGACACCGATAATCTCGTTCGGCGTCTCCGCCGAGACGAGGGCGCCGGTGTTGAAGAAGATGCGACGACCGGCAACGAAGGCGTTGAAGCTCGGATCGTTGACGAGAACGATCTGGATGCCGGAATTGCCCAGGCCGGCGGCGCGCAGGATCGGCCGCGCATAGTCGCGCATGAGGGCTTCGATTTCGGCGTCGCGCACCAGAGGCACGGATTGTGCATTCGCGGCTGGAACAGCCATCGACAGGCTCAGGCAAACGCTTATGGCCACCGTCGCCACCTTCCTGAACAATGAGGCAGGGCGGGCAGAAACAGGCGTTGCTGACATCGTGGCAATCATGGCGCTTACACCTAAACGAGCCTCAGGTAGGTGAAAAGGCACTGGTGCAAGTCTCATCAAGTTGTGATGCACGCGCCGATGGGGCAAGTGTACGCCGAAAAAAGGGGCAAAACTGCGGATGACCATTTCCATCTCCCGGCGCGGCGACGCGGAGCCGTTTCATGCCATGGATGTGCTGGCGGAGGCCAACAGGCTGCGGCAGCAGGGGCACAGCGTGATTTCTCTTGCGGTCGGGCAGCCTTCCGATCCCGCGCCTTCGCGGGTGCTGGCGGCGGCGCGTGCGGCGCTGGAACATGGCCGGATCGGCTATACCGATTCGCTCGGCAGCGCCGCGCTGAGGTCCGCGATCTCGGATCATTATCGCAATCACTACGATCTGGATGTCTCACCCAATCGCATCGCGGTGACGACCGGCTCGTCTGCGGGGTTCAACCTCGCATTCCTCGGCATGTTCGAGGTGGGCGATCGCGTGGCCATCGCATCACCGGGCTATCCCGCCTACCGCAACATCATGCGCGCGCTCGGCATAGAGGTGGTGGAGATCGAGCAGGGGATTGCGGGCTACCTGACCGCGGACGACGTGGAAGCCGCCCACCGGGAAAGGCCGCTCAAGGGGCTTCTTTTCGCCAGCCCGGCCAATCCCACCGGGGCGGTCATTCCCGAAGCGGAGCTGCGGCGGCTGGTGGAGACGGCGGGCGGCCTCGGCATCGCCGTGATCTCGGACGAGATCTATCACCGGCTTTCCTACGTCGCGCCGGACAGGACCGCGCTCCGGTTCGACGCCGATGTGACGGTCATCAACTCCTTCTCCAAATATTATTGCATGACCGGATGGCGCATCGGCTGGATGGTGCTGCCCGACCGGCTGGTGCGGCAGATCGAGCGCCTGCAGCAGAGCCTGTATATTTCCGCGCCTGAGCTTTCGCAGGTTGCTGCCGTGGAGGCTTTCAGTTCGACGGAGGAACTGGAGGCCGTGAAATCCCGCTACGAAGAAAACAGGTCGCTCCTGCTCAAGCGGCTGCCCTCGCTCGGCTTCGATCTCGCGGCGCCGATGGACGGGGCCTTCTACGCCTATTGCAATGTCAGCCGCCACACGAATGACAGCATGGATTTCGCGCGCCGGATGCTTGCGGAAGCGCATGTGGCCGCCACGCCGGGACGCGATTTCGACCTGGCCGAAGGCCACCGGACGCTCCGGCTCTCCTATGCGGGCACACACGGCGAAATGATCGAGGCGCTCGACCGCATCGAGACCTGGCTCAACAGGTAAAGATTTCCGCCTGAAATGAAAAACCGGGGACAAGCCCCGGTTTTCGTTCATTTTCTAGAAGAAGCTCTTTCGCTGCCACCAGCCTGTACGGCGTGGCTTGCTTTCATCCACCGGCTGGTCGTTTGCCGCAGCCGGCGCGGTTTCAGCCGGTTCCGGCTCGGGCGTAGCGGCTGCCTCCTCGACATCGGATGCAGCCTCGGCCTCGGGCGCTTTTTCCGCAATCGCGTCCGGTCGAGGCGTTTCCACGGCAGCCGTTTCGGCTTCCACGGTAGCGGCCTTGCGGCGTGTGCGCGGCTTGGCCGTTTTCTTCGCAGGCTTCTCAGCGGGTTCGGCTTCCGCCGTCACGTCAGCGTCCGTTTCGGCGGGGGCCTTTTTGGTGCGGGTACGGCGCTTCCTGGGCGCAGGCTCCTCGACGGCAGCGGTTTCCTCCTGCTCGACGGCGACGGCTTCGGCAGGTTCCTCGGCTTCCGGCTGGAGAACCTCCGCGCTCTCCGCCGCCAGAGGCTGATCCTCCGCCGCATCGGCCTCGTCGGACTCGCCAGTGGATACGGCTTCGTCAGCCACGCCATCGGCGTTCTCCCGGCGGTTCCTGCGTCCGCCACGGCGTCCCCGGCGGCGGCGCTTCACGCCGTCCGCCGTTTCGTCCCCGGCGTCCGCTTCAACGGACTGCCCGGCAGCTTCCTCGGCCTCATCCTCGTGTTCGGGAGACTCCGCATCCGCTCCCTCGGCCTGCGAGGATGGCTGCTCGCCATTGCGCGCTTCGCGGTCGCGACCGCCACGACGGCGACGGCGCTTGCGGCGGCGGCGGGACTGCTCGCCGCCCTGATCGTCTACCGCCTCGCGGGACGCGTCTTCGTCAGCCGCCTGCTCCTCCGTCTCGACGGCATCCCCCTCGAAATCATCCGTTTCGAGCGCCGGCGGTTCGATGGTCACGATCTCCGTGGGACCGGATTTCTCGGCCAGCAAGCCCTTGAAGATGGCGTAGTGCTGTGTGCCGAGACCGCTATCCGCCTCGATGGTGATCGTGAGGCCGAAACGCGCTTCCATATCCGCGAGGTTCCGCCGCTTGTGGTTGAGCACGTAGAAGGCGGTGGAGGGCGGCGTGCGCACGGTGATGTGGTAGCGGTTCTCCTTGAGGAGGTATTCCTCGATGGCGCGAATCACCAGCAGCGCGACGGAGGATTCCGACCGGACATGGCCGGTGCCGCCGCAATGCGGGCAAGGCTGCATGGTCGATTCCAGAACGGACGCGCGCATGCGCTGGCGCGACATCTCAAGAAGGCCGAAATGCGAGATACGGCCGACCTGGATGCGGGCGCGGTCGTTCTTCAGGCAGTCCTTCATGCGCTTTTCGACGGCGCGGTTGTTGCGGTTCTCCTCCATGTCGATGAAATCGATCACGATGAGGCCCGCAAGGTCGCGCAGCCGGAGCTGGCGCGCCACTTCCTCGGCGGCTTCGAGATTCGTCTGAAGCGCGGTGTCCTCGATGGAGTGCTCGCGCGTCGAGCGGCCGGAGTTGACGTCGATGGCGACGAGCGCCTCGGTCTGGTTGATGATGATGTAGCCGCCGGATTTCAGTGTCACCTGTGGCTGCACCATGCGGTCGAGCTGCGCCTCGATGCCGGCGCGCGCGAACAATGGCACGCTATCCCTGTAGGGCTGGACGACCTTTGCATGGCTGGGCATCAGCATGCGCATGAAGTCCTTGGCCTCGCGGTAGCCGTCCTCGCCGGCAACCAGGATTTCGTCGATATCCTTGTTGTAGAGGTCGCGGACGGATCGCTTGATAAGGCTGCCTTCCTCGTAGACGAGGGCGGGGGCCACGGACTGCAAGGTCAGGCCGCGGACATTTTCCCACAGCCGCATCAGATATTCGTAGTCGCGCTTGATCTCGGCCTTGGTGCGGCTCTCGCCGGCGGTGCGCAGGATCACGCCCATGCCCTGAGGCACATCAAGATCCTTCACGACGTCCTTGAGGCGCTTGCGATCCTGCGCATTGGTGATCTTGCGCGAGATGCCGCCGCCACGCGCCGTGTTGGGCATCAACACCGAATAGCGGCCGGCGAGCGACAGATAGGTGGTCAGGGCCGCACCCTTGTTGCCGCGCTCTTCCTTGACGACCTGAACCAGCAGAATCTGCCGGCGCTTGATAACTTCCTGTATCTTGTAGTTGCGGCGAACCGGCTTGCGGCGGTTGCGCACCTCCTCCAGCGCGTCCTCGGCGCCCACCGATTCGACCTCATCGCCGTTACCGCCATTGCTTTCGGCGTCGTCGCCGGAGGCCTCTTCTTCGGCGGTGGCGATTTCCTCGGAGACGGTATCGCCGCCGGCATGATGGGCCATAGCCGGCTGGGCGGTGTCCTCGCCGTCGCCGTCGGCGCCATCGGATGTGGCTTCCGTCTCGGCGACCGCGGACTGGCCGTCTTCCGGCCTTGCCGCTTCGCCACGCGAGCGATTGCGCCCGCCGCGCCGCCGTCGCCGGCCCCTGCGCTCCTCCTCTTCCTCGTCGTCTTCCGCCTCGGCGGCTTCGGCTTCGGCGCGCAGCAGCGCCTGCCTGTCGGCGACAGGTATCTGGTAATAGTCGGGATGGATTTCGCTGAAGGCGAGGAAACCGTGCCGGTTTCCTCCATATTCGACGAATGCTGCCTGAAGGGAGGGTTCGACGCGCGTCACCCGCGCCAGATAGATGTTTCCTTTAAGCTGCTTCTTGTCCTGGGACTCGAAATCGAATTCCTCGATGCGGTTACCGCGTGTGACGACAACGCGCGTTTCCTCCGGGTGGGAGGCGTCTATAAGCATTTTGTTGGGCATTATGATTTTTCTCCCCGGCAGCCGTCGCCCGGGGAGCGGCAACGCCGCCTGCCGAAGTCACGATCATGAATCTGCCGGATAATTTGCGGCCCGCGTCACGCCGGGCCTGCGCGCCGACAAATCCGACCGCCGCCGTGCTGGCGCGGTAGTTCCCGGATATTGCCCACGGTGCGCGAGAAGCCATCGCGTGACCTTGCGGAACCATTTCTACCAAAGCCCGGAAAAACCGGACCAGCTGAACTTGCTCGTACTGAGCCGGCGGGCCTTCCAGCCGCGCCGTTTTCCTCACGCCGGAAACCCCATTCAACCGGGGCTCCCGAAGAAACCTTCGCAACCACCAATTGCCGGACAGACACGCCGCCCTGCCGTCGATCTCCGCGTTCCGAAAGCGGGTTCCATGACAGGACGGGTCACGGCCATTGCAGTGATCCAACGTCGCTTTTATGATCGCGGGCGTGCTATGGCAACCCCGATTTGATTGCCGGCTTGCGCAAGCCCCGAGGGATGAGGGGCAGGCGCCCGCTGGAAAGCCTTGGTTAACCATGCTGGGATACCAACTGTTAATCAGCATCCGGCCAAGCCTCTGCGGGCGCGGTGAAACGAGCGGGGATCCATGCTGCAGCGGAGAGGCGACGGAGTGATCGCGGCGGTCCGGCAACGCCGGACAATCCGCTTGCGCGACATCTTCGCCTGCTGCTCCTTGATCCTGTTTTCACTTTGCATTTCGATCTTCATTTCGTCTTCGGCTGTGCGCGCGGGGGATGCGCCGGCCAGACTGGAAGCTCATGGCTACCGCATGGTCGGCGACGCCTCGCGCGTCCGCATGCTCCTCAATTTCGACCGTGAGCCGGACATGCGCTGGTTCGCCCTCAGATCGCCCAGCCGTCTGGTGATAGACCTCCCGGAAACGGGATTCGCCATCGCGCCGGAGGAAGCGAAGGCGAGGGGGCTGATCTCCGACGTCCAGTACGGACAGATGGGGCCGGGCGCGTCGCGCATCATCCTGACCACGGACACGCCCTTCGAGGTGGAAAGCATCGAGGTCATCAAGAACGAGACATCGCCAGGATATCGCCTGGTGGCGGACATCGTGGCGACCTCTCTCGAACGCTTCGAGGCATTTCTGGCCGATCAGGCGCTCACCACCGCGGCGACCACGACCGCGAAAACCGACAGGCTCGGCGGTGCCGAATCTTCCGTAAAGCCCTTCACCATCGTGATAGATCCGGGTCACGGGGGCATCGACAGCGGCGCCAGAGGCGTGAGCGGCACGCTGGAAAAGTCGATCACGCTCGCCTTCTCGCTCGAACTGAAGAAAAGGCTGGAGCAATCCGGCAGATATATAGTGCGCACCACGCGCGATAACGATGTTTTCCTGCGCCTGGACGAGCGCGTGCGCATCGCGCGCCAGCAGGAGGCCGACCTTTTCATCTCGGTCCACGCCGATACGATCAAGTTTCGGGGCATTCGCGGCGCGACGGTCTACACCGTGTCGGATCAGGCGTCCGACGCCGAATCGGCGGCGCTCGCCGCCCGCGAGAACCTTTCCGACGAGCTTGCCGGCATGGCCGTCGACGACAAGAACCACGAAGTCTCCGATATACTGATGGATCTCATCCGCCGCGAGACGCACTCCTTCTCGATCCGCTTCGCGCGCACGCTGCTCGGGGAGCTTTCGGGCAAGGTGGAACTGATCAACAATCCCCACCGCTTCGCCGGCTTCCGCGTGCTGAAAGCGCCGGACGTACCGTCGGTTCTGCTGGAACTCGGCTATCTGTCGAACCCGGACGACGAAGAACAACTGCGCAACGCGGATTGGCGCTCGCGTGCGGTGGACAGCATCGCCGCTGCCGTGGACCTTTTTGCGCAGGCGCGCACGGGCGCACGCCGCTAAGATGTTTCCGCGGCGCCACCCAGACGTTGCAGCAAAGGCACATAAGGTGTTAAATTCGAACCATAAGCGGTGGCGGGAATCGGCTGCCGCATTTTGCCCACAACCGCGGGACAGGAATGGGCTCGACAGGACAGGGATGCTGCGGCCATAGGCTGCGCAACAGCACTCCCATCCAGGGACCGGAGCGGGCATGATACGACTTCTCGGCTATTTCTTCGGCATCGGCTCGCTGCTGGCGCTTCTCGTGGCGGCCGGTGTGGCCATCTATATCGGCAATCTCACCAAGGATCTGCCGGATTACGAGGTGCTGGCCAAATACGAGCCGCCGGTGACCACCCGCGTGCACGCGTCGGACGGCTCGCTGATGGCTGAGTTCGCGCGCGAGCGCAGGCTTTATCTGCCGATCCAGGCAGTGCCGGATCGCGTCAAGGCGGCGTTCCTTTCGGCTGAGGACAAGAATTTCTACAGCCATCCCGGCGTCGATGTGACCGGCCTGATCAGGGCCGTGCTCACCAATGCCCAGAATTTCGGCTCGGGGCGGCGTCCGGTGGGTGCGTCCACCATCACGCAGCAGGTCGCCAAGAACTTCCTGCTCTCCTCGGACCAGACCTATGAGCGCAAGGTGCGCGAAATGGTGCTCTCGTTCCGCATCGAGCAGGCCTATTCCAAGGATCGTATCTTCGAGCTTTATCTCAACGAGATTTTCTTCGGGCTCGGCGCATATGGCATAGCCGGGGCGGCGCTCACCTATTTCGACAAATCCGTCAACGAGCTGACCGTGGCAGAGGCTGCCTATCTCGCCGCCCTGCCGCGCGGACCCTCCAACTATCACCCGTTCCGCCATACGGAGCGGGCCATCGAGCGCCGCAACTGGGTCATCGACCAGATGGTGGCGAACGGCTACGTCAATGCCGAGGAAGCGGCCAAGGCCAAGGCGCTGCCGCTGGGCGTGTCACCGCGCCGCAACGGTACCTATCTGTTCGCTGGTGAATATTTCACCGAGGAAGTGCGCCGGCAGATGATCGCCCGCTATGGCGAGGACGCGCTCTATGAGGGCGGCCTCTCGGTGCGCACCACGCTCGATCCGCAGATGCAGCTTCACGCGCGCTCGGCGCTTCAGCACGGGCTGATGAAGTACGATACGTTGCGCGGCTATCGCGGGCCTATCAAGTCGATCGAGATGGGCGCGGACTGGGGCATTCCGCTTTTCGAAGTCAAGGCGCTCGACGACGTTCCCGAGTGGAAGGTGGCCGTCGTGCTGGAAAGCGATGCCTCCGGCCTGCGGATCGGCCTGCGCCCGCAAGCGGAAATCTCCGGCGAACCGGCCAAGGATCGCGTGACCGGCACCGTGGCGCTCGACGACATGGAATGGGCGATGCGGCATGTCGTGGACGGCAAGCGCGTCCGGGCAAAGTCGCCCGCAGAGGTGCTGAAGCCGGGCGATGTCATCTATGTCGAGGCGAAGGCGGATGCGCAGGGCGCCTACGCGCTGCGGCAGGTTCCCGAAGTCAGCGGCGCGATGGTTGCGATGGACCCGCATACGGGGCGCGTTCTGGCGCTGGTCGGCGGCTTTTCCTACTCGCAGTCCGAGTTCAACCGCGCCACGCAGGCCTACAGGCAGCCGGGATCGTCGTTCAAGCCGTTCGTCTACGCGGCGGCGCTCGACAATGGCTATACGCCTGCCTCCGTGGTGCTGGACGCGCCGATCCGCATCGTCAACGGCAACGATGTGTGGGAGCCGCAGAACTATGGCGGAGGTTCCGCAGGCCCCTCGACGCTGCGCACCGGCATCGAACGCTCGCGCAACCTGATGACGGTGCGGCTGGCAAACGACATGGGGATGAACCTCGTCGCGGAATATGCGGAGCGGTTCGGTGTCTATGACAAGATGCTTCCGGTTCTGGCCATGTCGCTCGGCTCGGGCGAGACGACCGTGATGCGGATGGTTTCAGCCTATTCGGTGATGGCGAATGGTGGCAAGTCGATCAAGCCTTCGCTGATTGATCGGATCCAGGACCGCTACGGCAAGACCGTGTTCAAGCATGATGAACGCAGCTGCGAGGGCTGCGTGGCGGATGCGTGGTCCGATCAGGCCGAACCGGAACTGGTGGACAACGCCGAGCAGGTGCTCGATCCGATGACCGCGTATCAGATCACCTCCATGATGGAGGGTGTGGTGCAGCGCGGCACCGCGACGACGCTGAAGGAACTTGGCCGTCCGATCGCAGGCAAGACCGGCACCACCAATGACGAGAAGGACGCCTGGTTCGTCGGCTATACGCCGAATCTCGTCGTCGGCATCTATATGGGCTATGACCGTCCCACGCCGATGGGCAAGGGTTCGACCGGCGGCGGCCTCGCCGCGCCGATCTTCAAGGAATTCATGCAGTCTGCAATGACTGACGCGCCCGTCGTTGACTTCAAGGTACCGGAGGGGATGCGCCTGATCGCGGTGGACCGCAAGACGGGGATGAGGACCGAATCCGGTGCGGCGGGAGCCATCGTCGAAGCGTTCAAGCCCGGCACCGGCCCCGCCGACAGCTATTGGGTTATCGGCATGGGCCTGGAGGGAGAGGAGCGGGCCAACGCCATCTCGCCGCAGGCAAGCCGCGAGATCAGCGGCGGCGGCGGCGGCCTCTACTAACCGTTCCCCAATTCCATCGGCCCGCTTTACAGCGGCGCGAACCGCCCATATGGTCCGCGCCCATCGGGCTGGGTGCTTTTACGCGGCGGCCACAACCAATAAGAAAACGGAATATCATGCGGGCAGAGACAGAGACCCTTGTCGACGAAATCAAGCAGGCCATAAGCCTGCTGAGGAGGCATCTTTGACTGGGACCAGGCGCTGAAGCGACTGGATTACCTGAACATGCGCGCTGAGGATGGCGCGCTGTGGAACGATCCGCAGGAAGCACAGAAGCTCATGCGGGAGCGGCAGGAACTGGATGACGGTATTTCAGCCGTCAAGCGCCTCACGCAATCCCTCAACGACAATATCGAGCTGATCGGGCTTGGTGAGGAAGAGGGCGATGCGAGCATCGTCAGCGAGGCCGAGGCTGCGATCCGTTCGCTTTCGGGCGAGATTCGCGCGCGGCAGGTGGAGACGCTGCTTTCAGGCGAAGCCGACGCCAACGATACCTATCTCGAAGTTCACGCCGGTGCGGGCGGCACTGAGAGCCAAGACTGGGCGAACATGCTGTTGCGCATGTATATCCGCTGGGCCGAGCGGCGCGGCATGAAGGTCGAGGTGCTGGAAGTCCATGACGGCGAGGAGGCCGGCATCAAGTCGGCGACCGTGCTGGTCAAGGGCCATAACGCCTATGGCTGGCTCAAGACGGAATCGGGTGTCCACCGTCTCGTCCGCATCTCGCCCTATGACAGCAACGCCCGGCGGCATACGTCGTTTGCCAGCGTCTGGGTCTATCCGGTCGTGGACGACACGATCGAAATCAACATTCCCGAATCCGACGTGCGGATCGACACCTATCGGTCGTCTGGCGCCGGAGGGCAGCACGTCAATACGACCGATTCGGCAGTGCGCATCACGCACATACCGACCGGCATCGCCGTGGCCTGCCAGGCGGAACGCTCCCAACACAAGAACCGCGCCAAGGCGTGGGAGATGCTGCGCTCGCGCCTCTATGAGGAAGAGCTGAAGAAGCGCGAGGCCGAGGCGAACGCCACCGAGGCCAGCAAGACGGACATAGGCTGGGGGCACCAGATCCGTTCATACGTGCTGCAGCCGTATCAGCTCGTAAAAGATCTGCGCACGGGCGTGGAAAGCACCAGTCCGCAGGACGTCCTGGACGGCGATCTGGATGAGTTCATGGAAGCCGCGCTGGCACATCGCATCGAGGGCGGCGCTGGTGAGGCCGTCGCCGATCTGGATTGAGAAACCGGCTGGAAGCGCGACACGGCAATTGTGGTGATTTGCTAGAAGCCACACGTGTCGCGTTACCCGTCTCAACATCCGAACGGCACGGCAGCCCGGCTTCTCCGATCGACAGCTTGAAATCGCCAGCGTTATCTATTTGTCTCGCGGTGCCGATTACCCGGTCCATCATCCATGATGGATGAATCGCTCGCCGGTCCAACGCGCGATTTAAAGCGCAATCAGCGCTCGTCACGCAGTCGCTGGACGGCAGCGTCGCGTGACAGGCGGATCGTTTCGGCGTTGATCCGCCCGGCCTCCGCAGCGTCCCGCCGCTCGATTGCCTCAAGCAACGATTTCCAGAATTTCGCCGACTCCTGCCGCCGTTTCTTCGTCGACAATCCCAGATGTGCATAACGCAATGTCTGCCGCGAAAGCGACTGGATCATGGAGAGCAGCTTCGGGTTGCGGGCGGCGTGAGCAATGACCTGGCCTGCGCGGGCGCTCAGAACGGCATATTCGTGTACGTCATCGGTGGTTCGCGCCACCTGACCCATGCGCTCGATCAGTTCCCGAAGTTCGGCCAGTTCTTCCCGCGTGATATTTTCGGCCGTCCGCTCGGCTGCCAAGGCCGACAAGGCGGCCCGGATGTCGAAAATCTGCTCGACCTCCTCGATGGTGAGCGCGGTTACCTGAGCGCCCCGGCGGGGCGAGAAGGTGACCAACCCCTGATGCTCCAGTAGACGCAGCGCCTCGCGGACCGGGCCGCGGCTAACCTGAAAGGTCTGGGCAAGGGGTATTTCGGCTATACGCTGGCCGGGCTTCAACTCGCCGGATAGAATGGCATTACAGATGCGGTCGGCGATCTGTTCGGCAACGCTCAGCATCGCGCCGGGAGCGCGAAAGCTGAACGCCGATTGGGGTGTGGCCTCGGAAATGTAGCTGGCGATCATCTTCGCGGCTTATATATCCTGTGAGTCTTGTCCGTTTGTGACAGATAACCAGACAAGGCCCTGCGCCGCAATCGCGGCCGGTGCTTTGCCCTTGTCAGGCGAGAGGACCGGCGAGCTTTCCACGCAGTTGGGCCAGCGGTTCTCCCGCAAGGACTCCGAGTGCCGATTTTATAAGGGTGCCGAAGAGAAACGGAACTGTTCCCGCAGTCCAGGCCACCTGCCATCCGGCAACGGTGCCGAGCCACAGGGCGCCACAGGCTAGGATGAGAGCGTGTCCACCGAGCACGGCAGCAACGAGCGCCGGCCAATTGCGCAGCACTCCCCGCTCCGCAAGCCATCCGATGACAATCGTGCAAGCGACAAAACCTGCGAGATAGCCTCCAGTCGGTCCGGCCATGTAGACAAGGCCAATGCCGCGCTCCGGCGTGCCCGCGAATACCGGCAGGCCGATGGCACCCTCAAAGAGATAGAGCACAAGGGCGGCTGTGCCGAGCCGCAGGCCCAGGCCGAGGCCAAGCGCGACTACCACAAGCGTCTGCATAGTCATGGGGACCGGCCAGAAAGGAACCTGAATCTTTGCGGAGAGGACCAGCAGGACGTTTGCGGTGATCACGGAGGCGAGCGCCAGCCAAAGCCGGTTGCCCTGCCTCAGCTTCGATGCGGTTGTAGTCATTGGAACGCTCCTGTTAATTTGTACGTATGCGGGCGATGATCTGCCCATCTTCGACCTGGGTGTCCTTGGAGACGAGAATCTCGACGACCTCACCCGCGGTGGGAGCGCCGACCGGAATCTCCATTTTCATCGACTCTACCGTGACGATTGGATCATCCTCGGCAACGATCGAGCCCGGTTCCGCATCAATCTGCCAAACTACGCCGGTCAGGTTGGCCTTCACATCCACGATTTTGCTCATTCGTCATGCTGCCTTTCCGATTTCGGTAAATATGCCCGTATGGATTGCCCCATCGCGGAAGCGGGGAGATTCCAGTGCGTTGATGAGGGAGGGAAGGTTGGTCTTGATGCCGCCGACCACGCTGCCGCGCAGACCCGACAGCAGCTTGTCTATGGCAGTCAGACGATCGGGGCCATGCGCGATCACCTTCGCGAGCATGGGGTCATAGAAGGGGCTGACGGTGCAGCCTGCCGCATAGCCGGTCTCGACCCGTACTCCGTCATCGGGAACATGGAAGCTTTCCAGTTTTCCCGGCGAAGGCATGAAGCGAACCGGATCCTCCGCGTAGATGCGCGCCTCGATAGCGTGGCCGTTCATCGCGACAGGAGCGTTCAGCAGGGTTCCTAGCGCCTGGCCGGAGGCCAGCCCGATCTGCGTGGTAACGAGGTCGATGCCGGTCACTTCCTCGGTTACGCCATGCTCCACCTGAAGGCGGGTGTTCATTTCCAGGAAAGAGAAGCCCGTGTCGGGATGATAGAGCATTTCCACCGTACCGATCGTGCAATAACCGATACGGGCGACCGCGTTTGTCACGCGCTCTGCCATCGCATCCAGTTCGGTGCGGGATATGCCCGGGGCGCCGGCTTCCTCGATCACTTTCTGATGCCGCCGCTGCAGCGAGCAATCGCGCTCGAACAAATGCGCCACGTTACCGTATGCGTCGGCGGCGATCTGGAATTCGATATGGCGCGGTTGTTCCAGAAGGCGTTCCAGATAGATATCGGCGTCTGCGAAGGCACGTGCCGAAATGGTGCGCGCCCGCTGGACCGCTTCCAATAATCCGTCACGGTCGCGTACCGGCAACATGCCGATGCCGCCTCCGCCATTGGCAGGCTTCACCAGCAGAGGATAGCCGATTACTTCGGCCGAAGAGAGTGCTTCCGATTCATCGTGCCCGAGCAAGGCGCTGCTTGGGACCATAGGCAATCCTGCCTCGGCCATACGCCGCCGCGCTGCGGTTTTTTCTCCCATCGCTTCGATTGAGCCGGGTGCGGGGCCGATGAAGGCAAGGCCCTCGGCTTCCACGCGGCGGGCGAAACCGGCATTTTCCGACAGGAAGCCATATCCGGGGTGGATGGCGTCCGCCCCGGTTTGCCTTGCGGCGGCAATGATGGCGTCCTGATCGAGATAGCTCTCGGCGGGACGGTTTCCGGCCAGCGCCACGACGGCATCGGCTTGCGCGACATAGGGGAGGTCGGCGTCCACGGGCGAATGCACGACAACGGCCTCGATGTTCATCTCATGCAGGCACCGCAGGACGCGTGCGGCTACTGCGCCACGGTTTGCTATCAGGACCCGCTTGAACATGGCGCTCACCGATAGGGCCAGTTGGCGAGGCGGCGCTGGCCCTTGCCGCCGGTTGCACCGCGTGAATGGACTGCAAGCGCGCTCGCCAGATAGTCTCGCGTCTCGTGTGGCTGGATCACCGCCTGAGCGGAGAACATGCCCGCAATCTCGAACGGTGAGCTATCGGCATCGAGTTGATCGCGCAACTCGGCAAAGCGTTGGGGATCCTTCTTGGGATCGACGCCCAGCGCGATGCTGACTGCGATTCCCGGATCCATGAAACTTGCTTCCGCACGGTCCCACAGCGCGAACTCATCGGAATTTCTGCCTCCGCCCATGTTGATGAAGGCGGCGCCATAAGTCTTGCGGAGCACCAGGCTGATCTTGGGCACTGTGGCCATTTGCAACGCTTGTATATTGCTCATGATCTTGCCGGGCATGCCGCGCCGTTCGCCTTGCAGGCCGACGAGGAAACCCGGCTGGTCGACAAGCTGGATGATCGGCAGATGGAAGGAATCGCACAGCACGATCAGCGAGATCGCCTTGTCGCAGGCGTCGTAGTCGACTGCTCCCGCCTTGTGCATCGGGTTGTTGGCCATGATGCCGACCGGACGGCCGTCGATGCGGGCGAGCCCGGTGATCATGGATGGTGCGAATCGCTTCTTCAGATCGAAGAAGGAGCCATCGTCAACGATCGCGTCGATGACCTTATACATATTATAGACCTTGGCACGGTCCATCGGCACAAGCTCGCCCAGACGAGCCGGATCCGTCGCTGGCCGGCCGGGCGCTTTCTTCGATGGCGCCTCGCCTGCATGGGAGGGCATATAGCTGAGAAAGCGGCGGATCGCTTCGATCGCTTCCTCGTCCGTATCGACAAACTGGTCGACCAGACCGGAATATTGGGCATGCATCTCCCATCCGCCCAGCTCTTCGGGGTCGATGTCCTGCCCGATGGCTTGCGAAGTGACCTTGGGACTGGCGACCGCAAGAATTGCGCCCTTGCGCATTATCGCGAAGTCGGCGAGGCAGGTATACCACGCGGACGAGCCGAAACAGGGGCCGAGCACTGCGCTTGCCCACGGGGTCTCACGCTCGCGCACATATTGATGCGGGTCCCAGGCGGAGGCGCCCATCCCACGCGCGCCCATACTATCGGGAATACGGCCGCCGGAAGATTCTCCGAGAAATACGAGCGGTATACCATTCCGGGTCGCCACGCTCTTGGCATAGGCGATCTTGCGTCCGTTTACGGAGCTGCTTGACGCTCCCATGACGGTGAGGTCGTTGGAAACGGCTGCCGCTTCTCGACCGTCTATCATGCCAAAGCCCACGATCTTGCCGTCGGCCGGCGTCCTGGCCGCATGTTCGGGGCGCTCGCTGGTGGCAAACAGGCCAGCTTCATGGAACCTGCCCTTATCGAACAATATCGCGAGGCGCTCGCGTGCGTTGAGAATGCCCGCAGCTTTCCGGGCAGCCAGTTTTGCTTGCCCGCCCATAGCCAGCGCGCGTGCGCGTCTTTCTTCGTAGCTCATGATACCCAATCAGATTGTTGCGGTTGGACATTGGCGTGAACGAGAGGTGATTGTCAACAATCGTTTTGATGACAATCAAGGTGTATGATCGTGCCGTAGGCGTGCCATTCTGGCGTCGACGGATACCGCCTCTCCGCAATCAGATTGTCAACAATCTTTTTGGAGACAATAATATTGACATAAGGCAATTGTTGATCGTTACTTGCGGCGAGGAGCCTTAGCCTGCGCAGCTTTGGAGGAGCGGCCGGGTATCCGTGCCGGAACTCACTGCAGGCAGGCGAGGCGGGGAGGAGACACCATGCTTGCCCTTCCGTTGTCGGTCTCGCTGGCGAAGCCGCTACACGTGCATTCCGACCTGATCGAGCCATTACGCCCTGAAGCCGTATCGTATCGTTCCGCCCGCTTCTCGCCGGTGTGCAGGCGTGACCGGCAGGCCGTCGCAACAGACCACGACAATGCTCGCGAGTCCCCCGGATTACGGCAGAGCTGAAAATACGTTCAACGGAAGAAGGGAAGAGAAAATGGAAATACGAACATTGCTAGCGGCCACGTTGACGTGGGCTGCCGCAGCGTTGGCACCGACCAGCGGCATCGCTGACGAAAAGGCTCTCTACGAAGCCGCCAAGGCGGAGGGCTCGATTGTCTGGTATACTTCGCAGTTTACCGCCGAGCGCGCGGAGCGTGCCTGCGCTGCCTTCAGGGAAAAATATCCCGGCGTGGATTGCAGCCCCGTTCGCGCCAGCGGCAGCGTGACCTTCCAGCGCGTGATCCAGGAAGTTCAGGCTGCAGCGGTGCAGGCCGACATATTCAGCACCAGCGATCTTTCCGAGATGATCCAGCTTCGGACCGGGGGGCATTTGGCGGCCTACAAGCCGGATAATCTGGCAAATGTTCTGAATATCGTGCGCGAAATGTCCGAACCGGATGGCTACTGGGTCATCTCCAACGTTGCGCCGATCGGCATCGCCTACAACACCAACCTGGTCCCCGAGGAAGAGGCTCCAAAGAATTGGACCGACCTCCTCGACCCGAAATGGAAGGGACAGGTGGCGATCGCGCATCCCGGCTTTTCCGGTAGCACCAATGTGTGGGCGGTTGCCATGAAGGAGCGTTACGGCTGGGAGTTCTTCGAGAAGCTCGAGAAAAACCAGCCCCATATCGGCCGCTCCATTGTCGATGGCTACAATCTCGTCGTAGCGGGCGAACGCAAGGTCGCGCTTGCGCCCATCAACGGCACAGAAGAGGGAGCCAAGGACGGCCGGCCGGTAAAGGCAGTCTATCCCACGGACGGCGTCCTCGTGCCGCCGAGCGGGAGCGCGATTCTGGCGGCGGCCCCTCACCCGAATGCCGCACGGCTCTTTCTGAACTTCCTTCTCTCCACCGAGATGTCGCAGTTCCTGGCGGATCAGTACCGATTTCCCCTGCGGCCGGATGTGCCCAAGCCGGACGGTTTGCGTGCGCTGGATGACATGAAAATCATCTTTCCGACCGAAGGGGATGGAGGCGCGGAGCTTGAGGTGCAGCGCCAGTTCCGAGATACGTTCGGAATCTGAAGGAAGGACACGTAATCCAGCGTGTCAAGCCTGCACGATCCTTCACATGGGAGGGGCCGTGCAGGCTTTCCCGTCAGGCGTCGAGCCAGACCCTGTGGTAGCGTGGCCTGTTCAGGATGCTGTACTTGAAGCCATGCACATTGGGCCTGCGGATGCTCATGCTGGCCGATACATATTGAGGCAGGTGCAGCGCATTCTCGAGCACGAAGCGTTGCATGCCATAGAGTACTTTCTGCCGCTCTTTCTTCTCGAAGGTGTTGAGCGAGGCGTTCATCAGCGCGCGATAGCCAGGCAGTTCGAGGCCGCCCGCATTTCGGAACGCATTTGCCGAGAACTGGCGATCATAGGTGACGCTGGGGTCGGGCAGGCCGCCGGTCGGGGTCAGCAACTGATGACCCCGCTTGTCGCTCAGGAAGTTCTGCATCGCTTGGGCGGCGGGGGCAGGGGTCACCTTCAACCGGATGCCGGCCTCGGCCAATTGGGCGCCGATGAGCTCCTGCCGCTGGATTGCAGCCTGATCCGGCCATGTCCATGTCTCGATTTCTATGCCGTCGGTATGGCCTGCTTCCTTAAGCAGCGCCTTGGCGCGGTCGACATCATGAGTATAGAAATTTTCCGTTTCCGGGTCGTTGGCCCAGAAGCCCGAAGGAAACATGCTGCAATGGCCCTGACCAAGGCCATATACGAGCACCCGGTTGAGATCCTCGCGGTTCAAGGCCCAGTTCATCGCCTGCCGCACCCGGACATCGGCGAGCGGCCCCTCCTTGTAGTTCAGGAGCGATGTATAATAAATCATCGAGGGATTTGCCTCGCCGATCACACTTTCGTCGCGCTTCGCCAACGCGATTTGCTGCGCGTTCAGCGAGATGGCAATGTCGGTTTCGCCCGCCAGAACCGTGCGTGCGGCGGTGTTGAGCTCGTTGATGATGCGAAATTCCATTGCCTCGAGATAGGATGTCTCACTCCAGTAATTTGTATTGCGTTCGAACTTGATAAGATCATTGTCGCGCCACTCAACGAACTTGAACGGGCCGGTGCCAACCGGCGTCCGATCCACATTTCCTTCGGCAGCCTCCTTGACCGATTTTGGCGAGACGATGCAACCTGGGCGGTCGGAAAGCACTGCGGGAAGCGAGGCATCCGGATATTTCAACCGGATGGATACCTGGTACGGCCCTGTCGCTTCGGCCTTGTCGATCGAAGCGACATCCGATTTCACGTTCGAGCGCGGGTAGTTGCGGCACCGTTCGAGGTGAAAAACCACAGCCTCTGCGTTGAACGGTTCCCCATCGTGGAACTCGACCCCTTCCTGCAATTCAAGCACCAGCGTTTTGGGGTCAGCGAATGTCCAGGACTTCGCCAGCATCGGCTTGAGTTCGAGCGTATCGGGGTCGAAATCTATCAGCGTGTCGTAGATCGCGAACAGAGAGTTGAAATCGGTATTGTTCCTGCCTGTCAGCGGATCGAGCGCCGCGGGATTATAGGGGACCGCTACCCGCAGCATTCCACCTTTCTTCGGCGTTCCCGTTTCCGCCCGCGCCGTTGCAGGCAGGAGCGCGGCAGTGCCGATTGCTGCCGCTGCGGTCAGGACCGCCCGGCGGTTTAGGTTGCTTGATGCATTGGTTGGTGTCGGCATACTGGTTCCTCCCAAAGTCCGACTTCGGATTTATCTTCGACAACCAGCATGAAGCGGGACACGCGTTACGTTTCACGCCTTACGCAGGTTGCCTGCTGTCGGTGTCGCCCAGCTTCCGAATCTCCATTTTGATGGTGAGTGACGGAAGATCGGCGGCTCCTCCCACCGAGCGTTGATGAAGCTAGCATGCGTAGGGCCTGACACAAGATCGCTGGCGGGGGTTCAGCATTTCCTCCTCGATCACCGTGCACCCCTCAACTAGATTGTCAACAATCTTTTTGCCAACAATCTAGTTGACAGCGGGGGCGAGTGCCGGTCATCTAGCTTCACAGATGCAAGGTGCAGACGATTGTCGAACGTTTCGAACCAGAAAAATGAATGCCAGGGCCCGCTTGCGGGCTATCGTGTGATTGAGCTCTGCAACACCATCGCCGGCCCCGCATGTACGCGGCTGCTCGGCGATTTCGGGGCTGAAGTGATCAAGGTAGAGCCTGCGGATGGCGATCCGGTGCGCAGCATCGGTGGCCAGGAGGATGGGGTGTCGCTTTATGGAGCGGCTATCCTGCGCAACAAGCATACCATATCGCTCAACCTGAAGTCGCCGGAGGGGAGGCAGCTTCTGATAGATCTCGCGGCCAAGAGCGATATTGTGGTGGAGAATTTCCGGCCGGGCGCCCTGGAGCGGCTCGATCTCGGCTGGGACGTGCTTTCACGGGCCAATCCGAAACTCGTCATGGTGCGTATCAGCGGCTACGGCCAGAATGGCCCTTATTCCGCCAAGGCAGGCTATGGAGCGATCTGCGAGGCGTTTGCCGGCGTGAGGCACATGACGGGCGACCCGGACCGGCCGCCTTCGCGCACCGCGCTTGCGGCGACTGATTATCTCACTTCGGTCTATGCGGCTTTCGGTGGGATGATGGCGCTCCTGCATGCCGAGAAAACCGGCAAGGGACAGGTCGTCGATACAGCACTCTACGAAGCCTCCTTCTCCATAATGGAATCCATCGTTCCCGACCACGACCGGCTGGGCGTTGTCCCGATGCGGCAGGGATCGCGTCTGCCGGGCACGGCCCCCAACAATCTCTATCGTGCTCGCGACGGCGGATACGTGCTGGTGGCGGCCAACAACGATGCCGTATTCCGGCGCATGGCGTTGGCGATGAACCGTCCCGATCTTCTGGAGGATACGCGCTACGCTTCGATCCGCGCACGCAACGCCAATCACGAGGCTCTCGACGCTGAAGTCGCGAAATGGGCGGAAACGCTCGATGCTCACCAAGCGGTCGAGACGATGGAAGCGGCTGGCGTGCCGACCTCCCTGGTCAACACCATCGCCGACATTTTTGCGGATGAGCATTTCCGCCAGCGCGACATGCTGGTCAGCGTGCCGCACGAGCGTCTCGGCAGTGTCACCGTTGCCGGGGTGGTTCCGAAATTGTCGGAGACACCGGGTGCGATCCGTCATCTCGGACGCGAGGTGGGCGCCGATACATTCGAGGTTTTGCGCAGAATCCTGGGTGTTGCCGACCGCGATCTGAAGCGGCTCGCCGCGTCGGGTGCGATCTATCAATCCGCGGGCGATTTGGGTGTCCGGGAGGAAATACCAGCATGAACGAAGCGGTTCGCAACGAGGTGCCGTCGGAGGGATGGGCGGAGGAACTAGCGGATCTGGAACGTCGCCGCACGATCGCTCGCGAGATGGGCGGCCCGGCTTCTGTCGATTTCCAGCATAGCCTCGGCAAGTTGACTGCCCGCGAGCGGATCGACCGGCTCTGCGATGAAGGCAGTTTTCGCGAATTCGGAAGTCTGGCTGGCAAAGCCACCTATGGCGAAGAAGATCGTCTGGAGAGCGTCCTGCCGGCGAACTCCGTCGTCGGCACAGGCAAGGTGGAGAGCCGTCACGTTTGCGTATCCGCGGACGACTTCACCATTCGCGGAGGTTCTTCCGAGGCGGCGAACGCGGATAAATGGGTTTATCTGGAACGGCTTGCATTGGAGGCGGCGACGCCGCTGGTCCGCCTGGTCGATACGGCCGGCGGCAGCGTCAGGTTGCTCGACCAGAACCAGACGACACGGTTTCCCGACTATTCCAAATGGCCGATCATTCCGCTGTTGGAAACGGTTCCCGTAGTGAGTGTGGCAATGGGATCCTGCGCGGGTCTTGGTGCGCTGAAGGTATTGGCGTCGCACTTTTCCATCATGGTCCGCGACACCAGTCAGGTGTTCGCCGCCGGCCCGCCCGTGGTCAAGCAGGCGCTCGGCATTGAAATCGACAAGAACGAACTCGGTGGATATCTCGTCCACTCGCGCCGCAGCGGTCTTGTCGACAACGAAGCCGCCGATGAGGACGATGCGCTGGAGCAGGTGCGCCGCTTCCTGTCCTACCTGCCGCCGAATGTGTGGACGCTGCCGCCGCGCCTGGAGTGCGCCGATCCGCGTGATCGCGAGGAGCCGTTCCTCGATACGATCATCCCTCGCAATCGGCGCAAGGTCTACGATCCGCGCAAGATTTTGAAGGCTGTATTCGACAAGGATTCGGGTTTTGAAATAGGCCGCCACCACGGCAAATCCGTCATCACGCAGCTGGCGCGGCTGAACGGTGTGCCCGTCGGTGTCATGGCCGGCGATCCGCGTGAGGCGGGAGGTGCGATGACGCTGGCCTCGGCGCTCAAGATCGAGAAGTTTGTCGAACTGTGCGACATGTTCCACCTGCCGGTGATCAACCTGGTCGACCAGCCCGGCAACATGACCGGCCCGGACGCCGAAAATGCAGGCACGTTGGCGGGTGCGTTGCGTGTGCTCAAGGCTATCGAGAAGGCACGCGTGCCTTGGGTCACGATTGTGTTGCGCCGGGCGTTCGGGTTGGCAGGCGGCCTTCATGGCGCCCAATACGGGATTGATGGCCAGAGACGGCCGCTCAACCATCGCTATGGCTGGCCGTCCGCGCGTTGGGGGTCCATCCCGATCGAAGGGGGCGTAGCAGCTGCCTACAAGCGCGATATTGCGGCCGCTCCGGATCCGGATGCACGCCGTCGCGAGCTGGAGGCCCACTACGACCGTCTTAGTTCGCCAATGCGCACGGCCGAACGGTTCCTCATCGTCGACATCATCGAGCCGCGCAAGACACGGCCGATTTTGTGCGACTGGTTGGAATTGAGCCTTGATCGACTGCGCATCAACATGGAAGCGCGGCCGCGAATGAGCTGACGGAGGCGTGCATGTCCAGCAGGGGGAACAATATGCGATCCGGCGGGACGGCTGAACCGCGCCGACAAATATGCCGCGACGGCATATCCCTATATGCCCATTCTGGGTAGCCATATGGAAGCCATCCGGTACCTTTCCCAACCGGCTGCGCGCCAGGGAGGAATGTATAGGGGCGACGATCTGCTTCGGTGAGCCCACTCGTGTCCGGGCTCTCGGACGGGAACTAAGCGACAGTTTCGTTCATCAAGGGAGGAAATGATGAAAAGCTACATCAGGAGTGTATTGCTCTCGACAGCCGGGATGGCCTTGGCGATAGCGGTCAATGGTCCGGCCTGGGCGCAGGAATTCACCATGCGTCTCGCCCATCACTATCCCGATACGCATATACAGGCAGGGCCGATCCGCGATTTTGTCAAGGCAGTCGAGGAAAATTCCGGCGGCCGGATAAAAGTACAGGTCTACCCGGCCGAGACGCTGGTTTCCGGCCGTGAAGTGCTCGACGCGACCGAGTCCAACGTCGTCGATGCCTCGATCATGGCCTTCAATTTTCAGGTGGGCGATCTTCCAGACCTGGAGCTGTTTACCTATCCCTTCATGTTCAACGATGCGGAACATTTCCGGCGCGCGGTGAACGGCGGCATTCGTGATCTGGTTAGGCCGATGTTCGAACGGCGCAACGTCAAGCTGTTGAATTTCTATCACAAAGGCGCCATGCACGTGATGCATAGGTCCAAAGTTATGCCGACGCCGGCCGATTTCAGCGGCCAGCGGCTGCGCAGCCTGGGCCCGACCATCAGCCAGTTGTTCACCGCGATGAACGCCAACCCGATCAATCTGCCGATCGGAGAGGTCGATGCCGCCATCGAGCGCGGCATGATCGACGGAATGACCACGAATTGCTCCGGTCATCTGTCGCGCGGCTGGGCGGAAGGTCTCAAATACGTGACCTTCGCCGACATGTCGCAAGGCGGCGAGGGGCTCGGCATCAATGTCGACTATTTCAACAATCTGCCCGAGGACTTGCAGAAGGTCGTCACGGACGCTGCCGCGCTCATGGAGGACGAGGAATGGACCGCCATGATTCAGGACGACGAGCAGGCCTGTATGGAAAAGTGGAAGCAGGCCGGCGTCACGGTTCATCGTTTGACCGATGAGGAGAAGGCCGCCTTCCAGAAGCTGGCCATGCCTATCATCGAGGCGGCCGGCAAGGACAGGCCGGCAATGAAGGACTATCTCGCTATCGCGGAAAAGACTCGGTGAGCCTGACCGTGCTTTTCCGAAAAGCCATCGAAAAAGCCGCCGGAAGCCTTGAGCTTCTGGCGGGCTGGATCGTACTGATCGTCGCGGTGGGCGTAACGCTTAACGCGATTGCCCGTTACGGCTTCGGCATCGATTTGGCAGTCGTGACAGAAACGGGCGGCTTCGTCTTTCTCATCGTGACCTTCCTGGCCCTGACCAGCACCTATTTCGCAGGCCAGCACGTCTCGGTGGAATTGCTCGACCTGGTTGGGTCGAAACGCTTCGTGGAACTCATGCACACCTATGTCATCCCGCTGTTGAGCCTGCTGTTCATGGTCTCCATGACGGTGGCGTCCGCGATCATGACCGTCCGTTACTTCAACAATGGACGCATGACAGTTGGCCTGCATCCCATGCCATTCTGGATTTTCATGGCTGTCGTGCCGGTGGGGTCGGCCCTGTTCTGCCTCGCGCTGCTGTCCGATCTTGTCGACAGCATAGGCGGGCGTCGTATCGCGGGACAATCCGAACCGGCGGGATCTGCCGACGACGGGCTGTAGTCGTAGCTTAAGGATAAGAACATGTCCCTCGGCCTTCTCGGCACGATCTTTCTGCTCGGTATGCTTTTCGCCATTTTCCTGGGCCTGCCGGTCGCTATCGCACTGGCGGCCGTGGGGCTGCTTGGCCTGGCCTATGTCGGCGGTCTGCAGGCGGTGATCGTCATGACCGGCGGTACCGCCGTCAACGAGCTATCGCATTTCAGTTTGCTTGCCATCCCCATGTTCATGCTGATGAGTTCGGTGATCACCGCTTCGGGAATCGGCCGAACTATCGTCGATTTCATGACGAAATGGCTGCATCGCATACCGGGGGCCTTGCATTCGGCTGCGGTAATCTCGTGCGGGATCTTCGCAGCCATGTCGAGCTCGTCGGTCGCAACGGCGGCTGCGGTAGGAGGCTTCATCCTCCCCGAGATGCGCAGGCGCGGCCACAATATGCGTCTTGGCATAGGCGCTGTCGCGGTCGGTGGCACGCTCGGGATCATGATTCCGCCGAGCAATTTCTTCATCATCTACGGCGTGCTGACAGAAACCTCCATCAGCAAGCTCTTCATGGCAGGAATCGTCCCTGGTTTGATGATCGTGCTGGTGATGGTGCTGTTCAACACGATCCTGTTCTGGCTACGACCTTCGTTGACGCCGCCGGACGAATATCTGCACGTCCCGAGCCGTGCTGAAAAAATGCTGGCGCTTCGCAATGCCTGGACCGGGCTTGTGCTTATCGTTTGCGTGGTAGGCGGCATCATCTTCGGCGTGGTGACGCCGACCGAGGCGGGTGGCCTCGGTGCGATCGTGGCGCTTTTGATCGGCGGCTTCGTGCTGAAAACCATCACAAGGGCCGATCTTCCACCTATCCTCATTCAAGCGGTGCGTACCACCAGCATGATGGGTTTCATCATCTTCGCCGGCCTCATTTTGAGCCGTGCGTCGACCATGATGAATCTTTCGCAATGGCTGCTCGGATTGGTGCAGGATTCCGGGTTTGAGCCGTGGCAGGTCATCGTCCTGATAAACATACTGCTCCTGCTTTTAGGCACCTTCATGGAAGGCTCAGCCATCACGATCATGACCGTGCCGCTTCTGGTCCCGCTTGTGGTCGCTCTAGGCTATGATCCGATCTGGTTCGCGGTTGTCTTTGCGGTGAATATGGAACTGGCCATCGTCTCGCCACCCGTCGGACTGAACATCTTCGTCCTGCAAGGCGTGTCTGGAGTGCCGCTCAAGGACGCGATGATCGGCGTTATGCCTTATGCAGGACTGTTGCTCCTGTGCCTGATCCTCCTGATTATATTTCCTCAAATCTCACTTTGGCTTCCCACCGTCATGAGCCAATAGTCGGCGGCGCTACGCATGAACGGTCACACCGACGGCTTCAATAACATCGTTCGCCGCGTTTCCGGTTTTGCCTTCATGCAGACGGTGGCGAACAAGGATTTTGTCAGCTCGACCACCAGACAGAACTGAAGTTCGGTGCCAGTGTGATCGGGAAATGGTAACGGGCATCCGGGTCAGGCATGGCAAGCCTGATCACGACCTCGTCCACGACCTGCAATCCTTGCCGCCGGAAGCCTTGTGCTTCAAAATAGGAAGCGATCGCAATGGTAAGCTCATATCGGTCGTCGGCGGGGCATCCCGAGCGGTCGACCTCGATCCGAAACCTTCCCTCGTGGTCGGCAACAGCCCGGCTGTGCTCGCTGCGCGTTCCATCCGCTTTCAGCAAATAGAGCGTCACGGTTACGCCTGAGGCATGGGTTCCATCAGCCGCGTTGACGAGGTGCGCTGTGATATGGGCCATGTATTCCTCCTACTTATTCAATCGCATGCCAGAACATGTCGTTCGACCCCGGCAACGGTGTTCGCTCCGATCTGCGCCATGACCGTATCCAGTTCGCTGGCAAGCCCGTCGACCATCGCGCGTATCTCGCGGTAACCGCCGGCCGCTGACGCAAAAAGGAACGGCCGGCCCAGCATGACGAAATCCGCGCCTATAGCGAGTGCGCGAGCGATGTCGCTGCCCGTTCGGACGCCACTGTCGAAGCAGAGCGGGTATTCCGGGCCGAGTGCGTCGCGGATGCGCCCCAGCGCGGTGATTGCGGCGGGAGCCGCGTCGAGCTGTCGTCCGCCATGATTGGAAACCCAGATCGCATCTGCGCCCAGATTACGGATGCGTAGCGCGTCCTCCGCGCACATGACGCCCTTGACGATGAGATTGCCGCGCCATCTTTCGCGCAGCATCTGGAGAAAGGCCCAATCCGCCGCCGCTCGGCTCGCGCTGCGATCGAAGCCGTGTTCGCCATAGTGCACCGGTCGAGGAGCGCCCGCCAGCGCCGTGGCAATCGTCCATCGCGGATGAAGTGTGTAATTGGCGAGATGGCCGGGGGAGAGGCGCAACGGGATTGTGAAGCCGTTGCGCATATCCCGATAGCGGCGTCCGACCTGTGGCACATCTACAGTCAGGACGAGGACATCGTATCCGGCGTTTTCCGCGCGATCCACCAGCCTTATAGCCTGATCGACTGACCCGCCCACGTAGAGCTGGAACCATGCCCGTTGGCCCGCAGCTTCGCGGATTTCTTCCATCGAGGTCGATGACGCTGACGAGACGGTCATCGGCAATTGTCTTTCACGGGCCACCTGTGCAAGCGCAAGGTCGGTCCACGGACCGGCAAGGTTGCAAGTGCCCATTGGAGCGATGCCGAACGGCAGGTCGTATTCGGTGCCGAGAAAGTTTGTGATCGCGCTGCGGGTGCGGATGTCGGCCATGACGCGGGGCAGGAGGGCGATGGCGTCGAGCGCGGCGCGGTTTCCCGTGAGCGCGGCTTCATTGCCCGCGCCGCCGTCGATTACATCGAAGATCATGCGCGGCAGACGGCGCTGTGCCCGCAGACGCACATCCTCGACCGATACGAAGGGGCGGTTGCGGCGTAGCGAAAAAGACCAGTCTTTCATGTCGCGCTGCCTGTCCGGGTTTGTACGGATAGGCGATGCGAAACCACAGCGAAGAGGGTATCGAGAGCCGGCGTGGGGACGCATGTGGCGCGTGCCAGAGCCACAGGCGCGGCGAAGGTTGCCTCCGATTCAATAGGCCGGCCAGCCAGGTAGTCGACAATCATGGAGGGCGTATGATCGGGCATGCCGGCCAGAAGAGCATCTGCTTCGATGTCGAGCCCAAGCAGATGACCCTGTGCTCGGGCGATCTCCTGTGCCTCTCGCAGGAGATTTCCGAATAGCGCCCGAAGCGCAGGGGTTTCACGGATATCGGTCGCAGTCGCTCCGGCCGCGATGCAGATTGGCGGCACACACATGCTGATCAGCAGCTTGCGCCAGACCTGCTCAAGGATATTGGCGCTTCGTACAACTTCGAAATCAATCGTCGTGAACAGCTCTTCCGTCGTGCGCTCCGCATCCGCCGAACTGCCTACAGATGCGAAGAAGAGACGGTTCCGGTCGGGACTGTTGTTGGATACGCGTCCGGGCGTCAGCACGCTGTTGGCGGAATAAATCACTCCGCCAAGAACGCGCTCCGGCGTCAGGTCACGCAAGATCCGCTCACCGATACGGAACAGGGGCAGGTTGATACTCCTGGCTGAGACAGCCATGTGCGGATACCACCACGGAATACCGTTGGCGATGAAGAGCACGGCGGTGCTCGCGCCGATCATAGGTGCAAGCTCGTGGCCTAGAGTGTCTGTGAGCGAGGTGGATTTGATGGAGACGACGACGAGATCCTGCTCTTCGGCTTCGGTCGGCGTCCGCACCGTTACAGGCTCGGCATGCAGCTCGGTCTTGCCAGCAAGAAGGGTAATGCCACGATCCGCGACCGCCTTATATGTCTCGCCACGGGCTATCGCCGTTACGCGATGGCCGGCAAGGGCGCATTTTACGGCCAGATGGCTGCCGATTGCACCCAGGCCGAAGATGGCGATTCGTCTAGGATAGCCGGCGGCGGGCATCTGCCAGAATGTCCTGCGGTATGACGACGCCCAGTCCCGGCGCCTCAGGGAGTGTGACCATCCCGTCCACGGGCCTGAGATTCGGTTCCGTCAGCCATCGCTGCAGGTCGATCGCATTGATTTCAATCATCTCGCAGCGCGGGCTGGACAGTCCCACATGCAGGGTCGCCGCGATGCCAGGCCCGAAATAAAAGGAATGAAGGCAAATCTCCATATTCCAGGCTTCGGCCATGCCGATCACCTTGCGGGTCGGTGAGATTCCCCCAGCCTTGATCACGTCCGGTTGCACGATGTCGACGGCGGCCGAGGCGATCATCTCGCGAAAGCCGAAGTGGGTATATTCGTTTTCGCCGGCGGCGATCCGCGTGGCGGAATGCTCGCGCAGGCGTCTCAGTCCGTCGAGGTCGTTCATGTCCCGCAGCGGTTCCTCGATCCAGTAGAGGTTGCAATCTGCAAGGGCATCTACCTTTCTGATCGCTTCCGGTTGCGACCATGCTCCGCTGGCATCCAGCATTAGGCGGATATCAGGCCCGATCGCCTCGCGCACGGCGCGCACGGAGGCTACGTCCTTCTGGTGCAGCTTGATTGCCCGGTAGCCTTGCGCGAGATAGCCCCTCGCGGCTTCAGCGGCGGCATCCGGCGTGTCGTAGGGATGCATGCTGGCATAAGCCATGAGGCCGTCCCGGCAAGCCCCGCCCAGCAGATCGCATACGGGCTTGCCCGCCATCTTGCCGGCGATATCCCACAGGGCCACCTCCACACCGCTGATCGCATGCATCGCCAGTCCCATCCGGCCGTAGCGGAAGGTGGTGCGATACATCCTGTCCCACAGCCACTCGATCCGCGAAGGATCCTGACCGACGAGCAGGGGGAACAGGATTTCCGAAACGAAGGCGGATATGGTGTTTGGCGCAAAACGGAACGCTTCGCCAATGCCTGTAATCCCTTCGTCGGTTTCCACGAAAACGATTGTATGGCTGGCGCTGGTTTCGCCGCCGCCCTCCGGCGCGGGATCTGCCGGAGCAGGCGGAATGCGGACGGGAAGAGCTACGACGTCAGTAATCCGCACGCTGGTCCTCCCGATTGAAATATCCCTGCTCCCAAAGCCGGAGGAAGCCGTTTTCGACGCGGCTGATGGTGATCTCGGTATCGCCCAACCGTTCACTGGCCGTCTGAAGCCCATCGGCGACCGCGATCATACGCTCCATCAATCTGTCGCCGGCCTTTGGAAGCGTAAGGTTGCCAGCGATAATATCAGCGACGGAGACGTCGATATTGTCCGCAAAGTCCCTGGCCGTGTTCGGACTGCCGGTTACCTTGATGGTAGGCGCCATCGGATTGCCGATCGGATTGCCGATGCCGGTGCTGAAGAGAATGAGCTGAGCGCCGGCAGCTGCCAAAGCTGTGGTGTTCTCCGCACCTGGGCCGGGAGCGTCGAGGAATACCAGCCCCTTTTCGGACGGAGTCGCACCCATGCCGATCACTTGCCTGAGAGGACTGGTGCCGCCTTTGCGGACTGCGCCGAGCGATTTTTCCTCTGTGGTCGACAGCCCGCCGCGGATATTGTCTCCCCCGAGCGGAGCCATGTCCATGCCGACATAGCGGGCATAGGCCTCACAGCGGGCTATTACCTCCAGCAGATCCTTCGCCACGCCCGGCGAGGAGGCGCGCTCCACCAGAAGATGTTCTGCGCCGATGATTTCCTCGGGCTCGGAGAGGATCGCCGTGCCGCCGGCGGCGACAACGCGGTCAGAAACGATGCCGAGAGTCGAATTTCCGGTCATCCCCGATACGGCGTCCGAACCGCCGCATTCGAGTCCTATCACCAACTCGTCCAACCCTACCTTTTGGCGCGGCGCCGACCGACGCGACGCGATCAGCGTATTGAGCTTGCGCACGCCGACCTCAAGCGCCTTGAGCGTGCCGCCACACGATTGTACGTCGACCCAGTCGACCGGCTTTCCAGTGGCGCCGATGGGGTCCGCCAGCGCGCGTGCGGTGATCTGTTCCAGACTGACCACCAATACGCAGGATGCGTTGGGATGCGCGCCATAGTTGATCAGCGTCTGATCGTGGACACGGAGATCCTCTCCCTTCTGTCCGCGCCCGTAGGCGGCGACAATCGGCACGGCGCCCCTGATCATGGATGCAATGCGCCTTGCCAGCGGATTGGCGTTGTCCATCGCCGCGATCACGACAGGAAAATCGCGAATACCGACCCGTCCATCCTCGCGACGATAGCCAAAAAAATAATCCCTCGACATGATCAACTCCCTGTTGCCGCGTCGCCGCGGAGCCGTGCGCCGGCAACGTTGTGGATGTGGACGTGTTCGCCCAAGCCGATGTCGTTGAGCGCATTGCCGATATTCGCGCCGTATTTCCTGACGGGTGTTCCGTTCGCGATAGCGGCGAGCGCGAATTTGTGGCCGTAGGGTATGTCGTCGCGCACGACGATCTCCGTGGTGCCTCCACCGGCCTGGACCCGGACAGCGGTGCCGGCAGCTATCGGCTCCAGGGCAGTTGCGACGTTGTCGCTCGCATCGATTACAAGTGTATTGGGCATCGCTCCCTCCCTGAAAACCTCCTTCCCATCGGTGCGTTGAACATCGTTGCGAAGGGTGAAAACTCGCCTGAACCGGCGAGTGCGTATCGGGGCCGTAAGTTAGCAACCGGTGAGGGGGCCACTAGATGAATAAGGCATATAGGGATATGCTTACCGGGTATAACGGAGGGAGGGGACCCGGTGGAGCTACGTCAGCTTCGCTTTTTTCTGGCCGTCTGCGAGCAGGGCAGTATCAACCGTGCGTCCCGTCTGCTGAACATCGCGCAACCCGCGGTAAGCCGCCAGATTGCGGAGTTGGAACGCGAGTTGGGCACCACCCTTCTGGAGCGTTCCACGAGCGGTGTCAGGCCGACCGGATCGGGACGTCAACTCATTTCGATGGCGGAAACCGTAATAGAGGGTGTCGAGGAAATCGTCTCGACATTCCACGCTGACGGCCACTCCGCCCGAGTTGTCGCAATCGGCCTGCCTCCAGCTATCATCCGCCTCATGATGCCAGCGAACCCCGATTTTCTTTCCGGGCAACGCGGGCGTTCAATGATCCGTATTGTCGACGGGACGAGTCATCGGCTGGAGTCCTGGCTTCGGGCGGGAGAGTTGACCTTTGCGATTGTCACCAATCCCGGCTCCGATGAAGCTCTCGAAAGCATTCCCTTGTGGCGGGAACCGCTATATCTGGTCGGCCGTGGGGAGGTTGCGTGGCCGCAGTCGGCGGAACCGGAGACAGCGGACGGCGCGGAACTTGCGCTCAGCATGAGAGAGGATCCGGTGCGGGCCTATCTGGACCGGGAATTTGCCCGGCAAGGCATAAGGCCCCGGACATCGCTCGAATTCGAATCGATGCCTTCGCTGCTGGCCACGATCCAGAGCAGCGACGTAAAGTCGATATTGCCGCTTTCGGCCTTCCTACACGAATATGAAACAGGCACCCTGCGGGCTTCGCGGCTGGAAGGGCTGGGAATCTCGCGCATGATCGTGAAGCGCGCCCATATGCGGCTGAGCACCGACGCGTCGGCGGTCGTGGCGTGGCTTCGCGGTGACCTGTTCAGAATTTATGTCGAACGCGCGACGGCGCTGGATAGCGGGTTCTCACTGACCGTTCCCTGAGCGTCGCAAAGGTAAGACCCTGAACATTGCGTGACTTGTTTGTTCATCGATCAGCAATCAGCGGCCCGGCGAAACGGGATAAGGAACGTAAATTTTCCGATGTCGTGTCGAGACGGCTTGGCCGCAGCAATTTCATATGCCAATCCGGATCGTTTTGATCTCCGTGAACGCATTGACACCTTCACGGCCCCCCTCGCGGCCCATGCCCGACTGCTTGAAACCGCCGAAAGGAAGGTTCTTTTCTCCGCCTCCACCATTCACCATCACATTGCCCGCCTCCAATAGGCGCGGCAGCCGAAGAATGCGTTCGGCGCTGGTCGTCCAGAGCTTCGCAGCCAGCCCGTACTCGGTGTCGTTCGCCTGGCCGGCAAGCTCCTCCAGCGATGTATCGGACGCAAACGGTACTGCGCAGATTACCGGACCAAAGACCTCCTCATCGTAGACTTCGAACCCCTTTTTCACTCCGGTGACGACGGAAGGACTGTAGAAATGCCCTCGTTGCGGAAGCGCCACTCCCGATCCGTGGATCAATGCGCCTTTCTCAACGCTTTGAGATACGAGGCGTTCGACGCGGTCGCGTTGGTGAAAGGAGATCAGAGGCCCCATTGTCGTGCCGGGAGCAAGGGCATGTCCAAGCCGGTTCCCGGACATTTTCTGTGAAATCGCCTGCACGATATCATCGAACAGGGGTTCCTCGATAAAAAGCCGTGTGCCGGCGCCACAATATTGCCCCGACTTGAATACGGTTTCGGCGGCGATCGAGGCGACCGCACGATCGAGATCGGCATCCGCAAAGAGCAGAACCGGCGACTTGCCGCCGAGCTCCAGGACGAAGCGTTTCATGTTTCCTTTGGCCGATCCGGCGACAATGCTGCGCCCGACGCGCGTCGAGCCTGTAAACGAGATCATTTGCACGCCGTCATGATCGACCAGAGGCTGACCGGCTTGCGAGCCTGTGCCGGTCACGATGTTGAATGCGCCATCCGGAAATCCCGTTTCGAGCATCAATTGCCCCAGCCTCAGCGAGGACAGGGGGGCCAGTTCCGCAGGCTTCAGGACGACCGCGCATCCGGCAGCCAAGGCAGCCGATGCCTTCTTCAAAGCCATGAGAAATGGCGCATTCCAGGGCGTGACGACACCGACCACGCCTACGGGCTCCCGTGACATATATGCGAACGCGCTGGCGTTTCGCTCTGTCATAGGCACGTCGCCAATGATCTTGTTCGCCCAGCTGGCGTTCTCACGCAGCGCCGCGATAGCCATGCTGATGTCCGCTGCGCGCACCGTCGCGTATGGGCTGCCGGTGTCCACGGCCTCGATCATCGCTATTTCGTCGGCATATTGCTCCACAAGATCGGCAAGATTGTTCAGCAAGGCGCTGCGTTCGCTGCCGGTCATACGCGACCATGAGCCATGCCGTACGGCCTTGTGAGCGGCTTGCACAGCGAGGTCTATATCGTCCGCTTCACCAGCTGCGATCTGCGCGATCACGGCCTCCGTAGCCGGGTCATGGACAGCTATTTCACCTCCGCGCCGCGCCGCCTGCCATTTTCCGTTGATCAGCAATTGGGGGCGCAGTCCGCCGATGGCGGCATATGCCCGGGCAGCCAGGTTCTCCGCATCTGTCTTGCCCGAATGCGAGAGCTTCATGACGCTTCCTCCAGAAGCAAGTCCCGGTTGGAACGAGCCGCTTGCACCGACATTGCGCCGGCGCTTCGGCGTCCGCGCTGCGGCGCGTCCCCATTTACCAAAATGGCCGACGCAACGGGGCCGGCGGCGCCGCGAATGACCTTGCTAAACGACCTTGCTAAAACGGAATAATATTGTCAACAATCAGTTTGACGACATTTGACGTTTAGGATTGTTAACGATAGCGTTGCTTTCGGTGGAGGTCGCAGGCCGAGGCGGGCATTCGGTTCTTTTTAGCGGCATAGAGTATGCCGATCGCGGCGTGTTCTGGAGGAGGGATACAGCGAATGAAAGTGATAGATGTTCATACGCATATGTTCAGCCGAAGCTGGCTGGAGTTGATAAAGAAAGAGGGGCCTCCCCAGTATATACATGAAGCCGGATCGAATGGGACGGAGCTGATCTTTCACAAGGGAGCGAAGTTCCTGACCGCGGTTCCCGGACATTTCGACTACGCTATGCGTGTCGCGGCTATGGACAAGGCGGGAGTCGATATTGCCGTGGTTTCGCTGACTTCACCGAACTGCTATTTCGGCAGCGGGGAAGTCAGCCTGCGCGCTGCCCAGTTGGTCAATGACGATATGGCCCAAGCGCAGAGCGACTATCCCGAGCGCATTCGCTGGATGTTGTCCGTCCCCTGGGAATATCCAGACCTGGCGGTGAAGGAGATTGAACGGGCGCACGCCAATGGTGCGGTGGCGGCAATGGTGCTCGCCAACATAAACGGGCGTCATCTCACCGAGCCTGCCTTCGAGCCTGTATGGAAGGCGCTCGACGAACGTGGGTTGCCGGTGCTTGTGCATCCGACCGTCCCCCCGGGTGGTGACGCGCTTGGCATCGAGCAGCACAACCTAGCCGGTTCCATAGGATTTATGTTCGACACGACCCTGGCCATCGGGCGCATGATTTTCGATGGCTTCTTCGACCGCTTCCCGAACCTCAAGATCATCGCGAGCCATGCCGGCGGTGCTTTGCCTTACATCGCCGGGCGTCTCGACCGCTGCTTCGAGATGGACGCCGCGCGTCGCACCCGCATATCGCTTCCGCCGCGCGAATATTTGCGGCGCATCTATTACGACTCCGTCACCTACAGCCAGGACGCGCTGGAATTGTGCATCAAGGTCGGCGGCGCCGACAATGTGATGTACGGCTCCGACTATCCGCACGGCATCGGGGACATGGTCGGTTGCCTAGCGAGGGTGGATGCGTTGCCTCCGACTCAGCGTGATGCGGTCAGGGGCGGTAACGCCCTGCGCATTTTCGACATTTGAATACAGACAGTGATCCGGGAAGGGAGGAACTCGGGTCGCGGATGCAAGTCAGCAACTCATATATCAGGGAGGAACTGTCATGGGACTGAAAGCATTGCTGGGCGTGCTCGCGCTCTCCATCGGATTACAGACGGCGGGAGCCTGGGCTCAGGCTGAAAACTATCCGGAAAAACCCATAAAACTGATTGTGCCGTTTGCCGCTGGAGGCGGCAACGACGTGGTTGCGCGCGCCCTCGCAACCCAGATGACCGAGATTCTGGGCCAGAACGTTCTCGTCGAGAACATACCCGGCGCCTCGGGTTCGATCGGCGTGCTCGCGGCTGCGCGCGCTGCGCCTGACGGCTATACGCTCGTCTACGGCAACATCACCAGCGTAGCCATCAATGCGGTTACCATACCGAACCTGGCTTATGATCCGCTTGCCGATCTCGCTTCCATCTCTCTTGTGACGAGCAGTCATATGGCGGTCGTCGTGACACCGGACACCGGCGTGACAAATGTCGATGAACTCGTCGAATATCTCAAGCAACACCCCAGCGCGCCCTATGGTACTGCCGGGCGCGGCTCTCCACAGCACCTCATAGGCGAGTTGCTCAGCAAGGATTTGGGGCTGACCCTGAGCCATGTGCCCTACAATGGCGGAGGTCCGCTGACGACGGCGCTCCTGGGCGCTCAGGTAAAGGTGGGCATCGGTGGCATGACCAACTTCATCTCCCACAATGAGGCGGGTACCCTTCGCATTGTCGCGATAGGAAGCGCGCACCGTTCCAAGGCGTTGCCCGACATACCCACCCTCGCCGAAACCTTCCCGGACATCATATCGGAAGGATGGGGAAGCCTGCATGCGCCGGCCGGGACCGATCCCGCCATTCTCGAGAAGGTCAGGGGGGCTCTCCATCGGGCGATGGAGACGGATGCGGTCGCGGTTGCGCTTTCAGGAGCAGGTCTGGACGCCAATCTTTCGACCGGCGAGGAGCTGCAGGAGAGAATCCGGTCAGACATCGAAACCTGGCGGAAGCTGGTTGACAGCGGTGTCGACATCGGCACGTCTAAATGAACCGGAAGAACATGAGCCTCGAACGGAGCATGTCGTTCGTTTCGGAGGATACCCGTCCGCTTGCCGCCGAAGTTCTGTTGCGAACTCTCCGGCAGGCGGGCGTGGACTATCTCGTTGTAAATCCCGGCACCGACTTTCCCTCCATAGTGGAAGCATATGCGCGCGAGCCCTGTGCCGAAAAGTTGCCTCGCGCAATTCTGGCGACGCACGAGACGACCGCAGTATCGGCCGCCCACGGGCTTTTCCTTGCCACAGGCAAGCCGGCTGCGGTGATGGTGCATGTCAATGTCGGCCTCGCGAACGCAATGTGCAATCTCATCAATGCGTCGCGGGACGGTATTCCGCTTGTGCTGATGTCCGGACGAACACCTGTCACGGAGGAAGGAAGGCACGGCTCGCGCTCCGGCTATATCCACTGGGGACAGGAGATGTTCGACCAGGCCGGCATGCTGCGCGAATTCGTTAAATGGGATTACGAGCTGCGCTTCCCGGAGCATGCCGGCACCGTTATCCGGCGTGCCACGGAAGTGGCTACGGCTGTGCCATCCGGTCCGGTCTATATTTCCCTGCCGCGGGAAATACTGGCTGCGCCGGCAAGAAATGAAAAGGCGGTTCCGGCGGCCGCTACAACCCGGTCCGCTGTCGATCCGGATGGGTTGCGGCGATGTGTCGATTGGATTGCGGCCGCTCGATCGCCCGTGTTGATCACCAGTGCCTCGGGCCGGCGACGGGAAGCGGTAGAGGCAGTCGCCGACTTCGCGCAGACGGCCCGTATTCCAGTTGTCGAACATGCTCCCCGATTTCTCAACATGCCGCGGCGCCATGAATGGCATGGAGGCTACGATCCCGCGCCATATCTGGAACATGCGGATCTGGTCATAGTTCTCGAAAGCGAGGTTCCCTGGTTCCCCGGACGCTGCGCACCGCGTGCCGATGCAAAAATTGTCCATGTTGCCGAGGATCCCACATTTTCGTCCTATCCAATGCGGAATTTTCGCAGCGATCTGAATCTCTCGGGCGATGTCGTTCGTGCCTTGAAAGACCTTGCCATCGCGCGCGTGGGTGGCGGAATGGTGCCTCCGCGGCGCGGGGCTGCGGAGGCCGGGAAAGACAGCGAGGAGCTGAACTTCGATAGCGCGAGCAGGGAAATCGCCCGCATCGTCGATGATGAAACCACCATCTTCAACGAATATCCCTTGCGATTGGCGCAATGCCCGGTCGATGCGCCGGAAAGCTACTTCGCCTTGTCGACCGCCGGCGGGCTGGGCTGGGCATTGGGTGCTGCGCTGGGCTTCAAGCTGGGCCGCCCGGATCGCTTCGTTGTCGTGACACTGGGCGACGGTGCCTACGTTTATGCCAACCCCATTTCAGCCCATACGCTGGCTAACGCCGAGAATCTGCCGATCCTCGTCATCCTGTTCAACAACAAATCCTATGGAGGTGTGCAAAGAGCGACACTCTCCATGTATGCGCAAGGGGCAGCGGCGCAATCTGCCGGGCGGTTTCTCGCCGCCATAGAAGGTGCGCCGGACTTCACCGAAGTAGCGCGTGCCCACGGTGCATTTGCCGAGACGGTGAAGGACTTGTCTACCTTGCGCATGGCCCTTGTCCGCGCGAAGCAATCCGTCCTCGACGGTCGGCAGGCGGTCGTCAACATATTGCTGAACGGGTGATCGATGAGGACGGGAGGCCGCACGGCGCCGGGAACGTCGGCACTATCTTGTGGGATCAATGTAACGGGACGTCGATCCGGTTGGGAGGAGACAAGATGCATACCAGAGATTGGCGGGATCTGATCGGCGGGGCCGCGATTGCTTTTGCGGGACTTTTCATCGCCCTTTACGCGACGGCCAACTATTCCCTGGGAACGTTGCGGCAAATGGGGCCGGGAATGTTTCCGACCGCGAGCGGTATAGCCATGCTGTTGCTTGGAGTTGCTATAGCTATACCGGCGTTCTTTCGGGCGGGCGATCTGCCCAGGCCGGATGTAAGAAGCGCCGTGGCGATACTCGGGTCGATCGGTGCGTTTGCGGCCGCGCTTCCAATCGCGGGTTTGGTGCCGGCGATCGTCGCGCTGGTGCTGATATCATCTCTCGCCAGCGGCAAGCTGCGGATGGGTCCGGCGCTGTTATTGTGCCTGTTGCTGTCGATATTGGCCTATCTACTGTTCGTAGAGTTGCTCGGCGCTCCGATCGTGATGATCAGAGGGATTTTGTAATGGATATTTTTTCCAACCTTGCCGCAGGTTTCGCTACGGCACTTTCGGTTCACAATCTATTTTACTGTTTCCTCGGTGTTTTCCTCGGCACGCTGGTGGGTGTGATCCCCGGAATAGGGGCTTTGTCCGCCATCGCGATGTTGCTTCCCTTTTCATTCAAGCTCGATCCGACTTCCGCCCTGATCCTGCTCGCCGGAATCTGGTACGGTTCGGGCTATGGAGGCCGCACGGCAAGCATTCTGCTCAATGTGCCCGGTACGCCGTCCAATGCCGTGACGTGCCTCGACGGTTATCCCATGACCAAGCAGGGCAGGGGGGGCGTTGCGCTTGCAATGACCACGCTTGCATCTTTCTTTGGCGGAACAGTCGGGGTCGTACTCTTGATGTTCATGGCGCCGACAATCGCCCAAGCTGCCTTGCAGATCGGCGATGCGGAGTACTGCGCATTGATGCTTCTGGGGTTGATCGCCGCTTCGACAATGTCCGACGATTCGTTGGCGAAGGGACTTGCTATGGTCGCCGCGGGGCTGGCGTTGGGCTCGGTCGGGACGGACATCTACACTGGCCAGTTCCGTTTCAATTTCGGAACGATGGAGCTTGTCGACGGCATCAGTATCGTGGCTATCGGCATGGGTATGTTCGGCGTGGCGGAAATTATCGTCGGAGCTCGTTCGGCGGAAGAGCGGCAACTTAGCTTGTCTCCTGCCTCCCTTCGCGCAATGAAGCCGACAAAAGACGATGTGAGACGTTCATGGTTCCCGATGTTTCGCGGAACTGCGACGGGTTGTTTCTTCGGGACCCTTCCGGGTACGGGCGCCACCATCGCGGCTTTCATCGCTTATGCTGTGGAACGACGTTTTGCGAAGGAACCGGAGCGTTTTGGAAAAGGTGCGATCGAGGGCGTGATGGCGCCGGAATCTGCCGACAACGCCGCGGAGATGACGGCCTTCATCCCGACACTCGCCTTGGGCGTTCCGGGAAGCGCGACTATGGCTCTCATGCTCGGCGCCTTGATGATCAACGGCATCCCCCCGGGGCCGATGCTGATACAGACACAGCCTAACCTGTTCTGGGGACTGGTCGCCAGTTTCTGGATCGGCAATGTGATGCTTGTGATCCTGAATCTGCCGCTGATCGGAATGTGGGTCCGGGTTCTCCAGATTCCATTCCACTGGCTCTACCCCTCCATTCTCGTATTCATCTGCGTCGGTGCATTCAGCATCAGCAATTCCGCGTTTGACGTATGGCTTATCGTGGTATTCGGCCTGATCGGTTATGCGGCTCGATTGCTGCATCTGCCGGTGGCGCCGCTGATCCTAGGTTTTGTGCTTGGCCCTCTGATCGAGGAACATTTCCGCCGGGCCATGCTGATCTCCGCCGGTGATCTTTCGGTGTTCTTCACAAGGCCGATCAGCGGAACGATCATGGCAATTTGCGTATTGCTGCTTCTGTTTGGGCTGGTCAAATCGGCCCGGGCATCGCGCGCGAAGCGTCTTTCGGCTCGAGCGGGATGATGCCATCCGGGAGAGAGCGACGCTTCTGTAGCGAGGAACGTAAACCCGTTTTGGGATCGCTACCGCAGGCACGGACAAGCATCCGGCAAATGTATGCCTGAATCCCTTTGGAGACCATCGGGCCGAAGGTCGTCAACCTCGAGGTTCTACAGAAGGTTAGCGATCTTCTTGCCGGCCTTGATGAAGCGCAGCGGGTCTATGGCGACCCCGTTGCGCCGCACCTCATAGTGCAGGTGCGGGCCGGTCGAGCGGCCGCTTGAGCCGGAATTGCCGATCACCTCGCCTCGGGAAACTCTCTGCCCGACGCTGACCGAGACTTTCGACAGATGCGCGAAGCGGGTCGAAAGGCCGTCGCCGTGATCGATTTCGACCATGCGGCCATAGCCGCCATTGCGTCCCGCCTTGACAACCGTTCCAGCGCCGGTGGCGCGCACGGGCGTTGTGCTGGGCACGCGGAAATCTATGCCGGCATGCATGGCTGGCGTGCCGAGCAGGGGATCGCGGCGAACGCCGAAGGACGAGGAGATGGAATAGCCGGGTGCGGGGTTGTGGATCGGCGCGACCAGTGCCGCCTTCTTTACCGTTTCGAGGCGCTGCAACGCTTCGTCGAGCTCGCGCACCCGCGTCTCGAACATCGTCTTGTCGTCCACGGCGATCAGGGGGCCGCCGACGCCGGTTCCTTCGTTTGCCGGGCTTTCGACAGGCAGGCCCGCCGCCTCCAGCGCATCCGCGATCGCGTCAGCCGTCTTGTCCGCATCGTCGGCCAGCGACACGATGCTGCCTATCTGCTCGTCCTCGATGGTGCGAAGCGACTGGTTGATGGTGAGGAAAAGACGGTCTGTCTGGTCGACCGACGAGAATGCCTGTGAAATACCGTCGCGCGCGCTCCAAAAGGCCATTCCGGGAACCGACGCCGAGCTATCGGCTGTTGCCCGTATCGCGGCGGTCTTGTCCGGCTGGATGGTCGGCTCGGCTTCCGCGCGTTGATCGGGCCGCGCTTCCGGCGTCGGTGCGTCTGGGGGCGTGGAAACGGTATGCTCGAGCCGGTCGAGGATGGGGCCTATCCGGCCGTGGCGGCGCGACAGAAGGCTCTGGCGTTCCAGCAGCTCGGAAACCTTCGTTTCCATCAATTGCTGGTCGAGCAACTGGCGGCTGGTGATGCGGTCCACCTGGGCACGCAGGGCGGCGATGCGGTCTTCGTAAGCTTGCTGCATGCGCGCCTGCCGGGCCACCGTGGCTCCGATCAGGTCGTCGCGCAGAACGAGGTAAGTCGTCGCAAGCAGGTAGCCGATAGCGCCTGCGGCGAGCACCGAACCGGCGAGTGCGGCAACCCACGGACGAATGGTGAAATGCCGGATATTGTCGCCCCGGGCGATGATGATCGTGTGTGGCTCGCGGCGTTTGCCGAATACCGCTGGCTGGCGATCTTTTTGCACGACTGGCGACCCGTGAGCGTTGGAAACCCTAGGCAGCAATTACACATTGTTAGGGTTAACAAAGCTTTGCGCAGTCTCGTTGCGGCCAAAGAAAAGGCGGCAGTTTGGCGGGCTGCCGCCTTGAGCTGGAGGTCTGGTCGATCTGACGCGCGCCGTTCCGAAGTTGCCTCGGGCGAAGCGCGTTCAAGCCTTTATTCTTGCATACCTCATTGTCCCGGAACCTGCTCCGGTTTTGGAGCGGCGCCTCAGTCGAGGAACAGCCAAAGCAGGATGATGATCGGAATGGGGATGCCCAGCATCCAAAGGATGATGCTCCGCAGCATGGCCTTCTCCTCTCGCCAGTTGCCTTGCATAATCAATGTCCTGCCGGGGATTCGGTTCCCTGCTTCAGCCGTTCTGTACCGCCTCCAGAACTTCCGCGGCATGGCCTGCCACCTTCACCTTGGGCCATATGCGTTTGATTCTGCCGTCGGGTCCGATCAACAAGGTTGTGCGCACGACACCCATATATTTGCGGCCATACATCGATTTTTCTGCCCAGACACCGTAGGTTTCCAGCACCGATAGCTGCTCGTCCGACACCAGATCGACCGAAAGGCCGTGTTTCGCCTTGAAGCGGTCGTGTTTCTTCACGCTGTCCGGCGACATGCCGACGACGACCGCACCGGCTGCCTCGAAATCCTTGCGCAGCCGCGAGAAATCTACGGCCTCCGCGGTGCATGCCTCCGTATTGTCCTTCGGATAGAAGAACAGGACGACATGGCGTCCGCGCAGGTCGGAAAGTTTGAGATGCCCGCCGCCATCGCGCGGCAGATCGAAATCCGGCGCAAGGTCGCCGACCGCAAATTCGGCCATAAGGATGTCCTTTTTTAGATTACAAGCGAGATGGGAGATATAATCCCTAGCGGGATTCTTCCATTCCCCTTTTTACGAGATGAGCCAAGCGCGCGTGGAGTTGCACGTTCCCAAGCATGAGAAGGTCCGGTTCCGGCGCAGGGACATTGCGGGGCTTCATCGGTTTCCATCGGCCTGTAACGCGCCGCTGGATACTCTTCGCCGCCCGCTTTTCCGGCGCGCCATGCTTGCCGTCCTGTCTCTCGTGCTCGGCCTGTGCGCGCTCATCGCCGTGATCGCAGGCGGCGTGTACGCCATCGGCGCGAGCGGGCTCGGCAATGAAAGGTTGAGGGCCGAGGCGCAGGCTGCCATTTCCCGCGCGCTCGGAACGGATGTCGCCGCCAGCATAGGGGCGACAGGAATGTCGATCGACAGGTCGCTTGCTCTGGCGCTCGATGTACGCGGGGTCGATGTCAGCGATGCGGCGAGCGGCCGCCTGCTGGGCAAGGCGGGCGAGCTTCAGTTCGGCATGCGGCTGATGCCGCTGCTTGCGGGACAGGTGAAGATCGGGAGCGCGCGCCTGTCCGGGGCGTCTTTCGATCTGCGGGGCCTTGGCGGTGGCGGAGACAATGCGGCGCTGCTGGACGAGGATGGCGTGATCGACCCCGATCTGGTCCTGAAGGCGGTGTTTTCCGGTCTTCGGCAAGCACTGGCCGGTATCGAGGCGAGCGGTACGCGTGTGGTCGAGCTGACCGACGTATCGCTGCTGGTGGATGCGGGCGAACCCTCTCTGGACGTTCGCATCGCCGATGCCACCCTTGAAGGCGATGGCAATGGATTCTCCGTGGAGGGGACCATAGAAGCGGGTGGCCACACCATTACGCTGAACGGCCGGGCGGGGTATGGCGACGAACGCGCATCCGGGCTTGAAATAGACGTCTCCGCGCGGGCGGAGAGAAATGGGCCGCCTGCTTCTCTCGAGGACGAGACGACCATATCCGCGCCGGGGACAGTGCGCCCGCCGGCTTTCGATCTGGGTTCGGCCGAAATGGTCCTGCGGGGGCAGGAGGGCAGCATGCCCGGTGGGTCGAAGCTGACGGCTTCAGTCAAACTGGATGAAACGGTGCTGCGGCTGAACCGCCGCCGCCCGATCAAGATCGCGGCCGATATCCGCGCGACGCTGGCCGAGGGCAGCGACAAGATCGAGTTCGACAGGATGCTGGTCACATCCACACGCTCGCGCTTCGCGTTCACGGGTGCGATAGGCCCGCTGCCGCTTGCCGAGCGGGATGAGGAAAAAGGCTACAGGTTCGAGTTCCTGAGCGGAGGCTCGGTTCTGGCTCCCCGCGATTCGGTCGAGCCGCCGCTTCCTGCGGCCATCACCGTGGCCGGCAAGATCGCGCGTGACGGCCGCCGCATCTTCGGCGACGAGATCGGGCTGGCGACCGACGCGGGCAGCGTTTTCGGCACCGGCGGGGTGGAGTTCGTCGAAGGCACCACGCCCGGCGTCTCGCTGTCGCTCACTGTCACAGAGATGCCGGTAAGCCAGGTCAAGAACGTCTGGCCGTGGTTCGCGGCGCGCGGCGCGCGGGAATGGGCGCAGCAGAACCTTTTCGGCGGGATGGTGCGGAACGGCACGGTGACGCTGAATGCGCGGCCCGGCTCCCTACGCGACGGCGTGCAACTCGCCGCTGACGAAGTTTCCGGTCATTTCGAGATCAATGGCAGCCGCTTCGACATCACGGGGGCCTTGCCGCCGATCCGCGACGCGGTCGGTACGATCGATTTCCGCGGCACGGATGTCGATGTCACTCTTGTCTCGGGCACGGCCTATATGGCGAGCGGACGCACTGTGGCCGCCCGCAACGGCTCGCTGAAGATACGGAACGCGCATGTGCCGCCGCTGCTTGGCGATCTGGACATAGAGGTCGAGGGCGAGGCGGATGCCGTCGCGGAGATCGCCACCTACGATCCCATCGACATTTCGCGCTTCATAGACCTGCCGCCGCAGGACCTGTCAGGTCATGTGACCGGGAAAGTCACCGCCACGATTCCTCTTCAGGATGGTATCGCTGCCGATCATCTGAAATGGCGCGTGGCGCTCGATTATCAGAACCTCTCCATCGCAAAGCCCTTCGATGGCCAGACCGTTTCCGCCGCAAACGGTTCCATCGTTGCCGAGCCGTCCAGCGCAATCATCGAAGCGAAGGCGCGCATCAATGGCGCGCTGTCGGAAATTTCCATGTTCGAGCCGCTGGGAGCCGACAGGAGCGGTCGCAAGCGGAATTTCCGTATCGAGCTGGATGACGAGGCGCGTGAGGAACTGGTGAGTGGCCTGTCGGTGATCGTAACCGGTCCTGTCAGCCTAGATGTCAACATGACGGGTGAGAGCGATACGCAAAGGATCGTCGCGGATCTGGGCCGGGCAAGGCTGATGCTGCCGTGGATCGGCTGGAGCAAGGGAGCGGGTGTGCCTGCCACGGCAAGCTTCGCGCTCAACAAGGATGGGGCTGTGACCCGCCTCACCGATTTCTCGCTGCGCGGCGGAAGCTTCGGCGCTTCCGGCTCCCTGTCGTTCGACCGTGGCGGGCTGGCAAGCGCCCGGTTCCCTTCCTTCTCGCTCAACCGGGGCGATGCAGCGAGCGTCACGGTGGACCGCAGGGGCAACGGATACGCCATCAAGGCGTCGGGCAAGAGCTTCGATGCGCGCTCAACGATCAAGACGGTGCGGGACAGCCTGATCGGCGGCGGCGGCGAAGGAGATGGAACCTCCGTGACCGTCGATGCGGATTTCGAGCAGTTGACGGGGTTCAATGGCGAGACGCTCACAGGAGCCAAGATCGCCTATTCGGATTCAGGCGGATCGGACGGCGGTATTCGCGCATCCGCCGCGACCGGGGCCGGAGCGCAGGTCACGCTGGTGGACGCTTCGGCGGGCGGCGCCCGCCGCGTTGAATTGCAGACCGGTGACGCGGGCGCCTTCCTGCGCTTCCTCGACATCTACACGAACATGGACAGGGGTGCGGCTACGCTTTCACTGTCGGGCGAGGGAAAAGGCCCGCTGCGCGGACAGGTAACTGTGCGCGATTTCGCCGTGGCGAATGAATCGCGGCTCAACACGATGGTTTCCAATGCGCCTCCCGGCAGCGACCGCTCGCTTAACGACGCGGTGCGCCGCGATGTCGATGTATCCCGCGCCAGGTTCGATCAGGGCTTCGCACGCCTCGAAATGGGCAACGGCTATCTCAGCGTGACGGAAGGGGTGGTACGCGGGCCGACGGTCGGCTCCACCTTCCAGGGGACGGTGTTCGACAAGGCCGGCAACATGAACATCACCGGCACATTCATGCCGGCCTATGGGTTGAACCGTATCTTCGGCGAGATTCCCATCATCGGCCAGATCCTCGGCAATGGCCGTGACCGGGGGCTGATCGGCATCACCTATCGGCTCGCCGGGCCGTCGGACTCCCCGGCGCTCAGCGTGAACCCGCTTTCCGCCGTCGCGCCGGGCATTTTCCGCTCGATCTTCGAGTTCCGCTGATTGCCACCGCTCAGGAGGGACGCACCAGAACGTGCTTTTTCTTGCCGAGTGAAAGCTTAACGACGCCTTCCGGCGAAACATCTCCGGTTCCTACCATCGTCTTGTCGTCGTTTACCGGACGATCATTGATCCGCACCGCGCCACCCTGGATATGACGCCGCGCTTCGCCGTTGGAGGCGGCAAGGCCGGCTTTCACGAACAAAGCCAGTATGCCGATGCCGGCCTCCAGTTCGGCGACAGGCATCTCGACCGTCGGCAGGTTCTCGGCGAGAGCGCCTTCCTCGAAAGTCTTGCGCGCCGTCTCTGCGGCTTCGTCGGCCGCGGCTCGGCCATGCAGCAGGGCGGTTATCTCGGTCGCCAGCACCTTCTTGGCGTCGTTGATTTCCGCGCCGCCGAGCGAGGCGAGACGCGCGATCTCGTCCATCGGCAGCGTGGTGTAGAGCTTGAGGAAGCGTTCCACGTCCGCGTCCTCGGTATTGCGCCAATATTGCCAGAACTCGTAAGGGCTCAACATGTCGGGATCGAGCCAGACCGCCCCGGAGGCCGTCTTGCCCATCTTCGCTCCCGACGACGTGGTTAGAAGCGGCGAGGTGAGCGCATAGAGCTGCGGCGTGCCTAGCCTGTGACCAAGATCGATGCCGTTGACGATGTTGCCCCATTGGTCGGACCCGCCCATTTGCAGGCGGGTGCCGTGACGCCGGTTCAGTTCCACGAAGTCGTATGCCTGCAGAATCATGTAGTTGAATTCGAGGAAGGAGAGAGACTGCTCGCGGTCGAGCCTGAGCTTCACGCTCTCGAAGGACAGCATCCGGTTGACCGAGAAATGGCGGCCCACATCGCGCAGGAACTCGACATAATTGATATTGAGCAGCCAGTCGGCATTGTTGATCATCAAGGCGTCACGCTCGCCGCTGCCGAATTTCAGGTAGGGGGCGAAGTTACGCCTGATGCCTGCGAGATTGCTCTCTATGTCGGCGGGTGTCAGCAGCTTGCGCGCCTCGTCCTTGAAGGAAGGATCGCCGATCATGGATGTGCCTCCGCCCATCAGCGCGATGGGCCGATGCCCGGTCTTCTGCATCCAGTGCAGCATCATGATCTGGATCAGCGAGCCGGCGTGCAGGCTCTTTGCCGTCGCATCGAAGCCGATATAGGCTGTCACGATTTCCTTCGCGAACAGTTCGTCGAGGCCGGTTTCATCCGAGATCTGGTGGATGAAGCCGCGCTCTGACAGGGTGCGCAGGAAGTCGGACTTGAAGGCGGTCATGGTCGGCTCTTTCAGACAGGCTGGAAACCGGGCTTGTAGCCACCCGGATCGCGCGCCTTTAGCATCGCAGCTACGGGAATCACAAGGATCGCTGCATCATGGGCGTCGAATGGGCCATCGGGCTGATGAGCGGAACGTCTATGGACGGCATCGACCTTGCGGCGATCCGCACGGACGGCGAGCGGCTTGTCGATCGCGGCTCATCGCATTTCGTGGCCTATGACGCCGCTTTCCGCTCAAGGCTGGAGAGGGCGCTTTCGGACGCCAAGGCGATCGTGCGGCGGGACGAGCGGCCCGGCGACCTTGCGTCTGTCGAGGCGGAAATCACGGATAGGCATGTCGCTGCCGTGTCGGCGTTTCGGGGCAAGCTGGCCGCCGAGGGAATCGAACCGAAGCTGATCGGGTTTCACGGCCAGACAGTGCTACACCGACCCGCCGAAGCATTGACTGTGCAACTCGGAGACGGTCGTAAGCTGGCTAATGAAACCGGCTTGACCGTGATATATGATTTACGTGCCAATGACATGACACATGGAGGGCAGGGTGCGCCCCTTGTGCCGGCCTATCATGCCGCGCTGGCCAATTCGTTGCCGGAAGCAGAACGCCGCTTTCCGGTCTGCTTCGTCAATATAGGAGGCATCTCCAATGTCACGTGGATCGGCGAGACGGGCGATCCCGTGGCTTTCGACAGCGGGCCGGGCAACGCTCTCATCGACCAGTGGGTAGCACGCATGGGCGGCGTTCCCTTCGATGCGGACGGAAGGATCGCCGCGAGCGGGCGAATGGCCGAGGCCGTGGTGAAGCACTATCTGGCCAGTCCATTCTTCGCAAAGAGAGGCCCCAAATCGCTCGACCGTCTCGACTTTACGCTCGACGAAGCAGAAGGGCTTTCGCTCGAAGACGGCGCACGGACCCTCGCGGCACTTTCGGCAGCCGCTATCCTGAAGGCAAGGGAGAACATGCCCGCCCCGCCGAAGCTCTGGATATTGTGCGGCGGCGGGCGAAAAAACCCGCATATCTTCAGCGATCTCGTCGCGGGAGCAGGGTCGCTCGTCAAGCCAGCCGAGGATGTCGGGCTGGATGGAGACGCGATGGAGGCCGAAGCCTGGGCCTATCTCGCGGTTCGGTCGCTGAAGGGGTTGCCTATCACCTTCCCCACAACGACAGGCTGCCGGGAAGCCGTCAGCGGCGGTGTGCTGGCGCGGCCGTAAGGTCACGCCGATAGAGCAAGAACTCGTCGGCGCCGGATGGGGCGACAAGCCGGAAGCCGCATTTGCGCGCCAGCTTTATGCCGGCGGCATTATCCTTCTCCATATAGGCGTCGATATGGGAACGCTCTCCGGCGATTCGTTGCGCGAAGGCGTCGAGGATGCGCGTGCCCAGGCCTTTGCCGCGCAGGTGAGGCGCGGTCATGAGGAGCAGGCTCACGCCGCCGTCCAGTTCCAGATCATATTGCAGCACGGCGACGGGCGTGGCCTCGGCGTCGAGGGAGGCGATCTCCGCACGCGCGCCGCCGTCGGGATGGTCGATATAGGCCAGCCAATCCTCGTCCGGCGCGCTGACACGGCGCGCCAGTTCCGGGTCGTCGAACCAGGCGATATACCAGCCGAGATCCGTTCGCTCGAAACGGCGGAAGCGAAGAAGCTCCAAGCTTTTGAAACTCAGCGAAGGCGCTTGGGCTTTGGGTCGGCAAGCTCGCCGTTCAGCCGCCGGTCGAGATAGTCGGCGCATTCCTCGATCAGCAGGTCTGCTTCGTTGGAGAAGAAATGATTGGCGCCGGGCAAGGTCTTTTGCGTGATCGTGATGCCTTTTTGCGTGTGCAACTTGTCCACGAGGGTCTGAACGTCCTTCGGCGGTGCCACCTTGTCCGCGTCGCCATGTATGATGAGACCCGAGGAGGGACAGGGGGCGAGGAAGGAGAAATCGTAGATGTTGGGCTGCGGCGCGATGGAGATGAAGCCTTCGATCTCCGGCCGGCGCATCAGCAACTGCATGCCGATCCACGCGCCGAAGGAATAGCCGGCGACCCAGCAGCTCTTGGAATCGGGATGAAGCGACTGCACCCAGTCGAGCGCCGACGCGGCATCCGACAGTTCCCCCGTGCCGTGGTCGAATTCGCCCTGGCTGCGGCCAATACCGCGGAAATTGAAGCGAAGCGTGGTAAAGTCGCGCTTCTGGAACATGTAGAACAGATCATAGACGATCTTGTTGTTCATCGTTCCGCCAAATTGCGGGTGAGGATGGAGGATGATCGCAATCGGTGCATTCTTTGTCTTGGAGGGCTGGTAGCGGCCTTCCAGACGACCGGCCGGACCTGCGAAAATAACCTCGGGCATACAAATACTCCGCTCGGCTTCAGGCCAGCCACCATGCCCCGGAAGGCGGGCCGCTTCAGACTTGACGCGGCCGGGCCATGTTCCTAAAACCAGTTTAGAATTATTCAAAACTGATCGGCGGACACTTGCCGCCGACAAGCGCGGTAGATAGGACGGCTCAACCTTGAATTTCAAGGAAATAACGCCGCCTTCTACTATTGGCCGACCGAGGACCGTTCTGGAGCGATGAGCGCGAAGCGCGCATATCTCGACTACAACGCCAGCGCGCCTCTTTTGCCGGAGGCGCGGGAGGCCATGCTTGCCGCGCTCGAAGTGCCCGCGAACGCATCGTCGGTGCATCGCGACGGCAGGCTGGCGCGGCGCATGGTGGATGAGGCGCGCAGGAAGGTCGCGGCGCTCGCCGGCGCCGATCCGGCGCATGTGGTATTCACTTCCGGCGCCAGCGAAGCGGCGGCATGGCTGCTCTCGCCCGATTGGCGCATGGGCCGTGGGGCGCTTCGGTTCTCGCGGCTCTATGTGGGAGCGACGGAGCATCCTTGCGTACTCTCCGGCGGACGGTTCGCACCGGAGGATGTCGAGAGGCTTCCGGTCGACAGGGACGGCATTGTGGACCTGCTTCTGCTGGAAGCGCGCCTTGCAGCTCATGACCGAAATGCCGGCCTGCCGCTCGTGGCTATTCAGGCCGCCAACAACGAGACGGGCGTGATCCAGCCGCTTGCCGATGCGGAGCGTATCGTGAACACCGCCGGCGGTGTCCTGATTGTAGACGCGGTGCAGGCAGCCGGGCGGATTCCTGTCGATATTTCAGAATCTTTCGGCGATTTCATCATCCTTTCCTCGCACAAGATCGGCGGCCCCAAAGGGGCCGGCGCAGTTGCCGGAAAGGCGGACCTCATGATGCCTTTGCCGCTGGTTCTCGGCGGCGGGCAGGAGCGCGGCCACCGTGCGGGAACGGAAAACGTCGCGGCAATCGCCGGTTTCGGCGTTGCCGCCGCCGTTGCGGCGGAAAAGCTCGGGGACATGAACAAGGTTCGTGCGCTCCGCGACCGTCTCGAAGGGATCGTAGCCGAACTCGCAGCTGACGCCGTGTTTTACGGGCGCGAGGCTCCAAGGCTGGCGAATACGAGCTTCTTTTCCCTTCCCGGCATGAAGGCGGAGACGATGCAGATCGCATTCGATCTTGCCGGCGTGTCGCTTTCGGCGGGGTCTGCCTGTTCTTCGGGAAAAGTCGGGCCGAGCCATGTGCTCAAGGCGATGGGGTTCGGTGACGACGTCAGCGCGCTGCGCGTCTCGCTGGGGCACTCCACCGCCGATTCGGAGATCGAGACGTTCCGCGCGGCCCTCGCGGAACTGGTTTCGCGGCGTGCCAGCGCGGTGAAAGCCGCATAGGGCTTTGCCGGAACGCCCGGCGCATTTGCAAGGCGGCCATTCCTCCAAAAGGGGGTGAATCGGCAGCCGGAAGGCACTAGATAAGGGTTGCCGCTTCGGCGGTGACATATTCGACAACTGCCGGGCCTTGACCCCGGCCAGGATGGAGAAGGCCAATGCCTGCGGTGCAGGAAACGATCGAGCAGGTCCGCAAGATCGATGTGGACCAGTATAAATACGGCTTTGAAAGCTCGATTGAAACGGAAAAGGCCCCGAAGGGCCTCAGCGAAGATATCATCCGCTTCATCTCGGCCAAGAAGGGCGAGCCGGAATGGATGCTGGAATGGCGCCTGGGCGCATATCGCCGCTGGCTGACGCTGGAGGAGCCGACCTGGGCGCGCGTATCCTATCCCAGGATCGATTTCCAGGACATCCACTACTATGCCGCGCCGAAGAGCCAGAGCGGCCCCAAGTCCCTCGACGAGGTCGATCCCGAACTGCTGAAGGTCTACGAGAAGCTGGGTATTCCTCTCAAGGAGCAGGAAATCCTTGCCGGGGTTCAGCCGAAGATCGCGGATAGCGACGCGGGCGACAGCATCTATGCATCGGGCCGCGTGGCCGTCGATGCGGTGTTCGATTCCGTTTCGGTGGTCACCACTTTCAAGGAAGAACTGGCCAAGGCAGGCGTCATTTTCTGCTCCATCTCGGAGGCGATACGCGAGCATCCCGAACTGGTGAAGCAATATCTCGGCTCCGTGGTGCCGACGACGGACAACTACTACGCGACGCTGAACTCCGCTGTGTTTACCGACGGGTCGTTCGTGTTCGTGCCGAAGGGTGTCCGCTGCCCGATGGAACTCTCGACCTATTTCCGCATCAACGAGAAGAATACCGGCCAGTTCGAGCGTACGCTCATCATCGCGGAAGAGGGCGCTTACGTTTCCTACCTCGAAGGCTGCACCGCGCCGCAGCGCGACGAGAACCAGCTTCACGCCGCCGTGGTCGAGCTGGTCGCGCTCGACGATGCCGAAATCAAGTATTCGACCGTCCAGAACTGGTATCCGGGCGACGCGCAGGGCAAGGGTGGCATTTATAATTTTGTGACCAAGCGCGGCGATTGCCGTGGCGACCGCTCCAAGATCTCGTGGACGCAGGTGGAAACGGGTTCTGCGATCACCTGGAAATATCCGTCCTGCATCCTGCGCGGCGACGATTCGCGCGGCGAGTTCTATTCCATCGCCGTATCCAACGGGCACCAGCAGATCGACAGCGGTACCAAGATGATCCATCTCGGCAAGAATACGTCGAGCCGCATCATCTCGAAGGGCATTTCCGCCGGCAATTCGAACAACACCTATCGCGGGCAGGTTTCGGCGCATCGCCGCGCCACCAATGCGCGCAACTTCACCCAGTGCGACTCGCTGCTGATCGGGAACAATTGCGGGGCGCATACCGTGCCCTATATCGAGGCCCGCAACGCGACGGCGCAGTTCGAGCACGAAGCGACGACCTCCAAGATTTCCGAGGATCAGCTGTTCTACGTCATGCAGCGCGGCATCCCCGAGGAGGAGGCGATCGCGCTGATCGTGAACGGCTTCGTCAAGGACGTGATCCAGGAACTGCCGATGGAGTTCGCCGTCGAGGCTCAGAAGCTCATCGGCATCTCGCTCGAAGGAAGCGTCGGCTAAGCCGATCCCGCAATCAGGACCAGAACAATGCTTGAGATAAAGAACCTGCACGCGCGTATCGCGGAAGACGGCACCGAGATCATCCGGGGCCTGAACCTGACGGTGAAGGACGGCGAGGTGGCAGCCATCATGGGGCCGAACGGCTCGGGCAAATCCACGCTGTCCTATATTCTCGCGGGCCGCGACGATTACGAGGTTACGGAAGGCGAAATCCTGTTCAACGGCCAGTCTATCCTCGAGATGGACCCCGCCGAGCGCGCGGCGGCCGGCATCTTCCTCGCGTTCCAGTATCCGATGGAGATACCGGGCGTGGCGACGATGGAGTTCCTGAAGGTCGCCATCAATTCGCAGCGCAAGGCGCGCGGCGAGGAGCCGCTGAAGATACCTGACCTGCTCAAGCGCGTCCGCGAGGCGGCCGGCGAGTTGCAGATGAACATGGACATGCTCAAGCGCCCGCTCAATGTCGGCTTTTCCGGTGGCGAGAAGAAGCGCGCCGAGATCCTTCAGATGAAGCTGCTGCAGCCGAAGCTCTGCGTGCTGGACGAGACGGATTCCGGCCTCGACATCGACGCGCTGAAGATTGTCGCGGATGGCGTCAACGCCCTGCGCGCGCCGGATCGCTCGGTCATCGTCATCACGCACTACCAGCGCCTGCTCGACTATATCGTGCCGGACAGTGTGCATGTCCTTTACAAGGGACAGGTCATCAAGTCCGGCGACAAATCGCTGGCGCTGGACCTTGAGCGGGAAGGCTATGCCGGCGTGATCGACGAGGCGGCGTGAGGTGTCGATGATGAACATGCACGCCCCAGCAACCCAGTTGACACCGGCGGAAGCCGCGCTCGTCGACGGTTTCGTCGCGCGCATGTCCGATCTGCCCGGTAACGGCGCGGTGATGGCGCGCCGTGACGACGCGGTGGAGCGGATCAAGGCCGGTTTGCCGACACGACGCGTGGAGGCATGGCACTACACCGACCTGCGGCGGCTTTTGACCATCGTGCCGGATTTCGATCCTGCGGCGAAGGTCACCCAGGTCGCGCCTCTGGTCGCCGGTTCAGCGGTGTTTGCCCTTTTGAATGGCGCCGCGGCACCTGTCACGGCACCGGATGGCCTGACGGTCACGGCTCTCGCAGAGCAGCTCAAGGATGGGGTGCTTGCCGACCGGCTTGCCCCGGTGGATGCGGACGACGCGGTTGGAGCGGTCAATGCGGCGCTGGTAAGCGATGGCTTCTCGGTGCAGGTGGCCGAAGGCGTGGAGCTTGCGCATCCGGTCGAATTGCAGAACCTGCATGGCGGCGGGCAGGTGCATGGCCGTTTCGACGTGACGGTGGGCGCCGGCGCGAAGGCGACGTTCATCGAACGGCAAGCGGGCGAAGGCAGTGTGCTGGCATCGTCGCTGACCTCGGTGGAGATCGGCGACGGCGCGGAGATCGTCTGGATCGTGCTTCAGGAGCAGCCGGACGATTCCAGTCATCTTGGCCAGTTCAATGCGCGTCTCGGCGAGAATGCGAAGCTGGTCCTTTTCGTGGTCAATGCCGGCGGACGGCTGGTGCGGCAGGAGGTGCGCGTCGCGGCGGCCGGAGACGAATCCGTATTCACGCTGCGCGGGGTCAACCTGCTCGCGGGCCAGACCCATTGCGACGTGAGCATGGTGCTGGAACATCTGGGCTATGGAGCGGCGTCCACGGAAATCGTGCGGAATGTCGTGACCGGCAAGGCGCATGGCGTGTTCCAGGGGCAGATCCGCGTTGCGCGCGAGGCGCAGAAAACCGACGCGAAGATGGCCTGCAACACGCTGCTGCTGTCCGACGAGGGCGAGTTCTCGACCAAGCCCGAGCTGGAAATCTTCGCCGACGACGTGGCCTGCGGCCACGGTGCGACGGTCAGCGAGATCAACACGGATCACCTGTTCTATCTGATGGCGCGGGGTGTTCCCGAGCACGAAGCGAGGGCGCTGCTCGTCAAGGCGTTTCTTGCCGAGATCATTGAGGAGCTTCAGGACGAGGTGCTGGTGGAGGCGCTGGAGGCGAAGCTCGACGCGTGGTTTACCGCGCACGGCTGATCGGCGCACGAAAGCGCAAGGCCGCCGCGCGGCTTGGTGGAAAGAACGAAATTGGACCAGAAAGTCGCAACCAGGCCCTATGATGTCGAGGCGATACGCCGCGACTTTCCCATTCTTTCGCGCGAAGTCTACGGGAAGCCATTGGTCTATCTCGACAATGGCGCGTCGGCGCAGAAGCCGCAGGCGGTGATCGATGCGGTCACGCATGCCTATAGCAACGAATACGCGAATGTGCATCGCGGGCTGCATTTCCTCTCGAATGCGGCGACGGATGCCTACGAGAAGGCGCGGGAAATCGTGCGCCGCTTCCTCAACGCCGACAGCGTGGACAATATCGTCTTTACCAAGAACACGACCGAGGCGATCAATACGGTCGCCTATGGATGGGGGATGCCGAATATCGGGGAGGGCGACGAGATCGTCCTTTCCATTATGGAGCATCATTCCAACATCGTGCCGTGGCATTTCATCCGCGAGCGGCAGGGTGCCAGGCTCGCCTGGGTGCCGGTGGACGACGAGGGCGGCTTCGACATCGGCGAGTTCGAGAAGCGGCTTTCGCCGCGCACGAAGCTCGTCGCCATCACCCATATGTCCAATGTGCTGGGGACGGTCACGCCCATCCGCGAGATCGTTGAGATCGCCCATGCGCGCGGCATACCCGTGCTTGTGGATGGCAGCCAAGCTGCTGTCCACATGCCGGTAGACGTAAAGGCGCTGGGTTGCGACTGGTACGTGTTCACCGGCCACAAGGTCTACGGACCGTCTGGTATCGGCGTGCTTTACGGCCGCAAGGAAATGCTGGAGGCCATGCGGCCCTTCCAGGGCGGCGGCGAGATGATCGAGAACGTCACCGAAGATATTGTGACCTACAACGAGCCGCCGCATCGCTTCGAAGCGGGAACGCCGCCCATCGTGCAGGCAATCGGCCTCGGCGCTGCGCTGGATTATATGGATAATGTTGGCCGTGAAGCCATCGCCGCACACGAGGCCAACCTGCTCGCCTATGCGCAGGAACGGCTGCGTTCCGTCAATTCGCTGCGTATCTTCGGCACAGCGCCGGGCAAGGGCGCTATCGTCTCTTTCGAGATGAAGGGCATCCATGCGCATGATGTGTCGATGGTGATCGACCGGGCCGGCGTGGCCGTCCGTGCAGGCACCCATTGCGCCCAGCCGCTGTTGAAGCGTTATGGCGTGACCTCGACATGCCGTGCCTCCTTCGCCATGTATAATACCAGGGCCGAGATCGACGTTCTGGCCGAGGCGCTGGAAAAGGCGCGGAAATTTTTCGGATGACGACGATGGACGAGACGACGCCAGCAGCAACCGAAGCGCAGGATGAGGTATCCGTTTCCGCAATCCCGCAGGCCGAGCTTGAGCGGATGACGGATGACATCATCGCCGCGCTCAAGACCGTATACGACCCGGAAATCCCGGCGGATATCTATGAGCTTGGGCTGGTCTACAAGATCGACATCGAGGACGACCGCGCCGTGAAGATCGAGATGACGCTGACCGCGCCTGGATGCCCGGTGGCGGGCGAGATGCCGGGATGGGTGCAGAACGCGGTCGGTGCGGTGGAAGGCGTGTCGGACGTCGATGTCGCCATCGTGTTCGATCCGCCGTGGACGCCCGACCGCATGTCCGAAGAGGCACAGGTCGCGGTCGGCTGGTATTGACCGGTTGCGTCCGCGCCGATTCTTTACCATTTTAAGGTGAGAGATGTCATTCCGCCGGCCTTGAACCGGCGTGCAATGGAGACAGAGATGGGCAGGTTTCAGGTCATTACCCTGACGGATGCGGCGGCGGGCCGCGTGCGCGAGATCGTCGAGACGCGGGAAGGCGCCAAGGGTGTTCGCCTCGGGGTCAAGAAGGGTGGCTGCGCGGGCATGGAATATACAGTCGATCTGGTGACCGAGCCGAAGCCCGGCGACGACCATGTGGAGCGCGACGGGGCGCATGTCTGGGTTGCCCCGGAAGCCGCGTTGTTCCTGCTCGGCACGCAGATGGATTTCGAGGTGACACGCCTGCGCACGGGTTTCACCTTCAACAATCCCAACCAGTCCTCGGCCTGCGGCTGCGGCGAGTCGGTTGAGCTGAAGCCCGCTGATCTCAAGGCGCTCGCGGAGGCGCGGGCAGGGGCCTGACCCTACGGACTTTGCCCCCGAGCAACCATTTGCAGGTTTCTGGCCGTTGGAAAACGATCACATACACGATGTGTTCGCGGCCCTTGGGCCTGTTACCGTCAAGCGCATGTTCGGCGGCAAGGGTATCTACCATCGGGGGGTGATCGTCGCGATAGAGCAGGACGGCGAGGTACTGCTCAAGGCGGATACGCAATCCGCGCCGGATTTCGCAGCGGCGGGCGCGCGCCAGTGGAGCTACATGGCGAAGAACAAGCCGGTCTACCTGCCTTACTGGACTATCCCGGATGCGGCGCTGGACGATCCTGACGAGCTTGCGGTCTGGACCCGAAAGGCTTTTGAAGCGGCGGTTCGCTCCGGCAAATAATCCGATAGCTCAACGTTCATCGGCTGAACCAGCCGCAGACGGTGCTTTGTGCGCCGCTTGCCGAAGTCTCCATCCGGCGAAAATCTACCCGAGGCAGCGGACGTTCTGACGAACGCGGCCACTTCACTCCAGCTCGAATTTTCTGGCCGCATTTATTCGGTGCCGGACGATTCCGTCCGCTGCAAAATGCTCAGACCTTCGCGGAGATTTTCATGAAAGCGGGAATGTCGTCGCCGAATCCGACCGTGCGGTCGTCTTCCTCGCGTTCCCGTTGGCGGCCGCGCGGGCGATCATCCTTGCGGCGGTCCGATTGCGGAGCGGTTTTACGCTCCTCGTTCTGTGCGCGGATCGAGTCGCGCCGCTCGCGCTTTTCCGGGGAAGGCGCGGCCGTCTCGGCCACAGCCTGTTCCTCATCGCCGCCATCGGCCGATACAGCTTCGCTCGCCGCATCACGTCGCGGACGCCGCTCGCCGCGGGGCTTGCGCTCGTCGTCGGTCTTGCTGCGGCCGGAACGGCGTGGTGCACCCCGGCCGCGACGTGGAGCTTCGTCCTCGGTTTCCTCCGTGGAAAGCTCCGAGAGATCGCCGTCGAGCCATTCGATTTTCTGGCCGATCAGCTTCTCGATAGCGTCGACATAGCGGCCGTCGGACTTGGTGACGATGGTGAAGGACTTGCCCGAGCGGCCAGCGCGGCCGGTGCGGCCGATACGGTGGACATAGTCCTCGGCGTGGATCGGTACGTCGAAATTAAAGACATGGCTGACATCGGGAATGTCGAGGCCACGCGCGGCAACATCGGATGCCACCAGAAGCTTGAGCTTGCCGTCCCGGAACGCCGAAAGCATCGCCATGCGCGCGCGCTGGTCCATGTCGCCATGCAGCGCGCCGGCATCGAAATCGTGCTTCACCAAAGAGCGGAAAAGCTCTGAAACCTCGACCTTCCTGTTGCAGAAGATGATCGCGTTCTTGAGGCCATCTTCCTCGGCACGGATCAGGTTGCGCAGCGTTTCGCGCTTGTCCCAGCTCTTGGATTTCGACTTGACGAGCCGTTGGGTGACGGTCGACGCCGTGGAGGCGGGCTTCGCCACCTCGACGCGGACGGGTGCCTGGAGAAACTGTTCCGTCAGCTTGGTGATCTCCGGCGGCATGGTCGCCGAGAAGAACAGCGTCTGCCGGGTGAATGGAATCAGCTTGCAGATGCGCTCGATGTCAGGAATGAAGCCCATGTCGAGCATACGGTCGGCCTCGTCGATGACGAGGATTTCGACACCCGTCAGCAGCAGCTTGCCGCGCTCGAAATGGTCGAGCATACGGCCCGGCGTGGCGATCAAAACATCCGCGCCGCGCTCGAGCTTCTTTTCCTGCTCGTCGAAGGAAACGCCGCCGATCAGCAGCGCGATGTTGAGCCGATGGTTCTTGCCGTATTTGACGAAGTTTTCCTCGACCTGAGCGGCGAGCTCGCGGGTCGGCTCAAGGATCAGCGTGCGTGGCATGCGGGCGCGGGCGCGGCCCTTTTCCAGCCTCGTCAGCATGGGCAGGACGAAGGAGGCCGTCTTGCCGGTGCCGGTCTGGGCGATGCCGAGAACGTCCTTGCCCTGAAGCGCGTGCGGGATGGCGCCCGCCTGGATGGGAGTCGGCGCAAGGTAGCCCGCGTCGATGACGGCGGAGAGAACCTTTTGCGAAAGGCCCAGGTCTGCGAATGTTACCGCATCCTGGCCGGTCTGGTTGTCTGATGACACGTTTACAGGCTGTCTTTGTGCTCGTTGGCGATGACGCGACGCGTCGACGGAATTCTCCAACCGGCGCCCCAAGCGCCGATAGCCACGCGCTCGGTACGGCGTCAACGCCTCGATGTCAACAAGTATGACCGGAAGTCGCCCGATTGTTACCGCCAGTTGCCCAAATCGCGGCGTTCAATAGCGAAATTGCTCGGTGAGGATGCGCTCGTCCCACGAATGGCTCTCGTCGAACAATATGGTGACGGTCTGCGAAATGGATTCCCGGATCATGACCGAAACGACCGAGCGCACCTCGGTATGATCCGCGACGGCGGCGACCGGGCGCTTGTCCGCCTCCAGCACATCGAAGCGGACATTCGCCCTGTTGGACAGGAGAGCGCCCCGCCAGCGCCGGGGGCGGAAAGGGCTGACGGGCGTGAGGGCCAGAAGCGGCGCGTCGAGCGGGAGGATGGGGCCGTGGGCGGAGAGGTTGTAGGCCGTCGAGCCGGTCGGTGTCGCCACCATGATGCCGTCGCAAATCAGCTCGTCGAGCCGCATTTGCCCGTCGATGGTGATGCGCAGCTTCGCGGCTTGCGCAGACTGGCGAAAAAGCGACACCTCGTTGATGGCAAGCTCGAAGCTGCTATTGCCGTCCGCATCGACCGTTTCCATCTCAAGCGGCCTGATGGTGTCTGCAACCGCCGCCGCGACCCGCTCGCGCAGGCCGTCCTCCCGGTATTCGTTCATGAGGAAGCCGACGGTGCCGCGGTTCATGCCGTAGATGCGCTTGCCGCTGCCCATATGGTCGTGCAGGGTCTGGAGCATGAAGCCGTCGCCGCCGAGCGGCACGATGATTTCCGCCTCCTCAAGCTTCGATTGTCCGTAAAGGCTGGAAAGCCGCGCGGCAGCCGTCCGGGCATCGTCATTGTCCGACGCGACGAAGGTGAAGGATTGCGGCGCGGTCTGGTCCATCTTGCTGCCAATCGGGTGAGCGTCGCTGGTAGCATGGCAGGAGGGCCGCTGCAAAGGAGGGCCGTTTCGCCGCGCGGCGTGTCGAAGCTGGCCAAGCGTGGATGGTGCGCCGCACCGGGGGAAGATGGCAAATACCTCTACGCCATAGCCCTATAAATGCGATTGGTGGATTTATCCGTCGGCTTCAGCGATCGGTTCTCGGAAAAAGTGCTTTGGTGCTCCCTCTAATACATGGTTATAAGCCGCAAAACCTTATTCTCCGCCTGATACTCTAGCGCAGCCAAGAGCCTTGCCAGCTTCACTCCATCGACTGATGGTAGCTCAATAATTATATTGAACTTCTGGACATTGTGCTCAGCGTCGAATGCCAGGTTGTAGATATAGCTATCCAACACCTTTTCCTTGATGCGAGCGGCAAGCTCGACGTTGCTCACATTCTCAAGTCCGGCCCGCGTCATCGAACCCGCCTTCTCCCTCTTCAAGTATGCGAGTTTTGCTTCTTCAACCTCCACCTTGAAGTCCGTGAACGGAAGCGGCGATGCGCTAATGGCGTTTAGGGAAAATTCGAGGTCTTCCTCGAACCCCTCGATCACTGGTCGTTCGATCTTGTACGAAAGAAGCGTTCCTTCGAGATATGAAGGAATGCTGCGGCAGACATAGCCATTTTCCTCGAACGGGTAGCCGGACATATTGACGTCCTCATCCATGTCTCGGTCATCCTCATGACCCTGAATGATGATGTTCCCATGCTTCACACACACGTTCACAAGCATGGTTGAGATCAGGAATTTAAAGACTGACGAGTATGTCGTGTCAGCGTAGCCGACATAGGCTTTATAGCTTGTCAGACCCTGATCGAAGCGGCGAACCATCGCCTCGGTCAGATTATTGATATAAACAATGAAAAATTGCGTGCTGTGTTCGAAATCGACGTCCCGCCGCAATATGACGGCGTCGCTCATGGCCGTGAAGAGCATCGACTGATTTTCGTTATTGCCAAGATAATCGCCAGCGAGAACACTGTGATTGCTTTTGCGATCAAATATCGGAATTATCCGTTTGAATACGTCGTAGCTGTACCAGCCCTTTGATATGGATTTGCTATCAAATACCATTGCGATCTCGTGTCGCTTTATATCGGGGATCAAAGCGGTTTTAAGTTAGTCGTAGATTATTCCTTTTCGGGCGAGTGCCTCTTCGACTGAATGTCGTAGCGCCTGAATCTCTTTGTGCATCCGTTCAGGTGGTACGTTGAAGTGCTTGCGGACTACCTCGAGCATGATGTTGCCGCGCGCATTTAGAGTATGGAGCGATTTCGTTACATTCATTTGTCAAGCATATCACGTTCTGACGAGGCTGGAGGCTACAGAATGGCTCTTTGTAAGTGTTGGCACCCACTAGCCGCTTCAATCGGAGATATGTTTGCAGTCGCGAGGGGCCGGCGTTAGGACGATCCGCTATTTCATTGTTGTTCCTGTCGAATCAGGTTTCGCGGTATGTGACCTGCCACGGGTAATTTCCTCCAGTTGAGATTAGAGTCCGGCCTTGATGAAGGACGGACAGATGAAGCGGAAGCGGTTCACGGAAGAGCAGATTATTACGGTCCTGTGCGAGCACGAGGCGGGCGCAAAGGCGGCCGATCTGGCGCGCAAGCACGGGATCAGCGAGGCGACGCTGTATAACTGGAAGGCGAAGTATGGCGGGATGGATGTGTCCGACGCCAAGCGCCTGAGGGCTCTGGAAGATGAGAACGCGAAGCTGAAGAAGCCGCTGGCGGACCATATGCTGGAAGCCGCGGCGCTGAAGGAGCTTCTGTCAAAAAAATGGTAAGGCCCGCCGTGAAGCGCGAAGCCGTCGCGCATCTGCAGGCCGTCATAGGCCTGTCGGAACGGCGGGCCTGTTCCATCGTCGGGGCGAACCGGAGGATGGTGCGCTATCGCTCCTGTCGTCCGCCGGAGACGGAACTGCGCGGCCGGCTTCGTGACCTTGCCAACGAGCGCCACCGCTTCGGCTATCGGCGGTTGTTCATCCTGCTGCGGCGCGAGGGTGAGCCGTCGGGGATCAACCGCATCTACCGGCTCTACCGGGAGGAAGGGCTGACGGTTCGCAAGCACCGGGCACGGCGACGAGCGGTGGGAACGCGAGCACCGATCCTGGTTGAGGCGAGACCGAACGCGCGCTGGTCGCTGGACTTCGTACACGCCCAGTTCGCCTGTGGACGGCGCTTCCGGGTGCTGAACGTCGTTGATGACGTGACGAGGGAATGTCTTGCTGCGATCCCCGATACCTCGATCTCCGGCCGTCGTGTTGCGCGCGAACTGACCGATCTGATCGCTCGTCGCGGCAAGCCGGGCATGATTGTTTCCGACCATGGCACCGAGTTCACCTCGAACGCGATCCTGGCCTGGTCGAAGGATCATCGCGTCGAATGGCACTACATCGCGCCCGGCAAACCAATGCAGAACGGTTATGTCGAGAGCTTCAACGGGTGGATGCGCGCAATGATTTCTTGAACGAGAGCCTGTTCTTCGGCCTCGACCATGCCCGTAGCGCCATCGCCGAATGGGTGGAGGATTTCAACACGACGAGGCCACACTCCTCGCTTGGCTATCAAACCCCGGCGGCTTTTGCCGGGCTTCTCGCCGTAACCGGTAACCCGGTTGCCCAACCCACGCCTCAAGGCGTAACAGAAACGGTCGAGGCTCTGATCACCGCTGGATGAAATCTCAGTGGCAGGTCAGCGGTAATAAAGGCTGGATCACGGACCACTCGAAATCCGTCAGATCGAAACGCGCCATCAAAACCTCGATGCTGGAGGACAGTGAATCACAGCCCGCCGCCTAAGGGAATCCTATCTATGAGTATGTGACCTAGCGAATCACACTACCCGCTTATACCAACGCCTTTAGAAGCAGTTGAGCGCGATGTTCATCGCTAACTGCCTCCCATGCGGCCAGCAATTGAGTATGAATGGCCGTTGCAACGGGCACTGGCACGGCCAAATCGTCTTCTGGATTGGTGGCGGCTGAGGGAATAACGTCCTGTGCCAACACTTCTGCGATCGCCGCACTTACGACGTCGCGGTCAAGCGAACCGAGACGATCCTTGAGCGCCCTTGCTGTCGAACTCGCCACCCATAACCAGATAGTATCTGCATCCACGGGTTCACTCTGAACACGAAAATAATAAAGGTTTGGGTCGGATGGCGGTGGCACGTCAAAGTAGGGCTGGATTTTGATACCTGCGCTTGTTGTGACCGAATATCGCTTTTGTTTGGTGTTGCGGTCGTAAACCCAAAGGCTTTTGCTTGCCTTCCTGACGCCACGCGCCGGCGTTACGTTCCACTCAGCAAAATACCGCGCCGGATCAGGTGGGGTCATCTGTTCCTCGAAGTAAAGAAACTCCGTGAGATCGTCCTCCCAGACAAGCCAGCCAATGCGCATATCGATCGTGGCTCCAGCAGGCGCAGCCGAACGAACGCGATCGGTCCGCTGCTGGATCAGTTCGGCATACTGTGCAAACACATCTTCCATCACGCTCTGAGCGTCGGCGCTCGTATCGTCAATCCTAATGGAGCGTGTTGCCGCGGGGTGCATAAGGGTTTCCCCGCAGACAGATTTCAACGGCTTGCCATTGAGATCGGCGATGCGGAGCAATTTCATTTCAAGGCCGAAGCCTTCATAGCTCACGTCGATGTGCAGATTAGACCAGCCAGTGTTTGGAATTTTCTTTGCTCTGCAATAGACGCTGCTCCAATCGCCCTCCTCAAGTTTTCGGCCCATCATCGAGGCAACTTGGGTAGCGAGAAACACCTTTGCACGTTTTGCTTCTTCCTTCGTGAAGGCTGGTAGCGTAGACATTGATTTCTCGTCAGAAGCGTTGAAAGAACGAAGTAGCTAGCGTGCGAAAGGATGAGAAATCTACAAGATTTCCACGCTCAAGCAGCTGATCAGCGATAAATTCGCTAAAGAGCATACGATAGTCGACTTCCTCATCTCGGCGTACGTGCAGATAAGGAAGAATGGGGATGGGTGCCTGCCTGGTACTGAGGAAGCGATTAACGGATTCAGCTGCATCTTCCAGAATGTTGCTTTCGTTAGCAGAGGTACGTTCGCCGGACTTCCGGCAATGCAGAAGCAAGTCGCAGCCAGCCGTGTTGTCACTGACAAACTGCTTAAACGTGCCGTGCTGCTTGTCAAAGATGTCAACCCGCTTCAGTTCAAATCCCGCATCCAGCACGGCGCTCCTAAGCACATCCCAGATCGCCTGAGACGAGTTCATAAATACTAGAACCATCCAATGCCCCGGCCGCAATACCCGATGAGTCTCTTTCAGGCTCGCTCGCATAAGGTCGCCGTAGGCATTGATGTCTTTATTCTGGAACCTGTTGACGATGGCTTCGTGTGTTGTGTCTGTGAACGTACCGAGCCATGATTCCCAAAGAATGTTCATCTCACTATAGTTGATATTTGCCCCGAAAGGCGGATCGGTAAACACTAGATCAATCGAGTTGTCCGGTAGGAAGCTAAGGTCTGTTGCCGAGCCGGTTCGCACTAACGAGCGTCCGCTATAGGCTATCGCCGTCGTTTCGAGATGATCTTGGATTGTTCGCGCCTTGCGCTCGAACGTGGCGAAGACATTTGCTTCGTTAAAGATGTAGGGCACGTTGAAGTGCGCAGTATTTCCACTACCTCCCCAAAAGCGGAATTCGGATAGCCGAGTGACGCGCTGATAGAGTGATGTAAATAAGAACGCGAGGAAGCCTGCGGTCTGGTCGTCCTCAATGCGATGAATTTCCTTCCACAGGTGACTCATCGCTGCGAGGTTGCGCGGCGTGTAGAAAGAATCCACCGAACACAACCCATGCTTTTTGGGTTGTCGTAAGTTCACGCCGTCTGGCAATGGCGTTGCAGGAAAAAAACCTTCAGAAACCGGCGGCGCAGCGGAAATGCGGTTGATGCGCGCGAGATCGTCTGACGTAAGTGGTTGCTCAACCTGCTGCCGTGAGCAGCACTTATAGCCAAGCATGACGGGTTCAGCCGTCGTACGAGGAAGCCTCGATTTCTTAAGTGTTGTATGGCAGCACGGGCAAGTGAATTCCCCAAGAATCTTATGCTCGCGGACGGTTTTGCCATAGCGACGGCAATGGTCCCACAGCAGGAATTCGTGGTTACACTCTGTGCATTGGACGCGGTAGGACCAGACAGTATAGAGAATTTCCGTATCCTTGCCGCATGTCCGACATTGCGTAGTGTAGAGTTCGCGCCGCAAATCGCGCAACGTTTCGCAGATCATTTCAACGCCAGCCGCAAACAAAGCGGGGTCGCAGCGATGGGTAAAGCGATCAGCGATAAAACTGGCTGCAGGTGATAGTTCGTTGAGTATCACATCGCTGCCAACGGTGCGCGCAGCAACACCCGTCATGCCACTACCGGCGAAAGGATCAAGGACCAAGCCGCCGTTCGGCAGATAGTGCCGGATTACCTCCGCAATGCCCTGGGGCGGCACTTTTGTATGATATGTGTGGGCATCATAGGTGTACGTGTTCTTGCCAGCAGAAATCCCCTCTGCCGCAGGATCGTCGATGGTGAAGGCGGGTTCGCTGTGGTCCGCTAATATGGCTCCTAATGCGTCGGTGTCATTATCCCAAATGTCGCCATTGCGAAGACGCAGAACAATAGAAGCCTTCGGTACGGATGTTTGCCTTACTTGATTAGCTCTTCTGAACAACGGCAGAGCGTTCGATCCCCGCCGTGCACCGCGCGAAGCGAAGACGTGAGTTGTTATGGCTTCTGCGACGTCAAGCGCCTCGCCGCGTTCAAGACGCGACAAAACTTCTGCTAGTTTTGCCCTCATACGTTCGCCTGGCTCTAGATCGCCGCGTTGCCATCTCTTAACCGTGACAAGGGATGTGCCAAGATACTTGGCAATATCCCCCGGAGTCACACCAAAGCGAGAAACGATCTGCTGCACGGCTCCTAGCCGTGAATCGGCATCATCCTTTGTGGTGCTGGCGAAGTGAGGCTTATGCATAATTCCCTATCCTGAACCGGACAACGCGCGGACATAATTTGCATCGGACACCACGCGTTATTCACGACAGCCACCATGTTGGGCCACACGCTTGCCGAGGCCAAGTGTCAAAATATGGAATGACCGATCACCGCACAGCTTCGAGCTATTTATACATGGCCAGATGATTCTGAGGGCGCGGAAACGTAGATTGCGTCGACTCCCTCGGGGATACAAAATCTCGGGAAATGGTGCCGGATGAGGGGATTGAACCCCCGACCTTCGGTTTACAAATTCGGTCTTAAGTCATTGATATAAAACGAGTTATTGCAGATTATTGGTTCGCGGACAAGCCTTTGCGCGACATGATCGTCAACGTACGCTGATCCTCGATGGTCTCCGTACGGTGCTCCACACAGTGCTTCGGAGAAGACGAACATGGCTGTCATCAATCTCACCGAGGCTCGCATCCGCGACCTCGAACCGGGCTCCGGCATCTGGCGTGACGAACAGGTCAAGGGCCTGATGGTCATCTGCCACGCCACCACCAAGACATACGCCGTCCAGGGCGACGTGCGCCGCAACGGCCGGCACATCCGAACCGTGCGGGTCAAGATCGACCGCGTGGACCGCATCGGCCTGCGCGAGGCCCGCAACAAGGCCAAGGCGATCATGTCGCAGATCCAGTCCGGCGTCGATCCGACCGCCAGGCCGGAGGAGAGCGGCATGACCATCGCTCAGGCTCTGGACATTCACCTCGGCGAGAAGCCTTTCCGTGAGGCGACCGAGGAGAGCTACCGCTACAACGTCGATCACTATCTCGCCCGCTATCGGAACAGGGCCGTGACCGATCTCAGCCGGTCGGAGGTGCGCGACATCTATGACCGGCTCCGTGACAAGTGCGGGCAGACGACGGCGACCTGCGTGATGCGGACCTTGCGGGCGGTGATAAACACCGCCATGCGGATGGACGAGACGATCACAGCGAACCCTGTCTCGGCCTTGCGCATCCCCAACCCGAAGCGGCGCGAGGTGGACGGCCTCGACCTCGCGGCATGGTGGCGGGCGTCCGAAGACCTGTCACCCATTCGGCGTGACCTGCACCGCGCCATGCTTTTGACCGGAGCCCGAAGGTCTTCGATCCTCCAGGTTCGCCGCGCCGACGTGGACCTCGAACGGAGCGTCCTCACCTTCAATCACATGAAAACCGGCGGCCGGATGCTGTTTCCGATGGGGACTTGGCTTGCGGGCATGGTCAGGGACCGGCTTGCCTGCGATGAGCCTTTGAACAACCCCTGGCTTTGGCCGTCGCCTCTGAGCAGTTGCGGCCATGTGACGGAGCCGCGGGAAGACGGCCCGGACCTGCCGAGCCCGCACGAATATCGCCACCATGCCCGCACGCTCTTTATCGCCTCCGGCGTGCCCTATGCCGAGAGCGCCTTGCTTCTCGGCCAGAGGCTTCCGGGCGCATCCGGCGGATACGTCCACGCCGAGCACCTAGTCGAGCACCTGCGGCCGTACGCCCAGGCGCTGGAAGACAAGGTTCTGGCGGCCCGGACGCCTACCTTGAAGGTGGTCGAGGCGGTGGAGACCCGCAACGCCGCTTGAGACAACCCAAAAATCTTTCGGATGGAAAAGTCGCCCCACGACAAATCAACGACTTAGGCATAGAAAACGTTGATGTCCGCCGATCCTGATCGGTGATTTTTAGACGACGCGCGCTGCGAGGAGCCGGTTTCGGCTCAGCGCGTGACCGGGGTGATCCCGGTCCTCCTCAGACAGAAAACCCAATGTCTGAAAGCAGCCGGCAGCGATGCCGGCTCAACGGAGGTCCATGCCATGACGGCGCCTTTGACGAAGAACGACATCGAGGACGCCTTGCGCCGTGTTCTCGATGCCCACACCCGCAGTCCCTGGCTCGATACCGAGGCTGCCGCAACCTACCTCTCATCGACGCCTGGGACCTTGCGATCCTGGCGCGCCAACGGCGAAGGCCCGCGCTACCACGTCATCCACGGCAAGTCGGTTCGCTACAACATCGCCGACCTCGACGCCTTCATTCGCGGGGAGGATGCACGATGAGCGACCTCGCAAATGAAAACGGACGCGCCAGGGAGCATGGCGCGTCCGCGGGTCTTCTGGAGAAGGCTGTCGAGTTCGACATCGACGCGAACGAGAATGCTGTTCCGCCGATCGCCGAAACGCCGTCGAAGCACGACCCGGCGACCTTGAGCGCCCATTTCGCAGCCGGTCATGATCTGATCCCTGTTGACGGAAAGGCTCCCACCGAAAAGGGATGGCGCCGTTCGTCGCCTCTCTCGCTGGACCGTGCCAAGGCAAGGATGTCGAGGGGCGGCAACATCGGCGTTCGCCTGCGTGACACCGATCTGGTCATCGATGTCGATCCCCGTCACTTCAAGGAGAACGACGATCCGCTGGCGCGGCTGATGGCGGACTTCGGCCTGCCCGAGGCTCCGTTCGTCAGGACGGGGGGCGGCGGCCTTCACCTCTACATGCGCAAGCCTTCCGACGTTCGTGTCGTCAACGGGCTGCCCGACTATCCTGGAATCGAGTTCAAGTCGCATGGCCGTCAGGTCGTGGCGGCGGGCTCTGTCCATCCCGGCACCGGCAAGCCATATCGCCTCGATGACGATGCGCTTGCTCTGTCGCTTTCGGAAGCGCCCGAAGCCACCACGGCGCTTCTGAAGGCCATTGAGAAGCCGTCTGTGGCATCATCAAGCGACAACTTCGGCGAGCTCGAACCAGAGCGCCTTGCCGAGTGGCTCGAACTCATCGATGTGGCCGAATACAGGGATCAGAAGAAGTGGCAGGACTTGATGATGTCCTGCCACCAGGCGACGGGCGGCGGCATAGAGGAGTTTGTGGCCTGGTCAACGTCCGATCCCGACTATGCCGGTGACGGCGACAAGATCAGGCAGCGTTGGAACTCACTCGACAACAAGCCTGGCGCCATCACGGTCAAGACCTTGATCGCCGCCTTGCCTGCGGAGAGGCGGCGCGAGGCCACCGAGTCGCTTGGGCGTGTCGCCGCCGAGGATGACTTTCCCGACGACGGCGACGGGGAGCCTGTGACGGTGTCGCCGGCGGATGTCTGGGATGGCTGGGTCTTCGTCGCCGAGGCCATGCAGTTCATTCGGCGCAAGGATGGCAGGAAGTATCATACCGACCAGTGGAAGGCGCTGTATGGCGGGCTCTATCCTGACGGCGAAATCCTCAACGCCGTCTGGAAGTCCCGCATTCCGGTCAGGAAGTTCGAGCGATTGATCTACCTGCCGGGCAAGCCCGAGTTTCCCTACGGCTCCTCTGGCGTCTTCTACAACATCTGGCGCAAGTCCGGCGTGGAAGCGAGGCTCGGCGACGTGACGCCGTTCCTCGACCACATGGCCTTCCTGTTTCCCAATGAGGCCGACCGCGAACTGGTGCTCGACTATCTGGCCTTGCTCGTTCAGAAGCCCGCCGAGAAGATCCACTTCGCCCTCCTGGTGCGCGGATCGCAGGGAAATCGTCTCCCGCGCTGTCAACGGCCACCGCGCCGAGTTAAAGCGCCAGTCGCTCGACGGCCGGGTCGCCTATCTCAAGACCATCGGCGCCTTGCGCGAGGAGTTGGACTCCGCTCGCGCCCATTATCAGAGCAGCGTTCAGATGCTTGCGCGCGAGGGACTTGGCTCCGAGCGTCGCAGCCGGATCATGCACCAGATCGAGAAGTCGGGGCCGGTCGAGCTTGCCTCGCTTGCGGCGCTCGCCGCATCGACCGGCGACAAGGAGCTTGGCGCCGCCCTGCTGACGCGCAATTCCGGCGTGCCGCACAACGAGCGCGCCTTCTCCTCGCAGGAACTGGCCGACGCTCTGGTCGGCGACGACTGGCGCAAGGTTACGCAGGCGATGCTGGAGGTCGAGCGGATCGCGCTCGAAGCCGTCCATGCCGACAGCGCGTTCGAGACCGGCCGGACCAACACGACCCGCGTGGTGCAGGTCGCGCTGCGCAAGCGGGACGAGGCGGCCATCGGCGCCGACCTCTCCGACCTCGACGCCGATCCCGAACAGGAGGAATGACCTATGGCAACTTTCGCTTTCTATCCTGCCAGCGAGAACCAGCGCCGCAGTGACGGGTTCAACTTCGCGGTCGCCGTAGGCGCCACCGCGGCTGCTGCCCGTGCCGTGGCCGAGGCGCTTTTGGGAGAGCCGAACGCGCTTGCTGCCTGGACCGCGGTGGACCTCACGAGCGCGCCAGCCGCCTTCGTCCACGGCCTGCCGGTCGGCAGTCGGTCGCAGTCCGTCTGGCCGAGTCTCGATCGGGGCGGCTCGTACTTGAGGGGAAGCTGAGATGAGCCGCGACATCGATCCGACGATCACGATCCACAAGTTTGACCGCGAGGTCCGGCGCGTGCTGGCCGGCGTGTTCGAGACGACGCCGATGGGCCTGTTCGTCTATCTCGGTGGCAAGCCAGAGGACTACGATGGCACGACCGAGGCCATGATGGAGTGGCACCTTCACTCACTCGGCTACGAGCGGGTGGAGCATCGACCGCTTTGCTGGGTGCCGGTCAAGGTCGCATGGTTTCGCAGACAGCGATGGCCGGAGGACGGGCCGTGGATCAAAGGCGATCTTGTTGCAATCCTCGACGAGGTTGAGAGCGTCTGCGATTGAGGAGGCGGTCATGGCCGGATTGGATGATTTCGCAAAGAAGATCGACCGCATCGCCGTGCGGGTCGAGGGCAACCTTGAGAAAGCGGTGAAGAACTGCGCCGAGGCGGTCGCGAGGAGCGTCATCTCGAACACTCCGGTCGATACCGTAGGGCGCGCAGCAACTGGACCGCTCAGCTTGACGCCGCCTTCGAGGGGCTGTTTCCCGCGCGGGTGCCGGGCGAGAAGGGATCGACCGGCGAGGCGAACGCCGCAGCCGCGATCGAGGCGGCGGAGAAGGTGATCGAGACGTTCGACATCAAGAAGAACGCCGAAATTTATCTTTCGAACTCGTTGCCCTACATCGGCGCGCTCAATGACGGGCATAGCAAGCAGGCGCCGGCCGACTTTGTGAGGCTCGCGGTCATGGACGGGCTGACGACGGTGCGCGGCGCGAAGGTCGTTGACAACTAAGTGCGGGTCCCGCGCTCCCGACGATCGAGACACGCGATAGCGTTCGACGGCAAGCTGAGCCGGTGGACGTCCTTGGACCTCATCTCGACGGCCATGACCTGGACATACAAGGCAATCGCCACCTGGTACGGGGCGGCGATCGTCGGCGGCGTCCTCATCCTGATCGCCGAGCGGCTCGACCGAAGGCGGGAGCCGTCCGACGCGGACGTGAGGCAGGCCGCCTGCCGCTATCGCGAGCACTACGGCGTGGATGCCTTTCATGCGATCGGCGACCACATGCTGGCGGCGTCCTTCGCGCCGGACGGCCGGCACCGGCGATTCCTCAAGCGGGTGTCCGCCGAGCTTCTGGCCACGGCGGTCACGGACGAGGATCGATCCCGCGCAATCGAGCCTTGAAGATTTTCCAGTCCGGCCCGGCTCGCGGATGAGGGCAACCGCGACAGCATGGTCCCAGCGGCATCCCGCCGCCGGGGACAGGACCATGACCAAGACGAAGAAGCCGAGTGCGAGGGAGTTGCCGCTGGTCAAGCGGCGCATTGCTGCGCTGCTGGAGAAGACCGAGGCCAACGGCTGCACGCCGGGCGAGGCCGCCGCCGCGTTCGAAAAGGCCGAGGAGCTCGTCGCGAAATACAAGCTCGATCCGGGCGCGTTCCGGTGGCCGCCGAGGCCCTCGACGCCGTTCGGCTCGGCGAGGTCAGGCCCGAGCGCGCCGAAGCCGCCACGGGCCTCCGCGTCGGGCCGCGGCAAGGGCATCGGCAGGCTCGCCGAGCGGCTGATCGTCGAGCACCCCGACTGGACCTACCGGCGGATTGCCGAGGAGGTAAACGCGCGGATAGAGGGCGCGAGGGCCAGCGAGAAGTCCGTCAGGTGGTACGCGAGCCGGATGCGGAGACGCGGAGAGAATATTTCGAACCGGCAAGGTTGGGGACGCGGCAACAACCTCTAAGGATGGTGCTGTAGGGCCTGAAGCGCCTCTCGGCATCAGCGATGTAAAAGCCAAAGGTTAGGGCTTTTTATCCGCAAGCTGCGCGTTTAAAGCTGCCCGTTCCTTCGGAAACACTTCGTCGGCGTAGCTGGCCCAAGACGCGAACATGTCGTAGTCCGCTCGTTGGCAGATGAAATGCACTCTAGCCGCCGCGCTATTTGTGTCGGTGTCGGCCATCGCCTCTTTGACAAATCCAAGCAGGCCGTAGTTTTCGCCGTCACTCCAAAAAACAGGTCCTCCGCTCATGCCACTTACATCCCCAGAAATTTTCTCGCGGTTGACTTCACTGTAGAATTGCAGCTGATCGCTAGCGGCTGACGAGCCCACGCCCTCTGCAATCGCATGAACGCCTACGAGCCTGAGCCGCTCGCCACCGGATTCAGGTAGAGCTTCCTTAGCGGCCGTAGGGAAACCCGCCGCGAGCGCGTAGGGTAGGGGAAAGTTCGGTGAGGACTTCGCTAGTTTGTAGACTCGCTTCCCTGTCGGCAACGTATTTCTGTCAATTGGTCTGATGGCAATATCTGCCTTCGGATACGGGAACGTCGCTGGCGGTCTCACAAATGGCGGCCCAATGAAAGCTCCGGCGCTGCCGGAAGGAAGTAGCCTTCAGGCGCAACGCCATCCGCTTCCGCCTGCTTATGGAAAATCTCGATGACGTGATATGCGGTCACTGCGTATGTCTTACCTTCGAATTCGATAAAGGTGACAGTCGCTGTGTCGTCCTTCACACGCGGGATAAAACCGCGATTGACAAATTCCGACATCTTGGCGCGGGCTATGGTCGCGCAGAATTTTCCGGCATCCTGAAGATCGTCCGCAAAAGCCAGCAATGGCTCGGATTTAGCAGGCTGCAATCCTTCGGTGTCCATTCCTCGCCCTATCTGCTACTTATAGTCTGTAGATTCAAAAGCATCAAATCCCCACATTGACAAGCGGAAAGCTCATGAGCCCGCCTGTCATTGGATGAAAAAATCAAAAGTTCTCCGGAAGCCTGGTTCTTCGCTTACGGCCATTTTGGCCGCGAATATCCGCGCCTATCGCGATGACAAAGGCCTTTCCCAAGTGATCCACCCCCATTGAACGGGTCCACCTTGAAGTATGGTTTTGACCATGAAGGAGGACCACAATGGCAAACAAGCGACACAAGCCCGACGAGATCGTCACGAAGCTTCGGCAGGTTGAGG